>Ga0160452_100024_pt1 | contig 251083 bp, 227 predicted proteins | sample HID1971I_E6MG_FD_108230 | JGI IMG/M metagenome (GOLD analysis project Ga0160452, IMG submission 108230) | Enriched millipede-associated microbial communities from UW Madison campus, WI, USA - HID1971I_E6 MG | ecosystem: Host-associated > Arthropoda: Insects > Digestive system > Unclassified ...
CAGCGCTCTCGCGGCCGCCGGACTCGACCGCGGCCTGGAGCCCATGAAGCTCAGCGCTCTCGCGGCCGCCGGACTCGACCGCGGCCTGGAGCCCATGAAGCTCAGCGCTCTCGCGGCCGCCGGTCTGCACCGGCAAGCGCAGTCAGTGTTGGGCCGGTTCTACGCCGCGTCGTCGGCCCAGGAGGGGATCTCTCGATACCTCCACGGCATTCAAGGGCTAGGTGGCCTGGTACGCCCCGCGTGGCTCGATGGGTTCGAGGAGAAGGTCGAGCGGCGACGGCGCCAGCTCCTGCCTCCGAACCTCCACGACGTGGACGTTACGGTGGCCGATCTGAGCCGGCTCGCTGATGAGGGCATCACGCTGTGGGCGATCCCGGACCCCAAGATCGCGCAGCAGCTCGTCACTGCACCGACCTACGGCGCCCGGCGCGAAGTTCTCGGGAGGCGAGGACGCATGATCATCGACGACTGTGCGCAAGTTGCTGCTTACGCGGTTGGTGGTCGGTACGCACCGCTGGCTCGCGAGCTCGAACAGGCCGTCGCCGCAGAACGGGCAGGTTTTGTGGGGCCCGCGCTCTCGCACGTGGCGAGCATCTTGGACACCCTCATGCGTGACGAAATCGAGGGCCGCGCTGACATCGTGCGCCACAAGCCTACGAAGAAGCAGCCCGTGATGGATCACTTCGACGAGCTAGACCTCGGGACGGCGATGGTTCTCCGCCCGATCTGGTTCGCGTACCGGCCGATGTACACGCGCGAGGAGAGGGCCAGGTCGACGTCGTTCGCGCGGCATGCCGTTGCCCACGGTGTGACCGGAACTAGGGTCGTCAGCTTCCGTAACTTCGTCCAGGCCACGATGCTCGCCGCCGCCTTGATCAGTTTCCTTTCCTGGTGGACCCAGGAGAGGTGATGGCCGTGCACCTGCTCGGGCGACCACCCGCACGACTGGTTGAGGCGCGTGCTCATGAGGTGCGAGTTCCTGGGCAGCCTGGCGGTCTGGCGGGGGCCACCCGTGAGAGGTTCGCCAGGTGCGCGACTACGACTTCCACCCGAACGAACCCGACGTCCGCGTCTTCAGCATCCCCTCCCGGGGCGTTCTGGTACGCAGTGACGACGCCTACGTGGGACAGACGCTCGAGTCCGATACGGCGAATCCCGCAGCTCCTCCCGTGGTCCTTCGCCACTACGCGTTCGCCGACGAGTGGTTCAAGATCAACGTCACCTTCAACGCCACCGGCGAACTGGTCGAGACCGGGCCAGCCGACAACCGGTTCGCCATCAACTGCGACGTAGCGACACCACTGGTCTGGGTGGACAGCGACGCCGCTGCGGTTGACCTCTTCCTCGACGTCCTGGTCTGCCAGGACGGCAGCTACCGAGTGGTGGACCGGGCGGAGTTCGAAGACGCCGCGTCGAGAGGACTCATCTCGACCGCCGAGGCCGAGCACGCCGAGGCAGGACTGACGCGACTGCTGCATTGGATCACCTCTGGCAGGCTCCACGACCTCATCGTCGAGATCCCTCGAGAAGTTGCTGCCGAGGCGCCACCTGCCCTGGCCTTCCGTCGGGCACCGTTGACCGATGTGCCTGCGGTTGCGCCCTACCAGCGACGGACGTGGTGACCCGGAGGCCTCTCGCTACGTCAACAACCTGCTCGGTCAGTACATCTGGCTCTGGAGACCCCCGTGCGACCGGTGACCATCCTCCGAGGAATCTTGCATCAGATGCACGGAACCTAAGGTGAACTGCGGCAACACGGCAAGAGCCGGGAGGTTTTTGACGGCGGCCGCGTCAAGGCAGTGTCTGCCCTGACCCGCACAGACGCGAACTTCGCCGCGAGGTGCGAGTTCTTGCATCAGATGCAAGTCGCACTCTTCCTAGACCGATAACCCCTGTTACGTCGGCCGGAGGGCGAGGCCGGCGAGGAGCTCGAGGACGCAGAGGGCGGCGAGGCGGACGGTGCGGCCGTCGGGGGCGTCGGCGGTCGCGTCCACCTCCGCGACGTCGACGGACCGGACGCGCTCGTCGCGCGCCACCTCGCGCACCAGCGCGCGCAGCTCCCAGGCGGCGAGGCCGCCGGGCACGCTGGCCGGGCAGCCGGGGGCGACGGCGCGGTCGCAGACGTCGACGTCCACGTCCAGGTGCACCGGGCCGCCCGCGGCGCCGGCGACGTCCAGCGCCTCGCGGACGACGTCGCCCAGGGCGCCCGGGCCGCGTCGTCGGACCTCGTCGAGCGTCACGACCGTGATGCCCAGCTCGCGCGCGCGACGCGCGTAGAGGGCCGAGTTGGCGAAGTCCGCGATGCCGACCTGCACGACGCGCGCCGGGTCCAGACCCGCCTCGACCAGCCGCCGCACGGGCGAGCCGTTGGAGACGCCGTCGCGCAGGTCGTAGTGCGCGTCGAACGTGATCAGCCCCGCCGTGGCGAGGTCGTCGCCCCACGCGCCGAGGGCGACCGGCACGGTGAGCGCGTTGTCCCCGCCGAGCGCGACGACGGCGCGCGCGCCGGCCAGCGCGGCGCCGACGGCGACGCGGGCGCGGGCCTCGCCCTCCGGGCCGTCCGGCTCGGGCACGTCGCCGTGATCGACGACGGCGAGCGCGCCCAGGTCGACCGGCGCGCCGTCCGGCCCCGCGATCAGTGCCGGGCTGTAGCGGCGCAGCGCCTCCCGCACGGCGGCGGGCGTCGCGTGCGCGCCCGTCGTCGACAGGGAGGTGCGCCAGGTAGGGACGCCGATCAGGGCGAGGTCGGCGGGTGAGTCCGTGGCCTCGGACGACGGCGCGGGCCAGTCGCCGGCGCGCGGCCACAGCGGGTCGTGGGGCAGGGGAGCAGAGGTCACCCGCCGACGGTACGGCCACCATGAGGTGACTCACATGCCTTGGGCGTCGCGCAGCCCCGCTGTTAGGGTCCTGGATTCGTGGGTTCGATACCCGCCATCGATCACGTCGATCATTCGATCGCCTGATCGCGCCCCCGATCCCGACCCGTGCAGGGAGCTCCTGTGGCTGTCAGCGTCCCCGTGAGGCACCTCCTCACCGCGCGCCTCGACGTCGACTTCCGTCGCGTCGCCAGCGCGCTGTGTCGCTGACCCTTCGCTGACCGTCGACGTCGCCGTCGACGTCCGGAGCCTGAGCCGTCCGCGTGCCAGGCACCCCGCACCTCGCATCCCCACCTGGGCGACATCCGCTCGCCCCTCCGCTCCGCACCCCGGGGCCACCTCGTGGCGCCCCTGGCGAAAGGTCCGTTCTTGTCCTCCGCAACCAAGATCCCCGGCGCGCAGCCGCGCGCCCGCAAGGGTCTTCGCTTCCCGTCCTTCTCGGTCCAGATCCTGCTGGGCCTCGGCCTGGGCGTGCTGCTCGGCTGGCTCGCGCTGGCCCTCGGCCCGCAGGCCGACGGCGAGACGCCCAACGGCCTGACGACGACGCTCGACACCATCGGCTCGTCGTTCGTCACCCTGCTCAAGGCGATCGTGCCGCCGCTGATCTTCACGGCGATCGTCGCGTCCATCGCCAACCTGCGCACCGTCACCAACGCGGCCCGCCTGGCCGGCCAGACGCTGCTCTGGTTCGCGATCACCTCGGCCGTCGCGGTGGCGATCGGCATCGGCCTGGGCCTGGTCTTCCAGCCCGGCCACAACACGACCCTGTCGGTCGCCGACGGCGCCGAGCCGTCGAGCACCGGCACCTGGCTGGACTTCCTCAACGGCCTCATCCCGACCAACGTGCTCGGCCTCGGCGCCGACACGTCGGTCGAGGCCGGCGCCGACGGCGCGTTCAGCGCCGAGACCGGCATCAGCTTCAATGTGCTGCAGATCCTCGTGGTCGCGCTGGTGATCGGCATCGCGGCGCTCAAGTCCGGCGCCAAGGCCGACCCGTTCCTCGCGTTCAACCAGTCGGCGCTCGCCATCGTGCAGAAGGTGCTGTGGTGGATCATCCGCCTGGCGCCACTCGGCACGATGGGCCTCATCGGCAACGCGGTCGCCACCTACGGCTGGGAGTCGCTGCGCTCGCTCGCCTCGTTCTCCGTGGCGATCTACGTGGGCCTCGCCCTCGTGCTGTTCGTCGTGTACCCGGTGCTGCTCCGGGCCAACGGGCTGGGCGTGCTCGCCTGGTTCCGCGGCGCGTGGCCGGCGATCCAGCTCGCGTTCGTGTCGCGCTCGTCAGTGGGCACGATGCCCGTGACGCAGCGCGTCACCGAGCGGAACCTCGGCGTGCCGAGCGAGTACGCGTCGTTCGCGGTGCCGCTGGGCTCGACGACGAAGATGGACGGCTGCGCCTCGATCTACCCGGCGATCTCCGCGATCTTCGTGGCGCAGATCTTCGGCATCGACCTGTCGCTCACGGACTACCTGCTCATCGCGTTCGTGTCCGTCGTGGGCTCGGCCGCGACCGCCGGGCTCACCGGCGCGATGGTCATGCTGACCCTCACGCTGTCCACCCTCGGCCTGCCGCTCGCGGGCGTGGGCCTGCTGCTCGCCGTCGACCCGATCCTCGACATGGGCCGCACCGCGGTGAACGTCGCCGGCCAGACGCTCGTCCCGACGATCGTCGCCAAGCGCGAGGGCATCCTCGACCTCGAGCGGTACCGCGCCGCCTCGTCGGAGCACCTGTTCGACGAGGACGAGGCACAGGACGACGCCGCGCGGCCCGCGGACTCCGTCGACGAGGACGCCCGGCCGGGCGCCGCCGCCGACCGTGAGCCGGCGAGGGCCGGGGCGAGCGCCTGACGTTCCGAAGGTCGTGACGGAGGTCCGGCGGGCGACGCCCGCCGGACCTCCGTCGTGCTACCGGGCGACGTCGGACGCCTCCACGAGCCCCGCGCAGGGGATCGCGAGGACGTCCCCGCGGTGCAGGTCGCGCGGCAGCAGCACCGCCGGGCCGCCGCGTCCGGGGGCCGGGTGCAGGGTGAACCGCCGCGGCGGCGCCCCCGACTCCCGGCCGACGAGCCGAGCCCGCTCGACCAGGGCGGCGCACCCGCCGAGGTCGGCGTCGAGCCAGGCCTGCCGCGCGTCGTCCCCGAGCCGCGGGACGGCGTCCTCGACGTGCGCCAGGACGACGCTCCGCGCCGGGGCCTCGCCCCAGAACCGGTCGATCCGCGTGACGTCCGCGCCCACCGGGACGTGGACGCGCGGGGTCGCGTAGTGCTCGGCGAGCCGGGCCATGCTGGTGCGGTCCACGAGCACGTCGTCCGCGGTGAGCTCCGTGCCTGCCGGCCAGGCCTCGAGCGCCGCCCGACGGGCCTCCGCCCGGGGCGTCCGCACGGTGTCCAGCAGGCTCTTCCGCAGGGCCGGGAGCAGCGTCGTGAGGGTCATGCCTCCGGTCTACTGCGGCGCGGACCGGCGGGACCCGGGCCTCACGGAACGCATACGGCAGCGGCCCCGATCCTCACGTCCGCCCGCCGTCCGGGTCGAATCGGTAGCCCATGCCCGCCTCGGTGATGAGGTAGCGCGGGACGGCGGGGTCGGGCTCGAGCTTCTTGCGCAGCTGGGCGACGTAGAGGCGGAGGTACCCGGTGTCGCTCACGTGCTGCGAGCCCCAGATCTCCGTGAGCAGGGTCTGGCGCGTGATCAGCTTGCCCGGGTTGCGCACGAGCCGTTCGAGCATCTGCCACTCGGTGGGCGTGAGGCGCACGTGCTCGGGCCCGCCGTCGCGGGCGCGGACCACGCTGTGGGCGGACAGGTCGACCGTCACGTCGCCGAACGTGACGACGGGCTCGGCGTCCTCGTGCGCCACGCGCCGGGTGAGGGCGCGGATGCGGGCGAGCAGCTCGTCGATCGAGAACGGCTTGGTGACGTAGTCGTCGGCGCCCGCGTCCAGGGCCTCGACCTTGTCGGCGGCGCCGCTGCGCCCGGAGACGACCAGGATCGGCGCGTCCGACCACCCGCGGACGGCGTGGATGACGTCGATGCCGTCCAGCTCCGGCATGCCCAGGTCGATCATGAAGACGTCGGGCCGCAGGTCGATGGCCCGCGCGATCGCCTGCGTCCCCGTGGCGGCGGTGACGATCTCGTACCCCTGCGCCGTCAGGGTGATCCGCAGGGCGCGCAGGATCTGGGGGTCGTCGTCGGCGATGAGGATCTTCATGGGGCGGTCGTCTCCGGTCGGTCGCGCGGGTCGGGTGCGGGCCTCGGGTCCGCGGCCGGCAGGGCGACGACCATCGTGAGGCCGCCACCCGGGGTGTCCTCGGGGACGAGGGTCCCGCCCATGCCCTCGACGAAGCCCTTCGAGAGCGCCAGCCCGAGGCCGAGCCCGGTGGTGTTGTCGGTGTCGCCGAGCCGCTGGAACGGCACGAACACGTCCTCGCGCCGGTCGGCGGGGATCCCCGGGCCGTGGTCGACCACGCGGATCTCGACGGTGCCGGCGAAGGCGCTGGTGGTGAGGCGCACGCGGCGGCCGGCGGGCGAGTGCCGGGTCGCGTTGGCGAGCAGGTTCACGACCACCCGCTGCAGCAGCACCGGGTCGGCGAGGACGGTCGGGACCGTGAGGTCGAGGTCGAGCTCGACCTCTCCCGGCCCGAGGTGCAGCTCGTCCAGCGCGGGCAGGATGACATCGGCGGTCTCGACGGGGGACCGGGACACGCCGAGCACCCCGGCCTCGAGCCGGCTCACGTCCAGCAGGTCGGTGATGAGGGTGGAGAGGGACGTGAGGCTCTCGTCGGCGGTCTCGAGGAGCTCGGCGCGGTCGGCCGCGGACAGGGTGCCGGGGTCGGTCCGCAACCCGCTCACCGACGCCGCGGCGGCCGAGAGCGGCCGGCGCAGGTCGTGGCTGAGGGCCGAGAGCAGCGCGCTGCGCACCCGGTCCGACTCCGCGAGCTGGTCGACCTCGCTGGCGACCTCGGCGAGGTCGTTGTGCTCCAGCGCGGCCTGGAGCTGCACCGCGATCACGTTGAGGAGGCGCCGCTCGGAGGCCTCGAGGTCGGCGCCGTAGAGCTCGAGGACCGCGCGACCGTCGACGTCGATCGTCGCGCGGGGCGCGCCCTGGCCGAGCTCGCCGTCCTGCGCCAGCACGGTGGTGCCGGCGACCAGGCGCGCCCCGGTCAGCCCGAACGCCTCGCGCGCCCGGGCGACGAGCGCCTGGACGGCGTCCTGCCCGCGCAGGACGCTGCCCGCCACCGTCGCGAGCACCTCCGACTCGGCCGCCGCCCGGTGGGCGGCACGGGTGGTGCGGGCGGCGCGGTCCACGACGACGCTCACCAGGACGGCGGTCACGACGTACAGGACGAGGGCGACCAGGTGCAGCGGCTCGCCCACGGTGATGGTGTGGTACGGCTCGATGAAGAAGAAGTCGAGCGTGATGCCGGAGAGGACCGCGGCGTACACGGCCGGCCCCGCCCCGCCGACCAGCGCGACCACGACGACGAGCAGCTGGTACGACAGGACGTCCGAGACGATGGACTCCTCGCTGCGGAACGTCACGAGCCCCCACGTCAGCAGCGGGCCGCCCAGCACGGCGAGCAGGAGGCCGGCCAGGCGACGCTTCGCCGACAGCGCCCCGCCCATCCGCGGCAGGTTCAGCCGCCCGCCGGCGGCGGCGTGGTTGACGATGTGGACGTCGATGTTGCCGGCCTCGCGCGTCACGGTCGCCCCGATGCCGGGGCCGCTCAGTGCGGCGGCGATCCGGCCCCGTCGTGACACGCCGATGACCACCTGGGTCGCGTTGACGCCCCGCGCGAACGCCACGAGGGCTGTCGGGATGTCGTCGCCGACCACCTGGTGGTACGTGCCACCGAGCTCCTCGACCAGGAGCCGCTGGCGCGCGAGCGCGCCGGGCGTCGCCCCGCGCAGCCCGTCCTGGCTGGTGACGTGGACGGCCAGGAGGTCGCCGCCGGTCGACCGGGCGGCGATCCGCGCCCCGCGCCGGATCAGCGTCTCGCCCTCGGGACCGCCGGTCAGGGTGACGACGACCCGCTCGCGGGCCTCCCACGTCGAGTCGATCCCGTGCTCGGTGCGGTAGTGCTGCAGCGCCGCGTCGACCTCGTCGGCCAGCCACAAGAGGGCGAGCTCGCGGAGCGCCGTGAGGTTGCCGAGCCGGAAGTAGTTCGACAGCGCCGCGTCGACCCGCTCCGCCGGGTACACGACGCCCCCGGAGAGCCTGTCCCGCAGCGCCTGCGGGGCGAGGTCCACGACCTCGATCTGGTCGGCGGCCCGCAGCACGGCGTCGGGGACGGTCTCCTGCTGCGTCACCCCGGTGATCTTCTCGACGACGTCGTTGAGCGACTCGATGTGCTGGATGTTGACGGTCGACAGGACGTCGATCCCGGCGTCGAGCAGCCGGTCGACGTCCTCCCACCGCTTGTGGTGCGCCAGGCCGGGGGCGTTGGTGTGCGCCAGCTCGTCGACGAGCGCGACGTCGGGGCGGCGGGCGAGCACGGCGTCGAGGTCGAGGTCGTCGAGCTCGACGCCGCGGTGCGTCACCACGGCCCGGGGCACGACCTCCAGCCCCTGCGCCATGGCGGCCGTCGCGGCGCGGCCGTGGGTCTCCACGACCGCGACGACGACGTCCTTGCCGGAGTCGCGCAGGTGCTTGCCCTCCTCGAGCATCGCGTAGGTCTTGCCCACGCCCGGCGCGGCCCCGAGGAGGACGCGCAGCCTCCCACGACCCATGCTCACCTCCCGAGCTCGTCCAGGGCGACGTTGAGCTCCAGCACGTTGACGACAGGCTCGCCGAGGTACCCCAGGGCCCGACCCTCAGTGTGCCTCGCGACGAGGCCCTCGACCTCGCCGGCCGGCAGGTCGCGCGCCGCGGCGACCCGCGCGACCTGCAGCTGCGCGTACTCCGGGCTCACGTGCGGGTCCAGGCCCGAGCCCGAGGCCGTGACCGCGTCGGCGGGGACGTCGTCGGGCTCGACGCCCTCGAGCTCGGCCACCCGGGCCCGGCGCTCCTCGACCGCCGCGACGAGGTCGGCGTTCTCGGGCCCGAGGTTCGACCCGGACGACGCGCCGGCGTCCCACCCGTCCCCGGCGGCCGACGGGCGCGGCTGGAAGTACTGCGGCAGCGGGTCGCCGTCGGCGTCGGAGAAGCCCTGGCCGACGAGCGCCGACCCGACCACCCGGCCCTGGCCGTCGTGGACGAGCGAGCCGTCGGCCCGCGCCGGCAGGACGAGCTGGCCGATGCCGGTGATCACGAGCGTGTAGCCGACCCCGAGGATCAGGGTGAGGGCGACCATCGCCCGCACGGCGACCCCGAGGGTCCGACCGGTGCTGCGTGTCGTGGCGTTCATGTGCGGTTCTCCTTCGTTCCTGCTCAGTACCCGGGGATGAGGCGCACGACGAGGTCGATGAGCCAGATGCCGACGAACGGCGCGACGATGCCGCCGAGCCCGTAGACGAGGAGGTTCCGCCCGAGGATCTTCGACGCGTCCAGCGGCCGGTACCGCACGCCGCGCAGGGCGAGCGGGATGAGCACGACGATGATGATGGCGTTGAAGACGATCGCCGAGACCACGGCCGACGACGGCGAGCTCAGGCCCATGATGTTGAGGGCCTCGAGCCCGGGGAACACGCCCATGAACATCGCGGGGATGATCGCGAAGTACTTGGCGAGGTCGTTCGCGATCGAGAAGGTCGTCAGCGCGCCCCGCGTGATGAGCAGCTGCTTGCCGATGCGCACCACGTCGATGAGCTTCGTCGGGTCGGAGTCGAGGTCGACCATGTTGCCGGCCTCCTTCGCGGCCGACGTGCCCGAGTTCATCGCCACGCCCACGTCCGCCTGCGCGAGCGCGGGCGCGTCGTTGGTGCCGTCCCCGGTCATCGCGACGAGGTTGCCGCCCTCCTGCTCGCGCCGGATCAGCGCCAGCTTGTCCTCGGGGGTCGCCTCGGCGAGGTAGTCGTCCACGCCGGCCTCGGCCGCGATCGCCTTGGCCGTGAGCGGGTTGTCGCCCGTGATCATCACCGTGCGGATGCCCATGGCCCGCAGCTCGGCGAAGCGGTCGGCGAGGCCCTCCTTGACGACGTCCTTGAGGTGCACGACGCCCAGGACCCGGCCCGGCTCGCCCGGTGCCCGGAGGGCCACGACGAGCGGGGTGCCGCCGGACTGCGCGATCCGCTCGACGGCGTCCTCGACCTCCGCGACGACGGAGCCCGCCGTGCGCCGGCCGCCCTCCTCGAGCCAGGCCATGACGGCCGAGCCGGCGCCCTTGCGGATCTGCGTGCCGTCGGGCTCGTCGAGGCCGGACATCCGGGTCTGCGCCGTGAACGGCACGACCTCGCCGGGCGCGCGGGTGCCCACGTCGACGCCCGCCGCCCGCGCGAGGGTGACGATCGACGCGCCCTCGGGCGTCGGGTCGGCGAGGGACGACAGGGCGGCGGCGCGCACCAGGTCGCGGGCGTCGACGTCGGAGAGCGGCACGAACGCGGTGGCCTGCCGGTTGCCGTAGGTGATGGTGCCCGTCTTGTCGAGGAGCAGGGTGGTGACGTCCCCGGCGGCCTCGACGGCGCGCCCCGACATCGCCAGCACGTTGCGCTGCACCAGGCGGTCCATCCCGGCGATGCCGATGGCGGACAGCAGCGCGCCGATCGTCGTCGGGATGAGGCAGACGAGGAGCGCGACCAGGACCGCCACGCTCACCGGGCTCGCGGCGTACGACGCGATCGGGTCGAGCGTGAGGGCGACGACGACGAACACGATCGACAGCGAGGCCAGCAGGATGCCGAGCGCGATCTCGTTGGGCGTCTTCTGCCGGCTGGCGCCCTCGACGAGCGCGATCATGCGGTCGACGAACGTCTCGCCCGGCCTCGAGGTGATCCGCACGACGATCCGGTCGGACAGCACCCGGGTGCCCCCGGTCACGGCCGACCGGTCGCCGCCGGACTCCCGGATGACGGGAGCCGACTCGCCGGTGATGGCCGACTCGTCCACGGAGGCGATGCCCCAGACGATCTCGCCGTCGCCGGGGACCGGGTCGCCGGCCTCGACCACCACGACGTCGCCGAGCTGCAGGTCGGCGGAGGAGACCTCGGTCGTGCGGGCGTCGAGGGCGCCCGGGTCGCGCGCCTCGTCGTAGTCGGCGACGCGGCGGGCGGTGGTCGCCGTGCGGGTCCTGCGCAGGGTGTCCGCCTGCGCCTTGCCGCGTCCCTCGGCCACGGACTCGGCGAGGTTGGCGAAGACGACGGTGAGCCACAGGAAGAGCGCGATCACGGAGGTGAAGGAGCCCGGGACGACGGTGCCGCCCGACTCCGCGGGGCCGCCCAGGAACGGCTCGGCGATCGCCAGCACCGTGGTCAGCGCGGCGCCGACCCAGACGATGAACATCACGGGGTTGTGCCACATCTGCCGCGGGTCGAGCTTGCGGAAGGCGCCCGGCAGGGCGTCGCGCACCTGGGACCAGGTGAAGATCCCGCCCGGCGTCCGGGCGGTGCTGGAGGAGGTGGGGGACGGGGTGTCGATCACGGTGGTCATGGGTTACACGAGCCCTTCCGCCAGGGGACCCAGCGCGAGAACGGGGAAGTAGGTCAGTGCGGTGAGGATGAGGACCACGCCCACGAGGAGCCCGACGAACAGCGGACGGTGCGTGGGCAGCGTGCCCGAGGTGGCGGGCACCTTGTCCTGCCGGGCCAGCGACCCGGCCAGCGCGAGCACGAGCACGATCGGGACGAAGCGCCCGAGGAGGATCGCGACGCCGAGCGCGGTGTTCATCCACGGGGTGTTCGCCGTCAGGCCGGCGAAGGCGGAGCCGTTGTTGTTGGCCGCCGACGTGAAGGCGTACAGCACCTCGGAGAGCCCGTGCACGCCGGGGTTCCAGATCGACGTCGACGTGACGCTCTCGCGCGCCGCCGGGATCGCGAAGCTGAGCGCCGTTCCGGCGAGCACCAGGGTGGGCGTCACCAGGATGTAGAGGCTCGCCAGCTTGATCTCGCGGGGGCCGATCTTCTTGCCCAGGTACTCGGGCGTGCGGCCCACGAGCAGCCCGGCGATGAAGACGGCGATGACCGCGAGCACGAGCATCCCGTAGAGCCCGGAGCCGACACCGCCGGGGGCGACCTCGCCCAGCATCATGTTGAGCATCGGGATCATGCCGCCCAGCGCGGTGAACGAGTCGTGCATCGCGTTGACCGCGCCGGTCGACGTCGTCGTGCTGGTCGTCGAGAAGAGCGTCGTCCCGACGATGCCGAAGCGCGCCTCCTTGCCCTCCATCGCCCCGCCGGCGAGCTGGGGCGCGGTGCCCGCACCGGCCGACTCGAGCGCGGTCAGCGCCGCGAACGAGGCGACGAAGAGCACGCCCATCGCGGCGAGGATCGCGTACCCCTGCCGGTGGTCGCCCACCATCCGCCCGAACGTGCGGGGGAGCGAGAACGGGATGACGAGCATCAGGAGGACCTCGAGGACGTTGGTCCAGGCCGTCGGGTTCTCGAAGGGGTGGGCGGAGTTCGCGTTGAAGAACCCGCCGCCGTTGGTGCCGAGGAGCTTGATGACCTCCTGCGAGGCGACCGGGCCGCCGGGGATGCTCTGCGCGCCGCCGGCCACCGTGGTCACGTCGGTGAAGCCGTCGAAGTTCTGCACGACCCCGCCGACGATCAGCACCAGGGCGCCCACGACCGAGATCGGCAGCAGGATGCGGAAGCAGCCGCGCACCAGGTCGACCCAGAAGTTCCCGATCGTGCTCGTGCGGCGGTGGGCGAAGCCCCGCACCAGCGCCACGGCCACGGCCATGCCGACCGCGGCGGAGACGAAGTTCTGCACCGCGAGCCCGGCGAGCTGCACCGTGTAGCCGAGGGTCAGCTCGGGCGAGTACGACTGCCAGTTGGTGTTGCCCACGAACGACGCCGCCGTGTTGAACGACAGGTCCGCCGAGGGCGCGGGCAGCCCGAGCGAGTAGGGCAGCCACTGCTGCGTGCGCTGCAGCGCGTAGACGAGCAGGAGCCCGACGACCGAGAAGGTCAGCACGCCGCGCAGGTAGGCCTGCCACGTCTGCCCCGACCGCGGGTCGACGCCCAGGACCCGGTAGAGGCCCCGTTCGACGCGCCAGTCGCGGGGCGTCGTGTAGACGCCGGCCATGTAGTCGCCGAACGATCGGTAGACCGCGGCGAGGACGAGGGCGACGGTCGCGAGCGCGGCGACCGCCCACACCCAGCCCATCAGAACCGCTCCGGCTTCACGAGGGCCACCACGAGGTAGGCCAGGGCGGCCACGCCGAGGGCCGCGGCGAGGAGCTCGAGCACGATCACAGCTTCTCCACCGCCTTCGCCACCCCAGCGATCAGCGCGAACAGGGCGATCACGCCCAGCACGTAGACGACGTCGAGCACCAGCACGTCCCCACTTCGAGTCCGACGGCCGCCCGAGGCGAGCCGGGCGCCCTTCCCGGGTGCCGACGTCGATGCAACACCCGCCGGAAGGCCGCGAACCCCGTCCTCACGGGATCCATACGGCGCCGGGGCGCACCCTGACGGAAGCCATACGGACGGGCCGCGCGCACCCGTTGACCCCCGGACGGTGCCGGGCGGTTGATGGAGGTATGAGGACGACGACGCGGGGTCCGGCCCTGGTGCTGTGGGCGGCGCTGGTGGTGCCGCTGGTCGCCTGCGCGGTGCTCGCGGCGTTCCGCGAGAGCGTCGCCAACACGAACGCGGCCCTCGGCCTCGTCCTCGTCGTGGTCGCGGTCGCGGCCACGGGGCGGCGGACGGCCGGCGTCCTCGCCGCGCTCTCGTGCGGCGTCTGGTTCGACTTCTTCCTCACCGAGCCGTACCAGCGGCTGACCATCGACGACCCGGCCGACGTCGAGACGGCGGTGCTCCTGCTGCTGGTCGGCGTCGCCGTCACCGAGATCGCCCTGTGGGGACGCCGGCAGCAGGCGTCGGCGAGCGAGCGGGAGGGGTACCTGACCGGCATCGTCACGGCCTCCCGCACGGTCGCGGACGGCGCGCCGACGGACACCCTGGTCGACCACGTGTCCCGGGAGATCGTCGCCGTGCTGGGGATCGACGACTGCCGCTTCGACCGGGGCACCGGGTCGGGCCTGCCCCGGCTCCACGGCGACGGCAGCGTGACCCGGCACGGCCACGAGATCGACGTGGAGCGCGACGGGCTGCCCGTCGACGACCGGATCGAGCTGCTGGTGGAGCACGGCGGGGCGGTGCACGGCCGGTTCCTCCTCACGGCCTCGACCCGCGTCAGCAAGCCCGACCTGGACCGCCGCCTGGTGGCGGTGACCCTCGCCGGTCAGGTCGGCGCCGCGCTCACCGGCCCCCGGCCCGCAGGCTGAGGCCGCGAAATCCCGTGGGACCCGCGGTGCGGGCCGTGGCAGGGTGCCCGCATGGACGTCACCGGGGACGAGACGCGCGCCGCGTGGGCGGTCGCGTCGCGCAAGTACACCGACGAGTACGCCGAGCACCTGGAGCAGGCGCGGACGGTCGAGCTGCTCCCGGCCGAGGTCGCGGTGCTCGGGGGGATCGTCGTCGGTGCGGACGTGGTGCACCCGATGAGCGGGCACGGCCTCGACGACGTCGCCCTCGTGCGGCTCGGCGCGCGGTCGGTGCACGGCGTGGACTACAGCGAGCCGGCGGTCTCGAGCGCGCAGCGCCGTGCCGACGAGCTCGGCGTCCCCTGCCGGTACACGCGAGCCGTGCTACCGGACAGCGGGCTCGACGACGCGTGCGCCGACCTGGTCTACACCGGCAAGGGCGCGCTCATCTGGGTGGCCGACCTGCCGGCGTTCTTCGCGGAGGCGCACCGCCTGCTGCGCCCGGGCGGGCGGTGCTACGTGTACGAGGCGCATCCGCTGGTGCCGCTGTGGGAGTGGGACCCCGACGAGATCCGCGTGCGGCCCGACCGCGGCTACTTCGAGCGGTCGCACGTCAACGACTCGTTCCCCGCGCACGGCGCCGTGGAGCGCCAGCACACGCTCGCCGAGGTCGTCATGGCGTGCCAGCGGGCGGGGTTCGTCCTCGAGCACCTCGAGGAGCACCCCGACCCGTTCTGGCGCCCCGACGGCACGACGGCGGCCGCCTGGGACGGGCGGCTGCCGAACGCGTTCAGCCTGCTCGCGCGCCGGGCCTGACGCGGCCCGTCACCGCAGGTCGTAGGCCGGGATCCGGTCGTCGGTCGCGAAGGTGTCGGTCATCCACAGCATGGACCGGTACGCCCACCGGGAGGTGAAGCTCCAGTCCCGCGCCCGGATGCGGGCCGAGGACGAGGGCGCCAGGAAGGGGCCGGCGTTCCCCGACCGCGCGACCTTGGTGGGCTTGCGCATCCGTCGGTCGTACGCCGCGAACGCGGCGGCGTGGTCACCGCGCGCGGCGACCAGCTCGCCCGCGAGGACATAGGCCGCGACGAGCGCGAGACCGGTGCCGAACCCGCCGAGGGTGTTCGCGTGCCCGGCGTCGCCGACCAGCGCGACCCGGCCCCGGGTGAACGACGTCATCCGGGTGCGGGCCAGGGCGTCCAGGTAGAAGTCGGGGGCGTCCACGGCGGAGGCGAGCGCGGCGGGGACCCGCCATCCGACGCCGTCGAAGGCTGCCTCGACGAACGCCCGCTGGGACGCGACGTCGTGGCGGTCGTAGTCCGGCGCCGGCGCCCGGAACACGAACAGGCTCGGCGCCTTCTGGCCGCCGAGCAGCGCCAGCCTCCCGGGCACGTTGTACCCGTAGGCGACGCCGCGCCCGTCGGGCCGCCGGGTCTCCAGGCCGTCGAGGGGGGCCTCGGCCCCGGCGACCGCGTAGTAGTGCCCGAGGTTCTCGACGAACTGCTCCTCGGGCCCGAACGCGAGCCGCCGCACGGCGGAGTGGACGCCGTCGGCCCCGATCACGAGGTCGAAGCGCTCGCTCGGCCGGCGGGCGAAGGAGACCTGCACGCCGTCCGCCGTCTCGATCAGCGCGACGATCTCGTCGCCGAACACGTACTCCGCGTCGGTGGCGCTGTGCTCCAGCAGGACGGCGGCGAGGTCGCCGCGCAGGATCTCGACGTCGCCGCCGACGAACTCGCCCGGGATCACGGCGCGGACCCGGTCCGCGGCGTCGACCATGCGCCAGTCGGTCCGGGCGGTCTGCCGCGCGTGCACGTCGTCGAGGATCCCCATGCGGGTGAGGACCTCGCGGTGCGTGCGGCCCTTGAAGTCGACGGCCTGCCCGCCGGGCCGGGGCGCGGGCGCCTTCTCGACGACGGTGACGTCGAAGCCGTTGCGCCCGAGCCAGCGGGCGAGCGCCGGCCCGGCGATGCTCGCGCCGGAGATGAGGACCTTCGTGGTGGCCATGGTGCTCCCTTGGTTTAATTGCGTCCCGCGGACACAGTAATGCACCGCGTACGATGGACGCAATAACTTCTCTTCCCGATCGAGGCAGGGGCCGATGAGCGCACCGGAGCCGGACACCACGGCGGGCCCGGCCGTGGACGACGTCGTCGCGCTGCTGTGGCGGCGCGCGGCGCCGGCGCGACGCGGGCCGAAGCCCCGCTTCAGCGTCGAGGGCGTCGCCGCGGCCGGGGTGGCGGTCGCCGACGCCCACGGCCTCGACGCCGTCACGATGCAGAGCGTCGCCGAGAGCCTCGGCACCACCAAGATGGCGCTCTACCGCTACGTGCCCGGCCGCGTCGAGCTCGACGCCCTGATGCTCGACCGGGCGCTGGGCGAGCCGCCCGAGGCCGTCGGCGCGGACTGGCGGGCCGCGCTGACCCGATGGGCCGACCATGTCCACGCGCGTGCCCTCGCCCACCCCTGGTGCGTGGAGCTCGTGCAGCGCCCGCACGCCCCCGGGCCCGGGGAGCTCGCCTGGTACGAGGCCGGCCTGGCGGCGGTCGCGGGCCTCCCTCTCACCGGCGCGGAGAAGCTCGACACGCTCGCGCTGCTCGTCGGGCACGTGATGTCGACCGTGCGCCAGCAGCCCCGCGGCGCCTCGCCGGAGCGGGACCTGGCCGCACGCCTCGCGCCGGTCCTGGCCGAGCGCGCCGACGAGTACCCGCTGACCGCGGCGGCGTTCGCCGAACCGTCCGGCCGCGACGACGCGCTGCGGTTCGGCGTCGAGCGGCTGGTCGCGGGCGTCGCGGCGCTCGTGGCCGAGCGCGGCTGACCTCGCCGGCAGCTGTCGCCCGGTTCGTCCCCTCTGCCAGGATGGCGCCGTGGTGAGCCATGTCGCGAGGTACCGGGCCGGCGAGCAGGACGAGGTGTGGCGCGACCTGCGCGCCCTGGGGCTGCGGGTCTTCGACCCGCCGCACCGCGAGGACGCGCTCGCGGTCGCCCGCGAGATGGCCCCCCGGGCACGCCGGAACGTCGAGCTCCTCGTCGAGCGGCTCGAGGTCGAGGGCTTCGCCGCCGCCCACAACGACGAGGAGGCCACGCCGCGGCCGGCGCACCTCCCGCCCGGCCCCGACGCGGACGACCTCGCCGACTGGGCGGAGGCCGAGCTGGCGCCGTTCCCGATGACGGTCGCGGCCTGGATCCGGTGGGTGGGCGACGTGTGGCTCGTCGGCGACCTGCCCCGCTGGCCCGAGAGCGTGCTGGCCGACCCGCTGGTCGTCGAGTTCCAGCACGCCGCCCACGGCGGCGGGGCGCGGGAGTACTACGCGGCGGAGTGGCAGCGCTGGCGCGACGACCCGGAGCCGGTCGAGGGCTTCCAGCTCGACTTCGCCCCCGACGCCCTCCACAAGGCCAACATCAGCGGCGACGCCCCCTACGGGATCCTGCTCCCGTGCGAGGGCGTCGACGGGCGCGTGGGCCCGGAGCTGTGGTTCGTGGACGACCTCAACGCCGCCTTCGCCGCCGGGGGGTTCCCGGACGCCCTGCGCGACGAGGGCTACGTCGACCCGCCCGCGGGGCTGCGCGAGTCGCTCTCCCGCGACCTGCTGCGCCTCTGACCGCCCGGGGCGCGCGCTCACCCGGCGGCCGGCGACGGCGCGAACCGCACCAGCGCGCCCGGCGGCAGCTGGCCGAGCAGCCACGCGTGCGACGACGCCACCGCGCCGACCACCGGGTAGCCCCCGGTGAGCGGGTGGTCGACGCCGAACAGCACGGGCAGCCCGTCGGGCGGCACCTGCAGCGCGCCGGTCACGCAGCCCTCGCTGGGAAGCTCGCGCGCGCGGGCCGACGGCGTGCGGTCCAGCGGGCGTTCGCCGTCGAGGCGCAGGCCCACGCGGTCGGACCGGTCGGTCACGCGCCACGCCTGGTCGCGCAGGAGGGCGACGGCGGCGGGGGTGAACCAGTCGTCGTGCGGGCCGAGCACCACGGGGAGCGTCGTGAGCTCGCCCGGCGCGGGGAGCGCCGCGAGTTCCGGCGCCCCGACGTCACCCACCGCCACGGCCCCGCCGCCTGCCTTCGAGCACGCGATCCCCCGTGCCATCGGGCGGGTTCCCGCGAGGGATCCCGTGCTCGAAGGCCGGACGGGGAGGGCGGTTCCCGGCGCGAGGGGGTCCGGCCCGAGGTGGGCGAGGACGTCCGTCGAGCGCGAGCCGAGGACGGGCCGCACGTCCACGCCGCCGCGCACGGCCAGGTAGGTCCGCCGGCCGCGGGCGGGCGCGGCCAGCTCGAGCTCGTCGCCGTCGCGCAGCCGGAACGGGCGGGCGCGGGGTGCACGGCGCTCGCCGTCGGGGTCGTCCCGCCGCACGACGGCGCGCGGGTCCGCGCCGGCCAGCGCCACGACGACGTCCCCGCGGGCGCGCACCCGCAGCCCGCCGCCCGCGGCCTCGACGGCCGCGGTCCCGGGCGGGTTGCCCACCGCGCGGTTCGCGGCACGCAGGCTGCGGGGGTCGGCGGCCCCCGAGGCGGAGACGCCCAGGTGCGCGAGCCCCGGCCGGCCGAGGTCCTGCACCAGCGCCTGCAGCCCGGGCGCCACGACCTCGAGCGCCGGCCCGGACGGGACCGGGTCGGCGGCCAAGGACCCCGTCGGCGGTGCGGTCCGCCGCCCCGGACCGGGGCGACCGCCGTGATCGGCGGAGCCGCCGCGCGCGGACGCCGGTACGGACTCCCGCACGGCGGTGAACCGCACGCGGTCGCCCGGGGCCCACGGGGTGGGCGGGTCACGGTCGGGGTCCCAGGTGACGACGTCGGTGCGCCCGACGAGCTGCCACCCGCCGGGGCTGGCGCGCGGGTACACGCCGGAGTACGGCCCGGCGAGCGCCACCGAGCCGGCCGGCACGCGCGTGCGGGGCGTCTGGCGCCGCGGCACGACGAGCGCCGCGTCGTCCCCGGTCAGGTACGCGAACCCCGGCGCGAAGCCGACGAACCCCACGACCCACGACGCGGCGGTGTGCCGCCGCACCACCTCCTGCGGGCTGCACCCGAGCAGGCGCGCGACGTCCGCCAGGTCCTCGCCGTCGTACACCGTGGGGATCTCCACGAGCCGCGCGCCGCCCGGCCCCGGCGGGTCGGCGCCCGCCGCCGCGCGCTCGCCCAGCTCGGCCGCGAGCCGGCCCGCGGTCTGCCGCCACGGGTCGAACGGGACCAGGAGGGTGCGGGCGCCCGGCACGGTCTGCCCCACGCCGGGCGGCGGGTCGTCGCGCAGGGCGGCGTGCAGCGCCAGGGCCTGCGCGAGGTCGTCCACCTCGACGAGCAGGGCGTCGTCGCGGGCGGGCCGGACGCGCACCGTCAGCGCCCCGGGGCCACCGGCGCGAACGGGGCGAGCTCGACCCCCGCCGCGTCGAGGGCCGCGCGCACCCGGCGGGCCATCGCGACGGCGCCGGGGGTGTCGCCGTGCACGCACACGGAGTCGGCGCGCACCGCGACGTCCGTGCCGTCCACGGCCTCGACGACGCCCTCGGTGACGAGCCGCACCATGCGGCGGGCGACGAGGTCGGCGTCGTCCAGGACGGCGCCCGCCTCGCCGCGGGGGACGAGGGTGCCGGCGGCCGTGTACGCGCGGTCGGCGAACGCCTCGGCGGCGGTGGGCAGGCCGGCCGCCGCGGCCGCCGCGAGGGACCGGGTGCCGGGCAGGCCGAGCAGCACGAGCGACGGGTCGACGGCGGCGACCGCGGCCGCGACGTCGGCGGCCACGCGCTCGTCCACCGCGGCGGTGTTGTACAGCGCGCCGTGCGGCTTCACGTACGTGACGCGCGCGCCCTCGGCGGCGGCCAGCGCCTGCAGCGCGCCGATCTGGTAGACCACGTCGGCCTGCAGCTCGTCGGACGGCACGTCCATGTTCCGGCGGCCGAACCCCGCCAGGTCGCGGTACCCGACGTGCGCCCCGACGGCCACGCCGCGGGCGGCGGCGAGGCGCACCGTGCGGCGGATCGACGCGGGGTCGCCGGCGTGGAAGCCGCAGGCGACGTTCGCCGACGACACGACGTCGAGCATCGCCTCGTCGTCGCCCAGGGACCATCGCCCGAAGCCCTCGCCGAGGTCGCTGTTGAGGTCGACCGGGGTCATGCCGCTCAGTCTGCCCCTCGGCGGGCCCGGCGGGCGGCCGGTATCACGACCTCGCCGGTGCGCTCCCATGATGTGGTGCGGATGAGCGCCACGTGAACTCTTCGTCACAGGGGTGGCAGGAGCACGACGCGTGCCGCACAGTGAAGGAACGTCCTGTCGCCCGTGTCACACGACGACCCCAGGGTGTGACAGGATCCGAGCGCCTGAGCAGTGCCGATGGGGGAGGTTCGTCGTCGTGAGGTCTCCGATGGACAAGGGTCCGGGCGCGCGGACGGACGCCGCGGAGCAGACGACCCGGCGCGGTCCGCGGGTCGGGCGGGTGCTCGCCACCGCGACCGCGGCGTGCGTCCTCGCCACCGGGTTCCTCGTGGCACCGGTCGCGGGCCTCCCCTGGAACGCCGCCGGCCTCGACTCCCTCGCGGCCGATCAGCGCACCCCCGACGTGGGCGCCGGCAGCCCGGTCGGCGAGGGCGTCTCCGTGGGCGTGGTGGGCACGACGACCTCCGGCGGCCCGACGACGGTGCGCGAGGTGCTCGGCGTCCTGGAGCGCGCGGAGCTCGCCGCGAAGGACGCCGGGCGGAAGATGACGCCCGAGGTGGACCAGGCCGCCGCCGAGCTCGGCATGCTGCTGAGCACCTACCTCGCGCAGGAGGCGGCCGCCGCGACCGCCGACCGGCCGTTCGCCGCCGCCGGCTACGAGGCTCCCGTACCCGTCGCCCCGGTCGCCCCGGTGCCGGCCGACGAGCCCGCGACCGAGCCGGCCGACGACGCCGACGTGCAGACCGTCGCGCACCGGGTCGTGACGGACCCCGCGGCCGACGCCCCCGCCGCGGGTCCGGCCGACGCCACCGCGCACGACGACGCGCACGACGCCGAGCCGGTGACGTTCGACGACGTCGTGGTCGCCGCGACGCGCCTGGCCACGCTGCTCGACCCGGCGACCACCACCCTCGAGGCGGGCATCCTGCCGGCGGGGGCGGACGGGGCGGCCGCGTCGCGGGCGACGCTGACCGCGAGCCTGCTCGAGGTGGTCGACCGCTACGGCAAGAGCACGGCGGGCTACGCCAACGGCCGCATCCCGGCGTCGGCGCTGTGCCCGCTCGAGTTCGCCCCGGGGCACATGCTGCGCTGCGACGCGGCCGAGCAGCTCACGGCCCTCAACGTGGAGTACGAGAAGGAGTTCGGGGTGCCGATCCCGATGACGGACTCCTACCGCCCGCTCGACGTGCAGATCCGGCTCAAGGCGACGAAGGGCTACCTCGCGGCGACGCCCGGGACCTCGAACCACGGGTGGGGCCTGGCCGTCGACCTGTCGACCCCGATCTCCGGCGGCAGGTCCGCCGAGTACGTCTGGATGCGCGTGCACGCGCCGGACTACGGCTGGGACAACCCGTCCTGGGCCCGGCTGACCGGCGCGAAGCCGGAGCCGTGGCACTTCGAGTTCTTCGCCGCGGGGCCCATCCCCGACCGCGCCTGGAAGGCGACGGACGTCTCCGCCGCCGGCGGTGCGAGCGGCGACGGCTCCGGGCCCGCCGCGGTGGCCGAGCGCTCCGACAAGGGCGACAAGGCGAAGGGCGGCAAGGCGACGAAGCCCGACGGGACGTCGACGACGGGCACGCCGGGCACGGGCAAGGACGAGGGGTCGACGCCGGGCAGCGGCACGAAGCCCGACGACGGCGACCGTCCGGGGTCGGGGGAGGCCGAGACGGCGAAGGTCACCGTGCCGGAGGTCACCGGCCAGGACCTCGCGTCGGCGAAGAAGAGGCTCCAGGCGCTCGGGTTCGAGGTCAGCACGAAGGCGCAGGCGAGCGACAAGCCCCAGGGCCAGGTCCTGCAGACCCAGGGTGCGGGGACGAAGGTGCCGAAGGGCTCGACGGTCACCCTCGTCGTCTCGAGCGGTCCGGTGCAGGTCGTGGTGCCGGACCTCGCCGGACAGACCGTCGCCGAGGCGACGAAGCAGCTCCAGGCGCTCGGGTTCGCGGTGACGACGCAGGAGCAGGCGGACGACGACGTGCCCGCGGGCGAGGTCGTGCAGACCCGGGGCGCGGGGACGAAGGTGCCGAAGGGCTCGACCGTCACGCTCGTCGTCTCGAGCGGTCCGGTGCAGGTCGTGGTGCCGGACGTCGTCGGCAAGGACCTGGAGTCGGCGCAGCAGGTCCTGGACGAGGCCGGGCTCCTCACGCAGGTGGTCGAGGAGGCCGGCGACGCAGCGCAGGGCGTCGTCCTGCGGACCGACCCTGAAGCCGGCACGAAGGTCGACGCCGGCTCCACCGTGACGATCGTGGTGCCCCAGGGCGACGGCACGACGGACGAGGACGGCGAGGGGGCGCTCGGCGTCGCCGGGAAGACGGAGGACCCCGAGTGACGGGTGCTCCGTCCGACGACGAGACCCCGGGCGAGCGGCGCACGCGCGAGGCGCTGGAAGCCTCGGGGATCGCGTTCGAGATCGCGCGGCACGGCCCGGTGGGCTCGCTCGCGGAGGCGGCCCGCGCGCGCGGGATCACGCCGTCGCAGGTGATCAAGACCCTCGTGGTCCGCCGGGCGGACGACGACTACCTGTTCGTCCTCGTGCCGGGCGACCGCACGATCGCGTGGCCGCGGCTGCGCGCGCTGCTCGGCGTGTCCCGGCTGTCGATGCCCGACCGGGAGGTGGCGCGCGACGTCACCGGGTACGAGCGCGGCACGATCACCCCGTTCGGGTCGCTTACCGCGTGGCCGGTGGTGGCGGACGCGCGGGTCCCCGAGGCAGGCCGGGTGTCCGTCGGGGGCGGCGGGCACGGGGTGTCCGCGACGGTGGACGGCGCGGAGCTGGTGCGCGCCCTCGACGCCCGGGTCGCGGACGTGACCGACCTGGACGACGCTGGACCGAGGGGCACCCACCGCCCGACGCCGGCCGCGCCGGCGTCGACCCCTCAAAATGGTCGGACGCTGGACGAATCCGCCTGACGGGGGAACACTCGACGCGGGCCGTCCGCTGTACGGAGAGAGGACGCAGACGGCGTCCCAGCCCGCACCCACGCACGGGAGCATCACGACCACATGGACATCGACAGCAGCAGCGACCCCGGACCGAGCTCGGGGATCGCGTCCCGGACCACCGACGAGGCGACCGTCCTCACCCTCTGGGGCGAGGTCGACGCGGCGCTGCGTGAGGCGGCGAGCGACGCGATGGCGGCGCTCGCGGCACGGGGCACCCCGCACCCCATCGTCCTGGACACCCGGGACGTCACGTTCATCGACTCCTCCGGAGTCGCTTTCATCCTGCAGGTGTACATGCTGGGCCAGGAGACGGGCACGCCCGTGAGCCTGTACCAGCCGTCCGAGGCGGTCGCCGAGGTGCTGGACATGGTCGGCATGGGCGGTCGCATCCCCCTGGCGGAGGCCGAGCCGGCCACCCAGGTCGGCTGACCGGGGTGGCGCCGGACTCCCGCGTCGTCCGGGCCGCGCGCCTCGCCGCCACGGGACTGCGCGACCCGCACCTGCCCGGCCTGCCCGCCGTCGTCGGCGGGCTGCTCGCCGTGCAGGGCCAGGAGCTGCAGCCCGCGCTGTGGGGCGCGTCCCGGCGTGTGGCGCCGGCCGCCCGTCCGGGCCGCGCGGCCGCGAACGCGTCGCTGGCCGCGGGGGAGGTGCTGCGCACCCACCTGCTGCGTCCCACGTGGCACCTGGTGCGTCCGGGCGACGCGCGCTGGCTGCTCGAGCTCACGGCGCCCAGGATCGCGCGGCAGATGGCGTCCACGGAGCGCTCGTGGGCGCTCGGCGACCTGGGCCCGGGCGTCGACGCGGTGGCCGCCGCCGTGGCGGACGGACCCCGGACGCGCGCCGAGATCAAGCAGGAGCTGCTCGCGGGCGGCGTGCTCGACCCGGACGCCCCGGGGCTGGCGTTCACGCAGATGCTCATGCACGCCGAGCTGCGCCGGCTCGTGGTCAGCGGCCCGCCGCCGGACGGCACGCCGCTGCAGCACCAGTCGTACGCGGCGTTCGACGGCCGCGTCCCGGCCGGGTACGGGCCGCTGGGCGAGCGGTTCGACGCCGAGGCCGCCGTCGTCGAGCTGTGGCGCCGGTACCTGCCGGGGCGCGCGTTCGCGACCACGAACGACCTGCGCCAGTGGAGCGGGCTCACCGCCCGCGACCTCAGGCCCGCGCTCGCCGCGCTCACGGACGCGGGCGAGGTCGTGCAGGTGCCGGGCGGCGGCGACCTCGAGGGGCTGACCCTCGTCGCCACGGCGGCCACGGCCGCGCGGTGGCTCGACGGCGGCCCCGGCGCTGTCGAGGACGGTGGCGAGGACGGGGGCGAGGACCGGGAGGCGCCCGTCGTGGACCTGCTGCAGGCGTACGACGAGCTGCTCATGTCCTACCGCGAGACCCGGCCCGTGGTGCTCGACCCGGCCCTGCCGCCGCAGGACCGCGCGGGCGCATACGTGCACTCCGTGGCGGTGGACGGCCTCGTCACGGGGCGGTGGCGCTGGCCGGCGCCCCCGGCCCGGGAGGCGCTCGTCGACGTGCAGTGGCTGCGCGACCCCTCGCCGCGCGAGCGGGCCGCGCTGGACGCCGTCCTCGCCGAGCTCGACACGTACCTGGACTGAGCCGCCGGGTCCCCGCCGCGGGTGGCAGGGTGGACCCGTGCATCGCAACTGGGCCGGGAACCTCACGTACTCCGCACGCTCCGTCGTGCGCCCCGCGTCGCTCGAGGAGCTCGCGGACGTCCTCACGAGCGGAGAGCAGGTGCGCGCCCTCGGGTCGCGCCACTCGTTCAACGACGTCGCGGACACCGACGGCGTCCACGTGCAGGTGGACGCGCTCGACGACGGCCGCCCCGCCGTGGAGCCGGTGGCTCCGGACGAGGGCGGCGCCGAGGGCGAGGTGGTGTCGGTGAACGCGGGCCTGCGCTACGGCGAGGTGTCGCGCGCGCTGCACGCGACCGGCCGGGCGCTGGGCAACCTGGCCTCCCTGCCGCACATCTCCGTGGCCGGAGCGGTGGCCACCGCCACGCACGGCTCGGGCGACACGAACCAGAGCCTCGCGAGCGCCGTCGAGGGCCTGGAGATCATGACGCCGGGCGGCGAGCTGCGTCGCATCACGCGCGCGGGCGACCCCGACGTCTTCCCCGGCACCGTGGTGTCGCTGGGTGCGCTGGGCGTCGTGACGCGCGTCGAGCTGCGCACCGTCCCGGCGTACGTGGTGCGACAGGACGTGGCGGCCGACGTCCCGTGGGACACCTACCTGGCGAGCTTCGACGCGATCACGTCCGCCGCCTACTCGGTCAGCGCCTTCACGAGCTGGGACGAGCCGGCGGTGCGGCACGTGTGGTTCAAGTCGCTGTCCCGCGCGGACCGGCCCGCCGTGCGCGGCCTCGCGCCCGAGTTCCTGCGCTGGTCGGACGTGCCGGTGCACCCGCTGCCGGGCGTCGACCCGTCGGCGACGACCGAGCAGCTGGGCGTGGAGGGGCCGTGGCACGAGCGGCTGAGCCACTTCCGCCTGGAGTTCACGCCGTCGGCCGGCGACGAGGTGCAGTCGGAGTACCTCCTGCCGCGCCGGAACGCCACCGCCGCGATCGAGAGGATGCGTGGGCTCGGGCCGAAGGTCGCGCCGCTGCTGCAGACGAGCGAGATCCGCACGGTCGCCGCTGACGACCTGTGGCTCAGCCCCTTCGACGAGCCGTCGGTGGCGTTCCACTTCACGTGGCTGCCGCGCGAGGCCGACGTCCGGGCCGTCCTGCCCGCCGTCGAGGAGGCGCTGGTGCCGCTCGGGGCGCGGCCGCACTGGGGCAAGGTCAGCACGCTCGACCCGCGGGACACCGCGGCGCTGTTCCCGCGGTTCGACGACTTCCGCGCGCTCGCCGGGCGGTTCGACCCGGAGGGACGGCTGCACGGCGGCCTCGTGGGCCGGCTGCTCGCCGGCTAGTCCTCGCGGTTCTCCCTGACCTTCTCGACGCCCTCCTTGAGCAGGAGGAACGGCAGGACGAACGCCGCGACCATGCCCAGGAGCCACACGATGACGGGCCCGATGATCCAGCCGGCGACGCCGCCGACGTCGAGCCCGTCGGTGACGACCACGGCGATGATGAGGGCGACGAACGTCGACAGCAGCCCGACGCCGCCGACGAGGGCGGGTGCGCTGTTGCGCGCGAGCTTCGCGAAGAACGGCGAGATGATCGCCTGCGCCAGCGCGAAGATGACGATCGCGAGGACGAAGCCCAGCGGCTCGGACCAGTTGATCGAGAAGGTCTCCAGGTCGAAGGCGGCGAAGATCCACGCGGTGAGGAGCACACCCACCGCTGCCGCCAGCAGGAAGACCGCCGTCCGGAGCAGGAACCTGATCATGCTCGGAGCATAGGGACGCCGGTCCGCACCGGCACGTCGGACGGGGGAGCGGGGTCAGGCCGGGACGGCCAGGAGGGCGATCCCGCCCATGACGATCAGCGACCCGAGGACCTTCACCACCGGCCGGGGCTCCTTGAAGAGCCACCACGCGAGGAGGGTGCCGATCACGATGCTCGACTCGCGGGCCGGCGCGACCAGCGCGACCGGGGTGGTCTGCATCGCGACCAGCACGAGGATGTAGCCCAGCGGCGAGAGGACGGCGACCAGCGCGATCTCCTTCAGGTGTCGCCGGCTCATGCGGGCCGCCTCCGTCCGCCGCCCGCGGTCCCGCAGGATCGGCGCGAGCGTGAGCGACTGCCACACCGCGTTGAACGCGAAGTAGGCGACGGGGTCGAGGCCGAGCGTCGTGACGGCGTGGCCGTCCCACAGGGTGTAGGCCGCGATGGCCGCGCCGGTGGCGAGCCCCCAGCGGACGCCGACGAGGCCGCGGGACGCGTCGAGGCCGGTGGCGCCCGAGCTCGCGACGACCGCCACGCCGGCCACGACGACGAGGCCGCCGACCACGTGGACGGCGTCGGCGCGCTCGCCGAGCACCAGGAGCGCGACCGCCATGGTGAGCAGCGGGCCGGCGCCCCGCGCCGTGGGGTAGACGATCCCCAGGTCGGCGCGGGCGTAGCCCGTGTTGAGGGCGATCCCGTACAGGTTGTGCAGCACGCCGGAGACGGCCGCGGCGCCGACGAGGGCGCCCATGTCCGGCCAGCCGTCGCGCGCGAGGATCACCAGGCCGACGGGCAGCCACAGCACCGCGGACGCCGTGCCGTAGAGCCAGACGAACACGCGCGAGTCCCCGTCCACCCGCTTGGCGGCGACGTTCCACACCGCGTGCAGCACGGCCGCCGAGAGCACGAGGGCGAGCGCGGTGGAGGACACCCGGCCGACCGTACCGGGTGCCCGGGGCGGCGGTCGGTGCCCCGCATGGCGAACGGGCACCCGTGGGGGTACGCCGAAGGGAGGCGGTCGCGGCGGCTCCCGACCCGGCTCGGCCACCAGCCGGTTTGGAGGATAATTCCTTGGGCTGCATACTCATGCATCGACCCCTCGCACGATCCTCGGAGCCCCATCATGCGCACCCGCCCCGCCCTCGTGGCGACCGTCGTCACCTCGGCCGTCGCCGCCCTCGCCCTCACCGGCTGCACCACGGCCTCGCAGGACGCCGGCTCGACGCCGGGCGCGTCCGGCGACAGCACCGCCGCCGCCGTCGACCTCGACGCCATCCAGAAGGACGACGCGATCGCCGCGATGGTCCCCGCCGCGGTGGCCGAGGACGGCAAGCTCACCATCGGGTCGAACTTGGAGTACGCGCCGGTGGAGTTCGTCGACGCGGACGGGAAGACCCCGGTCGGCCTCGACATCGACATCGCCACCGCCCTCGCGCGGACGATGGGGCTCGAGCTCGACGTGCAGAACGCGGGCTTCGACTCGATCATCCCGGCGATCGGCAGCAAGTACGAGGCCGGCTTCTCCGCGTTCTCCGTCACGCCCGAGCGCCTGAAGGAGGTCAACATGGTCAGCTACTTCACCGCGGGCTCGCAGTACGCGGTGGCCAAGGGCAACCCCGAGGGCGTGTCCCCGGACGACCTGTGCGGCGTCACGGTGGGCGTGCAGACCGGCACCATCCAGCAGGACGAGCTCGCGACGATCAGCAAGGCCTGCACCGACGGGGGCAAGGACGCCGTCGACGTGCTGCCCTACGACTCGCAGTCCGACGTCACGACCAACCTCGCGGGCGGCAAGCTGCAGGCCATGTACGCCGACTCGCCGATCATCGCCTACGCCGTCGAGCAGACGGGCGGCACGGTCGAGGCGCTCGGCGACATCACCGACGCCGCGCCCTACGGCGCCGTCGTCGCGAAGGACGACACCGAGCTCGCGGACGCCGTCCAGGCCGGGCTGCAGAAGCTCATGGACGACGGCGTGCTCGCCCAGGTCGCGGACACCTGGGGCTCCGGCGCGGCCGTGCTCGACACGGCCGAGCTGAACCCGGCAGGCTGAGCCGCATGGAAGACCGACCGTCCGGCCAGCTGCCGGAGCCCCTGCACGCCCGGCCGGTGCCCAGGCCGGGTAGGTGGGTGTCGGCGGTGGTCGTCCTCGTCCTCGTGGCGATGGCCGTCAACGCGCTCGTCACCAACCCCAACTTCCGGTGGGACACCGTCTGGCTGTACCTGCGCGACGTGATCGTCGTGCGCGGCGTCGGCTGGACGCTCGTCCTCACCTTCGGCTCGATGGCGCTCGCCATCGTGCTGGCGGTGATGCTGGCGGTGATGCGGCGCAGCGACAACCCGGTGATGCGCGGGGTGTCGTGGTTCTGGATCTGGTTCTTCCGCGGCACGCCGATCTACACCCAGCTGGTGTTCTGGGGCCTGCTGTCGGTGCTGTACCCCCGCCTGAGCCTGGGCGTCCCGTTCGGCCCGGAGTTCTTCACGTTCACCACGCAGGACGTCATCACGGCGTTCTGGGCCGCGTTGCTCGGCCTCGCGCTCAACGAGTCGGCCTACCTCGCGGAGATCGTGCGGGCCGGCCTGTCGTCGGTCGACCCGGGCCAGACCGAGGCCGCCAAGGCGCTGGGCATGAAGGACGGCAAGATCCTGCGCCGCATCGTGCTGCCGCAGGCGATGCGCGTCATCGTGCCGCCCACCGGCAACGAGACGATCTCCATGCTCAAGACGACGTCGCTGGTGCTCGCGGTGCCGTTCACGCTGGAGCTCACCTACGCCACCAACGCGATCGGCAACCGGATCTTCCAGCCGATCCCGTTGCTCATCGTGGCCGCGCTCTGGTACCTGCTCATCACGTCGGTCCTCATGGTCGGCCAGCACTACCTGGAGCGGTACTACGGCCGCGGGTTCGACGGCGGACGCACCGGCGGCGGGCGCGGCCCGCGCGGCGGCCGGGGGCGCAAGCCCCGCAAGCAGGACCTCATCGGCGCGTCCGGGACCACCAAGGACGACCCCTTCCTGGAGGTGACCCCATGACCGGGACCGCCACGAGCGAGACGGCCCCCGACGCGATGGTCGCCGTGCGCGACGTGCACAAGGTGTTCGGCCGCGGCCACGACGCCGTGCACGTGCTGAAGGGCGTCGACCTCGACGTCGCGCGCGGCTCCGTCACCGTGGTGCTGGGGCCGTCGGGCTCCGGCAAGTCCACGCTGCTGCGCTGCGTCAACGAGCTCGAGGAGATCACCGCCGGGTCCATCCACGTGGACGGCGACCTCATGGGCTACCGCCGCGACGAGAAGGGTGTGCTGCACCGCCTGCACCCCAAGGTGATCGCGAAGCAGCGCTCGCGCATCGGGATGGTCTTCCAGCGCTTCCACCTGTTCCCGCACAAGACGGCGCTGGAGAACGTCATGGAGGCGCCCGTGCAGGTGCGCGGGCTGTCCCGGGCCGAGGCCCGGAAGCGCGCCCTGGAGCTGCTGGAGCGGGTGGGGCTGAGCGACCGGATCAACCACTACCCCGCGCAGCTCTCCGGCGGGCAGCAGCAGCGCGTCGCCATCGCGCGGGCGCTCGCGATGGACCCCGAGCTCATGCTCTTCGACGAGCCCACCTCCGCGCTCGACCCCGAGCTCGTCGGCGAGGTGCTGGCCGTCATGCAGGACCTGGCGCGCTCCGGCATGACGATGATCGTCGTGACGCACGAGATCGGCTTCGCCCGCGAGGTCGCCGACCACGTCGTCTTCATGGACGACGGCGCGATCGTCGAGGAGGGCCCCCCGGCCGACGTGCTGGACAACCCCGCCGAGCCCCGGCTGCGGGACTTCCTCGCGCACGTGCTCTGAGCCGCGCGGCACACCGTCAGCTGCCCGTCGCCGCGAGGGACGACGTCGGGACGCGCCGCGGCGCGCGTGCCACGGCGACGATCCAGACCGCCAGGGCGGCGACCGCCGCCGCGGCCCACCCGCCCACGATCTGCCGTGCGAGGTCGCGGCAGGCGAGGCGCTCCGCGGGCGGGATCGCCCACTCGGTCATGTCGAGGCTGTCGTCGAGCAGGCCGGCCGAGGCCGACCCCGACATGCAGATGGCGCCGTCGACGACGACCGGGGCCAGCACGAGCCACCAGCCCACGGCCAGCACCGCGAACGACACCACGGTGACCGCGACCAGACCGGCCCGCACGCGGCGTCGCCGACGCAGGCCCAGGGCGATCGTGGTCGTGGGGACCGCGAGGAGCGCCACGGTCCACACGACGAAGATCGCCACCCCGAGCCGGTCGCTCGTCATCGCACCGTCCTCGTCGTCGGCGGGGTGTCACAGGGTCGCGCAGGCGCCGCCCCAGTCGGTGTGGCCGATGGTGACCTTCTTCCAGATGTGCGCGGAGTAGCCGCCGGCCGTCGTGCGGGTCTTGGAGATGGTGCGGGTGTCGCCGCTGCTCCAGGTGCTGCCGGCCCCGGTGAGCCACGTGGTGCCCGTGGGGCAGCCGTCGGCGCCCGACGAGACCCGGTAGATGCGCAGGAAGCCGCTCACCGAGCCCGACCCGCGGTACTGCCACGACGCGTAGATGCGCCCGCTGCTCTTGGTGAGGCACATCGTGCCCGGGCCGGAGGTCGTCGCGCACTGGTCGCCGGAGGGGAGGCTGAGCGTCGTGGCGCCGGCCGCACCGGACGTCCTGGCGGCGGCCGCCGGGGCGTCGCCGCAGTCCTCCAGCAGGTCCACGCGGTGGGTGACCAGGTCGGCGGGGGCGCCCATCGCGAGGTTGTAGTCGGCGTCGACCTCCTCGGAGATGGTCACGTCCTCCAGCGTGCACCCGCGGGCGGCCGCGTCGGCCTTCCAGTCGGTGGCCTCGGCGTCCGCGCGCTCCTGCGCGGCCCAGGCCTCCCACTCGCTCGCGGGGCTGCCGGGCGCGGGCACGCCGGGCAGGTTCTCGCTCTCCGTCGCGGCCTGCGAGCCGGTCGCCGCGCCGAGCGCGAGTCCTAGCGCGAGCACGGTGGCGCCCAGACCTGCGGCGACGTTCCTTCGGGCGATCCTGCCTCGGCTCATGTCACTCCTCGGGTGGGCTCCGGCGCGAGGCGCCGACCTCGTCGTCGGACCCTTGCGATGACTACCGTGTAGCACCCGGGGGGTTGCCGGCAACTCCTGTGTGAGGACGGAAGGCTTTCATGGTGGACGACACCGGTGCCCGCGCGCTGCTGACGCAGATGTGGGTGGACCAGCACGAGGCGGTCACGAGGTTCGTGGCGCGCCGGGTCCAGCCCGCCCTCGTGGACGACGTCGTCTCCGAGACGTTCCTGGTCGCGTGGCGCCGGCTCGGCGACGTCCCGGACGACCCGAAGCCGTGGCTGCTCGGCGTCGCGCGGAACGTGCTCGCCACCCACCTGCGCACGCACGGGCGCTGGCGGGCGCTCGGCGTCCGGCTCGAGCGGGAGCCCGAGCCGAGCAAGGAGGGCACCGACGACCTGGCGGCCGACCGGGCCGACCTGCGTCGCGCGTGGGAGATGCTCTCCGACGCCGACCGCGAGGTGATCGCGCTGGTCGCCTGGGACGGGCTCACGACCGTGGAGGGCGCGCGCGTCCTCGGGGTCCGGCCCTCCACCTTCTCCGTCCGCCTGACCCGGGCCCGCAAGCGTCTGCTGGCCTACTCCGGCCTGCCGTCCGAGACGGCCTCCGTGCTCCGCAAGCTCCAGGAGGCGCGATGAAGTCCCCGATGATGCTCCAGCTCGCCGAGCTCGACCCGGCCCGCGACCTCACGTCGCCCGGCCGTGCCGACGACGACGCCCTGGCGGCCATCCTCGACACGCCCCGACGGGCCACCCCGATCCGCCGCAGCAGGCGCCCCGCCGTCCTCGCGGGCGCCGCGGCCGCGGCCGTCGTGGCGGTGGCCGTCGTCGTGACCGTGGCGTCGCCGGGCGCGCCGCCCGCGTTCGCGGGCTGGACGGCCGTGCCCACCGTGCTCTCCGACGCCGAGACGGCCGCGCGCGCGGCGCCCTGCGACACGAGCGCCCACACGATCACCGACGGCCCCGACGGGCCGCAGGTCGAGGACGTGCCGATCAGCCCCGTGCTCGCCGAGCAGCGAGGCGAGTACACCTACGTGCTCCTCACCGGGGACGGCGCGGTCGGGGAGTGCCTGGTCACCACCCAGGCGTCCGGCGCGAGCGATGTCGTGACCGGGGACACGGTGCCGCCGGCAGGGCCCGCCGTGCCCGGCCCGCGCGACGTGACCACCCTCCAGGCCGGCACCGCCTCCTGGTCGGAGGGCGACACCGGCGACGGCGCGCTCACGTCCGCGTACGGGCGGGCCGGGGCGGAGGTCGCCGCCGTCGAGCTCACGCTCACCTCCGGCGAGCGCGTCCAGGCCACCGTCCACGACGGCTGGTGGGCCGTCTGGGCGCCCGGGGAGGCGGCGCTGCGCGACACCGCGGAGGCCACGTTCACCGACGGCACGACCGCGCGGTTCGAGGTCGCGGAGAAGTAGCTCGCCCGCGCCGGCCGCGGATCCGCCGAGGGCCTACTCCCCGCCCTCGCAGGCGATGCCGTTGCCGTTGGCGTCGAGCGCGGCGCGGTAGGCGGGCTGGCCGTTCTGGATCGGCGCGGCGCCGGCGTCGCGGGCGGCGTTGCAGTCCCAGTAGAACCAGGCGTCGTCCTGCTGCTGCTGTTGCTGCTCCTGCTGTTGTTGTTGCTGCTGCTGGGTCTGTTGGGTCTCGAACGCCTTCTTCTGGTTGGCGAGCTCGGCCTCCTGGGCCTCGGCGGCCTTCTCGCGCTCCTTGAGGGCGTCCTCGCGCTTCTGGACGTCGGCCTTCTGGGCGTTCAGGTCCTCCCGCACCTGCTGCGTGTCGGCCTGCACCTGCTCGGCCGCGGCCATCGTGCGGTCGGCGTCCACGAGGGCCTGCGCGGCGTCGGAGCTGCGCATCATCGACACGGTGACGCCGAGGATGCAGCCCATGGCGAGGCAGGCGACGGCCACGCCCGTGACGAGCAGGTTCGACGGGCGCCCGCCCCGCCCGCCGCGCGACGACCCGGACCGGGTGCGCGGGGCCTCGGCCGCCGCGACGGACTCCTGGGCAGCGCGGCGCTCGGCCCGCCGCTCACCGCCGGCGCGGAACCTGTCGCCGACCGTGCGCAGCGCGGCCGAGACGGTCGACGCGGCGGTGCGCTCGTCGTCGGGGCCCGCGAGGCGCCCGCCCGCCGGGGCGGCGGGCGGCGGCGGCGGTGGGGCGACGACGGTCGCGACGGGGGCGCCGTACGTCGCCGTCGGGGCCGGCAGGGGAGGCAGGGGAGGCGCGGGCGGCATCGGCGGCATCGGCGGCATCGCGGCGAGGGTGTGCGACGCGGTCGCCGCGGGGGCGACCGCGGGGACGGGCGCCATCACGGTGGTCGCCTCCACCGGCGACTCGGGGCGCGACGGCGGCCGGGCGGCCGCCGCGTCGTCCACCCAGTAGTCCCAGCCCTGGGGTGCGGGCGGCCACGCGGGGTCGGGGACCCACCCTGCCCCGGGCCGGAATCCCGGGGGCACCTGCCACCCCGGGGGCGGGTTGAAACGCACAGCCATGACACTCCTCCGTCGTCGAGCGGCCACCACTATGGCGGAAACCCCAGGTCCGGGTCCACGTCCGGCCGCCCGCGACCCGCCCCTCAGGCCCCCGGGAGGTGCTTGCGGTAGTGCGCCAGGACGACGACGGTCGAGACCACGCCGAGCCCGAAGAGCACGGTGAAGAGCTGCGCCGTCGTGAACGGCGGGGTGATCGCCGCCATCACCGCGGGCGCCAGGAACCCGGCGTAGGCGACGGCGTAGAACACGCCCGTCAGCCCGGCGAGGTCGCGCGGGCCCGCGATGCGCTGCACCTCGAGCAGCCCGGACGACAGGCCGACGCCCATGCCCGCGCCGCCCACCACGGCGGCGCCGACGCCCCACCACAGCGAGCCGGACGTCACGACCAGCCCGACGCACGCCACCGCGACGGTCAGCACGGCGGCGGCCACGGTGAGCCCGCGCGCGCTGTCGACGGCGTCGAGCCGCTTGGCGGCGGGCTGCACGACGGCGGCGACGCCCAGCGCGACGACGGTGAGCAGCGTCGCGTACGCCACGCCGAGGTCCCCGGCCTGCTCGCGCAGCAGCACCGGCGCGTAGCCGTAGGCGAGGGCGGCGACGGCGAAGATCCACGGCGCGACGACGAGCACGACGCGCCGGAACCGGCGGTGCGCGGCGGCCGGCACGCGCAGCTGCGCCCACCACGGGCCGTCGACCCCGCCCGTGGTGCTGGTCTCCTGCACGCGCCGCACGAGGAGCAGGAAGGGCGCGGTCGCCACGAGGTGCACCAGGTACGGCAGCTCCTCGGGCCACGGGCCCCACTGCGCCAGCCCGCCCGCCACGAGCGCGCCCAGGCCGGAGCCGAGCGTGAACGCGAGCGACGCGCGCCGGGCGCCGGAGCCGGCGTCGGCGGACCGGTCGAACGGCGTCTGCGACAGCTCCTTGAGCCAGCTCGTGCCCACGGCCATCGCCGTGCCGACCGTGATGCCGGACAGGAGGCGGCCGACGTAGATCGGCACCGGGCCGAGCGCGCCGAACGCGAGCACGGCGCTGGCCGCCATCGCGGACACGACGGCCGCGAACATCACCGGGCGGCGGCCGTGCCGGTCCGACAGCGCGCCGGCGACGAGCAGCGCGGGCGCCAGCCCGAGCACGTAGACGCCGAGGAACGCGTTCACGGTGGCGTCGCCGTAGCCGTGCACGTCTTCGTACATGAGCAGCACGGGGCTGAACTGGTTGCCCGCCCACGAGCACACGAACAGCGTGCCGAACACGCCCTTCCACCCGCGCAGGCCGGTCGCGGCCCCGGGCATCAGAGGATCCCCCGATGCCGGCGGACGTGGTCGTGCACGAGGTCGCACAGGGCGTCGGCGTCTCCGCGCTCGACGGCGGCGAGCATCGCCTCGTGATCGGCCAGCGAGGAGGAGACCTGCTCGGCCCCGACGTGCAGCAGCTGGGCGCGGAGCCGGTGCTGCTTGTCGCGCAGCAGGTCGTAGAGCTGGACGGCGGTCTGGTTGCGCGACGCCGCCACGAGCAGGGCGTGGAACTCGCCGTCGGCGCGGACGAAGGCGTCGACCTCGCCGGCCGCGGCGGCCCGCCGCTGGGCCGCGACGTTGGCCCGCAGCGCGTCGAGGACGGCGGACGGCGGGGTGCCGTGGGCCAGCGCGCGGCGGGCCGTGGACAGCTCGATGGCCTCGCGCATCTCGAGCACGTCGCGCGCCTCGTCGGGCGCCATCGGCAGGACGGCCGCCCCCCGGCGGGGCGCGACGGCGAGCAGCCGCTCGGCGTCGAGGCGCAGGAACGCCTCGTGCACCGGGGTGCGGCTGATGCCGAGCTCGGCCGCGACGTCGCCCTCGGACAGGAGCCGGCCGCCGGGCGCCTCCCCCGAGAGGATCTTCGCCTTGGTGTGCCGGTAGGCGCGCTCGGCCGCGCTGAGGGACGGCGTGGAGGAGGTGGTCACCCGGGGCAACCTACGTTGCATCCAACTTGCATGCAAGATCGGACGCGGGATCGCGTGCTCGACGGCGGCCCTGGCGGCGGTGGCCTCGGGTGTCGGTCGCCGCTGGTAGACCGGGGACATGTTCCTCCTCGACGCCGCCCGGCCCTCCGACGAGCCCACGGTGGTCCACTCCGCGAGCGACCTCGTCGTGGCCGCCGGGTGCGAGTTCCGCCTGCTGCGCCGCCTGGACGAGCTGCTCGGTCGCGCGCCGCGCCGGGAGCGGGAGTCCGACGCGATGCTCGCGCGCACGGCGGCGCTCGGCGACGCGCACGAGCGCCGCGTGCTCGACGGGTACGTGGCCCGCTTCGGCCGGGCCGCCGCCGGGGCCCCGGGCGGCGTGGCCGAGCTGGAGCCCGCCGGGCGGCTCACCCGGGAGGCGCTCGAGGCCGCGCACGGCGCCACCCTGGCGGCCGTCGAGGCGGGGGCGGACGTCGTCGCGCAGGCGTCGTTCTTCGACGGCGAGTTCCACGGCCGGGCCGACTTCCTGGTGCGCGACCCGCTCGGCGACCCCGAGGTGGGCCCGGGGTGGCCGGGGGAGCACGCGGCCGCCGCGCTCCCGCGTTACGCGGTGCTCGACACCAAGCTCGCGCGCCGGGCCAAGGTGACGGCCCTGCTGCAGCTCGCCGCGTACGCCGACCAGCTCGTCGCGGCGCACGTCGACCCGACCGACGCCGTGCACCTGGTGCTCGGCACCCGCGTCACCAGCTCCCACCGGCTCGCCGAGCTGCTGCCCGTGCTGGAGCAGCGCCGGGCGCGGCTGCGCGACGTCGTCGCCGCGCACCGCGCCGACGAGGGGCCGCTCGCGTGGGGCGACGAGCGCTTCACCGCCTGCGGGCGGTGCGAGGCGTGCACGGAGCAGGTCGCCGCGCACCGCGACGTGCTGCTGGTCGGCGGCGTGTACGAGGCGCAGCGGGCGCGGCTCGTCGCGGGCGGCATCACGACGATCGACGCGCTCGCCGCCGCCGAGGAGCCGCCCGAGGGCATGCCGGCGCGCAGCTTCGAGCGGGTGCGCGAGCAGGCGCGGCTCCAGCTCGGCACGAGCGACGGCGACGGCGAGGTGACGTACGACGACCACGGCGAGCGTGCCGCCATCCGGTGGTCGCTGCCCGACACCTCGGCCGTGCGCCGGCTGCCGCCGCCGAGCGCGGGCGACGTCTTCTTCGACTTCGAGGGCGACCCGCTGTGGTCCGACCCGCAGGGCGAGCAGTGGGGCGAGCAGACCGGGCTCGACTACCTGTTCGGGCTCGTCGAGCGGCCCGACGCCGCGGGCGAGGCCCCGCCGTTCCGCGCGTTCTGGGCGCACGACCTGGCGCAGGAGCGGCAGGCGCTGGTCGGCTTCGTCGACTACCTCACCGAGCGCCGGCGCCGGTACCCGGACCTGCACGTCTACCACTACGCGTCGTACGAGCGCGTGCACCTGCTGTCCATCGCCGCCCGGCACGGCGTGTACGAGGAGGAGGTGGACCAGCTGCTGCGCGACGGCGTGCTGGTGGACCTCTACGCCGTCGTGCGGTCGTCGCTGCGCATCTCCGACCGCTCGAAGTCGATCAAGCGGCTCGAGCCGCTCTACATGGGCGACGAGCTGCGCTCCGGCGACGTCACCACGGCGGCGGCCTCCGTCGTGGCCTACGCCGAGTACACGGCGCTGCGCGACGCCGGACGCACCGCGGAGGCGGACGACCTGCTGCGCGGCATCGCCGACTACAACCGCTACGACTGCGTCTCCACCCTGCGGCTGCTCGACTGGCTGCGCGGCGCCGCGGACGTCGTCGACGCGCGGTCGGCGCCGGCCGTCGAGCAGGTCGCGCACGAGGCAAACGGCGTCCCCGCCGGCGCTCCCGTCCGCGGCGAGGCCGACGGCGCGGTGGTGGCCGAGGAGACGCCGCGCCAGGCGGTCGCCCGCGAGGCGCGCGGCCGCCGGCTGGCGCTGGAGGACGAGGTCCGGGAGCGGGTCGGCGAGGACCGCGGGGCGCGGGACGACGAGGCCGAGGCGCTGGCGCTGGTCGGGGCCTCGCTCGGCTACTGGCGCCGCGAGAGCAAGCCGTTCTGGCACGAGCACTACTCCCGGCTCGAGCTGCCGACCGACGAGTGGCAGGGCCGGCGGAACACGTTTCACGTGGAACGCGCGACGGTGGTCCGGGACTGGGCCCTCGAGGACGGGCGGAGGGCGCCCGCCCGCGTGCTGGAGCTGGTCGGCCGGCTGCCGGAGGGCTCGGAGCTGGCGGTCGGGGCCGAGCCGTTCGTGCTCTACGACGCACCCGCGCCCGCGGCGGTGACCGTGCCCGCGAACGCGGTGCGCGGCTTCCACGGCCGGGCCGTGGTCGTGGACGCCGCACGCCGGGCGACCGAGTCGGGCGAGCGGGACGTGCTGGTGCTGCGCGAGCAGGTGCGGGTGGGCGTCGAGCCGTTCGACGAGCTGCCGATGGCGCTCACCCCGTCCAGCGGCCCGCGCGCGGACCCGCAGGAGCAGGCGCTCGAGGACGTGGCGCGCCGCGCCCTGGCCGGCTGGGACGCCGACCGGACGCTGCCCGACGGGCCGGCCCTCGACCTCCTGCGCCGCCGGCCCCCGCGCCTGGTGGGCGGCGGGCCGCTGCCCGACGTCGTCGGCGACGACTTCACCGGGGCGGTGCTCGCCGCGACGCGCGACCTCGACCGCTCCTACCTCGCCGTGCAGGGGCCGCCCGGCACCGGCAAGACGCACGTGGGCTCGCACGTGATCGCCGCGCTGGTCGCCGAGGGCTGGCGGGTGGGAGTCGTCGCGCAGTCGCACGCGGCGGTCGAGAACATGCTGCGCGCCGTCGTCGAGAAGGCGGGCGTGCCGGCCGAGCGGGTGGCCAAGAAACGGCAGACCGACGGCGGGTCGCCCACGGCGGTGTGCGCGGAGCTGTCGGGCGAGGACCTGGCCGAGCTCGCCCGGCGCGGCCCCGGTGTGGTCGGGGGCACGGCGTGGGACTTCGCGCACGGCGAGCGGTGGCCCGACGAGGGCCTGGACCTGCTCGTCGTCGACGAGGCCGGGCAGTTCTCGCTCGCCGCCACGATCGCCGTGGCCAGGTCGGCGCGGCGGCTGCTGCTGCTCGGCGACCCGCAGCAGCTGCCGCAGGTCAGCCGGGGCCGGCACCCCGAGCCCGTGGACCGGTCCGCCCTCGGCTGGCTCGCCGACGGCCACGACGTGCTGCCGCCGGGGCTCGGCTACTTCCTCGCCCGGTCGTGGCGGATGCACCCCGCGCTGTGCGAGGCGGTGTCCCAGCTCGCGTACGAGGGGCGGCTGACCGCCCACGACACCGCGGCCGCGCGGCGGCTCGACGGCGTCGCGCCGGGAGTGCACCACGTCCCCGTCGAGCACGCCGGCCGCAGCGTCGCGTCGCCGGAGGAGGCGCAGGAGGTGGTACGGCAGGTGGCCGGCGTCGTCGGGCGCGCCTGGACCGCCGGCGCGGGGCAGCCGGAGCGCCCCCTGGAGCCGCGCGACGTCGTCGTGCTCGCCGCCTACAACGCGCAGGTGTGGGCGGTGCGCCGCGCGCTGGAGGCCGCCGGGCTCGCCGACGTCCGCGTGGGCACCGTCGACCGGTTCCAGGGCACCGAGGCGCCCGTCGCGATCGTCACGCTCGCCGCGTCGTCCCCGCTCGACGTGCCGCGCGGCACCGGGTTCCTGCTCTCGCGGCACCGGATCAACGTGGCCGTCTCCCGCGGGCAGTGGTGCGCGATCGTCGTGCGCTCCCCGGAGCTGACCGACTACCTGCCGCACACGCCCGAGGGACTGGGACGGCTCGGCGCGTTCCTCGGGCTGTGCGAGCGGGCGGTCTAGAACCCGCCGAAGTCGCCCCCGCCGAAGTCGCCGCCGAAGTCCCCGAACCCGCCGCCCGCGTCGCCGCCGCCGTCGTATCCCGGGTCGGCCCCCGCCGCCTCGGTGTATCCCGCGTCGGCGGTCCCGGCGTCGCCGCCGGAGTCGGCGCCCGTGTCCCCCGTGTCCGCGCCGGCGTCGCCGCCCTCGGCCCCGGCGTCGCCCGCGAAGTCCTGCGACGGGTCGCCGAAGGCGGGGCCGAAGAGGGCGTTCGCCACGGCCGAGCCGATCACGACGCCCGCCACCGTGCCCAGCAGGCTCCCGCCGACCATCGACCCGAAGCCCGGGCCGCGGGCTCCGGCGCCGTAGCCGCCCTGGCCGCGGAACGACTGCTCCAGGGTGCCGGGGTTGCGCATCTCGGCGCGGGTGGCCATACGGGCCAGGGACTGCGGGTCGTCGGCCGTCGCGCGCTCCGCCGGGGGCAGCCCGGACCCGAGCTCCTCCAGCACGCGTCGCCGCTGCTCGGGCGTGAGGCGCCCGAACGCCTCGGCGTGCGCCTGCTCGACGGCGTCCGGCGGCGCGGTGCGCAGCAGGTAGCGGTACCGCTCGACCGCCACCTCGTCCGGGTCGCGCCGGGCCGCGGGCATCCCCGCGCTGGGGCGTCCGCCGGGCTGCTGGTCGGGGTGCGGGGCGTAGCCGTGCTTGCCCGGCGCCTCGCCGGCGTGCGTGCGCCCGTAGTCGGGCCGCCCGGGCACGCCGTGGTACGAGCTCTCGTCGCGGGTTCTGCCGAGGAGTCGGTCGAGGAGTCCCATGCAGGGTGAACGACAGCGGGCGGGTCGTCGTTCCCGCCCGACACCGGGGGAACGACGACGGCCCGTACCCCGGCGAGCGGGGTACGGGCCGTGCGACTCACGCGGCCGGCGTCAGCCGGCCGGGAGACGAGATCAGACCGGGCGGACGTTCTCCGCCTGCGGGCCCTTCGGGCCCTGCGTCACGTCGAACTCGACGCGCTGCTCCTCGTCGAGGGACCGGTAGCCCTGGGACTGGATGGCAGAGAAGTGGACGAACACGTCAGCCGAGCCGTCCTCGGGGGCGATGAAGCCGTAGCCCTTCTCGCTGTTGAACCACTTCACGGTTCCGGTGGCCATGCTTACTCCTTCAAGAGGTGTCGACGACCTCGACCGTCGAGATCGCGCATCACGGTGAATCGTCGTCAACTCTTGAAACCAAGGTCCGCCGGGTGGCCGCATCAGTCCTGACGACGCGACCGCCGTGGCGCAGACGGAGGACCGTCCGGTACGAGCGAGGCACTGCAACGGGCACAACGGTACGCGAGGGCGAGCACGGGCACCAGTGTTCTCGCCCAGCCTGTCCACAGGATGGGCACACGGGTGGACGCCCCGGGGGGACGGGCGGACGGAAGCGCGGGCGCGCAGGTGGCGAGGGCCGGTACACATGGAGTCATGACCTCCACTCCCGTTCCCTCCCTCTCCCTGCCCGGCGGCGTCCAGATCCCCCAGGTGGGCCTCGGCGTCTTCCAGGTGCCCGACGACGGCACCCAGGCGAACGTCGAGCAGGCGCTCGAGCTCGGCTACCGGCACGTCGACACGGCCGCCGCCTACTACAACGAGGCCGGCGTGGGCGCCGCGCTGCGCGCGTCCGGCCTGCCGCGCGAGCAGGTGTTCGTCACCACGAAGCTGCGCAACGGCGACCAGGGCTTCGAGCAGGCGCTGCGGGCCTTCGAGGACTCCCGCCGGGCGCTCGGCGTCGACCGGGTGGACCTGTACCTCGTGCACTGGCCGGTCCCGGGCAAGGACCTGTACGTCGAGACCTGGCGCGCGTTCGAGAAGCTGCTCGCCGAGGGCGCCGTCCGGGCGATCGGCGTGTCGAACTTCCTGGTGGAGCACCTCGACCGGCTCGTCGCGGAGACCGACGTCGTGCCGGCCGTGAACCAGATCGAGGTGCACCCCACGTTCCAGCAGGTCGCCGTGCAGCAGCGCTGCCGCGAGCTGGGCATCGCCGTCGAGGCCTACTCGCCGCTCGGGCGGGGAGCCGACCTCGACGCGCCCGCCGTCGTCGCCGCGGCCGCGGAGCTGGGGGTCACCCCGGCGCAGGTCGTGCTGCGCTGGGACCTCCAGCAGGGCCGGGTCGTGATCCCCAAGTCGCTGTCGGCCGAGCGGCAGGCCACGAACCTCGACCTCTTCTCCTTCGAGCTGTCGCCGGAGCAGGTGGCGTCGATCGACGCCCTGGAGTCCGGTGTCGAGAGCCGGACGGGGGCCGACCCGGCCACGGCCTCGTTCACGCAGTTCCGCGACTGACGCGAGCGCCCGACGCACTGCCCCGTCCGCCACGGCGGCCGCCCCGGAAAGCCACCGGGCCGGCCGCCGTCGCCGTCTCCCGGGGGCGGTTGCCACGGGCGAGTGTGACGCAGATAACAGGTTCGTCACGATCTGTTGCGAGTGACCCGCGCGACACGTACGCGACATACAGTCTCGCTACGTTCAGCGGCACTGAATGCGGTGTTGAGCCGCGAATGTCCCACCTCCAAAAGGGGAACAGCATGATCCGACGCAGCACAGCCGCCAAGGGCCTGGCCCTCGCGGCGGTCCTCAGCCTTGGCCTCACGGCGTGCGCCTCCTCCGACGACGGGGGAGACGAGAGCAGTGAGGGTGGTGGCTCCACCGAGCCCCTGAAGATCGGCACGATCCTCCCCGTCACCGGCACGCTCGCCTTCCTCGGCCCGCCGGAGATCGCGGGCGTCGGCCTCGCGGTCTCGGACATCAACGCCGCAGGGGGCGTCCTCGGCGAGGACGTCACCGTGGAGTGGGGCGACTCGGGCGACAGCACCGACCTGTCCGTCGCGAGCGGCACGGCCACCGACCTCATCGGCAAGGGTGTGTCGGCCGTCATCGGCGCGGCGTCCTCCGCCGTGACCCTCGGCGTGGTCGACCAGTTCGAGGAGGCCGGGGTCATGCAGATCTCGCCCGCGAACACCGCGGCGGACCTCTCCGGCTACGGCGACTTCTTCGCCCGCACCGCCCCGCCGGACACGGTGCAGGGCGCGGCGCACGGGTCGCTCATCCTGGACGACGGCCACTGCAAGATCGGCTTCCTCGTGCAGAACGAGGCGTACGGCACCGGCCTGCGCGACGTCATCGAGGACACGGTCACCGCGGGCGGCTGCGAGGTCGTCTACGGCGGCAACGGCCAGGGCAACGAGTTCGCCCCGGGCGAGACCAACTTCGGCGCCCAGGTGACCGACCTGCTCGCGCAGAAGCCGGACGCGATCTCGATCGTCGCCTTCGAGGAGACGGTGGCGATCGTCAACGAGCTCGTCGCGCAGGGCTGGGACTTCGCCGGGAACACCTACTTCGTCGACGGCAACCTGTCCAACTACGGCGACAAGTTCGACGAGGGCACCCTCAAGGGCGTCAAGGGCACCCTGCCGGGCGCGCAGGCCGACGACGCGTTCCGCGAGGAGCTCAAGGCCTGGTACACGGAGAACGAGGACGGCGAGCTCGAGGACTTCTCGTACTCGGCCGAGTCGTACGACGCCACGGTCCTCGCGGCGCTCGCCGCGGTGAAGGGTGGAGCCACCGACGGCGAGACGATCTCGAAGAACATCGGGGCCGTCTCCGGCGCCGAGGACGGCGCCACGGAGGTCACCTCGTTCGAGGACGGCGTGAAGGCGCTCGACGCGGGCGACGAGATCAAGTACGTCGGCAAGTCCGGCATCGGGCCGCTCAACGACGCCAACGACCCGTCGTCGGCCTTCATCGGCATCTACGAGTACGGGGCCGACAACACGTACACCTTCACCAAGGAGATCGAGGGCACGACCGACTGATCTCCCACCGGCAGGGGCCCAGCTCCTGACCGGTAGCACGCACGACGGCCCGGACGCTCGCGTTGAGCGCCCGGGCCGTCGTCGTCCGCCGAGGGAGCCCCGCCCCGCCGAGGTAGTTCAGCTCCCCGCGAGGTAGTGCGAATCTCCGCGAGGTAGTTCGACAGGGCGCGAGGTAGTTCGAGTACGAGGTCCCGGGTTTCCGGGCGCCCGAGCCTGCGCACAGGGACGGGCTGTCCACAGGTGCCCGAGCTCTCCGCGATCGCTTGGCGCTCGAGGGTCGAAGGTCGAACCCATGAGAGAGGCCGACCACGTCCCGGCGATCCGACGCATCACCGGGATCCTCGACGCGATGAACGCCCCCGATTCCCCGTTGCGGGGCATGTGGACGGCCGACGCCGCCCATCCGCCGATCGTGCCGGAGGCCTTCGAGCTCGCCCGGGGTGACGACCCCGGCGCTCCCGCGCGGTCGCACGAGGGCGTCATCCTGGCGGGCGTTCGTGGACTCCTCGAGGACACCGGTGCCCCGCTCTGGTTCAGCCATGAGACGGCCGCCATGCTGCACGGGGCGTGGACGTACCGGACGCCGGAGCTGGTGCACCTGACGCGCGAGTGGAACCCGCACGTCGACGAGGAGGTCGAGCCGCACGTCCGGCGGCACCACACGCCGATGCCGTCGCAGAACCGGTCGACGGTGCTCGGCGTGCCGGTGACGTCCCTCTCGCGCACCCTGGTCGACTGCATCCGCGCCCTCCCGCGCGACGGTGCCCTGGTGGCATGCGACTCGCTGTTCCGGCTCGGTGCCGAGCCGGCGGAGGTCTCACGGATCATGACCGCCTCCCGCGGCAAGCGCGGGGTCGTGCAGGCGCGGCAGATCCTCGACCTGTGCGACCCACGGTCCGGATCGCCGGGCGAGACCGTGACGAGACTGGTGGCGGCCGACGCCGGCCTCCCTCGAGCGGACTGCCAGATCGAGGTGGCGACGGCGCGCGGCAGGTGCTTCGTCGACCTGGGGTGGGAGGGCGTCCGCGTCGCCGTCGAGTTCGACGGGGACGTCAAGTACGCCGGCGACGAGCGAGGTGACCCGGAGGACGTCCGTCGTGCCGAGGCAGCGAGGCAGCAGGCGCTCGAGGCGGCCGGGTGGATCGTCGTGCGAGTGCGCTGGGAGGAGCTCGACGACCCGATCGCGCTGGAGCAGCGACTGCGCGCCGCCTACCTCGCCGGGCGGCGTCGCGCCCTGGTCGGGTTGACCGCCTGACGTTCGTCGCGGATCCGGCAGCCCGCGCAACGACGGCGGCCGCTCAGTCGAGCGGCCGCCGTCGTCGTGCGTTGTCCTACCGAACTACCTCGCCGAAATACGAACTACCTCGCCGAGATACGAACTACCTCGCCGAGATACGAACTACCTCGCGGGGGTGCGAACTACCTCGGCGGGCGGGTCACGGTTCCTCGGCGAGAGTGCCGAGGTACAGGGAGATGACCTTCGGGTCGGCCTGCAGCTCGCGACCGGTGCCGGTGTACGCGTCCTTGCCCTGGTCGAGCACGTAGCCGCGGTCGCAGATCTGCAGGCAGCGGCGGGCGTTCTGCTCCACCATGACGACCGACACGCCAGCCTTGTTGATCATGCGGGTGCGCAGGAACGTCTCGTCCTGGCGGACGGGGGACAGGCCGGCGGACGGCTCGTCGAGCAGGAGCACGGACGGGTTCATCATGAGCGCGCGGGCCATCGCGACCATCTGCCGCTCGCCGCCCGACATGGCGCCCGCGCGCTGGCTCCGTCGGTCGTGCAGCACGGGGAACAGGTCGCCGATGAACGACCACCGCTCGTCGAAGACCTTGGGGCGCAGGTAGACGCCCATGCGCATGTTCTCCTCGACGGACAACGACGGGAAGACGTTGTTCGTCTGCGGCACGAACCCGACGCCACGGGCCACGAGCGAGTTCGCCTTCATGCCGGTGATGTCCTGGCCCTCGAGCGTCACCGTGCCGGAGTAGACCTTCACGAGCCCGAACAGGGCCTTGAGCAGGGTGGACTTGCCGGCGCCGTTGGGCCCGATGATGCCGACCAGCTCGCCCTTGGCGACCTCGATCGAGCAGCCATCGAGGATGTTCACCCCCGGGATGTAGCCGGCCACGAGGTTGTCGGCCCGCAGCAGCAGCTCCTTGTCCTTCGGGGCGCCGGTCGCGGCCTCCCCGGGCAGGATCGCGGTGTCGCTCATCGCTTCTCCTCCTCGGCCTCGAGCCGGGCCAGGATCTCGGGGTCGAGCAGGGAGTCGTCCCCGAGGTCGGTGTCGTGGTGGGCCCCCAGATAGGCGTCGACGACGGCCTGGTCATGCATCACCGTCGCGGGCGGACCCTCGGCGACGATCCGCCCCTCGGCCATCACCACCACCCAGTCGGAGATGTGCCGCACGGCGTGCATGTCGTGCTCCACGAAGAGCACCGTCATGCCCTCGTCGCGCAGCGCCTGCACGTGCCCCAGCAGCGACTGCACCAGGGCGGGGTTCACGCCCGCCATCGGCTCGTCGAGCATGATCATGGTCGGGTTCGTCATCAGCGCCCGGGCCATCTCGAGCAGCTTGCGCTGCCCGCCGGACAGCGACCCGGCGTAGTCGGGGGCCTTGGTGTCGAGCTTGAACCGGGCGAGGATCTCCATCGCCTTCTCGGTGGCCGCCTTCTCCTGCGCCTGCCAGGTGAACGGCAGCCAGGACAGCCAGAACCGCTCGCCGGGGTTCTTCGGCTCCGCGAGCAGCATGTTCTGCAGCACGGTGAGCCGCGACAGCGCCTTGGTGAGCTGGAAGGTGCGCACCATCCCGGCCTTGGCGACGCGCGCGCCGCTCTTGCCCTGCAGCGACCGGCCCTCGAAGCTCCAGGTGCCGCTCTGCGGGGTGTCGAAGCCGGTGAGGAGGTTGAAGAACGTCGTCTTGCCGGCACCGTTGGGGCCGATCAGCGCGGTGATGGCGCCGCGCTGCACCTCGAGGTGCTTGACGTCGACGGCGGTCATGCCGCCGAACCTCCGCACGACGTCGTCGGCCACGAGGATCGCGTCCGGCTTCGAGGAGCCGACGACGGGTTCGACGTGGGCGAGGTCGTCGAGCGCCTCGGCGGCCGCCTCGGAGGTGGGTGCGACGGCGGCGGCGGCCGCCGCCGCGTCGACGACGGACTCGGGCTCGGGGCGGGCGCCGGACTCGTCGGTGGACGGGTGGGCGGACATGTCAGCGGACATTGAAGGCCAGCTCCTTCTTGTTCCCGAGGATGCCCTGCGGCCGGAAGATCACGAGGAGCATCAGCGTGACCCCTACCAGCATGCCGCCGATCTGCTCCACGTTGGTGGTGGTGATGATGTCGCCCACCCCGGTGTTCTCCGCGAGGGCGCGCATGCCGGTGCGCATGAGCATGTAGGCGCCGAAGAAGACCATCGCGCCGAGCACGGGCCCGAACACGGTGGCGGCGCCGCCCAGGAGCAGCACGGTCCACGTGAAGAACGTCATCGTGCGTCCCATCGCGTCGGGCGCGATGGTCAGCGGCAGCACGTACACGACGCCGCCGAGGGCGCCGAGCATGCCGCCCAGCACCAGCGACTGCAGCTTGTAGGAGTAGACGTTCTTGCCCAGGGCGCGCACGGCGTCCTCGTCCTCGCGGATGCCCTTGAGGACGCGGCCCCACGGGCTGCGGGTGATGAGCCAGACGAAGAGCAGCACGAGGGCGACGAGGCCCCAGGCGAAGATCCGTGTCCACCAGGAGTCGGATCCGGTGTTGATGTACTCGAGCGGCCCGATGACGGTGCGCCCGTCGGGCAGCGGCGACAGGTCCTGGAACGTGCCCTTGAAGTCACGGCCCTGCAGGCCGGACGCGCCGCCGGTCCACTCCTGCAGCCAGGTGGACCGGCCGATCCACCGGATGATCTCGGCGGCGGAGATGGTCACGATCGCGAGGTAGTCGCCCCGTAGCTGCAGGGTCGGGATGCCGAGCACCAGCGCGAACAGCAGCCCGGCGGCGAGCGCGACCAGGAGCGCGAGGAAGAACGGGGCGCCGGCGATGGTCGCGATGCCGAAGCCGTACGCGCCGAGCAGCATGAAGCCGGCCTGGCCCATGTTGAGCAGGCCCGTGTACCCGAAGTGCAGGTTGAGGCCGATCGCCGCGATGGCGTAGGCGGCCGTGGTGGGCGCGATGAGCTCGGCCAGCGACTGGGTGAGGATTCTGAAGAACTCGTCCATGGTGGGTCTCCCTTCAGCCGATCCGCTCGCGGCGGCCCAGGATGCCCTGCGGCCTGATCAGGAGCACGAGGATGAGGATCACGAGCGCCGACGCGTACCGCAGGTCGCTCTGGATCACGAGGTTGGACAGCTCGACGACGAGGCCGATGAGGATCGACCCCACCAGCGCGCCGAACGCGGTGCCGAGGCCGCCGAGGGTCACGGCGGCGAACATCAGCAGCAGGAGCTGCACGCCGAGCTGCCAGTTGAACGACCCGTACGAGATGCCCCACATGAGCCCGGCGAGCGCCGCGAACGCGGTGGCCAGGATCCAGACGATGCGGACCACCTTGTCGGGGTCGATGCCGGTGGCGGCGGCGAGCGCCGGGTTGTCCGACACGGCGCGGGTGGCGCGGCCCAGGCGGGTGCGGGTGAGGAACACCGCGAAGCCGACCAGGCACACCAGCGCGACCGCCATCGAGATCCACGACGTCGTGCTGAGCGTGATCCCCGCCAGCGTCAGGGGCCGCGGGTTGCTCGAGAGGATGCGCTCGGACCCGCCCCCGATGAGGAGCTGGATGACGTACTGCAGCGCGATCGAGAGGCCGATCGTCACGATCATCATCTGCATCACCGGCGTGCCCCGGCGCCGGAGCGGGCGCCAGATGGCGGCGTCCTGCGCGAGGCCGGAGAGCGCACAGATCGCGATGGTCACCAGACCGCCGAGCCAGATCGACATCCCCCACTGGTTGATGGCGATGAAGCCGAGTGCGGCGCCGAGGGCGAACTGCTCGCCGTGGGCGAAGTTCGACAGCCCGGTGGTGCCGAAGATCAGGTTGAGCCCGATCGACGCGAGCGCCAGCAGCAGCCCGAAGCGGATGCCGGAGCCGAACTGCTGCCACACCTGGCCCCAGGAGAAGGCCTGCGCGGAGGCGTCGCCCTCCGGCGCGGTGCCGACCCCCTCGTCGGTGGTGGTGCCCGTGCCGGCGTCGGTCCCGGTGCCGTCGTCGCCGCCCGGCGCGGCGCTGGTGGCCTCCGCGGTGGGGCTCGGCTCCGTCGCGGCCCCGCCGACGCGGAACGCCGCTCGCCCGGTGCCGCCCGTCTGCGCGACGACCTGCACCTCGGTGGCCGCCCCCTCGGGCAGCTGCTCGTCGGCGGGGAGCGAGTCCGGGTCGAGCGTGACGGTGTACGTGCCGACCTCGGGCACGGCGACCGACACGGGGGCGTCCCCGGTGGTGGTGACGGTCTCGTCGAAGCCGCCGGGCCCGGCGATGGTCACGTCGACGTCGGCGATGCGGTCGCCCGCGTCGTTCAGCACGACGACGGCGACGCACGCGGTGCCGGCCTCGGGCGTGCAGTCGGTGGCGACGTCGGTGGCGACGTCCGTGGCTGTGCTGGTGCCTGTGCTGGTGGCGGCGCTGGTGGTGTGCGCCGCTGTCTCCGCACCGGGTGTCGCCTGCGCTGGTGGCGTGGCGAGCACCGCTGGTGCGAGGGCGATCGCGAGCGCTGCCACGGTGCGGCGCATCACGACCCCCCGGGTGGGTCGGTCCGTCGTCATCGGCCGGGTCCTCCGTAGGTCGGTGTCGTTCCCCGGGCGAGCCCGGGGTTCCACCCGCTCGCCCCGTCGATGCAGGGACACTAAAGGGCCCATGTATCCGCGGGGTTTCGCGAGCGTGCCGCGAGTGTAGCGACGAAAATGTGACGCAACTGACAGATCCAGGTCACAGTCGTGCATCGCGCGGTTCGAAGCCGGCCCGGGCCCGCGTGCCCGCGCGCGGCGGTGGGGACGGCGTCGAGGACGACGTCGGCGACGGCGTCCGGCGCGACACCTAGGCTGGCCGCGTGCCCGACGACCTGACGCCCTCCGCCGACCCCGCTCTCGACCCCGCACCGGCCCCGCCGGGCGCCCCGACCGAGGCGCCGGTCGAGGCTCCGGTCGCGGAGCGCCGCCCGACGGTGCGCTCGCACCACGGCGACGACGTCGTCGACGACTACGAGTGGTTGCGCGACAAGGAGTCGCCCGCGGTCCTGGCGCACCTGACCGCGGAGAACGCGTGGACGCAGGCGCAGCTGGCGCACCTGGCGCCGCTGCGGCAGGCGGTGTTCGACGAGATCAAGGCCCGCACCCTCGAGACCGACCTGTCGGTGCCGGTGCGGATGGGCGCCTCCTGGTACTACACGCGCACCGAGGAGGGGCGGCAGTACCCGGTCCACGCGCGCGTGCCGGCGGCAGGGGAGTGGGCGCCGCCGGAGATCGACGCGGGGACGGTGCCGGCCGGCGAGCAGGTGCTCCTCGACCAGAACGTGGCCGCGGACGGCCACGACTTCTTCTCCCTCGGCTCGTTCGACGTGTCCGAGGACGGCGCGCGGCTCGCGTACGCCGTCGACACCACCGGCGACGAGCGGTTCTCGCTGCGCGTGCGGGACCTGACGACGGGCGAGGACCTGCCCGACGTCGTGGAGGACACGTTCCCCGGCGCGGTGCTGACCCCGGACGGCCGGTACGTCTTCTACCCGACGGTCGACGACGCGTGGCGCCCGTACCGGGTCTGGCGGCACGAGGTCGGCACCCCGGCCACGGACGACGTGCTGGTGCTGGAGGAGCCCGACGAGAGGTTCTGGGTGGGTGTGGGCCTCACGCGGTCGCGCCGCTACCTGGTGGTGGAGCTGGGGTCGAAGACGACGAGCGAGGCGCACGTCCTCGAGGCGGACGACCCGACCGGCGACCTCCGGCTCGTGTGGGCGCGGCGCGACGGCGTCGAGTACACGGTGGAGCACGCGGTGCTCCCGGCCCCGGACGGGCCCGCCGACGGCGCGGCCGGCCGGGACGCCCTGCTGGTGCTGCACAACGACGGCGCGGAGAACTTCGAGCTCGTCGTGACGGACGTCCCCGCGCGCGGCGCGGGCCCGCTCGACCCCGCGGCGGCGGGCGTCGTCGTCCCGCACGACCCGGACGTGCGGCTCGACGGCGTGGACGCGTTCGCCCAGCACGTGGTGCTGAGCCTGCGGCGCGAGGCGCTGCCGCGCGTCGCCGTCGTCGACCTCGCCCGGAACGCCCGCACGACGGCGGACCGGCCGTGGACGGCGCGGGAGATCGACGTCGACGAGCCGCTGTTCTCCGTGGCGCTCGACGCCAACCCGACCTGGGAGCAGCCGCTGCTGCGGGTGCAGCACACGTCGTTCGTCACGCCGGCCACCGTGGTGGACGTGGACCTCGCGACGGGCGAGCGGCACGTGCGCAAGCGGCAGCCCGTGCTGGGCGGCTACGACCCGGCCGACTACGTGCAGCACCGGGAGTGGGCCGTCGCCGAGGACGGCACGCGGGTGCCGGTCAGCCTGGTGTGGCGGCGGGACGCGGTGACGCTCGACGGCTCGGGCACGCGCGCGGAGCCCGCGCCGCTGCTGCTGTACGGGTACGGGGCGTACGAGACGAGCATCGACCCGTACTTCTCCGTGCCGCGCCTCAGCCTGCTGGACCGCGGCGTCGTCTTCGCCGTCGCGCACGTGCGCGGCGGCGGCGAGCTGGGTCGGCACTGGTACGACGACGGCAAGCTCGCGGCCAAGGAGCACACCTTCACCGACTTCGTCGCCTGCGGGCGGCACCTGGTGGAGACCGGCTGGACGGCGCCCGAGCGCATGGTCGCCGACGGCGCGAGCGCCGGCGGCCTCACCGTGGGCGCGGCGCTGAACCTGGCGCCCGGCCTGTTCGCGGGCGTGCTCGCCGGCGTGCCGTTCGTCGACGCCCTGACGTCGATGCTCGACCCGTCGCTGCCGCTCACGGTGGTCGAGTGGGACGAGTGGGGCGACCCGCTGCACGACCCGGAGGTGTACGCCCGCATGAAGGCGTACACGCCGTATGAGAACGTGCCCGACGACGCGTCCGCCTACCCGCGGGTCCTGGCCACCACGTCGCTGCACGACACCCGCGTGCTGTACGTCGAGCCGGCCAAGTGGGTCGCGCGCCTGCGGGCCGCGGGGGCGCCGGCGCTGCTGAAGATCGAGATGTCCGCCGGGCACGGCGGCGTCTCCGGGCGGTACGCGCGGTGGGAGGAGATCGCCTTCGAGCACGCGTGGACGCTCGACGTGCTGGGCGCCGCCACGGCGGGGTGAACTCGGGCGTGGCCGATCCCACATCGTGCCGTTGGAACGGCGTGCTCGCCCCGGACGTCGTAACGTCGCGGGGCCGGGGTCGCGCGGCCCCGCCTACTCGTCGCTGAGCCGGCACCGTGCTCCCCCCGCACGTCCGGCCGTCTGGAGCTCGTGTGTCAGGAAACGCCACCACCAGGTTCGCAGGTGTCTCGCTGCTGTCCGTGACCAGCCGCCTCCCGTCCGGCGTGCGGACGTCCGCCGAGGTGCAGCAGCGCCTCGCGCCGGCGCTGCGGCGGCTGCGGCTGCCCACCACGCTGCTGCAACGCGTGGCCGGGGTCCGGGAGCGCCGCGCCTGGACCGCGGACGAGGACGTGGACGACGCGACGGTCGCCGCGGGGCACGAGGCCCTGCGGGTCGCGGGCGTCGAGGCCGCCGACGTCGGCCTGCTGATCAACACGTCCGTCACGCGGCGCCACCTCGAGCCGTCGGTGGCGGTACGGCTGCACCACGGGCTGGGGCTGCCGTCCTCGGCGGTGAACTTCGACGTCGCCAACGCGTGCCTGGGGTTCATCAACGGCATGAGCCTCGCCGCGGGGATGATCGAGTCCGGGCAGGTCCGCTACGCGATGGTCGTGGACGGCGAGGACGCCGACGTCATCCACGACCGCACCATCGAGCGCCTGCTGCGTGAGGACCGCAGCCGCGACGACTTCATGCAGGAGTTCGCCTCGCTCACGCTCGGCTCCGGCTCGGCGGCCGCCGTGCTGGGCCGCGCCGACGAGCACCCGCAGGGGCACCGCGTGCTCGGCGGCGTCACGCGCGCCGCGACCCGCTTCCACGACCTGTGCGTCGGCAGCACCGAGGGCATGTTCACGGACGCGAAGGCGCTGCTCGAGGGCGGCCTGGAGCTCGTCGTGGACGCCTGGAAGGACGCCGTCGCCGACTGGGACTGGTCGTCGATGGACCGGTACGTGACGCACCAGGTGTCGCGCGTGCACACCGACGCGATCGTCGAGTCCGTGGGCCTGGACCGGTCCAAGGTGCCGACGACGTACGAGCGGCTGGGGAACGTGGGCCCGGCGTCGGTGCCGATCACGCTGGTCGAGCAGCAGGACTCGCTCGCCGCGGGGGACCGGGTGCTGCTCATGGGCGTGGGCTCGGGCATCAACACGGCGATGCTGGAGCTCGCGTGGTGAGGGTCTCGACGACCGGCTCGACGACCCCCCGCCCCGCCGACACCGTGCCCCCGGGGCTGCCCGGGCTCGACCCCCGCTACAGCCACGTCCTGACGGACGCGCGGGGCGCGTCGTGGCACTACCTCGACAACGGGCCCGAGCTCGCCGCCCGGCTCGGACCCGGCGCCGAGCCCGTGGGCACGGTGCTCGCGGTGCACGGCAACCCCACCTGGTCCTACCTGTGGCGCCGGCTCGTCACGGACGCGGTCGCCGCGGCGGCGGAAGGCCGCCCGGCGTGGCGCGTCGTCGCCGTCGACCAGCTCGAGATGGGCCTCTCCGAGCGGAGCGGCGAGCACCGCCCGCTGGCCCGCCGCGTCGCCGACCTCGGCGCCTTCACCGACGCGCTGGGCCTGGCCGGGCCGGTCGTGACGCTCGGCCACGACTGGGGCGGCGTCGTCTCGCTCGGCTGGGCCGTCGACCACCCCGACCTGCTCGCGGGCGTCGCGCTGCTCAACACCGCGGTGCACCAGCCCCACGACGCGCCCGTCCCCGCGCCGCTGCGCCTGGCCCTCGCGGGCCCCGTGCACCGGCTCGGGACGCGTACCACCCGCGCCTTCCTCGAGACCACGCTCGCGCTGGCCCGCCCGCGGCTCCCCCACGACGTCGCGCAGGCGTACCGCCTGCCGTACCTCACCGCCGGCGAGCGCGACGGTGTCGAGGGCTTCGTCGCCGACATCCCGGTGGACGACCGGCACCCGAGCGCGCCCGAGCTGGCGCGCGTCGCGGCGGGTGTCGCCGACCTCAAGGTGCCCGCCGTGCTGCTGTGGGGCCCGCACGACCCGGTGTTCTCCGACCGCTACCTCGACGACCTCGCCCGCCGGCTGCCGCACGCGCACGTGCACCGGTTCGCGGACGCGGGGCACCTGGTGGCGGAGGACGCGGACTGGACTCCGGCCGTGCTCGGGTGGCTCGGGTCGCTCGGTTCCCTCGGGCCGCTTCCTGGGGTGCGGCCGGCGGAGGGGTCGGCAAGCTCGGGCACGGATGCGTTCACGGGCCCCAGGGGGCCCTCCACTTCGGGTCTGACATCCGTGCCCGAGCTTCCCGACCCCTCCGCCTCGAGCACCACCTCGCCGTCCGCGGGCGCCGACGTCCGGTCGCAGGGTTCCTCGCCGTCGGCGTCGTCGTTCGTGCCGCTGTGGGCGGGGTTGGACGACAGGGCGGACGACCCGGGTCCGGCCGTGCTGGACATGACTGCCGACGGCGCGGACGGACGGCCGCTGACCGTGAGCTGGCGGGCGCTGGACCGGCAGGTGCGGCGCATCGCGGCGGGGCTGCACGGGATCGGCGTGCGGCGGGGCGACCGTGTGTCGCTGCTGGTCGAGCCCGGGCCGACGCTGACCGCCCTCGTGTACGCGTGCCTGCGGATCGGCGCGGTCGTCGTGGTGGCCGACGCCGGGCTGGGCGTGCGCGGTCTCACCCGGGCCGAGCGCGGGGCGTGGCCGAGGTTCGTCGTCGCGCAGACCAAGGGTCTGGCCGCCGCGCGGGCGCTCGGCTGGCCGGGGGTGCGGATCTCCGCCGACCCGCTCGCCCCGGCGGTGCGCCGGGCGCTCGGGGTGGCGCACGAGCTCGTCGACGTCGCCCGCGCGGGCGAGGGCCACGAGCTGCCGCCGGAGCCGGGCCCGCAGGACGAGGCGGCGGTGCTGTTCACCTCCGGCTCCACGGGGCCGGCCAAGGGCGTCGTCTACTCGCACGCGCGGCTCTCGGCGCTGCGCGACGCGCTCGCGGCGCACTTCGACGTCGGCCCCGAGACGGGGCTGGTCACGGGGTTCGCGCCGTTCGCGCTGCTGGGGCCGGCCCTCGGCACCCGGTCGGTGACGCCCCGCATGGACGTGTCGTCCCCGCGCACCCTCACGGCGCGGGCCGTCGCCGACGCGGTGCGGGCGTCCGACGCGCGGATCGTCTTCCTGTCCCCGGCGGCGATCCTCAACGTCGTCGCGACGGCGGACGCGCTGGACGACGCCGGCCGCGCGGCCCTCGCCCGGGTGCGCACGTTCCTCTCGACGGGGGCGCCCATCTCCGCGGAGCTGCTCGGCTCGGCGGCGGAGCTCATGCCCTCCGCCGCCGCGCACACGCCGTACGGGATGACGGAGTGCCTGCTCGTCACCGACATCACGCTCGACGGCATCCGGGACGCCGCCGCGGCGCCCGACGACGGCGTCTGCGTGGGCCGTCCGGTCGGCGGCGGCGAGGTGCTCGTCAGCGCGCTCGACGACGACGGCGCCGCGACCGGCGAGCCCTCCGCGGCCCCCGGCGTCCTGGGCGAGGTGGTCGTGCGCGCCGGGCACCTCAAGGAGCGCTACGACCGGCTGTGGCTCACCGACCTGGCCGCCGAGCGCGACACCCCGCCGGGCCGCTGGCACCGCACGGGCGACGTCGGGCACCTGGACGACCAGGGGCGGCTGTGGATCGAGGGCCGCCTCGCGCACGTGCTCCGCACGGTCGACGGCCCGCTCGCGCCGGTCGGGCCCGAGCAGCACGTGGAGCGGGTGCCCGAGGTGCGTCGTGCCGCGGTGGTCGGCGTCGGGCCCGCGGGCGTGCACCAGCCGGTGGCGGTCGTCGAGACCGTGGCCGGCGCGCGCCGCCCCGGGCTCGCCCCCGACGCGCTCGCCGCCGCCGCGCGGGCCGCGTCGCCGGTGCCGCTCGCCGCGGTGCTCGTGGTGCCCCGCATGCCGACCGACGTGCGGCACAACTCCAAGATCGACCGGGCCCGGCTCGCGGCCTGGGCCGACCGGGTGCTCACCGGCGGCCGGGTGGGCGCGCCGTGACGGTCCTGGTGACCGGCGCGTCCGGGCTGCTCGGCGGCGCGGTGGCCCGCGCGCTCGTGGCCCGAGGGGACGACGTGCGCACCCTGCAGCGCCGACCGTCCGGCGTCCCCGGGGCGCACGACGTCCTCGGCTCCGTGACCGACCCGGACGCCGTCGCACGCGCCGTGGAAGGCGTCGAGGCCGTGGTGCACCTCGCGGCCAAGGTGTCCCTCGCCGGCGACGCGTCGGAGTTCCGCGAGGTGAACGTGGGCGGCACGCGGACCCTGCTCGACGCGGCCGAGCGCGCGGGAGTGCGACGGTTCGTCCAGGTGTCGTCCCCGTCCGTCGCCCACCTGGGCGCCTCGCTGGTCGGCGCCCCGGCCACCCCCGCCGACCCGGAGCGCGCCCGCGGCGAGTACGCGCGGACCAAGGCTGCCGCCGAGGTGCTGGCCCTGGGCCGGGACGGGGTCGGCGGCGGGCCTCGCGTCGTCGCCGTCCGCCCGCACATCGTGTGGGGGCCGGGCGACACGCAGCTCGTCGAGCGCGTCGTCGACCGCGCCGCCCACGGCCGGCTGCCCCTGCTCGGGCACGGCGCCGCGCTGATCGACACCCTCTACGTGGACAACGCCGCGGACGGCATCCGCGCCGCCCTCGACCGCCTCGACGAGGCGCCCGACGTCGTCGGCGGCGGCGCGTACGTGCTGACCAACGGGGAGCCGCGCACCGTCGCGGACCTGCTGTCCGGCATCTGCCGCGCCGCCGGGGTGCGGCCGCCGGCGTGGCGCGTGCCCGCCGGGCTGGCCCGGTCCGCCGGGGGGCTCGTCGAGGCCCTGTGGCGGGTGCGGCCCGGCGCCGACGAGCCGCCGATGACCCGCTTCCTGGCCGAGCAGCTGTCCACCGCGCACTGGTTCGACCAGCGCGCCACGCGGCGCGACCTGCGCTGGACGCCGGCCGTGAGCGTCGACGAGGGGATGGCGCGGCTCGCCACGCACTACGCGACACGCCGCCCCTAGATGAACAGCAGGTGAACAGTCCCGGAACAGTTCACCGAACGGACCACCGGCGGTCGAATTCCCCCAGGATCACCCCCCACGATGGGTGCCGTGACCGAGACGCTTCTGCTCGCGCTCGTCGTCGTGACGGCCCTCGCGTTCGACTTCACGAACGGGTTCCACGACACGGGCAACGCGATGGCCACCTCCATCGCCACCCGAGCCCTCAAGCCCCGGACCGCCGTCGCGCTGTCCGCCGTCCTCAACCTCGTCGGCGCGTTCCTCTCGCTCGCCGTCGCCGCCACGATCGCCAAGGGCATCGTCGACGCCGGGGTGATCACCCTGCCCGTCGTCCTCGCCGGGCTCGTCGGCGGGATCGTCTGGAACCTCATCACCTGGCTGTTCGGCATCCCGTCCAGCTCCTCGCACGCCCTCGTGGGCGGCATGGTGGGCGCCGTGCTCGCCGCCGTCGGCACGTCGGGCGTGCTGTGGTCGGGCGTCATCGCCAAGGTGCTGGTGCCCGCCCTCATCGCCCCCGTGGTCGCCATCGCGGTGGCCGGCCTCGGCACCTGGCTCGTGGCCCGGCTGACCCGCGGCGTGCCGCAGGACGTCACGAACCGCGGCTTCCGCTGGGGCCAGATCGGCTCCGCGTCGCTGGTCTCGCTGGCGCACGGCACCAACGACGCGCAGAAGTCGATGGGCATCATCCTGCTCGCGCTCATCGCGGGCGGCGCGGTGCCGGCCGACTCGAACGTCCCGTTCTGGGTCATCCTCAGCTGCGCCCTCGCGATGGCGCTCGGCACCTACCTGGGCGGCTGGCGGGTCATCCGCACGCTCGGCAAGGGCCTCGTCGAGATCGACACCCGCCAGGGCATGGCCGCGGAGACGTCGTCGGCCGCCGTCATCCTGCTGTCCAGCCACTTCGGCTTCTCCCTGTCGACGACGCACGTCGCGACGGGCTCCGTGCTCGGCTCCGGCGTCGGCATGCCGGGCGCCAAGGTGCGCTGGAGCGTTGCCGGCCGCATGTTCGTGGCCTGGATGGTCACCCTCCCCGCCGCAGGCCTGGTCGGCGCGCTGTGCCACTGGCTGGAGTCGGCGATCGGCGGCTCCGCCGGCACGATCGCCGTCTTCGCGCTGCTGGTGGTCGTCTCGGCGGCCATCTGGCTGGTGTCGCGCCGCAAGCCGGTGGACCACACCAACGTGAACGAGGCCTGGGACGAGGAGAAGGGCGCGTCCGTCGAGGCCGTCGCCGCCACCACGGGCGAGGCCGGCGGCGAGCGTGTCGGCCCGGTGCCCGCCCTCGCGACCGCGTCGTCCGTCGGGCCGGCCGTCGGCGCCGTGGGCACCCTCGGCACGCCCTCGAACCATGCCCGGTCGAACCGGAAGGTGGACGCATGAACGTCATCGAGTGGGGCGCCCTCGGCCAGGTCCTCGTGGCCGGGCTGATCGTCGGCGCCGGGATCCCCGCGCTGTTCGCGCTCGGGCTGAGGCTGCTGGCCGGCACGACGTCGCCGGAGGCCCCGGGCGCCACGACGCCCGCCGGGTCTGCCGACGGCGGCTCGTCGCGCGTCATCGCCATCACACGCCCGAGCCCGGCCCGCATCGCGGGCGCGATCGCCTGCATGGGTGTCGTGGTGGGCGCCATCGCCTTCGGGCTGGTCTTCCTGGTCTCCGGCGGCCACTGACCGACCACCGCCCTCCCAGCACGCGATCGCTCGCGTCATCGACCTCGATGACGCGAGCGATCGCGTTCTCGAAGGGTGGGCCTCAGCGGGAGAGCCGGGCCGCCTCCGCGAGGACGCGCTCGGCCCGCTCGCCGGCGGCCCGGGCGCAGGCGTCGACCGCGGCGGCCGTGCGCGGGCCGGACAGCGCCGCGAGGGTCGCGCGCAGCACGTCGGCGTCGTGCACGGTGCCGAGCAGGTCCTGCAGGTCGTGGTGGTGCGCGACGACGTCGCCCGCCCAGCGGTCGGTGGCGAGGTCCCCGGAGGCCGCGAGCACCTCGGCCGCGTAGCGCGCCCGCCGGGCGGCCTTGCGCAGCCGGTGCACGACGTCGGGCGCCGGGCGCGGTGGGCCCCCGTCGGGACCCGACCACGACGCGACCGGGTCGGTGCGGCGGCGGACCCGCGCCAGCTCGTGCTCGACGCCCGGGCGCAGCGCCACCGCGGCGTCCTCCCCGGCGCCGTCGGCGAGCGGCGGCGCGGCGGCGAGGGCGTCCAGCCGGGCGGTGAGGTCCCGGCAGCGCGCCGAGGCGAGCGCCGTCGTCACGGCCGCCCGGGCCTCCGCGTGGGCCGCCCGGAGCGCGCCGTCCAGCACGACGAGCCCCGCCCGCACCTCCGACGCCGCGGGCGCGAGCTCTCGCCCGAGCTCCGCGAGGGCGTCGCGCTGCACCTCGGCGTCGCGCGCGGCCCCGAGCGTGCGCACCCACCAGGTGAGCGCGTCGAGCGTGCCGTCCTCCGGGGCCACGCGGGCGGCGAAGGCGCGCAGCGTGGCCCGCAGGCGCCGCACCGCGACGCGGGCGTCGTGCACGGCGTCGGGCGCGTCGGCCCCCGGTCCCGCCGCCGAGGCCCGCACCTCGTCGTGGCCACGCAGGATCGCCTCCGCCTGGGTGCGGATCGCGACGGTGAGCACGTCACCGGCCGAGCGGGCCATGCTCGATCCTCGCCTGTCGCACCGCCCCTCGCCGGGCGGCGGGGTCAGGCGCGCGCGGCGCTGAGCGCGAGCGCGAAGCCCTGCTGCACGAAGCTGCCGCCGGCGGCGTCGATCGCGGCGCCGAGGCCGTCAAGCACGGCGCGCAGCGTCTGTGCCGGGAGCCGGGTCGCCAGGCCGGTGGTGGGCACGAGGGCCAGCCACTCGTCGCGGGTGTACGTGCGCTCCCAGGTGTAGCGGTGCTCGCGGGTCTCGGCGAACGCGCCGCTGGCGCGCACGCCCGCGGCGGCGGTGGCGACCATCGGGGCGTAGCCGTCGACGGCGGACAGCGTCCCGGCCGCCGCCATCGGCGACCCGGGCAGCACCTCCCGGTACACGGCCGCGAAGGCGGCGGCGAGGGCCGGCGGCGGGTCGCCCGCGTTCCAGAACACGGTGAGCTCGCCGCCCCGCCTCAGGGCCTCGGCGGCGCGCGCCGCCCCGGCGGCGGCGTCCACCCAGTGCCACGTCTGGCCGGCGGTCACGGCGTCGAAGACGCGTCCCGCCGGGTCCCACTCCTCGAACCGGGCGACCTCGACGTCGACCCCGTCGCGGCGGGCGACCTCGGCCATGCGATCGTCCACGTCCACGCCGAGCACCTCGCAGCCCGCCGCGCGCAGCTGGCGCGCGACGATCCCCGTGCCGACGCCCACGTCGAGCACCCGCGGCGGCGTCCCGGTCGGCGCGACCCCGCGCGCGGCGTCGGCGACCGCGGCGACCAGGGCGTCGGGGTAGCGCGGCCGGGCGCGGTCGTAGGCCTCGGCGACGCCGCCGAACGACGACGCGACCGTGCGGAGCTCCGCCGGGTCGGGGACGCTCGGCCGGAAGGGAGTGGCACCGGTGCCGGGTGTGCTGCTCATGCGGCCAGCCAAGCCCCGGGCCGTGGCCCGGGTCAACGAGGTTCGCCGACGGCGGACCGGGCGCTCGTCGTGGCGACCGGGGTCAGCCGCCGAGCTCGGCCTTGGCCGCCAGCACCCGCCGGGCGGAGGCGTCGACCTTCTCGGCGAAGCCGGGGTCGCGGCGTGCCTTCGCCACGAGCGCGTCCGCCATCTCCGGTGCCACGGTCGGGTCGGCGGAGGCGAGCACGAGGTCCACGCCGGCGTCCACGGCGTCGACGGCGCGCTCGCCCGGCGACCGGCCCTGCACCTGGACGGCGGCCGACAGGTCGTCGGTCATGACGACGCCGTCGAAGCCCAGGTCGCCGCGCAGCACGTCGCCCACGACGACGGGGGAGAAGGCGGCGGGCTGGTCGGGGTCGATCTGGTCGTAGACGGCGGTGGACATCATCACGTACCGGGCGCCCGCCTCGATGCCGCGGGCGAAGACGCGCACGGACGCGTCGTCGCGGGTGGTGACGTCGTCGGTCACGTGGTCGTCGGTGTCCGTGTTGGCGGTGACGCGCCCGAGGCCCGGGAAGTGCTTGATCACCGGCTCGACCCCGGCCGCGCGCTGCCCGGCGCCGAACGCGTTCGCGGAACGCACCACGGACCTCGGGGTGAAGCCGTAGCTCCGGTCGAAGTAGCCGATGGGCGGGTTCTGGGCCGCGTCGTCCTCGTCGACCAGGTCCATGACCGGCGCCAGGTTGAGGTTGACCCCGGCGGCGGCGAGCTCGTCGCCCCAGCCGCGGGCCCGCTCCTGCAGGGTGCTCGGGTCCCACGTGGCCTGCTCCGTGGCCGCCGGGATGTCGGAGAAGCCGGGGCCGCGCAGCACCTGCACCTTGCCGCCCTCCTGGTCGGTGGCCACGAGCAGGGGCGTGCCGTGCGTCGAGCGGCGCGACACCAGGCCGGTGTACTCGTCCACGAGGTCGCGCGTCGCGTCCACCCCGGCCTGGCTGCGGCCGTGCAGGAAGACGTTGCCCACGTGCTGCTCGCGGACGGCCTCGGCGCTCACGGTGGCCGGGTCGCTCACCGACACCCCGACCATGAGCAGCTGGCCCACCTTCTGCTCGAGCGACCAGCCGGCGAGCACGTCGTCGGGGGCAACCGGGCTCGTCGACGGTGAGGGCTCCTCGGCGGTCGACGGCGAGGGGGAAGGGGTGGCCGAGGGCGTCCGCGTCGTGGCCGCCGGTGCGGGCGAGCTCGGCGCGGCGGACGAGGCCGGGCCCGGCGAGGGCTCGGTGCCGGCGCCGGAGCACCCGGCGAGCAGGGCGAGCGTGGTCAGCAGCGCGGCGCCGCGCGCCGGCCGGTGGAGGGCGGCGCGGGGGGTCACGCGCGACGGGCAGGGGCGCCGTCGCGGTGGGCGAGGGTCGCGAGCGCGTCCTGCCAGTGCGCCTGCGAGCTGGTCGCGTGCTGGGCCGTGTCGATGTTCTCCTGCCTCACGGCGACCACCGTACCCGTCTCGTCCGGTTCGAGCGTGATGCGGATCTCGTGGTAGTTGTCCGGGATGTCCGCGAGCTCGGCGAGCGGCGAGAAGTGGGTGAAGTGCAGCAGGCGGGGGCGCTCGACGGCGATCACCACTCCCTTGTCGGCGAACTGGCGGCCGAAGAAGTGCCCCTCGAACGTCACGGGGCTGCCCGGCTGGAAGTCCGTCTCGATGTTCGCGCCCAGCATCCACCGCGCACCGGGGTGCATGAGCTCGGCCCACACCCGCTCGGGCGGCTGGGTCACGTGGACCGACGCCTCGGCGGCGTGCGGGAAGCGGTGACGGGAGGGGGTGCTGGGGCTGGTCATCGTGGGGGTTCCTTCCGCCGGCGCAGGGTCGTCTCGACCCTAGCGCGGCGCCCCCGCCGCTGCCCCGGCGCGGAGGTCGCGCACCAGGCCGAGCGCGTCGTCGACCGACTGCGCCGGATCGGTCACGGGGGCCTGCACGTGCCGCACGACGCCGTCGGCGTCCACGAGCAGCGTCACACGCTTCAGCCGGTCCGCGCCGCCGGCCCGGAACACGGGCAGCCGCAGCGCGGACGCCGCGAGGCCGTCCTGGTCCGACGCGAGCAGGTAGGGCAGGTCGGCGTGCGCCGCGAAGGCCGCCAGCTGCTCGGGGTGCTGCGTGCTCACGCCGAGCACCCGCGCGCCGGCCGCCTCGAGGTCGGCGTGGCGGCGCCCGTAGGTGACGCACTCGAGCGTGCAGCCGGCGGTGCCGGGCACCTCGCCCCAGCGCGGCGGGTACCCGTGGGTGCCGGGCGCGTACGCGCCGGGGAAGAAGAACAGCGCCGTCCAGCGGTCGGGGTCGACGAGCCGCACGGTGGAGCCGTCGTGCGCGGCCAGCGCGACGTCGGGCACGCGGGTGCCCTCGAGGGCTCGCGCCCGGGCGAGGTCGCCGTCGCCGAAGGCGCCGCTCAGCGTGCCGTCGCCCTGGACGAAGCGCGTGCCCCACTCCTGCAGCGCGAGCAGCACCGGGAGCAGGCCCTCGCCGCGCTCGGTGAGCCGGTAGTCGTGACGGGGCGGCCGCGCGGAGTACGGCACCTTCTCCAGCACGCCGTGCTCCACGAGGGAACCGAGCCGCTCGGTCAGGGCGCGGCGGGACAGGCCCAGCTCGCGGTCGAAGCCCTCGAACCGCGTGACGCCCGCGGCGGCCTCGCGCACGATCAGCAGGCTCTGCCAGTCGCCGACGACGCCGAGGGCCTGGGCGATGCCGCAGTCGCTGTCGGCAAGGTCGTCTCGGCGCATGGGTGCCATCCTCTCGCCGGTCCCGGGCGGGCGTCCAGGCGCTCGGCGTCGTATAGGGTTCCAATTTGGAACTTACCAACGACGGCGACGCCCCGCCTTCCCGGGGGCGCGCCCCGCAGCGAGGAGGTGGCCCGTGGCCACGAGTGCACGGCCGTTCTGGACCTATTGGGCCGCGAGCACCACGAGCGGCGTCGGCACCGCCGTGACCACCGTCGCGCTCCCGCTGACGGCGGTGACCGTGCTGGACGCCGGCCCGGTCGAGACGGGCGTGCTGGCCGCGTCCTCGTACCTCGCCTGGGTGGTGCTCGGCCTGCCGGCCGGCGCGATCGTGCACCGGCTGCCGCTGCGCGCGACGCAGGTCGTGGCGGACCTGGTGCGGGCGGCCGCGATCCTGGCCCTGCCGCTCGTGTGGTGGCTGGGCGAGCTCTCGCTGGTCCACCTCGTGCTGGCGGCGCTCGCGGTCAACGTGGCCGAGGTGTTCTTCTTCACCGCCAACACGACCTTCCTGCCCACGGTGGTGCCGCAGCACGAGCTGACCAGCCGCAACAGCCTGGTCTCCGGCACGCAGGCCGCCACCCAGCTCGGCGGGCCCTCGGTCGCGGGCCTGCTGGTGCAGGCCGTGGGCGCCGTGCCGGCGCTGCTGGTCGACGTCGTCTCGTACGTCGCGTCCGCGCTGCTGCTGCGGCGGCTGCCCGAGCGGCGCGAGCCCGCGCTCGCCGACGGCGAGACCCGGCCCGGCATGGGCGCGATGATCGCCGAGGGCTGGCGGTTCGTGGTGCGGCACCCCGTGATGGCGCCGGCCACCTGGTGGGCGTGCGCCGTCAACCTCGTGTGCGGGGTGCAGGCGGGCCTGTTCGCCCTCTACCTCGTGCGCGACCTCGACGCGCCGCCCGCCATGGTCGGCGTGCTGCTCGCCGCCGACGGGGTCGGCTCGCTGCTCGCGGCGGCGGCCACGCCGTGGCTCGTGCGGCGGTTCGGCTCCGCCCGCGTGCTGCTGCTCGACGGGCTGGTGGGCTTCGCCGGGGCGCTGCTGATCCCGCTCGGCGCCGGCGGCCTCGGGTGGGCCTGCTTCGCCGTCGGCACGCTCGTGTTCGGGGCGTCCGTGGTGCCGGGGAGCGTCGTGACGCGCACCTACCGGCAGGTGGCCAGCCCGCCCGCCCTGCTGTCCCGCGTGATGGCCACCGTGCGGTGCGTGTCGTGGAGCATGATCCCGCTCGGCTCGCTGGCGGCCGGCGTGCTCGCCGCGCAGGTGGGCAACCGGGCCGTGCTGCTCGGCTCCGCGTTCGTGCTGCTGCTCGGGCCCGTCATCGTGGGCCTCAGCCCCGTGCGCCGGCTGCGGGACCTCGAGGACTTCGACGCCGCGGAGACGGCCCCCGACCTGTCGGCAGCCACCCCGGCGTCGCGGTGATCAGGCCAGCGCGTCGGCTGCGGCGGCGACGAACGCGTCGACGGACTCCGGCGCGGTGTCCCAGGCGCACATGAGCCGCACCTCGACGCGGTCGGGGCCCTCGCCGTCGGCCCAGTCGTAGAAGCGGGCGACGGCGCGCAGCCGGTCGGCGGCTACCCGGGGGAGCGTCGCGAAGACGGCGTTCGCCTCGGTGGGGCGGGTGACGCGCACGCCGTCGTCGACGGTGCCGGCCAGCGCCTCGAGCCCCGCGCGCAGCCGCGCGGCCATCGCGTTCGCGTGCGCGGCGTTGCGGTGCCACAGCGGCTCGGCGTCGCCCGCCCCGCCGAGGAGGGCGACGAGCTGCGCGGAGACGAACCGCGTCTTCGACGCCAGCTGCATCGTCGCCTTGCGCAGGAACGGGACCGCGGCGGAGGCCGCCTCCCGGGCGCGGGCGGACGCGGCGTCGGGGGCGTCGTCGGGCCCGAGCACGAGGACGGCCTCGCCGAGCATGCCCCCGTTCTTCGCGGCGCCGAGGGAGACGACGTCGACGCCGGCGTCGGTGGTCAGGGCGCGCAGGGAGCAGCCGAGGGACGCCGCCGCGTTCGCCAGGCGGGAGCCGTCCACGTGCACCGCCATCCCCAGGTCGTGCGCGACGTGCGTCAAGGCACGGAGGTCCTCGAGCGCGTACACCGTGCCCAGCTCCGTCGACTGCGTCAGCGAGAGCACCGCCGGGTGCGCGCGGTGCACGTCGTCGCGCTGCCAGGCCCAGCGGGCGACGTCGTCGGGCGTGATCCGACCGTCCACCGACGGGCAGGCCAGCAGCTTGAGGCCGCCGACCCGCTCCGGCGCGCCGTTCTCGTCGGTGTTGACGTGCGCGACGTCGGAGACGACGACGCCGCCCCAGCGCGGGGAGAGCGCGGTGAGCGACACGACGTTGGCGCCCGTGCCGTTGAGCACCGGGAACGCGAGCGCGCCGGCGCCGAACACCTCGCGCACCCGCGCGTCGAGCCGTGCCGTCCACGGATCGTCGCCGTACGCCACGGCGTACCCGTCGTTCGCCCCGGCGACGGCGGCCAGGACGTCCGGGTGGGCGGGCGCGTAGTTGTCGGAGGCGAACGGCGGGAGCGGCGTGCGGGGGTCGGTCACGCGCCTCAGGGTACGGGCGTCGCCGAGGTGGTCCCCGGGCGGGTCACGGGCAGGTCGCCCGTGGACTCCCGCCACACGATCCGGTGGATCGGCCGGCCGGGGCCGGGGCGCGGCTCGCCGCGCACGGCGGCGACCAGCCGGCGCATCGCGGTGCGGCCGGCCTCGGGGAAGTCGACGGCCACCGTGGTGAGCGACGGGGTCATGTACGCGCCCATCTCGGCGTCGTCCCAGCCGGTCACCACGAGGTCGCCGGGCACCGACCACCCGCGCTCGGCCGCGCCCCGCAGCACGCCCGCGGCGAGGAAGTCGTTGGCCGCGATCACCGCCACGGGTCGCGCGTCGGCGGGGATCTCGGCGACCGCGCGGCGGGCGTCGTCGCCGGACCACGTGCCGCCCAGGACGCCGAGCGACACGACGCCCGGCGTCGCGGCGTCCCGGGCCGCCCGCGCGACCGACGCGAGGTACACGTCGTGCCGCGCACGGGCGGAGGCGTACTGCTCCGACCCGGCGACGTGCACGAACCGGCGGAACCCGGCGGCGGCGAGCGTCTCGACGAACACCTCGACGGTGCTCGCGTCGGCGAGGTCGCCGAGGGTGCGCATCTGGCCGTCGAACGCCGCCTCGGCCACGACCGGCGTCGCGGCGTCTCCGGGCCCCGTTCCGGACGGCTCCGACAGCGCCTCCGGCAGCACGGGGACCAGCGTGAGGATCCCCTCGTACCGGCGGCTCGCCGCGAGGTCGAGCACGCGGTCGGTGCGCTCTTCGACGGTGCCGTCGATGCCGTGGGTCTCCATGACGTAGCCCGCCGCCTCGGCCACCTCGCCCGCGCCCGTGAGCAGGCGCAGGTGGTTGTCGAGCGTCGGACCGGTGATCACGCCCAGCCGCCCGGACCGCCGAGTGCGCATGGACCGCGCGGCGAGGTTGGGCCGGTAGCCGATCGACTCGGCGACCTGCAGCACGCGCTCGCGGGTGGCGGCCGAGATCGTGCCGCGGCCCGTGAGGGCGTAGGAGACGGTCGCCTGCGACACCCCGGCGAGGCGCGCGACGTCGCGGCTGGTGGGTGGGTTCGGCACCGCCACAGTATGGCCTCCGGCTCGTTCGCCCGACTCGTCCGCTTGACATGACCACGGGTCGCGGCCACGCTGGGTGATCGTTCACATGATACGTATCATGCCAGTCACCAAGTGTCGTTCCACCGGAGGAACCATGCTCACCATCGGGATCGTCGGCACGGGCGGGATCGCCCGGGCGCACATCGACGGTTATCAGCGCTTCGGCGAGGAGTGCGAGATCGTCGCGCTGTGCGACCCCGCCCCCGGCCGGGCCGAGGCCCTGCGCGCCGAGCTCGGGCTCGAGGGCGCCCGCGTCTACGACGACGCCGCCGCCATGCTCGCCGCCGAGCGCCTCGACCTCGTCAGCGTCGCGACGCCGCCGTCCACCCACGCTTCCCTCACGATCGCGGCCCTCGAGGCCGGCGTCGACGTGCTCGTCGAGAAGCCGATGGCGCCGTCGCTCGAGGAGTGCGACGCGATGATCGCGGCCGCCACGGCGAACGGGCGGCTCCTGTCGGTCGTCGCGCAGAACCGCTTCCGCGACGACATCGCGACCCTCAAGGAGGTGCTGGACTCCGGCCTGGCCGGCCCGGTCACGCACGCCCAGGTCAGCTCGGCGTGGTGGCGCGGCACCGAGTACTACGACCTGTGGTGGCGCGGCACCTGGGAGAGCGAGGGCGGCGGCTGCACGCTCAACCACGCCATCCACCACCTGGACATGACGCTGTGGATGCTCGGCTCGCCGAAGGCGGTCACGTCGGTGCTCACCAACGCCGCGCACGAGAACGCCGAGGTCGAGGACCTGTCCGTGAGCGTGCTGCAGTACGACCGGGCGCTGGCCGAGGTCACCGCCTCGGTGGTCAGCCACGGCGAGGAGCAGGCCATCGTGGTGCAGGGTCGCGACGCCCGCGTCTCGCAGCCGTGGAAGGTCGTGGCGCAGACGGCGAACCCGAACGGGTTCCCGGACCCGGAGGGCGACCCCGAGCGGGTCGCCGCGATCGAGGCCGTCGCCGCGGCGCACCGCCCGCTGGCGCACACGGGCCACGCGGGGCAGATCGGCGACATGCTCGACGCCGTGCGCGAGCGACGTCGGCCCGCCGTCGGCGGCGAGGACGGCCGCCGCGCCATCGAGCTGGTGACCGCGATCTACGAGTCGGGCATCGAGCGCCGCACCGTGGACCTGCCGCTGAGCCCCGACGACCCCTTCTACCGCACCGGCACGCTCGTGGAGCGGGCGCCGCACTTCTTCTCCAAGACGGCGTCGGTGGGCGAGCTGCCCGGCGCGATCACGGTGGGGGCGACGGCATGAGCGCGAACCCGACGGGCGGCGCGAGCGGCGCCGCGTACGCACCCGAGCCCGTGCCCGCCCCCGTGGTGGAGCAGGGCGAGTTCGTCTTCGCCGCGACGAGCCTCGACCACGGCCACGTGTACGGCATGTGCGAGGGCCTGGCGGGCGCGGGCGGCACGCTCAAGTGGGTGTACGACCCGGACCCGGCCAAGGTCGAGACGATGCGCGCGAAGTTCCCCGACGTGCGGGTCGCGCGCAGCGAGGCCGAGATCCTGGACGACGACGAGGTGCGCCTGGTCGCGGGCGCCGCCGTGACCTCCGAGCGGGCCCCGCTCGGTCTGCGGGTCATGGAGTCGGGCAAGGACTACTTCACCGACAAGGCGCCGCTGACGTCGCTCGAGCAGCTCGCCGCCGCCCGCGAGGCCACGGAGCGCACGGGCCAGAAGTACGCCGTGTACTACTCCGAGCGCATCCACGTCGAGGCCGCGGTGCTGGCCGAGCAGCTGGTCGACCGCGGGGCGATCGGCCGCGTGCTGCAGGTCATCGGGCTGGGCCCGCACCGGCTCGGCACCGGCCGGCCCGACTGGTTCTTCGAGAAGGAGAAGTACGGCGGCATCCTGTGCGACATCGGGAGCCACAACTTCGACCAGATGCTGCACTACGCGGGCGCCAAGGACGCGGAGATCAGCCACTCCGCGATCGCGAACTACCACCACCCGGACCACCCGGAGCTGGACGACTTCGGCGAGGCCGGCATCGTCATGGACAACGGCGCCACCGGGTACCTGCGCGTGGACTGGTTCACGCCGGACGGCCTGAGCACGTGGGGCGACGGCCGCACCGTCATCCTCGGCACCGACGGGTACATCGAGCTGCGCAAGTACGTGAACGTCGGCACCGGCGAGGGCGGGGGGCACGTGTTCCTCGTCGACGGGAAGGGCGAGCACCACCTGGTCGCGAACGGCCAGGTCGGGTTCCCGTACTTCGGGCAGCTCATCCTCGACTGCCTGGAGCGCACCGAGAACGCGATGACGCAGGAGCACGCGTTCAAGGCCGCCGAGCTCAGCGTCCTCGCCCAGCGGGGGGCGCGGGTGCTCACCCCCTGATCACGGGGGTGGACAGGCGTGCGGCAGGGCCGCCGGCGTCGAGGGACGCCGGCGGCCCTGCCGTCGTACGTGAGGTCGCCGGTCAGTGGCCGTACGACCGCGGCAGGTCGATCCGCACCAGGTGGCCGTCCGGCGGCGCACCCTCGGCCGGCAGCACGTTGGTGGTGGCCAGCAGGTCGCCGTGGTACCACTCCAGCCCGCCGGGCAGCGGGGCCTCGACGACGGTGCGGCCGCCGCCGTGCCTGACCTTCGAGATCTCACCGCCGAACATCTCGGCCACGTACACGTCGCCCCGCGGCGAGACGGCGAGGTTGGTGGCGCCCGCGAAGCCCTTGGCCACGCGGTGCACCGAGCCCCACCGCGGGTCGATCTTGTAGACCGCGCCGCGTGCTCCGAGGCTCGCGTCCTCGGGGCCGCCCGGCAGGGTGGTCACGTAGAGCTTGCCGTGCGGGCCGACCTCGACGTCCGTCGGCACCGGCTCGAACCAGTACGTCAGGCCGACCGCGCAGTCGGGGATCCCGTTCGCCGCCGCGGCCTCGGCCGTGACGACCGCCGGCTGCGCGGGCAGCACCGCCACCGTGCGGACCCGGCCGCGCTCGCTCACCGAGACGATCGCGTTCATGCCGGCGTCGGCCACGTACGTGGTGCCGTGCTTCGTCGTGGTGCCGTACGGGTGGGAGTCCTGGATGCCCTTGTACTTCCCGGGCATCTCCTCCGGGAACTGGTCCAGGCACGACTTCGGGGCATGCCGCAGGCCGTACGTCACGCGGCCGTCGGGGTTGTGGCGGTTCTCGAACGACCGCAGGTTCGCGAGAGTCCGCACCGTGCCGGCGGGGGCGCCGTTCCGGTCGACCCGCAGCGTCTTCACGCTCGAGTCGATGGGCTCCTGCGCGCCGGCGAACGCCGTCTCGGTGAAGGTGACCGTGCGGCCGGAGAAGGAGACCCCGCCCACGTCGTTGCCGGCGCCACCGGTGTAGAGCACCCGCGTGGAGCCGTCGCGACCGACGGACGTGAGCAGGCTTGCGAAGTTCTGCGTGACGAACGTGGTGCCGCGCGGCCCGGCCGCGAGGGTGAGGGGGCTGACCAGTCCCGTCGCGAGGTCGGTGACGGTCGGTGGGCGAGGGGTGGGCTTGCCGCCGTGGGCGAGGGCGGGGCTCGCGGCGAGCAGCAACGCCGTCGTTGCTGCGGCCACCGCGGTGAGGACGCGTCTCATGGGTGCTCCAGGTGCCGCCCGGCTCCCGACGTGGCGCGCCCGGACGGGCGTGGCGACGGGCCGGGCTCGGGGGGACTGCGGGCCGACGCGGACGTCGACGGTGGCGCGCGCCGGGGGAGGCGGTGCGGTGCGACCGGCTCCGTGCCGGACGGTCACGGCTGTCCTCGGTGAGCACGTCACGCTCGGCGATGAGCACAGCACTCACCACACTGCACCCGGTCCCGGGGCGGTCGCCACACGCGGGCCGGGCCGGAGCGGGTGAGAAAACGGGGATAGATGCCCAGGTCAGCGGCCTGCGACGGTCGTCGCGGGCGACGGTCAGCGGGTCGCGAGGTCCACCCAGACGAGCCGGTGGTCGCTCGACGGGAACGGGTACACGCCCGTGAGCCGCGACAGCGGGTCGGCCCGCGTCGGCCAGAACACGCCGGCGTCGCGCACCCGCTGGCCCTTCGAGGGCAGCACGTAGTCGGCCCGCAGGTTGCCCGGCGCGGTGTCCGCGAAGTCCGCCGTGTCGAGGGCGGGGTCGCCCAGGTGCGCGGCGTTGGTGCCGCCCTGCAAGGCCGCCGCCTCGACCGCGCCGTCCGACGTCGGGCGCGGGTCCGTGATGCGCGGGTGGTCGAGGAGCTGGTCGATCGCGGCGTCCACCGAGTCGCCGTCGACCGGGTCGGCGTTCTGGTCGCCGAGGATCACGAAGCGCTCGCCCGGCTTGAGGCCGCCGCGGCGCCCGGCGTCGTCGTACACGTACCGCGAGTCGCGGCCCGGCGTCACGTAGTCGGCCCAGAACCGGATCTCGTCGTGGTTGCGTCGGCCGTTGCGGTCCTCCGGGCCGTCGAAGGTGGGCGGCGTCGGGTGCGCGGCCAGCACGTGCACCGTCTCGCGGCCCACGCGCACCGGCACGTCCCAGTGCGACTTGCTGGACAGCCGCACGACGTCGAGCTCCTCCGGCGAGAACCAGTCGCCGTGCTCGGGGGTGGCCGGGTCGTCCGGCAGCAGCGCGCCCGGCATGTCCTTCCACAGGAAGTCCTGGAACGTGCGCACGTTCCGGGTGTCGATCGGGTACTTCGAGAGCACGACCATGCCGTACTGGCCCTCGAACTCGCCGAAGCCGAACGCGTCGTCGCCCCCGCCCACCCGGCCGTCGTTGTTCAGGTCGAAGCCGCTGGGCACCCCCGTGTTCGACGGCGCGGTGTACGCGTACCGGTAGCGCACCGGGTGGGCGCCGCCCTGGGGGACCTCGAGGTAGTGGTCGCGGAAGAGGTCGACGCTCGTGTGGGCCGCGTCGTAGTCGAACTCGTTGAGCAGCACGACGTCCGGGTCCGCGCGCTGGATGACCTCCGCGACGGTGCGCGCCTGGGGGTCGTCGCCGGTGGACAGGTCGGCCCGCAGCTCGCCCTCGGTCGCGCGGTTCAGGGACAGGTTGTACGTCGCGACGCGCAGCGTGCGGTCGTGACCGTGCCCGCCGCCGTGGCCGTGGTCGTTCCCGCGGGCGCTCGCGGCGAGCGGGGTCACGACCAGGCTCGCCCCGACGGCGAGGGCGGCCGCGGCGGCGACGGACGAGCGGCGGACGGCACGAGGGCGACGGGTCATGTCGTCACGGTAGGGAGCGGGGAGCCCGCTGGGAAGGGGGTCGGGGCGACCTGTGGATGAACGGTCGGTGTCGCGGGACCGGTCCGCCGGGCGCCTGTCGGTGGTGGGGCGCAGGGTGGGCTCATGGCGCACACCTACCCCCACGGGGTCCCGAGCTGGATCGACCTGGAGGTGCCCGACGTCGATGCGGCGCTCGCGTTCTACGGCGCGCTGTTCGGCTGGCGGTTCACCGAGAAGCTGCCGCCCGGCGCGCCGGGCCGCTATGTCGTGGCGTCGCTCGACGGCACGCACGCCACCGCGGTCGCCGCGCTGGCCACGCCCGACCCGGGTGCGCCCGCCGCCGGTGGGACGTCGTGGAACACCTACCTCGCCGTCGACGACGCGGACGCCGCGGCGCGGCAGGTCACCGCGCTGGGCGGGCGGGTCGTGACGCCGCCCGAGCCCGTCGGCCCGCCGGGGGCGGTGGCCGGCACGATGGTCCGCTTCCGCGACCCGCAGGGCGCCCCCGGCCGGCTGTGGCAGGCGGGCACGCGGCCGGGCGCACAGGTGGTCAACGCGCCGGGGACGTGGAACTTCAGCAACCTCGTGACGCCCGACCACGACGGCGCGCTCGCGTTCTACGGGCCCCTGCTCGGCTGGGAGGTCGACCCGGCGCTCGCCATCGGCATGGCGCGCGTGCCCGGGTACGGCGACCACCTCGCCGCCACCTCGGACCCCGACATCTACGAGCGCCAGGCCGGCTTCACGCCGGCCGGGTTCGCCGACGCCGTCGCCGGGATCGAGGCGACCGACGGGCCGGCGCACTGGTCGATCGCGTTCGCCGTCGCCGACCGGGACGCGGCCGCGGAGGCCGCGACGCGCGCCGGCGGCACGGTGGTGTCGACCGACGACAACGAGTGGGTGCGTGCCGCCACCGTCCGCGACCCGTTCGGCGCCGAGATCGTGCTCTCGCAGTTCGCGCCGCAGCAGGGCGGCTGAGCCGGGACGACGGACCCGTCCCGACCGGGGAGATCAGGGTCGGCGCCCCCGCACCCACATCACGGGCGTGTCCATGAACGTGTCGCGCCCGACCTCTCGCGCGTCCACCATGCCCGCATCGGTCAGCAGGCGCTGGATGCCGCCGTCGGCGTTGTCCGCGCGGTGCTGGTTCGCTCCGATCTCGCGGTGCCCGTGACCCCCGTGGTCGTGCTCGCCGTGCCCGTGACCGCCGTGCCCGTGACCGCCGTGGCCATGGTCGGGCGCGTCGAGGTCCGCGATCGTGACGTGGCCGCCGGGCCGGAGCACGCGCGCGAGCTCCGCCGCGAACCGGCGCTTCTCGTCCATCGGCACGTGGTGCAGGGCGAGGGACGACAGGACGTGGTCGACGCTCCCGTCCGCCGCGGGCAGCCGGTCGGCGAAGCCCCGCACCAGCGTGAGGGAGCCGCGACGGCCGACCCGCCGCCGTCGCGCCTTGCGCGCCGCCCGGCGCAGGGCGGCGCCGTCCGGGTCGAGGCCCGTCACGTCGGCGTCGGGCACCGCCCGCAGCACCGTGAGCGCGAGGTTGCCGGTGCCGCAGCCGACGTCGAGCACGTGCTGCCCGGCGGTGATCCCCGCCAGCTCGACGGTACGGCGGTGCAGCCGGCCGGCGCGCCGCCACCAGCTCTGCACGTCGTACCAGGGCATCTTCCACGCGCTGCTCATGCCGGGCAGGTACGCGCGGTCCGTCTCGTCGGGGCGCACGTCGTCGAACAGTCGGACGCCGCGTGCCGGGGCGTTCTCCGGGCGCTGTGGGCTCACGACGCCCACGCTATCCGCACCACCTCCGGCGGCCTGACGCGGCGGCAGCGGCGTGGCAGGGTGACGGGATGACGACCGTGGCCCAGCTGCGCCAGGCCGCCCTCGCGCTGCCGGGGACGACGGAGGGCACGCGCGTCGGCAAGGTTGCGTTCACGGTGCGCGGCACGGGCTTCGCGGCGGTGACGAAGGACGACGTCGTCCAACTGCACCTGGTCGCGGAGGACGTCGACGCCGTGCTCGCCGCGATCCCCGGCGCGGAGCGGCTGACGCGCGGTGACACCCTGCTCGGCGTACGCGTCCCGCTGGCGGGAATGGACGGGCAGCAGCTGAACCACTGGGTGCGGCGCGCCTGGTCCGCCCGAGCGCCGCGCCGGCTCGCCGCGGCGCTCGCCGCCGCGGACACCGCGGAGCCCGGCGAGGTGGGCGACCTGCCCGCCGCCGTCGGGCGGCCCGCGACGCGGGCCCTGGCCGGCGCGGGCCTCACGACGCTCGCCGACGTCGCCGCCCGGTCGGACGCGGAGCTGCTCGCCCTGCACGGCGTCGGGCCGAGGGCGGTGCGGATCCTCCGTGAGGCGTCCGACACCCGGTGACACCACCTCGTCGAAACTTGTGACACCAGATCTCTTGCCATGACACCACAGTGGTGTCATAGTGAAGCCATGGACCTCACGAGATATGTCGACGACCTCCAGCACCAGCTCGCCACCGCGGCCGCTGCGGGCGGGGACGAGGCCCGTGAGCTCGCCGGCCGCCTGACCGCCCCGCTCGACGCCGCCGCACGACTGGTGCTCCTCGAGGCGCTGTCGAACGCGGCCGGGGAGATCTCCGCGGAGCTCGCCCCGGGCTCGGTCGACATCCGCCTCCGTGGCGGGTCGCCCGAGTTCGTCGTGACCGCACCTCGCGTGCCGGCCGAAACACCCGCCCCGGCGCCCGTCGCGGACGAGGCCCCGGCCGCGCCCGCCCCGGAGGTCGAGGGCGGCGCCACCACCCGCACCACGCTCCGCCTGCCCGACCACCTCAAGTCCCAGGTCGAGGTCGCCGCCGCCCGCGACGGCCTCTCCGTCAACACGTGGCTCGTCCGCGCGGTCGCCGCCGCGCTCGAGCAGTCCACCGGACGCCCGGCCGCCCAGGCCCGTCCGCAGCAGCGCGGCTCCGGCCGCGTCACCGGCTGGGTGCGCTGATCCCTTCGCGACACCGCACCGCCCCGCATCGCCCCGACCGCCCCCCTTGACACCACGCTGACACCACCGATGGAGCCCCGTCATGCCCACTTTCCCCGTCACCCAGCCCGTCCCGGTCGTCGTGGACGTGCCCTTCGCCAACCTGCACGTCGTCGCCGGCGACCGTGACGACGTCGTCGTCACCGTGCTGCCCTCCGACCCGTCGAAGTCCGGCAGCGTGCGCGCCGCCCAGGACGTGCGGGTCGACCGCGACGGCGACGCGATCACGATCAGCTACCCGTCGTCGTGGAAGCAGTACGTGCTCCCCTTCGCGGCCGGCACCGCCGACATCACCGTCGAGCTCCCCACGGGCTCCGCGCTGCGCGGCAAGACCGGCTCGGTCTACGCCGAGGGCGCCCTCGGCGCCGTCGACATGACGCTGTCGGCCGGCGAGGCCCGGCTCGACGACGTCGAGCGCCTGGACCTCAAGGTCTCCGCCGGGTCCGTCGTCGTCGGCCGCGTCGACGGCACCGCGGACGTCAAGGTGAGCGCCGGCTCGGTGCGCGTCGGCGAGCTCGCCGGCGACGGCACGATCCGCGCCACCAACGGCACCACGACCGTCGGCTCCGTCACCGGCACCCTCGAGGTGCACGGGGCGAACGGCGACATCGCGGTGAGCCGCGTGCGCGGCACCGTCACCGCCAAGTCGGCCCACGCCGGCATCCGGGTCGACGCCCTCGAGTCGGGGAGCGCCACCCTCACCACGTCCTTCGGCTCGATCGAGGTGGGCGTGCCCGAGGGCACCGCCGCCTACCTCGACGTCGCGTCGGAGCACGGCTCGGTCCGCAACCACCTGACCCCCACCGAGGGCCCGGTCACGGACGAGGCCACCGCAGAGATCCACGCCAGCACCGGCTTCGGCGACGTCGTCGTCCGCCGGCCGTGAACACACCTGAAGGAAACGGAGTACCGGACATGACCACGGAACAGTCCCTCGAGCCCGCCGTCCGGGTGCAAGGCATCGAGAAGTCGTTCGGCGACCTGCACGTGCTGCGCGGCGTCGACCTCGACGTCACCGCCGGCAGCATCTTCGCGCTGCTCGGCTCGAACGGCGCCGGCAAGACCACGCTCGTGCGGATCCTGTCGACGCTGCTCAAGGCCGACGCCGGCACGGCCGTCGTGCACGGGTTCGACGTCGCCGCGAAGCCCGGCGACGTCCGCGAGTCGATCAGCCTCACCGGCCAGTTCGCGGCTGTCGACGAGGTCCTCACCGGGCGCGAGAACCTCGTGCTCGTCGCCCGGCTGCGGCACCTGGCCGAGCCCGGGAAGATCGCCGACGACCTGCTCGCGCGGTTCTCGCTGACCGACGCCGGCGGCCGCCGGGCGGGCACCTACTCGGGCGGCATGCGGCGTCGGCTCGACATCGCGATGAGCCTCATCGGGAACCCGCCGATCATCTTCCTCGACGAGCCCACCACCGGCCTCGACCCGCAGGCGCGGATCGAGGTGTGGCAGACCGTCAAGGAGCTCGCCCGGGGCGGCACCACCGTGCTGCTCACCACGCAGTACCTCGACGAGGCCGAGCAGCTCGCCGACCGGATCGCGATCCTGCACCAGGGCACGATCATCCAGAACGGCACCCTCGCCGAGCTCAAGCAGCTCCTCCCCGCCGCCGAGGTCGAGTACGTCGAGAAGCAGCCGTCCCTCGAGGACGTCTTCCTCGCCCTCGTCGGCGCCGGACCCGTCGACCAGAGCAGCACCGGAAAGGAATCCTGATGACCACCGCCCACGTCCTCGGCGACACCCGCGTCCTCACCGGTCGCTCGCTGCGGCACATCCTCCGCAGCCCCGACACGATCATCACCACCGCGGTGACCCCGATCGCGCTGATGCTGCTGTTCGTCTACGTCTTCGGCGGTGCCATCGACACCGGCTCCGACGAGTCGTACATCAACTACATGCTGCCCGGCATCCTGCTCATCACGATCGCGTCGGGCGTCGCGTACACGTCGTACCGGCTGTTCCTCGACATGCAGGGCGGCATCGTGGACCGCTTCCAGTCCATGCCGATCGCGAGGTCGAGCGTCCTGTGGGCGCACGTGCTCACGTCGGTCGTGGCGAACGTGGTCTCGGTCGCCATCGTCATCGGCGTCGCGCTGATCATGGGCTTCCGCACCGGGGCGTCCGTGGGTGCCTGGCTCGCGGTGGCCGGGATCCTGGTCCTGTTCACCCTCGCCCTGACCTGGCTCGCCGTGATCGCCGGGCTCTCGGCGAAGACCGTCGACGGCGCGAGCGCGTTCAGCTACCCGCTGATCTTCCTGCCGTTCATCAGCTCGGCGTTCGTGCCCACGGACACGATGCCGGCGCCGGTCGCCTGGTTCGCCGAGCACCAGCCGGTGACGTCCATCGTCGACACCGTGCGGGCCCTGTTCGCCGAGCAGCCCGTCGGCACGGACATCTGGGTCGCCCTGGCCTGGCTCGTCGGCATCCTCGCGATCGCCTACGGCTGCGCCGTCGCCGTCTACCGGCGCAGGATCGGCTGACGACCCGCGCACGGAAGGGCCGCACCGGGACCGTCCCGGTGCGGCCCTTGGGCGTTCCGCTCGACCTGTCCCGCGGCGTCCCTAGGCCACCGTGACGTCGGCCGGGCGCGCAGGCTCCGCCGCGGCGGTCGACGGCGCGGGCGCGGCGGTCGCCCGGGCGGCGAGCACGTCCCGCCGGCGGGGGTCCCCGACGAACGACGGGTAGCGCATGATGCCCGGCCGCCGCGCCTCCCAGGTCAGGCCCTGGACGGTGCTCCTGCAGACGACCTCCTTGAGCCACGCGCCCGCCCGCGCGCCGAGCCGGCCGCCGAGGAACACGCGGACGGGGACGTCGTCGCGCCGGGCGAACTGGAAGAGCCCCGCGCCGCGCCCGAGGCTGAGGCACTGGCCGAGGAAGCCGACGGCTACCGGCGCCGGCTCCCGGCCGGCCAGACGGGCGAGCACGGTGTCGCCCGCGGCGCCGCCGAGCTGGCCGGCGGCCTGGCAGCTCATCCGGAACGGCAGGTCCGACGGCGCGGCCGCGTCGCCCGCGGCCACGATGCGCTCGTCGTCCAGGCTGGTCAGCGTCTCGTCCGTGCGCAGGCGGCCGGCGTTGTCCGTGGTCAGGCCGCTGCGGGCGGCGAGGCCAGCCGCACGGAACCCCACGGTCCAGACGGTGACGTCGCTCGGCAGGTCGCGCCCGTCGGCCAGCTGCACGGCGTCGGGGGTCACCGCCGTGACCGTGGCGCGCGGTCCCTGCAGGATCGTGACGCCGAGGCGCACGAGCTGCGCCTCGACCGCGCGCCGGCCCTTCGGGTGCAGGTACGGCCCGAGCAGGTCGCCGCAGACCAGCGTCACGGTGCGGCCCTGCTCGGCCAGCTCCGACGCCGTCTCGATGCCCGACGGCCCGGCGCCGACCACCGTCACCCTGGCCTCCGGGCCGGCGGCCCCGAGAGCGGGGACCAGGCGGTCGGCCTCCTCCAGGCTCGCGAGCGCGAACGCGTGCTCCGCCGCACCCGGCACCGTCGGTGCCGCGCTGGTGCTGCCCGCCGCGTACACCAGATAGTCGTAGCCGAGCGTGCCGCCGTCGTCCAGCACCAGCCGGCGCGCGGGTGCGTCGATGCGATCGACGGAGGCGACCTCCAGCCGCACCGCGTCCGCCAGGACGCTCGCGTAGTCCACGACTGCGCCGTGCGTGCCGGCCGCCCGCTGGTGCAGCCGGATCCGCTCCACGAACTCCGGGCGGTCGTTGACCAGCGTCACCGCCACGTCGTCGCGCTTCGTCAGGCGGTTCGCCGCCGTCACGCCGGCGTACCCGCCGCCCACCACCACGATCTGGGTCCTGTGCGACATCTCGTCTCCTTGATCGTTCGTCTCGACGTTCGGTTGCTCACCGTGACGACGAGACGCGGGCTGTTGGTGTGACGGCGCCTCCGATAGCATCTGCTATCGGAGGGTGAGATGACACAGGATGAGCAGGGCGGATCGGCCGTCGAGAGGGCCTTCAGCGACTATCTGGGCGTGCTGGCGGACCACGCTTCGGTGCTCCGCCTCGAGGCGCGAACGACGCTGGAGCGCGGCGCTCGGCAGGCGCGGGGTCTTGGCTGGACCCAGCGTCGGATCGCTGATGCCCTCGGCCGGAGCCAGCCGGAGATCAAGAGGCTGCTCGACCGAGCGGACGCTGACCAGCGACCAGCAGGTTCCGTCAGCGCGCCCGGGCGGAGCTCTGTCCTCGACGAGGTGCTCCGAGTCCACCGGGACGACATCGTCGCCGCCGCCGCACGGCATGGTGTCCGGCAGGTGCGGCTTTTCGGGTCGGTCGCCGCGGGGACCTCGGGGGAGGATTCTGATGTCGACCTCCTCGTCGATCTCGATGACGGCGTCGGGCTGTTCGCGCTGGGCGCGCTCGAGGTCGAGCTGGAGGGCCTTCTCGGTCGCCCGGTCGACGTCGTTCCCGAGAGGTCGCTGCGACCCGTCGTGCGGGAATCCGTCCGCGCGATCCCACTGTGAAGCGTTCCGACACGACGGTAGATCGACAGATCGTCAGGGCGACGGTGGAGAACGATCTTGATGCGCTCTGGGTGGCGCTCGATCATCTGGTCGACCGACCGCGCTGATCGGCGTGCGCGCGGACTGGTCTGGCCGGATCAAGGTCGCGTCCCGCCGCGCGGACGAACTCACGGATTCGTGCATGGGTCGAATCGCGAACCGCCTCGACCTCGTGGCGCGAGCTCGCCGGCTTGAAGCCGTTCATGCTGACGAAGAGCGACTCCGCCTGCCGGACGATCTCCTCGGAGTCTGAGAGCAGCTGAAGACGGAACAACGCCTGCTGAGCGATGTCTCGCTGTCGGCGCACCTCATGGTCGTGCTCGGGAACCGATGAGCCGTCTCGCTGGTATCGCGCATACCAGCGATCGATCTGTCCGCGCCTGTACTTGGCGAGCGCCCCCGCATACTCGGCGCAGGCGAGCAGGCGTTCTTGTCGGAGCTTCTCCAGGCGGGCGACCTTGCCCGCTTCGATGACGGCCTGTCTCTGGAACCGGTGCTGAAGAAGGACGCCGAGGAGGGTCCCGACGACGGCTACGGCGGCGGCGACTGCTTCCATGGCTCAAGGAGATAGCACGTCAAGCCCATCGTGCGCTTGCTGGCGGCGGCAGGACGACGGCGCCCGGTCGCGGGTGCGACCGGGCGCCGTCGAGCGGTGCGTGATCCGTGGATCAGGCGGTGGTGACCTCGATGCGCTGCGGCGTCGTGCCGGTGAAGACGCCGGCGACGGTGACCGTCAGGACGCCCGCGTCGTAGGCGGCGCGGACGGCGTCGCCGTCCACGGCCTTCGGCAGCGTGACGACGCGGCGGAACGAGCCGAAGCGGACCTCCGAGATGCGGCGGCCCTCGGACTCCTCCGAGCGCTGGTCCTTGCGCTCGCCGCGCACGACGAGCTTGCGGCCCTCGACCTCGACGGTGACGTCCTCGGCCGGGTCGATGCCCGGCAGGTCGAGGCGGGCGACGAGGTCCTCGCCGTCGCGGTATACGTCGGCGGCGGGCACGGGGCCCTCGGTCGCGAGGCGCGGGGTCCACAGGTCGCGGAGCCACGCGTCGGCGAACGGGGTGCGGGTCAGGGTGGTGGTCATGCTGTCCTCCTCCAGGTGGGTGCTGCTGACGGGTACAACTTGAGCCACCCCGACTCAATTTCCGAGTTCGCCGTCGGCGGACTCGCCCACGGACGCACGGATCAGCGGGTGGACGGGGCGGGGACGGAGAGGGTCCCGGCGCCGGTCGCGGTGCGCGCGTGCCGTTCCACCGCGGATGCGGTGGTGAGCGGCTCGTACGCGTACGGGGGTTCCCAGTCCACGGTCGCCGTGAAGCCGGCCGTCGCCCAGTCCGGCAGCGGCTCGCCGGACGCGGCCTCCTCCGCGACGCGCTCGTCGTACTGCGTCGCGGCGATCGACTCCAGGTCGACGGGCCGCTGGTTGAACCACGAGCCCTCGTCCGCGAACCGGGTCGCGTTCCACACGTCCACGGCGACCGTGGCGTCCGCCCCCGGCCCCGTGTAGTCGAACGAGTTGCGCTCGGAGAACACCTGGGACTCGTAGCCGAGACCGATGAAGTAGTCGTAGCCACCGTCGACGGCGGCCGCGCTGGTCATCGGAGACTCCGGGTCGTTGACCCGGCCGAGGAAGTAGTTGTTCACCACGTGCACCTGCCCGAACCGGACACGCGGGGAACGCTGCCCGACGCCGTCGAAGAAGTTGCCCATGTAGCTGACGTTCAGGTGCCCGCGCTCCTTGTCCCCGTGCTCGTCACCCGAGGCCAGCATCATCGCCTTGTCGTGGTGGGTGATCAGGGAGTTGCTGACCGTGATGAAGTCCGAGCCGTCCTCGATGTCGAACAGGCCGTCGTGCCGGTTCGCCGGCTCGCCGTCGGGCCCGAGCGGGGCGTCGCGGTCGAGGTGCTTGCCGTCGGTGAGGGTGACGTGATCCACCCAGATGTTGGTCGAGGTGACGGCGGACACGGCGTCGAACCGCGCGTCCCAGGTGCTGCCGGGCTGGTCCCACCAGGTGAAGAAATCGACCGGCGCCTCGACGGTGACGTTGCGGATCACCACGTTGTGCGCCAGGTGCAGCATGAGCGTGGCCTGGTCGAACCCCGCGTCGTCGCCGAGGCCGACGATCGTGGTGTTGCTCGGGATCTTCAGCTCGGTCTGCGCCTTCATCGCCCGGCTTCCCGTCACGCGCAGCCGGCGCTGGTCGCCGCAGTAGTCGTGCAGCCCGTCGCTCCAGCCGGCGGGCCCGAAGCAGCTGAGGAACTTCGTGAAGTCGTAGCCGGGCGCGAAGTCCTGCTCGCCCAGCAGGGTGCCGTCGTCGGCCTCGTTGCCGTGCACGGTGCCCGAGACGTAGACGATCTTGGGCGCGTCCCGGTCGCCCCGGTTGTCGAGCGCGGCGAGCAGCTCCTGGCGGTCGCTGACCGTGTAGGTCGACTCGGCGTCGGCTCCGGCGCCGCCGACGGTGCCGCCGTTCTGCGAGGCCCAGCCGGGAGCCTCGTCGGTCGTGCCGAACGTGCTGCCGGGGGCCGCGTCGGGCCCCGCGACGGCGATGGGCGCGGCGGTGAGGGGGCCGGCCGCAACGGTGGCGGCAAGGGTGAGGGCACCGAGGGTGGTGCCGAGCCTGCGGCGGATGAGCATCGGGTGGACCTTTCGCGTCGTCGGGAAGGTTCCGTCCATCACGGCGACTGCGCCTCGTCGTCGAGAAACCGGTTACCGAGATGGTGGTGACAGCACCCTAGCCATCGAGCGAGCGTCGCGCGCTGCTATCCGCCTCTCTGGAGGGCCGCCGCCGGTCGCCGGCCCGGAGAGGAAGCCCGAGGACGCCGACGAGCGCGCGTCGCGGGGGAGCACGTCACGAACCTGCACGACGGGCAGGCCGAGCGCCGCGCCTCCCATGCCTGAACGGGAGGTGCCGCCGCCCTCTGGCGCCGGTCAGCAGGTGGTGGAGCTGCTGGTGACGTCGTCGCAGACCAGGCGGGTGCGGGCCTCGGTGACGGTGGTGGGTTCGGTGGTGCTCGTCGTCGAGATCGTGCCCGGGATGTCCGTCCACGTGCTGGTGCCCTGGACCCGGAAGCGGCCCTGCCAGGTGGTGGTGAGCGAGACCGCGACGCCGGAGCGGTACACGTTGCCGTGGTCGTCGACGGCGGTGCCCGCGTCCGTGCCGGGCGCGCCGAGCAGGCTGTAGGTGTGCCCGACCCAGGACGCGTCGGGCGTCGGGTCGCCGTCGTGCCACGCCCGGCCCGGGCTCGTCGTGACGAGCGTGCCGCCGCCGGGGGAGAACGGGTCGTCGAAGTTCCAGGTGAACTCCGCCGGCTCCGCGCGGATGACGACCGGCACGCCCAGCAGCGTGACCCCACGGTCCTGCGGCGTCGCGGTCGTGTACGCGGGGTAGTGGACGTTCACCACCATGGGCGGGTTGCCCTGGAGCGTCGCCACGGGTGCGGAGATCCTCATCGACCTGAACTCGCGGCGTGCCCGGGCCGCGATGTCCGCGGGGGTGATGCACTCGTCGTCCGACAGCTGCTCCGGGTCGGCGTACGAGCCGTCGTCCCGCACCCGCTGCACCCAGAGCGCGTCGAGCGCGTACTCGTCGTCGTCGCACGGGACGATGATCTCCGCGTCGTTCGTGCCCTCCGGGCAGGCGCCCGGCGCGGTCGCGATCGACTCGATCGTGTCGATGTCGCTCATGGTCGCGCAGGTTTTCGCGTCCGCGCGTGCATAGCGGTCCTGCGGTTCGTCGGAGGCAGCGGGCTCACGACCATTGGCGCCTTGCTTCCACCCGTCCGACGTCGCCTCAACGCCCACCTTGTCTTTCCCATCGTCGAGGCCCGCTTTGTAATCGGGTGCGGGCGGCGATGCGAGCGCAATAGTCAGTGAGAGCGCCGAGGCAACCAGCGATGTACGCATGTCATTGCTCCGGGACGTCCGCCACGCCGATGACTACCCAGTTGCCGTTTCGCTGGGCCATCTCCATCCGCAGTTCACCGGCCTTGCCGTCGGAGGTAAAGAGGGCTTCACCAGCCGCGCTCTTGATCGACGAGCGCCCTTCACGCAGCCGCACGTCGATGGGCCATATGCCAGTGGTCGCATCCTGCTCGTACGTGTGGAGGATCGTCACATTCCTCTCGCCGCCAGTGAACTCGTCGCCACGTTCGGCGATTTCGCGTGCCTGGTCCAGACGGTTCGCGCAGTACTCGCAGCTCTTGTGCGACATCCCTTCCCACTCCGCGGTGTCGCCGGTCTTCATGATGTAGTCGTCGAGCTCGAGGAAGTACACGGCGGCGGCCTCGGCACCCGCGGGACCGTCGTCCGCCATCGCCTTGGGCCGTTCCGGCGCGACGGCGACGGAGGTGGAGCTCGGTGACGGGGACGCCGACGCGTCGGGGCTCGCGCTGGTGGCGGTGGGCTCGGGCGACGGTGTCGCGGGCGCGTCGTCGCCGCAGCCGGCGACGAGGAGCGCGGCGGCAGCGGCGATGGAGGTGGCGGCGAGGATGGCCCGGGTGCGGGTCATGACGGGGCTCCCTGTCGGCGGTGACGTCGCGGTCACTGTAGGGCAAACCGTCAGATGGTTGCCCGGGAGTCTGTGGACAACCGTGTCGCCGCTGGTCACGACCCGGTGGCGTCAGCCCTGGGGAGGGCGCCAGCTCATGATCGGGCGCAGGGCGCGCGATCCGAGGGCCTCCGTCCAGCGCCCCGCGGCGCGCATCCCGGCGTCGCGCGCCGCCGTGGCGGCCGGCGACGTCCACAGGGTGGGGACGGCGACCCGCGCCGACATCCGCATCACCTGCTGCACCCGGGGACGCCGCTCCGCGGACCAGCGCTGCAATGCGGCGGCGACGTCGTCGTACGGGCGGACGCGGGCGCCGAGCACGACGCCGTCCTCGAGCGCCTGGCAGCCGCCCTGGCCGAGGTTCGGCAGCATCGCGTGCGCGGCGTCGCCGACGAGTGCGACGCGGCCGGTCGCGAGCGAGGCCGGGGGCGCGGGAAGGCGGCGCAGCTCGTGCCGGAGCGCCGTGGCGTCGTCCACCGACGCCAGGAGTGCGGGGACCGGGTCGTGCCAGCCGGCCAGGCGGGCCCGCAGCTCGTCGAGGTCCCGGAGGACGCCGACCGCTTCCGCGACCGAGACATACATGTAGACCTGCCCGTCGGCGAGCGGCATGACGCCCGCGATGATCCCCCGGCCCCAGATCTCCGACCCCACCACGCCCGGGACCGGCGGGGTGACGAACCGCCACGCCGTCGAACCGCCCGACACCGGGCTCGGTGCGCTCGGCATCCAGCGCTGCCGCGTGGCCGACCCGATGCCGTCCGCCGCGACCACGAGGTCGGCGGCGACGTCACCGCCCGGCATGCGCACGACCGCGGGCCGCGTCGTCGTCCCCGGGTCGACGACGGCGGCGCTCGTCGCGAGCCGCAGTGCTCCGGCGGGGAGCGCGTCCGCGAGGAGCCCGACCAGCTGCGCGCGGTGCAGCATCAGCGTGCGGTCGCCGAACAGCGACGTCGCGCCCTCCGCGCGCCCACGGACCAGCCACCTCCCGTCCGGACGACGGATGCCGAGCTCGCCCTGCAGGGCGGCCAGGTGGCGGGTCGCGTCGCCGACGCCCAGCGCGTCCAACGAGCGCACGGCGTTCGGCGCGACGACGATGCCCGCGCCCACCGGGTCCAGCGACGTCGCGCGCTCCACCACGGTCACGTCCCACCCGTGGCGTGCCAGCGCGACGCCCGAGGCCAGACCGCCGACCCCTCCGCCGATCACGACGGCGGTGCGTGCTGTCTCCGGCATCTCGTCAGTCCCGCAGCGGCGAGCCGACGACGGTGAAGTCGAAGCCGCCGAAGTCGCCCGAGAGCAGCGGCCGTGCCGCCGCGATCGAGGCCTGCACGTTCGGGAGCTGCAACGACGCGCGGTGCGCGTCCGCCGACGTCCACAGCTCCGCGACGAACACCGTGTCCGGCTGGGCGTCGCTGACCCCGACCTCGTAGAGCAGGCAGCCCGCGTCCGCCAGCTCCGTGCTGCGCTGAGTGAGGTGCGCGACCAGCTCGTCGCGCCGTCCGGGGGCGGCACCGAGCGTGCCGACGTTCGCGTAGGTCATGGGTCGCGACGCTAGTCCCGCCCGCGGACATCGACCGGGTTCGCCGTGCCGCGGCGCCGTCCGGAATCTCGCTCGCGCGCGGCGCGTTCCTCGAGACGTGACGACGATCGAGGCCATGCCGCAGGCTGCGGACGTCGTCGTGATCGGCGCAGGTCAGGCCGGCCTGTCCGCGGCGTACCACCTACGACGGCGCGGGTTCGTGCCCGCGGTCGGTGCGGCGTCCGGCGAGCGCACGTACGTCGTCCTCGACGCCGAGGACGGTCCCGGGGGAGCGTGGCGGCACCGCTGGCGCTCGCTGCGGATGAGCACGGTGAACGGCATCCACGACCTGCCCGGCATCGAGCAGCCCGACGTGGAGCCAGAGGCGGCGAGCGTCGACGTGCTGCCCGCCTACTTCGGCGACTACGAGCGCGAGCTCGGCCTGGCCGTCGCGCGGCCGGTGCGCGTACGCCGGGTCGAGCAGGCGGACGACGGTCCCGGCGGCGATCTCCTCGTGCGGTGGGAGGGCCGCGGCCGGTCCGGCGTGGTCGTCGCCCGCGCGATCGTCAACGCGACGGGCACGTGGTCGAAGCCGTTCTGGCCCGCCTACCCGGGGCAGGAGACGTTCCGCGGACGCCAGCTGCACACCGCCGACTACGTGCGCGCGGAGGACTTCGCCGGGCAGCGCGTCGCCGTCGTCGGCGGCGGGATCTCGGCCGTGCAGCTCCTCGAGGAGGTCTCGCACGTGGCGCGGACCTACTGGTTCACGCGGCGGGAGCCCGTGTGGCGCGACTCCTTCGACTCCCAGGACGGGGCGCGGGCCGTCGCGATGGTCGCCGACCGGGTGCGTGACGGGCTGCCGCCGCTGAGCGTCGTGTCCGTCACCGGCCTGATCCGCACACCGTCGCTGCTCGCCGCCGAGGCACGCGGCGTGCTCGACCGACGGCCCATGTTCGCCCGCATCGCACCCGACGGCGTCGTCACGCCCGACGGCGAGCTCGTCCCCGTCGACGCCATCCTCTGGAACACCGGCTTCCGCGCCGCCCTCGACCACCTGCGGCCGCTGCACCTGGGCACCGGCGGCGGCATCCGCATGGACGGCACGCAGGTGGACGGCGAGCCGCGCGTGCACCTCATCGGCTACGGGCCGTCCGCCTCCACCGTCGGCGCCAACCGCGCCGGCCGCGACGCCGTCAACCGGATCGCGCGGTACCTCCAGACCTCCGACCCACGGCGGTGGGCGTTCAGGCGGTAGTACCCCGCGAGAGGTCCGTCATGACGCGCGACGTCGGACGCCGTCCGGGGGTTGCCGAGCGCCTCAGGACGGACCGACCGACCCCTGCCGGTCAGAACCCCGAGCCTGCGTCGTCGTGTCCTGCCGGCGCCTGCCGCGCAGGAGCATGATGACCAGGCCGAGGACGAGCCATCCGGCGGCGACCTCCAGGGCGAGGTGGCTGGCCAGGACGAGCACGGTGACGACGATCGCCAGGCCGACGACGGGGACGACCGTGTGGAGGACGCGGCGGTCGGTGCGCCTGCCAACCACGTAGTAGCCGATCACGGCGACGTGCAGGAAGACGAACGCGGTCAGGGCGCCGACAGTGACCATCGAGGACAGCAGGTCGAGGCCGTCGGGCCTGATCGCCGCCGCCACGGCGACGAGGAGCGTCGCGACCGCCGAGACCAGGATCGCCAGGCGGGGCACGCCGGTCCGGCGGCTCACGGCCCCGAGCCGAGCCGGCAGCTGCCCGTCGCGCGCCATCCCGTACATGAGGCGGCTCACTGCGGCCTGTGCGACGAGCGCGGAGAGCACAGGACCGATCGCTCGAGCGGTGGTGACCGTCGTGCCGAGCCACGACCCCATCTGGTCGCTGATCGTGGTGTAGAAGATCGTGCCCTGCTCGTCGGGGTGGGCCGCGAGCTCCGTCGGGGTCGTCGTCGTCAGGAGCGCCCCCAGGTACGTCTGGAGGACGAAGAGGGCCCCGGCGAGGACGAGGCAGAAGATCAGGGCCCGGCCGATCTGTCGCGGGGAGCCGGTGCTCTCCTCGGCGAACGTGGCGATCGCGTCGAAACCCAGGAACGCGAGGGCCGCCACCGAGACCGCGCCGAGCGTGCCGACGAGCGTGAACCCGTCGAGCCCGGTCAGCGGGGACAGCCACGGCCTGGCCGGGCCGTCGTGCACCAGGACGACGACGGCGCCGACGCAGAAGACGGCGAGCACCAGGATCTCCACGGCCAGGGCGACGAACCCCACCGTCGCCGCGAGCTTCACCCCGCCGAGGTTCAGGGCCGTGATGAGCAGTACCGCCGCCGTCGTGAACACCCAGACCGGCACGGAGGGGAACAGGGCGTGGCTGGCGATGCCGGTGAACAGCGCGGCCAGGCTCGGGATGAACAGGTAGTCCAGACCGATCATCCATCCGGCCATGAAGCCTGATCGCCGCCCCAGCCCCGCAGTCGCGTAGGCCGAGACCGACCCCGCCTTCGGGACCGCGACGGACATGCGCGCGTACGACCAGGCGGTGAACGACATCGCCACGGTCGCGACGAGGAAGACGAGCGCGACCGCGCCGTTGCTGCGTGCGTCCAGCACGCCGAAGGTGCCCATCGGCGCGGTCGGACCGATGAACAGCAGGCCATAGACGATGAGGTGCCGCAGGGTCAGGCTCCGGTGGAGCTGTCCCTCCGGCCCAGTGGCTGCGGGAACACGCTTCGCGGGGCGGGGCTCGGTAGACGCAGGACTCAGCTCCTCGGCAGCTCGTGGACTGGCTGCCAGCGTAGGACGACCGCGGCGCGCCGAACTGCGCATCCCGCTCGACGAGCGGCGCGAGCTGCGCGCCGCGGTGCGCCTAGCCCGGCGTCCCGGAGGCCTCGCGCCGGCGGGCGACGCTCTGGGCCTGCCCCTCATGGATGTCGCTCACCCACTCCCAGCCGGGCCTGGCCGACGGGCCGATCCTCGGGTCGTCCGGCACTCTGCCGTCCCGCAGGGCGTCCAGGTACGCGCGGTCCCGGGCGATCCGTGCGCGCAGCTCGTCGGCCCCGCCGACCGCCCCGTGCCCAGGAACCACGGCATCGACGTCGCCTGCCACCTGCTCCAGCAGGTCCAGCCCGCGGAGATAGTCGCCGATCGGGTCGTTCGTGTCGTCGAAGTCGTCGAGCATCGGGATGAAGACGTCGGAGAGCATGTCGCCGGCCGCAAGAACGCGGTGCTCCTCGATCAGCAGCGCCGCATGACCCGGGGAGTGTGCCGGGTGCTCGACGACCCGGACGTGGGGACCGTCCCACGGGATCCGCTTCGTCCCGGCCGGGAGACCGGTGACGAGGCCGAACCCGTCGAGCGGAACGTCCCCGGCGATCTCCGGCGGCAGCCCCTCGGCGACGCGAACCTTCCAGCCCGGGGTCGACAGCAGGTGCTTCAGGTCGGCTGCGCAGCGGGCTGTGCCGTACCGGGGCGCGTCGCCGAGCGCGGCGTGCCAGAGCACGTGGTCCCAGTCGGGATGCGTCGCGAAACCTGCCACCACCGGCTCGCCCAGGTCGCGAAGGTCGTTCGCGAGGCACGTCAGCTCGTCACCCGTGAGCCCGGGGTCGACGAGGAGCACGCCGCGACGGCCTTGCACGACGACGACGTTGTTCTGCAGCAGCTCGCTCTGGTGCGCCCACACACCGTCAGCGACCCGCGTCAGCACGGCGTGCCCCCGAGCCGCGTGTGCGGGGTGGGCTGTGCCGCCCGCCCAGTGCTGTCGTCCGACGGCACGGGGTCTGCGACCGTGGTCGCCATCGTCGGTCTCCCGTCTGGTTGCCGCGGAGACGACCCTGCTGGACGTCCCGCGTGATGACGGGACCGCCGTGCAGGGCGGAACTCATCGCTGCTCGGGCGCCACGGGAGCAGTGGCCGACGCTTCACCCCGCGCGATCCACCAGCAGCGCCAGCTGCACGCGGTTGACGCCCAGGCGCGAGGTGGCGCGGGTCAGGTGCGTCTTGACCGTCGCCTCGCCGAGGAACAGCTGCCGCGCGATGTCGGCGTTGGACAGGCCTTCGGCGACACACCGTGCGATCTCCAGCTCCCGCTGGGTGAGCTGCGTGAGCGCCTCGCGGGCGTCGCGTTGCGTGAAGAACATCGGCGACGAGGCCCAGCTCTTCGACGGGAGCAGCCAGAACCTCCTCGACACGAAGGGCCGCACGCACTCGGCCGACTCCGAGGCGGCCATCTACCTCGACGAGTCCAACTCGTTCCTCAACGAGATCAACCCCGGCAACAAGGTCGACGGGGTCGTCGTCTTCGACATCCCGAAGGACGCCACCCCGGCGACCCTCGAGCTGCACGACTCGATGTTCTCCGGCGGTGTGCAGGTCGCGGTGAAGTGATGCCCGCGACGCGTTGACCGTCTCTGTCCGTCAGACGTCACTCCCCGACGGCTGACGGGCAGAGACGCCGCGCGTACGGTCGACCTATCGATCGACGAGGAGGCGACATGACGACCGAGTCCGCCGGTGCGCCGGTGACCGTGGCCCAGGAGTTCTTCGACCGCTACCGGCAAGCCCTGCTCGACCGTGACGAGGCGGCGGTGGCCGACCTGTACGCGGTGCCGGCGCTGATCCTGTTCCCCGGGCAGTCGCTGCCGGTGACCGGCCGTGCGCAGACGGAACGGTTCTTCGGGTCCTCGTGGTCCCAGTACGAGGGAGTCACGGACATGACGTCGGACCTGCGGGTCGCGGCGGCCACCGCCCACAGCATCTGGGCGGACGTCACGTGGCACCACGACGGGCCCCGCGGCGGCTCGGAGCGGTTCGTGTACCAGCTCGTCGGCACGGACGACGGGTGGCGCATCGCCGTGCTCACCCCGATGGACGTCTGAGCGGCGGATACTGGCGGCATGGCGACGACGGCGACGGCGACGAACCCGGTGGAGCGGCTGCGGCTGGGCCTCGGCGAGATGCTGTTCGCGAAGGTCGCCGGGCCGGACGCGCACGCGGTGCGGGACCGGATCCACCTGACGCCGGGGCCGCGGTGGTTCCCGCCGGACAGCCCGATCGGGCGGGTGCACGCGGACGCGTCGATGTTCGTGGGCGGGCTGCGGGCGCTGCTGCTGCAGTCGTTGCACCCGTTGGCGATGGCGGGGGTGGCGGGGCACTCGGGCTACCGCGGCGACCCGTGGGGCCGGCTCGAGCGCACGGCGACGTTCCTCGCGACGACGACGTTCGGCACGGCCGACGACGCGCAGGCGATGGTCGACCGGGTCCGGGCGGTGCACGAGCGCGTGCGCGGCAAGGCGCCGGACGGGCGGCCGTACCGCGCGGGCGACCCGCACCTGCTCACCTGGGTGCACGCGGCGGAGGCGGACTCGTTCCTCGCCGCGCACCAGCGGTTCGGGGAGCGTCCGCTCACCGCCGGGGAGGCCGACGAGTACGTGGCGCAGGCGGCGCGGGTGGCGCGGTCGCTGGGCGCCGTCGTCGTGCCGGAGACGGTGGCCGACCTGCGCGAGACGATCGAGGCGTACCGCCCGGAGCTGGAGGCGTCGGAGGCCGCGCTGGACACCACGCGCTTCCTGCTGGCCGAGCCGCCGCTGCCGCGCCTGGCGCGCGCGCCGTACGGGCTGCTCGCCGCCGGCGCGGTGTCGACGCTGCCGGCGTGGGCGCGGGACGAGCTCGGCGTCGGCACATGGTTCCGCCGCGGCCTCGGTGGCCCGGCCGGGGCGCTGGCCACCCGCGCCGTGCGGTGGGGGATGGGCACCTCCGAGCGCACGCGTGCCTACCCGCGCGCGGGCGCCCCGGCGGCGACGTCCGGGTGACCCCCGGCTGACGTCCGCGTGACCCTCCGGCGGCCTCGGTGGCCGCCCGGGTGAGGCGCGATGAACGTTGCCCGAACCCTTCGTCGGCACCCCTGCCCAGCCGGACATTTCGGACGGAGCGGTTCCTAGAGTCACCGCTGTGACCACCGTCGTGACCCCACGGCCGTCCGGGATCCCGGGCGCCCCGCCGGCCCGGGCGGGCACCCCGCCCGCCGGCCGACCACCCATCCGCACGCGCAGCCGCCTCGGCGCGCGCCGCCGCCGGACCGCCCTGCTGTGGGCGCTGCTGCTGGCGGGGCCGAACGTGCTGCTGATCCTCGTCTTCGTCTACCGACCGCTGCTGCAGAGCCTGTACCTGTCGACGCTGCAGTGGAACCTCGGCTCCCCGTCCGCCCGCTTCGTGGGGCTCGGCAACTACGCCGAGTGGTTCTCCGCCCCCACCACGGGCCGCATCGTCACCACGACGCTCGTCTTCACGGTCGCGACCGTCGGCGGCGCGATGGTGCTGGGCCTGGGCCTCGCGCTGCTGCTCGACCGCCGGCTGAAGGGGCGCGGCGTCGCCCGCACCGTCGCGTTCGCGCCGTACGTGCTGAGCGGCTTCGCGGTCGGCATCCTCTGGCTGTTCATGTTCGACCCGCGCTACGGGCTGGTCCAGGAGCTGCTCGGCCGGGTGGGCCTCGGCTCGCCCGCCTGGTACACGGACCGCCCGTGGCCGCTGGTCATGGTGATCGTCGTCTACCTGTGGAAGAACCTCGGGTACGTCGCCCTCATCTACCTGGCCGGCCTGCAGGCCGTGCCGCAGGACCTGCGCGACGCCGCCGCGCTCGACGGCGCGTCGTCGGCCCGCACGCTGCGCTCGATCGTGCTGCCGCTGCTGACGCCCACCACGTTCTTCCTGCTCGTGACGATGATGCTCGCCTCGTTGCAGTCGTTCGACATCATCAAGGCGATGACCCAGGGCGGCCCCCTGGGCTCCACGACGACGCTCATGTACTCGATCTACGAGGAGAGCTTCGTCAACGGCCGCGCGGGGTACGCGTCCGCCGTCGCCACCGTCCTGTTCCTCGTGCTGCTGGCCGTCACCGCGGTGCAGATGCGGTTCGTCCAGCGGAAGGTGCACTACGCATGAGCCCCGCCACGATCACGCCGGCGCCCACCGCGCCCTCCGGGCCGGACGTCGCCCAGGCTCCCGCCCCGGCACGACGACGGTCGCCCCAGGTGGGCGGCTACCTCACGATGGCCTTCGCGACCGTGGTGCTCGGGCTGCCGCTGCTGTGGCTGTTCCTCGCGAGCCTCAAGACGCCCGAGGAGCTGTACCAGGTGCCGCTGCAGTGGCTGCCGGGGTCGCCGAGCCTCGACAACTACGCGCAGGCGGCCTCCGCGATCCCGCTGGGGCGGCTGCTGGCCAACAGCATCGGCCTGACGGTCGTGGGCGCCGGCCTCAAGGTCGCGCTCGGCCTCGCCTGCGCGTACGCGCTGGTGTTCCTCGACTTCCCGTTCAAGCGGCTCGTGTTCGGGCTGGTCATCGCGACGCTGATGATCCCGCCGCAGATCACGATCATCCCGAACTACACGCTGGTCGCGAGCCTCGGCTGGCTCAACACCTACCAGGGCATCCTCGTGCCGGGCCTGGCCAGCGCGTTCGGCACCTTCCTGTTCCGCCAGCACTTCCTCACGCTGCCCGCGTCGATCCTCGAGGCGGCGGAGCTCGACGGGGCGGGGCACTGGCGCAAGCTGTGGCGGTTCGTCGTGCCGATGAGCACGCCCACGCTCGCGGCGGTCGCGCTGGTGTCGGTCGTGACGGAGTGGAACGACTACCTGTGGCCGTTCCTCGTCGTCGACCACGCGGAGAAGATGACCCTCCCCGTCGGCCTCACGCTGCTGCAGAACACGGACGGCATGTCGAACTGGGGCGTGCTGCTGGCCGCGACGGTCGTCGTGACGCTGCCCATCCTGCTCGTCTTCCTCGTCCTCCAGCGACGCCTCGTCGCCGGCCTCACCGCGGGCGCCGTCACCGGCTGACCGCCCGCGCCGCCCGGACCACCCGAACCACCTGAACCAAGGAGCACGCGTGTCCCACCGTCCCGCCCGCCGCACCCGGACCGCCGTCGCGGCGCTCGCCGCGGTCTCGGCCCTCGCCCTCACCGCCTGCGCCGGCCCGAGCGTCGGCGCCACCGGACCGTCCGACGACGCGTCGGCCGAGGCCGTCGACTGGTCGCAGGTGGAGCCTGCGCAGGAGATCACCTGGTGGAGCAACCACCCGGGCCAGTCGCAGGAGCTCGAGCAGCAGCTCATCGACGAGTTCACGGCCGACACCGGCATCGAGGTCGACCTCGTGACCGCCGGCGCCGACTACGACGAGGTGGCGCAGCGCTTCCAGGCCGCGTCGCAGACGGACGAGCTGCCGGACCTCGTCATCGCCTCCGACGTGTGGTGGTTCCGGTACCACCTCAACGACCAGATCATGCCGGTGGACGACGTCATGGAGTACCTCGACGCCGACGCGGAGGACTTCCAGCCCGCCCTGTACGCGGACTACGAGTACGACGACCAGCACTGGGCGGCGCCGTACGCCCGCTCGACGCCCCTCTTCTACTACAACAAGGACATGTGGAAGGCCGCCGGCCTGCCCGACCGCGGCCCGGAGACCTGGGACGAGCTGGTCGAGTGGGACGCGAAGGTGAAGCAGGAGGTGCCGGACGACGGCTCGACGTTCGGCCTGTCCACCGGCCCGTCGTGGGGCGCCTGGTGGTTCGAGAACATGATCTGGGGCACCGGCGGTGCCTACTCGGACGGCTTCGACCTCACGCTCGACACCCCGGAGGCGATCGCGGCCGGCGAGTTCGTGCGCGACCTGTTCCACGACTCCGGCGTGGCGACGCTGTCGGCCGACGACGCGATGGCGGACTTCTCGTCCGGCCTCGTCGCCTCGACCATCGGCTCCACGGGCTCGCTCAAGGGCGCGCTCGACGCCGCGTCGTTCGAGGTGGGCACGGCCTACCTGCCGGACGGGCCGAAGGGGGGCGGCACGCCGACGGGCGGCACGGGGCTCGCCATCCCGTCGTCGAAGACGCCGGGGGAGCAGCTGGCGGCCGCGATGTTCCTGGAGTTCCTCACCAGCACCGAGAACACGGCCACGTTCTCGCAGGCCACGGGCTACATGCCGGTGCGCACGTCCGCGGTCGAGAGCGACGCGATGAAGCAGACCTACGAGCAGACGCCGCAGTTCCGCACGGCCGTCGACCAGCTCGCCGACAAGGCGCGCGTGCAGGACGACGTGCGCGTCTTCGTGCCAGGTGCCGACGCGCTGCTCAACGAGGCGCTCGAGCAGATCGTCATCGAGAACGCCGACCCCGCCACGGCGTTCGAGGCGATCACGCCGCGCATCGAGACGGCGTACACCGAGAACGTGGAGCCGTACCTGTGACCGGGGCGAGCGGGACCGGCGGGCCGCGCCCGCCGCGCGTCGTCGCGCACCGCGGCAACAGCGCCGTCGCGCCGCAGAACACGCTCGCCGCGTTCGAGAGCGCGGCCCTGGCCGGGGCCCACGCGCTGGAGATCGACGTGCGCCTCACCGCGGACGGCGAGGTCGTGGTCATCCACGACGACACCGTGGACGCGACGACGAACGGCAGCGGCAAGCTGGCCGACCTGGAGCTGCGCGAGGTGCGGCTGCTCGACGCCGGGTCGTGGTTCTCGCCCGCGTACGCGGGGCAGCGGGTGCCGACGTTCGCCGAGGTGATCGACCTGCTGCGCGCCCGCCCGGGCCTGGACCTGCTGCTGGAGGTCAAGGGTGCGTGGACGGCGCAGGAGGTGCTGCGGGTCACCGAGCCGCTGCGCGCGGCGGGACTCGCCGACCGGACCGTGGCGCAGAGCTTCTGGCCCGAGACGGTCGCGGCCCTGCGCGACGCCGACCCGGGGCTGCGCCGCGGCCTGCTCGTCACCGCGGTGCGCGACGACCTCGTCGCACGCTGCGCCGAGCTCGACGTCGTCATGTGCAACCCGCAGGGCACGGCGCTGCGGGACGACCCGGACGTCGTCGCCCGCCTGCACGACGCCGGCCTCGCCGCCGCCGTGTGGACGCTGAACGAGCCCGAGCACTGGGCCGCCGCCGTCGCCCTCGGCGTGGACGAGATCATCACCGACCGGCCGGACCGCCTCGCGGGCTGGCTGGCAGCCCGCTCCTGACCGGGAGTTGTCAGGGCCAGGGCCGGGTATACGTGGTCCTGGTCCTGACAACTCGCGGGTGGGTAGGCTGGCCCGCGCATCGAAGCGCTTCGACGGTCCACGGGGGTATCGCGGCATGACGACCGGCCTCGCACGGCTCACGGACGAGCTGGGCATCCTGTACGGCGGGGACTACAACCCCGAGCAGTGGGACCCGGCGGTCTGGCGGGAGGACGTCGCCCTCATGCGGCAGGCGGGGGTCAACCTCGTCACGGTGGGCGTGTTCAGCTGGTCGCACTACGAGCCGCGGCCGGGGGAGTACCGCTTCGGCTGGATGGACGAGGTGCTCGACCTGCTGCACGAGGCCGGGATCGCCGTCGACCTCGCGACGCCCGTCGCCTCCCCGCCCCCGTGGCTCGGGCACCGGCACCCGGAGTCGCTGCCCACGACGGCCGACGGCACGGTGCTCTCGTACGGGTCGCGCAACCAGTTCTGCCCGTCCTCCGGCGCCTACCGGGCCGCGGCGGCGGGCATCGCGGAGCGGGTCGCCGCCCGGTACGCCGGGCACCCCGCCGTCCGGATGTGGCACGCAGGCAACGAGTACGGCCAGTTCTGCTGGTGCGACCGGTGCGCCGAGCGGTTCCGCGACTGGCTGCGCGCGCGGTACGGCACCCTCGACGCGCTCAACGACGCCTGGGCCACGACCGTCTGGTCGCAGGAGTACGGCGACTGGGCGGAGGTCCTGCCTCCGCGCGTCGCGCCGTACCACCGCAACCCGTCGCAGGAGCTCGACTTCCGCCGCTTCGGCTCCGACCTGCTCCTCGACCTGTACCGCGAGCAGAAGGCGATCGTGCGCCGGCACGACCCCGAGCGCCCCGTCACGACCAACCTCATGGGCTTCTTCGGCGGCATCGACCCGCACGACTGGCGCGCCGACCTCGACGTGATCGCCGACGACGCCTACCCCGACCCGGCGTCCCCCGACGCCCCCGCCGACGCGGCGCTCGTCAACCACCTGGCCCGCGGGCTCGCGCGCGGGTCGTCGTGGCTGCGCATGGAGCAGGCGGCCGGCGCGGTGAGCTGGCGCGAGCACAACCTCACCAAGTCGCCCGCGCGCCTGCGCGCCGAGGTGCTGCAGGCGGCGGCGCACGGCTGCGACGGCGCCCTGTTCTTCCAGTGGCGGCAGGCGCGCTCCGGCCCCGAGCGCTTCCATTCGGCGATGCTCCCGGTCGCCGGCCCGGACACGGCGGTGCACAGGGGCGTCCGCCGCCTCGGCGCGGAGCTGCGCGCGCTGCGCGGCCTCGCCGGGGGAGCCGTCCACAGCCGGGTCGCGCTCCTGTGGGACTGGCCGTCGTGGTGGGCCGCCACCCAGGTCGCGCTCCCCACGGCGCGCCACGACCCGCTCGCGGCCCTGCAGGCCTGGCACCGCGTGCTGTGGCGCCTGGGCGTCGTGGCCGATGTCGTCGCGCCCGCTCCGGACGGCGCTGCGCGGGACGACGTGCTCGGGGCGTACGACCTCGTGCTCGCCCCCGCCCAGTACGTGCTCGACGAGCCCACGGCCGCACGGATCGACGCCTTCGTCGCCGGCGGGGGACATCTCGTGTGGGGCCCCTTCGGCGGCGTCTCCGACGGGCTCGGCCACCTGCATCTCGGCCGCTCGCCGGCGCTGCTGCGGCACGCGCTCGGCGTGTCCGCCGAGGAGTGGGTGCCGCTGCCCGACGGCGGCAGCGCCGTCGCCTGGTCGGGAGCGCTGTCCGGCGGACGACCGGGGACGGCGTCGGTCCTGGGCGAGCGCGCCCGCTCCGACGGCGCCGAGGTGCTCGCCAGGTACGACGACGGACCGCTGGCGGGCTCCGTCGCGGTGGCGCGGCACGCCCACGGCGCGGGCCGCGCCTGGTACGTCGGGGCGGACCTGTCCGGCGGCCCCGACGCCGGCCTCGCCTCCGTGCTGCGGGCCGCGCTCGACGGCGCGGGTGTCCCGTACGGCGGCCAGGAGGCCGACGTCGAGACGGTGTGGCGCGGCGGCGCCCTGGTCGCGATCAACCATGCCGACCGGTCCGCGACGCTCGACCTCGCCGCCGCCCTCGCCGCCGGACCGGAGGGGGTGCGCGCCGCGACCGCGCTCACCGACCTGCTCACCGGGGCGCGGCACGACCTCGCGCCGACCCCCGCGGACGTCTCCGCCGTCTCCGCGGGCGCGACGCTCCCGCTCGCGCCGCACGACGTCGTCGTCCTCGCGGCGGCTCCGCTGTGACCGGCTCCCCCGTGACTCCCTGGTGACGCGGGCGGGTGAAGTGGGTTCATCCGAGAAGATGTCACCTCCTGGAAACTCTGTTTGATCGTACGGAAACCAGCGCTCCCTACCGTCGTCCCGACGCGCCGCCACGGCGCCCGGTGACGGAAGGGGACGACCGATGTCCGAGGCATCACCCAGTACGGCATCACCCGGCACGACATCTCCCGGGACGAAGCACCCCGTGGACCAGGTGCCGCGGTTCGCGCGGCTGTTCCCCCTGGGGCTGCAGCACGTGCTCGCCATGTACGCCGGGGCGGTGGCGGTGCCGCTCATCGTGGGCGGCGCCCTCGGCTACTCCGCCCAGGACCTGGCGTTCCTCATCAGCGCCGACCTGTTCGTGGCGGGCATCGCGTCGATCATCCAGTCCCTCGGGTTCTGGCGGTTCGGGGTGCGCCTGCCGCTCATGCAGGGCGTGACGTTCGCCGCCGTCGGCCCGATGATCACGATCGGCACCACGTACGACATCACCGCCGTGTTCGGCGCCACCATCGCGTGCGGGCTGTTCATGATCGTCGTGGCGCCGTTCTTCTCGGCGCTGCTGCGGTTCTTCCCGCCGATCGTCACCGGCACGGTCATCCTCATCATCGGCGTCTCGCTGATGGACGTCGCCGCGGGGTGGATCACGAACAACGGCGAGTCGGCCACCCCGTCCGACCTGGGGCTCGCCGCCGGGACGCTGCTGTTCATCGTGCTGGTCGAGCGGTTCGCGCCGCCCGCGCTCGCACGCCTCTCGGTGCTGCTCGGGCTCGCCCTCGGCACCCTCGTCGCGCTGCCGATGGGCAAGGTCGACTGGTCGGGCGTGGGTGAGGCGGGCTGGTTCGCCGTCGTCACGCCGTTCCACTTCGGCCTCCCGACGTTCCCGCTCGCCGCCGTGGCATCGATGCTGGTCGTGGGCCTGGTGATCATGACGGAGACGACGGGCGACATGATCGCCGTCGGCGAGATCACCGGACGCCCGGTGACGAAGCAGCGCCTCGGCGACGGGCTGCGCGCCGACGGGCTGTCCACCGTGCTCGGCGGACTGTTCAACACCTTCCCGTACACGGCGTTCGCGCAGAACGTGGGGCTCGTCAGCCTCACGGGAGTCGGGTCGCGGTTCGTCGCGACGATGGCGGGCGGCATCCTCGTGGTGCTCGGCCTGGTGCCCAAGGTGGGGGCCGTGGTCGAGGGCGTGCCGAGCGCGGTGCTGGGCGGCGCGGGCATCGCGCTGTTCGGGATGGTCGCGGCGTCGGGCGTCCGCTCGCTCACCAAGGTGACGTTCACCAGCAAGAACATCCTCGTGGTCGCGGTGTCCCTCGGCGTCGCGATGCTCCCGACCGTGCGGCCCGAGATCTATGCCGAGTTCCCCACCTGGTTCCAGCTGATCTTCGACTCCGGCATCAGCGCCGGCGCGATCAGCGCGATCCTGCTCAACCTGCTGCTGAACGGCGACCAGCTCCGCACACCGCAGGACACGCCGGAGCCGGCACCGGACGGCGTCGACGAGCGGGACGAGCTGGTGCCGGCTCAGGCCCCGACGTCGCCGTCCACGTAGAACCAGCGGCCGCCCTCGCGGACGAACCGGCTCACCTCGTGCAGGCGGCTGCGCTCGCCCGTGGCCGCGGACCGGTACGACGCGACGAACTCCACCTCGCCGCCGTCGTCGAACGGCCCGCCCGCGCGGGTGGCCAGCACGGCGAGCCGCCGCCACACCTGGTCGTCGTCGAGCTCGAGCGACGACGGCCGGGTGCGCGGGTGCCACGTGGCCCGCAGGTAGGCGGCGTCGCCGACGGCGAACGCGCCGTAGCGAGAGCGCATCAGCGCCTCGGCCGTCGGCGCCGGCCGCTCGCCGCGGTGCAGCGGGGCGCAGCACGCGCCGTAGGTGTCCCCGGAGCCGCAGGGGCAGCGGTCGGTGTCGTCCACCGGACCATCGTGCCAGCGCCCCGCGCTCCGGGCGCGGACGACGTGTCTCGCACCGGTCGCGCACCCGAAGGGCGCGTGATTGGTTGTCGCCATGACGCTCCCCTCCTTCCAGGACCGCCGGGACTTCGACGACGTCGCGCGGGGCAAGATCGCCGACCTCGTGCCCGAGGTGATCACGGCCGACGACGGCCACGTGGTGTGGGACGTCCACCGCTACGACTTCCTGGCCGGCGAGTGCCCGCCGACCGCGAACCCGAGCCTGTGGCGACAGGCCCAGCTCGCCGCCGTCGGCGGGCTGTTCGAGGTCGTCGAGGGCGTCTACCAGGTGCGCGGCTTCGACATCTCGAACATGTCGTTCGTCGAGGGCGACACGGGCGTCGTGGTCGTCGACACGCTGATGTCGATGGAGTCCGCGGCGGCCGCGCTCGCCCTGTACCGCGCGCACCGCGGCGACCGCCCCGTCACGGGCCTGATCATCACGCACTCGCACGCCGACCACTACGGCGGCATGTCCGCCGTCGCCCAGGAGGGGACGGAGATCTTCGCCCCGCACGGCTTCCTCGAGCACACGGTGTCCGAGAACGTGTATGCCGGGCCCGCGATGTCGCGCCGCGCCGTCTACATGTACGCCTCCGACCTCCCCGCGGACGGGACCGGCCAGCTCGGCGTCGGGCTCGGCATGGCGACGTCGGACGGGCGGCTCTCGCTCGAGGCGCCCACCGTGGACGTCACGACCACCGGCGAGGAGCACACCGTCGACGGCGTGCGGATGGTCTTCCAGGTCACGCCGGGCACCGAGGCGCCCGCCGAGATGAACATCTGGTTCCCGGACCGCAAGGCGCTGTGCATGGCGGAGAACGCGACGCACACGCTGCACAACCTGCTGACGCTGCGCGGGGCGGAGGTCCGCGACGCGCGCGGGTGGGCCCGCTACCTGCACGAGACGATCGAGCTCTTCGGCGGCGAGGCCGAGGTCGTGTTCGCCTCCCACCACTGGCCCACCTGGGGCGCCGCGGACATCCACGGGTTCCTCGCGACCCAGCGCGACCTGTACCAGTACCTGCACGACCAGACGCTGCGGCTGATCAACCAGGGCGCCACCGGCATCGAGGCCGCCGAGCAGTTCGAGCTCTCCCCGGGCCTGGAGCAGGCGTGGAGCGCGCGCGGCTACTACGGCTCCGTGAGCCACGACGTGAAGGCGATCTACCAGCGCTACCTCGGGTGGTTCGACGGCAACCCGGCGCACCTGTGGGAGCTGCCGCCCGAGGACGAGGGCCGGCGGTTCGTCGAGCTCGTCGGGGGCACCGAGCCCGCGCTCGCGGCCGTCGAGAGGCTCACCGCCTCCGACGACCCGGCGGACTGGCGCTGGGCCGCGACCGTGGCGAGCCATGTCGTCTTCGGCGGCGGCGAGCACGACCCGGCCGCCCGGGAGGCCCTCGCCGCCGTCCTCACGAGGCTCGGCCACGGGGCCGAGAACGCGACCTGGCGCAACTTCTACCTGCGCGGGGCCCAGGAGCTGCGCGGGGAGATCGCCGCCGCGCCGCCGAACCTGTCGACCCCGGAGGTCCTCGGCGCGCTGACCATCACCCAGCTCTTCGACTCGATCGGTGTCCGCATCGACGGCCCGCGCGCGGCGGCCGACACCCTGTCGGTGGACTGGGTCCTCACCGACCTGGGGATCACCTATCGCGCCGCCCTGTCGAACGGTGCCCTCATCCACGCCGAGCGCGGGGCCCGCGAGGCCGACCCCGACCTCACCGTCACGCTCACCAAGCCGCAGCTGCTGCGGCTCCTCGGCACCCAGGACGCCGCCGGGGTGGCGTTCGACGGCGACCAGGCGGTGCTCGGCCGCCTGCTGTCCTACGTCGACCCCACCTCGAACACGTTCCCCATCGTCACACCGTGACGACCGTCAGGCGGTCTCGGCGGTCTCGGCGGTCTCGGCGGGGTCGGTCGCGTCGTGCGTCCGGGCCAACGGCGGGTTGAAGCGCTCCTCGGCGAGGGCGACGAGCAGGGCCAGCAGCACGACGGCGGCGCTCGCGAGCGGCACCACCCGGACGCCGAGGGCGGCGACCAGCGCCGCGCCCAACCCGGACCCCGCGGCGATGCCGACGTTGAACATGGACGACGAGACCGCCACGCCCATGTTGGTCGAGCCGGGCGCCACGAGCATCACCCGGTGCGACAGGGCGGGCGGCACGCAGGAGAACGAGAAGCCGAACAGCGCCAGCGCCGAGACGGCCACCACGGGGCTCTCGCCGAACGCCCACAGCGCCGCGAGCGCGACGGTGAGCACGGCGAGGGCGACGAGCAGCACCGCCACCGGGCGGGCGTCGATGAACCGTCCCACGACGATCGTCCCCACCACCCCGGCCGCGCCCTGCAGGAGCAGCAGTCGGGCCATGTCCGACTGGGCGAACCCGGTGACGTCGATGAAGTACTGCGTGACGAACGTGATCACGCCGAACGCGCCCGTCAGCACGAGGCCGGTCGTGACCATCTGGAACCCGAACCGGCGGGCGCTCGGATGCGGCGCGCGGCTCGCCCCGCCCTCGGACGGCGCCATCGTGGGGAAGAGGGCGAGCACGACGAACGTCACGACCAGCGAGAGCGCCGCGACGGCGGCGAACGTCCACCGCCACGACGTGTGCTCCCCGAGCCACGTGCCGGCCGGCACGCCGAGCACCGGGGCGAGGGAGTTGCCGAGGGCGAGGCGCGCCATCGCCTTGCCGCGCACCACGGGCCGGAACAGCCCGGTCGTCGCGGGGACCACCGCCGCCCAGAACAGGGCCTGGGCCGTCGCCGTCACCAGGCGCGCGACGAACAGCTGCTCGTAGCTCGGGGCGAGGGCGGCCCACAGCGTGGCCACCGAGGCCACGCCGGCGCACGCGGACAGGATCCAGCGTCGCGGCACCCGCCGGGACCAGTGCGCCAGCGGCACCGTCGTGACCAGCACCACCAGCGCGTACCCGGTGACGAGCAGGCCGATCTGCGACGTCGAGCGGCCCAGGTCGGGGGCCATGAGCGTGAGCAGGCCGGACGGCAGCGACTCGACGGTGACGAACAGGAACGTCGACAGCGCCATCGCGAGCAGGATGATCGTCGCGCGGCGCTCGTCCACGGCGGGCTTTGATTGCGGGGGCGACGTGGACGACGAGAGCGGCGTCGGCGCGGGCGACGTCGAGGGCGGAGGCGTGGGGGGAAGGTTCTCGGTCATGGGGATCGAATCGATCCTAGGCGGCAGCTGTCCGAGCCGGCGCACGGTCATTCCGTCCCTAGCTGGGACAACTCGGCGGGTGGGGTTGCGGCCGCGCCCGCGCTTCCGGATTCTCGGAGGGTGCCCACGCTGCCCGAGGTGCTGACGGACGTCGCCGGCGAGCTCTACGGGCTCGACCCGGCCCGCTTCGTCCCCGCGCGGGACGCCCGCGCCGCCGCCCTCCGCGCCGACGGCCAGGACGAGGCCGCCGACCGGGTCAAGCGGCTGCGCAAGCCGTCGGCGGCGGCCTGGGTGGTCAACCTCCTGGCCCGGGCGGAGGCGGACCAGGTGGAGCAGGTGGTCGAGCTCGGCGCCGCGTTCCGCGCCGCGCAGGAGGACCTCGACGGTCCGCGCCTGCGCGAGCTCACCCGGCAGCGGCGGCAGCTCGTCACGGCGGTGGCGGCGCGGGCCCGGGAGCTCGCCGTCGACGCCGGCGCGACCGTGTCCGGCGCGGTCCTCACCCAGGTCGAGGCGACCCTCACGGCCGCGATGATCGACGCCGACGCCGGACGCGCCGTGCGCAGCGGTCTGCTGGTCGGGCCGCTGCAGGCCACCGGCATCGGGCGCGCTGACGTCGCGTCCGCCGTGGCCGTCGCCGACGCGCTCGGCATCGCGCCCGTCGACGACGAGCACCCGCGGCACCTGCACGCCGTCCCCGACCTGCCCGGCTCCGCGCGCCGGGCTCGCGGGCGGTCGGCGAGGTCGGGCACGGACGACGGCGGCCGGGCCGAGGCCGCGCGGCAGGAGGCGCGGGAGGCGGCGCGGCAGTCGCTCGCGGACGCGGAGGACGACGTCGCCGCGGCGCAGGACGCCGGCGGCGCGGCCGCCGCGGAGGTGGGCCGCATCGAGGCCGTGGCGGCCCGCACCGACGCGGAGCGCGACGCCGCGCGACGCCGGCTCGCCGAGCTGGACGACGAGGCCGCGGCCGTGGAGGCCGAGCTGCGCGGCGCCGTCGTCGCCCGTCAGCGCGCCGAGCGCACCCTCGCCGACGCCACCCGCCGCCGCGACGAGGCCGCCGCCCGCCTCGCCGAGGTGGTCGAGGACCCCGCGAGGTAGTCCGAGATCCCGCGAGGTAGTTCGAAACTCGGCGAGGTAGTTCGAGATCCCGCGAGGTAGTTCGGAACTCCGTGAGGTAGTTCGCAGTCACCCCGGTCCGGGAACTACCTCGCGGGATCTCGAACTACCTCGCCGAGTTTCGAACTACCTCGCCGAGTTTCGAACTACCTCGCGGGGTTGCGGACTACCTCGGCGGGAAGGGGGAGGCGGATCTCCGTCGTCCGACGGATCCGCCCGCGCCGCCTGCCTGCGACGGTGGTGGGACCGATCGCCGACGACCTCGAGGAGACACATGCGCCGCCGCATGCGCACGACCCTGACCGTCACGACCGCCGCAGCCCTCGCGCTGCCGCTCGCCCTCGGAGCCGCCCCCGCCGGAGCGGACGAGCCGCCGGCGCCCGCCACCGGCGCGAGCCCGCCCGCCCTGGACGAGGACTCGCAGGCCGTGTCCCGGGCCGTGGCGGCCGCCGTGGAGGAGGCGCGGCAGCGGGCGAGCGCCCGCACGTTCACCGCGCCGAGCGAGGCGACCGCCGACGGCGCGCGGGGGGTCACGAAGGTTCTGGACCAGGCCCTGGAGGACACGGTCGCGGGCGTTCCCGTCGGCGCGGTCGCCCGCGTCGACGCGCCGGGGCTGCACTGGCGCGGGGCGGACGGGAGGCGCGAGCAGGGCAAGCGCGCGCCCGCCCGCCCGTCCGACGGCTTCCGGGCGGCGAGCAACACGAAGATGATGGTCTCGACGCTCGTCATGCAGGAGGTCGAGAAGGGCACGTGGACCCTCGACACGCCGGTGGTGGACGTCGTGCCGGAGGCGGCCGCCGTGATCCCCGACGAGTACGAGGACCGGGTCACGCTCGAGCTGCTGCTCACGCACCGCTCGGGGCTGCCCGACCATCTGGCGCCGCTGGTCGCGAGCCGGATGGCCGACCCCGCGGACCTCGACGAGTTCTTCGAGGTGCTCGGCGAGGCGTACCCGGTCGCCGACCACCTCGCCGCGATGGACGACCAGCCGTGGTTGTTCGAGCCCGGCACCGACGCCTCGTACTCCAACGCCGGCTACGTCCTGCTCGGCCTGGCGCTGGAGCACGTCACCGGGCAGGACGTCGAGCGGCTGCTGGAGAAGCGCATCTTCCGGCCCGCCGGGATGTGGCGCTCCGACTATCCTGCCGCGCCGGGCGAGCGCGGGCCGTTCCTCCAGGAGGCCGCCTACACCGGCGACCAGGGCGCGGGCTGGTACCCGCTGACGCACTTCGACCCGACCGGGTTCGGGGCCGCGGGCGCCGTCACGAGCACCACGGCGGACCTGGGGCGGTTCACCGAGGCGCTCGTGACGGGCGACCTGCTGGAGCCCGAGACCGTGGCGGACGTGCTCACGCCGCGCACCGTCGGCAGCGACGTCCTGCCCGACTACGGCCTGGGCGTCTACCGCCTGCCCGACCCGTGCCAGGACGGCGCGTGGCTGTACGGGCACGACGGCGCGTCGTACGGCACGCTCAGCATCACGCTGACCTCTCCGGACGCCGAGCGTCAGGTGACCGTGGCGCTGACCGGCCGGGACCTCACGGGCGCCACGTCCGACCTCACGACCGCCCTCGTCCCGGCGCTGCTCGCGACCTGCTGACCAGCGGGCCGCCGTACGGGGTCGGCGGCCCGCCGCGATCACGCCGGCGGCGGGTCCGCCCGCACCTCGTCGGACAGCCGCTCCAGCAGCAGCTCCGGCTCCAGGTCGGCCGGCGGCTCCACGCCGTCGGGCACGACCACGCCGACCGACACCAGGGCGCCCGCCACCACGGTCGCCAGCGCCGTGGTCCGGAACTCCTCGCCGTCCTCGTCGCGCTGCCGGGTCGTGACGCCGAACCGTCCCGGCTCGCCGTCCTCCAGGGCGGTCGACCGGCGCTCCCACACCTCGTCGCGGGAGTGCTCCGTGCCGACGTACCCGGCCGACCGGACACGGCCGCGGTCGTCGCCCCAGTCGTGGTACCAGGAGTACTCGTCGTCGAGGAGGGCCGGGGCCGCGAGGGCGTCGTCCAGGAGGCCCCAGACCCACGGGGCCGCCGCGGCGCCGGCGTACGACTCGCTGGCGTACGACCCCGGGTCGGGCGTGTCGACGAACGCGAAGACCTGGACGCCGTCCACCTGGAGTCCGGAGCTCGCGTCCACCGGGAACGGGTCCAGGCCTCGGGCGGCGTCCGCCGCGTCCCCGTCCGACCAGTCGTCGTTCCGCTCCCATCGACGGTCCTGGAAGAACAGCGGCCACAGGCCCGGCGTCTCGCTCGGCGCCACGGCCCAGCGGCCCCGGCCCGTCTCGGTCAGCCACTCGCGGTCCACGGGGATCTCCGCGGCGCCGCGGCCGGGGAAGTCCTCCGCGGTGAGCGCCCAGCGCTCCGAGTCCCAGTGCGAGGCACGGTCCACCTGCCACTGCCCCCAGGCCTCCGACCAGGCCTCCCTGCCCCCTTGGTACCAGCCGAGCAGGCCCGCCACGACCAGGCAGAGCACGAGCAGGGCGACGAGGCTCGGGTCGCCGAGGACGCGGCGCAGCGCGGGGCTCATGCGCCGCCCTCCTGGTCGTCGGCCTGGGACATGAAGTCGTAGGTCTCCTCGAAGTCGTTCTCGGACCTGTTGCCGGTGTCGCTCGGGTCGATCGACCCGTAGCGCGCCCGCGCCTCGTCCTCGGGGACGCCGTGCGCGACGTCGGCGGCCACGAACGCGTCGTGCATCCGCGAGGCGTACTGCGCGTAGAGCTCGTCCTGGGTCGCCCGCACCTGGGTCGTGGCGGCGGTGAGCGGGCCGTCGGTCGAGACGAAGGACAGGGACGTGCTGCCGGCCATCGTGGCGACCGACTCCACGGCGCTGCCGGTGATCTTGGTCATGCCGACCCCCATGCCCGTCAGCGACAGCAGCGCCTCCCGGGTCTGGACCTGATGGCGCGCCTCGGTGATCGTCGGGGCCTGGATCGATCCGGCGACGGCTCCGACGTCGCTGAGCACCTCGTCCACGAACGGCCCGCGCGCACCGGTGCGACCGTCGGGGGCCCGGTCGACGGCGAGGTCGATCATCGAGTCGGTGTAGCGGTCGGCGGCACCCAGCCAGGCGTCCGCGGCGGCAGGAGTGCGCGAGGTGGCCTCGATGACGTCGCGCAGGGCGAAGGCGTCGAGCTCGGGCTGCACCGTCACGGGGACGTCCGTGTCCCGGACGAGCACGGCGTCCTCGTCGACGCCGGGAGCGGGCGCGGATGCGCGGGGGTCGGCCGTGTCGCCCTGGGTCACGGTCGCGTCGCCCATGCTCGGCAGGTACGGCTCGTAGGCGAGGGCGACGTCCCGCGCGGCGTCGTCCGCCAGCCCTGGGGACGCGAGCAGCCCGACGGGCAGCCGGCGCGTCGCGTGCGAGACGAGGAGCGCCGCGCGCGCCTGGTCGGCGGGGTCGGCGGAGGTCGACCCGACGTCGACGGCGGTGCGGAAGACCCGCGCGACGGCGCGGCCGCCGTCCGGGTAGCCGTCGCGCGGCGCGGTACCGAGCCAGCACGCCGCCGACCGCGAGGCCGGGCCCTCGTCCGCGGGCGCGAGCCGGTCGAACGCCAGCGTGCGGTGCGCGGCGAGGCCGCCCGCGACGGCGACCACCAGCGGGGCCATCGCGGTGATCGAGCGGTCGCCGAAGGCGTGGGCGTCCCACCAGGCGTCCAGCGCGTCGGCGGCACCGGCGTGGACGGAGGCGGGCAGCGACGCGGGGAGCAGGGCGGCGGCCGCCTCCGGCCCGCCCAGTGGTGCGAGCGGCGAGCCCGCGGTCTCCGCGACGTCCGCGACCACCCGTCGCCCCAGCTCGTGCTGCTCGGCCGGGGTGGCCGTCTCCGTCCACAGGCGCAGGCCGGTCCCGAGCGCCCGGGCCAGCTCGCCGTCGACATCCCCGCCGCTCGCCCGCCCGATCTCCCCGACGACCGGGCCGAGCTGCGACGCCGGCCGCACGACGACCACCGCGTAGAGCTGCGCAGGCGTGGCCGTGTCCCAGAAGACCGCCCAGAACGCCGGGTCGTCGGCGTGCGCGACGAGGGCACGACGGACGTCCTCGCGCAGCGCGTGGCGCGACGCGTCATCGCCCGCCGCGGCGCGGGGGAGCAGCGCGGCGACCTGTCGCGCGGCGGCGCCGGAGGCCTGCAGGCCTCCGGCGCCGACCCCGGCGGCCGACGCGACCCGGACGGCCCGGACATCGGCGAGCGACGCCAGGGCCGCCGCCGCGAGCCGTGACCCCGCCGCCTTGGCGTCCCGGGCCGCCCGCCACCGCGCCTCCGCCGCGACGACGTCCGCGCGCGCTGCGGCGAGCTCCGCCTCGGCGGCCGCGAGCCTCCAGTGCGCGTGCTCGGCGCCCGGCACGGCCGCGAGGGCGCCGACGTGTGCCGTGCCCGGCGTCGGCGTTCCCAGCACGGTGATGTTCCACGTGGAACGGCGGGCCTCGTCGGCCTCCGCCTGCCACCGGCGCTCGCGGGCGAGGGCCGCCACGCGGTCGGCGATCGCCCGGTCGGCGGTCGCACAGGCGTCCGCGAGCGTGCCGGCGTGCCGGCGCAGGATGGCGGCGGTGGCGTCGAGCACGCCGCCGCTGGCCCGCGCGGCGTCGGCCAGCGTCGTGGCCCGTTCGCACGCCCGGTCGACGGCGGCGCTCCGCTGCCCGTCGAGCGCGGCCCGCACGCGGAGCAGCTGCGTGCGGGCGTCGGCGAGCCGCGCCGCCGCGCGGGCCGCGTCGTCGGCGGCGTCCCCGAGCGCGGCCGGGCTGCCGGTCAGCCGGGCGGACTCGACGTCGAGCGTCACGCGTCGCCCTCCGCCCCGGCGCGGCCGAGCAGCGCGACCACGTCCCGCGTGGTCGCGTGCTCTGCGCCGTCGAAGACCTCGGCGGCCTGCGCGAGCCCGGAGCCGAGCGCCCCCAGGGAGCCCGCGAGCGACTCCTGGGTGGCGTGCCACGCTGCCACCAGGTCGTCGAGGGCGACGGACAGTGCGGCGTCTCCAGTCACCGCGAGGGTCGCGCCCGCGGCCAGGCCGCTGCCGCGGGCATCGGCGAGCGCGCCGGCGCCGCCGCGCAGGTCCGCGCCCGCCGCCGCGAGGGTCGTCGTGTCGAGGTCGAGCTGGGTCATCCCGTCCAGTCCTGGTCCGTCGTCGGGGTCCTTCGGTGGCTGCGCCGCGGCGCGGGCACGACGGTAGCGACGGAGGGGACGGGCAGGCCGAGGTTTTCCACAGGGTCCCCGGCCGGTGGGCCCGCGGGGCGCGACCAGGGGAACGGGTCAGTCCCACCAGACGCGGTACCAGTGCTCCTCGCGGTCTGGGTCGGGCGCCGGCGCGAACCCCCACCACGGAGTGATCTCGTCCGGCGGCGCGTGCATGTCGTCGACGCCCAGGTCGGCGAGGATGCGGACGACGTCGGTGCACTCGCACCCCGGATCGTGCCGGCGGTCGATGCGCAGCGGGCGGTCGGTGCGCAGCAGCACACCGGTGACGCTGATCCGCTCGTCGCAGCGCAGCGGCCCGATGACGTAGCCCTGCGCGCGGACGCGGCCGGGGTGGCGCACGACGGCCCGCAGCACGGCCCCCAGCGTGGGGCCCAGGTTCTGCCGTTCCGACGCGAGCTCGTCCTCGTCCAGCCGCTCCAGCAGCCCCGCGGCGCTGCGCTCGTCGAGGGCCGTGAACGCGTAGTACCCCGGCGCCGCGTTCGTGCCGAGCGCCGGCTCGAGCAGCAGGTCGAGCCCGTCGTCGAGCAGCCACCCGTGCCGTCCGGGACACTCCCCGCCGGGGCCGTCGTGGCGGCCCCCGGGGCCCGTGGCCAGGTCGCGCTCGCGGGTCCACGCGGTGCGCAGGTCGACCAGGTCGGGCGGGGTGAACCGAGCGGCGGGCGGCGGCGGGTCGGGCGGCGCCGACGGCGTGGGCGGGGGCAGCGTCGCGACGGGCATGGCGGGCTCCTTCGGTCGGGGGTGCCCCGAGCGGGCGTCCCACGTCGAGCCTGGGCCGCCGTCGGGCTCGACGGGCGGCCCCCGGCGCAGGTGGTGGACGACGGGTGCCTGGGGGCAGGCTCCCGGGCGCGCGATCGTGCGGCGGCGTCGTGCCTGGTCGAGACCGATGACTTTCGGGGTGGCGGACCGTCGTTCCCTCAGCACACGATGACCCCGTCCGCACGGATCACCCACCTGGCCACGGAGGCCCGACGATGAGCGAGCTCACCACCCACACCCTGGACGTGCCCGGCGCCGTCCTCGCCTACGACGTGCACCGGCCCGCCGCACCGAGCGGCCTGCCGCCGCTGTTCGTGCTCGGCTCGCCGATGGCCGCGTCGGGCTTCGGGCAGCTGATCGAGCACCTCGGCGACCGGACGGTGCTCGCCTACGACCCGCGCGGGACGGAGCGGAGCACGCTCGCCGCGGACGGGGATGTGTCCGTCGAGCTCCACGCCGACGACTTCCACCGCGTGGTCCAGGCCGCCCGGCCCGCGATCGGCGACGGTCCGGTCGACGTCTTCGCCTCCAGCGGCGGCGCCGTCAACGTGCTCCCGTGGATCGTCGCCCACCCCGGCGAGCTGGGCACGGTCGTGGCGCACGAGCCGCCGCTGTGGGCGCTGCTCGAGGACCGCGACGTGCAGCGCAAGGTCACGCAGGACATCACGGAGACGTACCGGCGCGAGGGGTTCGGCCCCGCGATGGCGAAGTTCATCCAGGTCTCCATGCAGGACGCGCCGCTCACCGAGGACTACCTGGCGCAGCCCGCCCCCGACCCGGCGGCGTTCGGCCTGCCGACCGAGGACGACGGCTCCCGGGGCGACCTGCTGCTCGGCGGCAACATGCGGGCGCTGCCGTGGTTCGAGCCCGACCTCGACGCCCTGCGCCGCGCCACCGTCCGGCTGGTGCCGGCCGTCGGCGAGGCCGGGCCGGGCACGATGCCGCGCCGCGGCGGCGAGGCGCTGGCCGCGGAGCTCGGCGTCGACCCGGTCGTGTTCCCCGGCGACCACGGCGGGTTCGAGGCGAACGCCTGGTCGCCGAACAACGACCCGGCGGCGTTCGCGGCCCGGCTGCGCGAGGTGCTGGCCGGCTGAGTCCGCGGGCGGGCGTCAGACGGGCACGCCGGCGTCGCGGCCGATCCGCTCCAGACCGGCGATGCCGGCCGGCGCGTGCTCGAGGTACCGGGCGACCACGGAGCGCACCTCGGGGCGCGACGCCTCCTCGGGCGGCACCCGCGCCGGGTTGAGCAGCACGGAATGGGCCCAGGCGGCGACGTCGGGATCGGCCATGAAGGTCGCCGCGGCCCGCGCCCCCCGGCCCTGCATGGCCGCCCAGTCGGCCGGCGTGCTCCAGTAGGGCGTCGACGGGCACAGCCGGTTCTTCTCGGCGTCGGTCAGGTCGGCCCGGGTGGCCTCGACGTACCCGACGAGGGCCGCGCAGAAGGGTGGGAACCCCGCCCGCACCGACTGCAGCGTGAGGCGCTCGCCCCAGATGGGGAGCGCGGGGCTCAGGCGCAGGCCGTAGGCCGCGCAGTGCACGACGACGGCGTCGCGCGGCACCGCGACCTCGCCGTCGTCGAGCAGGAGGCGCCCGGGCAAGACCCGGCGCAGGCGGCCGCGCCGCACGACGTGCGTCACCGTCCGCAGCAGCTCGAGCTCCCAGTCCCCCAGCGTCGGGGTGCGCGCCATCGTCGGCACGACGTCCGGGTCGATGCGCAGCATCACCCCGGCGTCCTCGAGGCGCAGGAAGAGCTCGTCGGCCGAGGTCGCGTCGGTGGCCGAGGCCATGAGCGTCGCCGCCATGCCGAGGAAGACCGCCGGGTCGGGCTGGACCACGGCGCGATTCAGCATCCACGGGTCGCGCGGCCGCACCCAGTGGATCTCGTCCGGGTCCACGCCGTGCCCGAGCAGCCAGACGACGGTGTCCGTCGCGGTCTTGCCGGACCCGACGACGACGACGTCCCCGGCGCCGTCGACGGCCTGCGGCACGGCGCCGGCGGGCACGACGCGCGCGCCGTCGTCGACGACGAACGGCGGCGGCGTGAGGGCGGGGATCGACGGCGCGAGGTAGCGCGCGTCGACGACCCGCCGCCGGACGTGGGTGTCGACGTCTTGCCCGGTCGCGAGGTCGACGAGGCGTCCGTCGGTGTACTCGTGCCCGCCGAGCAGCGACACCCGGCCGGTCGGCAGCAGCCGGCGCGTCAACACGTCGTCGTAGTAGGCGCAGATCTCGGGGCCGGTGGCGCGCTCGTGCAGCCCCTGCTCCGGGCCGGAGCCCTGGACCTGGCCGGTGCCCAGGCGCGTGGAGGCGACGCCGTAGAACTGCGACGCCTGGTGCAGGCGCACGAACGGGTAGGCGTCGAGCCAGTGCCCGCCCGGCGCCCCGCGACGGTCGACGAGCGTCGCGTGCGCGGTCGGGTCGTGGTCGACGAGAGCGTCGACGAACGCCATCCCGGCCGCCCCGGCGCCGACGACCAGGTAGTCGGTGTCGACCGAGCGTGCCATACCTCCAGTCACCCACCGGGGCCCGGGCGGGTCAACGGGCAGAGGGGGTGATCTCGGGTGCCTCCGCGACGGGGTTGCGGTTGACGCTGCGTCAACCCCTACCGTCGATGTCATGCACCGCTCCATCCAGGACGTCGCCCGGCTCGCCGGCGTCAGCAGCCGCACCCTGCGGCACTACGACCAGATCGGCCTGCTGCCGCCGTCGGGTACCGGGACCGGAGGGCTGCGCCACTACGACGACGCCGCGATCCGGCGCCTGCAGCGCATCCTGCTGCTGCGCGACCTGGGCCTGCCGCTGACCGACATCGGCAGGGTGCTCGACGAGCAGGCGGACGAGGCCGGCGCGCTGCGCCGTCATCTCGACCAGCTGCGCGCCGAGCAGGACCGGCTGACCAGGCAGATCACGTCCGTGGAGCGGACCGTGACCGCGATCGAGAAGGGAGAACGGCTCATGGCCGAGGACATGCTCGACGGCTTCGACCACACGCAGCACGAGGAGGAGGTGACGGAGCGCTGGGGCGCCGACGCGTACGCGCGGAGCGACGCGTGGTGGCGCGGCCTCGGCCCCGCCGGGCAGGAGGAGTGGCGGGCGCGCACGACGGCGCTCGGGGACGCGTGGGGCGAGGCCGCGGGCCGCGGCGTCGACCCGGCCTCGGACGAGGCGCAGGCGCTCGCCGCCCGGCACGCCGAGTGGCTCGGCTCGATCCCCGGCACGCCGGGGTCGGAGCAGGGCCGGCCCACGAAGGAGTACGTCGTCGGCCTGGCCGAGATGTACGTGGCCGACCCGCGGTTCGCGAAGAACTTCGGCGGCACCGACGGCGCGACCTTCGTGCGCGACGCCCTCGTCGCCTACGCGGAGCGCGAGCTCTGACACGACGCCGGGATGGGAGGATGCCCCGGTGAGCGACGACTGGGCGGCGCAGCGCACGGAGGCGGCACGGGTGCAGGCGGAGCTCCTGCGGGCGAGGCAGGACGCCGAGCACGCGCAGGCGGAGGCCCTGCTGCGCGACTTCGTCCGCGCCGCGGCCGACGCCGGCCTGGAGCCCGAGCCGCTGCAGGTCAAGGGGTACGGCGGGCGGGGGACCGCGCGCACGACGCTGCGCGGCTGGTACCTGCGCCAGGACCGCACGGCCGGCGTCACGACCGACGGCACGTTCTACGTGCTCACCGCCCCGCTCACGCTGGTCGACCGGGTGCGCGGCGCGCGCGTCGAGCCGCAGCGCCCGCCGCTCGTGCTCGGCGCGGGCGGCAAGGACGGCAGCTCCATCGAGCTCGTCGCCGCCCTGGAGCGGGTGCTCCCCGGCTGGCGCGCTAGGCCATGACTACGCCATGACGAAGCCCACGGGCGCGGCGACCTCCGGCAGGGCGAGGTAGCCCGCCCACGTGCCGCCGTCCAGCACGTGCGCGGCGGCGTGGTGCCCGGGCGCACGGTTGGTCACGCTCAGCGCCTCGATGCCCGGCCCGCTGGACAGCGGGAACACGTCCGGCGTGAGGTCGTGCAGGGCGAGGAGGTCGCGCGGGTCGCGGGCGCTCACCCAGCGCCCCACGCGGGCGGGGAAGGCGTGCGGCGTGCGCGCCCGGAGCGCCTCGCGGATCGCGCGGATGCCGAGCGGTGACCCCGGGGTGAGCAGCAGCGGGACGTCGGGCCCGCCCGTGCGTCCGGCCAGCACCGAGTACGCCACCACGCCGCCGAGCGAGTGCGCGACGACCACGGCGGGCTCGTCGCCCGCCAGCGCGTCGACCAGGCCCGCGTCGACGACCCGGGCGACGGCGTCGTCGTGCAGGTAGGCGTACACGTCGCGGGTGAGCGTCAGCAGCACCGCGGCGCTCACGCCCGGCACGTGCCGGTCCACGGCGGCGAGCGCGGCGACGAGCGCCTCGACGAGCGCGTCGACCACCACCCCCTCCGTCTCGACGGCCGGGGGCGGCGCGACGTCGGGCCCGCCCGCGCCCCCCAGCACCTCGCGCGCGACGTCGAGCAGGAACCGCAGCTCGCGGTCGGGAAGCGCGGGCAGCCCGGCCGGGTCGACCCCCAGCGCGTGCACCGTGACCGGCGGCGGCGCGCCGCCGCCGACCAGCCGTTCCAGGGTGTCGCCGTAGTAGACGAAGGACGCGTCGGCGTCGGCGGGCCGGAACGACGAGCCGGCTGCGGCGAGGCCCGCGCCGAGCGCCCCGAGCCACTGCGCCTCGAGCTCCTCCGGGTCGAGTCCGTCGAGGTCACGGCCGTGGACGAGCACCAGTCGGGTCACGCGGGCGACGGTACCGGCGAGTAGCCTGTCGGGCACGCAAGACCTTCCGCGAGCGGCCGAGGAGCAACGACACCGGTGAGACGCGCGTCCCCCAGCATCTCCGACGTCGCCCGGGCGGCGGGCGTGTCGATCGGCACCGTCTCCAACGTGCTCAACGGCACGGCGCGGGTCGCGCCGGCCACCCGCGAGAAGGTCGAGTCCGCCATCGCGGGGCTCGGTTTCGTGCGCAACGGGGTCGCGCGCTCGCTGGCCGCGGGCCGCAGCTCGACGCTCGGCTTCGTGATCATCGACCTGTCGAACTCGTACTTCCTCGACATCGCGCGCGGCGCGGAGGCCGAGGCGGGCGGGGCGGGGCTGAACCTGCTCCTGGCGAACTCGGACATGTCCGAGGCCAAGCAGCGCACGTACGTCGACCTGTTCGTCGAGGAGCGCGTGGCCGGCATCCTCGTCGCCGCGAACCACGGCTCCCGGCAGGACCTGCACCGGTCCGGGCGGGGGGTGCCGGTCGTCGTCGTCGACGCGCCGGGCGACCACACGGACGTCTGCGCGGTGGTGCCGGACAACGAGCTCGGCGGATACCTCGCGGCATCCCACCTCATCTCCACCGGGCGTCGGCGCCTGCTCTTCGCCGGCACCACCGAGCTGGTCCCCGTCCGTGACCGGCTGCTGGGCGTCGAGCGTGCCGTCGCCGAGCACCCCGGCGTGGAGCTCGAGGTGGAGCAGACGGGCAACGTCCAGGTCGAGGACGGCCGGCGGGTCGGGGACGACATCGTGCTGCGCGGCCCGCGGGAGCGGCCCGATGCCGTCGTCGCCGCGGCGGACCTGCTCGCCCTGGGCGTGCTGCAGTCGCTGCTGCTGTCGTCCTCGCTGCGCGTCCCCGACGACGTCGCCATCATCGGCTACGACGACAACCGTGCCGCCTGGGACTCCGCGGTCCCGCTGTCCACGATCCGGCAGCCCGGCGAGGAGATCGGCCACGAGGCCGTGAAGCTCCTGCTGGAGGAGCTGGAGACCGGCCCCGACGGCCATCGGCACCGTCTCGTCACCTGCGAGCCGCGGCTCGTCGTGCGCGCCAGCACCACGGGGTGAGCGTGTCGGTGCCGCCCCGTGCGAGGCTGAGGCCATGAGCGCGAGCAGCGACGCCCCCGACGACGTGCAGGCCCTGGTCGCCCAGGTCGAGCAGCAGGAGCGCGAGCTCGTGCTCACCCGGTTCACGCACGACGACGCGTGGCAGCTCGGCTGCCTGCTGGTCGAGCTCGCCACCGAGCGCGGCCTGGCGGTGACGGTCGACGTGCGCAAGGGCCCGCAGCAGGTGTTCCACGCCGCGCGCGAGGGCACGACGCCGGACAACGACTCGTGGGTGGCGCGCAAGGTGCGCGTCGTGGAGCGGTTCGGTGCGTCGTCGTTCCTCGTCGGCCTGCAGGCGCGGGCGAAGGACCAGGACTTCAACGTCAGGCACCAGCTGCCGTTGCAGGAGTACGCCGCGCACGGCGGTGCGTTCCCGGTGCGGGTCGACGGCGTGGGGATCGTCGGCGTCGTCACCGTCTCCGGCCTGGCGCAGGCCGACGACCACGCGCTGGTCGTCGAGGCGCTGCGCGTGCACGCGGCCGACGGGGCCTGACCGGGTCGGTCCCACCCGCCCGGGACGTCTACGGTGGCCCCGTGTCCGCGCTGCTCCTGACGAACGCCCGCCTGGCGGGCCGCCCCGACCGGCTCGTCGACGTGCTGGTCGACGGCGGGCGCGTCGCCGCGGTGACGCCGGCGGGCGAGCCGGCCGCGGTGGCGGTGTCCGCCGTGCCGGACCGGGTGGAGGTCGACGGCCGCACCGTGGTCCCGGGGCTCTGGGACGCGCACACCCACCTCACGCAGTGGGCGATGGTGCGCCAGCGGCTCGACGTGTCCGCGGCGACGAGCGCCGCGCACGCCGCCGACCTCGTGCGCGACCGCCTCGACCTCGCCGCCCCGCCGCCCGGCGGCCGGCCGCTCGTGGGCTTCGGGTTCCGCTGGGCCACCTGGCCCGACGACCCGACGGCCGCGGTGCTCGACGCCGTCGCGGGCGACGTCCCGGTGGTGCTGCTCTCGGGGGACCTGCACAGCGCGTGGGCGTCGACGGCGGGCCTGCGCTTCCTCGGCATCGCGCACCACCCGACCGGGCTGCTGCGCGAGGAGGAGTGGATGCCGGCCAGCCCGCGCATCGTCACGGTGGACGACGCCGTGGCCGACGCCCTCGTGGTGGACGCGGCGCGCGCGGCCGCCGGGCGCGGCGTCGTCGGCGTGGTCGACTTCGAGGTGGCGGACAACCTCACCGCGTGGCGCCGGCGCGTCGCGGGCGGCTGGGACGGCCTGCGCGTCCGCGCGGGCGTGTGGGAGCAGCACCTGGGCGCGGTGCTCGACGCCGGGCTGCGCCACGGCGACCCGCTCGCGGTCGGCGACGGCTCCGACCTCGTCACGCAGGGGCCGCTGAAGGTGATCAGCGACGGGTCGCTCAACACGCTCACGGCGTACTGCTTCGACGCCTACGCGGGGGTGGCCGGGCCGGACGCGCACGGCATCCTCAACATCGCGACCGACCAGCTCGCGCCGCTGATGGCCCGCGCGCACGCCGCCGGGCTGCGGTGCGCGATCCACGCCATCGGCGACCGCGCCAACGCCCTCGCCCTGGACGCCTTCGAGGCCTCCGGCGCACGCGGCTCGGTGGAGCACGCCCAGCTGCTGCGCCGCGAGGACGTGGCGCGGTTCGCCGCGCTGGGCGTCACCGCGAGCGTGCAGCCCGAGCACGCGATGGACGACCGCGACGTGGCCGAGGAGCTCTGGCCCGGCCGCACCGCCCGCGCCTTCCCGCTGGCCGAGCTGCGGGCGGCGGGCGTGCCGCTCGCGCTCGGCAGCGACGCGCCCGTCGCTCCGCTCGACCCGTGGACCGCGCTCGCGGCGGCCGTCACGCGCTCGCGCGACGGGCGGGCGCCCTGGCACCCCGAGCAGCGGATCGACGCCCGCGCCGCGCTCGAGGCCTCGGTCGACGGCCGCCCCCTCGGCCTCGCCGTCGGTGGCCCCGCGGACCTGGCCCTGCTCGACGTCGACCCGCTCGCCGCCCGGCCGGACGACGAGGACGCCGACGGCCTCGCCGACGCCCTGCGCGCGACGCACGTCGCCGGCACGCTCGTCGCCGGCCGGTGGACGCACCACGCCCTGTAGGAACCACGCCCGGCAGCAACAACCTTCGAGCACGCGATCCCTCGCGCCACCGGACCGGACGGCGCGAGGGATCGCGTGCTCGAAGGGTTCTCGGTCAGCCGCGCAGCTCGGCGATCTCCGCGAGCAGGACGTCGCGCTGCTCGGCGTCGTCGACATGCTTCGTCACCACGCGCTCGAGACGGTCCCAGTCCTCGCGCGCGAGGGCCGAGAACAGCTGCTGCGCCTGGCCGGTCGACAGGTCGAGCGCGGCGAGCCGGGACAGCAGCCCGGGGGCGGGCTCCGGCTCGGGGCCGGCCTGCTCCTGCGCCGCCTTCCACCCGATGAAGGCGCCCGGCCGGTTGGTGATCACGCCCTCGACGCCGAGGCCGGTGTACGTGGACCAGTCGGCGGCGGAGTCGACCGTCCACACGAACACGGCGACGCCCGCGGCGTTGAGGTCCTCGACGACGGACGGGCGCGTGGCGAGCGCCGAGCCGGACGGGTTGTAGTACGCGGCGTGCAGCTCCTGCGCCTTCGTCACCGGGTCGGCGTCGAGGGTGCCGCGCAGCAGGCCGAGCGGGATCTGCGGCGCGCGGTCGTAGGCGTAGCGCAGCGCGTCCTCGTCGAACGACTGCAGCACCACGCGGTCCGCCAGCCCGGCGTCGACGATCATGTCGACGGTCCGGTTCACCTCCTCGCGCGTCTCGGGCCCCTTGATCTCGAGCAGCAGGTCCGAGCTGCCGGTGCGCATGAGGTCGAGCACCTGCGCGAACGTGGGCACCTTCTCCCCGGTGAACGCGGGGCTGAACCACGAGCCCGCGTCGACGGAGCCGACGTACGACGACGGCAGGAACGCGACGTCGCCGGTGCCGTCGGTGGTGCGGTCCACGGTCTGGTCGTGGATCACGACAGGCACGTCGTCGGCGGTGGTGTGCACGTCGATCTCGACGTACTCGGCGCCGGCCTTCATCGCCGCGGCGTACGCGGCGAGCGAGTTCTCCGGGTTCACCGACGAATAGCCGCGGTGCGCGGCCGTGACGGGCAGGTCGCCGGGCTCGTTCACGACCGGCCGCGGCTCGAGCTCGGTGACCACGACGTCGTCGATGCTCACGCGCGCGCCGTCGGCGGAGAACCCGAGCACGCCGTCGTCCGTGCGGCCGATGCGGCCCTCGAGCACCTCCCGGCCGTCGTAGACCCAGGTGGCGTGGTTGCCCTGCACCTCGACCGCGACGTGCACGTCCTTCCCGACGCCGGCGTCCGACGGGGCGGCCGCCGTGAACGGCACGTTCCACGCGTTCCCGGCGGTGCGCTCGGCGATCTCGAGGCCGTTGGTCGCCGTCGTGGTCGACCGCATCGCGGCCTGCCACCAGGGCGCGGACCCGTCCGGGGCGATGTCGAGGATCGGGGCGAGCCAGCGGGCGGCGTTGTTCACGGCCTCGAAGCGGACGGTCGCCTCGAGGCGGTAGTTCTCCAGGTGCGGACCGAACGTGACGCGCCCGATCGCGGCGGGCTCGCCCACGAGGCGGCCGTCCTGCACGGACCACGCGCCGGCGGCGGAGCGCCAGCCGTCGGGCAGGCCGCCGTCGGCGATGTCGTCGAAGTCCTGCGCGTACGCGACGTCGCCCGGCGAGGCGGGCAGCGGCGCGGCGGTCGCGATCGGCGGCGCGACGGCGGTCGCGGCGAAGGACGCCGCCGACACGCCGGCGGCGATGGCGAAGGCGAGCGTGGCGGAGACGGTGCGCGTCCCCGGGGGTGCGAGCAGGGCTCGGCGGCGTGCGGTCATGGTGGTTCCTCCCTGACGGTCCTGGCATGCGGTGCGTGGCACGGGTCGCCGGGGACGCTAGGAAGGCCGGATGGCCGGCCCGGGGGCGGGCGGGTGGCATGTCGATGACGGCGGGACGAACATCCGGTGCCGGTGCGAGACTGCCCGGATGACCGACCGGACGGACGCCGAGGCACGGCTGCGGGCGCGGCTCGCCGACGTAGAGGCCCGCGTCGCCGCGCAACGCCGCGCGGTCGAGGGGATCGTCGAGTCGGCGCGCGACTCCAACGTGGACGACGAGCACGACCCGGAGGGCGCGACGCTCGCCTGGGAGCGGCAGCAGGCGGCGGCGCTCGCGGCCGAGGCCGAGCGGGAGCGCGATCAGCTGCTCGCCGCGCTGGGCCGCGTGGCGGACGGGACCTACGGCGTGTGCGAGGTGTGCGGGCGGCCCATCCCCGCCGCCCGCCTGGAGGCGCGGCCCGCGGCGACGCGCTGCGTCGAGCACGCCGGCTGACCGAGGGCGGCACGGCCTTCCAGCACGCGATCTCTCGCGCCATCGGCATGGATGACGCGAGAGATCGCGTGCTGGAAGGCAGGGGTGGCAGCATGACGGCGTGCGTGTGGAGCCCCTGACCCCGGACGGCGTGGTCGAGCACGTCGTGGGACGAGTGCTCGCCCGCGCGGGCGCGTTCGACGGCGAGCACGACGGCGAGCACGACGGCGAGCACGACGGCGAGCACGACGGCGAGGCCGGCGGAGTCGTCGGCGACCGGCCGGTCCGCGTGCTGGTCGACGGGCACCCGTCGACCCGGCCGGAGGGCCTCGCCGACGCGCTCGTCGAGCCCCTGCGGGCGGCGGGCCGCCCGGTGGCGCGCGTGCGGGTGCGTGATTTCCTGCGGCCGGCGTCGCTGCGCCTGGAGCGGGGACGCCGCGACCCGGACGCGCTGCTGGAGGAGTGGATCGACGTCGGCGGGCTGAACCGCGAGGTGCTGACCGGCGTGGTCGCCCGTGGGCGCTGGCTGCCGTCGCTGCGCGACCCGGCCACCGACCGCGCCACGCGCGCGGCCTACGTCGACGCCGCCCCCGACACGGTCGTCGTGCTGGACGGGTCGCTCGCGACGGGCCGCGGGCTCGACGTCGACCTCGTCGTGCACCTCGCCCTCCGGCCCGCCACCGAGACGCGGAACACCCCGCTCGACGACGCGTGGACGCTCGCGGCGTACGGGCGCTACCGGCGCGAGACGCAGCCGGAGCGGCGGGCCGACGTCGTCGTGCGCGTCGACCACCCCGACCGGCCCGCGCTGCTGCTGCCCGACTGAGCCCGGAGGGCCGGGCCGCTCAGCCTCCGAGTCAGCCCCCGAGTCAGCCCTCGAGGGCGAACGACGCGGCGAGCTCCAGCGCCCCGGCGGGCGGCACGACGGCGCGCACCAGGACCACGCCGAGCGGCAGGCCCGTGGGGTTCGCGTCGGCGACCCCGACGACGACCGTGCCTCCGTCGGCCAGCGGCAGGCGGAGGGTCGGGGACCCGGGAGCGTCCCACCGCAGGCCCACCGCGCCGTCGGCTCCGGGGGCGGCGCCGCGCACCTCGCGCAGCCAGCGGTGGCCGAGGTCGTCGTCGGACGAGGCGGCGGAGAGGTCGACCGGCTCGCCGGTGCCGGGCCCGACCACGAGGCGCCCGTCGCCGTGGAACACCCACTCGACGGAGGTCCCCGCCGGCGCGGTCACGGTGACGACGTCGGCCCACCCGCCGGGCTCGAGCGCGAGCGCGCGGCGCACGGTGCCGGGGCCCCACGACGCCTCCGCGACCAGCCGCCGGTCGTCCGCGGCCACGAGCCGGCCCGTGAGGTCGGGCTGGCGCCGCCCGTCGAGGATCACGAGGCCGTGCGCGACGGGCGACCGCATCCACTCCGTGATCTCGGCGCCGTACCCGCTGGTGCCGAGGTCGAGGCTCGTCCAGCCGGACGCGGTGCCGACGTCCACGGCGAGCTTGTCGTGGTGGTCGTGCCAGCCGGACGGCGGCCCGAACCGCATCGCGAGGCGCACGTCGTCCGAGCGCAGCACGCCGATGCCGGCGTGCGGCCACACGAACGACCGCCGCGCGGGCGCGGGCGCGGCCGCGACGTCGTCGGGGCCGAACACGAGCGCGGCGACGCTGCCCCGGCCGGTCAGGGGCTTCGACGGGCCGTGGGTGTGCTGGTTGGCGAACCAGAGCTGCGCCGGCTCGGTGCGGGGGCGGGCGTAGTACGGCGCGACGGCGACGGGGTGCGCGGGCAGCAGCGTGGACGCGGCCTCGGCCTGCTGCGCGAACGTGCCGACGAAGCAGTCGGGCCAGCCGTCGCCGTAGGCGGGGATGCGGTCGTCGTCGTAGGCGAGCATCGGGGGCGCGGCGAGGGCCCGCGACAGCCGGGCGGCGGCGTCGTCGGACAGGCCGTCCGGGCCGGTGGCCTCGGCGTAGGAGAGCAGGGCGCTGACCGCGTAGTAGTGGTAGTGCGCGTTGACCTCGAACCAGAGGCCCTCGGGGCCGAAGCCCTCGCGGACCTGGGCCTCGGCGCCGTGCTCGCCGTCGCGGCACTCCGCCAGCAGGGCGGCGTCACCCGTGCGCACGGCGCACTCGGCGAGGGCCGCCACGAGCCAGCAATGGATGTTGTGGATCATCCCGAGCTGCGGGCGCAGGAGGGCCGCCACCTCTGCCGCCAGCCGGGTCGCGGCCGCGTCGGCGGCGGGGCTCAGCGCGTCGCCGGCCCAGCGAGCCGCGCGCAGCAGCCCGATCGCCCAGATCGCCTCGTCGAGGTTCTGCGGCTGCACGCGACCGGTGCCGACGTTGACGCCGTGCGCGGCGTAGGAGGAGTAGTCGCGGGCGTAGGTCGTGAGGATCTCGTCCAGCCCGGCGGCGGCCGCCCGCGCCTCGGCCGGGTCGTCCGACAGCCGCGCCAGCAGCGCCGCCCGCTGGGCCTGGGCCGCGGCCATGCCGTGCATCCGCGTGCGCCACGCGCCGTCCCACGGCTCGCCCGCGTACGCGCGCCCGCAGGCGGTGCAGACGTGCCGCCGGGGGCTGTCGGGGTCGAACAGCAGGGGCGCGCCGTCGTCGCCGCAGAAGTAGTGGTGGGTCCACGCCGAGTCCGTGCCCGGCGGCGGCACGGCGAGGCGCGTGCGCCAGTGGTCGTGGTCCACGCGGACGGCGTCCAGCACGGCCGCGGCCCACGGGGCGTCGTGGGTGCGCCGGCGCACGGCGGGCCAGTCGGGGACGACCGGTCGGGGGGTCATCGGTGGGCCTCCTGGCCGTCGGTGCGCAGGCGGAGCCGGAGGCGGACCGGCCGGTCCACCGGGGTGTCGTGGGCGACGTAGCGCAGCCACCAGGTGCCGTCGTCGGGGGCCGCGTCGTCGCCGGCGCCGCCGGGCTCGACCGTGACCAGCGCGGCGTCGGTCTCGACCACGGCGTCGAGCCCGGGCACGCGCCAGCGGCCCGCGGCGAACCCGTCCGCCGTGGCGCCCGGCGCCCGGACCTGGAAGGCGAGCGCGAGGTCGCCGCCGTCGTGCCGCGCGCAGGTCAGGTCCAGCGACGGCCCGTCCGCGCGGGCGTCGACCGCCAGCTCGCTCACGAGCCGGGCCCAGCCGACGTCGGCCGCGTCGCCGTCGCCGACCTGCCAGTGCACGGTGGCGGGGTGGAACTGGTCGCCCAGGTGGCCGCGCACGCCGCCCACGTCCTCGGCGCCGACCAGCAGCCGCTCGCCCACCCACCAGGTGGCGGTGCGCAGGGGGTCGCGGGCGATCACCTGCTCCTCCTGCCGCTCCCCGCGGAACCGCTCCAGGTGCGGCAGCGTGTCGTCGGGCACCCGGGCGCCCAGGACCGCGACGAGCGGCGCGAGGGCGAGGTCCCACGCGTGCTGGAACGGCCGGCCGGTCGCGGGGAACGGGGCCCTCGCGGCGCCCACGGCCGCACCGATCCACAGCCCGACGCCGGCCGCGTAGCGGCGCAGGTCCATGCCGTAGCTGCGGTCGTACGGCCCGGCGAGGTTCCGCAGCCCTGCGTGGTAGTGCCGGGCGGTGTCCCGCCACAGCCCGGCCTCCATCTCGGCGCCGCCGTCGCGCAGCAGGGGCAGGCGCGCGTACCGGCGCCACAGCGCCAGCGCGACCAGGTCGATGCCGTAGTACGTCGGCGAGCAGTACTCGTCGAACGTCCCGTCGGCGCGGAAGCGGGCGAGCACCTGCTCGGCCAGCCGCCGGGCCGGCTCGTCCCAGGCGGGCTCGTCGAGCCGGGCGGCCGCGTCCTGCAGGAGGAACGCGGTCATCAGCGCGATGTTCGTGTACCGGGGGTCGACGCTCCGCGCGAGCGTCCCCTCCACCGCCAGGCGCAGCGCGGCGTGCACCCGCTCGCGCAGCCTGCCGGCCAGCGCCTCGGGGAACTCCGTCGCGACGATCACCAGCGTGGTGCCGACGAACTCCCGCCAGTTCGGGTCGAAGTCGCGCCACTCCACGGAGCCGGCGACGGGGCGGGCCTCGTGCGGGCTGCGCAGCCACGTGCCGTGGAACCGCGCGCCGGGCGCGTCGAGCTGGTGGTCCAGCACCCGCCCGAGGGCGTGCCGGGCGCGCTCGACGTCCGCCTCGGCGCCCTCCCGTGCGGGGGCGTCGCGCATCAGCAGGCCCAGCGCGTACCAGCCGGTCTCGCGGACCAGGTGGCCCGTCGGGGCGTGCTCGTCGCCGACGGGGTCGGGGGCGCGGAGCAGCCCGGCGGCGGGGTCCCACCGCCCGTCCATCCAGTCGAGGGAGAGTGCGGTCAGCTCGCGGGCATGGCGAGTGAGCCGGTCGGGTCGCATCGTCGCTGGTACCTCGTCCCCGCCGGGCGGCGGTCGCTGGCGCTGTCGGGCGCGGGCGGCGGCGCCCGCGCGGCGACCACCCTAGGGACGCGGGCACCGGGAGGGAAAGCGTGTGCCCGGCGCGTCGCTCAGGAGCGGCAGAGGCAGAACGGGTGGCCGGCGGGGTCGGCGAACACCCGGAACGTGTCCTCGCCCCCGGGCAGCCGCACCGCCCCGACGGCGAGGGCCGCCGCCTCGGCGTCGTCCAGGCTCTGCGGGCCGATCGCGAGGTCGAGGTGCAGCTGCTGCGGGTGCGCCGGGTCGGGCCAGCGCGGGGCGGAGTAGCCCTCCACCTGCTGGAACAGCACGGACCGCTCGCCGCCGAGCATCGCCATCCCCTCCGCGTCGTACACCACCGGGTCGCCGAGCACCTGCGACCAGAACGCCGCCGCCGCGGACGCGTCGGGCACGTCGAACGTGATGCCCATGACGGTCAGCCCGTCGTTGTCGGGGGCGTGGCACAGGTCGAACGGATGGCCGGCCGGGTCGGCCAGCGTGGTCCACTCGGGGTTCTCGCGCAGCACGGTGGCCCCGAGGCCGACGGCGCGCCGCACCTCGGCCGCGACGTCGGGCACGCGCAGGTCCAGGTGGAGCTGCTGGGGGTGCTCCTGGCCCGGCCACCGCGGCGGCTCCAGGTCCGGGGCGGGCTGGAAGGCGAGCGACCAGCCGTCCGGCGTGTTCAGGGTGATCCAGTCCTCGCCGTAGCCCTGCTGCTCGACCTCGGCGCCCGTCAGCGCCTGCCAGAAGTCCGCCGAGCGCTGCGGGTCGGGCGCGTCGAAGACCACCGCGTCCAGGGCCGCCACGCGCGGCACCCCGTCCTCGCGTCGGGCGTCGCCAGGGGTCTCGCTCACGGTGCCTCTCCTTCTCCGGTCGGTGCGTCCCCGGTCGGGACGTCCTGGATCACCAGCAGCATGGTCCCGTCGGGGTCGCCGAGGTAGGCCACCCGCTCGCCCCACGGCATGTCCGCCGGCGGCACGACCACCGTGCCGCCGGCGCCGGGCGCCGCCGCGACGACGGCGTCCAGGTCCGGCACGTACAGGCAGACGTCCACGGCGTGCCCGGTGGCCGGCAGCGGGATCTCGCCGTACAGCGCCGGCCCCGTGCCGACGCCGAGGGCGACCTGGCCGGCGCCGATCTGCAGCGTCACGTAGACGGGCTCGCCGTCGGGCGGGAACTGGTAGGCCTGCACCGCCCCGAAGGTGCGCACGTAGAACACGCGCGCCGTCGCCAGGTCGCGGCAGTTGACGATGGGGAACACCTCGTCGCGGGCCATGCCTCCAGACTGCCGTGCCCCGCCGACACCCGCCCCCGGCGCGGGCCGTGGTGGACAGGGCTGTCGTCGTCCGCGCCGAGCGACGAAGATGCTGCCCACCGCCGTCGCACCTGTCGAGACCGCACCCGGGGAGCAGCCCATGATCGTGGCACCGTTCGGACGCTTCACCGAGGGCCGGGTGCCGGACCCGGGGATCGCGCGGCTGTTCACGCGGGAGAACCGCTGGCAGGCACGGCTCGACGTCGAGGCCGCGCTGGCGCTCGCGGAGGCCGACGCCGGGCTGATCCCGGCCGAGTCCGCCCGCGCGATCGCCCTCACGGCGCGGATCGAGAAGCTCGACGTGAAGCGCGTGCTCGCCGCGACGGCCGAGGCGAGCCACCCCCTGGTGCCGCTCATCGAGGAGTTCGCGCGCGCCGTCGGCTCCAAGCACGGCGGCTGGGTGCACTGGGGCGCGACGACGCAGAACATCACGCAGACCGCGGACGTGCTGGTGCTGCGCGACGCGCACCGCGCGGTCCTGCGCCAGCTCGGCCGCGTGCTGCGCTCGGCCGCCCGGCTCGCGGAGTCGTCCGCCGCCCTGCCGATGGCGGGACGCACGCACAGCCAGCACGCGGTGCCGGTGACCTTCGGGTTCAAGGTCGCGGTGTGGATCGACCAGCTCGCGGCGCACGCCGACCGGCTGGAGCGGCTCGACGAGCGCCTGTTCTGCGTGCTCATGGGCGGCGCGGCGGGCACGTTCGCGTCGTTCGGCGGCTCCGGGCGCGCGATCGAGGCGGGCGTGGCGCGGCGGCTGGGGCTGCACCCGATGCGGGTGCCGTCGCGGGCGGTGAACGACGGCATCGTGGAGCTCGTGCTGGTCCTGGCGCAGCTCGCCGGGACGATCGGGAAGATCGGCCGGGACGTCTACACCCTGATGCAGCCGGAGTTCGCGGAGGCGTTCGAGCCGGTGCCGGAGGGCACGGTGGGCAGCTCGACCATGCCGCACAAGCGCAACCCGCAGCTCGCCCTCGACATGCAGACGATGTCGGCCGAGCTGCGCGCCCTCGCGGGCCCCGCGCTGGAGTCGATGCTGCACGACCAGGAGGCCAACGGCGCGATGACGGCCCTGCTGGAGGACGTCTCGGCGTCGGCGGCCGTGCTCGCGGGCGACATGCTGGCCCGGCTGGAGGTCGTGATGGACGGGCTGGAGCTCGACCCCGAGCGGATGCGGGCGAACATCCGCCTGTCCGAGGGCATGATCGGCTCGGAGTCGCTCATGCTCGCCCTGGGGGAGAAGATCGGCCGCCAGCGCGCGCACGACGTGGTGTTCGCCGTCGCGCAGTCGGCCGCGTCCGGCGGCCGGCCGTTCCTCGAGCTCCTGCACGGCGACCCGGTGGTGAGCGAGGCGTTCGACGACGACGAGCTGCGCGCGCTGCTCGACCCGGCCGGCTACCTCGGGCTCAGCGTGGAGATCGCGCGGGAGCTGTCCGCGTGCGCGGACGGGGTCGCCGACCGGCTGGAGGCGCTGCCCGAGCGCATCCCCGTCGAGATCGGCAGCCAGCGTCCGGCGCGGGGGTGAGAACGCCCCGCCGGCCGCGCGCGACGTCGTGGCCGGTGTCATCGTGGGACGCATGGACCGGCAGCTCCGGACGGACCGGCGGTGGACGCGAGGCGTGACGACGACGGTGGTCGTGGTCGCCGCGCTCGCGCTGCTCGGCGCCTGCGCCGCGGGCCCGAACCCCGGCGTCGACACGTCGACCATCGGCGGGGAGGGCCCGTACGGGTTCTGGTGGGGGCTGTGGCAGGGGATGATCCTGCCGATCACGTTCGTGGTCTCGCTGTTCACCGACTCGGTGTCCGTGTACGAGGTGCACAACGACGGCAACTGGTACGACTTCGGGTTCGTCCTCGGCGTCTCGCTCGTCTTCGGCGGGCCGCTCGGCGCCCGCCGCGCGCGCCACTGACCGTCAGCTCTCGCCCCGGCGCGTCCGCACCCATCGCGCGGCGATACCCAGGGCGAGCACCCCGGCCCCGGTGAGCACCGAAGCGGCAGGGAGCGTGACGCACAGTGCGGCGCACCCGGCCAGGCCCACGGCCTGCAGCGCCCGTGGATACCGGCGGTGCGGGGCCGCCTGGGTCCACGCCGCGAGGTTCGCCACCGCGTAGTACACGAGCACGCCGAACGACGAGAACCCGATGGCGCCGCGCAGGTCCACGGTGAGCGCCAGGGCGGTCACGACGACGGCGACGGCGATCTCCGCCCGGTGCGGCACGCGGAACCGGGGGTGCACGGCGGCGAGGGGCCGCGGGAGGTCGCCCTCGCGGGCCATGGCGAGCGTGGTGCGGCCCACTCCGGCGACGAGCGCGAGGAGCGCCCCGAGCGACGCCGCGGCCGCGCCCACGCGCACCACCGCCCCGGCCCACGGAGACCCGGCGACGGCGGCCGCCAGCGGCGTCGGCGAGGCCGCGGTGCCGGCGAGCCCGAGCACCGCGAGCAGCGTGACCGCCACGACCCCGTAGACCACGACGGCGCCGCCGAGCGCCCCGACGATCGCGCGCGGGATGGTGCGCGCCGGGTCGCGCACCTCCTCGCCCAGCGTCGCGACGCGCGCGTACCCGGCGAACGCGAAGAACAGCAGGCCAGCGGCCTGCAGCACCCCGTACCAGCCCGCGGGCCCGCCGAGCACGCCGGTCGCCACCCCGGCGGCCCCGCCGGCGCCGGGCGCCGCGAGTCGTGCCGCGTCCGGCGACCCGGTGGCGAGCGCGACCGTCACGGTCACGGCGAGCGCCAGCAGCACCACCACGACGATCCAGCGCGCGAGGCGTGCGGTGCGCGTGACGCCGCGGTAGTTGACCGCCGTGAGCGCGACGACGGCGAGCGCCGCGACGGGCCGTTCCCCGCCGGGCGGGGCGACGTAGGCGGCGAAGGTCAGCGCCATCGCCGCGCAGCTGGCCGTCTTGCCGACCACGAACCCCCAGCCGGCGAGGTAGCCCCACCAGGGCCCGAGGCGCTCGCGGCCGTAGACGTACGTGCCGCCCGAGGCCGGGTACTGCGCGGCGAGCTGCGCCGACGACGTCGCGTTGCCGTACGCGACGACGGCGGCGACCCCGAGCGCGAGCAGCAGGGCGGCTCCGGTCCCCGCGGGCAGCACGGCGGCGGCCGCCGGGGAGAACGCGGCGAACACGCCGGCGCCGATCATCGAGGACATGCCGACGACGACGGCGTCCGACGTGGTGAGGCGGCGCGCGAGCTGGGTCACGGACCGATCCTGCCCCGACCTTCGCGGGCTGGGGTCTTGCATCACGACTGAACGCGTGTTTAGTCTGTTGAACATGCGTTCAGTCGATGCCGCCGCCGAGGGGGCGGCCGAGGCCCGCGGGCCCGTGATGCCGCCGTCCGACGGGAGCACGCGGGGACGGATCCTCGACGCCGCCATGCTCCGGTTCGCCAGGTCCGGCTTCGGCGCCTCGGTGCGCGCCATCGCGGCCGACGCCGGCGTCAGCCCGGCGCTCGTCATCCACCACTTCGGGTCCAAGGAGAAGCTGCACGCCGTGTGCGACGAGCACGTCCTCGCCTGGATCCGCGCCGTCAAGCGCGAGTCCATCGGGCTGGCCACGGGCGGCAACCTCCTGCAGGTGCTCGCCGCAGCGGACCAGTACGCCCCGCTCGTGGGCTACGTGCTGCGCTCCCTGCAGGCGGGCGGTGCGGTGGGCCGCGAGTTCACCGAGCACATGATCGCCGACGCGCAGGAGTACACCGCCGAGGCGGTGCGCGACGGCGTCCTGCGGCCCAGCCGGGACGAGGCGGCGCGGGTGCGGTACCTCGTCTACTCGTCCCTCGGGGCGATGCTGCTGTCCGTCACGCTCGACCCGCCGCGCGACCCGGAGGACATCACGGCCGCCATGCGCCGCTTCATGGACGAGCTGTACCTCCCGATGCTCGAGCTGTTCACCGAGGGCTTCCTCACCACCCGGCGCATGCTCGACGACTACCTGCTCTACGTCCCGGACCCGCCGCCGGGGGAGCACGCCCCCACCGACGGAACCCCCACCCATGACGAAGAGGAACCATGACCACCACGGCTGCACCCACAGCGAGCACCTCGACCGCGGGCACCCCCGCGGTCGAGATCCATGACCTGCGCAAGTCCTTCGGCACCGTCCAGGCCCTCGACGGGCTGGACCTGACCGTCTCCCACGGACAGGTCGCCGGCTTCCTCGGCCCGAACGGCGCCGGGAAGTCCACCACCATCCGCGTGCTGCTCGGCCTGCTGCGCTCCGACTCCGGCAGCGCCCGGCTGCTCGGCGGCGACCCCTGGCGCGACGCCGTCGCGCTGCACCGGCGCCTCGCCTACGTGCCGGGCGACGTGAGCCTGTGGCCCAACCTCACCGGCGGCGAGGCCATCGACTACCTCGCCCGTCTGCGCGGCCGGCCCGACAAGCGGCGCAAGGCCGAGCTGCTGGAGCGGTTCGAGCTCGACCCCACCAAGAAGGCCCGCACGTACTCCAAGGGCAACCGGCAGAAGGTCGCGCTCGTCGCGGCGCTGGTCACGCCGGTCGACCTGCTGGTGCTCGACGAGCCCACCTCCGGCCTCGACCCCCTCATGGAGGCCGTATTCACCGAGCTGGTCCGCGAGGCCAAGGCGGCGGGCACGTCGGTGCTGCTGTCGAGCCACATCCTCAGCGAGGTCGAGAAGGTCTGCGACACCGTCACGATCATCCGCGGCGGCCGCGCCGTGGAGTCCGGCACCCTCGACGACCTGCGCCACCTCACGCGCTCCAGCGTCACCGCCGTCGTCGACGGCGACCCGTCGGCCATCGCCACGATGGCGGGCGTGCACGACCTGGCCACGTCGGCCAACGGCGCGGGGACCCGCGTGACGTTCGACGTCGACAACGCGGAGATGGCGCGCGTGCTGCCCGCGATCAGCGCCCTCGGCGTGCACGCGTTCACCGCGCAGCCGCCGTCGCTGGAGGAGCTGTTCATGCGGCACTACGGCGACGAGCTCGCCGCGGACGGCGTGCCCACGGACGGCCAGGACGGCGCGGGCAGGCACGCCGCGAACAGCACGGCGGGTGCGCGATGAGCGCCGTCACCGCCGCCCCTCCGCTCGCGTCCGCCCCCGCGCGCTCGGGCGGCACCACGCTCACGGGCACGTGGAGCCTGGTGAGATTCATCCTGCGCCGCGACCGGGTACGGCTGCTGGTCTGGAGCCTCGGCATCCCGCTGCTGTACCTCGGGTCGCTGCCGGAATACACCACCATGCTGGACGACCCCGAGGGCCGGGCGGTGCGTGCCGCGCTGGTGTCGTCGCCGGCGATGGTCGCGATGACCGGCCCCGGCTACGGCACGGACGACTACTCGGTCGGTCCGGCGCTCGCGAACGAGCTCACCCTGTGGGTGGTGCTCGCCCTTGCCGTGATGAGCATCCTGCAGGTCGTGCGGCACACGCGCGCCGAGGAGGAGTCCAGCCGGTCCGAGCTGGTGCGCGCCGCCGCGGTCGGGAGGCACGCAGCGGTGGTCGCGGCGCTGTTCGTCGTGCTGGTCGCCAACGCCGTCATCGCGGTGTTGTCCGCGGCCGTGCTCGCCGCCAACGACCTCGACGTCACCGACGCGCTCGGCATGACCGTCGGCATCGCCGTCGCCGCGCTGACCTACGGCGCCGTCGCGCTGGTCGCCGCCCAGGTCACCGAGCACTCGCGCGGAGCCACAGGACTGTCGATGGCCGTGCTCGGGGCGACCTTCACCGTGGGCACCATCGGCAACATGCAGGAGCTGGGCGGCACCTGGCTGTCCTGGCTGTCGCCCATCGGATGGGCGCAGCAGATGCGCGCGTTCGTCGACCTGCGGTGGTGGCCGGCGGGGATCGGTGTGGTCGCGATCGTCGTCCTCCTGCTCGTGGCGTCGTCCCTCGCGTCGCGGCGCGACTTCGGGGCCGGGCTCGTGCCCGACCGCCCCGGCCGTGCCGACGCCCTGGACAGCCTGCGGTCGCCCGGCGCCCTCGCCTGGGTGCAGCAGCGCATGGCCCTGCTGTGGACGGCGCTCGGCCTGGGGATCATGTGGCTCGCGATGGGCACCGTCGCGTCGCAGGTGCCCGAGCTGACCAAGACCCTCCAGGACAACCCCGTCTACGCGTCCGTCCTCGGCGAGGGCGACCCCGTCGGCGGGTTCCTGCGCATCATCGTGCTCTACGCCGCCCTCGGCGCCGCCGTGTACGGCATCGTCGCGATGCTGCGCGCCAAGGCGGAGGAGGACGCCGGTCGCGCCGAGTACGTGCTCGCGACGCCGGTCGCGAGGGGCCGGTGGTTCGGCGCCACGCTCGGCATCAGCTCGGCCGCCACCGCGGTCGTGCTCGTCGTGGGCGTCGCCGCGGGCGCGGCCGGCGCGGTGTTCACCGGGCTGTCGGACCCGTCCTTCGGCACCATCCTCGGCGCGGGCCTGCTGTACCTGCCGGCGCTCGCCGTGTTCGTCGGGTTCGCCGCGGTGGTTTACGCGTGGGCTCCGCGGGCGGCCAGCGTCTCGTGGGTGCTGCTCGAGTGGTCGATCGTCGTCGCGCTGTTCGCGGGCCTGTTCCACATCCCCGAGTGGGCGCAGAAGATCTCGCCGTTCTGGTGGGTGCCCGACCCGCTCACCGGCGACGTCGACTGGGTGCACGTCGGCGGGCTGTGCGCCGTCGCCGCCGTGCTGGTCGTGCTGGCGTTCGCCGGCTTCCGCCGCCGGGACGTGGCCACCAAGTAACCACCCCCGAGCTGTCAGGATCAGCGCGACGTATGTCGGGCGCTGGTCCTGACGACTCGCGGGGGCGGGTTAGCGTGGTCGGCCGTGAGTACCCCCACCGATCCCGGCGCGCCGGCCGCCGACCCGACGAGCGGCACGTCCGGCACCACGCTCGCCCACGGCCTGCGCACCCGCCACCTCACGATGATGGGGCTCGGCTCCGCGATCGGGGCCGGCCTGTTCCTGGGCGCGGGCGTCGGCGTCGCGACCGCCGGCCCCGCCGTCCTCGTCAGCTACGCCATCGCGGGCGCGCTCGTCGTCCTCGTGATGCGGATGCTCGCCGAGATGGCGTCGGCGCTGCCCGCGTCCGGCTCGTTCTCCGTCTACGCGGAGGCGGCGCTCGGCCGCTGGGCCGGGTTCCTGCTCGGCTGGCTGTACTGGTTCACGCTGATCATGGTGCTGGGCGTCGAGGTCACCGGCGTCGCGGGGATCGTCAGCGGCTGGTGGCCCGACGTGCCGCAGTGGGCGGTGGCGGCCGTGGTCGTGGTGCTGCTGGGCGGCATCAACCTCGTGGGCGTGCGGCAGTTCGGCGAGTCGGAGTTCTGGTTCGCGGCCATCAAGGTGACCGCCATCCTCGCGTTCCTCGTGGTCGGCGTGCTGATCGTGGTCGGCGTGATCCCGGTGTCGGGCAGCGTCCTGGGCCACTGGGCCGAGCACGGCGGCTTCGCCCCCGCCGGGTGGGCCGGCATCGCGGCGGGCCTGCTCACCGTGGTCTTCGCCTTCGGCGGCATCGAGATCGTGGCGATCGCGGCCGCCGAGGCGCGCGACCCGCGGACGGCGGTCGCCCGCGCCACCCGCACCATCGTGTGGCGCATCCTGCTGTTCTACGTGGGCTCGGTGGCGATCATCGTCGCGCTGATCGCCTGGGACGACGCCGCCGCGCTCGCGTCGCCGTTCGTGTCCGTGCTGCAGATGGCCGGGTTCGACGGCGGGGCGCGGCTCATGGAGGTCGTCGTCGTGCTGGCGCTGCTCAGCGCGTTCAACGCGAACGTCTACGGCACGTCGCGCATGCTCTTCTCGCTCGGCCAGCGCGACGACGCGCCCGCCGCCACCACGCGGGTGTCCCGCCGCGAGGTGCCGTGGGTGGCCGTGCTCGTCTCCGTGGTCTTCGGCGTCGTCGCGGTGCTGCTCAACTGGCTGCTGCCGGCCCAGATCCTCACGATCCTGCTCAACGCCGTCGGCTCCGCGCTGTTCGTCGTGTGGCTGCTCATCACCGTGTCCCAGCTGCGCCTGCGCCCGCGCCTCGAGGCGGACGCCGCCCGCGCCGGCGAGCCGATGCGGCTGCGCATGTGGGGCTACCCGTACCTCACCTGGGTCACGCTCGTGGCGCTGGTCGCGCTCGCGGGGCTCATGCTGTCCGACCCCGCGGCGCGCATGCAGCTCGTCGCGACCGCCGGGCTGGTCGTCGTGATCCTCGCCGTGTACGCCGTCACGCGTCGCGTGCGCGCCGCTCGGTAGCCGGGTCCGGGTCCGGCTTCGGCGGCCGGACGGTCGGCACGTCGCCGACGATCGGGATCGGCCGGCGGTGGAACGGGAACCCGTACCGGGTCACCAGCCCGGCGAGCGTCGTGACCCGGTTGCGGGGCCCGACGAGCGACATGATGTGCACGAACAGCCACACCAGCCAGGCGAGCCCGGCCGTGAGCCGCAGCTTCCTGGACGTCACGGGCAGCGTGATCTCGGCGATCGCGGCCCGCCGGCCGATGACCGCCATCGTGCCCTTGTCGTGGTAGCGCAGCGGGCGGGTGGCCCCTCCTTCGAGGAGCGCGAGGATGTTGCGCGCCACCTGCTGCCCGCCCTGGATGGCCGGCTGGGCCAGCTGCGGCAGCCAGTCGGGCGACTCGGCGATGTCGCCGATCGCAAAGACCCCGGGTCGCCCCTCGACCTGCTGGTCCTCGCCGACGGCGATGCGCCCGCCGCGCCGGCGGGGCAGGTCCCAGCCGTCCACCTCGGGGTGCGGTCCCACGCCGGCGGACCACACCGTGAGGTCGGAGCGGATGCTGGTGCCGTCGGTGAGCACGACGGCGTCCGGCCGGACCTCCGCGACGCCGGCCCCCAGGTGCAGCTTCACCCCGCGGTGCCCCAGCTCCTTCGCGGCGTACTCGCGCAGGCTCGGGTGGAACGACTTGAGCAGCTCGGTGCCCCGCTGGACGACGGTGATCTCGAACGCGTCGCCGTGGATCTCGGGGAAGGCGGGCGCGAGCCCGGCGGTGCGCAGCTCCGCGAGCGCGCCGGCGACCTCGACCCCGGTGGCGCCGCCGCCCACGACGACGACGCGCAGGCCGTCGTCCGACCCGGGGGTGAACGCCGAGCGCTCCAGCCGGATGAAGAGCTGGTCGCGGATCCGCAGCGCCTGCGAGCGGGAGTACATGCCGAGCGCGTTCTCCTTGGCGCCCGGGGTGTCGAAGAAGTTCACGGTGACGCCGTTGGCGAGGACCAGGAAGTCGAAGGGGATCTGCTCGTCGTTGGCGAGGCGGATGGCGCGGGCGTCGTGGTCGATGCCGACCAGGTGCTCGTGCAGCACCCGCAGGTTCTTCTGCTTCAGCCGCAGCCCGCGCAGCCAGTAGGTGACGTCGCCGGGGTTCAGCCCTCCGGTGGCGACCTGGTACAGCAGCGGCTGGAACGTGTTGTACACGCGCCGCTCGACCAGGGTGACGCGGACGGGGGCCTTCGCGAGGGCCTTCACCACCGCGAGACCGCCGAATCCTCCGCCGACGACCACGACATGGGGAAGGTTCTCGGTGCGCTCGCTCACGGGGACCACGGTAGGTGACCTGACATGATGCTGCCGTGCCCGAGCTCCTCGCCGTCTGCCGCGTGTTCGCCCTCCTGCCCGACGCCGGGACGGTCGGCGTCACCGCCATCGACAAGCGCCCCGTCGACGGTCGGGTGAAGGCGCGCCCGTACGGGCTGTACGCCGACGTGCAGGCGGACCGCGCCAACCACGGCGGCCTCGACCAGGCGGTGTACGCGTACTCCCAGGAGGACGCGGAGGCGTGGGGCGCCGAGCTGGGCTACGAGGTCACGCCCGGGCTGTTCGGCGAGAACCTGCGCACCCGCGGCCTCGAGGTGAGCCGCGCCGTCGTCGGCGAGCGCTGGCGCGTGGGCACCGCCCTCCTCGAGGTGACGCAGCCCCGCACGCCGTGCCAGACGTTCGCCCGTCGCCTCGACTCGCCGCCGCGCTGGGTGCGCCGGTTCACGCAGGCGAACCGGACCGGCGCGTACCTGCGGGTCGTGGAGAACGGCGACCTGGGCGCGGGCGACGCCGTCGAGGTGGTGCACCGGCCGACGCACGGCGTGACGCTCGCGGACTGGTTCGGGGCGTACAACCGGCTCGACGGCGCGGCCGTGCTCGCCGACGTCGCGAAGGCGCTGGTCGTGGCCCACGACGACGGCGAGCTGCGGCTCAGCGACGAGATGCGGGAGCGGGCGCAGCAGGTCCTGGATCGCTGACCGGCCCGACCCCGTACCGGTGCCCGGCGTACCCCCAGACGGCGAGGGCGAGCGCGGGGCCCCAGAACCAGGCGGGGAAGTACAGGGCCGCGGTCCACCCCATCATGACGAGCATGGGGACGGCGGCGCCGCAGAGCATGACGGCCACGATCCCGCCCGGCACGATGGCGGCTGCCGGCGGCACCGGTCGGCCGGCGCGGCGGCCGAACCAGCGCGGCAGGACCTCGCCCCACGGCAGGATCAGTCCGAGCGTGAGGACGATGCCGAGCCAGGCGCCGGACGAGAGCGACAGGCCCTGGATCCGGACGGGGAGGTCGAGCGCCTCGCCGTCGCTGAGCGCAGGCCACGGCGTCAGCCAGGTGAGACGGGCGAGCGCGTAGGGCAGGGGGCCGAGCGCCGCGACCACCGTGAACAGCGTGCGGTGCCGTGTCACCCAGGCAGTGGCCCGGCGCAGGGACCCGCGTCGCCAGGCGGCCACCAGGGCCAGCCCGGCCCAGGCCGACGCCGTCGCGAGCGGCAGCAGCACGGCGAGCAGGCTCCACCGTTCGCGCGCGAACCCTGCCGCGATGCCGCCGATCCAGGTGCCGAAGGCGTCCTGGGCGACGACCACGCCGACGACGGCGGCCACGGTCGCGAGCAGCAGCGGGAGCCGCCAGGCGGGGCGGTGGCGGAACACCTGCACCCCCGCCCACACGGCGAGGACCGGCACCGCGAGGGCGACGAGGTAGCCGGCCACGCTGAGCGTCCCGGATCCCTGGGCGAGGATCCCGAACGCGAGGACCTGGGCGACGGCGACGGGCGCGACGAGGGCGTCCGCCCCGCGGGCCGCGGGCCGGACCGACGTGGGCTGGGCGGATCCGGGCTGGGTGGGTCCCGGCGGTGCGGACCTGGGGCGGGCGAGGACGGCCGCGGCGGTCACGACGCCGAGCAGCGCCGTCACGAGCAGGATCCCCATGAGGAGCGGGCCCGGCAGGAGCTCCTGGCCGAGCGTGTTGTCGACCTCGAGGAACGGGTTGATGGCGGGCCGTGCGGCGAAGACGCCGACGAGGGCCGCCGTCGCGGCCGACGTGCCGAGCGCGACGGCCGCGAGCCGCCGGCCGTATCGCGGTGTCTCGCGCTCCCGCACGGCGGCCTCGGGTGCGGGGGCACCGGCTGCGGGGATCCCGGGGGGTACGTCGTGGGGGACGAACGGGGTGGTCATCGTGGTGCCTCCGGTCGGTGGGTGGTGCTGTCCACGCTGCCGTCGCGGACCCCCCGCCGGCCTCCCCTTGCCGGGGGACCCGCGTCCCCCGAGGTCGGGAACGACGGCCGCGCGACTCAGGGTCACGTCGTGCGGGTCACGGGTCACGGGGTGCGGGGTCACGGGGTGCGGGGTCACGGGTTGCGGGTCACGACAGGCACGGTCCGGGGTGGTGACCGCATGCCCCGTGCGCCGTCACCCGGGGCGCCCGGCGTGACGACGGCCCGCTCTCAGGGGACCGCGCGCTGCGTCCACAGGCTGCTGATCTGCCCTTGTGGGGTGTGCTCGCACCCGCTACTCTCGAACACATGTTCGAAGACGACGGATCGAGGACGGTCCCCCGGCCGGCCGACACCCGTGGTCCTCGGGCACCCGGCTCCGGCGCGGCCTGTGCCCCGGCCGCGCCGGAGCCGCACGCGTCGCGCGCACCGCTCGTCACGGCGGTGCGCGCGACGGTCCTCGAGCGCACGCTCGCCGGGCTTCTTGGTGCCTTTCCGGGCCGCACGGCCGGCGACGGGCTCGAGGGTCGGGACGGCGGCACCTTCGTCGACCGCGCATGCGGCGGTCACCACGGCGGCGGTCCGGAGAGCGGCGGTCCGGAGAGCGGCGGTCCGGGGACGGGCGGCGGCGGTCCGGGGACGGGCGGCGGCGGTCCGGGGACGGGCGGCGGCCGAGCCGTCGCCCTGCGCTGGGCGCCTGTCGGGGCGGTGCTCGACACCGGTCGCCGCGCGGCCCGCCCTGGCGCGCCGGACCGGTTGTCGGCTGATGCCGCTGACCGGTCCACAGGCGTCGGCCTTGACGTCGCGGCGCTCGGCCCCCGCCGCCGCGCCGACCTCGACCGAGCGCCCGCCGGCGTGGTGGGCCAGGCCGCGGCCGTGCCGGGCGGTGCGGGCGCGGGTCGCCCTGCCGCCCGCCCCCTGCTCGCGTTGCTGGATGTCATGGGCCCCGGCCCGGAGCTGGCGAGCACGCTGGCCCTCCTCGACGAGGCGGAGCTGGACGACTTCACGATCCTGGAGGTGCTAGCCGCGTGGGAACGGGTCGCCGCGTGGGCGCAGGCGGGCTCAGCGCGGGTGCTGGCAGAGATGCTGGAACGCACCCGGGGGTCGTCGCGGCACGAGTTCGTGGCGGACGCCGTCGCGGCACGGCTCGGTCTCACGCGGCACGGCGCGGCGCAGCTCGTCACCGTGGCGCACGGCACGTCCCGGCTGCCCGAGGTGGCGGACGCGCTGGCGTCCGGCGTCGTCGACCGCCGCAAGGCGGAGGCGCTGATCGACGCGGGACGCCTCCCGGACCACCTGCGCCGCGAGGCAGTCGCCGAGGTGCTGCCCGACGCCGAGCACCTCACGGTCCCGCAGATCCGCGCGCGGATGCGCCGGGCGGAGATCGCCGCGGACCCCGACGGCGCGGACGAGCGGCACCGCGCGGCCCGGGCCGAACGCTTCGTGCGGCTCGAGCCCGTGGACGACGCGATGGCCTACCTCACCGCCTACCTGCCCGCCGACGACGCCGCCCGCGCGTTCGCCGCGATCGACGACGTCGGCCTCGCCATGCGCCGCGCGCCCGGGGAGTCGCGTCGGCTGGACGAGTGCCGCGCCGACGCGTTCACGGCGCTCGTGACGGGTCAGGTCGACGCAGCCCGCCAGACGGACGAGGCCGGGCAGACGGACGAGGCCGGGCAGACCGACGCGGCCGGAGGGAGCGCCCGGCACACCCCTCGCCCCAGGACGCGGGGAGGCGTCCGGGTGTCGGTGGCGGCGTCGACGCTGCTGGGCTCGGACGACCTGCCGGCGATCCTCGCGGGCCACGGGCCGATCCCGGCCCCGATGGCGCGGGCGCTCGCGTCCGACCCGGACGCCGTCTGGCAGAGGCTCTTCACCGACCCCGCGAGCGGGGTGCTGGCCGACGTGTCGTCCCGCACCTACCGGCCGAGCGGGGTGCTGCGCGCGGCGGTCGTGGCGCGCGACGTCACGTGCACGTTCCCCGGCTGCCGGGTGCCCGCCGCGTCGTGCGACCTCGACCACGTCGCGCCGTTCGACCCGACCTCGGACGCCGCGCAGACGCACGGCGCCAACCTGCACGCTCTGTGCCGCACCCACCATCGCGCCAAGACGGTCGGCGGCTGGCAGGTCGCGCGGGACGCGGCCACCGGCGGCACCACCTGGACCGCCCCGACCGGCCACCGGTTCTCCCGCGACCCGGTGACGCAGGACCCGCGCACCGCTGTGCCTCCGCACCGGGACCGCGGCCCGGCGACGCAGGACCCGCGCGCCGCACGGCCTTCGCACCGCGACCGCGACCGAGATCGCGACCGAGATCGCGACCGAGATCGCGACCGAGATCGCGACCGGGCGCGAGACCGCGAGAGAGGCCGGGACCGGCACCGGGACAGCGATCGGCACGGGGATGGCGATCGGCACCGGGACGGGCCGCCGCCTTTCTGAGCTGGTGCCCCGAGCCGATGTCCGGAGCGGATGTCCTGAGCACGCGACGGAGCACGTCCCGCCGTGTTCGGGATCTGTCCACGGGGGGTTCATCGTCCGGCCCGCGCGGCGTCCCCCTCGGCGCCTACGGTCCGGGACATGAGCGAGCAACGGAACGAGCACGTCGACGTGCCCACCCGCACCGACCAGACCCCCGCGGAGGTGTCCGCCGCCCCCGGGGCGGCCCCCGCCCCCGGAACGCCGGCCGTGGACGAGCGGTCCGGCGTCGGTCGCCGCACCTTCATGACCCTGACGGGCCTGGGCGCGGCGGGCACCGCCGTCGCGGCAGCCCCGTCGGCGGCGGCGTCGACCAGCGGTTCGACGGCCGCCGCGGGCGGCCGCGCCCCGAAGCTGAGGTTCCGCAAGGACGGCACGTACACGATCGTGCAGTTCAACGACACCCAGGACGACGAGAAGATCGACCGCCGCACGCTGGAGCTCATGCGTGCGGTGCTGGACGACGAGCGGCCGGACCTCGTGATCCTCAACGGCGACAACATCACCGGCGGCTGCGACACCCCGCTCGAGATGCGCCAGGCCATGAACAACGTGGTCCAGCCGATGGAGGAGCGCCAGGTCCCCTGGGCGATCACGTTCGGCAACCACGACGAGGACTCGACGCCCACCAGCGGTGTGGACGAGGAGCAGATGCTCGCGTTCTACCGCTCGTACCGCCACAACGTGAACGGCCCGACCGCCCAGGGGGTGACCGGTCAGGGCAACTCGCACCTGCTCATCGACGGCACGAACGGGCGGCCCGCGTTCAACGTGTGGCTGCTCGACTCGGGCCGCTACGCCCCCAGCACGATCGCGGGGCAGAACCTCACCGGCTACCCGACGTGGGACTGGGTGCGGATGGACCAGGTGGACTGGTACTACCGCACGTCGGTGGAGCTGGAGAAGCGCTACCGTCGCGCGATCCCGTCCCTCATGTTCATCCACATCCCGCTGTGGGAGTACCGCTTCATGTGGTTCGGCTCTGTGGACGGCCGCACGGCGGCGGACCACGAGCGCGGCGTGGCGCGCCACGGCATCGTGGGGGAGCGCAACGAGGAGGAGTGCCCCGGGCCGTTCAACTCGGGCCTGTTCTCCGCCGTCCAGCACCGGGGCGACGTCAAGGGCATCTTCTGCGGCCACGACCACGTCAACACGTACGCGGGCGACTACTACGGGGTGCGGCTGGGCTACTCCGGCAACACCGGGTTCGGCACGTACGGGCTGAGCGGCGCGGAGCGGAACCGCCTGCGCGGGGCGCGCGTGTACCGGCTCGACGAGTCGGTGGACGGTGTGCTCGTCGACACGACGATGCGGTTCGCGTCCGAGTTCGGCATCGACCTCACGGCCGACGACCAGTGGATGGAGCCGCTGCCGCTGCCGGGCGGCAAGAACTAGGTCAGCGGCGCCAGGTCAGCGGCGCCGGCCGCGCGTCGGCTCGGACGGGGGCCACTCGCCGTCGTCCGAGCCGTCGTCGGCGGAGTGCAGCAGCTCCTGCAGCTGCACCTGCACGCGGTCGACGCGCGGCACGTCCCGCAGCACCATGCCCGCCTTCTCGGTGGCGTCGGAGACCTGCAGGGTGCCGCACCCGAGCAGCCGGTCCAGGAGGTCCTTCTCGAGGGCGACGTCGTTGATGCGGTACAGCGGGATGTCGCGGCCGACGCGCGTGACGATCCCGGAGCGCATGGCGATGCGCTTGGTGGTGACGGTCCACGAGGTGGTGCGCCACCTCAGCCACGGCACGAGCACCCACACCACGGCGACGACGAGCAGCAGACCGAGCACGATCCAGCGGACCACGTCGTCCATCGGGACGACGAACGAGAACGCGGCGGCGACGAGCAGCACGAGGAGGAGCAGGAACGGCCAGATGACGGCCTTCGCGTGCTCGTGCAGCTCCAGGACGACGTGCTCGCCGCCGATGAGGTCGTCGTCGTTCAGCGTCATGCGGCACATCGTGCCAGACGCACCGCCGCGGGGGACCGGTCCACCACCGCGGGACCGGTCAGACGTGCGGCGGCAGGTTCCACCCCTCGATGGTCCGCAGGTCGTGGCCGTAGCCGAGCTGGCAGATCGCGGCCGTGCCGAGCTCCAGCCGCGAGCCGAACCGCGGGTCGATGCCGAGCCATGCCGTCGCGAGCACGCGCAGCAGGTGCCCGTGCGCCACGGCCAGCACGTTGCCGCCGGCCTGCAGGGTGGCGTCGGCGCGCTCGACGAAGCGCCGGGCGCGGGCGGCCACGTCCTCCAGCAGCTCCCCGGGGCGGCCGCCGCCGTGCTCCGTGTCGGGCGGCAGCACGCGCACGCCGTCGTCGAAGATCTGGAAGTCGTGGCCCAGGAGCGCCGACACGTCGACGCTGGTGCGCCCGTCCACGGGCCCGTAGTCCCACTCCGCGAGGTCGGGGTCGACGACGGCGTCCGGGTAGCCGACGATCGCGGCCGTGCGGCGGGCGCGCTCGAGCGGCGAGGCGAAGACGGCGGCGAAGGAGAGGCCGGACAGCGCGCGGCCGGCCGTGCGGGCCTGCTCCTCGCCCGCCAGCGTGAGCGGGAGGTCGGTGCGACCGGTGTGCTGCCCGCTGGCGCTCCACTGTGTCTCGCCGTGGCGCAGGAGCACGAGCTGGGGGTCCTTGCTCGGCACGAGGGGCATGCCTCCGAGCATCGCGCAGGCGAGCGCCGGGGGCACGCGGAAGCACGCGCCGCGGGCACCGGGGAAGAGGCCTGTGGGCGACGGTCCAGGTGGCTCCCAGAGTTCGCTAGAGTGGCGCCGCCGTCACACGACCATCACATCTTCATCACTCGCCTCGACGCCCGGCTCGTCGCCGTCACCTCAGGAGTCCGCGTGCTCGTCTTCGTCCTCATCGGCGTAGCAGGGATGGTCCTGCTGCTGGTCTCCCTCCTCGTCGGCGATCTGGTCGACCTCGGGGACGGGTCGCTGTCCGGGACGTCGCTCGGCGTCGGCGCCGTGGTCTTCGGCGCGGTCGGCACGATCGTCGTCGCCAACGGTCTTGACGCCTGGATCGCCTACGTGGCGTCCGCGGTGGTGGGGGTGCTGGCCATCCTTCTCGCGCAGATGCTCGTGCGCCGGCTGGCGTCGAGCGACGACGGCGTCGCCATCTCTCTGGTCGGGGCCCACGGCACCGCCATGACAGACCTGACGCCGATGTCGGGCGAGGTCTCCCTCGACGTCCCGAGCGAGCTCGAGCGCCGCCTGGCCCGCTCCGACGAGCCGATCGCCGCGGGGTCCCGCGTCGTGGTGCTCGAGCACTCCGGCTCCACCGTGCGGGTCGGGGTTCCCGGCCAGCACGCCCGCTGACCTCCCCACGACCGGAAGGAGACGCGCTCCGGCGCGCACCATGTTCGACTCGACCGACAGCAGCTTCATCACCACGATCGCGGTGCTCGCCCTCGTGGTGGCCTTCCTCGCGGTGGGCATCTTCGTCGCCCAGCGCATCCGCCGGGTCCCGCCGAACCAGGCCCTCGTCATCGTCGGCCGGGGCGCCGGCAAGAAGGAGTCCGCCGCCCAGAGCCAGCGGGTCGTCATCGGCGGCCGCACGTTCGTCTGGCCGATCCTGCAGCAGGGCTTCGCGATCTCGCTCGAGCAGCGGCAGATCGGCATCACCGTCGAGGGCGTCGACAAGAACCGCATCAAGATCGCGATCAAGGCGTCGATCAACTTCAAGGTCCGCGGCGACGACGAGGGCGTGCGGCGCGCGGCCCAGCGCTTCCTGTCCCAGCAGGAGATGCTCACCGAGATCATCAAGGAGTCCCTCGAGGGCTCCCTGCGCTCCATCGTCGGCGACATGACGATCGAGCAGATCATCTCCGACCGCAAGGGCCTGTCCGACCGCGTCGTCGAGTCCACCAAGACCGACCTGGCCGAGCAGGGCCTGCAGGTCGACCTGCTCAACATCTCCGACATCTCGACGCCCGGGTCGGACTACCTGTCCAACCTCGGTCGTGCGGAGGGCGCCCGCGCCCTGCAGGTCGCGGAGGTCTCCGAGGCCGAGGCGCGCCGGGTGTCCGAGTTCGCCGTCATCGAGGCGGCCGAGCAGATCGCCGAGCGGCAGAAGGCGCTCGACCTCAAGAAGGCGGTCATCAAGGCCGACACGGACCGCGCGAACGCCGAGGCGGACGCCGCCGGCCAGCTCGCCCGGGCCGAGCAGGACCGTCTGGTGGCGCAGCAGGAGCGCGAGGCGCTGGCCGAGCAGGCCCGCGTGACGCAGGAGCGCCTCGACATCGAGATCCGCAAGCCGGCCGAGGCGAAGGCGTACGCCGAGGTCCAGGAGGCCACGGCACGCCGCGACGCGGCGAACGCCGCCACCGAGGCCGACGCCTTCAAGCGCACCACCATCGCCGAGGCGAACAAGACGGCCGCGATCCAGGACGCCGAGGCGTCGGCCGCCGCCGTGCGCCGCGCCGGCGAGGCCGAGCGTGACCGCCAGATCGCGCTGGCGGAGGGCATCAAGGCCGAGGGCGAGGCCAAGGCGTTCGCCGTCGAGGCCGAGGGCCGCGCCGAGGCCGTCGCGACCGACGCCAAGGCGGAGGCGCTGAAGAAGTACGGCGAGGCGGCGCTGGTGCAGGAGCTCATCGAGCGCCTGCCGGAGATCGTGCGCGCCGCGGCCGAGCCGATCGGCTCGATCCAGGGCATGACCGTGATCTCCACCGACGGTGCGTCGGCCGTGACGAAGACGGTCGCGTCCGTGCTCGGCGAGGGGCAGGGCGTGGTCAAGCAGCTCACCGGGGTGGACATCCACCAGCTCATCGCGGGCATCGCGGGCGGGCAGCTCCCGACGTCCGACGCCGAGAGGTCGGCGGCGTCGAACGGGGCCGCGCCGCTGAACTGACCGGTCCGCACCCTGTGCGACGCACGCCACGCCCCGCCGCGGGAATCGCCTCCCGCGGCGGGGCGTTCGTGCGGGTGTGACTACAGCTCTCAAGATCGACGTCTGGTCGGACGTCGCGTGCCCCTGGTGCTACATCGGCAAGCGCCGCTTCGAGTCCGCGCTGCAGCGGATCGCGGAGCGCGACGGCGCCGCCCCCGAGGTGGAGGTCGAGTACCACTCCTTCGAGCTCTCGCCCGACACCCCCGTCGACTTCGAGGGCACGGCGACGGAGTTCCTGGCCGACCACAAGGGCATCCCGCTGGAGACGGCCCAGCAGATGCAGGACCAGGTGACCGCGCTCGCGGCGGCCGAGGGCCTCACCTACCGGATGGACCAGGTCCGGCACACCAAGACCCTGAAGGCGCACGAGCTGCTGCACCTCGCCAAGGCCTTCGGCAAGCAGTCGGAGATGAAGGAGCGCCTGCTGCGCGCGTACTTCACCGAGGGCGAGCACGTGGGTCGGGTCGAGGACCTCGCGGACCTCGCGGCCGAGGTCGGACTGGAGCGCGAGGCGGTCGTCGTCGCGCTGAACGCGGGCACGTTCGCCGAGGCGGTCGCCGACGACATGGCGCGCGCCCGCGCCTACGGCATCAACGGGGTGCCGTTCTTCGTGCTCGGTGGCCGCTACGGCGTGTCGGGTGCGCAGGACCCGGACGTGTTCGTCCAGGTGCTCGACCAGGTGCTCGACCAGGTGCTCGCCGAGAGCTGAGCCGAGCGATCGAGGCACAACTCACACCGTCCAGCCCTGGCTGTGAGACGCAGTATCACCGAGAATCGAGGCCTCGCCCCGCACCGTCGCGGGCCCGCCCCGGGGAAGTCGAACAGGCTCCGACCCCGCGGCTGTGAGACCCCTGGAGGAGGATCATGAACGACGCCATCGCGAACTCGTCCCACTCGATCGCCAACCCGCGCCGCACCACCCTGGTGTCGCTCAGCGCGGCAGAGGCCGCGGCGCCCCACCACGGCGCCGGCGACGAACGCCCGCTGCAGCTGCTGGGCGACGACGGCGCCGTCTGCGTCGACGGTGTCTGCAGCCTGCCCGAGTAGCCAGACCGCGTACGCAGCCCGAAGGCGTAGCGGTCAGAACGCGCGGTAGTCCGCGATCGACAGCCGCGGGCCCCGGCGCGGGGCCTGCGGCCTGCGGTCGAGGAACAGCAGCCGCACCACGCGGTGCCGGTGCGGGGCGTAGGGCGCGAGGAGGCGCAGCATCCCCTCGTCGTCGGTCCGCTCGCCCGTGAGCGCCCAGCCGACGGCGCTCGCGAGATGGAAATCGCCCACCGACACCGCGTCGGCGTCGCCGAACGCGCGCTGCGCCACCTCGGCCGACGTCCACCGCCCCACGCCGGGGACCTTCTCGAGCCGGGCCCGCGCCTCGCCCCCCGGCAGGGCGCCCGCCTGCTCCAGGCGTGCCGCGACCCCGGCGGCCCGCACGACCGTGGCGGCGCGACGCGGGTCGACGCCGGCGCGGTGCCAGTCCCACGTCGGGACGGCGGCCCACTCCCGCGCGGACGGCACCACCCGCAGCCCGTCGGGCGCCGGGCCGGGAGCCGGGGACCCGTGCCGGGTGACGAGCCACCGCCAGGCGCGGTGCGCGGTGACGACCTGCACCTTCTGCTCGAGGATCGCCGGCACCAGCGCCTCCATCACGCGCCCGCTGCGGCACATCCGCAGACCGGCGTGACGCCGCGCGGCGTCGCGCGCCTGGGGCGGCGGGGTGAATGCGGAGGCGTCGTCGGCCTCGCCGAGCAGCTGGGGCAGGTCGTCGGCCGCCTCCCGCGAGCCCGGGCCCCAGTGCTGCACGACGACGGTGCGCTCGTCGGCGGCGACGAGGCGCTGGGTCACCGGGCCGGACGCGCGCAGGGTGGTGCGCCAGTGGGCGCCGTCGGGGGTGCGGCGGACGGTCGGGTCGTAGGCGCCGTGCCGCAGCGGGCCGAGCGTCAGCCCGAGGTCGAGCGGTCGGTCCGAGGAGTGCTCGACGGTGACGTCGGCGCGCGGGGCGGCGTCGGCCGGGGCACCGAGATCGGTCAGGTCGAGGCTAGTCAAGTCGAGGCTAGTCAAAGAGGGTTCCGAGCTCCCACCCGGTGTCGCTCCGGGCGCCGACGGGTTCCTTGACGGTCCCGGTGGTGTCCCGGGACGCCCGCTCGGCCGGCTCCGGGGACTGACCGTGCGTGCCGGCGCCCGTCGTCGTCCCGCCCTGGCCCTCGTCGGCCATGAGGAGCAGCTGGTCGACGCCGCCGCGCCCCGCGGCCCAGTCCTGGGCCGCGAGCCCGGCGAGCTGGTCGGCGCGCTCGTTGAACGGGTTGCCCACGTGGCCCCGCACCCAGCGGAACCGGACCGGGCCCTCCCGGCCGGTGATCGCGGCGTCGATGGCCTGGATCAGGTCGAGGTTCTTCACGGGCTCTCCGGAGGCGGTGCGCCAGCCCTTGCGCTTCCACCCGTGGATCCACTCGGACGCGCAGCGGATCGCGTACTGGGAGTCCGACTCGATGAGCAACGGCTCGGCCCCGGGATGCGCCTCGATCGCGCGGTGCAGCGCGGTGAGCTCCGCGACCTGGTTGGTGCCGGACGCGGCGCCGCCGGAGTCGAAGCGCCCGCCCTCGTGGGCGATCCACGCCCAGCCGATCGCGCCGCCGGGGTTGCGGAGGCACGAGCCGTCAGTGCTGACAATGATCACGCCGGAGTCTCCCAGTGTCCGAGCCCCTGGTTGCCGCCCCTATTGTGCCCCGACCCGGTGACACTCGGGTGCGTGTCCACACCGCCGGGGTGCGGACGCCCGAAAACTCCGGCTCCCGGCCCCGGAAGCGGGCACGGCTCCGCCCGGAACCCACGGCGGAGGCTCAGCGGCCATCATGACGGCATGAACGACGGCACTGCCATGCCCGCGCCCGGCCGACCGGCCCGCCGCCCCTCCGACATCCGGAAGTGGCGCCGCTACCTCGCCGACGAGCGCGCCGAGGCCGCGACCTACCGCGACCTCGCCCGCCGACGCAGCGGCGAGGAGCGCGCGATCCTCCTCGCGCTCGCCGACGCCGAGAGGCGGCACGAGCAGCACTGGCTCGACCTCCTGGGAGACGACGTCGGGCACCCCCTGCGCGGCGACCTGCGCACCCGCATGCTCGGCGTCCTCGCCCGCCGGTTCGGCGGCGTCTTCGTGCTCGCCCTCGCGCAGCGCGCCGAGGCCCGCTCGACCTACGACCGCGAGGAGCATGCCACCGCCACCATGGCGGCCGACGAGCAGATCCACGAGGAGGTGGTGCGGGCGCTCGCGAGCCGGGGGCGCAACCGGATGTCCGGCACGTTCCGCGCCGCCGTCTTCGGCGCCAACGACGGCCTGGTGTCCAACCTCGCCCTCGTGCTCGGCATCGGCGCCTCGGGCGTCTCCTCGCAGACCGTGCTCCTCACCGGCGTGGCGGGCCTCCTCGCGGGCGCCCTGTCCATGGGCGCGGGGGAGTTCGTCTCGGTGCGCTCGCAGCGGGAGCTGCTCGAGGCGTCCAGCCCGGACCCGAAGAGCGCCACCGCGCTGCCGCACCTGGACGTCGACGCCAACGAGCTGGCGCTCGTCTACCGGGCGCGCGGGATGACGCCCGACCAGGCGCAGGGGCGCGCCGACCGCGTGCTCGCCGGGCTGGCCGCGACCGGCACGCTGGCGCCGGAGGTGCTGGAGGAGGACGCGGCGGCCGAGCCCGCCGCCGTCGAGCAGGTCGAGCAGGTCGAGCGGGACGACGACCTCGAGACCCACGGCACGGCGTGGGGCGCCGCGATCTCGAGCTTCTGCTTCTTCGCCTCCGGCGCGCTGATCCCCGTGCTGCCCTACCTGCTCGGCCTCACCGGCGGCGAGGCGATCCTCGTGGCGGGCCTGCTCGTGGGGCTGTCGCTGCTGGTCACGGGCGCCATCACGGGGCTGCTCTCCGGCACCTCGCCATGGACGAGGGCGCTGCGCCAGCTCGCCATCGGCTTCGGGGCGGCGGCCGTCACCTACGCGCTGGGCCTGCTCTTCGGGACCTCGGTGGCCTGACCCGATGACCTGACCCTGGTGGCGGTCCGGGGGCGTGCGCGCGGCCCGTTGTGGTTGCGCGACAGTTGCTCTGGCGTCACAGTGTGAGGTGGGTCACGGGTGGTTGCCCGTGGCGACGCGTGGCATCGAAGGGGGCCGAGTGACACGCAGCGTGGATCGGGCGCGGGCGGCAGGACGCCGCCGGACCTGGCTCGCGCGCGCGACCGGCGTCGCCGTCGGGCTGGTCGGGGCCGCTGCGCTGAGCGTCGCGATCGCGGGCTCCGCGGCCGCCGACGACGGTGGCGACCGGGACGGCGGGATCGTCGGGTCCGTGGTCCGGGCGGTCGGCGACCACGGTCGGTCTCACGGCCGGGAGGACGCCGCCGAGCTGCCCGCGCAGGACGCCGAGCGGCCCGCGCGCCAGTCCCCGGAGAGCGACTCCCGTCCCCTGCGCGACGCCGTCGAGAAGGCTGTCGCGCCGGTGCGCGAGAAGGTCGAGCCGCTGCGGAAGAAGGTGCACGACGAGGTCGTCGCGCCCGCCGAGGAGGCCGCCGACCAGGTGGCCCGCGAGCTGTCGGGCGAGGCTGTCGCCGAACGCTCCGAGCCGAAGCACGAGGACCGGGCGGAGCCCGAGCCCGGTTCCGAGGCGAGCACGGCGCCTGCTGCTGAGGAGCGCGCCGCCACCGAGGACGCCGCCGCGGAGGACGCCGCCGCCGAGGACGCCGCCACGGAGGAGCCCCCGTCCGGGCCCGCGAAGCGGGCTCCTGAGGAGAAGGCCGCCGACCGGCTGCCCGCCGAGCTGTCCGGCGAGGACGCGCGGGACGACGTGCCCGGCCTCGAGGCGCTGACGGAGCCCGCCGGTGCGGCGCTCGAGCCGGTGGCGGCCACGGTCGAGGCCGTCACCCGCCCGCTGGGTGCGGTGACGGAGCCGGTGGGGAAGGTCGTCGAGGAGGTCGTCCGGCCGCTCGCGCCGGTGGTCGACCCGGTGTCGCAGGTCGTCGAGGGGGTCACGACCCCTGCGGGCGAGGTGCTCGAGCCCGTGACGGGTGCGGCCGCGGAGACGTTGACGCCCGTGGCGAAGGCCCTGTCCCCGGTGCTCGAACCTGTCGGCGGCGTGGTCCACGAGGTCACCCGGCCGCTGGCGCCCGTCACGGACGCCGTGGGCGACGTCGTCGCGCCGGTCGTGACGACGCTCGATCCCGTCCTGGACCCCGTCGTGGGGCTGGTGACGCCGGTGACGCGAGCGCTCGAGCCCGTCGTCGACCCGGTCCTCGGCACCGCCGCGCCGGTGATCGACGCGCTGGCACCCGTGGTCGAACCCGTCGGTGGCGTGATCGCGCCGATCACCGACCCGGTCGCCGAGGTCACCGCACCCGCCGTCGACGCGCTGGCGCCCGCGCTGGAGGTGCCGGGAGGCGAGGACGGCTCCGTCCTCCCCACGACTCCCTCGACCACGAGCCCCGCGACGCCGCGCGCCGCCGAGCCCGTGGCGGACGTCGTCCGGTCCACGTCGTCGAGCGACGGGCGCCTCGCTCCCGCCGCCGCTCCGCCGTCCGCCGCGCAGGTCGTCCACGCCTACCTCGCGCCGACCGCCGCGCCCGCGGACCGGGAGCCTGCTCCCGCGGGGCCGCCGGCACCGGCGGTGTCCGCCGCCGGCACGGGTTCCGCCTCGACCTCCCGCGGACCGGCCGGGGGCGACACCGCCGCTGACCTCGCGGGCCGTGCCCACGTGACCGCGCGGGCCTGGATCGCCCGCACGGCCGAGCAGCTCGACCGCCTCCCGGCGGTCGCCTCCGAGATCCCCGTCTCTCCTGCCTGACGTGGCCGCGTCGCGCGAGCTCGCGCGACTGCGACCGCGGGCGGCATCCGCCCCCCGCGCACCACGTCAGTCAGGAGTGGATCATGCATACCTCTGTCCGACGAGCGCTGCGCACGGCGCTCGTCGCGGGCGGCCTCGTGGTCGTCGGGGCCGGGATGGCCCAAGCCGCGGACGGTGACGTCGTCGACGTCAGCGTCGGCGAGGACACCTCTGTCGACCTCCATCTGAGCGAGGTCTCCGAGGAGACGAACGACGCGTCCCTCGACACCGCGGTCGACCTCCCCGAGGTCGACACGGAAGCGGTCGAGGACGTGGTCGACAGCGTCGTCGGAGACGACGGCACGGTGGACGAGGTCGCCGGTCCGGACGAGGAGTCCGCGACGACCACCGACGACCTCGTCGACGCCGTCGCCGAGGACGCGCACCAGACCGCCGACGACCTGCAGTCCGGGGACGTCCAGGCCGTCGTCGAGGACGTCGCGGGTGGCGACGGCGTCGTCGACGACGCGATCGAGGACGAGCCCGCCCCGCAGGGCGACGGCAGCGGGTCCGACGAGAGCGGCGGGTCCGACGAGAGCAGCGGGTCCGGTGGCGACGACCGGGGCGACGGCGGCACGCCGCAGCCCGCGGATCGCGGCGCCGGCGGGGCGGTCGACGAGGCCGTGGACCGCGCGTCCGACACGGTGTCGGACGCGGCCGCGGACGTCGACAAGGCGCTCGGGACGGGTTCGGCGGTCAGGGACACCCTGGACGGCGTCACGGGCGAGGACGGGATCGTGGACGACGTCCTCGGCGCCGACGAGCCCGAGTCCGGTGTCACGGACCAGGTCGCCGAGCACGTGGTCGACGACGTCGAGCAGGCCGCGGGACACCTCGCGGCCGGGGACGTCGACGGCGTGGTGGACGACGTCACCGCCGAGGACGGGACGGTCGACGACGCGCTGGAGGACCAGGGTGTCGACGCGGCGCTCGACCAGGTCGGCGAAGCCGTCGACTCGGCCACCGGCGCGGTGGACGACGCGCTCGGCATCGGCACGGCGGTGCAGGACACCGTGGGCGGCGTCGTCGACGTCACCGGCGGGGGCCTCGCCGGTGAGGACGGTGTCGTCGACGGCGTCCTCGGTGCCGACGAGCCGGAGTCCGGTCTCACCGACGAGGTCGTCGAGCACGCGCTCGACGACGTGGACGCCACGCTCGACGGCGTGACGGCCGGTGACCTCGACGGTGTCGTCGGCTCCGTCGTCGCCGACGACGGGCTCGTCGACGACGCGCTCGAGGGCGACGGGACCGTCGCGCTGCCCGGTGTCGATTTCGGTGAGCTGGGCGACGTCGGTGAGCTGGGCTCCCTGCCCGACACCGGCGAGCTGACCGACCTCACCGGTGCGCTGCCGGACCTCGACAGCACCGTGGACGAGCTGCTCACGGCGGTCTCGGACGCGGCGGGCACGGTCGACGACGCGCTGGGCACGGGCTCGACCGTGCAGGGCGCGGTGGACGGGCTGGCCGGTGAGGACGGCGTGGTGGACGACGTCGTCGGTGCTGACGAGCCCGAGAACGGTGTGACCGACGAGGTCGTGGAGCATGCGCTCGGTGACGTCGACGCCACGCTCGACGGGGCGACGACCGGTGACCTGGACCGCGTCGTCGACTCGGTCGTCGCGGACGACGGGTTGCTGGACGATGCGCTGGAGGACAGCGCCACTGACAGCGACCCCGGTGACCTCACCGGTGCGCTGCCAGGTCTGGACGGCACGGTGGACGAGCTGGCGGGCGCGGTCTCCGACACGGCCGGCAGCGTCGACGACGCGCTGGGCACGGACGACCTGGTCGAGGACACGGTCGACGGTCTGATCGGTGAGGACGGCGTGGTGGACGACGTCGTCGGCGCTGACGAGCCGCAGGACGGTGTGACGGACGGTCTGGTCGAGGCGGTCGTGGACGATGTCGACTCGACGGTGGACTCGGTCACGGCCGGCGACCTGCCGGGTGTGGTCGATGACGTGACCGCGGAGGACGGGCTGGTCGACGACGTGCTGGAGGACGGCGGCGTCGACACGGCGGTGGACGATCTGGTCGGTGAGGTCTCGGACCTGACGGGCACGGTCGACGACACGGTCGGCACCGGTTCGCTGCTGCAGGACACGGTCGACGGGCTGCTCGGTGAGGACGGCGTGGTGGACGACGTCGTCGGTGCCGACGAGCCCGAGGGCGGAGTCACGGACGAGGCCGTGGAGCACGCGCTCGACGACCTGGAGCAGATCGCCGACGACCTGACCGAGGGCGACCTCGGCGCGGTGGCCGACGACCTCACGGCTGAGGACGGGCTGGTCGACGACGTGCTGGAGGACCGGGGTCTGGACCCGGTGCTGAACGACGTCGTGGACTCCACGGGGGTCGTGGACGACGTGCTGGGCACGGATGACCTGGTCGAGGACACGGTCGACGGTGTGGTCGGTGAGGACGGCGTGGTGGATGACGTCGTCGGCGCCGACGAGCCCCAGGACGGTGTCACCGACGAGGTCGTGGAGCACGTGGTCGAGGACGTCAACGAGACGGCCGACGACCTGCTCGAGGGCGACCTCGGCGCCGTGACCGACGACGTCCTCGCGGAGGACGGACTCGTGGACGACGTCCTCGAGGACGGCGCCACCGCGGTCGACCCGACGGACCCGACGGACCCGACGGATCCCACGGACCCGACCGACCCGACGGACCCGACCGACCCGACGGACCCCGGTGACGGGGGCAACGGCGGTGACGACGGCACCGATCCTGGCGACGGGGACAACGGCTCCGGCGACGGGAACGGCGGCACGGGTGACGGCACCGACGACGGCGCGACCACCCCGGTGGGCGGTCCGATCGGGTCGGCACCGGGCGCGGACGGCATGGCGCAGCTGCCGGGTTCGTCCGTCGGCGCGTCCGCGGCGTCGGCCTCGGGCTCGGGCTCGGACACCGTGACGGCGCTGGCGACGACCGGCGCGGACCTGCGGCTGGTGGGTCTGGCGCTGCTGCTGGTGCTGACGGGCGCCGCGCTGGTGGCGCGCCGTCGGAGGGCGGCCGTCGCGGTCGAGAACCGCTGACCCCACCGGAGCCGGCACCGGCTCCGGACGGGGCGGCGCGGTCACGGGGGATCACTGGGGAGTGTCCCGTGGCCGCTCCGCCCCGGCTGGGGTCGGCGTGGGCGCGGCACGGCGCAGGGGGCCGGGCCGCGCCCACGGCACGTCGGCGACGAGGGGGCACGCGAGGCGGCCCCGGGCGGACGATCACCGGCTCCGGCCGGCAGACCCGCCCGGGGTTGCCCGCGGAACACGCCTACCCTGGGTCACCGTGCCCCGACTGATCGCCGACCTCACCCCGTTGCGCGTCTCCCCGGCGTTCCGACGGCTGTGGTGGGGCCTGGGCGTGTCGAACATCGGCACGCAGATCACGGTGGTCGCGGTCGGCCTGCAGGTGTACTCGCTCACCGGCTCGACGCTCGCGGTGGGGACGCTCGGCATCGCGGCGCTCCTCCCGCTGGTGGCGCTCGGCCTGTACGGCGGGGCGCTCGTGGACCACTACGACCGGCGGCGGGTCTCGCTGCTCGCGTCGTCGGTGCTGTGGCTGGTGACGGCCGGCATCGCCGCGCAGGCATGGCTCGACGTCGGCTCCGTGAACCTGCTGTACGGGCTGGTGGCGCTGCAGTCCGCGGCGTTCGCCATCAACAACCCGGCCCGCACGTCGATCGTGCCGCGCCTGCTCGAGCCCCAGCTCATGCCGGCCGCGAACGCGCTGCAGACGCTGTCGATGAACATCGCGCTCACGGGTGGGCCGCTCATCGGCGCGACGCTCGTCGGCTGGGGCGGGTACGGCATCGCGTACACGCTCGACGCCCTGCTGTTCACCGCCGCGCTGTGGGCCGTGTGGCGGCTGCCGGCCGTGCCGCCCGAGCCGGGCGTCGACGAGGGCGCGGCCACGGGTGCGCCGCGCCGCCGCGTCGTCGGCCTGAGCTCCGTGCTCGACGGCCTGCGCTACCTCGCCACGCGACCCAACGTGCGCACCACGTTCGTCGTCGACCTCGACGCGATGGTGCTCGCCTTCCCGCGCGTGCTGTGGCCGGCCGCGGGCGCGCTCTACCTGGGCGGCGGGGAGACGACGACGGGCGTGCTCGCCGCCGGGTTCGCCGTCGGCGGCATCCTCGCGAGCGTGTTCTCCGGCGCGCTGGTGCGCGTGCGGTGGCAGGGCCGGATCATCGTGTGGGCCATCACGTCGTGGGGGGTGTGCGTCGCCGCGTTCGGGGCGGTGCTCGTCGCCGTCGGGCCGGGCGCGCCGGACGGTGTGCTGTGGGGCGCGGTGGTCCTGGCGGGGGTGGCGCTGCTCCTGGCGGGCGGGTCCGACGCGATCTCGTCGGTGTTCCGCCAGTCGATCCTGCAGACGGCGACGCCCGACCACATGCGCGGGCGCCTGCAGGGCGTGTTCATCGTGGTGGTCGCGGGTGGGCCGCGGCTGGGCGAGATGGTGCTCGGCACCGAGGCCACGTGGTTCGGCGAGGGCTGGGCGGCCGTCGTCGGCGGCCTCGCGTGCGTCGCGGTCCTGTGGCTCGTCGTGCGGCTCCAGCCGCGGTTCTGGCGCTACGACGCCCGGCACCCCGAGCCGTAGAAGCCCGCCTTACAGGCGCCAGGCGGGGACGAAGTCGGGGTGCTCCACGTAGGGGAGCGCCAGCGCGCGGAGGATGCGCTCCCCGACGAACTCGACGCCGCTGTCGGCGCGCGCCGTGACGTGCCGGTCGAGGTCGACCGTCATGTCCAGCCCGGTGGCCTCGTACGCGAGCTCGACGATCCGTCGCTTGGCGTCGCACTCGGCCAGGACGCGGGCCGGGCTCCAGCCCGGGGTGCCTGCCTCTCCGGCCGTCGCGAGGTCCGCGCGTGCCTCCGCCGCGTCCTCCTCGACCCTGGCGAGCAGGAACTCCGTCAGCGTCAGCGCGTGCATCTGCCCGAGAGTACGCTGCCGCGGCTCATCCGGCGGTCGCGGGGGCGTAGGGCCGCCGGCGGCGCATCCCGGGCAGCGCGGCGAGGGCGAGGATCGCGCACAGCCAGCCGCCCGACATCGTGACGAGGAACCCGGCGTGCGAGTCCGCGGCGTCGATCGCCACGCCCGCCATCCACGACCCGAGCGAGACCCCGACGCCGAGCGACGTGCCCACCCAGGTGAGGCCCTCGGTGAGCTGGTGCGGCGCGACCAGCGCCTGCACCAGCGCGTTGCCGTTGATGAGGGTGGGCGCGATGGCGAACCCGGCGAGGAACATCACCCCCGCCAGGACGGCGAGGTTCTGCACGAAGAAGAACAGGGAGACCCCGACGGCGATCCCGCACGCGGTGATCGTGAACCGGGTCGAGAGCGGTGACACCCAGTGCCGTGCCCCGTACGCCAGCCCCGAGACCATCGAGCCCAGGGCGAAGCAGGCGAGCACCACCCCGGCCAGGCCCTTGACGCCCTGCTCCTCGGCGAACGCCACCGTGGCGACGTCGCTCGAGCCGAACATGACGCCCATGCCGACGAACACCACGGCGAGCACCGGCATCCCCGGCATGCGGATCGCCGACCGGCGGTCGCCCTGCTGCAGCGCGGTCGAGGGAGGGCGAGCGGGCGGCTCGGTGCGGCGCTGGCTGAGGAACCACGCGGCCCCGCCGCCGCCCACGACCGCGGCGACGAGCAGGCCGCCCGCGGGGGCGACCGTGGTCGCGAGCGTGGTGGCCAGCACCGGGCCCACGACGAACACCAGCTCGTCGAGCGCCGACTCGAGCGAGTAGGCGGTGTGCACGCGCCGCGGCTCGGGCAGGGCGTTCGACCACCGGGACCGCGCGAGCGACCCGTAGGAGCCCTGGCTCGCGCCGCCCACCGCGGCGCACACCCACAGCACCCACTCGGGTGCTCCCAGCGTCGCCGCGACCACCAGCCCCAGCAGGCCGACCGTCGTCGTCACCAGCATCGGGGTCATCACGCGGGCCTGGCCCGCCCGGTCGACGAGGCGGGCGATCTGGGGCGCCACCACCGCCTGCGCCACGACGAGCACCGCCGAGACACGGCCGGCCATCGCGTACGACCCGTACAGGGTCTGGACCATGAGCACCGTGCTGATGCCGACCATCGACATCGGGAGGCGCGCGACGACGCCCGCGGCGGAGAAGCGGGCTGCGCCCGGCACGCGCAGGACGTCGAGGTACGGGTTGCGGTTCCGGGTCCCCGACGCCGTGTCGGGGCTCTCGGGGACGGGCACGGTCACTGCGGGATTCTTTCACCGCCGGGAGGTCGCGGCAGCGCCACCGGGACACCGGCCCGGCGCGCGCTGCCCGGCGACGACGCCCCGGGTGCTCCGGTCGGGCTGAGAGCTTCCGTGCGGCCCCGGCCCGGGAGGCGACAGATGTCGGGCCGGGCGGCCAGGATAGGGGCCATGCAGGACGACGGCACCCCCGACACCAGCCCCACACCGCCCCCGACGCACGTCACCGTGGCCGACGACCGTGACCAGCAGGTCTTCGTCGCACGCCTCGACGACGGTCGGACCGCCGGCGGCGCGTACTACGAACGGTCCGAGGGCGTGGTGGTCTTCACCCACACGGAGGTGGACCCCGCCTTCGAGGGGCAGGGGATCGGGTCCCAGCTCGCCGGCGGTGCGCTCGACCAGGTGCGCGCGGGCGGGGAGAAGATCGTGCCGCTGTGCCCGTTCATCAAGGCGTACGTGCGGCGGCACCCCGAGTACGCCGACCTGCTCGCGCACCCCGCCGCCCGGTGAGGGCCGCCGTCTCGACCCGGCGCGGCGGGCTCGCCGCGCTGGGTGTCGTCGTCGTGCTGCTGGCCGGCGGGTGCGCGGGCGGTCTGGACCCCGCCTCGCCCGGCATCGGCGGGGACGACGTCCACACACCGGCCGCCTCCGCCGCGCCGTCGGACACCGCCGCGCCGTCGGAGTCCGCAACGTCGCCGGACACCACCCCGCCGGAGCGGGCCGGCTCCGCCCTTGCCGCGCTCGAGGAGCTGCCGGTGAAGGGCCGGGCGCCGAAGACCGGCTACTCGCGGGACCAGTTCGGCGCGGCCTGGGCGGACGTCGACCACAACGGCTGCGACACCCGCAACGACGTCCTCGCCCGCGACCTCACCCGCACCACGACCGACCCGGGCACGCACGACTGCATCGTGCTGACCGGCGTGCTGGCCGACCCGTACACGGCCACGACGGTCGACTTCCTTCGCGGGCAGGCCACCTCCACGGCGGTGCAGATCGATCATGTCGTCGCGCTGTCGGACGCGTGGCAGAAGGGCGCGCAGAAGCTCGACGGCGTGGCACGCCGCCAGCTCGCGAACGACCCGCTCAACCTGCTCGCCGTCGACGGCCCGACGAACTCCGGCAAGGGCGACGGCGACGCCGCCACGTGGCTGCCGCCGAACAAGGCCTTCCGCTGCCAGTACGTGGCCCGGCAGGTGGCCGTGAAGCAGGCGTACGCGCTGTGGGTCACGCAGGCGGAGCACGACGCCATCGCGCGCGTGCTGTCCCGGTGCCCCGACGAGCCGCTGCCGTCCGGCGGGCCGGCCCCGCAGGTCGCCGGGGTCGACGACGCCGCGTCCGACGCCGCGACGCCCGACCCCGCCACGTCCGCCCCCACCGACGAGCCGGCAGCGGACGCGCAGGCGCCGTTCGCGAGCTGCGCCGAGGCGAGCGCCGCGGGTGCGGCGCCCGTGCGCCGCGGCGACCCGGGCTACTCGTCCCGGCTGGACCGCGACGGGGACGGGGTCGGCTGCGAGTGACGCCCGGGACGCCGGCGGGCGAGCGTCACCCGGGGAGCGTCGCCCCCTGCGCGGCCTGGATCTCCAGCTCGACCCTGAGGGTGGTGCCGACGATGGCGACGCCGGCCGCGGCCACCTCGTTGTACCGGATGGCGAAGGCGTCCCGGCGCAGCTCGGTGGTGGCGCGGAACGCCGCGCGCACCACGCCCTGGGCGTCGGCCCCGGTGCCGAGGTAGGTCAGGTCCAGGTCCACCGGGTGCGCCTGGCCGTGCAGGGTGAGCTCGCCGTGCACGGTCCAGCGCCCGTCCGCGACGGGCGTCAGCCCCGCGGAGCGGTACGTGATGTGCTCGAACCGGTCCACGTCCAGGAAGTCCGGCGATCGCAGGTGCCCGTCGCGGTAGGCGTTGCCGGTGTCGATCGACGCCGCCGCGATCACCGCGGCCACCCCGGAGCGGGAGACGTCGCCGGGGGCGACGTCGATGCGCCCGGCGAGCTCGGTGAACCGGCCCCGCACGCTGGAGATCCCCAGGTGCTGGGCCACGGCCACCACCGACGAGTGCGCCGGGTCGATCGTCCACGGCCCGGGCGGCGGCAGCTCGGTGCCGCCCTGCCGGGCCAGGGTCACCGTGCCGACGGCGGCGCGCCCCGCGGCCGTCACGATCGTCGTCGACGCCGCGGGCGCGTAGCCCACGGCCGTGACGATCGCGACGTACGCGCCGGGCGCGAGCGCGGCCTCGGCGCGGACCGCGCCGTCGTCGTCGGCGCCGGCCCGCAGCATCTGGGCGCCGGCGGCGTCGGTGAGCGTGAGGACGGCGTGCGGCACGGCCCAGCCGTCGCGGGTCCTGACGGTCGCGGTCAGCACGGCGCTCACTCGGCCGGGTGGGCGAGCGCGACGTCGTGGCCGTCCACGCCCTGCCCCGCGAGGCTCAGCGCCGTCGCCGCCGGCGGGTAGCCCGTCGCGATCAGGGTGTACTCGCCGCCGTCCAGGTCGGTGAACGCGTAGGCGCCGTCCTCCCCGGTGGTGGCCGTCCCCGCGACGTTGCCCGCCGCGTCGACGAGCGTGACGCGGGCGTCCGCGAGCGGCCCGTGCGGGGCACGCACGACGCCGGTGACCCGCGCGCCCGCCGCGAGCTCCACCTCGACGCGCGTGATCCCGGCCGCGCCCACCTCGACCGGCAGGGCGCGGGGGCGGAACCCGGCGGCGTTGACCGCCACGGTGACCGGCCCGGGCACGAGCTCCTCGAGCGCGAACGTGCCGTCCTCGGCCGTGCTCGTGGTGGCCTGCAGGTCGCCGCGCACGTCGGTGACCAGCACCATCGCCCCCGACACCGGCAGCAGGTCCGCGCCGCGGACGACGCCGCGCAGGCCGCTGGTGCCGCTGAGCAGCACGTCGTGCGCCAGCGGCGCCGCGCCGACGACGATCGTGGAGGCCTGCGGCTGGAAGCCGTCCGCCGAGGCGATGAGCACGTACGTGCCGGCGCCGGGGGCGTCGACGGCGTACGCGCCGTCGGACCGGGCGATGGCCAGGCCGAGCTGGCGGCCGCCGAGCGAGATGAGCGTGATCGCCGCCTGCGGCAGCGGGGCTCCCTCGGCCCCGCGGACCAGGCCGTGCACCAGGATGCCGGGCGTGCCGTCGCCCGCGGGCGCGGCCACGGCCTGGGCGCGCATCGCCTGGGCCGGCGTCGCGCCGTCGGGCGCCACGCCCCCGGTCGCCACGCCGTCCGGCACGGTGCCGCCGGCCGCGACCAGCGCGGGCTCGGCCGGCGCCTGCTGCGCCGCGGCCTGCTCGAGCCCGGCCTGGGTGCGCAGCGGCACCTCCTTGATGAAGATCACGAGCAGGAAGGCGACGAAGGCGGCGCACGCGCCGATCGCGAAGACGTCAGCGATGCCGTCGCCGTAGGCGCTCTCCATGATGGTGCGCAGCGGCGCGGGGAGCTTGTCCATGTCCGGGATCGTGCCGGACGACGCGCTGGTCCCCTGCGCGAGGGCGGCGCCCTTCGGCCCGAGGTCGGTGAGCCCGTCCCTGACGTATTCGGTGACTCGGTTCGCCAGGACGGCGCCCAGCGCGGAGACGCCGATCGCGCCGCCGAGCGAGCGGAAGAAGTTGATCGTGGAGCTGGCGGCGCCGAGCTCGTGCGGAGCCACCTGGTTCTGCGTGGCGAGCACGAGGTTCTGCATCATCATGCCGACGCCGAGGCCCATCAGGGCCATGAAGACGGCCACGTGCCAGTACTCGGTGTCGTACTGGATGGTGCTCAGCAGTCCGAGGCCGCCGGTGAGGAGCACCGCGCCCGAGACCAGCCAGCCCTTCCACCGTCCGGTCTTGGTGATGATCAGGCCGGACACCGTCGACGAGACGAACAGGCCGCCGATCATCGGGATGGTCATGACGCCGGCCATCGTGGGCGACTTGTCGCGGGCCAGCTGGAAGTACTGGCTGAAGAAGATGGTGCCGGCGAACATCGCCACGCCCACGAACAGCGAGGAGAGCGCGCTGATGGCGACGGTGCGGTTGCGGAACAGGTGCATCGGGATGACCGGCTCGGACACCTTGGTCTCGACCAGGATGAAGAGCAGGATGAGGACGAGCGCCCCGCCGGTCATCGCGTAGGTCTGCCAGGAGTTCCACTCGTACTTGTCGCCCGCGAACGTGACCCACAGAAGGAGCAGGCAGACGGCGGCCGTCGACAGGAAGGCGCCGCCCCAGTCGATCTTCACGTTCTCCCGCTTGACGACGGGCAGGTGCAGCGTCTTCTGCAGCACGATGATCGCGATGATCGCGAACGGGATCCCGACGTAGAAGCACCAGTGCCAGCCGAGCCAGTCGGTGTCGGTGATGACGCCGCCCAGCAGCGGGCCGCCGACCGTGGCGACGGCGAACGTCGCGCCCAGGTAGCCGGAGTACCGGCCGCGCTCCCGCGGGGCGATCATCGACGCCATGATGACCTGGGCGAGCGCGGACAGGCCGCCGCCGCCGATGCCCTGGAAGACGCGGCAGACGATCAGCCACTCCGGGGACTGCGCCATCCCGGCGGCTGCCGAGGCGAGGACGAAGATCACCAGGGCGACCTGGACCAGGACCTTCTTGCTGAACAGGTCGGCGAGCTTGCCCCAGAGCGGCGTGCTCGCCGTCATCGCCAGCAGCGACGCGGTGACGACCCAGGTGTAGGCGGACTGGCCGCCCCCGAGGTCCGCGATGATCTCCGGCAGGGCGTTCGAGACGATCGTCGACGACAGGATCGCCACGAACATGCCCAGCAGGACGCCCGTCAGGGCCTCCAGGATCTGCCGGTGCGTCATCGAGACGCCGGCGCCCCCGGTGGGGTCTGCGGAGTGCCCGGTGCGCTTGGCGTGCGCGGGCACCGTCGCTGTGGTTGCCATGGAAGTCCTTCCGAGGTGGAGCGTGGGGGTGTCGTCGGGCTCACGCGGGGACCGCGGCGCGCGCGGTCGGCCGGCACTCGGCGAAGCTGCCGTGCAGCCGCGCCATGAGGGCGGCGAGGTCGTCGATCTCGTCGCCGTCCCAGTCGCCCATCCGCTCGGCGAACAGGCGGGTGGTGCGCTCGGAGATCTCCTCGAGCTTGCGCGATCCCGCGGGCGTGAGGCTGAGGGTCCAGGACCGCCGGTCCTCCGGGTCGCGCGTGCGCTCGACCCAGCCCTGCTCGACGGCGTGGGACGCGTGCCGGCTGGTGACGGAGGGGTCGATGAGCAGCAGCTCGGCGAGCCGGCTCAGCCGCATCGACCCCTGACGGCGGAGGGTCGACAGCACGGCCGTGGGGCCGACCGGACAGTCGGGCGGAAGGTTCCGCACGATGGTCCGCTTGACCGCACCGACGGCGCGCAGCTGGCGCTGCAGCTCCTCGTACCTCGCGTGGTCCGACTCCGACACCGGGACACACCCCCTAGATGATTGCGGAGAGCAACCTAAAAAAGGTTGCCTGCTGAAATCAAATTCGTCCCGCAGGGCGGACGGTCAGGGGTGGGGCAGGGATGGGGCGAGGGTGGTCAGGCGGAGGGCAAGGGTGAGGAAAGGGTGCGTCAGGCGTGCAGGTCGGCGCGGGTGTGGGGCGCGCCGGCGCCGGCTAGGCGCCCGCCGACCGCCGCGACGCGCGCCACATCGCCGCCAAGTCGCGCGGCCGGTACCGGAGGTACACCCGCTGCGGGCGGCCGCCGCGCATCAGGGCGTCCGTGCCGCCGTCGCAGTAGACGACCTGGCCGGTCATGAAGCGGTTCGCCGGGGAGACGAGGTAGGCGAGCAGGTCGGCGACCGGCTCGACCGGGCCCGGCGCGCCCAGCGGCTGGGGCAGCGCCGTCTCCAGGAGGGCTCGGTCCCGCCCCCAGGTGCGCGTCACGACGTCGGTCGCGACGATCCCCGGAGCGACGGCGTTCAGCACGATGCCGTCCCCGGCCCACGGCGGCGTCACGGCGGTGGCGCGCGCCCACAGGTTCAGGGCGGCCTTGCCGGACCGGTAGACCTGGCTCCCGCGGCCCGTGCGGACCAGCCGGCGCGCCACGGCGAGCGCCCGCGCCTCGTCCCCGTCCCGGCACGCGCGGACCAGGGCGCCGCTGCCGCGGTTCAGCGTGGACGACGACGAGACGACGACGGCGGCGGGCGCGTCCGACGCCGCCAGCAGCGGTCGCAGGCCCTCCAGGACCGCGACCGTGCCGAAGTAGTTCAGGGCCACCGTCTCCGGCCGGGGGGCGCCCATCCCGGCCGCGGCGACGACGCCGTCGACGCGACCGCCGACGAGCGACCGCACCTGCGCGACGAGGTCGTCGCGACCCGACGGGCTCGTGAGGTCGGCGCGGACGTCGACGTCGTCCGCCAGCCCGCACCGGACGACCCGGTCGCCCCTGTCCGCGAGCAGGCCCGCGACCGCCTGGCCGAGCCCGGAGTCGGCGCCGGTCACCACGCAGGTGCGGCGCGTCGGGGTCGGCACGGGGCGACCGTCAGTCGTCGCCGAGCGCGCCGTCGACCAGCTCCTTCGCCGCGGCCTGCACCTCGGCGAGGTGGTCGGCGGACACGAACGACTCGGCGTAGATCTTGTACACGTCCTCCGTGCCGGAGGGGCGGGCGGCGAACCACGCGTCGTCGGTGGTGACCTTGAGCCCGCCGATCTTCGCGCCGTTCCCGGGGGCCTCGGTGAGCGTGGCCGTGATGTCCTGGCCGGCGAGCGTCGTCGAGGCGACCTGCTCGGGGGACAGCGCCGACAGCTTCGCCTTCTGCTCGCGCGACGCCGGCGCGTCCACGCGGGCGTACCAGGACTCGCCGTGGCGGGCCACGAGGTCGGCGTGGTGCTCGGACGGCGTGCGGCCGGTGGTCGCGATGATCTCGGACGCGAGCAGCGCCAGCAGCAGACCGTCCTTGTCGGTGGACCACACGCGGCCGTCGCGACGCAGGAACGACGCCCCCGCCGACTCCTCGCCGCCGAAGCCGACCTCGCCCTCGAGCAGGCCCGGCACGAACCACTTGAAGCCCACCGGCACCTCGACGAGGCGCCGCCCCAGACCGGAGACGACGCGGTCGATGAGCGCCGACGACACGAGCGTCTTGCCGACGGCGGTGCCCTCCGGCCAGCCGGGTCGCGCGCCGCCGTACAGGTACTCGATGGCGACGGCCAGGTAGTGGTTCGGGTTCATCAGGCCCGCGTCGGGGGTGACGATGCCGTGCCGGTCGGAGTCCGCGTCGTTGCCGGTCGCGACGTCGAACGGCGCGTCGTCCTTCATGCGCTCGACCAGCGACGCCATCGCGTACGGGGAGCTGCAGTCCATGCGGATCTTGCCGTCCCAGTCGAGCGTCATGAACGACCACCGCGGGTCCACCTGCGGGTTCACGACGGTGAGGTCGAGGTCGTACCGCTCGCCGATCGCGCCCCAGTACTCCACCGACGCGCCGCCCAGCGGGTCCGCGCCGATGCGCACGCCGGCGGAACGGATCGCGTCGAGGTCGACGACGTTCGGCAGGTCGTCGACGTACGTCGTGAGGAAGTCGTGCTTGTGCGTGGTGTCGGCGGCGAGCGCGCCCTCGAGCGGCACGCGGCGCACCGACGCGAGCCCGCCGGTGCGCAGGATCTCGTTGGCGCGATCCGCGATCCAGCCCGTGGCCTCGGACCCGGCCGGGCCACCGTGGGGCGGGTTGTACTTGAAGCCGCCGTCGCGCGGCGGGTTGTGCGACGGCGTGACGACGATGCCGTCGGCGAGCCCCGGCCCCTGGGTGCGCACGCCGTCACCCGTCGTCGCGCCGTTGTGGATGAGGATCGACTGCGACACCGCCGGGGTGGGCGTGAACGAGTCGCGCGCGTCGACCATGACCGTGACGCCCGCGGCCGCCAGCACCTCCAGCGCCGTCTGCCACGCCGGCAGCGACAGGGCGTGCGTGTCCCGGCCGATGAACAGCGGCCCGTCCGTGCCCTGCGAGGCGCGGTACTCGACGATCGCCTGCGTGATCGCCGCGATGTGCGCCTCGTTGAACGCCGTGTCCAGGCTGGAGCCGCGGTGGCCCGACGTGCCGAACACCACCTGCTGCGCCGGGTCGTCCGGGTCGGGCGTCAGGTCGTAGTAGGCGCCCACCACCCGGTCGACGTCGATGAGGTCCTCGGGCTGGGCAGGCTGGCCGGCGCGCTCGTGCATGAGGTCGATACTGCCAGGCGCCGGCCCCGGGTGTCAGCGGGAGGTGTCAGCGGCGGAAGTCCGCCTTGCGCACCAGCCCGTGCACGCCCACGGTGCGGTCCACGACCTGCGAGACCGCGAAGTCGGCCGCCGCGGACAGGTAGGCGTAGGCGATCGCGCGGTCGAGGCCCTGGTCGTGCTCGAGGAAGTCGAGGGCGTTGACGACGGCGCGGCGCATCGCGACGTCGAGGTCGCTGCCCTGCCCGCCGACGGAGCCGTCCGGGTCGGACAGGCCGATCGGGATCCACGCGTCGGCCGTCTCCGCGAACGGGTAGGAGTACGCCACCGACGGGGCGTCGCCCGAGCCCTTCTTGCACACCGTGAGCCGGAACGTGCCGCGCAGCGACCCCTCCATCGCGGTGAGCGCCACCTCGCCGTCGCCCATCGCCATGTGCGGGTCGCCCACGTAGAACAGGGCGCCGGGCGCGCGCACGGGCAGGTAGAAGGTGGAGCCCGCGCCGAGGTGGCTGATGTCGATGTTGCCGCCGCCCAGCGTGGGCGGGATGGAGTTGGCCTCGGGGGCGGTGAGCCCGGTGTTCTCCGAGAACGCCACGCCCATCGTGCCGAAGAAGCAGCGCAGCGGGAACGACACGCGCGAGCGGCCGGAGCCGATGACGGCCTTGTTCCCCTGGACCTGCGCGAACACCGACACGTTGCCGTACTCGGTGGGGATGCCGGACCCTCGCCCGTCCGTGGCCACCGGCGGCATGACCTCGTCCAGCGAGATGCCCGCCGGCGCCCCGGACGCGGTGCGGGCCAGCGACCCCTTGCCGTGCCGCGACGAGATGACGCCGTACGGCACGCGCGGGGCGACGTCGAGCGTCTCGACCTTGAGCACGTCGCCGGGCTCCGCGCCCTCGACGTGCACGGGGCCGGTGATGACGTGCGGGCCGTCGGTGTCGAAGCTCCGAGCGGTGCGGTCGTAGCCGGACGCGATGGCGACCGCGTCGTCCAGCACCTCGCGGCGGCGCACGCCGTGCCCGCCGAACCAGGCGACCGGGTCGCGTCCCTGGTCCTCGAGGATGCCCTCGTGCGACACGGAGTCGATCGTGAGGGTGCGGCCCGAGCGGACGCGCGTCACGGGCGTCGCGTGCACGGACGGCACGTAGCCCCACAGGACGTCGTCGACGTCGGAGCCCAGGTAGTGGTCGCCGCGGATGCGGCCCTGGCCCGGCTGGAGGATCCCGCCGAACGTCGCGGGCTTCCCCCGGGTGGCGGCGGTGCCCGGGGCGGCGGCGGCGGACAGCCCGGTGCCGACCGTCAGCGCGGTGCCCGCCCCGACGCCCGCGGCGGCCTGCAGGAAGCGGCGGCGGCCCAGCCCCGCGGTGAGGGTCTCGGCAGCGTCTCGTCCGTCGTGCATGTGTGCTCCTCGCGCTCGTCCCCAAGCCCTCGCGGTCCGGGTGCGCACGACGGTAGGCAGCGCGCGTGACGCGCGTGTTCGGCGCCGGTGTCCACGGGGTAACGGACGGCCCGCGCGGGCCGGGCTCAGTCGAAGTAGCGGGGCACGTCGAGCGGTCCGCCCTGGGCGGCGAACTCCTCGTGCACGGTGGCGCGCAGGGCGTCGTCGCTCAGGTACTCGAGCGCGGTGAGGGCCAGGCCGAACGCGCCGTCGACGGCGGCCGTCACGGCCGCCGGCCCGGCCGCGGCGGCGGCGAACTCCGCGGTGTGCAGCGCGACCTCGGGCGTGGAGACCTGCACCAGCGGGTGCATCCCCGGCACGCGGAACGACACGTTGCCGAAGTCCGTGGAGGCGGCGATCGTCTCGGGCACGACGCCGGCGGGCAGCGGGTCCCGGCCGCGGCGCCGCTGCGCCGCCACCCAGCGCTCCGTGAGCGCGGCGTTCGTGCGCACGGGCAGGCTCGGCAGCGCGCCGTCGTCCCAGCCGATCTCCACCTCGGTGCCGGTCATGAGGGCGGCGCCGCGGGCGACGTCGTCGAGGCGCGCCGACAGGTCGCGCAGGGTGTCCGGGTACTTCGACCGGGCGTACAGGCGCATGACGGCCCGCTCGGTGATGATGCTGGGCCGCGTGCCGCCCTCGACGATCGTCGCGTGCACGCGGTCCACCGGCGGCAGCTGCTGCCGCAGCAGGCCGATCCCCTGATAGGCGAGGTTCGCCGCGTCGAGCGCGTTGCGCCCCATGAACGGCTGCGCCGACGCGTGCGCCGGGCGGCCGGTGAAGGTCCACGTGAGCAGCCGCCGGCCGAGCCACACCTGCTCGGCCACGTCCTGCGCGTACGGGTGCACCATGATCGCGGCGTCGACGTCGTCGAACGCGCCCGCGCGGGCCAGCACCTCCTTGCCGGTGTGCCCCTCCTCGGCGGGCGTGCCGAGGAGCACCACCCGCCCTGACGGACCGCCGCCGGCGGACAGGACGTCGTGCAGCGCGAGGAACGCGCCCACCCCGGCGGCCGCGATGACGTTGTGCCCGCAGGCGTGCCCGATGACGGGCAGCGCGTCGTACTCCGCGCAGATCGCGATCGTCGGCCCGTCGCCGCCCGTGCCGAGCTCCGCGCGGAAGGCCGTCGCGACGCCGTGCACCCCGAGCTCGGCCTCGACCCCGTGCCGGGCGAGCACCTCGACGAGCGTCGCGGCGCTGCGGTGCTCCTCGAACGCCGGCTCGGGGTCGGCGTGGAGGCGGTCGACGATCTCGCGCAGCTCGGGCTCGAGCGCCTCGGCGGCCCGCTCGACGGCGCCCGAGACGGCGTCGGGGAGGGGCGAGGGCGCGACGTCGGGCGGCGCGGACGCGCTGCGCTTCTCCTCCGACTCCCGGAAGAGGTGATCGAGATAGGCGGTGCTCGGCCGGGCGGGGGGCGTGGCGTTCGAGTCGGGCACTGTCATGTCAGGCATCGTAGGGACGTAGGTCGCGCGGCCGGGAGGAACGGCGCGAATCCCATGATGCGGACGAACCTCTCGCAACGGGTGATCGGGGCTACTACGGTCGGGCGGACACGCCCGCGGTGGCGGGCCGGACCGAGGAGATCTCGTGACCAGCGCCGTCGACGCACGATCCCGCACCGACCGGTTCCTCGCCGGAGTGGAACGGGTCGGCAACAAGCTCCCCGAGCCGTTCACGCTGTTCCTCGTCCTCTTCGGCGTCATCGCCGTCGTGTCGACCGCGATGGCGTTCGCGGGCGTCACGGTGCAGATGCCGGGCAGCGACGAGGTCGTCGAGGTCAAGGGCCTGTTCACGGCCGAGGGGATGACCTGGCTCACCGAGAACCTCGGCCCCAACTTCCTCGGCTTCCCGCCCCTGGTCACGGTGCTGCCGATCCTCATGGCCGTGGGGGTGGCCGAGAAGACCGGCCTGCTCGGCGCCGCCGTGCGCTACGCGTTCGGGTCCGCGCCGCGGTGGGCGCTCGCATACGCCGTCGGGTTCGTCGGCGTGATGGGCAGCATCATGTCCGACACCGCCTTCATCGTCATCCCGCCGCTCGCGGCCATGGTGTTCCGCGCGGCGGGCCGGCACCCGGTCGCGGGCCTGCTCGGCGGGTTCGCCGCCGCCGGCGCGGGGTACTCCACGAACATCCTCGTCACCAGCCTCGACGCCCTGTTCGCGGGGATCACCAGCTCGGTCGCCGAGATCCTGCCCGACCCGGGCTCGCCCGTGAACCCGCTGTCCAACTGGTACTTCAACGCCGTCTCCTCGATCGCGCTGGCGCTGCTCGCCGGATTCCTCATCGACCGGGTGCTCGAGCCGCGGGTCCGCCGCCAGGGCGTGCCCCTGGAACAGGTGGTGCAGGACGGCGAGGACCCGCTGGCGGACGCGTCCGCGGCGACGACGGCGGACGAGCGCCGCGGCCTGCGGAACGCGCTCGTCGTGGCGCTCGGGGTGGCGGCGGTGATGGTCGTCGCCGTGCTGGTGCCCGCCTCCCCGTGGCGCAACGAGGACGGCGGGTTCCTGCCCGAGTCGCCGCTGCTCAGCTCGATCGTGTTCATCGTCTTCACGCTGTTCCTGATCCCCGGGATCGTCTACGGGCGCGCGGTCGGGACGGTGCGGCGGGTCGAGGACGTGCCGGTCATGTTCGGCCAGGCGCTCAAGGACATGATCGGGTTCGTCGTGCTGGCGTTCGTGCTCGGCCAGTTCATCGCGCTGTTCAACTGGTCCGGCGTCGGGCAGTGGATCGCCGTGTCCGGGGCGTCGGCGCTCGAGTCGGTCGGCCTGACGGGCTACGGCGCGATCCTGGGGTTCCTCCTCGTGGCGTCGCTGCTCAACCTGTTCATCATCTCGGGCTCGGCCCTGTGGACGCTCATGGCCGCCGTCTTCGTGCCGATGTTCGCGCTCATCGGCTACGAGCCGGCGTTCGTGCAGGCCGCGTTCCGCGTGGGCGACTCCGCCACGCAGATCATCACCCCGCTCAACCCGTACATGATCGTGCTGCTCGCCTACCTGCGGCGGTGGGAGCCGCAGGCGGGGCTCGGCACGGTCATGGCGCGGCTGCTGCCCTTCACCGTGTGCTTCTGGCTGGTGTGGGCGGCGATCCTCACCGCGTTCTTCTTCCTGGACCTGCCCGTGGGCCCGGGCAACGGGATCTTCCTCGAGGGCTGATCGCGTCCCGTCGCCTCGGTCCGGCCGTGCCGCCCGGGGCGGTTGCGCGGAGCCAGGTGGCGGGTGACGGTGGCGGGATCAGCCGTGCCCGGACAGGAGCCGACGATGCCGCAGACCGGCAACTCCAGCCGCCGTGCCCTCGCCGCCGTCCTCGCGGCGTCGGCCGCCTTCCTGGGGCTGTCGGCCGCCGCGCCGACGGTGGTGTCGGCCCCCGCGCAGGAGGCGGGGCACGGGACCGGGGCCGACCAGGTGGTGACGTGGGGCGCGAGCGCCGACCTCGTCGAGGGGTCGCTCGAGGACCGGACGGTCCGCAACCTCGTGCACACCAGCGTCGGCGGCTCGGACGTCCGGGTGGAGCTGTCGAACGCCTTCGGCACCGCGCCCGTCACGTTCGACTCGGTGTACGTGGGGCGCCACGACGCGGGGGCCGACCTCGTGCCCGGCAGCAACCGTGAGGTGACGTTCTCCGGCGCCACCACGGTCACCGTCCCGCCGGGTGCGCAGGTGCTGAGCGACCCGGTCGCGGGGGACGTCCCCGCGGACACGACGCTGGCGGTGAGCGTGCACGCCCCCGGGGCGCAGGCGGCGCTGACGGGGCACGACCTCGCGATGCAGACGAGCTACCTCTCGGGCCCCGGGGACGCGGCCGCCGAGGAGGGCGGGAGCGCGTACCCGGAGACCGTGCCGCACTGGTACTGGGTCACGGGGGTCGTCGTGGAGGCGCCCGAGCGCGTCGACACGCTCGCGCTGCTCGGCGACTCGATCACCGACGGTCACGGCTCCACCCTCGACGCGAACCACCGGTGGCCGGACCGTCTGGCCGACCGTCTCGCCGACGCCCCCGGACACCCGCGCTTCGGGGTGATGAACCAGGGGATCTCGGCCAACCGGGTCCTCGTCGACGGCGCGGGGGTGAGCGCCCAGGCGCGGTTCGACCGCGACGTGCTGTCCAAGCCCGACGTCGAGACCGTCGTCGTGCTCGAGGGCATCAACGACATCGGCAACGGCGACGCGACGTCGGCCGACCAGCTGATCGCGGCGTACCGGCAGCTCATCGCCCGCGCGCACGCGGCGGACGTCTGCGTCGTCGGCGCCACCCTCACCCCGTTCGAGGGCGCCTCCTACTCCAGCGAGGCGAAGGAGGAGGTGCGCGCCGGGGTCAACGCGTGGATCCGCACCAGCGGCGAGTACGACGCCGTCGTCGACCTCGACGCCGCCACCCGTGACCCCGACGACCCGCGCAGCCTCCTGGCCGCCTACGACGTCGGCGACCACCTGCACCCGAACGACGCCGGGTACGAGGCGATGGCCGACGCCGTCGACCTCCGGGCGCTCGACTGCGACCGCTGAGCGGTCAGACCGAGCGGGTGCTGCTGGGCCGGGACTCGTTCCACAGCCGGTCGAGGGCGGTCACCGCGTACGTGTACCGCTCGCCGATCACGGCGGTCGCGTCGGTGTAGCCCTGCAGCGGCCGCCCTTCGGAGCGGACCGTGCCGAGGAGCTGCGTGGCGTCGTCGACGTCGACCCGCGCGCCGCGCCCGGCCGCGCGGTACACCGCGAACGACGTCGCGCGACGACGGTGCGGGGCGGCGTCCACCCAGCGCAGCTCGACGCCCTCGTGCCCGCGGTGCGCGTGCGTGAGCACCGGCTGCTGGACGCGCGTGCCCGGCAGGTGCGGCATGGTCGGGACCAGCGCGGGGTGCGCGTAGTGGTCGGCGCGCACGCGGGACATCGAGCCCTGCGGGTCCCGCGGCACGTGCACGGCCGAGAAGTACACGTTGCCGTGCACGGGCGTGCCCCGCTCGGTGACCTCCGCGCAGTAGGTGAGGTGGTTGCTCAGCTCCGCCGGGTCGGTGAACACCCCTGACGTCACCTTGTAGAGGGCCTCCCCGATGTACAGGTGGGTGCCGGCCTGCGCCGCGACGTCGGCCCACCACGGCACGAGCTTGGCGTAGTCCGCGACGGCGAGCCCGAACTGCCAGTAGATCTGCGGGTTGATGTAGTCCAGCCAGCCCTCGAGCACCCACCTGCGGGTGTCGGCGAACTGCAGGTCGTAGCTCTGGGAGCCGCCGGTGTCCGAGCCGCGCGGGTCGGTCGAGGCGTTGCGCCAGATGCCGAACGGGCTGATGCCGAACTTGACCCACGGCTTGAGCTGCTTGATCCGCTGGGAGATCGTCTGGACGAAGGTGTCGACGTTGTGCCGCCGCCAGTCCTCGACGGTCGCGAAGCCGCCGCCGTGCTCGGCGTACGTGCCGGCGTCGGGCAGGGTCTGGCCGGCCACGGGGTAGGGGTAGAAGTAGTCGTCGAAGTGCACGCCGTCGAGGTCGTAGTGCTCGACGCTGTGCAGGATCGCGGCGTAGATGTGCTCGCGCGCCTCCGGCAGGCCCGGGTCGAAGTACAGCTTGCCGCCGTAGGGCCACACCCAGTCCGGGTGCCGGCGCGCGGGGTGGTCGGGCAGGAGCTTCGCCGGGTCGGGCTGCATCGACACCCGGTACGGGTTGTACCAGGCGTGCAGCTCCAGGTTGCGCGCGTGCGTCTCGGCGACGACGAAGGCGAGCGGGTCGAAGCCCGGGTCGCCGCCCTGCGTGCCGGTGAGGTACTGCGACCAGGGCTCGTACGGGCTGGGCCAGAAGGCGTCCGCCGTCGGCCGCACCTGCACGAAGACGGCGTTGAGGTGCATGCCGGCGGCCACGTCGAGCCAGTGCCGGTACTCGGCCCGGAGCTCGTCCGCGCTCAGCCCGGTGCGCGACGGCCAGTCGATGTTGACGACCGACGAGATCCACATCGCGCGCAGCTCGCGCTTGCGGGCCGTCGTGCCCGCCGCCGTCGTGCCCGCCGCCGGGTCGGCGGCGTGCGCGGGCGTCATCGAGCCGACCGTCACGGACAGCGCGGAGCCGGCGAGTCCGGCGGTGGCGAGGGTGAGGAAGCCGCGCCGGTCGACGGCGACGGCAGGTCGGGAAGTGGACGGGTGCGTCATTGCAGGTCCTCCGAGGGGGTCGGGACGTCGGGTAAGGGAGTTTCATGCTCACGATCACCTGTGAAGACGAGTGTCGTGGATGGTGTACCGCGCGCGCTACCCCACCCCCTGTGCTTACCGTTCCGCTGGGGCAACGACGCCCGAGGACACTGACGCTGGAGGGGGCACCACCATGCGCACCGTGCGCCGCATCATCACGACCGGGGTCACGATGGGAGTCGCCACCGTGCTGGCGCTGACGACGGGGGTCGCGGCCGCGGGCGCCGCGTCGGCCGCCGTCCGACCGCTCCCGGACAAGTCCTACGGGCTCTCGTCCTACTACGGGCCCCGATGCATGCCGATCAAGGGGGCGTCCGCCTGGCACCTGGGCCAGGACATGAGCGCCTCGAAGGGCACCAAGATCAAGTCCGTGGCGCCCGGCACCGTCATCAAGGCGGGCTCGGCCCCCGGCTTCGGCCAGGTCGTGGTGGTGCGGTCCAACGCCAACGGCGGCAAGGTCTTCGCCGTCTACGGGCACGTCATCGACGGCGACAAGTACGTGAGGACCGGCAAGTACGTGCAGCGCGGCCAGCACATCGCCGACGTCGGCAGCTCCGGCACCTCGACGGCGCCGCACCTGCACCTGGAGATCTGGAAGGGCGCCTACAAGGGCTCCGGCGCGACCACGGACCCGCTGCCCTGGATGAAGAACCACGGCGCGTCGCTCACCGCGGGCGCGGCGTGGGTCAGGACGCGCGTCGTGCCGTCGTCGTGCACGTACTACACGACGACGCTCGTCAACCTGCGCTCCGGCCCCGGCACCGGCTACCGGGTGATCAAGGAGGTGCGGGTCAACCGCAAGCTCACCGCGAAGCCGGGGGCCAGCTCGGGCGAGTGGCGCAAGGTGACGCGCGACGGCGTCACGGGCTGGATGCACGCGAACTACGTCTCGCCCGGACTGACCTCGCTCGGCACCCGGTACGTGACGGTGAACGGGCTGCGGCTGCGCTCGACCCCCAGCACCAGCGGCCGGATCCTCGACACGCTGAACCGGGGCAAGGCCGTGAAGAAGATCTGGGAGCCCTCGAACGGGTGGGTCAAGGTCTACGTCAACGGCAAGCAGGGCTTCGTCGCGGCGAAGTACCTGCGCAGGTAGACCTAGCTCGCTCGGGCGGCGGCGTGGGGGTCGGTGGCGTTGAGCCGCGCGACCGTCGCGTCGTACGCGCCCGTCGTCTCGGCGAACCGCAGGAACTTCACGCCCTCGACCAGGATCTCGTGCGCCCCGGGGTCGGCCGCCAGGAGCTCGACCACCTCGTCCGCGAACGCGTCGAGCGGCATCGCGATCGGGCTGTCCTCCTGCCCGGGCATGAGCGTGGTCCGCACCGCAGGCGGCACGATCTCGACGACCTGCACGCCCGCCGGCTCGAGCTGCAGCCGGATGCCCTCGCTGAGGCGGTGGATCGCCGCCTTGGTGGCGTTGTAGGTGGGCGTCACCGCGAGCGGCACGTGCGCCAGGCCCGACGAGACGGTGACGAAGGCGGCACCCGGGCGGGTCCGCAGGTGCGGCAGGAAGGCGGCGGCCAGCCGGATCGGCCCGAGCAGGTTGGTCGTGACGGTCCGCTCGGCGGTGGCGAGGAAGTCGGACGACGTCCAGTCCTCGGCCTGCATGATGCCCGCCATCGCGACGACGGCGTCGAGGTCGGGGTGCCGCTCGAGCACCTCACGTCGAGCGGCGTCGATGCTGCCGGGGTCCGCCGTGTCGATGCGGACGGCGTCGATCCCGGGATGGGCGGCGACGATCTCGTCGAGCAGGGCGGTGCGGCGCCCGCCCACGACGACCGTGCTGCCGCGGGCCTGGAGGCGGAGCGCGAGGGCGAGGCCGATGCCGCTGGTCGCGCCGGGGATGAAGACGGTGCTGCGCGTGATGTCCATGCCGCCCACCCTGCGTCGCCCGGCGCCGAGGCGGGAGAGGAGCGGTCATCGGGGGACCGGCGGTCCCTGGCTTGGCCCTGGCCGACCCGGCGCGATCGTCGGACGATGGGCGCATGGACCGTGCCGCCGACCGTCGAGCCCTCGCCGAGTTCCTGCGCCGCCGCCGCGAGGCGGTGCACCCCGCCGACGTCGGCCTGCCCGCCGGGGCCCGGCGTCGCACCGCCGGGCTGCGCCGCGAGGAGGTCGCGGCGCTCGCGGCCATGTCGGCCGACTACTACACCAGGCTCGAGCAGCAGCGCGGGCCGCAGCCCAGCGAGCAGATGCTGGCCTCGCTCGCGCGGGCGCTGCGGCTCACCGACGACGAGCGGGACTACCTGTTCCGCGTCGCCGGCCGCGGGGCGCCCGACCGCATGGCGATGTCGTCGCACGTCTCGCCCGCGCTGCTGCGGGTGCTCGACCGGCTGTCGGACACGCCCGCCCTCGTGCTCTCCGCCCTCGGCGAGACGCTCGTGGCGAACGACCTCGCCGTCGCCCTGCTGGGCGACCGCTCCGCGCTGACGGGGTGGGCGCGCAGCGACGTGTACCGGTGGTTCACCGACCCCGCGGAGCGCGAGCTCTACCCGGAGGACGACCGCGACCGCCAGGGGCGCTCGCTCGTCTCCACGCTGCGCGTGGCGCACGGGATGCTCGGCCCGCGCTCGCGCGCCGGGGAGCTGGTCGCCGCGCTGCGCGCGCGCAGCCCCGAGTTCGCCGAGATCTGGGACCGGCACGAGGTGCACCAGCGCTTCGCCGACCACAAGACGCTGGTGCACCCGCAGGTCGGGCCCGTCGAGCTGGACTGCCAGGTGCTGTTCACCGAGGACCAGACCCAGGCGCTGCTCGTGCTCACCGCGCCGCCCCGCTCCGAGGCGGAGGAGAAGCTCGCGCTGCTCGCCGTCGTCGGGCAGCAGGCGATGACCCGGTCGAGGTAGTCGCGACGCCGAACAGGCGAGGCGCTGCTCAGGCCAGGTAGTCCTCGACGAGCTGCGCGGCGATGCCGGTGTACGACGCGGGCGTGAGCTCCGCGAGGCGCGCGGCGACGTCGTCGGGCAGGCCGAGGCCGGCGACGAACTCGCGCATGCGGGCGCCGTCGACGCGCTGGCCGCGGGTGAGCTCCTTGAGGCGCTCGTACGGGTTCTCCATGCCCTCGACGCCGGCCACGGACGCGGCGCGCATCGCGGACTGGACGGGCTCGCCGAGCACCTCCCAGTTGGCGTCGAGGTCGTCGGCCATGAGGGCGGCGTTGACGTTGAGCGCCTTGAGGCCGCGGCGGACGTTGTCGATCGCGAGCAGCGAGTGGCCGAACGCCGGGCCGATGTTGCGCTGCGTCGTGGAGTCGGTGAGGTCGCGCTGCAGGCGGCTCGTGACGAGCGTCGCGGACAGGGTGTCGAGCAGCGAGCAGGAGATCTCGAGGTTCGCCTCGGCGTTCTCGAAGCGGATCGGGTTGACCTTGTGCGGCATGGTCGACGAGCCGGTGGCGCCCGCCACGGGGACCTGCGTGAAGAAGCCGAGCGAGATGTACGTCCACACGTCGGTGGCCAGGTTGTGCAGGATCCGGTTGAACCGGGCGACGTCGGCGTAGATCTCCGCCTGCCAGTCGTGCGACTCGATCTGCGTGGTCAGCGGGTTCCACACGAGGCCGAGGTGCTCGACGAACGCCTTCGAGACGGCCGGCCAGTCGGCGCCCGGCACGGCGACGGTGTGCGCGCCGTAGGTGCCGGTGGCGCCGTTGAGCTTGCCCAGGTACTCGGCGCCCTCGATGCGGCGCAGCTGGCGGCGCAGGCGGTGGGCGAGGACGGCGATCTCCTTGCCCATCGTCGTCGGGGTGGCCGGCTGTCCGTGCGTGCGGCTCAGCATCGGCACCGTGGCGTGCTCGCGCGCCATGCCGGCGAGCTGGTCGGCGAGGTCGTGCGCGGCGGGCAGCCAGACGTCGCGCACCCCGCCCTGCACCATGAGCGCGTAGGAGAGGTTGTTGATGTCCTCGCTGGTGCAGGCGAAGTGCACGAGCTCGCTGGCGGCCGGCAGGTTCGTCTCGCCGAGGGTCTCGGGGGCGGCGGCGATGCGGCGCTTGATGAAGTACTCGACGGCCTTGACGTCGTGCACCGTCTCGCGCTCGATGGCGGCGAGCTCGGCGATCTCGTCCGCGCCGAACGTCGCGGGGATCGTCCGCAGGTAGGCGATCTCGGCGTCGGTCAGCGTCGGGGCGCCGGGGACGACGGCGCCGGGGCTCGCGGCGGTCCCGTTGCACAGCGTGACCAGCCACTCGACCTCGACGTGGATGCGCGCCCGGTTCAGCGCGGCCTCGCTCAGGTGGTCCACCAGCGGAGCGACGGCGCCGCGGTAGCGGCCGTCGAGCGGGCCGAGCGCGACGGGCGGCGTGACGTCGGCGAGGTTCACGCGGGCGGGCTGGACGTCGGACGGCGAGGTCTGCGGCGCGGGGGAGGTCACGGCCGACATTCTCCCACGGTGCCCACGAGGTGCTGTGAGCATGGTTCTGGCCCGGTCCGGCCGGCAGAGACGGGCCAGAACCATGCTCACAGCGCTCAGGGCAGCAGGGGATAGCTGCCGCGGACCGTGCCCTGCGGGTCGCGGGCGCGCTTGAGCTCCCGCAGGCGCGCGAGGGCGGCGTCGTCGTACGCGGCCGCCGCGCTCTCGCCCGGGGCGAGGAACGTGGCGGGCTTGCGCAGGGCGGCCGTCGCCGCGAGCTCGGCGGGCAGCGCCTCGAGCCGGTGCCCGACGGCGGCCGCGAGGCCCGGCTCGAACGCCAGCCCGAACGCGTACAGCAGGTACGGCTCGGCGATAGCCCCGAGCGCCCCGGCGCCGGCCCCGGGGTCCGCCAGGGCGCCGCCCAGGTGCCGCAGCTGCAGCATGAGCAGCGGCGCCACCGGGGAGGTGAACAGGCGCGCCACCGCCGCGTCGTCGATCCCCCGCAGGAGCTCGGCGCGCGACCGCCCGGCGGCCGGGTCGGTCGGGTCCGACGTGATGTCGCCGACGTCCGCCAGGGCGACCGGCCCGACCGCGGCGTCGACGTCCGGGCCGAGGGTGCCCGGCACGGCGGCGAACGGCGCGAGCAGCTCCCGCGCCGCGCGTGCGTCGCCGAGGTACGCGGCGTGCAGCACCACCACGGCGGGGCCGCCCGGGGCCTCGACCCGGGACAGCCACAGGCTGAGCTCCGGCGGGGCCGTCGCGGTGACCCCACGGAAGGCGTCGAGGACGTCCCCGGCGTGCGTGGCCGGCCAGACGACCTTGCCGCCCGAGAACGCGGGGACCTCGACCAGGTCGATCTCCATCGAGGTCACGACGGCGAGGTCGCCGCCCCCGCCGCGCAGCGCCCAGAACAGCTCGGGGTCGGACGCCGCGGTGACGGTGGCGCGCTCGCCCCGGGCGTCGACGACGTCGAACGACCGCACGTGGTCGGCCGCCAGGCCGTGTGCGCGGCTGAACCAGCCCAGCCCGCCGCCGAGCGTGTAGCCGACGGCGCCCACCCCGGGGGCGCTGCCGAGCAGGGTCGTGAGGCCGTGCGGCGCCGCCGCGGTCTGCACGGCGCCCCACGAGGCTCCCGCGCCGACCCGGGCGGTGCGGCCCGCCGGGTCCACCTCGACGCCGTCGAGCGCCCGCGTGCGCAGCAGGATCGTGCCCGCCACGTCGCCCGACGCGCCGTGGCCGGTGGACTGTGCGGCCACGGCGAGCCCGGCGGCGCGTGCGTGCCGGACGGTGGCGGCGACGTCGTCGGCGTCGGTGGCCTCGACGACGGCGGCCACCGGCTGCCGCACGGCGAGGTTCCAGGGGGTGGACGCCGCCTCGAAGCCGTCGTCGCCGGGCAGCAGCAGGCGCCCGGCCAGGTCGTCGGCCAGGGCGCGGGCCAGAGCGGGGGCCAGCGTGCGGGCGGGGGTGTCGGTCGAGGTCAGGGGGGTCATGCGGGCTCCTCGGTGCGTTCGGTCGTGCGGCGGTCGGTGCTCGCGCCGCTGTCGCAGCCCTGTGGTTCGGTGGGCACCGGCAGCGTGCGCTGTCACCTCTTTGACACGGCCCGGCGAAGGAGTGTGACCGGTGAGCGCTGACCAGCTCATGGCGGATCAGTTCGAGGAGTTCCGCCCCCACCTGCGCTCCGTCGCGTACCGGGTGCTCGGCTCCACCGCGGACGCCGAGGACGCCGTCCAGGACGCGTGGGTGCGGGCGCAGTCCGCCGGCACGGCCGGCGTGGAGAACCTCGGCGGCTGGCTCACGACGATCGTCGGCCGGGTGGCGCTCAACCTGCTGCGCTCGCGGTCCACGCGCCGGGAGTCGGCGTGGGAGTCGCTGGGGGAGCCCGCGGGGGAGGCGCACCTGCCCGACGTCCTCGTGTCGCCGGTCGACGGGCTCGACGACCCCGCGCGCCGGGCGGTCGAGTCGGACGAGATCGGTGTCGCGCTGCTCGTCGTGCTGGACACGCTGGCCCCGGCCGAGCGCGTCGCCTTCGTGCTGCACGACCAGTTCTCCGTCCCGTTCGAGGACGTCGCGCCCATCCTCGACCGGTCGCTCGCCGCCACGCGCCAGCTCGCCAGCCGGGCGCGGCGCAGGGTGCGCGACGCGGTGCCGGCGCAGGACGACGTCGCGCGCCGCCGCGAGGTCGTGTCGGCGTACCTCGCCGCGTCGCAGGCCGGGGACTTCGACGGGCTGCTGGCGCTGCTCGACCCCGACGTGACGGTGCGGCTCGACTACGGGCCGGGGGACCTGTCGCGCCTGCTGCGGGGTGCGCGCGCCGTGGCCGAGCAGGCGCGGCTGCACTTCGGCACTGCGGCGTTCTCGCGCCTCGCGCTCGTCAACGGGTCGCCGGGGCTGGTCACGGTGCTCGACGACGGCACGGTGTACTCGGTGCTCGCGTTCACCGTGCGCGACGGACGGGTCGCGGGCATCGACATCCTGTCCGACCGGGCACGGCTCACCGACGTCGTCCTCTGACGAGCCGGGCAGGGTGAGTCGGGCAGGGTGAGTCGGGCAGGGTGAGACGGGACGGCGCCGCGGCACCTCGCGGCGCCGACCCTGTCCCCAGGCGGGCGCCGTCCACAGCCGCGGGCCGCCGACCGGGGGCGGGTCGCTGCGCCGCCTAGCGTCGCGGCCATGACCTCCCTCGACCGACTCGGCCACCCCGGACCGCTCCCTCCGACCACCGTCCTCGGCTCCGCGCGCGAGGCGGGTGGCGAGGCGCGCACCCTGCTGCTCACGGCGCACAGGAGCACCGCCGACGCCGCGGCCGGCGCCCGCCGCAGCCTCGCGGTCGCGTGGGAGTCGGAGGCCGCGGAGCGGTTCCGGGACGAGGTGACGGCGCTGCTGGTCGAGCTGGACGGCGACCTGGCCCGGCTCGAGGGCCTGGCGGGGGTGGTGGGCCGATGACGGGACGCGAACCCCCGCCCGAGACGCTCGCGATCTCGGGCGGGCGCGGGCTCGCGCGGGTCGACGCGGACGCCGTGCAGGGCGCGTCGGCGCTGCTCGACGCCGCGGCGGAGGGGTTGCGGCAGGCGGCCGGGCGCTGCACGAGCGCTCAGGGCGCTCTCGTGCGGTGGACGTGGACGCCCGACCCGCTGGCGGCACCCTTCGCGGGACCTGACGCGCGCGCGGTCGCGGCGGCGGTCGCCCTCGCCGACCGGGTCTCCGACGCCGCCGCGGGGCTGGAGCTCCGGGCGTCCCGCGCCGCGCGGTGCGCGCTGCGGCTCCGGCTCGCGGCCGGGCTCTACCGCCGCACGGAGTCGCTGGTCGAGCAGGCCGTGGGCGCGTTCGTCTCCTGGAACGCCGTCACGGTCGGGGCGGCGGTCGACCTCCTGGTCGGCGGGCCGGCGGCGAGGACCTTCGTCGCCGTGTCGCAGGGGATGAAGGGCCTGGCCGGGCCGGCCACGGGCGACCCGCCGGTCCCGCGGTCCGTGGCGCCCCCGCCCCCGGCGACGCACGAGGCGACCGAGCCGTCGGAGGACGTCGCGGCCACCCTGTGGCGGGTCGTCGCGCCGTACGCGGACGAGGCCGTGGCCGGGATCGGCGTCGGGCTGGGCGGCGCGGGCGGACTGACCCACGGTGCGGGGACGCTCTCGGACCTCGTCGACGCACTGCTGCCCGCCTCCGAGGTCCGGGTGCTGGCCCTGACCGACGCCGACCTGGCCGGCCCGTCGCCCGGCTGGGCGGCGCCGTCGGGCACCGTGGCCGAGGCCCTCGCCCGCACCGGCGACCTCTACGCGCAGGGCAGCGGCATCGTCGGCCGCACCGGCGTCGGTGCCCCCGAAGGCACGCTCGCGGTGGAGCAGGTGACGCACGACGACGGCACGACGTCGTGGACGGTGCTGATCCCCGGCACCCAGGAGCTCCTGTCGCCCACGCACCCCTTCGACGCGGCCACGGACCTGGACCTCATGGCGCACGAGACGGCGGACGTGTCCGCCGTGGTGGGGCAGGCGCTCGAGCGGGCCGGCGCGGACGAGGACGAGCCGGTGGTGCTCGTCGGCCACAGCCTCGGCGGGATCGCGGCGACGGCGCTCGCGGCGTCGCCCGCGTTCCGGGCACGGCACCCGGTGGGCGGCGTCGTGACGGCGGGCTCGCCGACGGCCACGTTCGTCACGCCGGCGGGCGTGCCGGTGCTGCACCTGGAGAACGACGAGGAGCTGGTCTCGACGGTGGACGGGCGCTCCAGCGGCGAGAACCCCGCGACGCCGGACCGGGTCACCGTGGGCCGCAGGCTGCTCGCGTCGGCGGACGCGGCCGACCTCGCGGCGTCCGGCAGCATCGCCCTCGCGCACGCGATGCCCACCCACCTGCGCACGCTGGCCGCCGCCCGGGACTCCGGGAACGTGCAGGTGGCCGGGGTGACGGGGCGGCTGGAGCGGCTGCTCGACGGGACGCGCGCGCAGACCAGGTTCTTCGCGGCACGCCGGACGACAGCGGGCCCGGACGCCGTGCTGGCGCCCGGGCCCGAGGGCGCCGGAGAGGCGGGTGGTGCCGGTGGCCTCAGTCCTTCTTCGGGGCGAACGCTCCGATGACCGCCTGGAGCACGGCGAGGATCAGGGCGATCCAGATGAACCACCAGAAGCCGCCGGTGACCTCGACGCCCCAGTCGCCGAACCACCCCTGGTCCGTGATCCAGGTGGTGAGCCACAGCATGAAGGCGTTGATGAGGAGGTAGAACAGCCCCAGCGTGAGGATCAGCAGGGGGATGGAGATGATGCTGACGATCGGCTTCACGAAGCTGCTGACGATCGTGAAGATCAGCGCCACGCCGAGGATGACGAGGATGCGGCTCAGCGTGCTGTCGTCGCCGCCGTAGATCTCGAGGTTGGTGAAGATCAGGTCGCTCAGCCACAGCGCGACGGCTGTGACGATCACGCGGACGATGAAGTTCATCCGGACATCGTGGCATGTCAGACCCCCGCGACGCAGGCACGACTCTCTGCGCGCCGGCGCGTAGGCTCGCTGGGTGAGCGACCGCACCGTCCTCGTCCTGCACGACAACCCGGAGTGGCTGCCGCCCTTCGAGCGGGCGTTCGACCGCGCCGGCGTGCGGCTCCAGCCGCAGCACCTGGGCGACGTCACCCTCGACCTCTCCGTGCCGCCGGCCGAGGCCGTGCACTGGTCCCGGCTGAGCGCGTCCGCCCACACGCGCGGCGTGCCGCACGCGCCCGAGGCGGCGCAGGCCCTGCTGTCCGCGGCGGAGGCCGCCGGGCGGCGGGTGGTCAACGGGACCCGCGCCGCGGCGCTCGAGGTGAGCAAGGTGCGGCAGTACGCACTGCTGCGCGCCGCGGGCCTCGACACGCCGCGCACCGTGGCCGTCACGGACCGCGCTGCGCTGCGCGGGGCCGCCGAGCGCGTCGGCACGCCGTTCATCACCAAGCACAACCGCGGCGGCAAGGGGCTCGGGGTGCAGCGCTTCGACGACGTCGAGACGTTCGCCGCGACGCTCGACGCCGGCCTGGTCGACCAGCCGGTGGACGGCGTGTGGCTGCTGCAGGAGCTGCTCGTGGCGCCCGAGCCCTTCGTCACGCGGGCCGAGTTCGTCGGCGGCCGGTTCCACTACGCCGTGCGGGTGGACACGTCCACCGGGTTCGAGCTGTGCCCCGCCGAGGCGTGCGCGCTGCCCGGGGCCGACGGCGGGACACCCCCGCCCCTGTTCGCGCTGCGGCCCGAGATCACGGCGGAGCACCCCCTGGTCGCGCCGCTCGAGCGGCTGCTCGCGGAGCAGGGGGTCGAGATCGCCGGGGTCGAGTTCTTCGAGACCGTCGACGGCCGCACGGTGCCGTACGACATCAACACCAACACGAACTACAGCCCCGACGTCGAGGCGTCGGTCGAGGTGCCCGCCGCCGACGCGATCGCCCGGTTCTTCGCCGCACTGGTCCGGGAGCCGGCGCACGCCGCGGTGTGAGCGGGGTGGCATCCTTGAGGGCTGTGACCACCCCCGCTGACTCGCCGGTCGTTCAGAATCCCACCGTCCCCCTGCGCGCCGCCGTCGCCGCGCTGCCCGCGTACGTCCCGGGCGCGCGCCCTGCCGAGGGCGCGAAGCTGTGGAAGCTGTCGTCGAACGAGAACCCGTACCCGCCGCTGCCGTCCGTCCTGGAGGCCATCACCCGGGCCGCGGAGGAGACGAACCGCTACCCGGACATGTACGCCACCGAGCTGGTCGAGGCGCTCGCCGCGCACGTCGGCGTCCCGGCGGAGCAGGTCGTGGTGGGCAACGGGTCGGTGGCCGTGCTGGCGCACGTGCTGCAGGCCGTCGTGGAGCACGGCGACGAGGTCGTGTTCCCGTGGCGGTCCTTCGAGGCGTACCCGATCGTGGTCGCCGTCGCGGGCGGCGCCGCCGTCACCGTGCCGGTGGGCGCCGACGGCCGGCTCGACCTGCCCGCGATGGCCGCGGCCGTCACGCCGCGGACCCGCGTGGTCATGGTCTGCACGCCGAACAACCCGACCGGCCCGGCGGTGCACGCCGACGAGCTCGAGACGTTCCTCGCCGCCGTCCCGCGCGACGTGCTGGTGATCGTCGACGAGGCCTACCTCGAGTTCGTGCGCGACCCGCAGGCGCCCGACGGCGTCGACCTGCTGCGCCGCCACCCGAACGTCGTCCTGCTGCGCACGTTGTCGAAGGCGTACGGCCTGGCGGGCCTGCGCGTCGGGTACGCCGTCGCGGAGCCGCGCCTGGCCGCGGGGATCCGGGCCGTGTCCACGCCGTTCGGCGTCAACCACGTCGCCCAGCGGGCGGCGCTCGCGTCGCTGGAGCCGGTGGCGCAGGATGAGCTGCGCGCGCGGGTCGACGCGCTGGTCGCCGAGCGCACCCGCGTCACCACCGCCCTCCGTGAGCAGGGCTGGGACCTGCCCGAGACCCACGCCAACTTCGTGTGGTTCCCCCTCGGCGAGGCCACCGTTGCGCGGGCCGCGGAGGCGACAGCCGCCGGCGTCCTCGTGCGCCCGTTCGCCGGCGACGGCCTGCGCGTGAGCATCGGCGAGGTCGAGGCGAACGACGCCTTCCTCGCCGTCGCCGCAGCCTGGCGCGCCGCGGTCTAGCGGGGCAGGTTCCGCAGGTTCGAGCGGGCCATGGCCATCACCTCGCCCATGCCGCCGCCGAAGATCTCCTTGGTCATGGCGGTGGCGAACCCGCGGATCTGACCGGACGTGATGGACGGCGGGATGGACAGCGCGTTCGGGTCGGTGACGACCTCGATGAGCGCGGGCCCCCTGCGGTCGAGGCCGTCCTTGAGCGCGCGGCGCAGGTCCTTCGGCCGCTCCACGCGCACCGAGGGGATGCCGACGGCGAGGCCGATGCTGCGGTAGTCGACCGGGGGCGAGTCGGTGCCGTACGAGGGCAGCCCCTCGACCAGCATCTCGAGCTTCACCATGCCGAGGGTCGCGTTGTTGAACACGACGATCTTCACCGGCAGGTCGTAGGTGCGCACCGTGATGAGCTCGCCCAGCAGCATGGACAGGCCGCCGTCGCCGGCGAGCGCCACGACCTGTCGGCCGGGCTGCGCGAACGCGGCGCCGATCGCGTGCGGCAGGGCGTTCGCCATCGACCCGTGGATGAACGACCCGATGACGCGCCGCTTCCCGTTGGGCGTGAGGTAGCGGGCGGCCCACACGTTGTTCATGCCGGTGTCGACGGTGAACACGGCGTCGTCGGCCGCCGTCTCGTCGAGCTGCACGGCCGCGTACTCGGGGTGGATCGGCGTGTGCTTCTCCACGTTGCGCGTGTACGCGCCCACCACCTTGGTCATCAGCCCGACGTGCTTGTCGACCATCAACCGCAGGAACTTGCGATCCTTCTTGCGCCGGACCAGCGGGTTGAGCAGCCGCAGCGTCTCGCCGACGTCGCCGTGCACGGGCAGGTCGAGCCGGGTGCGCCGGCCCAGGTGGGAGGCGTCGACGTCGATCTGCGCGGTGCGCACGCCGGCGGGCAGGAACGAGTCGTACGGGAAGTCCGTGCCCACCAGGATCAGCAGGTCGGCCGAGTGCATCGCCTCGTGGCAGGAGCCGTAGCCGAGCAGGCCGGACATGCCGACGTCGTGGGGGTTCTCGTACTGGATGATCTCCTTGCCGCGCAGCGAGTGGCCGACGGGCGCGGCGGCGAGGTCGGCGAGCTCGAGCACCGCGTCGCGGGAGCCCCGGGCCCCGGCGCCGACGAAGAGCGTGACCTTCTTCGCCGAGTTGATCGCCTCGGCCAGCGCCTCCACGTCGGTGTCGTTCGGCACGACGCGCGCCGGGCACGCGCCGGGCACGAGGATCGGGGCGTCGTCGTCGGGCACCTTCTGGTCGGCGACGTCGCCCGGCAGGGTCAGCACCGCGACGCCGGGGGCGGCGAGGGCGTGCTGGATCGCGGACCGCGTGACGCGCGGCAGCTGGGCGGGCGAGGAGATCAGCTCCGAGAACACGGAGGCCTCGTTGAAGATCCGGTCCGGGTGCGTCTCCTGGAAGAACTGCGTGCCGATTTGCGCGCTCGGGATGTGCGAGGCGATCGCGAGCACCGGCAGGTGAGACCGGTTGGCGTCGTAGAGGCCGTTGATGAGGTGCAGGTTGCCGGGCCCGCACGACCCGGCGCAGACGGCGAGCTCGCCCGTGACCTCCGCGTCGGCGGCGGCCGCGAACGCCGCGGCCTCCTCGTGGCGCACGTGCACCCAGTCGATGCCCTCGGTGCGGCGCACGGCGTCGACGACGGGGTTGAGCGAGTCTCCGACGATCCCGTAGATGCGCTTGACGCCGGCGGCGACGAGCTGGTCGACGAGGTGTTCGGCGACGGTGCGGGCCATGGCGAGACCTCCTGATGACGGCGGCGGGTCCGCTGTCGATCCTGCCCCCGCGGGAAAGGTTCTGCAGGACGTCGACGCGTGACGTGCCGCACGTGGCGGTCTCGGCCCCTTGACCTCAAGTTTGGTTGAGGTATGAGGATCGGGGCATGACGACGACATCCGCGCCACCGGCCGAGACCGCCACCGTCCCCCCGTCCGTCCGGCGGCTCGTCGCCCGGGTGACGGGCGACGAGAAGCACGACCCGAGCGCCCACTCGACGCTCGACGTCGTGTGGACCCTGTACGACCAGGTGCTCCGCGTCCGGCCCGACCGGCCCGACGACCCCGACCGCGACCGGTTCCTGCTCTCCAAGGGCCACGGCCCGGCGTCGACCTACGCCGTGCTGGCCGCGAAGGGGTTCTTCCCCGAGAAGTGGCTGGACGACGTCGGCACCTGGGACTCGCCGCTCGGCCACCACCCGGACCGCACGCTGGTGCCGGGCATCGAGATCGGCAGCGGCTCGCTCGGCCACGGCCTGCCGATCGCCGTGGGCCTCGCGCTGGGGCTGCGCGGCCGCTCGCCCGCCCGGGTGGTCGTGCTGGTCGGCGACCGCGAGCTGCACGAGGGCAGCAACGCCGAGGCGATCCAGGTGGCGGGGCGGTTCGGGCTCGGCGCCCTGACCTGTGTCGTGGTCGACAACCATCGCGCCGGCGAGGGGTGGCCCGGCGGCATCGCCGCCCGGTTCGACGTCGAGGGCTGGGCGACGGCCGACGTCGACACCCGAGATCCAGGGCGGCTCGCCGAGGCACTCCTGTACACGGAACCCGACCGGCCCACGGCCGTGGTGGTCGACACCACCGCCGCTGCCCTCCGCACGCGGGGGGCCGCGGCGTGACCGCCCTGGCCACGGCTGCGCCGGCGCTCGACCTGCGCACCCGCTTCTACGAGGAGCTCGACCCGCTGCTCGACGCGCACCCCGACGTGGACGTGGTGCTGGCCGTCATCGGCACCGGGTACATGTCGCGCGCCATCGAGCGGCACCCGGGCCGCGTGATCGACGTGGGGATCCGCGAGCAGGCGCTGATCGGCGTGGCCGGCGGGCTCGCGCTCGCCGGGCGGCGCCCGATCGTGCACACGTTCGCGTCGTTCCTCGTCGAGCGGCCGTACGAGCAGGTCAAGCTGGATCTCGGGCACCAGGACGTCGGCGCGGTGCTCGTGAGCGCGGGGGCCTCGTACGACGTGAGCGCCGGCGGCCGCACCCACCAGGCGCCGGCCGACGTCGCGCTGATCTCCGCCCTGCCCGGATGGACGGTGCACGTGCCCGGTCATGCGGACGAGGTGGCCGAGATCCTGCACCGCGAGGCGGCGGGCACCGGCCGCGTCTACGTGCGCCTGTCCGGGCAGCGCAACTCCCGCCCGGGCCCGGTGGACGGGCGCCTGCACCTGGTGCGCGACGCCGGGACGGGGGCGGGCGGCACCGGTGGTCCGGGGGCGTCGGGCCCGCTCGTCGTCGCCGTCGGCCCGATGCTCGACACCGTGCTGGAGGCCACCGCCGACCTGCCCGTCCGCGTCGCGTGGACCGCCACCCCGCACCCGCTCGACGCCGAGGGCCTGCGGGCGCTCGCCGGCCCGGCGCCGGCGCTCGCCGTCGTCGAGCCCTACCTGGAGGGCACGAGCGCCGCCGCCGTGGCCGCCGCGCTGGTCGACCGGCCGAGCCGCGTGCTGCACGTGGGCGTGCCCGGCGAGGTCGAGCTGCGCCGCTACGGGACCCCGCGCGAGCACGCCGCCGCGCACGGCCTCGACGCGGCGGGGATCCGGCGCCGGGTCACGGCGCTGCTGGGCTGACCGGCGCGGACCGGCGCACGGCCAGCCCGTCCAGGTCCGGCGGCACCCAGCCGTCGGCGCCCCGCCCGACGGGCAGCACGGCGACCACGGTCGCGCGGTCCATCGGCAGCGTGCCCTCGATGCGCGGGGTCGCGTCGCCGCCCCCGGCGGCGCGCTCCCAGCGCACGGGGATCCCCTGGGCGGCCAGGGCGTCCTCGTCGACGACGGCGAGCACCAGGGCCTCGGTGGCGTCCCCGTACACGCGGCGCAGCACGGACGGCAGGCCGTCCGCCGTCGTGGCGTGGAGAAAGCCCGCGTCGTCGTACAGCGTGCTGCGGGTCGCGACGTCGTACTCCCCGAACCGCGCGCAGGCCTCCCAGTCGTCGCTGAAGGCCACGTGCAGCAGCCGCTCTCCACCCATCGTCGCTCCTCCGGTTTCGACTTAATGAAACGGCAACGTATCATTACGACCGTGGGAGTCGAGACGACGCGACAGGCGGCGGGGGAGGCGCGGCGAGGCCCGGGCCGTCCGCGCCGGGGGGAGGCCGACGCGCGCCGGGGGGAGATCCTCGACGCGGCGACCGGGCTGTTCGCCGCGCACGGCCTGTCGGGGACGACGATCGAGGCGGTCGCGGCCGCGGCGGGTGCCACGAAGCGCACGATCTACCGGTACTTCACCGACAAGACCGGGCTCTTCGTCGCGGCCGTGGAGCGGCTCCACGAGCACGAGCGCCGGGGCCTCGACGCCGGGGTGAGCCTGGAGGACGTCGCCACGCGGATCGTGCACACCCTGCACGGCGACGACGCCGTGACGCTCCACCGCCTCGTCATCGCCGAGGCGCGGCCGCTCCCGGACCTCGCCGCCGCCTTCTACGAGCGCGGGCCCGCGCGTTCGGTCGCCACCCTGGCGGAGATCCTCGCCGCGGAGCGGCCGCACCCCACCGAGGAGGGCGCCCGCGAGCTCGCCGAGGCGCTGTACACGCTGCTGCTCGGGGAGCAGCACCGGCGCCGGCTGCTCGGGCTGGCGCCCGCGCCCTCCGCCGCCGCGGCGCGCACGCACGCCCGACGCGCGATCCGGGTCGTGCTGGGGGCGGGCCCGCGGCCGGGCGACGGCGAGCGCGTCGGGCCCGACCGCCCCTGACCCCTGCCTACGCTGTCGGCCATGACGAACCCGGCGGCCGGCGCCGCGTACGCGGAACGCGCGGCGGAGTACATCGACCTCTTCGGCTCGATCGAGGCGACGGACGAGCGCGACCGGGAGCTGGTGGCGCGATGGGCCGCCGGCGCCGACGGGCCCGTCGTCGACGCGGGCTGCGGGCCTGGCCACTGGACCGACTTCCTGGCGCGGCAGGGCCTCGACGCCGAGGGCGTGGACCTCGCGGTCCCGTTCCTCCAGCACGCGCGGTCGCGGTTCCCCGACGTGCGCTTCCGTCTGGCCGGACTGGACGACCTCGGCGTGCCCGACGGTTCGCTGGGCGGTGTGCTCGCCTGGTACTCCGTCATCCACACGCCGCCCGAGGAGATGGACGCCGTGCTGGCCGAGTTCGCCCGCGCCGTCGCCCCGGGCGGCGGGCTGCTGGTCGGCTTCTGCCGCGGCCCGCGGGTGGAGCCCTTCGACCACGCGGTCACGACGGCCTGGTACTGGCCGGTCGACGAGCTGGCGCGGCGGCTCGACGTGGCCGGGTTCGACGTCGTCGAGGCCGCCGCCCGCACCGACCCCGGCGTCCGCCCGCACGGGGCGATCAGCGCGCGGCGTCGGGCTGAGCTCAGCGCCTGAGCAACCCCTGGGCGTACTGGTCGAGGACGGTGAGGATGCCGGTGTGCTCCCACACACGGTTGCGGCGCAACCCGGTCCGCTCGATCAGGACGCCGGCGTCGGTGAGCTGGACGAGGGCGTTCTGCGCGGTCTGCCCCTTCATGCCCAGGTGGTCGGCGAGGAATCGGGCGTTCACGACGGGGTGGGACACCAGGTGCGGCACCACCCGCCACGCCACTGCCTGTCGCCGGAGCCCGCCCAGCTGCGCGCGAGCGGCGTCGACCTGCGCGGCGAGGTCGTCGACGAGCCGGGAACCCGACGAGGCGGCGAATCGCGCGGCGTCGGCGAGGCGCTCCACGATCGGCTGAGCGTCGCCGTCGCGGTAGGCGGTGAGCGCCGCGAAGTACTGCTCGGTCTGGGTGAGCAGGCCTGCGGACACCGGTGCCGTGGTGGCGGTCAAGATCCCCTTCGCGCGGAAGATGGAATGGATCATGGCGCGGCCCGTGCGCCCGTTGCCGTCGACGAACGGGTGGACGGTCTCGATGTGGGCGTGTGCCACGGCCGCTTGGAGCAGGACGGGCAGGTCGTCTCGCCGGACGAACGTGACCAGGTCCTCCATCGCAGCCGGGACGAGCGGCGCCTCGGGCGCGACGTGCGAGGCCCCCCGGGGACTGATCGCGCTCGTCCCGATCCACACGAGCTGATCGCGCCAGTGCCCCGCGTGGTCCTCCCAGCCGCGCTGGCCCGACAGGAGTGCGCGGTGCATCTCCAGGACCGCCGCGGCGTCGAGCCGGTCCGCGAGCGCGAGAGCGGCCTCCATGGCGCGGACGTTCGCGACGACCGTGCGTGCATTCGACGAGCTCGACTGGTCGATCTCGGCAAGAGCGAGCTGTCGAGGCCCGACGGTGAGATCTTCGATCTGGGAGGACGATGCCGACTCGGTGCGCAGCAGGATGGAGCGCATGGGTCCCAGGGTCGGGCTCGTCGTCCCCAGGACCTTGGCCGCGTACTCGTCGAAGCGGCCGAGCGCCGCGGAGGCTTCCTCGATGTTTGCGGACAGGTCCGCGGGGATGTGGGGGGTCCAGGTGGCGATCGTCGGCGGGACCGTCGAGCGGTACGGGCCCGACGCGACTGACCTCGCGGACCGGCTCGTCATCCCGTCCGTGTCGGCAATCCAGTACTCGTCGACGTACCCGAACGCGGGAACCTTGACCATGGGGCCATGCTAATCAAGGTTTCGGCGAAACCTTGATCAAGGCTCGCTCTCTAGTCCAGGTTGCGGAGCGCGGCCGGGATCGGCGTGTCCCCGGAGGAGAACCGGACGAAGCGGCCCACGGTCGCGGGCTCGCGCAGCGCCGCGGCGACCACCTGCGCGACGTCGGCGCGCGGCACGCTCGTGTCGATCCCGGCGGGCACGGCGCCCGTCTCCGGCAGGAGGGTGATCCGCCCGGTGGGCGGCTCGTCGGTCAGCGTGCCTGGGCCGAGGATCGTCCAGTCCAGGTCGGTGGTGCGCAGGTGGTCGTCGGCGGCGAGCTTGGCGTCCGCGTAGGCGAAGAAGCCCGCGCTCTCGGGGACGCCGTGCTCCGGCGTCGAGCCGACCCACGACACCATCACGTAGCGCCGCACCCCGGCGCTCGCGGCGGCGTCCATGGAGCGGATCGCGGCGTCGCGGTCGACGGCGTAGGTACGGTCCGGGTTCCCCCCGCCCGCTCCGGCCGACCACACGACGGCGTCGGCGCCGGCCAGCGCGCCGGCGATCTCCTCGGTGCTCGCGTGCTCGACGTCGAGCAGCAGGGGGTCCGCGCCGTGGTCGGCCACGCGGTCGGTCTGCTCGGGCTTGCGCACGACGCCGACGACGTCCACGACGGGTCCGGTGCCGCCGTCCGCGAGCAGCGGGACCAGCTGGCGCGCGACCTTGCCGAGCGCGCCGATGACGACGACCTTCATGACGACCTCCGTGACGGACGGGCGCCCCGCGGACGCGGGGTCAGCCGGACGCTCCCACCGTCGCGCACCGGGGACCCGGACGCCAACCGGCAGCCCCGGCCGTGCGGCCGGGGGCCGTCGCCCGGGCGAAACCTGAGGCTTCGCCCGTGGCGCCGCTGAGGGCCCGTTGAGAGTTCAACTGCCTTTCGGTGATCTTGAGCAACTGTTCGGGGGAACCCGGGTTCACCCCCGACCTCTGCCTGAGGCCGCTCTCCGAGGCTCCTTGTCGACCGCACGACACCGACATCGGAGCCCACGATGAACGACTTCCCCTCCCGCCCGTCGCACCGCCCCGCGCAGCCCGTCCCGGCGGCCGGCGACACCGCGACGCGCGTCGTCGTCATCATCCCCGCCCACGACGAGGAGGCGGCGCTGCCGGACACCATCGCCTCGCTCGCGGCCCAGACGCGCCGGCCCGACCGGGTGCTCGTCGTCTCCGACAACAGCACCGACGCGACCGTCGAGGTGGCGCGCGCGGCGGGCGCCGAGGTCATCGAGACCGTCGGCAACACGGCCCGCAAGGCGGGCGCCCTGAACCAGGCCGTCGCGACCGTGACGGAGGACGTCGTGATGGTGCTCGACGCCGACACGACGATCGCCCCCACCTTCATCGAGGAGGGGCTGGGCGTGCTCGCGGCCGAGCCGGGGGTCGCCGCCGTCGGCGGCGTCTTCCGCGGGCGCCCGCCGGTGGGCTACCTGCAGCACTGCCAGGCCAACGAGTACACGCGCTACGGCGTCCAGGTCGACGTCACGGGTCGCACCGCCGTGCTGACCGGCACCGCCGCGCTGCTGCGCCGCTCGGCGCTGGAGGAGGTCGCCGCCGCCCGCGGCTCCGCCCTGCCGGGCCTGCAGGGCGACGTCTACGACCGTCACGCCATCACCGAGGACTCGGAGCTCACGCTCGCCCTGCGCACCCTCGGCCACGAGCTGCGCTCGCCGGTCACCATGAGCTGCACCACCGAGCTCATGCCGACAGCGGGAGACCTCCACCGCCAGCGCGTGCGCTGGTACAAGGGGATGCTCGACAACCTGGGCGCCTACGGCCTGACGCGCACCACCGCCCGCTACTTCGGGCAGCAGGCCATGCTCGTGGCGGGCACGCTCATGATGGCCGCCTACCTCGCCCTCACGGTCACCACGGTCGTCACGGGGACGTTCGCCCTGTCCCCCCTGTGGGCGGCCGTCGGCCTGGTGTTCCTCGTCGAGCGGCTCGTGACCGTGTGGGGCGCCGGGCGCCGTGCGCGCCTGCTCGCGGCGTTCGTCGTCCCGGAGCTGATCTACGACCTCGCGCTGCAGCGTGCGTTCGTCCACGCCGTCGTCCTCGCCGTGACCCGCCGGCAGACCACCTGGAACCACGTCGTCGCCCCTGCCTGACCGTCCGACCCCTCACCCCACCAGCCGTGCCCGTCCGGTCACGGCAGCATGCCCCGACCCTTGTCGAAGGAGCCACCATGTACCACTCCACGCTCGCCCAGACCGCCCCCGTCCTCGCCGCCACCGGGGTCGCCGCCGCGTTCCACGTGGTCGCGGCCTGGACCCTGATCGTCGCCGGCCTCGCGCTCGTCGCGACCGCGCGCGTGCTCCGCCACCGGCGTCGCCGGGCCCTCGCCGAGGAGCGCTGACGCCCCGCCGCGCGAGCCCGGCTCGCGCGGCCCACCGACCGCGGCGCCGTCCCGACCTCCCCCCGGGGGACGGCGCCGTGACTCCTGCCCCGTGCCGCGTCGAACGGCGTCGATCAGCCTCGGTCGCGCGCGATCCGCGCGGCGAGCGCCGCGAAGGTCAGCGCCAGACCGGCCTGCACGACGACGGCGACGACGAAGCCGCGCGGCAGCCCGGCCGCCGCGCCCCCGTCCGCCCCCGCGGCGACGGACTGGAACAGCCCGCCGAGCACGGCGACGCCCAGGCCGAGCCCGAGCTGCTGGAGCGTGGTGAACAGCCCGCCCGCGACGCCGGCTGCCCAGGTCGGCGTCCGCGACAGGACCGTGCGGAGCACCGGCCCGTACATGAGCGCCTGGGCCGCGCCGAGCGCCATGAGCAGCGGCTGCAGGGCCGCCGTCGTCCCGCCGTGCCCGCCGCCCACGACGACGGCGAGGGCGCCCAGCACCAGGGTCTGCGCGACGGCGGCCCCGGTCATCGTCCACCGCCCGGTGCGGCGCTCGATCGCCGGCATCGCGAGGGCGGTGGCGACGAACGCCCCGCCGAAGCCGAGCAGCAGCACGACCGTGCCCTGTGCGTCGGCACCGAGCGCGCCCTGCGCGAGTGCCGAGAACTCGTACAGGAAAGCCCCGTAGCCGGTGAAGAACAGCAGGGTCATGACCAGCCCGAGCCGCACGGCCGGGGTGCGCAGCACGCTCGGCGGCACGACGGGCAGCTCGCCGCGCCGCTCCGCCTGGTGCTGGGACCGGGCGAACAGGGCGAGGACGACGCCGGCCGCCGCGAGCATGCCGAGCAGGGCGGGCGGCCAGCCGGCCGACGCGCCGAGGGTCAGCGGCACCACGAGCAGCAGCAGCCCGGCGCCGAGCAGGGCCGCGCCGCGCAGGTCCAGGGACAGCGGCGCCGACGAACGGGACTCGGGCACGGTGCGCACCGCCAACAGCGCCGCGGCGGCGATCGCGCCCGTGGCCGCCTGCACCACCCGCCAGCCCAGGTGTTCCCCGGCGAGCCCGGCCACGGCCCCCGCCAGGACCTGGCCGGCGATGGTCGCGACGCCGCTCACCGCGGTGAAGAGCGTGACGCCCAGGGCGCGCAGCCGGTCGGGCGCCGTCGCCTGGATCGTGGAGAGCACCTGCGGCGTGAACAGGCCCGCGGCGACGCCGAGCGCGGCCCGCAGCGCGACCAGCACGGTCAGGCTCGGCGCGACCGCCGCCAGCACCGACAGGGCGGCGAACGCCGTCAGCCCGACGGCGAGCAGCCGTCGTCGGCCGTAGCGGTCGCCCAGGCGCCCCGCGACCACGAGCGTGGCGGCGAACGTCGTCGTGTACGCGGAGAGCACGAGCTGGCCGCCCGAGGTCGCGGTGCCGAGGTCCGAGGTGATCGCCGGGGCGAGCAGGTTCACGGACCCGAAGGTCATGTTGACCGGCAGGTAGGCGACGAGCAGGACGGCGAGGCCGAGGCCGGTGAGCGCGCGGGTGGGCGTCACCGCCTCGGCGGGGGCGGCGCGGCGGGTGACGCGCGCGGTGGTCGTGGTCATGCCCCCGACGGTGCGCCCCCCGCCATCCTGGTACCAGGAGCCTGCTGATCGTGGTACCGGCACCACCTGGATCCGCGGGCGGCGAGGGGTGAGACTGGTCGGCATGACCGCCGTCGCCCCCGACCGGGCCGCCCTGGGAGAGTTCCTGCGCGAGCGCCGCGGCCGGGTCCGACCCGGCGACGTCGGGCTGCCCGCGGGCGGCCGGCGCCGCACCCCCGGCCTGCGCCGGGAGGAGGTCGCGCAGCTCGCCGGGGTCGGCGTCACCTGGTACACGTGGCTCGAGCAGGGGCGGGCGAAGAACGTCTCCGACCAGGTGCTCGAGGCGGTGGCGCGGGTGCTGCGGCTCGACGCCGCGGAGCGCCGGCACCTCATGGCGCTGGCCGGCCGGGAGGCGGCGGTCGCGGCGGGGCTGCCGGTCGAGGTGCGGCCCGAGCAGCTGGCCGTGCTGGCGGGGCTGCTGCCGTACCCGGCGGCGGTCCAGACCGACGGCTATGACCTCCTCGCGGCCAACCGCACCTACCGGTACCTGTTCGACGACCTCGACGCCCACCCGCCCGAGGAGCGCAACTGCGCCTGGCTGATGTTCACCGACCCGCGCTGGCGCGGGGCCCTGGGCGACGCCGAGGACGCGGTGCTGCACAACATCGCCGCGCGGCTGCGGGGCCGCGAGCCGGAGCACCGCGACGACCCGCGCTGGGCCGCCCTGCTGTCGCGGCTGCGCGCGGCGTCCCCCGACTTCGTCCGGCACTGGGAGTCCTACGACGTCGCGGGGGACCGGACGCAGCTGCGGCGCTACCGGTCGGCGCGCGTCGGCCGGCTGGACGTGCACTTCCAGAGCCTGTGGCTGGACCGCGCCCGCGGGGACCGGATCATCGTCATGACGCCCGCCGACGACGCCACGGCCCAGCGGCTGGAGCGCCTGGACGCGCTGGTCGGCGCCGCGCCGGCGACCACCTCGCGGGACGACGCCGCGTCGCCGGCCGCCGTCACCGGAGCCGCGGCCCGCTGACCTGCGACGTCGCCGGCGAGGGTCCGCTCGTCGTGGAATGGCCGTGTCGGGCGGCCGAGGCGCGGGGGATGATGGGCCCGTGCGCACCATCCGACAGAGCCGCAAGCTCCGCGGCGTCCGCTACGACGTCCGCGGCCCCATCCTCGTCGAGGCCCAGCGCCTCGAGGCCGAGGGCCACCGCATCCTCAAGCTGAACATCGGCAACACGGCGCCGTTCGGCTTCGAGGCACCGGCAGCCATCCAGGCCGACGTCGTGCACCACCTGCCGGAGGCGCAGGGGTACAGCGACTCGCGCGGCATCTACGAGGCGCGCACCGCGGTGGCGCAGTACTACCAGTCGCGCGGCCTGCGGGACACGACGGTGGACGACGTGTTCATCGGCAACGGCGTCTCCGAGCTCATCTCGATGGTGCTGCAGGCGTTCGTGGACGAGGGGAACGAGATCCTCGTGCCCGCGCCCGACTACCCGCTGTGGACCGGCGCGGTCACGCTGTGCGGCGGCACGGCGGTGCACTACCGGTGCGACGAGGAGAACGGCTGGATGCCGGACCTCGAGGACCTCGAGTCGAAGATCACCGAGAACACGCACGCCATGGTGATCATCAACCCGAACAACCCCACGGGCGCCGTGTACAGCAAGGAGATGGTCGAGGCGATGGTGGACATCGCCCGCCGCCACGACCTCGTGGTCCTCACCGACGAGATCTACGAGAAGATCCTGTTCGACGGCGCCACCCACCACCACGCCGCGGCCGCCGCGGGCGACGACGTGCTGTGCCTGACGTTCAGCGGCCTGTCCAAGGCGTACCGGGTGTGCGGCTACCGCGCCGGCTGGGTCATGGTGTCGGGCCCGAAGGAGACCGCCACCGAGTTCCTCGAGGGCCTCACCCTGCTGGCCAACATGCGCATGTGCGCCAACGTGCCCGCGCAGCACGCCATCCAGACGGCGCTCGGCGGCTACCAGTCGATCGACGAGCTCATCGTGCCCGGCGGGCGCTTCTACGACCAGGCGATGCTGGCGGACAAGCTGCTCAACGAGATCCCCGGCGTCACGTCGGTCCGCCCGCGCGGCGCGCTGTACTGCTTCCCGCGCCTCGACCCCGAGATGTACCCGATCGAGGACGACGAGCAGTTCGTCATCGACCTGCTGCGGGCCAAGAAGATCCTCGTCACCCACGGCACCGGGTTCAACTGGTTCGAGCCCGACCACTTCCGCCTCGTCACCCTGCCCGACGAGGAGGTCCTCACCGAGGCCATCGGCCGCATCGGGGAGTTCCTGGCCACGCGCCGGCGGTAGTGGCCGTCAGGGTTCCTTGGAGATGATCGCGAGCTCGCCGGCGTCGGAGGAGACGGTGACGCGCGAGGGCAGATAGCTGTCCGGTGTGGTGCGCCGCGCGGTATCTCCGTCGACCAGCCACGTGGCTCCGCCGACGATTCCGACCTGCCCGGTGTCGGTGCCCTCCGTCATCTCGAACGACGTCCAGGGTTCGACGTACGCGACGTACGAACGACGGGGCTCCACCACGGGCGCGATATTGGTGAAGTTGCCCTTCATCTGCCTGATGGCGATCGTGTCGCCAGCCGCGATGTCCCCGCGGGGGTCCGCCGCGACGACGACGGCCTGCGTCACGACGAACTCCAGGCCGTCGTCGACTCCGAGCCGACTGTCGCCGGTCGTCGCGAACAGGACGGTATCGGTGCTGGCGAGCTCGACCTCGGACAGCGAGCCGTAGGTCACGGCGAGGTCGAGCTCCTCGGCACCAAGGGCACCGCAGGCCCCGGTGGAAAGAACAAGGCAAGCCATCGCGGACGCGATCAGGGCGGGCTTCGGCAGACCAGGCTTCGGCATGTGACCTTGCTCCGGGCGGGGGAAGGGTTGCGACAGTGCGCGAACAGCCTAGTGGCGCGGCGCCCTGGCGACCCTCCTGCAACTAGTGGTTGCACATCCGTACCCTTCGGGCTACCGTGATCTGCAACCACTAGTTGCAGGAGGGGTCATGGAGCCGGTGAGCGAGCTCGGCAGCATCGAGCGGGAGATCTACGTCGAGGCGACGCCGGAGGTCGTCTTCGACGTGGTGAGCAGCCCGGAACACGTCCGGCAGTGGTGGCCGGACGACGCCCGCTACGACCCCGTGCCGGGCGCGACGGGGGAGATCACCTTCGGCGAGGGGGCCGACCGGACCGTCGAGCAGCTCACGGTCGTCGAGTCGCTGCCGCCGCGGACGTTCTCGTTCCGCTGGACGCACCCGGCCGGCGAGGCCGCGGCCGAGGGCAACTCGTTGCTGGTCACGTTCGAGCTTCAGCCGTCGGGCGGCGGGACGCTGCTGCGGATGACCGAGACCGGCTTCCGCGAGATGGGCTGGGAGGTCGCCGTCCTCGAGCAGCGCTACGCCGAGCACGTGACCGGCTGGGACTACTACCTGCCGCGGATCGCGCCGTACGTCGCGACCCTGGAGGTGCGGCCGTGAGTCCCGCCGCGCCCGACCGGGTCGACGACGAGCTCTGGTCGGCGATCGGGGATCCCACGCGGCGCCGCATCCTCGACCTGCTGCTCGCCGAAGCCGGAGGCACCGCCACGTCGCTGAGCCGGCAGCTGCCGCTGACCCGGCAGGCCGTGGCCAAGCACCTGGACGTCCTCGACCGGGCCGGCCTCGTCCGCTCGACCTCGGTGGGCCGGGAGAGGCGGTGCCAGGTGGACGCCACCCAGCTCGCCCGGGCGGCGGACCAGCTCGCGTCCGTCGGCCGGGCGTGGGACGCGCGGCTGCAGCGCATCAAGAACCTCGCCGAGGCGATCGAACGCGCCCGGCAGGGCCGGGACCAGGGCTGACGCCCGTCGGCCGGCACCAGGAACGACCGCACGAACGACCAGACAAGGAGCGCGACGATGGTGGACATCCTGCACCGGGTCGGGGTCAGGACCCCGGACCCGAAGACGGTGTACGACGCACTGACGACGGTCGAGGGCCTCGCGGCCTGGTGGACCGACGACACGACAGGGAGGGGAGACGCCGTCGGCGGCACCCTCGAGTTCCGGTTCCCGGCCGGCGGCTTCGACATGGAGGTCGTCGAGCTGCGGCCGCCCGAGCGGGTGGCGTGGCGGGTGGTCGACGGCCCGCCGGAGTGGGTCGGCACGACGATCGACTGGGACCTCCGCCAGGACGGCGACTACACGATCGTCCTGTTCAAGCACCAGGGGTGGCGCGAGCCGGTGGAGTTCATGCACCACTGCAGCACCAAGTGGGCGTCGTACCTGCTGAGCCTGAAGTCCCTGGGCGAGACCGGCGCGGGCGCTCCCGCGCCCCGCGACGTGCACGTCGACGACTGGGACTGAGCCCGGCGCACGACCTCCCCGCCGCTGCGGCGTCTCAGGACGCCGTGGCGGCGGCGCGCGTGACGGACCGCGCGACGTGGGCGCGGGTGGCCGTGAACGCGGCGGCCATCTCCCGCGCCTGGCCCGGGTACTCGGCGTGCCCGGCGGCGTGCACGGCCAGCTCCAGCTCGGCCCCCGAGCCGCGCCCGGCGCCCGCGCGCTCGGCCGCGGCGACGCCGTTCGCGACGCCGAACTGGCCGGGCGGCGGCACGTGCGCGTCCCACAGGGCGCACTCGACGCGGGTCGGGACGCGCAGGTGGGTGGCCGCCACGGAGGCGTCGGTGAGGGCGAGCACCGCGCGCGCCCCGGGGTGCGCGGCCACGTACCGGCGCTGGGCCTCGCCGCTGCCGGTGCACGGCACGGCGAGCCGCTCGTCGTACTGGCCGAAGCTGGGCACCTCGAGCGTGGCGCCCACGAACCGGTCGTCCCAGGGCACGGCCAGGGCGCCGACCCCGCCGCCGAAGCTCGTGCCCACGTAGTACAGCGGGAGGCCGGCGGGCACCCCGGGGACGCCGGCGAGCGCCTCCTGCAGCGCGGTGGCGGCGTGCCACAGGTCGACCGCGCAGCGGCCGAGCACGTACGTCTCGACGTCCTCGATGCCGGCGAGCACGTGCTCGGTGCTCACCGCCGGTGCCCCGACCTCCGCGTTGAGCGCCCCCAGTCCGCGGGCCACGGGGAAGATCACGGCCGCGTCGCGCGGCACCCGCTCGAACGACGGCGCGTCGCGCCCGCCGTACCCGTGCCCGTGCACGATCCCCACGGTGACGGACGCGTCCACGGGCAGCGCGAGCCACGCGCGCAGGCGCAGGCCGCCGTCGGCCGTGAACGTCACGACGGACACGTCGTGAGCCCCCTGACGGCCCACCGGCTCGGCGACGACGTCGGCGGGCACGCCGCGCGCGGCGGCGTGCCACGACCGCCACAGCCCGGCGAACCCGTCCGGCTCCGCGGCGGGCGGCACGGCGCGCAGGGCGTCCCGGTCGAACCCGTACGTGCCGTCGATCGGGCTGTCGGGAAACCAGGCGTCATAGGGGGCGGGCAGCATCGGGAGATCTCCAGGGGGAAGCAGGGTCGGGCCCGGCGGCGCGTGACAGACTGTGCCGCGGGTCGAAAGGGGTGCGGGTGCTCGTCGCAGAACGCAGGTCGCGGATCGTGGCCGAGGTGCGCCGCCGGGGCGCCGCGAGCGTCACCGAGCTCGCGGAGGAGCTGGGCGTCAGCGCGATGACGGTGCGCCGGGACATCGAGGTGCTCGCCGACGCGGGGGACCTCGACCGGGTGCGGGGCGGCGCCACGACGCGCGTCGAGGCGACCGAGGCGGGCCACGAGCGGGCGTTCGCCGCCCGCGCGCAGCACCTCGTCGCCGAGAAGCGGGCCATCGCCCGCCGGGCCGCGCAGCTGGTGGAGCCGGGCATGGCCGTGGGGCTCTCGGGCGGCACGACGGCGTGGGTGCTCGCGCAGGAGCTGCGCGCCGTCCCCGACCTCACCGTGGTGACCAACTCGCTCCCCGTGGCCGAGGTGCTCCGGCGCCCCGAGCGCGCCGACGAGCCGTACACGCAGTCCGTGGTGCTCACCGGCGGCGTGCGCACGCCGTCCGACGCCCTCGTAGGCCCCGTCGCCGTCCGCTCGCTGGAGCACCTGCACCTCGACGTGGCGTTCCTCGGGGTGCACGGCGTCGACCTGCACGCCGGCCTCACGACGCCCAACCTGCTGGAGGCGGAGACCGACCGGGCGCTGCTCGCGGCCGGCCAGGACGCCGTCGTGCTGGCCGACCACACCAAGTGGGGCGTCGTCGGGCTCACGACCATCGTCGACCTGCACGAGGTGGAGCGCCTCGTCACCGACGACGGCCTGGACGACGACGCGCGCGAGCTCGTCGAGGCGCACGTCGGCGAGCTCTGGGTGGTGCCGGTCGACTGACCGCCGTGCTGCTCCGGCACGCTGCGGGACGGCACGGACGGGCTCAGCGGGCGGTGCTCGCGCGGGGGACGACCCGCGCGCCCACCACGACGTGCTGCACGGGCAGGTTCGCGCCGGGCGGGGTGGCGATCTGCCGTTCGAGCTCGCTCAGCGCCCGCTCCACCAGCGCCTCCTTGTCGGGGGAGACGGACGTGAGCGACGGCGTGGTGAACCGGGCGCCGCGCACGTCGTCGATGCCGACGACGGCGACGTCCTCCGGGATGCGCCGGCCGGCGTCGTGCAGGGCGGGCAGGGCCCCGAACGCGACGGAGTCGTTCGAGCAGACGATGCCGTCGAGCTCCACCCCGCGCTCCAGGAGCTCGCGCACGGCGCGCAGCCCCTCGGCGGGCGTGAACGACTCGACCTGGGCGACGAGCGCCGGGTCGTCCGCGATGCCGAGCGCGGCCACGGCCTCCCGGTAGCCCGCGTACCGGCGGTCGGCGGCGTCCGACGGGCGGGCGTCGCGCGGGCCGACGAACGCCACCCGGCGGCAGCCGACCGACGCGAGGTGCGCGGTGGCGGCGTACGACGCGGCCCGGTTGTCGATGGTCACGTGCGTGAAGGGGCTGACGAGGATGTGCTCGCCGAGCAGCACGAGCGGGCCGGGGGAGGTGCGCCGGGTCAGGTCGGCCACGGACAGCGCGCGCGGGATGTGGATGAGCCCGTCGGTGGGCGGCAGCCCGATGCCGTTGGCGACGTCCACCTCGCGCTCGTGGTCGCCGGCGGTCTGCTGGATGAGGATCGACAGGCCGCGCTCGTCCGCGCGCCGCACCAGCAGCGCCGTGAGCTCGGCGAAGTACGGCTCCTCGAGGTCCGGCACGGCGAGCGCCACGATGCCGGTGCGCTCCCTCCTGTGCACGGCCGTCAGCGTAGCCCGGGCAGGCGTGACGACGCCGCGCGCCGTGCGGGTGAGTCCTGCGTGCGGCACGGTCACTCCTGCACGCGCAGCGCGACCACGCGGGCCTGCGCCGCGCCGTTCGTCGCGCCGATCACGAGGCGGGCGGCCCGCAGCGGCCCGACGTCGGCGGGCAGGGGGTGCACCCGCAGCCGCCAGCGGTTGTCGGTCTCGTCCGCGACGGTCACCCAGGTGCCGGCGCCCTCCGGCAGCACCTCGACCCGGTAGTCCTTGACCAGGGTCGGCATGATCTCGTCGGGCGTGCGGTGGTGGTGCAGCGTGTTGAGCTCGACGTCGAGGTCGTCGTCGAAGACCACGCGCACCTCGCGCGCGGCCACGGGCTCGTCCCAGTCGAGGCGCAGCCACTCGTCGCGACCGGGCACCAGCGGGGACGACGCCCAGAGGTTCGGGCCGCCGTGGTTGCGGTGGAAGCCGCTCGTCGCGCGCTCGGGGGCGAGGGCGCGGGTGTCCGGGCCGGCGCGGAAGACGACCGACCGGCCGCGCAGCGGCTTGGTGGGCCACTGCACGAGCAGCTCCTCGGAGCTGATCTGCACGTTCCGGTCGTCGTTGTCGACGCGGTGCACCAGGGTGAGGACGCCCGCGGGCAGCGGCGAGGTGGTGCGCACCGCGACGTCGGGGTTGGCGCGCAGCACGACGACGGCGTTCTGCGGCACGGCGGGCGCGAACGGCACGTGCGCGGTGACCCAGCGCTCGTCGCCCGCGGCCACGGCGACGTCGGTCTTGGCCTCGAGGTGCGCGGGCACCACGTTCTGCGGCTTGCCGGTGGACCACACCTCGACGGAGAGCGTCGTGTCGCGGCGGGCGGAGACGAGCAGCTCGACCGTGTCGAGGCGCGGGTCGACGGGCAGCACGATGCCGAGGTCCACGTCGAGGTCGTAGACGTCGTACGCGTCGTAGGGGTCGCCGTCCGACGGCTCCGTGACCGGCGCGGCGACGCGCGTCGTCGTGCTGGACGCCGTGACGCGCGCCCGGCGGGCGAGGTCGTGCGGGTCGGCGTTCGCGATGCCGACCGCGGGCGCGTCCCAGCGCAGCAGGGTCTGGCGCAGCTCGTCGAGGTGGTCGGTGTAGATGCCGCGCGGCGTGGTGCCGTGCTCCACGCACAGGGCGGCCGCGGTGCCCGCGGCCTGGCCCATCGCGCCGCACGTCGCCATGACGCGGGCCGCGCCGAAGGCGATGTGCGTGGCCGACACGTCGCGCCCGGCGAACAGCATGTTCTCCACGTTCACCGAGTACAGCGAGCGGTAGGGGATCTCGAAGACGCCCTCGGAGAACCGCTGCAGCGCGCCCGCGCCCTCGGCGTACATGCCCTGGGCCGGGTGCAGGTCGATCGACCAGCCGCCGAACGCGACGCCGTCGTCGAACACCGTCTGGTCGACCACGTCGCCCTGGTGCAGCGTGTAGTCGCCGACGAGGCGGCGGTACTCGCGCTTGCCGGGCACGTTGCCGATCCACTCGAGCGTGAGGTTGTCGGCGTCGAACTTCCCGGAGTTCTTGATGTAGTCCCAGATGCCGAGGATGACGCCGCGCAGCTCGTCGCGGATGCGCTCGTTGTCGTCCACGATGTCGAGCTCGCCGCCCCACTCGATCCACCAGTAGTGCGCCCCCGAGTCGCCGCTGCGGATCACCCGGTTCATCGGGATGGGCGTGCTGGTGATGTCGATCGCGGTCTCCGGCGCGACGTACTTCACCGGGTGCCCGAGGTCCTTGGTGTAGAAGAGCAGCGTGGAGCCGAGGAACTCGCGCACCGGCTCCGGCGGCGCCCACTCCTCGCCGAACTCGGCCTGCGACTCCTTGCCGAGCCGGTACCGTGCGCCCGCCAGCGCGCCGACGAGGCCGTCTCCCGTGCAGTCGAGGAAGACCGGCGCCGTGAACGTCGTGAGGATCTCGGAGCCCATCGTCCAGCCCGTGACCGACTCGATCCGGCGCGCGTCGTCGGGGCCGGTGGCGACCACCTCGCGCACGTCGGTGTTGAGGAAGAGCCGCAGGTTCTCCTCGCGGCGCACGGTGTCCAGCACGACGTCGTCCCAGTAGACCGGGTTGCCCTCGGGGTTGCGGTACTGGTTCTCGACGTACATCTCGCCGACGATCCCGGTCTCCCGGGCCCAGCGCTGGTTGCCGTGCGCGGTGGCGCCGCACACCCACACCCGCACCTCGGAGGAGGAGTTGCCGCCCAGCACCGGCCGGTTGTTGACCAGCACGACCTGGCGGCCCAGCCGCGCGGCGGCGACCGCCGCGCTGACGCCGGCGAGCCCCCCTCCGACGACGACGACGTCCGCCTCGACGGTCTGCGTGCGCATGTTCTCCTCAGTCCTTCTTCAGGTGCGGTGGTGCGGGTGTGCGGCGCCGGCCGCCGACGGCGGGTCAGCCGTCGGCGGCGAGCACCTCGACCTCGTAGACGCGGGCGACGTCCGTCGCCGACGCCGAGGGGTCGGTGATCAGCAGGCGGACCTGGTCCGCCGTGGTGGTGGGCACCGGCAGGGTGACGGTGCCCGACGTGTTGTTCGTGACCTGGCCGGCCGGCACCCAGCCGTCCGCCGTGTGCAGCTCGACGGAGAAGGAGCGCAGCACGTCGGCCGTGCCGGTCGCCTTGCTGTAGCCGCTGCGCACGCGCACGCTGCCCACGGCCTCGTCGGCGCCCCAGTCGGCGGTGAGCACCGGCTGGGCGTCGCCGGCCGCCGAGATCCAGCGGCTGGCGTCGGTGCAGTCGCCGTCGACGGCGAGCTCGCCGCCGGTGTCGGCGCGCAGCGACGAGGAGACCGTGACGTCCGCGCCCCGGGCGACGTTGGTGCCCGACGTCTCGCCGCGCAGCCCGGCGACGACCTCGGCCGCCGTCGAGCCCTCGGCCGTGCCGCCCGTGCGGGGCACCGTGGCGTGGAAGAGCTCTCCGGCGCTCGGGACCGTGACGTACAGCTGGTCCGTGCCCGTGGAGGCCGTGACGGCGCTGAGCCGTTGCGCCCCGGTCCGGGCGTCGCCCAGCGTGCCGAACCGCCACGTGCTCTCGCCGCGCACCTGCTCGGCGCGGAGCACGGCGCTCTGCTGGCCGGTGACGCACGAGGTCGTCTCGACGACCGCGTAGACGCGGGTGGTCGGGCCGGCCGACGTCGTCTCGATCGCTGCCGAGGTCTCGACCCCGGGCCCCAGCGCCGCCAGGTCGAGCACGGTCCGGCGCTGCCACGCGCCGCCGTCCCAGCGGGCGAACCGCACGTCGTAGCCGTCGAAGGCCGTGACGCCCTCGGTGCGGAACCGGTAGGCGATGCCGTCGAGCTCGTCGCCGTGCACCGACAGCTTCGCCGTCTGCAGGGCCGGCCAGTAGGAGCTGATGTCCTCCCCGTCGACGTACGGCTGGTAGACCACCGCCCCCGGCGTGGCGGGGGTGATCGGCGTGCTCAGGGTGCTCCCGGCGACGTCCCGGAACGAGCCGTCGTCGGGGTCGTAGACGGCGTACGAGCCGAGGTGCCGCGAGGGGTCGGCGGGCCACGGGCCCCACTCCCACAGCACGTGCACGCGCCCGTCCGTGCCGACCTTGAGGTCGTCCGGGTAGAACGAGTAGCCCTGGGCGTCCGCCACGACGGCGACCCGCGACCACGTGCCCGCGCCCGTGTCGAAGCGGTACAGGTTGCCCGTGCGGGCCTGCCGCTCGTCCGCCCCCGCGCGTGCCATGACGTAGACGTCGCCGTCGGCGCCGCGGGCCGTCACCGGGTAGGTGACGGCGAGGTCCTGGTCGGGCATCTCGGCCGAGACGTCGACGAGGCTCGTCACGTCGCCCGGCGTCGTGGTGCGGAAGTAGTTCCACTGCTCGTGGTGCATCGAGACGAAGGCGTGCACGTTCCCGTCGCCGTCCACGACGATCGACGGCTGGTTGTGGCCGTTGTCGTCCACGAACGTCGCGCAGGAGCCGTCCGCGGCCCGGAGGCAGCCGTCGGTCCAGCCGCCGTCCGCGCCGCGCGAGGCCACGTGGACCTCGTGCGTCGCGGCCGTCGGACCGGGCGCGTTGAACGCCACGTAGGTGGTGCCGTCGACGACGTCGATCGGCTTCCACCATCCGGCCTGGTTGGACGAGTCGACGGTGAACGGCAGCTCCTCGACCTGCGGGGAGTGCTTGGCGTGCGCCGCGGGGACGGCGGTCGCCGCGGTGGGGACGGCGGCGACCACCGCGGCCGCCACGAGGGCGGCCGCGGCGGTGCGCAGCCTCGGGGTGGTGCGTCGTCGCATGGTTCCTCCTTGAACCGTGGTCGTGACTGCGGGGACGGACACGAACGGGTGTCAGCCGATGAGCTTCTGCGCGGCCTCGCCGGCCTTCTGCATGGCCGTCTTCGGGTCGGTCTTGCCCACGAGCACCGCCTGCACCTGCTCGGCGATCTCGGTCTCGACCTGCGAGTACGCGGTGAACTTCCAGAACGGGTTCGTCGACGCGGTCGCCGTGATGCGCTCGCTGAACAGGGTCCCGAAGGTGTCGGCCTTGACGGTGTCGGACTCCAGGGCCTCGGTCGTCACGGGCGGCAGGCCGCGCACCTCGTAGTCGGCCAGGACGGTGTCGAGGTCGGAGGTCGCGAACTGCGCGAAGTCGGCCGCGGTGGCGGCGCCCTCGCCGTCGACGACGGCGATCGCCCCGCCCCACACCAGCGCGCGGGGGGTGTCGCCGGCCTTGAGCACCGGGCGGGAGACCGGGTTGAGCTTGCTGCCGAGGTCCTTGTCGGGGGACTCCTCGGTGACCGCGCCGCGGCCGACCGGGGCGTCGTCGAAGATCGCCGCGCGGCCCTGCGCGAACAGCGAGCGGGCGTCGAAGCGGTCGACGTCGGGCGCGATGAGCTTCTGGTCGTACAGGCTCTTGTACCAGGTCACGGCCTCGACCGACGCGTCGTCGCCGATGGTGACGGTGTCGCCGTCGACGAGCGGGCTGCCGAAGGTCTGCATCCAGATGAGGATGTCCTTGAGCTGCGCGGCCTTCGTGGACGCGGCGTAGGGGATCAGCCCGCCGCCGAGCGCCTTGAGGTCCTTGAGCGTCTTCTCGAACTCGTCGATCGTGGTCGGGAACGCGTCGTTCTCGACGCCGACCTTCTGCAGCAGCTCGGAGTTGGTGACGAGCCCGATCGCGCCGATCGTCCAGGGCAACGCGTACTGCGTGCCGTCGAACTGGGCCGCCGTGAGGGCCGCCTCGGTGTAGCCGCGGCCCTCGGTCAGCGCCGACAGGTCCTGCAGCTTGCCCATGGCGGCGAGCGAGCCGAGCCAGGCGACGTCCACGTGGGCGGCGCCGGTGAACTGGCCGCCCTTCACCTGCAGGGTGAGCTGGTTGATGTACTCGTTGTACGGGAAGGAGACGTCCTTGATCGTGACGCCCTCCTTGTCCTGGTAGGCGGCGACGATCGCCTCGAGGGCGGGCGCCGCGGCCTCCTCCGTGAACGACCAGGAGGAGAACGCGAAGTTCGTCTTGGCGCCGCCGCCGGCGGCGGCCGAGGCCGCGCCGGTCGACCCGCCGGCGGACGGTGCGCAGGCGGCGAGGGCGGCGGTGCCGGCGCCGAGGCCGAGCAGCTGGAGCATGCGGCGGCGCGACATCGCGGAGCCGGGCAGGGTGAGGGACATGGGGATCCTCCGCATCGAGGGTCGGTGAGGGTTGCTGTCGGGACGGGTGGTGCGCGGGGTGCGGTCAGCCCTTGACCGCGCCGGCGGTGAGTCCGCCGACCAGGTACTTCTGCAGGGCGATGAAGGCGATCGCGACGGGGAGGGACACGACGAGCGAGGCGGCCATGAGCTCCGGCCACGCCGTCGACGCCTCGCCGATGAAGGTGTTGACGAGGCCGGGAGGGAGGGTCTGCTTCTCCGGGCCGGCGAGGGTGAGGGCGAAGACGAAGTCGTTCCACCCGCGCACGAAGGCGAACAGGCCGGCGGCGATGAGGCCGGGCGCCGCGAGCGGCAGCACGATCGAGTGGATGATCCGCAGGCGGGACGCCCCGTCGACGCGGGCGGCCTCCACCAGCTCGTCGGGGATGGTGTCGAAGAATCCCTTGAGCATCCACACGCACAGCGGCAGCGTGAACGTCGTGAAGCTCAGCACCAGCGCGGTGTACGTGTTGAGCAGGTTGTAGGCGCTGAACACGGAGTAGAGCGTGATGAGCAGCAGGGCCTGCGGGAACATCTGCGACGCCAGCACCAGGTACATCAGGGAGCGGCGGCCGCGGTAGCGGAACTTGGAGAACGAGTACCCCATGTACGCCGACACCAGCACGGACAGCACCGCGGTGATCACCGAGACGATGACGCTGTTGCGCAGGTAGCCGAACAGCGCGTCGTTCGAGGCGAGCGAGGCGAACGCGTCGAGCGTGGGCGCCGCGGGGAAGAACCGGGGCGGGTAGGCGAACACCTGGTTGCGCGGCGTGAGCGCCGTGGCGAGCAGCCAGTACACGGGCAGGAGGCCGAACCCGCCGAAGACGACGACCGTCGCCCAGGCGGCGATCCGCACGCCCGGCCGCTCCGACCGCAGCGCGCTGCGGCGCCGCCGGACGGGGGCCGCGGGCCGGCCGGCGCCGTAGGGCGCGGGCGTCGACGGTGGCGTGGGCGTGGCGGGGAGCTGTGTCGTCGCGCTCATCGCTCCTCCCCCTTCTCCGAGAAGCGGACGTAGACGACGACGAGCGCCATGAGCAGCACCATCCACAGCAGGCCGAGGGCGCCGGCGCGTCCGAGGTCGAAGCCGTGGAAGGCGGTCTCGTAGACCGCGGTGGCGAACGTCTGGGTGGCGCCCGCGGGGCCGCCGCCGGTGAGGACGTAGATGATGTCGAAGTGCTGGAAGTTCCAGATGAACTCCAGCAGCAGCACCAGGCCGACGATGCCCTTGAGGTGCGGCAGCGTGATCGCGAAGAACCGGCGCACGGTGCCCGCGCCGTCCATCTCCGCGGCCTCGTGCAGCTCGCCGGGCACGGTCTGCAGGCCGGCCAGCAGCATGACCATCATCCAGGGGAACGACTGCCAGGTCTTCGCCAGGATCACGGCGCCCATCGCGGTGCCGGGCTGCGCGAGCCAGGCCTGCGGGTCGTCGATGACGCCGAGGCCCTGCAGCAGCGCGTTCATCACGCCGTAGTTGGCGTTGAAGATCCACATCCACAGGAACGACACGACGACGCCGGGCACGAGCCAGGGGATGAGCATGAGGCCGCGCAGCACCTTGGCGCCGCGGATCTTCGTGTTCAGCGCCAGCGCCAGGGCGAACCCGATGACGAACGGCAGAATCGTGGTGCCGAGCGTGAAGACCATCGTCTGGCCGAGCAGTCGCAGGAAGTCGCCCTGCAGCACCTCGACGATGTTCTGGAGGCCCACGAACGTGCGTCCGGGCAGCACGAGGCTCTGCTCGAAGAACGCCGTGACGAGCGCCGCGACGAGCGGGTACAGCACCACGCCCGCGAGCAGTGCGACGCCCGGCAGCAGCAGCAGGACGGCGAACTGCCCGTCGCTGAGCCGCCGCGGTGGCGTCTGTGACTTTCTGTGTTCAAGAGTGTGAGTTTGTGAACTCATCATGTCCACGTCCCTGTGGTGTCATCCTCGGCTGCGAGGGTGATGATCGGGTGTCCGCGACACACTCTGGCGGATCCGTGCCGATCTGGTCAAACGCTTGCGGTCTCAGTGCGATAACAACCTCGGCGGCAAGTTCACATGTCAGCACACTATGGATCACGCAAGTTCACACCCGGGACGCGGCGGACGGACGCACGACGGCCCGCCGTCCGGGCAGGGCGGCGGGCCGTCGCGGGGGCGGGAGGCGTCAGGCGGTGAACGGCAGGCGCTCCGGCAGCACCTCGTGACGCAGGGGCTCGCCGGCCGCCCAGCGGTCGACCTCGTCGGCGGCCGCGTGGCCCAGGCGGGCCTCCTCCGTGCCGAGCGAGCCGGCCACGTGCGGGGTGAGGAAGACGTTGTCGAGGCCGAGCAGCGGGTGCCCCGCGGGGAGCGGCTCCGGCTCGGTGACGTCGAGGACGGCGAACAGGTCGTCGCGGTCCGCGAGCGTGCGGGCCAGCGCGTCGTGGTCGAGGAGCCCGCCGCGGGCGGTGTTGATCAGGGTGGCCGACGGCGCCAGGAGGTCGATCTCGGCGGCGCCGAGCATCCCCCGCGTGCCGTCCGTGAGCGGGGCGTGCACGGAGACGACGTCGCTCGCGGCCAACAGCTCGTGCAGGCCGACGAGCTCGGCGCCGGCGCGCCCCGCCTCGGCCGGGTCGACGTAGGGGTCGTGGACCAGCACCCGCACGTCGAGGGGGCGCAGGGCCTCCGCGACGAGCCGGGCGATGAGCCCGAAGCCGACCAGGCCGACCACGCTCCCGTCGAGGCCGCGGATCCCGTCCCGTGCCGCCACCTCGTGGGTGCGGGCCGCCGCCAGGCCGAGCGGCAGCACGTTCTTCACGGCCAGGTGCACCATCGACACCGTGAAGTCCGCGACGGCGCGGGCGTTCGCGTGCGCCGCCGAGGTGACGCGGACCCCGCGCGCCCACACCTCGGGCGTGACCAGGCCGCGGAGCGTGCCGGCCGCGTGCGCCACGAGCCCCAGGCGCGGCAGGCGGTCGAGGAGGGCGGGGTCGAGGACGGGGGCGCCCCACCCGGTGACGAGCACCTGGGCGCCCGCGAGCGCGTCGTCCCCCGCGGTGGCGAGGTCGACCACGTCGCCGTGGGCGGCGAGCCGGTCCCGGACGGTGGCGTCGAGGACCGACGCGGACCACGGGCCGCCGACCGCGGTCGCGATCGTGCGGCGCGTGCCGCCGGGCGGGGGCGGGGTCTGCCTCATGCGGGGCTCCTGTGCTCGTCGGGCGGTGTCGTCCGCGCGCCGTGGGAGTGGACGGGCTCCGCGCGGAGCCTCAGGTGGGCGTCCTCGTCGACGGTCACGGCATGAGGCCGACCGTAGCCGCCGGACGGGACGCGGCCCGCGGCCGCGGTCGCGAAACGATCAGAAGTGATCTGCCGTCAGCCGCACGATTCCGCCGATGGGCTCCCCGGGGCGATCACGGTGTGGTCGAATGACCGCCGCAAGGACGAGCGCTCGAGGGAGAGTGACGTGATCGCCGCAGAACGCAAGGACGCCGTGCTGAGGGAGCTGCGCCTGCGCGGCACGGTGGGGGTCGCGGAGTTCGCGCGGCGGCTCGGGGTGGCCCCGGTGACGCTGCGCAGGGACCTGCGCGACCTCGAGGCGGACGGCCGCCTCGCCCGCGTGCACGGCGGGGCGAAGGCCCTGCACCCGGGCCCGCCCACGGACCGCGACCAGCGGACGGTGACCCGGCTCGCGGCGAGCTTCGGCATCGGGCCACGCCCGGCGGCGGACGCCGCGCCGGTCGCGACGATCGGCATGGTCGCCCCGACCGCCTCCTACTACTACCGGGGCGTCATCGACGGGGCCAAGGACGCCGCCCGCCTGGCCGGCGTGCGCCTCGTGCTCGCCATCTCGGAGTACGACGAGGACGAGGAGCTGCGCATCTTCCAGCGCATGGTGGCCCTCGGGCTGGACGGCATCCTCATCACCCCGTCCAAGCAGCGGCCCGAGGAGCGCCCGCTGCGCCGGGCGCTCGACGGGTCGCCGGTGCCCGTGACCGTCGTCGAGCGCTGGTGGGACCTGCCCACGCGCGGACAGGTGGTCGACTCGGTGCGGTCCGACCACCGGCACGGTGCCGCGATCGCGGCCGACCACCTGCTCGACCTCGGCCACGAGCGGCTGGCGGTGTGGACGTTCGAGAACCCGCACGTCACCGAGGTGCGGGACGGGTTCGCCCAGGCGGTGGAGCGGCGCGGGGGCCGGGTCGTGGTGCCGGAGTTCACCGTCGGCCACCCCGACTGGTCGCCGGCGGACCCGTCGGCCACCGTGCGGCGCTACCTCGACGAGGTGCTCGACGCCGGGGCGACGGCGGTGCTCGTGCACCCGGACCAGCTCGCCCTGCAGGTCGCCCAGGCCGCGCTGGCCCGGGGGCTCGACATCCCCGGCGACGTCAGCATCGTCGCCTACGACGACGAGGTCGCAAGCCTCGGCGAGCTGCCCCTCACCGCCGTCGCCCCGCCCAAGCACGCGCTCGGGTTCGCCGCGATCGACGCGTGCCTGCGCGCCGTCGCGCACCGCTCGCCCGTCGCCGCGACCATCCCCGCGCGCTTCCCCGCGCAGCGCGTCCGCCTGCTGCCGGAGCTCGTCGTGCGCGCGTCCACCGGCCCCGCCCCGACCCGAGAGGTGCCCGCATGACCACCCCCGCCGCCCGACCCGTGACCCGGCCGACCGGCCTCGCCGCGCGCCTGCGCGACCTCGACGACCACGCCCTGTCGCCGCACACCGGCTGGACCCGTGCGCACTGGGAGGCGCTGGCCGACCACCTGCTGCTGTCCGCGCGGCCGTGGGGGACGCCCGGGCACGCGGGCGTCGCGCTGCCGGGCGAGCCCGGCGGGTACGGGGCGCGCATCGACGCGCAGGAGGGCTTCGCGCGCACCTTCCTCACGGCGGCGTTCCGCGTGGCCGGCTCGCGCGGCGAGGACCCGCACGGGTTCCTCGACTGGTACGCCCGCGGGCTGGCGGCGGCGACCGACCCGTCGTCGGGCGAGGCCTGGCTGCGGCTGCACGAGCACGGCCAGACCAAGGTCGAGGCGGCGTCCGTCGCGCTCGGGCTGCACCTCACGCGCCCGTGGCTGTGGGACCGCCTCGACCCCGGCGTGCAGGAGCGCGTGGTCGACTACCTCTCCGACGGCCTTGACACCTTCTACCCGCAGACCAACTGGCTGTGGTTCCGCGTCGTCGTGCGCGAGTTCCTGCACTCCGTGGGCGCGCTCGACGACCTGTCCGGCCTCCGCGAGGACGTCGCGACCCTCGACGGCTTCTACCGCGGCGACGGCTGGTACGCCGACGGCGCCGAGCGCTCCTACGACCACTACGCCGGCTGGGCCATGCACCTGTATCCCGTGCTCTGGGCGCGGATGGCCGCCGGCCGGCCCGACGCCGACGCCGCGGCGGCGACGGCGCGGGAGCGGTTGGGGCTGTTCCTCCCCGACGCGGCGGGGATGGTCGGTGCCGACGGCGGACCGCTGGTGCAGGGTCGTTCGCTGACCTACCGGTTCGCGGCCGCCGCGCCGTTCTGGGTGGGCGCGATGGCGGACGCCGGCTCACCCGGCCTGCTGCGCCGGGCGGCGTCCGGCGTGGTCCAGCACTTCGTGGACCGCGGCGCCCCCGACGACGACGGGCTGCTCACCCTCGGCTGGTACGGCGCGTGGCGCCCGATGGCCCAGCGGTACTCCGGCACCGGCTCGCCGTACTGGGCGTCCAAGGGGCTGCTGGGGCTCGCGCTGCCGGCCGAGCACCCCGCGTGGACGGCGGTCGAGGAGCCGCTGCCCGTGGAGGTCGGTGACACGTCGTTCGTCGTCGGGCAGGCGGGCTGGCAGGTGAGCGGCACCCGGGCCGACGGCCTGGTCCGCGTCCTCAACCACGGCACGGACCACTCCCGCCCGGGCTCCGGCCTGAGCGACGGCGCCCTGTACTCGCGCCTCGGGTACTCCACCGCCACGTGGCCCGTGGTGGCCGGGGAGCAGGCGCACCGGCCGCTCGACCAGTCCGTGGTGCTGCTCGACCGCGCGGGCGAGCCCAGCCACCGCACCGGCTTCGACGACGGCGTGGTCCGCTCGCTCGGCGACGGGACGTCGCTCGGGCGGTCGCGATGGCGGTCGCACTGGGTCCAGCCGGACCGCACGCTCCCCGACCACGGCTCCGGCTACCCCGACGCCTCCGGCGGCCCGCGGCTCGGCCCCTGGCTCGAGGTCGTGAGCCTGCTGCGCGGCGCGTGGGAGGTACGTCTGGCGCGCGTCGCCCCGGCCGACGGCGACGAGGTCGCGGCCGCCGGGCTGCGCGTCGGCGGGTGGCCGGTGACGGGGGAGGTCGTCTCCGCCGAGGCGGGCGGCGGCGACGCCCGTGCCGCGGTGGCGCCCGCGGCCGACGTCGTCGCCGGGACGCCGCGCGAGCTCGCGTCGGTGCTGCGCGACGCCGGCGGCCTGCCCCGCGCCGGCGTCGAGCGGCTGGACGACGTCACCCCGCTGGCCGGCACCACGTGCGTGCCCTGGCTCGCCACCGACGGCGCCCCCGAGCCCGGCCGCTGGTACGCGGCTGCCGTGGCGCTCGCGGGCGAGGTCCCCGCGGACCCGCCCGTCGTCACGTTCCCGGCGCCGGACCTCGTGCACGTGACGTGGCCCGACGGCGTGGTCGACGAGGCGGACCTCGCCGGGCGCGGGGACGGACGATGACCGTGCCCCCGGGCGGTCTCGGCCTTCCCGACGTCCCGCCCGCGACGCCCGAGACCTGGCCCGTCGTGCGGGACGAGCTCGTGGAGGCCCTTGCCGAGCACGTGTACGGCCGTACCCCTCGGCCGGCGTGGACGTCGAGGGTGGAGGCCATCGAACGCGCCGCACCTCGCACCCTCGGCCCGGGCACGCGCACCCAGCTCCGCCTGACCTTCGACGACGGCGCTGCCCGGCGCACGATGACGGTGCTCCTGCTGCTCCCGGGCACGCCGGCCGAGACCGCGCCCGTCGTGCTCGGCCTGAACTTCGACGGCAACCACACGGCGGTGCGCGATCCCGAGGTCGCGCTGCCGGCGGGCTGGGTGCCCGACCGTGCCGAGCCCGCGACCGACGCCCACCGCACGTCGGACGGCGGCCGTGGTGCCGCGGAGGCCGCCTGGGCGGCCGACCGGCTGCTGGCCGCGGGGGTCGGCGTCGCCACCCTGTACGCGGGCGACGCCGAGCCCGACCACCCGGCGGGCCACGTCGAGGGGGTGCGCGCCCTCGCGGCGCCGGGGGCGGACCCGCCGTGGGGGGCGCTCGGCGTCTGGGCCTGGGCGCTGTCCCGGGCGCGCGAGGCCGTCGCACGGGAGCCCGGCGTCCGGCCGGACGCGATCGTCGCCGTCGGGCACTCCCGCATGGGCAAGGCGGCGCTGTGGGCGGCGGCGCAGGACGAGGGGTTCGCCGCCGTCGTGAGCAACGGGTCGGGCTGCGGCGGCGCGAGCCTGACGCGGCACCACAGCGGCGAGGGGATCGCCGACATCACCCGGGCCTTCCCGCACTGGTTCACGCCTGGGTTCGCCGCCTTCGCGGGGCGCGAGGAGGAGCTCCCCGTGGACCAGCACTTCCTGCTCGCCGCCACGGCGCCGCGCCCGTTGTACGTCGCGAGCGCTGCCGACGACCACTGGGCCGACCCCGTCGGGGAGCTGCTCGCCACGACGTGCGCCCACGAGGTGCACCGCGCCGTCGGCGGTGGTGCCGTCGGCCACCACCTGCGCCCGGGCGGCCACGCGATCACCGCCGAGGACTGGGAGCACGTGCTCGTGTTCCTGCGGCGCCACGTGCCCGGCTTCGGAGGCGCGGGTCGCTGACCGCTCGCCGGGGTCGACGACGTTCCACGAGACGCAGCGGAGCCCCCACGGCCGAGTGGCCATCACCGCGGGTCTCCGCCGAGAGAGGTGCGCCGCGTCGTCTCCCTCAGGCGCGGTGTCGCCTGACGACCCGCAGCCTCCAGCCGATCGCTGCGCACACGACCGCGACGGCGAGCCAGCCGAGCCCGCGAAGCAGTGCGTCGTGGGCCTTGGCGAGGACGTCGAGGGCCATCTCGGTCCCGCCGGACCGGTCGAACATCGTCGCGACGTACCAGCGGTTGCCCCAGCGGAACCCGTCGGCGACGGCGAGGCACAGGGCGGCGATCGCGACGAACCTGGCGACTGCGCGACGACGGTGCACGGCCTCACCGTAGGGGTCCGCGCGCCGCGCGTCAGTCCTCGGGGACCGTGGCGACCGCCTCGACCTCGACGAGCGCGCCGGGCCGGGAGGGCGCGACGGCCAGGACGGTGACGGCGGTGCGGGCCCGCCAGACCCGTCCCGACGCGGCGTAGGCGTCGTTCGGGTCGACGGACGGGTCGAGGTAGATCGTCATCTTCGCGACGTGCTCGGCGTCGGTGCCCGCCTCCGCGAGCACGGCGAGCACGTTGTGCAGCGCCTGCTCCGTCTGCGGGCCGAGCCCGCCCTCGACGATCGCGCCGTCGGGGTCGGTGCCGTTCTGCCCGCCCACGTAGAGCGTGCGGCCGGCGGGCAGGATCATCCCCTGCGCGAACGCGGGGTTCTGGTGCAGCTGCGGCGGGTTGACCGGCGTCGGCGTCGACATGGCGCGTCCCTTCGTCGAGGTGTCCACCGAGCATCCCGCCCGGCACCGACATCCCCTCGCTCCGGTTGCGTCGGCGCCGGGCCGGGGAAGACTCCCTGACCATGGACAACGTGGACTACGACCAGCTCGCCGACGACTACGGGTGGCTCGTCGGCGGGGCCGCCATCGCCGTGTACGTGGCGATCCTGGTGGTCGTGCTGATCGCCTACATCCGGATCATCCAGAAGGCCGGCTACTCCGGCTGGTGGGTGCTGGTCGCCTTCGTGCCGATCCTCAACGCCGTGATGTTCCTCGTGTTCGCCTTCTCGCGCTGGCCCGTGCTGCGCGAGCGGGACGCGCTGCGGGTGGGGCAGGGGTACCCGCGCTGACCTGCTCGTTGACCGGCGCCGCGGCCTGACGGCGCGCACGACGCACGCCGACGCTTGGAGGATTCCTCCAAAACGAGGCGGGGGACATTGGTACCGACGTCCGGGGGTGCGCCCCCTGGACGACAACCTACGCTGGCGTAGGCTACGAAAGCGTAGGTTCCGGTGGGTCGCCCGCCGGGGCCTCGTCCCATGCCGGAGCAGCCCAGCCCCTGCCCGGGGGCCGCCAGCGAAGGAGAACGCGTGCCGCACACCCAGTCCGGCGAGGTCACCGGCGAGCCCGAAGTCGTGCCCGCCGACGTCACCCCCCTCGTCCAGCTCGTCTCGCCCACCGGCGAGCGTGTCGTCGAACCCGACAACGCGACCTACCGCTCGCGTGTCGACCACCTCACCTCCGAGGATCTGCGCGCCCTGTACCGCGACATGGTGCTGACGCGACGGTTCGACGACGAGGCCACGGCCCTGCAGCGCCAGGGCGAGCTCGCGCTGTACGCGCAGGGCCGTGGCCAGGAGGCCGCCCAGGTCGGGTCGGCGTACGCCCTGGCACCCCAGGACTACGTGTTCCCGTCCTACCGGGAGCACGGCGTGCTGCAGACGCGCGGCGTCGACCCGGTGGACCGCCTCCGCCTGTACCGCGGCGCGGACCACGGCGGCTGGGACCCGGCCGCCCACAACGTGCACCTGTACACGCTCGTCATCGGCTCCCACGTGCTGCACGCCACGGGCTACGCGATGGGCGTCCAGCGCGACGGCGCCGTCGGCACCGGCGACGCCGCCCGTGACGCCGCGGTCGTCACGTACTTCGGCGACGGCGCCACCAGCCAGGGCGACGTGAGCGAGGCCCTGGTCTTCGCGGCGGTGAACAACGCGCCGGTCGTGTTCTTCCTGCAGAACAACCAGTGGGCGATCTCCGAGCCGACGTCGCGCCAGTCGCGCGCCCCGCTGTACCAGCGCGGCGAGGGCTTCGGCATCCCCAGCGTCCGCGTGGACGGCAACGACGTCCTCGCCTGCTACGCCGTGACGGCGGAGGCGCTCGAGCGCGCCCGCTCCGGCGGCGGGCCGACGTTCGTCGAGGCGTACACGTACCGCATGGGCGCCCACACCACCTCCGACGACCCCACCCGGTACCGGGAGCGCGCCGAGGAGGACTACTGGGGCCGGCGCGACCCGATCGACCGCGTCGCCGCGCTGCTGCGCGCCGAGGACGGCTGGGACGACGCCTGGGCCGCGGACCTCGACCGCGAGGCCGACGCGCTCGGCGAGCGGCTGCGCACCGAGGTGCGCGCGCTCGGCGCCCCGCCCACGACGACCATGTTCGAGCACGTGTACGCGACGGAGCACGCCCAGGTGGCGGCCGAGCGGGCGTGGTTCGAGGAGTACGAGAACGAGACGAGCGAGGCGGCCCGATGAGCGAGACCCTCACCTTCGCCCGGGCCATCACCGAGGGCCTGCGCTCCGCCCTCGAGTCGGACCCGAAGGTCCTCGTCATGGGCGAGGACGTGGGCCGCAACGGCGGCGTCTTCCGCATCACCGACGGCCTGCAGAAGGACTTCGGCGAGGACCGCGTGGTCGACACGCCGCTCGCCGAGTCCGGCATCGTCGGCACTGCGATCGGCATGGCCCTGCGCGGCTACCGGCCGGTGTGCGAGATCCAGTTCGACGGCTTCGTCTTCCCCGCGTACGACCAGATCACGACGCAGCTCGCCAAGATGCACTACCGCTCCCGCGGCCGGCTGCAGGTGCCCGTCGTCATCCGCATCCCCTACGGCGGCGGCATCGGCGCGGTGGAGCACCACTCCGAGAGCCCGGAGGCGCTCTTCGCGCACACCCCGGGCCTGCGCGTCGTCTCGCCCTCCACCCCGCAGGACGCCTACGACATGATCCGCGCGGCCGTCGCGTCGCCGGACCCGGTGCTGTTCTTCGAGCCGAAGGGCCGGTACTGGTCCAAGGGCGAGGTCACGACCGGCCCGTACCCGTCGGCGCAGGCCGCCGGGACGGCCGACGTGCTCAACCGGGCGCGCGTCGCCCGGCAGGGCAGCGACATCACGCTCGTCGCGTACGGGCCGACCGTCGCGACGGCGCTCAAGGCCGCCGACACGCTGGCCGCCGAGGGCACGAGCGCCGAGGTCGTCGACCTGCGCTCGATCTCGCCGCTCGACGTCACCGCCGTCGCCGACTCCGTGAGGCGCACCGGGCGCTGCGTCGTCGTGCACGAGGCGCCGACCTTCCTCGGCTCCGGCGCCGAGGTCGCGGCCCGCGTCAGCGAGGAGTGCTTCTACTCGCTGGAGGCGCCCGTCCTGCGGGTCGGCGGCTTCCACGCGCCGTACCCCGTCGCGAAGCTCGAGCACGAGTACCTGCCGAGCGTGGACCGCGTCGTGGACGCCGTCGACCGCGTCCTCGCCCACTGACTGCCCACTGACCGCCGCGGCTCGCGGACCGGAGGAGAACGATGACGACCCAGCGCTTCCCGCTGCCCGACGTGGGTGAGGGCCTCACCGAGGCGGAGATCGTCGAGTGGCGCGTCGCCGTCGGCGACACCGTCGCCGTGAACCAGGTGATCGTGGAGATCGAGAGCGCCAAGTCGCTCGTCGAGCTGCCGTCGCCGTGGGCCGGCACGGTCAGCGCGCTGCTCGCCGAGGAGGGCACCACGGTCGACGTCGGCACGGCGATCATCGAGATCACCACCGACGCGCCTGCCCCCGGGGGCTCCGACGCGCCCACCTACTACGGCTCCGGCGAGGCCGCCGAGGAGGCGTCGGGCGAGGGCTCCGGCTCGGTGCTCGTCGGGTACGGCACCGGCGACGGCGCCGGCGCGGGACGACGGCGCCGCCGCCGCGGCGGTGCCACGGAGGCCGCCGCTCCAGCCGTCGCTTCGACGCAGGCTCCGGCTGCTCCGGCACCGGCACCGGCCCCCGCGCCCCATCCGGCACCGACGCCCGTCCCCGCGGCCGTCGCGCCGGCCCCCGAGGCCGCCCCTGCCGTGCCGGCGATCGAGAAGCCGATGGCGAGCGTGCCTGCCTCGTCGACGTCGGGCTCGCAGAGCGCGCGCGTGCTGGCCAAGCCGCCGGTGCGCAAGCTGGCCAAGGACCTCGGCGTCGACCTCGCGTCCGTGCACCCCACGGGCCCGGGCGGGATCGTCACGCGCGAGGACGTCGTCGCGCACCACGAGGGCGCGGCGCCGAAGGCCCTGGCCACGTACCCCGACGACGACCGCCCGTGGCTCGCCTCGGGTGCCGTCACGCACGACGGCCGCCAGACGCGCGTGCCGGTGAAGTCCGTGCGCAAGCGGACCGCCGAGGCGATGGTGGCCAGCGCGTTCACGGCCCCGCACGTGACCGTCTTCCAGACGGTCGACGTCACGAAGACGATGAAGCTCGTCGCCTCGCTGAAGGAGGACCGCGACTTCGCCGACGTGCGCGTGACCCCCCTGCTCGTCGCGGCCAAGGCCGTGGTGCTCGCCGTCAACCGGCACCCCGAGATCAACGCGAGCTGGGACGACGCCGCGCAGGAGATCGTCTACAAGCACTACGTGAACCTGGGGATCGCCGCCGCGACCCCGCGCGGGCTCGTCGTGCCGAACATCAAGGACGCGCACGCCCTCGACCTGCTCGGGCTCGCGAAGGCGATCGCCGACCTCACCGCGACCGCCCGGGCCGGCCGCACCTCGCCGGCCGACATGTCGGGCGGCTCGATCACGATCACGAACGTCGGCATCTTCGGCACCGACACGGGCACCCCGATCCTCAACCCGGGGGAGGCGGGCATCCTCGCGTTCGGCGCGATCCGGAAGCAGCCGTGGGTGCACAAGGGCAAGATCAAGGCGCGGTGGGTCACTCAGCTCGCGCTGTCCGTCGACCACCGGCTCGTCGACGGCGAGCTCGCCGCGCGCTACCTGGCCGACGTCGCGAAGGTGCTGGAGGACCCGGCCCGCGGCCTCGTCTGGGGCTGAGACGGCGTCGATGTCATCGCCGGCCGCTAGCGTGCTCCCGTGCTGCTGGCCTACATCGACGAGTCCTACACCGACACGATGTTCTTTCTCGGTGCGCTCGTCGTCGACGACGACGCCGCACGGTCGATCGAGGGCGGGCTCGACGCGCTCGTGGCTGAGTACGCGGGCCAGTTCGACGTACCCGAGGACGCCGAGCTGCACGGGCACGAGCTCTTCCATGGAAAGGGTGATTGGTCGCGCCTGTCGATCCGGCAGCTGGTGAACGTCTATGACCGCGCGATGCGGGTGATCGGTGGTGCGGGAGCGACGGTCGCCATACGTGGCCTCGACATCGTGAAGCAGAAGCGCAAGTATCACGATCCTTACCCGCCCCATGAGGTGGTGCTCAGCCAGCTCCTCGAAAGGGTCGAGGACATTGCGGCTCGCCAGGACTCCTGCGTCGTGGTCGTGGCGGACGAGGTTCACAACGAGGAACGACACCGGACGAACTTCAGGAGCTATCGCCGCGACGGCACGCCCGGGTACCGACGCAGCACCTTGCCGCACGTACTCGACACGTGCATTTCGGTCCGTCGGAGCACAGCCGCATGCTTCAGGCGATCGACCTGGTGACCTTCGTCCACCGTCGGCGGCAGACGGTGACAGCGAGCGACCCGCGAGCGAAGACCGCCCTCGATCGGATGTGGGCGAGCGTGGAGCCGTCCGTGCGTTACTGCTCGATCTGGCCCTGACCGGAGAAGCACGAAGGCCCCGCACGGTGGCGGGGCCTAAGGCGATGCGGGAGGCCTTTCGGCGTCCTGCACGAGCAATGCTAGTCGGTCGACGTCGTCGAGGTCCACCATGACACGACGCGACCTCGGCGCCACGCCCTACAGCGGCATCCCGACGTACTGCGTCTCCTGGTACTCGGCGATGCCCTCGAATCCGCCCTCGCGGCCGGTGCCGGACTGCTTCATGCCGCCGAACGGGGCGGCGGCGTTGGAGATGACGCCCGCGTTGAGGCCGAGCAGGCCGAACTCGAGGCGCTCGGCGAACGCCAGCCCGCGCCGCACGTCGGACGTGAACACGTACGACGCCAGCCCGTACTCCGTGGAGTTGGCGAGCCGCGCCGCCTCGTCCTCGGTGCGGAACGTCGCGACCGGGGCGACGGGGCCGAAGATCTCCTCCGTCATGCAGCGGGCGTCGGCGGGGACGTCGCGCAGCAGGGTGGCCGGGTAGAAATGGCCGGGGCCGTCGACGCGCGAGCCGCCGACGACCACCTGCGCGCCGCGCGCGACGGCGTCGTCCACGAGCGAGGCGACGGAGTCCACGGCCTTGGCCTCGACGAGCGGGCCGAGCGTGGTGCCCTCGTCCAGCCCGTCCCCGACGACGACGGCGCGGAACCGCTCGGCGAGGCGCGAGACGAACTCGTCGGCCACGGACTCGTGCACGTAGAACCGGTTGGCGGCGGTGCAGGCCTCGCCGCCGTTGCGCAGCTTGGCGGCCATCGCGCCGTCGACGGCGGCGTCGAGGTCGGCGTCCTCGAGGACGACGAGCGGGGCGTTGCCGCCCAGCTCCATGGAGGTGCGCAGCACGTTGTCGGCGGCCGAGCGCAGCAGGGCCTGGCCCACCGGGGTGGACCCGGTGAACGACACCTTACGCAGGCGCGGGTCGGCCATCAGCGGCTCGCTGACCGCCGACGCGGACGCCGAAGGCACCACGTTGAGCACGCCGTCGGGCAGGCCCGCCTCGACCATGAGCTGCGCGAACAGCAGCGACGTCAGCGGGGTGAGCCGGGCCGGCTTGAGCACCATGGTGCAGCCGGCGGCCACCGCGGGCGCCACCTTGCGGGTGGCCATCGCGAGGGGGAAGTTCCACGGCGTGATGAGCAGGCAGGGGCCCACCGGGCGGCGCTGCACCAGCATCCGCAGCGACCTCTCCGGGGTGTGCGCGTACCGGCTGTCGTCGTGGGTCGCCTGCTCGGCGAACCAGCGCAGGAACTCGCCGCCGTAGGTGACCTCGCCGCGCGCCTCGGCCAGCGGCTTGCCCATCTCGAGCGTCATGAGCAGCGCCAGGTCCTCGCGCCGTTCCTGGACGAGGGCGAACGCGCGGCGCAGGATCTCGGCCCGCTCGCGCGCCGGGGTCGCGCCCCACGACCCCTGCGCGGCGGCCGCCGCGTCGAGCGCGGCCCGGGCGTCGTCGCCCGTCGCGGAGGCGACACGGGTGAGCGTCTCCCCGGTGGCGGGGTTCTCGACGGCGAACGTGCCGCCGTCCGACGCGTCGCGCCAGGCGCCGCCGATCAGCAGCCCGGTGGGCGTGGCGGGCAGGAGCTCCGCGGCGCGCTCGCGCGGGCTGGTCGTCGCGGTCGGGGCTGTCGTCGTCATCGGGTTCCACCGTCCTTCTGCTGGGTGCGGGAGGCGACGCGCGCGGCGAGCTGACCCGCGCCGCGGGCGATCAGGGTGACGTCGGCGCCGACGACGACGTACGCCGCCCCGGCGTCGAGGTAGCGGTCGGCCATGGCCGGGTCGAAGGCGTTGACGCCGACGGGCGTGCCCGCGGACCGGCACGCGGCGATCGCGCCGAGCACGGCGTCCACGACCTCGGGGTGGTCCTGCCGGCCGAGGTGGCCGAGCGACGCGGCCAGGTCCGCGGGGCCGATCAGGACGGCGCCGACGCCGTCCGTCCCCGCGATCGCGGCCGCGTCGTCGATCGCCGCGCGGGTCTCGAGCTGCACCACGAGCGTGATGCCCTCGTCGGCGGCGCCGAGGTAGCCGGGCACGCCGGCCCACCGCGACGAGCGCGCGAGCGCGCTGCCCACGCCGCGCACGCCGGCGGGCGGGTAGCGCACGGCGCGCACGGCGGCCGCGGCCTCGGCGGCGGAGTCGACCATCGGCACCAGCACGTTGGTGGCGCCCAGGTCGAGCACCCGCTTGAGCCCCACCGGGTCGCCGGACGGCACCCGCACGAGCGTCGCGACGGGGTACGCGGCCGTGGCCTGGAGCTGCGCGAGGACGGTCGTGAGGTCGTTGGGACCGTGCTCGCCGTCCACCAGCACGACGTCGAGGCCGCTGCCGGCGAGGATCTCCGCCGCCACCGGGCTGCCCATCGATGACCAGGCGCCGACGAGGGGGCGGCCCTCCTCGGCGGCCCCCGCCAGCAGCGCCGCGAGCGAGCGGTCGGTCGTCAGACGAAGCGGCATGTCACGGCCCCCAGGCTCCCGTAGTCGGCGTGCACGGTGTCGCCGGGGTGCACCCACGTGGGGCGGGTGAACGACCCGGCCAGGACGGTCTCCCCGGCGGCGAGCGTATCGCCGTGGGCGGCCAGCTTGTTCGCGAGCCACGCGACGCCCGCGGCGGGGTGCCCCAGCACGCCCGCGGCCACGCCCGTCTCCTCGATGGTCTCGTTCCGGTACAGCAGGGCGGACACCCAGCGCAGGTCGACGTCGTCGACCCGCACGGGCCGCCCGCCCACGACCATCGCGCCCATGGCGGCGTTGTCGCTGATGGTGTCGACGATGGTGCGGCCCGGCATCTCCACCCGGGCGTCGAGGATCTCCAGCGCGGGCACGACGCGGTCGGTGGCGCGCAGCACGTCGGTCACGGTGACCCCGGGGCCCGCGAGCGGGGAGGCGAGCACGAACGCGAGCTCCACCTCGACGCGCACGTTCGAGTACGCGGCGTGCTCCACGACGCTGCCCGACTCGAGGACCATGTCGTCGAAGATGACGCCGTAGTCGGGCTCGGTGATGCCGGTCGCGGCCTGCATGGCCTTCGACGTCAGGCCGATCTTGTGCCCCACGACGCGGCGGCCGCGCGCGACCCCGCGGTCGCGCCACGTGCGCTGCACCGCGTACGCGTCGGCCACCGTCATGCCCTCGTGCCGGGCGGTGAGCAGCGGCACCGGGGTGCGGGTGCGGTCGGCCTCGGCGAGCTCGTCGGCGATGGCGACCACCGCGGCGTCGTCGAGGGTGCGCGCGCCGTCGGCGTCGAGGTCTCCCGCCGTCACAGCGTGGCCCCCAGCTTGAAGCCCTGCTCCGTGTCGCCCTTGCGGGTGTACGAGAAGCCGTCGGCGCCCACGGTCACCTCCATCTCGGAGTCGTCGGTGCGGGCCACGACGGGCTGCGGGACGCCGTCGAGGTCCAGCACGAGCGAGGCCTCGGTGTACCAGCTCGGGACCACGGGGTTGCCCCACCAGTCGCGGCGCTGGTTGTCGTGCACGTCCCAGGTGACCACCGGGTTGTCGGGGTCGCCGGTGTAGTAGTCCTGCGTGTAGATCTCGACCCGGTGCCCGTCGGGGTCGCGCAGGTACAGGTAGAACGCGTTCGACACCCCGTGCCGGCCGGGGCCGCGCTCGATGCAGTCGGAGCGGCGCAGCGCGCCGAGCTTGTCGCAGATGGCGAGGATGTTGTGCTTCTCGTGGGTCGAGAACGCGACGTGGTGCATGCGGGGGCCGTCGCCGCCGGTCATCGCCGTGTCGTGCACGGTCGGCTTGCGGCGCATCCAGGCGGCGTAGACGGTGCCCTCGTCGTCCTGGATGTCCTCCGTCACGCGGAAGCCCAGGTCCTGCATGAACTTCACGGCGCGCGGGACGTCCGGCGTCACCTGGTTGAAGTGGTCCAGCCGCACCAGCTCGCCGGGCGTGTGCAGGTCGTAGCGCCACGACAGGCGCTCGACGTGCTGCACGTCGTGGAAGAACTCGTACGGGAACCCGAGGGGGTCGACCACGCGCACCGAGTCGCCGATGCCCTGCGTGAACCCGTCGGGGGCGCGCCGCACCTCGCAGCCGAGCTCGGTGTAGAACGCGACGGCCCGGTCGAGGTCCTCGGGCGTGCGCACCCGGTACGAGAACGCCGCGACGGCCGCGACGTCGCCCTTGCGGAGCACCAGGTTGTGGTGGATGAACTCCTCGGTCGACCGGAGGTAGACGCTCGCGTCGTCCTCCTCGGTGACGTAGAGCCCGAGCACGTCGACGTAGAACGCGCGGGAGGCCGCGAGGTCGGTCACCACGAGCTCCATGTACGCGCAGCGCAGGATGTCGGGCGCGGGGCTCGTCGGGGTCGCCACGGGGTTGTCGGAGCGGATCGGCGCCTCCTGGGAGACGTAGAAGCCCGAGGAGGTGAGGGTGCGGTCGTTCTTGTGGGTCATGGCAGCGTCCTTGCTGGTTCGTGGTGCCGGTCTCGGGCCGGTCAGTTCTTGCCGAAGGTCGGGTTGTGGACCTTGCCGAGCGTGATGTGCACGGCCTGCTGGTCCGTGTAGAAGTCGATCGAGCGGTAGCCGCCCTCGTGCCCGAGGCCGGAGGCCTTGACGCCGCCGAACGGGGTGCGCAGGTCGCGCACGTTGTTCGAGTTCAGCCAGACCATCCCGGCCTCGACGGCCTGGGAGAAGGTGTGCGCCCGCTTGAGGTCGTTGGTCCACACGTAGGCGGCGAGGCCGTACCTCACGCCGTTGGCGAGCTCGAGCGCCTCGGCCTCGGTGTCGAAGGGCGTGATCGCGACGACGGGCCCGAAGATCTCCTCCTGGAAGATCCGGGCGTCGGGCTTCACGTCGGCGAACACGGTGGGGGCCACGAAGTTGCCCGTCTCGAAGCCGTCGGGGCGGCCGCCGCCGGCCACCAGCCGGCCCTCGGTCTTCCCGATCTCCACGTAGCTCATGACCTTGGCGAAGTGCTCGGGGTGCACGAGGGCGCCCACCTCGGTGGCGGGGTCGTGCGGGTACCCGACCCGCACGCGCTCCGCCTGGGCGGCGTACCGCTCCACGAACTCGTCGTACACCGGGCGCTCCACGAGGATGCGCGAGCCGGCGGTGCAGCGCTCGCCGTTGAGGGAGAAGACGCCGAAGATCGTCGCGTCGATCGCGGCGTCCAGGTCGGCGTCGGCGAACACGACGGCGGGGGACTTGCCGCCGAGCTCCATCGACAGGCCCTTGAGGTGCGGGGCGGCGTTGCCGAAGATCAGCTGGCCCGTGCTGCTCTCGCCGGTGAAGGAGATGAGCGGGACGTCGGGGTGCTTCACGAGCGCGTCGCCGGCCTCCTCGCCGAGCCCGTTGACGAGGTTGAAGACGCCGCGGGGCAGCCCGGCCTCCTCGAAGATCCCGGCCCACAGCGACGCCGACAGCGGCGTGAACTCGGCGGGCTTGAGCACCACCGTGTTGCCGGTAGCGAGCGCGGGAGCGAGCTTCCAGGACTCCAGCATGAACGGTGTGTTCCACGGCGTGATGAGCCCGGCGACGCCGATCGGCTTGCGGTTGACGTAGTTGATCTGCCGCCCGGGCACCTTGTAGGTGTCGTCGGCCTGCGCCACGACCAGGTCCGCGAAGAAGCGGAAGTTCTCGGCCGCGCGGCGCGCCTGGCCCAGGGCCTGCGTGATCGGCAGGCCGGAGTCGAAGGACTCCAGCTCGGCGAGGCGGGCGTCGCGCGACTCGACGATGTCGGCGATCGTGTGCAGCACGCGCGAGCGCTCGCGCGGCAGCATCGTCGGCCACGGGCCCTCGGTGAAGGCGCGGCGGGCGGCGGCGACGGCGGCGTCGACGTCGGCCTGCTGGCCCGCCGCGGCCTGCAGGTAGGTCTCGTTGGAGACCGGGTCCAGCACGTCGAACGTGGCGCCGTCGACGGAGTCGACGAAGGCGCCGTCGATGTAGTGCCGGATCGCGGTGGGCAGGTCGTCGGGGCGGTGGGTGGCGGGGTGCTGCGGGTTCTGCTCGGTCATCTGGGCGTCAGTGCTCCTCAGGGTGGGGGCGGTGCTCCGCCTGGTAGGCGAGCACCGCGTCGAGGGTGTGCGTGCGGTGGCGGCGGGCGGCGAGCTCGACGCCGAGGGCGTCGGTGCGGCCGGCCTGCAGGTCGACGACGAGGTCGAGGATGCCCTCGTGCTCCGCGACCGACTCCCGCGCCCGGCCGGGCACGAAGGAGAACGACGAGTCGCGCAGCACGGTCATGCGCCGCCAGCCGCGGTGCACGAGGTCGAGCACGTGCGGGTTGGGGCACGGCTCGAACAGCACGGCGTGGAACTCGAGGTTGAGCTCCGTGAAGCGGTGCGGGTCGAAGTCGTCGAGGCATCCGCGCATGCGCTCGTTGACCGCGCGGGCGGCGTCGAGCTGGGCGCGGGTCAGGTGCGGCGCCGAGAGCGCGGTGGCGAACCCTTCCACGAGCGCCAGCGTCTCCATCGTGTGCTGATACTCGGTCTCCTTGAGGAGGGCGACCTGGGCGCCGACGTTGCGCTCGAACGTCACCAGGCCCTCCGCCTCGAGGCGGCGGATCGCCTCGCGCACCGGCACCACGGACATGTCCAGCTCGCCGGCCAACTGGGCCAGCACGAGCCGGTAGCCGGGCACGTAGCGGCCGTCCTCGATCCGCCGGCGCAGGAACGCGTAGGCGCGCTGCGACTTGCTGAGGCCGGTGGTGACGGTCATCGGGCTCCCGCCTCGCGCTCGTAGCGGGCCCGCCACTCGGCGTTCATGGGGAACAGCCCGTCCACGGGGGCGCCGGCGGCGACCTGCTTCGCGACCCACGCGTCGGCGGCCTCCTGGGCCTCGGCCTCGGCGAGCACGTCGTCGACCAGCGCGGGCGGGATGACGAGGACGCCGTCGCCGTCGCCCACGACCACGTCGCCCGGCTGCACCGCGGCGCCGCCGCACGCGACGGTCACGTCCGTCTCCCACGGCACGTGCTTGCGGCCGAGGACGGACGGGTGCGGCCCCTGGGAGAAGACGGGGATGCCGATCTCGGCGACGGCGTCGGCGTCGCGCACGCCGCCGTCGGTGACGATCGCCGCCGCCCCGCGGACGTGGGCGCGCAGGGCGAGCACGTCGCCCACGGTGCCGGTGCCGCGTTCGCCGCGCGCCTCGACCACGATCACCTCGCCCGGCCCGACGGCGTCGAACGCACGCTTCTGCGCGTTGAAGCCGCCGCCGTGGGAGGCGAACAGGTCGGGCCGGAAGGGGACCAGCCGCAGCGTGCGGGCGGTGCCGACGAAGCGGTCGCCCGGGTGGTTGCCGTGCACGCCCTCCACGAAGACGTCGGTGTAGCCGCGCTTGCGCAGCGCCGCCGACAGCGTGGCGACGGCGACGGTCGCGAACCGCTCGCGGTGGGCGTCGGTGAGGACGAAGGGCGGTGGCGGGGCCGGGACCTCCGTGCCGTACGCCTCGGCGCGCTGCACGTCGTCGACCGAGGGCCTCGACCCGAAGTCGCCGAAGGCGTGCGTGCCGGCGGTGACGGTGGTGACCAGGCGGCCGCTCGTGGGGGCGCCGGGCGCGTCGGGGGCGTCCACCTCGACCTCCACGACCTGCCCGGGCCCCACCACCGACGAGCCCGCGGGGGTGCCGGTGAGGATCACGTCGCCGGGCTCGAGCGTGAGGTGCTGCGAGAGGTCGGCGACCAGCCGGCCGACGTCGAAGAGCAGCGTGCCCGTCGAGTCGTCCTGCACCAGCTCGCCGTCCACCCAGGTGCGCAGCCGCAGGCCCGCGGGGTCGACCTCGGACGCCGGGATCCACGCGGGGCCGAGCGGCGTGTAGCCGTCGCCGCCCTTGTTGCGCAGGTTGGAGCCCTTGTCGGCGGCGCGCAGGTCGTAGAGGCCGAAGTCGTTCGCGGCGGTGACGGCGTCGACGTGCGACCAGCCGTCGGCGGGCGAGACCCAGCGTGCCGGCGTCCCGATGCGGACCGCGACCTCGCCCTCGAACGCGAGCAGCTCCGTGCCGAGCGGGCGCTCGATCGTGCCGCCCGTGGCGGCCAGCGACGAGGCGGGCTTGAGGAAGTAGGACGGCTGGCTCGGCGTGCGGCCTCGCTGCGCCGCGCGGGACGGGTAGTTGAGGTGGACGGCGATGATCTTGCCGGGTTTCTGTTGGTCGTCGGTGACCACGGGCACCCCCTGTCGTGTCGTATCCCGGATGATATACGATCCTGCGAACTGCACCACCCGCGGACTGACAGAGAGGTCTCCCGCCATGTCCACCACCGGGACCACCGGCACCGCTGCCGCCCCGACCACCGAGCGTCGCGAGCTCCGTCGCGTCGCCTTCGCGACCGTCATCGGTACCACCATCGAGTGGTACGACTTCTTCCTCTACGCCAACGCCGCCGGGCTCGTGTTCGGCGCGCTCTTCTTCGAGCCGGCCGGCCCGGCCGCGGCCACCCTGCTCTCCTTCGCCACCGTGGGCATCAGCTTCCTGTTCCGCCCCCTGGGTGCGTTCCTCGCCGGCCACTTCGGCGACAAGATCGGGCGCAAGTCGATGCTCGTGATCACGCTGATCCTCATGGGCGTGGCCACGACGCTCATCGGCGTCCTGCCCACCTACGCCCAGATCGGCATCGCGGCACCGATCATGCTCGTCGCCCTCCGCATCCTGCAGGGCCTCTCGACCGGCGGCGAGTGGGGCGGCGCCGTGCTCATGGCCGTCGAGCACGCGCCCACCGGCCGCCGCGGCCGCATGGGCGCCTTCCCGCAGATGGGCGTGCCGCTCGGCATGCTCCTGGCGTCCGGCGTGCTCGCCCTCATGACCGGCGTGATCTCGCCCGGTGACGCGTTCATGGAGTGGGGCTGGCGCGTGCCGTTCCTGCTGAGCTTCGTGCTCGTCATCGTGGGCATGGTGGTGCGCCGCAAGGTCGAGGAGAGCCCGGTGTTCACCGAGCTGGCCGTGAAGCGCGAGCGCAGCCGGATGCCGATCGTCGAGCTGTTCCGCAAGCACTGGCTGCTCGTCATCCTCGCGGCGCTCACGTTCGCCGGGAACAACGCCGCCGGCTACATGACCACCGGCGGCTTCCTGCAGAACTACGCGACCACGCCGCTCGCCGAGGGCGGTCACGTCGGGATGGAGCGGACGCCGGTGCTGCTGGCGGTCGCGGGCTCGGCCGCCGTGTGGCTGCTGTTCACCTGGCTGGGCGCGCGGGTGTCCGACCGGATCGGACGGCGTAACACCTACATCATCGGGTGGATCGCCTTCCTGGTCACCGTGTGGCTGCTCTTCCCGATGGTCGAGACCGGCAGCGCGTGGCTGTTCTTCCTCGGCATCGCGCTGTTCACCGTCGGCAACGGGTTCACCTACGGGCCGCAGGCGGCGTACTTCACCGAGCTGTTCCCGGCGTCGATCCGGTACTCCGGCGTGTCCATCGCCTACGCGATCGGCGCGATCCTCGGCGGCGCCTTCGCGCCGCTGATCTCGGCCTGGCTCGTCCAGGCGACCGGCACCTCGCGCGCCGTGGCCTGGTACATGGCGGGCATCATGACCGTCGCGTTCGCCGCGACGCTGCTGCTGCGCGACCGGACGAACATCCCGCTCGGGCCGGACGCGGAGGACGCGCAGTCCGTGAGCCCGGTCTACGGCGTCGGGCGGGCCTGACCGGACCGCCGACGACGAAGGGGTGGGCGCCGTCGGCGCCCACCCCTTCGTCCGTCCCGGGCTCCTCGCCCGGCCGGGCCGGTGTCAGCCGACGACCCGGGGGTCGTCCACGGGTGTGCCCTCCGTGTACGGGCCGAAGAACAGGTCGGCGCCGTCGGCCGTGAGGCGCGTGCCCGTGGCCGCGCGCCCGTCGCCGTCGTCCGGAGTCAGCGCGTCGATCGTCGCGAAGCGCAGCCGCCCCGACGGCGCCTCGTCGTCGCGGACCGTCAGCTCCCACCCGCCGTCCGTCTCGACGAGGCGCGGGTCGGCCAGCACCACGCGCATCATCCCGCCGTGCCCGGTGAGCGTCACGGCGCCCCGGAACGCCAGCGGCTCGCCGGTGCCCGGGAACGTGAAGCCTTCGGGGGTCGCGGTGGCACCGTCGGAGACCTCGACGCGTCCGTCGGGCATGCCGCGCACGTAGCCCAGGAGGGACGCCTTCACGCCCCACACCAGCGCGGTCATGCCGGCTCCGGTGCGGGCCAGCGGATCGAACGGGCGAAGTCGACGAGCGCCCGCAGGCGGGCGGGCGGGCGCTGCGCGGCCGACCAGATCACGTCGATGCCGACCGGGGGGACGGCCGGGGTGATCTCCTTCATCGCGACAGGGTAGCCCTCGTAGCTCGCGGGGTTGGCGGGCCGCTGCACGAGGATGCCGTAGCCCAGCCCGCGCCCGACGAGGGTGCGCACGGCCTCGTAGCTGGTCGTGCGGTGCCGCACGCGCGGGACGAGCCCGCGCGCCGCGAACAGCGACAGCGTGTGCTCGCTGGAGGGCGGGGCGTCGAGCAGGATGAGGTCGCGCTCGACGACGTCCTCCAGCCGGACGGCCGGCTCGCGGGCGAGCGGGTCGTCGCCCGCCACGAGCACGTGCGCGGGCAGCTCGAACAGCTTCTCCCGCCGCGGGTGGCCGGGGATGAGGGTGTCGTAGACGAACGCGACGTCCACCTCGCCCGTCTCGATGCGGCCCTCGAGCTGGTCGTGCGTGGCCTCGAGGATCTGCAGGTCGACCCGGGGGTGGGCCTCGCCGAAGTCGTGGAGCAGGGGCGGCAGCACGGTGGGGGCGAGCGTCGGGTAGCAGCCGATCGTGATCGGCCCCACCAGCTCGTCGCCGGCGCCGCGCAGCGAGAGGGAGAGCTCGCGCGCGGACGCGAGCAGGGGGCGGGCCTGCGTCACGACGTGCGCGCCGGCGCCGGTGAGCGTGAGCCCGTGCGCGCGCCGGCGCACGGTCAGGCGGGTGCCGAGCGTGCGCTCGAGCCCGGTGAGGGCGTCGGAGATGGCCGACGCGGAGACGTGCAGCCGCGCCGCCGCGGCGGCGATGGTGCCCTCGTCCGCGGCGGTCACCAGGTACGAGAGCTGGCGCAGGGTGAAGTCGGGGGAGTCGTCGACCATGCTTCCTCGGATGAGTCGAAGTTGTTGAGCAGATCATTCCGCTTTTCCCAGGGTACGGGCGGTCCACATACTCGAGGCAGCGCCACCGCCGGCGCACCCCTGACCACGAGGAAGTCGTCATGGCAGCGCTCGAACCCGTGCCCGCCCCCGTCGCCGACTGGGTGACCATCCCCGACCTGTACCGCGACCCGTTCCCGATCTACGAGCGCCTGCGCGCCGAGGGCGGCGTGCACTGGGTGCCGAAGGTGGGCCGCTACCTGATCACGTCCTACGACGCGGTGCACACGACCGAGATGGACCAGCAGACGTTCTCGGCCGACGAGGAGGGCTCGCTGCAGATCCGCGCCATGGGGCACTCGATGCTCCGCCGCGACGACCCGGAGCACTACCTGGAGCGCAAGGCGTGGCAGCCCGTCCTGCGGCCGGGCGTGGTCAAGCGCACCTGGACGCAGGTGTTCGAGCGCAACGCCGACCGCTACCTCGACGAGATGGTCGCCAAGGGGCCGGGCGCCGACCTGATCTGGGACTTCGCCGCGCCCTACGCGGCGGAGAACCTGCGCCAGATCCTCGGGCTGTACAACGCCACGCAGGAGGACATGCAGCGCTGGTCGCAGACGCTCATCAACGCCACCGGCAACTACGCCGACGACCCCGACGTCTGGGCCGAGGGCGAGCGGTCGTTCGACGAGGTCGACGTCGCCCTCGACGAGATGCTGCGCTGGCACGCCGACCACCCGGACCACAGCCTCCTCTCGTCGCTGCTGCGCATCCCCGACTACGAGATGCCCCTCGAGCGGGTGCGGGCCAACATCAAGATGACGATCGGCGGTGGGCTCAACGAGCCGCGCGACGCGCTCGGGGTCGCCGCCTGGGCGCTGCTCACGCATCCTGAGCAGCGCGCCGCCGTCGAGGCCGACCCGGGGCTGTGGCCCGCGGTGTTCGACGAGGCGCTCCGGTGGATCGCTCCGATCGGGCTGTACTCCCGCCAGACCACCCGGGACGTCGAGCTCTCCGGGGTGCACCTGCCCGCGGGCGCCCGGCTGGGCATCTGCGTCCTGTCGGCCAACCGCGACGCGACGGTGTGGGACGACGCGGCCGCGTTCGACGTCCGGCGGGAGGTCAAGCCGCACCTGGCCTTCAGCAAGGGCGTGCACGTGTGCCTGGGCGCCTGGGTCGCGAAGGCGGAGGTGGCCGCGGTCGGGCTGCCGCGGCTCTTCCAGCGCCTGCGCGGCCTCGAGCTGGTCCCGGAGGACCCCGCCGAGATCGGGGGCTGGGTGTTCCGTGGCATGACGCACATGCCGGTCCGGTGGGCCGAGGCCCGCCCGTCCGCCGCGCCGGCGCCCGAGGCCGGCGAGGTGACCGAGAGCGCCGTGGCCGCCGTCGCCGCGACGTCCGACGAGCGCTCGGGCCGCATCGCGATCGTCGGGGCGGGCCCGGCGGGCTGCTTCACCGCCCAGGCGCTGCGGCGAGCGCTGCCCGGCTGCGCGCTCGACGTCCTGGACGACCTGCCCGTGCCGTACGGCCTGGTGCGCTACGGCGTCGCGGCCGACCACCAGGGGACCAAGTCCGTCGCGCGCCAGTTCGACCGCCTGTTCGCCGACCCCGCCGTGACGTTCCACGGCAACACGCGGCTGGGGACCCACGTGAGCCTCGACGACCTGCGCGGTGCCTACGACGCGGTCGTGCTCGCCACCGGCGTGCACCAGGACGCGGCCCTGCCGGTGCCGGGCGCCGGGCACCCGCGCGTGCACGGCGCCGGGCGCGTCACGCGGCTGCTCAACGGCCACCCCGACGAGGCGGACGCCCCCGCGCTCGGCGCGGAGCTGGCCGTGATCGGGCACGGCAACGTGGCGATGGACGTGGTGCGGCTCGTCGCCCGCGGCGCGGAGAACCTCGACGGCACGGACGTGGACGACGCGACCCGGCAGCGGCTGGTCGGGGACGTGCGCGTGGTGCACGTCGTCGGGCGGTCCGCGCCGGCCGCGGCGAAGTTCGACCCGGTGATGGTGCGCGAGCTCGCCGGCCTCGCGGGCGTGGAGCACCGCGTCCACGGGGCGGACCTCGAGGCGGCGCCACCGGGCAAGGACGCCCGGCTGGACGCCGTGCGCGACCTGGCCGCGGCCGCAGCCGTCGGCGCTGCACGCGTGCGCGTCGAGTGGTGGTTCGGGCTGGCGCCCGAGGCGATCGAGGAGACCCACGACGGTCGGCTCGCCGTCCGCCTCCGGGGCGACGGCGGCGCGGTCGCGCTGCGGGCGGACGACGTCGTCACGGCCGTCGGGTTCGTCGCCGACCCGGACGGCGCGGTGGACGTGGGCGTGCACGAGGACGGGCGGGTGGAGCCGGGCCTGTACGTGGCCGGATGGCTGCGCACCGGCCCGCGCGGCACCATCCCCGACCAGCGGACCCACGCGCGGGCGCTGGCGCGCGCGATCGCGGACGACCTGCGGCCGTCGGGCGGGCGTCCCGGCCTGGCCCGGCACGCCGAGGCGACCGACTTCGACGGGTGGCGGCGCATCGACCTGCGCGAGCGGCTGGGGGCGGCGCCCGGACGCGAACGGGCCAAGCTGCGCACGCGGGCGGAGCTGCTCGCCGCGGCGCGCGACCTCTCCCTCGAGCTGCCCCCGCCCGACGAGGACGCCGCGGCGGGGCGTCCGCGGCCGGCCGTCCCGGCGACCGTGCTGTTCGGCACCGAGTCGGGCAGCGCGGAGATGGTGGCCGACGACCTGCGCCGGCGCCTCGGCGACGACGTCGAGGTGCGCGACCTCGCCGACCTCACGCCCGAGGAGCTCGACCCCTCGCGGGTCCACGTCCTGGTGTGCTCCACGTACGGCGACGGCGAGGTGCCCACGTCGGCGCGCCCGTTCCACCGGGCGCTCCTGGAGCGTCGTCCCGACCTGTCCGGGCTGCGGTACGCCGTGTTCGGCATGGGCGACCGCAGCTACACCCGCACCTACTCCCGGGGGAGCGAGCTGATCGACGAGGCGCTGGCGTCGTGCGGGGCCGAGCGGTGCGGGGAGTACGGCCGGCACGACGCCGGCGGGCCCGTCGAGGCGGCGGACGCGGCCGCGGAGTGGCTCGACGGCGTCCTCGCCGAGGTGTCGGTGCCGGTCAGGGCCTGACCGCTCGTCGATCCTCCGGCGCGTCGCCGGGGCGCGTACGGTGACAGCGCCCGACCGGGCGGACCTGGTGCGAGAACGGAGAACGGCATGTCGAGCGAGCCCGGGGCCGGTGCTGCCGACCACGTCGAGGTGCGGACGGCGTCGGGGTGGGTGCGCGGCCGGTGGCGCCCGGTCGCCGGGGAACGGGGGCCGCGGTCGGCGGCGTTCCTCGGCATCCCGTTCGCCGAGCCGCCCGTGGGGGACCTGCGTTTCGCCGCGCCCGTGCCGCACGCGCCGTGGGACGGGGTGCGCGACGCCCTCGCGTTCGGCGCCACGGCGCAGCGCGGCGACCCCGGCGTCACGCTCATCCCCGAGCCCAGCGTGCCCGGGGAGTCCACGCTCAACGTCAACGTCTTCACGCCGTCGCCCGAGGCCGCGGCGCCGGGGGCGGGGCTGCCGGTCCTGGTGTGGATCCACGGCGGCGGGTACTTCGCCGGCTCGCCCGCGAGCCCCTGGTACGACGGCCGCGCGTTCAACCGCGACGGCGTCGTGACCGTGTCCCTCTCGTACCGCCTGGGCTTCGACGGCTTCGGCTGGATCGAGGGCGCGCCGTCGAACCGTGGCGTGCGCGACTGGCTGCTGGCGCTGGAGTGGGTGCAGCAGAACGTCGCCGCCTTCGGTGGCGACCCGTCGCGCGTGACGATCGCCGGCCAGTCGGCGGGCGGCGGCGCGGTGCTGACCCTGCTCGGGATGGAGCGGGCGCAGCACCTCTTCCACGGGGCCTACGCCCTCTCGGGCGCCCTCGGCGACGTCTCGGCCGCCCGGGCGCGCCAGCTCGCGCGGACGATCGCGCGCCAGGCCGGCGTCGAGCCGACCCGGCAGGGGTTCGCGACGGTGCCCCAGGAGCGCCTCCTCGAGCTGCAGAAGGACGCGACCGCGCTCGACCCGAAGCAGCTGGACACGGTCGTCACCGAGGGGCTCCCGCTCGGCCCCGCCGTCGACGGCGACCTGCTGCCGCGGCCCACGCGCGAGTCGCTGCGCGCCGGCGTCGGCGCCGACAAGCCGCTCGTGCTCGGCACCACCGACGACGAGTTCACGATGGCGCTCGCGGACGCGGCGACGACGCTGCGGTGGGTGCCGCGGTCGCTGCTGCTGTCCCGGCTCGGGGTGCCCCGCGCGGCGCGGCGGTCGTACGCCGCGGCGAACGCCGACGTCGTCGCGCGCGGCAAGGCCCGCCTCGCGGGCCGCGTGCTCACCGACCGGATGTTCCGCACGGCGGCGGTGCGCGTCGCCGCCGACCGGGGGACCGCCCCCACCTGGCTCTACCGGTTCGCCTGGCCGTCGGGGACCTTCGGCTTCGCCGAGCACTGCCTCGACGTGCCGTTCTTCTTCGACTGCCTCGACGGGCCCGCGATGGAGGCGCTCGCCGGGCCGCACCCGCCGCAGGAGCTGGCGGACGCGGTGCACTCCGCGGCCGTGGCGTTCGTCGTCGGCGGCGAGCCCGGCTGGCCGCGCCACGACGACGACGCCCGCACCGCCCGGGTCTTCGACCTCCCGGTCCGCGACGTCGACGACGCCTACGGGTCCGTGCGCGCGCTGGTCTGACCGTCGCCCGGCGTCCGGGCGGTCCCGTGGTCAGCCGCCCAGGGCGTCGCGGACGGCGCTCGCGGACCGGGTGAGCCGGCCGGCCACCTGCTCGTGGTCCAGCGGGCTCGCGACGTGCACGACGGCGAGCGCGGCCGGCCCGCGCCCGCGCAGCGCGAGCGGCACCGCGACCGACTCGAGGCTGGGGATGACCTCGTCGTGGCTGGTCGCCCAGCCGCGCCCGGCGGCCTCGGCGACGGTGGCGCGCAACGCGTCGGTGGTGCCGGCGGGCCACTCGGGCTCCGGCAGCAGCGTGAGGATCGCCTTGCCCGGGGCCCCCGCGGTGACGGGGTGCCGCGTGCCCGGCCGCTGCGCGACGGGGGCGACGGCGTGCCGCGGTTCGACGCTCACGAGCGTCACGCACTCGTCGTGGTCGAGGACGGCGAGGAAGCACGTCATCCCCAGCTCGTTCGCGACGGCGGTGAGTTCCGGCAGGGCCTCGGCCTGCAGGTCGTGGGCGACGCCGGCGGCGAGGGCGGCCATGCGCGCGCCGAGCGCGACGTGCCCGTGGCCGTCGCGGACCACGAGCCCGTGGTGCTCCAGCGTGCGCAGCAGCCGGTAGGCGATGGAGCGGTGCACCTCGAGGCGCTGCGCGACGCCGTCGATCGTCAGGGGCTCGCGGGCGTCGGCGAGGATCTCGAGGATCCGGATGCCCCGGCTCAGGGTCTGCGAGGCCGCACCGCCACGGGCCTGCTCGGTCATCCGTCGTCCTCCGTCGTGCGAGTTCCCGGGGTCGGGCGTTGAGCCCGGCGTCGTCGGTGGGCTAGCCTGCATTCAATAGTAGAACGCCGCGTTCGAATATAGAACACGACGCCATGGCGTGCAAGGCCCGACGCGGAGGTCGGGGAGCGCATCGACGACGATGAGGAGTGCCCGTGCAGTTCCACCACCACGGCTACGTGTCCGGCGACCCGCGGGTGCTGCCAGCCGCAGGCACCGGCGTGGACCGGCCCGCCGACCTGCCCGACGAGGTCGACGTGCTCGTCGTCGGGTCGGGGCCGGCGGGCATGCTGCTCGCCGCGCAGATGTCGCAGTACCCGGGTGTCACGACCCGCGTCATCGAGAAGCGCGAGGGCCGGCTCGTGCTCGGCCAGGCCGACGGCATCCAGCCGCGCAGCGTGGAGACGTTCGACGCGTTCGGATTCGCGGAGCGCATCGTCGCCGAGGCCTACAACATCGGGTGGATGAACTTCTGGGGCCCGGACCCGGAGAACCCGAAGCACATCGTGCGCACCTCGCGCACCGAGGACTACGGCCTCAAGATCAGCGAGTACCCGCACCTCATCGTCAACCAGGCGCGCGTGCTCGACTACTTCGCCGAGGCCGCCGCGCACGGACCCGGCCGCATCGTGCCCGACTACGGCGTCGAGTTCCTCGGCCTGGCCGTGCACGACGGCGACGAGTACCCCGTCGAGGTCCGCGTCCGGCACGCCGCGGGCGACCGAGCGGGCGAGGAGCGCACCGTGCGGGCGAAGTACGTCGCCGGGTGCGACGGCGCCCGCAGCGCGGTGCGCGAGTCGATCGGCCGCAAGCACGTCGGCGAGCTCGCGGCGCACGCCTGGGGCGTGATGGACGTGCTCGTCAACACGGACTTCCCGGACTGGCGCACGAAGTGCGCGATCAACTCGGAGGCCGGGAACATCCTGCTCATCCCGCGCGAGGGCGGGTACCTCTGCCGCGTGTACGTGGACCTCGGCGAGGTCGCCGCGGACGACCACCACCGGGTGCGCAGGACGCCGATCGAGGAGATCGTCCGCCGGGCCAACGAGATCCTCACGCCCTACGCGCTGGACGTGAAGCAGGTGGCCTGGCACAGCGTGTACGAGGTCGGCCACCGCGTGACCGACAAGTTCGACGACGTGCCCGACGGTGAGGAGCACCGCACCCCGCGCGTCTTCCTGACCGGCGACGCCTGCCACACCCACAGCGCCAAGGCCGGGCAGGGCATGAACGTGTCGATGCAGGACGGGTTCAACCTGGGCTGGAAGCTCGGGTCCGTGCTGACCGGCCTCAGCCCCGAGAGCCTCCTGGCCACCTACTCGGCCGAGCGGCAGCCCGTGGCGCAGCAGCTCATCGACTTCGACCGGGAGTGGTCGAGCCTCATGGCCCGCAAGCCCGAGGAGATCTCCGACCCGCAGGAGCTGGCCGACTACTACCTCGCGACGTCGGAGTTCCCCTCCGGGTTCATGACCCGGTACGAGCCGTCGTCGATCGTGGCCGGCGGCGCGCGGCAGGAGCTCGCCGCCGGCTTCCCCCTCGGCAAGCGGTTCAAGTCCGCCGAGGTGACGCGCGTCTGCGACGGCAACGCCGTGCACCTGGGCCACCACGCCAAGGCGGACGGCCGGTGGCGGGTCTACGCGTTCGCCGACGCGGCCGCGCCGGGCGAGGGTTCGCTGCTCGACGCCTGGGCGGACTGGCTCGCGTCACCCGCCTCGCCCCTGGCGCGGTGCACGCCGGCAGGCGTCGACGTCGACGCCGTCCTCGACGTGAAGGTCGTCTACCAGCAGGCCTTCCAGGACGTCGACCTCGCCGACGTCCCCGAGGTGTTCAAGCCGCGGACCGGCCCGCTCGGCCTCACCGACTGGGAGAAGGTGTACGCCGCCGGGCCCACGGTCTGGACCGCCGGCGACATCTTCGCGGAGCGGGAGCTGTCCCGCGGCGGCGTGGTCGTCGTCGTGCGTCCCGACCAGTACGTGGCGCACGTGCTGCCGCTCGACGCCACCGACGAGCTCGCCGAGTTCTTCGCGGGGGTGTTCGTCGGCCGCTGAGACCGACCTCGGCCGGATTGGTACGGTCCGGGTCATGCTCGTCCGTCATCGAGGTGTCGCACCGACCGTCGACCCGTCCGCGTACGTCGCGCCGACGGCAGTGCTCGTCGGCGACGTGCGCGTGGCCGCGGGGGCCCGGATCCTGCACGGTGCCGTCCTGACGGCGGAGGACGGCGCGGTCGTCGTCGGGCAGGACAGCGTGGTCATGGAGCAGGCGCTCGTGCGCGGCCGCAGGGGGCACGACGCCCGGGTCGGCACTGCCGTGATGGTCGGGCCGCACGCGCACGTCAACGGCAGCGTCATCGAGGACGAGGCGTTCGTGGCGACCGGTGCGGCGCTGTTCCCCGGGAGCCGCGTCGGGGCCGGCGCGGAGGTGCGCATCCACGGCGTCGTGCACGTCAACACCGTGGTCCCGCCCGGGGCGGTCGTGCCCATCGGCTGGATCGCGGTCGGTGACCCGGCGCGGATCCTGCCGCCGGGGCGCCACGACGACATCTGGGCGGTGCAGGAGGGCCTCGACTTCCCCGGCACCGTCTACGGCGCGGGCCGCGACGTGCCGATGCGGGAGCTCATGCGGCGCCAGTCGGAGTACTACGCCTCCCATCGGGACGACGAGGTGCTGCCGGGGCCGGACGGTGCCGTGTGAAAGGTCGTGACGGCTGCGCGGCCGGTCGGCGATCATCGTCCGCATGACGCTGACCCTGCGCCCTCCGCGGCCCGACGACGAGACCCCGCTGCTCCGGATGCACGAGCAGCTGCGCGCCGACGGCTTCGAATTCCTGCTGGCCGACGGCACGTGGGACAAGGTCCTCGCGACCGTGCGCCGCGAGTCGCTCGGTGAGGACCTCCCCCCGGGGCGGGTCCGGTGCGACTTCCTCGTGGCCGAGGTGGGCGGCGTGCCCGTGGGCCGGGTCTCGGTGCGGCACGAGCTCACCGAGTACCTGCACGAGGTCGGCGGGCACGTCGGGTACGCGGTGGCGCCCGAGCACCGTCGCCGGGGGTACGCGACACAGATGCTGCGGCAGTCGGTCGCGCTGCTGGCCGGGGGCGGCGTCGAGCGGGTGCTCGTCACCTGCGACGACGACAACGCCGGCTCGGCGGCCGTGATCGAGGCGTGCGGCGGCGTGCTGGAGGACGTCCGCACGCGCGACGGCGAGACCAAGCGGCGATACTGGATCGCGACCGGAAACGTGTAGCGGCCTGGAAGGGTCTGCGATGTCAGAGCTGACGATCGACTACATCACCTCGCTCGACGGCTTCGGGTCCGCCGAAGGGTGGCCGGGGCTGTGGGGCATGGGCGGCCCGGAGTACTTCGCGTTCCTCGAGGAGGACGGCAAGGAGGACTACACGCTCCTCATGGGTGCGACCACCTACCGACTCTTCGCGAGCTTCGCCGAGACCGGCGAGGAGGAGATGGCGGAGCTCACCGCGCGGCGGAAGATCGTGTTCTCCGGCACGCTGCGCGAGCCGTTGGCGTGGGCCGGCACGACGCTCGTCGCCGGCGACGCCGTCGAGGCGGTGCGCGCGATGAAGCAGGACGACGTCCCCCTGCGCACGGTCGGCAGCCCCAGCCTGTGCCGCTCGTTGCTCGAGGCGGGGCTCGTGGACCGCGTGCGGGTCGTGGTGTTCCCGGTCGTGAACGGTGCGACCGGCGACGACCGCCTGTACGACGGCTGGCCGGACGTCGGCCTGGAGCTGCTCACCACCCGCACCCTCGACGGCCGACTGACGCTGCTCGAGTACGCCCCGACCGTGCTCGACGGGCCTCCGGCGTCGGGGACCGCCTGACCCGCGAGCCTCGCCCGGACCGGTCGGGACGGTGGATCGGGGCTCGGTACAGTGACGTCGCATGACCGACACGGAGACCGAGATCACCGCAGATCTGGTTCGCGACCTGCTGCGGGAGCAGCACCCCGACCTGGCCGGGCTGACCGTCCGCGAGGTGGCGGGCGGCTGGGGCAACCAGATGTGGCGCCTCGGTGACGAGCTGGCCGTGCGCATGCAGCGCATGGACCCCACCCCGGACCTCCAGCTCAAGGAGCGGCGGTGGCTCCCCGTGCTGGCCCCGCGCCTGCCGCTCCCGGTGCCGACCCCGGTGCGGTGGGGTGAGCCGTCCGAGAGCTTCCCCAAGCACTGGACCGTGATGACCTGGGTCCCCGGCGAGCCGCTGGACCTCGGCACGATCAGCCGCGGCGCACACGCCGCCGACACCCTGGCGGGCTTCCTCCGGGCGCTCCACGTGGCGGCTCCCGCGGACGCGCCGGTCCCGAGGGACCGCGGAGCCCACCCCCGGGACTGCACGGACGGCTTCGAGCACTTCCTCCGGGCCGTCGCTCCTGACGACGACGTCGCCGCCGACGTCCGGGCCGTCTGGGACGACGCCGTGGCGGCCGACGCGTGGGAGGGCCCACCGGTGTGGGTGCACGGCGATCTCCATCCCGCGAACGTCGTCGTCTCGGACGGGTCGCTCGCGGGCATCGTCGACTTCGGCGACCTGTTCGCCGGCGACCCGGCGTGGGACCTCGCCGCCGCCTGGGTGCTGCTGCCCGCGGGCACGGCCGCACGGTTCTTCGACGGGTACGCGCAGGCGGACGAGGCGGCGATCCGGCGGGCCCGAGGGCTGGCCGCGATGAAGAGCCTGTTCCTGATGCTCATGGGGCAGAACGGGGACCGGGGCCTCCCCGGCGGCAAGCCGACCTGGGGGCCGGCAGGCCGGGCGGCGCTCGACCGTGTGCTGACGGGGGTGTGACGGCGGGCCAGGAGGCGGTCTACCTCGTGCGGTTCGCCCGCAGGATCTCCTCCTGGTACGGCGCGACGACCGTGGGCGACACACGGCAGTCGAGCATGAGGAACGGCCGCTCGTCGACGGGTTCGTGGGCCCACGACGCGAGCCGGTCGAGGTCGGCCAGGGAGCGCACGACGACCCCCTCCGCGCCGACCGCGGCGGCGAGGGCCGCGAAGTCGGTCTCGGGGATGCGCATGGGCTCCTCGGCGAGGCCCTGCCGCCCGTACACGTGCACCTCGGCGCCGTAGACGGCGTCGTTCCAGACGACGGCGATACCCCGGCCGCCGGCCGTGCGCACGGCGGTCTCGAGGTCGGCCAGGGCCATGAGCCCGCCGCCGTCACCGGTCGTGAGCACGACGGCGGAGCCGGGCAGGGCCGCGGCGGCGCCGGCGACGCTGGGGAAGCCGAGGCCGATGGACTGGAAGGCGGTGCCGACCATCATCATCCGGTCGGGCGACGCGACCGGCCAGTACATGTTGGCCCAGCCGATGAAGTGCCCGCCGTCGGAGACGACCACCCGGTCGGCCGGCAGCAGCGCGCCGATCCGGTGCGCGACCGCGCGCGGGTCGAGGCGGCCGTCCGCCGCGAGCCCGTCGGCGGGCCCGGCGTCGTACGCGCGGGCGGCGGCGACGTCCACCCGCTCGCGCCACCCGGACGGCGCGGCGCCGAGCGTGCGCAGCTCGTCCGCGAGGGCACGGGCGACGAGCGCAGCGTCGCCCCGCACGAACCCGCCGACGTGGCGGTGCGTCGCGGCGGGGGCGACGTCGACCTGCACCACCCGGGTGCCGGGGGAGAAGAGGTCGCCGAAGCGCATCGTGAACTGGTTGAGCGACGCACCCAGCACGACGGCGACGTCCGCCTCGCGCACCAGCGCCATCGCGCCCTCCGCGCCGAACCCGCCCGCGACGCCGAGGTCGTACCGGCCGTCGGGGAAGACGCCGCGGCCCAGCGCCGTCGTCGCGGTGAGCGCGCCGGTCGTCTCGGCGAGCTCGCCCAGCGCCGCGCCGGCCCCGGCGAGCCACGCGCCGCGGCCCGCGAGGAGCAGCGGGCGCTCGGCGCCGGCCAGATGGCGCGCGAGGTCGGTGATCGCGGCGGCGTCGAACGGGCCGGACGGGGCGAGCGGGCCGGGCAGCGCCGGCTCGGGCGCCTCGGGGACGGGCCCGGCCTCCAGGGCGGCGACGTCGTAGGGGATCGCCAGCACCACGGGCACGCGGTAGGTCAGCGAGTGCTCGATCGCGATGACGGTGGTGGCGGCCGCGTCCGCGCGACCGACGGTATAGGTGCGGGCGCCGACGGCGGCGGCGAGCGCGATCTGGTCCACGTCCCACGGCCGCGGGCCCGACGTCGGCTCGTCGCCCGCGAGCAGCACCAGCGGCACCCGCGCCTGCGCGGCCTCGGCCAGCGCGGTGAGGGTGTTGGTGAAGCCCGCGCCGTACGTGACGGTCGCGGCGGCGATGCGGCCCGACGCGCGGAAGTAGGCGTCCGCGGCGACGACGCCGCCGGCCTCGTGCCGGACCGCGGTGAACCGGGCGGTCGTCGTGCGCTCGACGTCGTCGAGGAACCAGGCGTTGCCGTTGCCCATCACGCCGAAGACGTGGTCGACGTGCTGGGCGAGGGTGCGGGCGACGTGGGCGGACACGGTGGGCACGAGGGCCTCCAGGGAACAGTGACGGATGAGTGGTGCGGTCCGTATGTGTCCCGTGCGGTCCCGACGCCGGATCATCGGTGACCGGGCCGCCGCGCGCCCCTTTTTCGAGCGCAGGCGGCACGAGTCCGCCTCGACGTGCGTGAGCATAGCCCAGGGCCACCGACGACCCGGCGCTACCGGGACTACCTCGCCGGGTCGAGGAACAGCTCGATCACCGGCACGGCGACGTCGGGGCGCGCGGTCGGGAGGTGCACGGTGAGCGTGCCGGGCGGCTGGCCGCCGGGGTTGGTGTTCCACGCCTTCTGGTCGGGGTCCGAGCGGGTGGTCCGCAGCTCGGACCCGTCGTGCAGCAGCTGGGCGTAGCGCACCTGGTCGCCGATCCCGCGCAGGTGGACGTGCCCGAAGGGCCACGCGAACAGGTGCAGGTACAGGCGGTCGTCGCGCTGGGTGAGCACCACGCCCGGCGGCAGGCCCGGCGCGAGGGCGGCCGCCAGGTCGGGGTCCGCCGGCCCGGCGCCGGTGATCGCCCGTCCGTGCAGGCGGGTCCACTCCCCGAGCGCGGCGAGGGAGGCGGCGTCCCGGGCGGGGATCGCGCCGCGCCCGTCGGGGCCGATGTTGAGCAGCAGGTTGCCGCCCTTGGACACGGTGTCGACGAGCATGCGCACGAGGAGGTCGGGGTCCTTGAACCGGGTGTTGTCGCGGTCGTAGCCCCAGCTCCCGTTGAGGGTCTGGCAGGCCTCCCAGACGACGAGGTCGCCGGCGTCGTCCCGCATGGGCTCGTCCGGCTGGTACTGCTCCGGCGTGACCAGGTCGCCGGGGATGCCGAGCCGGTCGTTGACCACCGCCTGCGGCTGCAGCTCCCGGACCATGGCGAGCAGCTTCTCGGCGTCCCAGTCCTCGGGGTACTTGCCGCGCCAGCCGTCGCGGTCCTCCGCGAACGTGAAGTCGAAGAAGACGTAGTCCACCGGCCCGTACCCGGTGAGCAGCTCGCGGACCTGGGCGTGCAGGAACTCGCGGTAGCGGGCCATGTCGCGGCCCTCGTTCAGGGCGTGCGCGTCCGCGTCGTCGCGGCGCGGGTGCACGTGATCCACGGTGAAGTCGGGATGGTGCCAGTCGATGAGGGAGTGGTAGAGCCCGAGGTGAAGGCCCTCGGCGCGGACCGCCTCGGCGAGCTCCGCGACCAGGTCGCGCCCGCGGGTGCGGGCGATCGACCAGTCGCTGACGGCGGTGTCCCACAGGGCGAAGCCGTCGTGGTGCTTGGTGGTCAGCACCACGTACTTCATGCCGGCGTCCTTGGCGGCGCGGGCGATCGCGCGCGCGTCGAACAGGTCCGGGTCGAAGACGTCGGCGTACCGTGCGTACTGCTCGGCGGTCTGCTTCTCGAAGCTCATCACCCACTCGTGGCGGGCGGCCGCGGAGTAGAGGCCGAAGTGCACGAAGAGGCCGAAGCGGGCCTCGGTGAACCACGCCTGCTCAGGGCGCAGGGGCGGGGCGGCCGTGGTCATGGGTCGATCACTCCTCGTCGAGCGGTGGGCCCGGGCATCGGGCGGATAGAGATATGACGTATCGCGCGTGCTGATCGAGGGTATCCGCCGCGGAGGGGGGTAGCGCAAGCGCACGAGCGGGCGATAGGTTGGATGAATCGCCCAGGTCGAGGGAGTCCGGATGTCCGACGTCGTCGTCGACGCGCACCACCACCTGTGGGTCCGCGCGCGGCACCCGCAGGACTGGATCGACCCCGAGACCATGGCGGCGATCGACGCCGACTTCACCCCGGCCGACCTGCCCGCCGCCGCCCACGGCGTCGACGCCACGGTCGTCGTGCAGAGCGTCAGCCGCTGGCGCGAGACGGCGGACCTGCTCGACGCGGCGTCGTCCCCCGAGGGCCGGTCCGCCCGCATCTCCGGCGTCGTCGGCTGGGCCGACCTCGTCGCCCCGGACCTCGAGGACCGGCTGGCCGCGCTCCGCGAGCGACCCGGCGGCGACCGCCTCGTCGGGGTCCGCACGATGCTGCAGGCCGAGCCCGACCCGGGCCACCTGGACCGCGCCGACGTGCGCGCCGGCATCGCCGCCGTCGGTGCCGCGGGCCTCCCGTTCGACCTCGTGGTCCGGCCGGACCAGGTCGCCGCCTGCGCCCGGCTCGCCGCGGCCCTGCCCGGCGTGCGGTTCGTGCTCGACCACCTCGGCAAGCCGCCGATCGCGGCGTCCGCGACCGGCCGGGACGGCCGCCCCGGCGACCCGGCCGCCCTCGACGCCTGGCGCCGCGACCTGGCCGACCTCGCCGGGCGGCCCAACGTCGTCGCCAAGCTGTCGGGCCTGGTCACGGAGGCGCGCTGGGACACGTGGACCACGGCCGACCTGCGTCCCGCCGCCGACCACGCCCTCGACGTCTTCGGCCCCGACCGCCTCATGCTCGGCAGCGACTGGCCCGTCTGCCTGCTCGCCTCCGGCTACGGCCGCTGGCTCGCCGTCGCCGAGGAGCTGCTCGCGGGGCTGTCGGCCGACGAGCGCGCCGCCGTGCGCGGGCGCACCGCCGTCGCTACCTACGGGCTCGCCGTCGGACCCGACGCCCCGCCCGTCACCACCACCCGCACGAAGGAGCACCTGTGAGCACCGCCCCCCTCGAGAACCCGCCGGAGTTCGCCGGCATCCGCGCCGTCGTGACGGGAGGCGCGTCGGGCATCGGCGCGTCGGTCGTGCGCGCCCTGCTCGCGCGCGGCGCGCAGGTCGTCGCGATCGATCGCACGGGCGACGGCGTGCCCGAGGGCGCGGGTTCCCAGGTCGCCGACGTCACCGACGACGCGGCGGTCCGCGCGGCCGTCGAGGGCGCCGCCGCCGAGATGGGCGGCATCGACGTCGTCGTGAACAACGCCGGGATCGGCGCGCAGGGCACGGTCGCGGACAACGACGACGCGGAGTGGCTGCGGGTGCTGGACGTGAACGTGCTCGGCATCGTGCGGGTGACGCGGGCGGCGCTGCCCTACCTGCGGGCCTCGGAGCATGCGGCCGTGGTGAACACGGCGTCGATCGCGTCGTGGTCGGGGCTGCCGCAGCGGGCGCTGTACTCCGCGAGCAAGGGCGCGGTGCAGGCGCTGACCCTCGCCATGGCGGCGGATCACGTGCGCGAGGGAATCCGGGTGACCTGCGTGAACCCGGGCACGGTCGACACCCCGTGGGTGGGCCGGCTGCTCGACTCCGCGCCGGACCCGGCGGCCGAGCGGGCCGCGCTGGAGGCGCGCCAGCCCACCGGGAAGCTGGTGAGCCCCGAGGCCGTGGCGCACGCCGTCTGCTATCTCGCGAGCCCGCTGGCGACGGCGACCACGGGCACCGCGCTGGCGGTGGACGGCGGGATGCACGAGCTGCGGGTGCGCCCGCCGGAGCAGCCGTGACCGCGCCCGGGACGGCGCGCGGCGCCGTGTCGGGGCCGGCGTCGCGGGAGGTGCGCTCGACGGGGGTGCGGCTGACGAGCCTCGGGTACGGGGCGGCCCAGGCCGGGAACCTGTACCGGCCCACGACCGACGCCGAGACCCAGGAGGCGTTCGACGTCGCGTGGGCGGCCGGCGTGCGGTACTTCGACACGGCGCCGCACTACGGGCTGGGTCTGTCGGAGCGGCGGCTCGGCGCATGTCTCTCCGGGCGCCCGCGCGACGAGTACGTCGTCTCGACCAAGGTGGGGCGCCTGCTGGTGCCCTCCCCGGAGACGGCGCACGAGAAGGACCCGGACATGTTCGACGTGCCCGCGGACGTGCGCCGGGTGTGGGACTTCTCCCGCGACGGGGTGCTGCGGTCGTTGGAGTCGAGCCTGGAGCGCACGGGCCTGGACCGGATCGACGTGGTGTACCTGCACGACCCGGACGAGCACGAGGAGCAGGCGTTCGCCGAGGCGCTGCCCGCGCTGGTGGAGCTGCGCGAGCAGGGGGTGGTCGGCGCGATCGGTGCGGGGATGAACCAGTCCGCGATGCTGGCCCGGTTCGTCGCGGAGGGGGACGTGGACGTGGTGATGTGCGCGGGCCGGTTCACCCTGCTGGAGCAGCCCGCGCTGGGCGACCTGCTGCCGGTCGCTGCCGGGCGGGGCGCGGCGGTGGTGGTCGCGGGCGTGTACAACTCCGGGCTGCTGGCCCGCGAGGTGGTGCCCGACGACGCGACGTACGACTACGCGCAGGCCCCGCCCGCGCTGCTGGACCGCACCCGCCGCATCGCCGCAGTCTGCGCGGACCACGGCGTCACGCTGCCGCAGGCCGCGCTGGCGTACGTGCGCACGCACCCCGCCGTCGCGTCCACGGTGGTCGGGCTGCGGACGGCCGACCAGGTGCGCCAGGCCGTCGACCGGCACACCGCCGTCGTGCCGCACGACCTGTGGGCCGACCTCGTCGACCACGGCCTGCTCGCCCCCGAGGCCCACCCCGACGCTTTCGCCTGAACGGCCCGCGTACGTGCGCGGGATCACGACCGCATGGCGGGACGGACATGGCCGCGGCCGCGCGCCGGGCGCATGATCGGTCCGCCCCCCTGAGAGAACACGAGGAACATCGATGCAGCTGCTCCGCCTGGGCCCGGTGGGCCAGGAGATCCCCGCCGTCACGACCGGTGACGGCGCCACCTACGACCTGCGACCGCTGACGCACGACGTCGACGGCGCCTTCCTTGCCGCCGACGGCATCGCGCGCACCCGCGCCGCCCTCGCGGCGGGCGGGCTGCCCGTGCTCGACGGCGCGGACGCGCTGCGCCGCGGCGCGCCCATCGCCCGCCCGGCCGCGGTCGTCTGCGTGGGCCAGAACTACGCCGCGCACGCACGCGAGTCCGGCGCCGAGCCCCCGCGCCTGCCGATCATCTTCTTCAAGCACCCCAACACCGTCGTCGGCCCGGACGACACCGTGCCGATCCCGCCCGGCGCCCAGAGGGTCGACTGGGAGGTGGAGCTCGCGATCGTCGTCGGGAAGCGCGCCAGCTACCTGTCGTCCGTCGAGGCGGCCCTCGAGCACGTCGCCGGGTACACCGTGGTGGACGACGTGAGCGAGCGGGCCTGGCAGATCGACGACTCGCTCGGCCAGTGGTCCAAGGGCAAGTGCGGCCCGGGGTTCCTGCCCACCGGCCCGGGGCTCGTCCCGGCCGACGAGGTGGACCCGGCGGACCTGCGGCTGCGCTCCTTCGTCAACGGCGAGCCGCGCCAGGACTCGTCGACGACGGACATGATCTTCGACGTCGCGGGGATCGTGCACCACCTGTCGCAGTACATGGCGCTCGAACCGGGCGACCTGATCTGCACGGGCACGCCCGAGGGCGTGGCGCTGTCCGGCCGCTTCCCGTACCTGGCCGACGGGGACGTCGTCGAGCTGGAGATCGAGGGCGTCGGCCGGCAGCGGCACGCGTTCGCCGCGATCCCCGCGGCCGTGCCCGCGACGGCGTCCGCGCAGGCCTGACCGTGCTGCGCTACGAGCTGCTGCACCCGGGCCTGGTCGGGGCGCTGGCCGCGGCGGGGCACGGGTCGCGGGTGCTGCTCGCCGACGCGAACTACCCGCACTCCACGGGTGCCCGGCCCGGCGTCGAGCGCGTGCACCTCAACCTGCGTCCCGGCCTGCTGACCGTGGACCAGGTGCTCGAGGTGCTGCTCGACGCCGTGCCGGTCGAGTCGGCCGCCGTCATGGTGCCGGGCGGGGTGGAGGGCGACGTCCTCGCCGCGGGGGAGGAGATCCCCGCGCACACGGGCTACCGGGAGCTGCTCGGGCCCGACGTCGCCTGGCAGGAGCTGGACCGCTTCGCGTTCTACGACGCCGCCCGGTCCGACGACGTCGCCGTCCTGGTGGCCACCGGCGACCAGCGCGTCTACGCGAACCTCCTCCTCACCCTGGGCGTCCGCACCCCCACGGCGAGGTAGTTCCAGGTTCGCCGAGGTAGTTCAGATCTCCGCGAGGTAGTGGACCAGACCACTACCTCGCGGGGATTCGAACTACCTCGCGGACGCTCGGTTCGGGCTACTCCTCGGTGTCCGCGGTGTCCTCCGGACCGGGCAGGGTCTCCTCGACGTCGAGGAGGTGCGCGGCCATGCGCACGCGCGCGGCCTCGGCGTCGCCGGCGGCGAGCGCCCGCCAGACGGCCTCGTGGTCGCGCACGGTGCGCGCCTCGACGCCGGCCTCGTGGCGGCTGCGCCAGCGCCGCTCGCGCACGGTGCGCCCCTCCAGGGCCTCGACGAGCGCCTCGAGCACGGGGTTGCCCGCGTGCGCGGCGACGATGCGGTGGAACGCGACGTCGGCGGCCATGAAGGCCTCGTGGTCCACGGGCTCCTCCGCGAGGACGGCGGCCACGCCGTCGAGCACGGCGCGCGCCTCCGCGACGCCCTCCGGGGTGATGTGGTGGGCCGCGAGACCGGCCGCCTCGACCTCCAGCACCCGGCGCACGGCGTGGAAGGGCCGCGCGCTGGTGTCGCCGTGCAGGTCCACGACGAACTGCAGCGACGACATGAGCCGCGCCGGGTCGAGGCTCGTCACGTAAGTGCCGTCGCCCTGGCGCGTGTCGAGGACGCCGAGCACCGTGAGCGCGCGCACGCCCTCGCGCAGCGAGCCGCGCGAGACGCCGAGGCGCTCGGCGAGGTCCTTCTCCACGGGGAGCCGGTCGCCGGGACCGAGCTCGCCGTCGACGATCATCCGGCGGACGCCGTCGACGACCTCTTCGGTGCGGGACATGCCGTGGATTATTGCCCAGTTCACCCGTGGGCGCACCGATTCCTCCGATGAATCCCCGCGGATGCGCGCCCGTCGGGGAGGTCCCTAGCCTGGGGCGATGCACGACCTCACGCTCGACCGCCTGCTGTCCCTGGAGCACGAGGGGTGGACGTCGCTCTGCGAGGGCCGCGGCGGCACGTTCTACGGCGACCTGATGACGCCGGACGCGCTCATGCTCCTCGTCGACGGGTCGGTGCTCGACCGGGGCGCCGTCGCCGCCTCCCTGGACGGCGCCCCGCCGTGGGACACCTACGACCTGCACGACGCGCGCCGCGTCGGCCTCGGCGACGACGCCGCGGTGCTGGTCTACCGCGCCCGGGCCGCGCGCGGCGCCGACGAGCCGTTCGTCGCGCTCATGGCGAGCACCTACCGCGTCGTCGACGGCGAGCCGCGCCTGGCCCTGTACCAGCAGACCACCGCCACGCACTGAGGCCGCCCGGCCCGACGGGCGTCGGGCGGGGCGGCCTCGGTCACCGCGGGCGGTGCGTTCCCGGTCAGGCGGGGACGATGAGCCCGGCGGTCTGGGTGCGGGCGCGCTGCAGGCGGGCGGCGACGTCCTGCCAGTTCGCGATGTTCCACACGGCCTTGACGTAGTCGGCCTTGACGTTGAGGTAGTC
>Ga0160452_100025_pt1 | contig 245284 bp, 233 predicted proteins | sample HID1971I_E6MG_FD_108230 | JGI IMG/M metagenome (GOLD analysis project Ga0160452, IMG submission 108230) | Enriched millipede-associated microbial communities from UW Madison campus, WI, USA - HID1971I_E6 MG | ecosystem: Host-associated > Arthropoda: Insects > Digestive system > Unclassified ...
CGAACGCACTACCGCCCTGGCACCCTGGATCGAGTACTACAACACCCGACGTCGCCACGAAGCACTCGGCGGGCTACCCCCGATCAGCCGGCTGTAACCAACGTCGTGGCCGGGTACACCTAGCCGCGGTCGCCCTTGTCGCCGCCCTTGTCCCCGCCCTTGTCGCCCCCGACGTCGCGGCGCCGCAGGTAACGCTCGAACTCGCGCGCGATCGCCTCGCCGGTCGCCTCGGGCAGCTCCGCGGTGTCCTTGGCCTCCTCGAGCTGCTGCACGTACTCGGCGATCTCGGCGTCGTCCGACGCCAGTTCGTCGACCCCGTGCTGCCAGGCCTCGGCGTCCTCGGGCAGGTCGCCCATCGGCACCGCGGCCGCGAGGAGCTCCTCCACGCGGGTGAGGATCGCGAGGGTGGCCTTGGGCGACGGCGGGTTGGCGACGTAGTGCGGCACGGCCGCCCACAGGGACACGGACTGGAAACCACGGCGGTCGGCCTCGTGCTGCAGCACGCCCACGATGCCGGTAGGCCCCTCGTACGTGCTCGGCTCGACGTCGAGCACCGCCTGCAGGCCCGTGCTCTCGGTGGTGGCCGTCATGGGGATCGGGCGGGTGTGCGGGACGTCGGCCAGGAGCGCGCCGAGCGTCACCACGGTGCGGACGCCGAGCTCGTCGGCCAGGTCCAGCAGCTCGGCGCTGTAGGTGCGCCACCGGAACGAGGGCTCGATGCCGTGGACCAGCACCACCGTGCGGTCGGGCAGCTCCGCGACCGAGACGGTCGTCGTCGGCCACGTGAGGGTGCGCTCGCCGTCGGGGCCGGTCTCCATCACGGGCCGGTTCACCTGGAAGTCGTGGTAGTTCTCGGGGTCGAGCTCGCGCACCTGGTGGGCGTCCCACACGTGGTCGAGGTGGGCGAGGGCCGACGTGGCGGCGCTCCCGGCGTCGTTCCAGCCTTCGAACGCGGCGATCATCACGGTCTGCCGTGCGGCGTGGCGCCCGGTGGTCTCCGGCTCGGTCGTCATTCGTCCAGCGTATACAGCGCGTGCCCGATCTCGCGGACCGGGCCCGGCCGGTCCGGGCCGCCCGGTCCGTACGATGGACGGGTGCCCGAGACCCTCGCCCCCGCCACGCAGGCCGCCACCCCGACCCTTCCCGCCGCCGTGCTGTGGGACATGGACGGCACCCTGGTGGACACCGAGCCGTACTGGATCGCGGCCGAGCAGGAGCTGGTGGCGGAGCACGGGGGCACGTGGAGCCACGAGCAGGCGCTGCAGCTGGTCGGGAACGCGCTGACGGTCTCGGCGACGATCCTGCGCGACCAGGGCGGGGTGGACCTGCCGGTCGACGCCATCGTCGAGCGTCTGCTCGGGCGTGTCGTCGAGCAGGTGCGTGAGCGGGTGCCGTGGCAGCCCGGCGCGCTCGAGCTCCTCCGGGGGCTCGCGGACGCCGGCGTGCCCTGCGCGCTCGTGACGATGAGCTACACGGCGCTCGCCGAGGAGGTCGTCTCGCGCGGTCCCGCCGGGGCGTTCGTCACGCTGGTCACGGGCGACCAGGTCTCGCGCGGCAAGCCGGACCCCGAGCCGTACCTGGTGGCGGCCGCACGCCTCGGCGTCGACGCGGGCGCCTGCGTGGCCATCGAGGACTCGCCGACCGGCATCGCCTCCGCCCGCGCCGCCGGGATCACGACGCTCGGTGTGGAGGCCGTCGTCCCGGTGCCGCGCCTGGACGGGCTCAGCCGCGCCGCGTCCCTGGAGAAGGTGGACGTCGCGACGATCGCGCGCATCGGCGCGGGCGAGGTCGTCGACCTCACCCTCTGACGGGCTCCTCGACCGCGTCGTCCACCCCGAGCCGCTCCCGCAGGGCCCCCGCCGGGACGACCGGCGGGGTGCCGCCGAACTCCGGGCACACCGCCTGGTGGGCGCACCACCCGCACAGGCGGCTGCGGCGGGGGCGCCACTCGCCGGACCGGGCCGCGTCCTGGATCGCCGACCACAGCGCCCGGACCTTGGTCTCCGTGGCCTCGAGCTCCCGCTCGGTGGGCTCGGCGCGCAGCACCTGGCCGTCGCCGAGGTACAGGAGCTGCAGCATGCGCGGCAGCACGCCACGCTCGCGCCACAGCACCAGCCCGTAGAAGCGCATCTGGAACAGGGCCGAGCCCTCGAAGCCCGGGCCGGGCGCCCGGCCGGTCTTGTAGTCGACCACCCGCAGCGCACCGTCGGGCGCGACGTCGAGCCGGTCCACGATGCCGCGCAGCAGCGGCCCGTCGTCGAGGGCCGTCTCCACACGCAGCTCCCGCGCCTCGGGCTGCAGCCGGTTCGGGTCCTCGAGGGTGAAGTACGCGGCGACCAGGCGGCGGGCGCGGGCGAGCCACTGGTCGGTCGTGCTGCCCGCGGCGTCCCCGCCGTCGTCGAACAGCGTGGCGTAGCGGGGCTCCGCCACGACCAGGCGCTCCCACTCCAGCGGCAGCAGCGCGGCCGCCGCGTCGGGGGTGCGCTCGCCGGGCGGGGCGTCGTAGAGGCGCTCGAGGACCGCGTGCACCAGCGTCCCGCGCGCCGCGGCCGACGCCGGTGGTTCGGGCAGGCGGTCCACCACGCGGAACCGGAACAGCAGCGGGCAGCGCATGAAGTCGCTCGCCCGCGACGGGGACAGCGCCGGCGGCCGCACGGTGGCGCCCGAGGGCGCGTCGGTCGCGGCGGTCGTCGTCATGCGCGCCACCCTACGGGCGGCCGGGGACAGGGCCCGGGGCGGCGCGAGGCCCTCGCGCGTGACGGGCCAGGTGGCGGCGCCGGATAGCCTGGCCGGGTGACCTCTCGCACCCGGGGCTGGGTGATCGGCCGCATCGCGGGCGCACCCGTCCTCGTCACCCCCTCGTGGTTCCTCGGCGCCGTCGTCCTCACGCTCGTGTTCGCGCCCACCGTCAGGTCGTTCGCACCCGGCATGGCGACGACGAGCGTCCTCGTCGTCGCGTTCGCGTTCGTGCTGCTGCTGTTCGCGTCCGTCTTCCTGCACGAGGTGGCGCACGCGCTCGTCGCACGGGCCCGCGGGCACCGGGTCACCGAGCTGGCCGTGACGCTCTGGGGCGGCCACACCGCTTACACGGGCGCGGGCGCCCGCCCGCTCGACGGCGCGCTGGTGGCGGTCGTCGGCCCGGTGACCAACCTCGTGCTCGCGGGCGCGTTCTGGGCCGCCTACCAGCTGCAGCCCGTCGCGACGGTGCCGTCCATGCTGCTGCTCGCCGGCGCGTTCTCGAACGCGTTCGTCGGGATCTTCAACCTGCTGCCCGGGCTGCCGCTGGACGGCGGCCAGGTCCTCGAGTCGATCGTGTGGGGCGCGACCGGCTCGCGCTCCCGCGGCACGCTCGCCGCCGGCTGGGTCGGGCGGGTCGTCGCGGTCGGCGTCGTGGCGTGGGCCCTCCTGTGGCCGGTCCTGGAGGGCCGGTCGCCCTCCTGGGTGACCGTGATGTGGGCGGCCCTGATCGGCGCCTTCCTGTGGTCCGGCGCGGGCGACGCGATCAAGGGCGCCGAGGCGCGTGCGCGGGTCGCGGGGCTGTCGGCGCGCGGCCTGGCGGTGCCGGTCGTCGTCGTCCCGGTGACGACCTCCGTCGCCGGGGTCTCCGACGCCGCGGCCGCCGGGGCCGGCGCCGTCGTGGCCGTCGTCGGGCCCGCCGGCGAGCCCGTCGGCTGGGTGGACCCGGGCGCGGTCGCGAACGTGCCCGCCGACCGGGCCGCCACGACGCCGGTGGAGGCCGTCGTCGTCCCGTTCCCGCCCGGCTCGGCCGTGACCGCCGACCTCGAGGGCGACGCCCTGCTCGACCGGCTGGCCCGCGGCTCCTCGGGCGCGCGCGTGGTGCCGGTCGTCGACGGCGGCCGGCTGACCGGGGTGCTGGACGTCGCGCGGGTCGCGGCCGCGCTCCGTCGATAGCGCGGCCGGTAGACTCGCTCGTCGTGACTTCCGCCGACGCCGCCGCGCCCGACAACCGCCCGACCGACGCGTCGGCTCCCGCACCGACCGGCACGGCCACCGGCGCCGACCTGCGCCGCGGCCCGCTGCGCGAGGGCGACCGGGTGCAGCTGACCGACCCCAAGGGGCGCCTGCACACCATCACGCTGAAGCCCGGCGGCACGTTCCACACGCACAAGGGCTATTTCCGCCACGAGGACCTCATCGGCCACCTCGAGGGGTGGGTCGTTACCAACACGGCCGGCATCGAGTACCTGGCGCTGCGGCCGCTGCTGAGCGACTACGTGCTGTCGATGCCGCGCGGCGCCGCCGTCGTCTACCCCAAGGACGCCGGGCAGATCGTGCAGATGGCCGACATCTTCCCCGGCGCGCGCGTCGTGGAGGCCGGCGTCGGCTCCGGCGCGCTGACGATGTCCCTGCTGCGCGCCGTCGGTGACGCGGGCGAGCTGCACTCGATCGAGCGGCGCGAGGATTTCGCCGCCATCGCGCGAGGCAACGTCGAGTCGTTCTTCGGGAGCGAGCACCCGGCCTGGCGGCTGTCCGTCGGCGACCTCGCGGACGTGCTGCCCACCGTCGCCGAGCCCGGGACCGTGGACCGGGTGGTGCTCGACATGCTCGCGCCGTGGGAGAACGTGGACCCGGTGGCTCGCGCCCTCGTGCCCGGTGGCGTGCTGATCTGCTACGTCGCGACGGCCACGCAGCTGTCCCGGACCGCCGAGGACCTGCGCGCCGACGGCCGCTTCGCCGAGCCCCAGGCCTGGGAGTCGATGGTCCGCGGCTGGCACCTGGAGGGACTGGCGGTGCGCCCGCAGCACCGCATGATCGGGCACACCGGGTTCCTGATCACGGCGCGCCGGCTCGCGGACGGCGTCACGCCCCCCGAGCGCACCCGCCGCCCCGCCAAGGGGTCGTACCCCGCGCCCGACGCGGACTGGTCGGAGGAGGAGCTGGGCGAGCGCCCCGTGTCGGACAAGAAGATCCGCCGGGCGCGTCGCGACGTCGGCACGGCGCCCGAGCAGGCACCCGCCGCGGCGACGGACGCCCCGTCGCACCCGGCCGCGCCCGCCGCCGCCGACGACGAGGGCTGAGCGCTCGGCACGTCGCGGCAGGGGCGCGGCAGGGGCGCGGCAGGGTCGCGGCAGGGTCGCGGCCAGGTCGCGGCCAGGTCACCGGGAGGTCTCGGTCGTGTGAACCTCGCGACCGCTCCGTGAAATGAACCCCCGGACGCCCGTGTTGATGTCTAGGGTGCTTACTCCGGGGGCACCTTCCCGACCGGGGAGGGCCACCCGAGCCGCACGAGAGGGGATGCGATGACCGACAACCCTGTCCGCCCGGAGCCTCGACCCGAGCAGCCCGCGCTGCCCACGGGACCGAGCCACGACGCGCAGCTCGCCCTCCTCGCCGCCAAGAACGAGCGGCTCGCCGAGGCGCTCCGCGCCGCCCGCGACCAGATCGTCGAGCTCAAGGGGCAGATCGACGAGCTCGCGAAGCCCCCGGGCACGTACGCGACGTTCCTCGCCGCGCACGAGGACGGCACGGTCGACATCTCGTCGGCTGGCCGCAAGATGCACGTGCAGGCGAGCCCGGGTCTCGACGTCGAGGGCCTGCGCCCCGGCCAGGAGGTCAAGCTCAACGAGGCCATGACGGTGGTCGAGGCCGGCGGGTACGAGCGCACCGGCGAGCTGGTGACGGTCAAGGAGGTGCTCGACGGCGAGCGGGTGCTCGTGGTCGGGCGCGCCGACGAGGAGCGCGTGGTGCGCCTCGCCGGGTCCGTGGCCGACGCCGCCCTGCGCGTCGGGGACGCGCTCACGGTCGACGTGCGCAGCGGCTTCGTCTACGAGGTGGTCCCCAAGTCCGAGGTCGAGGAGCTCGTCCTCGAGGAGGTCCCGGACATCGCCTACGAGGACATCGGCGGGCTCGGGCCGCAGATCGAGCAGATCCGCGACGCCGTCGAGCTGCCGTTCTCCCACCCCGACCTGTTCCGCGAGCACGGGCTGCGCCCGCCCAAGGGCGTGCTGCTGTACGGTCCGCCCGGGTGCGGCAAGACGCTCATCGCCAAGGCGGTGGCGAGCTCGCTCGCGGGGATGGTCGCGAGCACCCGCGGCGGCGACCCGACCGCGAAGAGCTACTTCCTCAACGTCAAGGGCCCCGAGCTGCTCAACAAGTACGTGGGCGAGACCGAGCGGCACATCCGCCTGATCTTCGCCCGGGCCCGCGAGAAGGCGACCCAGGGCGCGCCCGTCGTGGTGTTCTTCGACGAGATGGAGTCGCTGTTCCGCACCCGCGGCACCGGGCTCTCCTCGGACGTCGAGACGACGATCGTGCCGCAGCTGCTCGCCGAGATCGACGGCGTCGAGCGGCTCGACAACGTGATCGTCATCGGCGCCTCCAACCGCGAGGACATGATCGATCCCGCGATCCTGCGGCCCGGCCGACTGGACGTGAAGATCAAGATCGAGCGGCCGGACGCCGAGGGCGCCACGGAGATCTTCGGCAAGTACCTCACCCCCGAGCTGCCGATCCACCCCGACGACCTGGCGGAGCACGGCGGCAGCAAGTCCGAGGCGATCACGGCCATGATCGGCAGCGTCGTCGAGCGGATGTACTCCGAGGACGAGGAGAACCAGTTCCTCGAGGTCACGTACGCGTCGGGCGACAAGGAGACCCTGTACTTCAAGGACTTCAACTCCGGGGCCATGATCCAGAACGTCGTGGACCGGGCCAAGAAGTCGGCGATCAAGGACCTCCTGGCCACGGGGCAGCGCGGCATCCGGGTGGAGCACCTGCTGTCCGCGTGCGTCGACGAGTTCAAGGAGAACGAGGACCTGCCCAACACCACCAACCCCGACGACTGGGCGCGGATCAGCGGGAAGAAGGGCGAGCGCATCGTCTTCATCCGCACGATCGTCCAGAAGAAGGGCGGGGACGGCGCACCCCGCACCATCGACACGGTGACGAGCACGGGCCAGTACCTGTAGCGGTCGCCCGCCGCGAGAGCGAGGCACCCGCCCCGCCTCGACCCACCGGGTCGGGTTCGGGGCGGGTGCCTCGTTCTCGTCCGCCGCGCCCTAGGGTGGTGGCGTGAGCGTTCGTCGCGTGATGGGGATCGAGACCGAGTACGGCGTGCTGGCACCGGGGCGGCCGATGGCCAACCCGATGCTCATGAGCTCCCAGGTGGTCATGACGTACCGCGCCCTGGTGGCGCGCGCGGGCGGGCGCCCGCCCGCGCGCTGGGACTACGACGACGAGGACCCGCTGCAGGACGCCCGCGGGTTCCACCTGCAGCGCGCGTCGGCGCACCCGTCGCTCCTCACCGACGACCCGTCCCGCCCCGCGCCGTCCGGCCCGGTGGGCGCGGGCGACACGCCGGCGTCGGCCCAGGTCGCCTCCGCGGCCGGCACGCCGGGCGCCTCGGCGCGCGGCCGGTCCGCGGGCCGCGCGGCGAGGCAGCAGCCGGAGGAGGTGGAGCGGCCCGCCGCCGAGGACTACGACGACCCGAGCGCGGCGAACTGCATCCTCACCAACGGCGCCCGCCTCTACGTGGACCACGCCCACCCCGAGTACTCCTCGCCCGAGGTCACCGGACCGCGCGACGGCGTGCTGTGGGACGTCGCGGGGGAGCAGGTGATGCTCGCGTCGGTGCGGTCGCTCGCCGAGACGCCCGGCGGCGAGGTCGTGCTCTACAAGAACAACGTCGACGGCAAGGGCGCCAGCTACGGCACGCACGAGAACTACCTGGTGGACCGGGCGCTGCCCTTCGGCACGCTCGTCGACCTGCTGACCCCGTTCCTCGTCACCCGACAGGTGTTCACGGGCTCCGGCCGGGTGGGGCTCGGGCCGACGGGCGCGGAGCCAGGCTTCCAGCTCTCCCAGCGCGCCGACTACATCGAGGCCGAGGTGGGGCTGGAGACCACTCTGCGCCGGCCCATCGTCAACACGCGCGACGAGCCGCACGCCGACCGCACGCGCTGGCGGCGGCTGCACCTCATCATCGGCGACGCCAACCTGTTCGAGGTCGCGACGTTCCTCAAGCTCGGCACCACCTCCCTCGTGCTGTGGGTGCTGGAGCACCTGGACGAGCTGGCCGAGGCCGGCGTGCCGGCCCGGGCGGAGCTCGGTGCGCTGCGGCTGGCCGACCCGGTGGCCGACGTGCAGCGCGTCTCGCGCGACCTGGGCCTGTCCGCGCGCCTCGAGCTCGCCGACGGCAGCCGCCGCACGGCGTTGGAGATCCAGGAGGCGTACGCCGACGTCGTGGCCCGGTCCCTCGCCGCGCTCGCGGGCACGGCGGGTGCTTCGGACGACGAGACGACCGACGTGCTGGACCGCTGGCGGTCGGTGCTGAGCCGCCTCGCCGCCGACCCGGCGTCGTGCGCACGCGAGGTCGAGTGGGTCGCCAAGCGGCGCCTGCTGGAGGGCATGCGCTCCCGCGACGGCCTGGCCTGGGACCACCCGCGGCTGCACGCCCTCGACCTGCAGTGGACGGACGTGCGCCCGGAGCGGGGGATCTACCACCGCCTCGTGGCGTCGGGCGCGGTCGAGCGGCTGGTGGACGACGGGCGGGTCGCGGACGCCGTGCACCACGCGCCGGCCGACACGCGCGCCTGGTTCCGCGGCGAGGTGATGGCGCGCTACGCCGACCAGGTGTCGGCCGCGAGCTGGGACTCGGTCATCTTCGACGTCCCCGGGGCCGCCGCCCTGCAGCGCGTGCCGATGCTCGACCCCTCCCGGGGGACGCGCCAGCACATCGGCGCGCTCCTGGACGCGAGCCCCGACGCGGCGGCCCTGCTCAAGGGGCTCCGGGGCGACGGCTGACCTCGGGTCGTCACGGGGCGGCTCCCGGGCTGTCCCTGGGCCGACCGTGCGCTGACCGGCGCAGACGTCGCGGAGGGCGCTGCGGGCGGCGCGGGGCCCGGCGGGCGGGTGGAGTCGTTCAGCCCTGGGCGCAACCGGCGTGGACGTCGCCGCGCAGTGTCGGCCGCAACGCATAGGCTGGCGACGCGAGACTCTCCCGGGCCTCCCTCCCCGGGAGCCCCGCAGCAGCGAAGGAGGCGGACCATGGCCGGTCAAGAACGGATCAACCCGCAGCACGAGGACCGCACGCCCGACGACGACGCGGGCACCCCCGCCCCCGCCGCCGCGCCCCAGGCGTCCGAGCGGGACGCCGAGGTGGACGCCCTCCTCGAGGAGATCGACGAGGTCCTGGAGACGAACGCCGAGTCGTTCGTGCGCGGCTTCGTGCAGAAGGGCGGTCAGTGATCGCCCATGACCAGCGCTGACACCTCGGGACGTCTGCCGGACGCGTTCCTGCGCCCCGGCTCGTCCTCGTTCGTGGACTTCCTCGCGGCGCACGCGCCGGACCTCCTGCCGGGGCAGCGGCTGTCGGCCGGGGGCGCGGGCGCCCCCGGGGACGGGTTGGCGCCCCACGCGACGACCATCGTCGCCCTGACCTTCGGGACCGACGACGGCGGCCGGGGCGTGATCATGGCCGGCGACCGGCGCGCCACCGCGGGCAACCTCATCGCGAGCCGGGAGATGGAGAAGGTCTTCGCCGCCGACGCGTACTCGGTGGTCGGCATCGCCGGATCGGCGGGCGTCGCGATCGAGATCGTCCGGCTCTTCCAGCTCGAGCTGGAGCACTACGAGAAGATCGAGGGCTCGCTGCTGTCCCTCGACGGCAAGGCCAACCGGCTGTCGACCATGATCCGCGGCAACCTGCCGCTGGCCCTGCAGGGGCTCGCGGTGGTGCCGCTCTTCGCCGGCTACGACCTCGACCGCGGCTACGGCCGGCTGTTCAGCTACGACGTCACCGGCGGCCGCTACGAGGAGCACGACCACCACACCGTGGGGTCGGGCTCGGTGTTCGCCCGCGGCGCCCTGAAGAAGCTGTGGCGCCCGGGGCTCGACGCCGACGCGGCGGTCGGCGTGGCGGTCGAGGCGCTGTACGACGCGGCGGACGACGACAGCGCCACCGGCGGTCCGGACCCGGTGCGCCAGATCTGGCCCGTCGTGACCGTGGTGACCGCCGACGGCGTGCGCCGGGTGGGCGACGCCGAGCTGGCGGCCACGGTCGAGCGGATCGTGGCGGACCGGGGGGCGGCCCACCGCGCCGCCCACGGCGACCGGCCCGCGGGCCGCGGGACGCAGGGAGGTGCGCACGCATGACGATGCCGTTCTACGTCTCGCCCGAGCAGCTGATGAAGGACCGGGCGGACTTCGCCCGCAAGGGCATCGCCCGCGGTCGGTCCGTCGTCGTGCTGGCCTACGACGGCGGGATCGCGTTCGCCACGGAGAACCCGTCGCGCGCGCTGCACAAGATCTCGGAGATCTACGACCGCATCGCGTTCGCCGCGGTCGGCAAGTACAACGAGTTCGAGAACCTGCGCGTGGCGGGCGTGCGCTACGCGGACCTGCGCGGGTACTCGTACGACCGCACCGACGTCACCGCGCGAGGGCTCGCCAACGCGTACGCGCAGACGCTCGGCACGGTGTTCACCACGGAGTCGAAGCCGCTCGAGGTGGAGCTGGTCGTCGCGGAGGTGGGGGAGACCCCGACCGCGGACCAGATCTACCGGCTGTCCTACGACGGGTCGGTGGCCGACGAGCACGGGCACGTCGTGATGGGCGGCCAGGCGGAGCAGCTGGGCGCGCGGGTCTCCGACGCCTGGCACGAGGGCATGTCCCTGGCCGAGGTGCTCGCCCTCGCGGTGCGCACCCTCGGCGCGGTGGGTTCCGACGGCTCCGTCGCCGCGGAGGGCGAGGAGCGCACGATCGCGCCCGCGGGGCTCGAGGTGGCGGTGCTGGAGCGCGCCGGCCGGCGGCGGGCGTTCCGCCGGCTGCAGGGCGCGGTGCTGGCCGGGCTGCTCGAGCAGCCCGGCGACTGAGACCGGGCGAGCAGGGCCGAGCGGAGGGAGGACGTCGTGGACCGCAGGATCTTCGGTCTGGAGACCGAGTACGGAGTGACGTGCGCGGCGGACGACGGGCGCGGCCTGTCCGCGGACGAGGTGGCGCGCTACCTGTTCCGCAAGGTCGTCGCCTGGGGGAGGTCGTCCAACGTCTTCCTGCGCAACGGGTCGCGGCTCTACCTGGACGTCGGGTCGCACCCCGAGTACGCGACGGCCGAGTGCGACGACGTGCACCAGCTCGTGGCCTACGACCGGGGCGGCGAGCGCATCCTCGAGGGCCTGGTCGCCGACGCGCAGCAGCGCCTGGAGCACGAGGGCCTGTCGGGCAAGGTGCACCTGTTCAAGAACAACACGGACTCGGCGGGCAACTCCTACGGCTGCCACGAGAACTACCTCGTGCGACGGCAGGGCGACTTCTCCCGGCTGTCCGAGGTGCTGGTGCCGTTCCTCATCACGCGGCAGGTGCTCACGGGGGCCGGCAAGGTGCTCGCGACGCCGCGGGGCGCCGTCTTCTGCCTGTCGCAGCGTGCCGACCACATCTGGGAGGCGGTCTCCAGCGCCACCACGCGGTCGCGGCCGATCATCAACACGCGCGACGAGCCGCACGCCGACGCGGAGAGCTACCGCCGGCTGCACGTCATCGTGGGCGACTCGTCGATGGCCGAGCCCACGACGATGCTCAAGGTCGGCGCCACCGACCTCGTGCTGCGCCTCGTCGAGGCGGGCGTGCCGATGCGCGACCTCACGCTGGAGAACCCGATCCGCGCGATCCGGGAGATCAGCCACGACCGCACCGGCCTGCACCCGGTGCAGCTCGCCAACGGGCGCACCGCGACGGCCGTCGACATCCAGTGGGAGTACTACCACCGGGTGCGCGAGCACGTCGACGGGCACGCGGGCGCGACGCCCGTCGTCAAGCAGGTGCTGGACCTGTGGGAGCGCGGGCTGCGCGCCCTCGAGTCGCGCGACCTGTCCCTCGTGGACCGTGAGCTCGACTGGGTCATCAAGCTGAAGCTCATCGAGCGGTACCAGGCGAAGCACGACCTGCCGCTGGACGACCCCCGGATCGCCCGCCTCGACCTGGCGTACCACGACATCTCGCGCACGGAGGGCCTGTACAACCTGCTCGCCGCCCGCGGCATGGTGGAGCGCGTGGTGACGGACCTCGAGGTCTTCGAGTCGACGGCGGTGCCGCCGCCCACGACGCGCGCCAAGCTCCGTGGCGACTTCGTGCGCGCCGCCCAGGAGGCGCGGCGCGACTACACCGTGGACTGGGTGCACCTGAAGCTGAACGACCAGGCGCAGCGGACCGTGCTGTGCAAGGACCCGTTCCGCAGCGTCGACGAGCGCGTGGATCGGTTGATCGAGTCGATGTGACCGTCCCGGGGTGCTCGGCGCGCTCCTTCGGCTGAGGCCGCCGTACCCGGCCGATTCCTTCGCGCGGACGCGTTCACGGGCGCCGGGGCGCCCTCCACTTCGGGAGCGATACGTCCGCGCGAAGGAATCAGCCGGGCACGGCGGGTTCCCGGCTCGCGGGTGAGCGCAGGGAAGGACGGGCACGTCGCTCGTCGGGTGGGCATGGCAGGATGACGCGGTGCTTCGCCGTCTGACCCTCCTGATCTCCTTGCTGCTCGGCGGCACCCTCGTCCTCGGCGGCTGCAGCGGGTCCCTGCTGGACGACGCGCCGACCTCGGCGTCGTCCGCGGCCCCCGTCCAGGTGTCCGGCGCGGTCGGGGAGCCCCCCGCCCTCACGTACGACCAGCCCTACGACGTGACGCGCCCGGGGGCGCGGACCGTGTGGCCGGGGTCGGGCGACCCCGTGGTCGACGGGGAGCCGGTGCTGCTGAACATGTACGCCGAGGACGGACGCGACGGCACGGTCATCTCCAGCACGTACATCGACGCGCCGGCCTGGTACACCATGTCGCCGGAGTCCCTGGGCTCGAACCTCTACGACACGCTGCGCGGGCGGCAGGTCGGGGCCCGCATGCTCCTGACCGAGGAGGACGACGGCGTGCCGGTGATCCTCGTCGTCGACGTGCTGCCGACGCGCGCGTCGGGCACCGAGGTGCCCGAGGCCAAGGGGATGCCCACGGTCGAGCGCGGCGACGACGGCTCCCCTGAGGTCTCGGTGCCGGCGAAGACGGACCCCCCGGAGGACCTGCAGGTCCAGCCGCTGGTGCGCGGCACGGGGCCGCAGGTGCAGGTCGGGCAGGTGGTGACGATGCGTTTCACGGCCGTGCGGTGGAGCGACGGCAAGCAGTTCGACACCACGTGGTCCGAGGGCACGCGCCCGCAGTCCGCGACGATCGGGATCGGCCAGCTCGTCGACGGCCTCGACCAGGGCCTGGTGGAGCAGACCGTCGGGTCGCAGGTGCTGCTCGTGGTGCCCCCGGGGCTCGGCTACGGTGGCACCAGCAGCGACCTCGCCGACGAGACCCTGGTCTACGTGGTGGACATCCTGGACGCGCACTTCCAGGTCACCGACGACGAGTCGACCGGCGGGGGTCAGGGCGACGACGGCGGCGCGCCGGCGGAGAAGTCCGGCGGGGACGCCGCCGGCAGCGACGACAGCAAGGAAGGGTGAGTCCCGCATGTCCGTGGCCGTCCGCGTGATCCCATGCCTCGACGTCGACGACGGGCGGGTCGTCAAGGGCGTGAACTTCGCCAACCTGCGCGATGCCGGCGACCCGGTCGAGCTGGCCGCGCGCTACGACCGCGAGGGCGCCGACGAGGTGACGTTCCTCGACGTGTCCGCCTCGTCGGGCGACCGCGCCACGATGGTCGACGTGGTGCGCCGCACCGCCGACCAGGTGTTCGTCCCCCTCACGGTGGGCGGCGGCGTGCGGTCGACGGACGACGTGGACCGGCTGCTGCGCGCCGGGGCCGACAAGGTGGGCGTCAACACCGCGGCCATCGCGCGGCCTGAGCTCGTCTCGGAGATCGCGGCGCGCTTCGGGCGCCAGGTGCTCACCCTCTCGGTCGACGCGCGCCGGGTCACGGGGGAGACGGTCACGGCGTCGGGCTACGAGGTGACGACCCACGGCGGCCGCCGGGGCACCGGGATCGACGCCGTGGAGTGGGCCGCGCGGGCCGCGCACCTGGGGGCCGGGGAGATCCTGCTCAACTCCATGGACGCCGACGGCACCACGTCGGGGTTCGACCTCGAGATGCTCGCCGCGGTCCGCGAGCGGGTGGACGTGCCCCTCGTCGCGTCCGGCGGCGCGGGCGTCCCGGAGCACTTCGTCGCCGCCGCGCGGGCGGGCGCCGACGCGCTCCTCGCCGCGAGCGTGTTCCACTTCGGCGCGCTGACGGTCGGCCAGGTCAAGGAGGCGCTGGCCGCCGCGGGCGTCGTGGTGCGGACGTGACCGCGGCGTCGGCCCGGCGTCGCCGCGACGTCCCGTGAGCGGCAGTCCCGCCGCGCCCCCGGGCATGACCCTGGCGGGCTCGCGGCTGCGCCGCTCGGCGACCCTCGTGTGGCGGGGCATGCGCTCCGAGCCCCGCCTGTACGTGCTGGCGGTGGCCGCGTCCGCGCTCTTCGGCGCCGCCACCGTGGCCGTGAGCCGCGCGGTCGGCTGGGCCACCGACGCCGTCGTCGTGCCGGCGATCGCGGGCGACCCGGCGGCGCAGGACCGCATCTGGGTCGCGGGCCTCGTGCTCGCGGGCGTCGCGCTCACCCTCTCCCTGGGCGTGGCCGGCCGGCGCATCTGGGCGGGGTACGGGTTCGCCGCGATCCAGGCGCACCACCGTCGTGGGCTGACCCGCCAGTACCTGCGGCTGCCCCTGTCCTGGCACCGGGCCCACCCGGCCGGCCGGCTGCTGTCCGCGGCGAGCGCCGACGTCGAGGCGGCGACGGGCGTGTTCAACCCCCTGCCGTTCGCCCTGGGCGTCGTCGTGATGATCGGCGTGGCCGCCGCGATGCTGCTGGCGATCGACGTGTGGCTGGCGGTGGCGGCGCTGCTGGTCGTCCCCGCCGCGATCGCGGCGAACCTGGTGTTCCAGCGCGCCATGTCGCCGGCGGTGACGCGCGCGCAGCAGCTGCGCGCGGAGGTGGCGGACGTCGCGCACGAGTCGTTCGAGGGCGCGCTCCTGGTGAAGTCCCTCGGCACCGCGGACCGCGAGGAGCGACGGTTCGCCGAGCGCACCGACGCGCTCCGGGCGGCCAACGTGCGCGTGGGCACCGTGCGGGCCTTCTTCGACCCGGTCATCGAGCTGCTCCCGTCGCTCGGCACGCTCCTGGTGCTGGGTGTGGGCGCCTGGCGGGCGTCGTCGGGCGCCGTGGACACGGGAGACGTCGTGACGGCCGCGTACCTGCTGACGGTCATGGCGGTGCCGGTGCGCGCGTTCGGCTGGGTGCTCGGCGAGCTGCCGCGCGCGCTCGTCGGCTACGACCGGATCGCCGGCGTGCTCGACGCCCCGGCGACCCTCGTGCCGGGCGACGCGGTCCTGCCGCGCGCGGCGGGCGGCCTTGCCGTGCGGCTCGAGGGCGTCGGCGTGGACGTCTCCGCGGCCGGGGCGTCCGCCACCCTGCTGGACGGCATCGACGTGGACGTCGCGCCCGGCGCCACGGTCGCCGTCGTGGGTCGCACGGGGGCGGGCAAGACCACCCTGGTGTCGCTCCTGGCGCGCCTCAGCGACCCGAGCCGGGGGCGGGTGCTGCTCGACGGCGCGGACGTGCGCGACCTGGCCGCGGGCGAGATCCCGGCGCAGGTCGCGCTCGTGACCCAGCAGACCTTCGTCTTCGAGGACACGGTGCGGGCCAACGTCACGCTGGCCGACCCCGGCCAGGACGGGGCGCCCGACGACGCCGCGGTCTGGGACGCGCTGCGCGTCGCCCGGGTGGACGACGTCGTGCGGGACCTCCCGGGCGGGCTCGACGCGCCGCTCGGCGAGCGCGGCGCCAACCTGTCCGGCGGGCAGCGGCAGCGCCTGGCGATCGCCCGCGCCCTGGTGCGCCGGCCCCGGCTGCTCGTGCTGGACGACGCCACGTCCGCGGTCGACCCCCGGGTCGAGTCGGAGATCCTCGGCGCCCTGCGGGCCGCGGGGTCCGGCGCGGGGGCGGGCGCCACGTCCGTCGTGATGGTGGCCTACCGCATGTCGTCCGTGACGCTCGCCGACGTCGTCGTGCACCTCGAGGGCGGGCGGGTCGTGGACGTCGGCACGCACGCGGAGCTGCTCGGCCGCGACGTCGGCTACCGGGCCCTCGCCACCGCGTACGAGCAGGAGACCGCCCGCCGGGCGCGCGAGCTCGCGGACGAGCGCGCCGCGGGCGAGGAGACACCCACGGGGGAGGACGCGCCGTGAGCACCTCCCGCATCGCCGCCGCCAGCGAGCTGGGCGTGCTCGCCACGCTGCGCCGCGGCGTGCAGATCTCCCCGCAGATCGTGGACGGCCTGTGGCTCACCCTGGCGCTCGCGGTGCTGGCCGCGGCGGGGCGGGTCGTGGTGCCCGTCGCGGTGCAGCGCACGATCGACGACGGCATCCTCGCCGCCGGCGGCCCGGACGTGGGGCGGGTGGCGCTCCTGACGGGGCTCGCCGCGGGGGCGGTGGTCGTGGCCGGGCTGTGCTCGGCGGTGGTGAACGTGCGGCTGTTCCGCGGCACGGAGGCGGGGCTCGCGGCGCTGCGCGTGCAGGCGTTCCGCCACGTGCACGACCTGTCCTCCTTGGCGCAGGGCACGGAGCGGCGCGGTTCCCTGGTGTCGCGGGTCACGTCGGACGTCGACACCATCTCGCTGTTCGTGCAGTGGGGCGGCATCCAGCTGCTCGTCTCCACGCTGCAGGTGCTGGTGGCCACGGCCCTCATGGCCGTGTACTCGTGGCAGCTGACCCTCGTGGTGTGGGCGTGCTTCGTGCCGCTCTTCCTCGTGCTGCGCCGCGCGCAGGGCACGGTGAACCGCGCGTACGCGGCGGTGCGGCAGGCTGTCGGGGCGATGCTCGGCGCCGTCTCCGAGGCCGTCGTCGGCGCGGAGACGGTGCGCGCGTACGGCGCCGCCCGGCGCACCGGCCGGCGCGTCGACGCGGCCGTCGAGGAGACCCGCGCCACGCAGGCGCGGGCCCAGCTCCTCGTGGCGTCCGTGTTCTCGAGCGGGGTGCTCGTCGCCAACCTGGTCCTGGCCGTGGTGGTCGTGGTGGGCACGCTGCTCGGGGTGGGCGGCGGCCTCACCGCGGGGCAGCTGGTCGCGTTCCTGTTCCTCGTCCAGCTCTTCACCGGGCCCGTGCAGCAGGCCACCGAGATCCTCAACGAGCTGCAGAACGCGGTGGCCGGCTGGCGGCGGGTGCTCGCCGTGCTCGAGACGCCCCTCGACGTCGCCGAGGCCGACGACGCCGTGCCCAGCCCGCGCGGCCCGGCCGCGGTGACCCTGCGGGGCGTCCGGTTCGCCTACCCGGGCGGGCCGGAGGTGCTGCACGGGGTGGACCTGGAGCTGCCCGCCCGCCGCAAGGTCGCCGTCGTCGGCCGGACGGGGTCGGGCAAGACCACGGTCGCCAAGCTCGTCACCCGGCTCATGGACCCCACCGGCGGGCAGGTCCTCCTCGACGGCACGGACCTGCGCCGCCTGACCCTCGGCTCCCTCCGGGAGCGGGTCGTCCTCGTCCCGCAGGAGGGGTTCCTCTTCGACGGCACGGTCGCGCAGAACGTCGCGTACGGGCTGCGGGACGACGACCTGATCGAAGGCGCGGACGGCGCGGCCGACCGGGTCGCCGAGGCGGTCGTCGCCCTCGGCCTGACCGACTGGGTGGCGGGCCTGCCGCAGGGCCTGGACACGCCCGTCGGGCAGCGCGGCGAGGCGCTGAGCGCGGGGGAGCGGCAGCTGGTCGCCATCGCGCGCGCCTATCTCGCGGCCCCCGACCTGCTGGTGCTGGACGAGGCGACCTCGGCCGTCGACCCGGCCGCGGAGGTGCGGATCGCCCGGGCGCTGGACTCGCTCACCTCGGGCCGGTCGACCCTGACGATCGCCCACCGGCTGTCGACGGCGGAGGCGAGCGACCTCGTGGTCGTCGTCGACGACGGGCGCGTGGTGGAGGTCGGCGGGCACGCCGAGCTGGTCGCCCGGGGCGGCGTGTACGCGGGGATGCACGCGAGCTGGGTGGCGCAGACGCGCTGACCGCGCCGGCGACCGGCCGCCGGTCGTGCGCCGGTCGGACACGTGTCGTGCACCGCGGCGTGCACCGTGTCGGGCGCTGTGTCCGACCGGACCCGGACCCGGGCCCGACGGGCGCCGCCGACGTGTCAAGATGCTCGGGTGCAGACGCCCACCCTCCCCGCTTCGCCCCTCGACCCCGCGATCGCGGCCCGGCTCACGCGGGACGCGCACGGCCTGGTCGCCGCCGTCGTGCAGCAGCACGACTCGGGCGAGGTCCTCATGCTCGGCTGGATGGACGACGAGGCGCTGCACCGCACGCTGACCGAGGGCCGGGTGACGTTCTGGAGCCGGTCGCGCCAGGAGTACTGGCGCAAGGGCGACACCTCCGGGCACGTGCAGCTGGTGCGGTCCGTCGCGCTCGACTGCGACGGCGACGCGCTGCTCGTGCGCGTGCACCAGGTGGGCGCCGCCTGCCACACCGGCACCCGCACGTGCTTCGAGGCGGGCGGCGACCTCGGGGCCGTCGTCGGCCCCGATGCGCCGGCCCCGACCACGCCGACCACCCCGAACCCGAACCGCCCCGACGACTCCCAGGAGGACCGGTGACCACCCCCGCCGTCACGCCCCCCGACACCGCCCCGGCCGCGCCGGCGGCGACCCCGCGCCCCCTGCCGGTCGCGGGCCCCTCGGCGGAGGACCTGGCGTGGGGCGCGACGTGGCCGGGCCCCGGCACGTTCCGCGCGCTGGCCGTCGACCGCCGGGTCGTCCCCGTCGTGCGGCGGGTCCTGGCGGACGACGTCACGCCGGTCGGCCTGTACCGCACGCTGGCGCAGGACCGTCCGGGCACCTTCGTGCTGGAGTCCGCGGAGTCGTCCGGCGGCTGGTCGCGCTGGTCGTTCGTCGGTGTCGACTCGCGCGCCACCCTGACGGCCGACGGCGGCCGGGCGGTGTGGCACGGCGACGTCCCCGCCGGCATCCCGACCGAGGGCGACGTCGTCGACGTGCTCGGCGCGGCGCTCGAGGCCCTCCGCACGCCCCCGATCGAAGGGCTGCCGCCCCTGACCGGCGGCCTCACGGGGGCGCTCGGGTGGGACGTCGTGCGGCACTGGGAGCCCACGCTGCCCGCGACCGCGCCGGACGAGCTCGGCGTGCCCGAGGTCGCCCTGAGCCTCGCGACGGACCTCGTCGCGGTCGACCACCACACCGGCAGCGCGTGGCTCATCGCCAACGCGATCAACGGCGACGGCACCGACGAGCGGGTGGACGAGGCGCACGCCGACGCCGTGGCCCGGCTCGACGCGATGCAGGCGCGCCTCGCCGCTCCCGCCCCGGCCGTGCCCACCGTGCTGCGCGGGCCGGACGAGGTGACGGAGCCCGCCCTCGAGTTCCGGTCCACCCGCGACGAGTTCGAGGCGGCCGTGCGCACCGGCCAGGAGGCGATCCGCGACGGCGAGGTGTTCCAGGTGGTGCTGTCCCAGCGCCTCGGCCTCGACTGCCCGGCCGCGCCGCTGGACGTCTACCGCGCCCTGCGCACCATCAACCCGAGCCCGTACATGTACTACTTCCGGCTCACCGGGCCGGACGGCCGGGAGTTCTCCGTCGTCGGCTCCAGCCCGGAGACGCTGGTCAAGGTGACCGACGGCCACGTCACGACGTACCCGATCGCGGGTTCGCGACCGCGCGGGGAGACCGTCGAGGAGGACGTGGCGTTCGGGGAGGAGCTGCTCGCCGACCCGAAGGAGCGTGCCGAGCACCTCATGCTCGTCGACCTGTCGCGCAACGACCTCGTCAAGGTGTGCGAGCCGACGTCGGTCGAGGTGGTCGAGTTCATGGCCACCCGCCGGTTCAGCCACATCATGCACCTGTGCTCGACCGTGGTCGGCCGCCTGCGGGCGGGCGCCACCGCGCTCGACACGCTGCGCGCCACGTTCCCCGCGGGCACCCTGTCCGGGGCGCCCAAGCCGCGGGCCATCGCCCTCATCGACGAGCTCGAGCCGGCGTCGCGCGGGATCTACGGCGGCACCGTGGGCTACTTCGACTTCGGTGGCAACATGGACATGGCCATCGCGATCCGCACCGCGTGCATCCGCGACGGGCGGGCGTGGGTGCAGGCCGGCGGCGGCATCGTCGCCGACTCGGTGCCCGCGCTCGAGTACGAGGAGTCGCGCAACAAGGCGGCCGCGGCGGTGCGCGCCGTGCAGCTCGCCGCGCGGTTCCGGGCGCTGTGAGCGGGCACGGCGCCGACGCGCAGGACGGACGGTCAGGACGGATGGACGACGCAGCACGCACCACGGACGGCGGCGGGACGACCGAGGGGACCCCGGCGTTGCCGGGGCGGGGCCCGCTGCGGGCGCGCTCGCGCGCTGTGTGGGCGGTGGTGGCCGTCGGCGGGCTCACGCTCGCGACGGCGTCGCCCACCTGGCTGAGCACGACCGTGTCGACGGCGCTCGAGCCCACGGTCGAGGTTGCGGTGACGGGCACCAGCGCCGCCCCGGCGGTCGGCGCCGCCGCGCTCGTGGTCGTGGCGGGCGGCGTGGCCCTCGCCATCGCCGGGCGGGTGGCGCGCTGGGTCGCGCTGGTCGTCGTGGCGCTCGCGGGCGTCCTCGCGGCCGCGTCGGCCGCCGCGGTCCTGCTCGACCCGGTGCCCGCCGCGACCTCGGGCGCGTCCGACGCCGCGGGCGTGACCGACCTCACGTCGCCCGTCGCGGTGGCCGTCTGGCCGTGGCTGACGGTGGCGCTCGGCGTCGCGGCGGTCGCGGTCGCGGTCCTCGCGGCCCTCGGCGCCCCCGGATGGGGCGGCACGTCCGGGCGGCACGAGCGCGCGGACGCCGCGGCGCCGTCGGACGGCGGCACGAGCACGGGCGACGCCGGCCCGGCGACCGACGGCCCCGGGGAGGCCCCCGACGCGCCTGGTCAGCACGACCCGCACGACGCCTGGGACGCACTCTCCCGGGGCACGGACCCGTCCGCGGACCGCTAGGCTGGACCGCGCACCACGTCACGAAAGGGCATCACATTCCAATGACCGACAACCGCAACGCCGAGGTCGCCTACCTGCCCCCGGCCGTCCCGCCCACGAACCACGGCCACACGACCGCCGCGTGGACGGCGATGATCGGCATCATGCTGGGCGTTCTCGTCGGCGCCGTCGGGATGCTGCCCGACGTCCCGGACGCGGTGGTCTGGATCGGCGCCGTGATCGTCGCCGCCGCGCTCGTGCTCGGCCTGGTGCTGCGGAACATGGGCTTCGGCCAGGCGAAGCCGGGCGTGGCCCCGCGCCAGGCGCCCTCCGGCCACTGATCCCCGAACACCACTGATCGTCCGGACGCCACCGATCGTCCGAACACCACCGATCGCACCGACGGCGCGCACCACCCCATCGCGGGGGTGCGCGCCGCCGGCGTGTCCGGGGCGTGCGGGGAGCGGTCGTCTCACGCTCGGAGACGTGTCGGGACCGCCTCGCGGACGGGCCTACGATGGCAGGCAGACGTCGTCCGGCGTCGCGGGGACGGGGAGGCAGACCATGACGGTCCTTGAGGACATCGTCGCGGGGGTCCGCGAGGACCTCGCCGTGCGTCAGGCGCGGACGTCGCTCGACGAGCTGAAGGAGCGCGCGGCACGGGTGCCGGGCGCGCTGGAGTGCTGCAGGCGCCTGCTCTCGGAGGACCGCGTCGCCGTGATCGCGGAGGTCAAGCGGTCGAGCCCCAGCAAGGGCGACCTCGCGCCGATCTCCGACCCGGCCGCGCTGGCCGAGGAGTACGCGCGCGGCGGCGCGAGCGTCATCTCGGTGCTCACGGAGCAGCGCCGGTTCGGCGGCAGCCTCGCCGATCTGGACGCGGTGCGCGCGCGGGTGGACGTGCCGGTGCTGCGCAAGGACTTCGTCGTCACGCCCTACCAGGTGTGGGAGGCGCGGGCCCACGGCGCCGACCTGGTCCTGCTCATCGTCGCGGCGCTGGAGCAGACCGTGCTGACGTCGCTGATCGAGCGGGTGCACTCGCTCGGCATGACGGCGCTGGTCGAGGCCCACACCGCCGACGAGGTGCGCCGGGCGCTCGACGCCGGCGCCCGGGTCGTCGGCGTCAACGCCCGCGACCTCAAGACGCTGGAGGTGGACCGGACGACCTTCGCCCGGCTCGCCCCCCTCATCCCGGACGACGTGGTGCGCGTCGCCGAGTCGGGCGTCCGCGGCCCGCACGACGTGCTCGACTACGCCCGCTCCGGGGCGCACGCCGTGCTCGTCGGCGAGGCCCTCGTGACCGACGGCGCCCCGCGCCGCTCCGTCGCGGACCTGGTCGCGGCCGGCCAGCATCCAGCCCTGTGGTCGGTCCGGCCGGCGGCCCAGCCGTAATCACCGTCCGGGCGGCCCGCGGCGGGCCGCCCCGAGGACGGCACGACGCCGCACCACCGAGGTCCCGCCGGCCGGTACCCTCGGACGACCCCTCGTGGACATCCCCCCTGCAGACCCGCCCGACCGAGACGGAGGACCCGTGCCCGACCAGCCCGTACGGGACGCGCTGACCGACACCCTGGCGCACCAGGTGCTCGGGCGCCTCGCGGACGTCGAGGGCCCGTACTTCGGGCAGTTCGGCGGCCGCTTCGTGCCCGAGGCCCTCATCGCGGCGCTCGACGAGCTCGAGACCGAGTACCGCAAGGCGCTGGGCGACCCCGCCTTCACGGACGAGCTGGCGCGGCTGCACCGCGACTACACCGGCCGGCCGTCGCCGCTGACGGAGGTGCCGCGCTTCGCGGAGCACGCGGGCGGGCAGCGGGTGTTCCTCAAGCGCGAGGACCTCAACCACACGGGGTCGCACAAGATCAACAACGTGCTGGGCCAGGCACTCCTGGTCAAGCGCATGGGCAAGACGCGCGTCATCGCCGAGACGGGCGCCGGCCAGCACGGCGTCGCGACCGCCACCGCCGCCGCCCTGCTCGACCTCGAGTGCGTCGTGTACATGGGCGAGGAGGACACGCAGCGCCAGGCGCTCAACGTGGCCCGGATGCGGCTGCTCGGCGCCGAGGTGATCCCGGTCAAGATCGGCTCGCGCACCCTCAAGGACGCCATCAACGAGGCCCTCCGCGACTGGGTGGCGAACGTCGAGTCCACGCACTACCTGCTCGGCACGGTCACCGGGCCGCACCCGTTCCCGGAGATGGTGCGCGAGTTCCACCGCATCATCGGCGAGGAGGCGCGCGCCCAGATCCTCGAGCGCACCGGTCGCCTGCCCGACGCCGTCGCGGCGTGCGTGGGCGGGGGCTCCAACGCCCTGGGCATCTTCAACGCCTTCCTCGACGACGAGGGCGTGGCCCTCTTCGGCTTCGAGGCCGGGGGAGAGGGCGTCGAGACCGGGCGGCACGCCGCGCGCTTCTCCGGCGGCGCGCCGGGCGTGCTGCACGGGGCGCGGTCCTACCTGCTGCAGGACGACGACGGGCAGACGCTGCCCAGCCACTCCGTCTCCGCGGGCCTGGACTACCCCAGCGTCGGCCCGGCCCACTCGTGGCTGCACGACCTCGGCCGCGCCACCTACGAGCCCGTGACCGACGACGAGGCCATGGCGGCGTTCCGCCTGCTGTGCCGCACCGAGGGGATCATCCCGGCGATCGAGTCGGCGCACGCCCTCGCGGGCGCCCTGCGCGTCGGCCGTGCCGCGGCCGAGGACGGGCGCACGGACCAGGTGATCCTGGTGAACCTGTCGGGGCGCGGGGACAAGGACGTGGCCACCGCCGCGCGCTGGTTCGGCCTCCTCGACGAGCAGGCCGACGCCCCGCAGGGCACGGAGGGCGACCAGTGAGCACCGCGACCCACTCCTCGCCCACGGGCATGTCGACCACCGCCGCGCGGCTGGACGCCCTGCGCGCCGAGGGCCGCGCCGCCCTCGTCGGCTACCTGCCGGTCGGGTACCCGGACGTCGAGCGCTCCGTCGAGGCCGTCCTCGCGATGGTCGACGCGGGCGTGGACGTCGTCGAGATCGGCGTGCCCTACACCGACCCCGTCATGGACGGCCCCGTCATCCAGCGAGCCGCGGAGGCGGCGCTGGCCGGAGGCGCGCGGGTCCGCGACGTGCTGCGCGTCGTCGAGGCCGTCGCCGACCGCTCCGGCGGCCGGGTGCCCGCCCTCGTGATGACGTACTGGAACCCCGTGCTGCGGTACGGCGTGGACGCGTTCGCGCGCGACCTCGCCGCGGCGGGCGGCGCCGGCCTCATCACCCCCGACCTCATCCCCGACGAGGGAGCCGACTGGATCGCGGCGTCGGACGCCCACGGCCTCGACCGGGTGTTCCTGGTCGCCCCGAGCTCCACGCCCGAGCGTCTGGCCCTCACGGCGCGCGCGTCCCGCGGCTTCGTGTACGCGGCTTCGACCATGGGCGTCACGGGCGCCCGGGCCCAGGTGGGGGAGCGCGCCGAGCAGCTCGTCGCCGACACGCGCGCGGCCGGTGCCGAGCACGTCTGCGTCGGTCTCGGCGTCTCGACGGGCGACCAGGCCGCCGAGGTCGGCCGGTTCGCGGACGGTGTCATCGTCGGCTCCGCTCTCGTGCGCCCCCTGCTCGCCGACCGGCCGTGGTCGGAGCGCCTCGACGCCCTGCGGTCGACGGTCGCGGAGCTCGCCGACGGCGTCCGCCGCTCCCGCCGGACCACCGCGGAGGAGATCTCGTGACCGGGACGATCCTGACGACCGTGCAGGCCGCCATCCCCAGCCCGTCGCAGCACACCTGGTACCTCGGCCCGGTGCCGCTGCGTGCCTACGCGCTCGCGATCCTTGCCGGGATCGCCGTCGCGATCTGGATCACGACGAAGCGCTGGGTGGCCCGCGGCGGCGACCCGGACGACGTCCTCGACATCGCGTTCTGGGCGGTGCCGTTCGGCATCGTCGGCGGTCGGCTGTACCACGTGATCAGCACCCCCGAGCCCTACTGGGGCGAGGGCGGGGACCCCGTGCGCGCCCTCTACGTCTGGGAGGGCGGCCTGGGTATCTGGGGCGCCGTGGCGCTCGGCGCCGTCGGCGCCTGGATCGGCTGCCGCCGCAAGGGCGTGCGCCTGAGCTCGTTCGCCGACGCCCTCGCGCCCGGCCTGCTCGTGGCCCAGGCGATCGGCCGGCTCGGCAACTGGTTCAACCAGGAGCTCTTCGGCGCGCCCACGACCCTGCCCTGGGGCCTGGAGGTCTCCCCGGAGGTCATCCAGCAGCTCAACGAGCAGACGGGCACGTCGTTCGCGGCGGGCACCCTGTTCCACCCGACGTTCCTGTACGAGCTGCTGTGGAACCTCGGCGCCGCCGCGGTTCTGGTCTGGCTCGACCGTCGGTACAGGCTCGGTCATGGGCGGGTATTCTGGGCCTACGTCGCGCTCTACACTCTCGGCAGGGTGTGGATCGAGATGCTCCGCATCGACACCGCCGAGCACGTGCTCGGGCTGCGTCTGAACGTGTGGACGTCGATCGTCGTGGGCCTCGGTGCCCTCGTCGCCTTCTACGTCATCGGTCGGCGCTACCCGGAGCGTGAGGACGGGGTCGAGCTGCCCGGCCGCACGCGCGCCGTACCGACCGGGGCGGACGACCAGCACGACACCGAGCTTGACACCACGAGCACCGCGCACGCCGGGGCCGCCGCAGGCGCCCCCGGCCGGGACGACGGCCGCGACAGCGGTACCGACCCGAACCGTGCGGACGCGGACGTCGCCGGACCCGACCCGGGACCGGCCGACCGCGCCTGAGGGGTTCCGACCGGGGTGAACCCGGGCGGACCGCCTGATGTTTCCGACGGGCCGACGACGTCCCGACCACCCATGAGCATGACGCGCCCGCGTGCGGGCGTGCAGGAGGACGGTGTTGATGACCACGCCGCAGCATCGAGTCGCGCGGCCCTCGGCCCAGGGCCTCTACGACCCCGCGGCCGAGCACGACGCGTGCGGTGTCGCGTTCGTCGCGACCCTGCGCGGGACGCCCGGCCGCGACATCGTGGACGCGGGCCTGACCGCCCTGCTGAACCTCGACCACCGCGGAGCGGTGGGCGCCGAGGAGAACAGCGGAGACGGTGCCGGGATCCTCACGCAGATCCCGGACGCCTTCGTCCGCGACGTGGTGGCCGCCGAGCTGCCGCCCGCCGGTCACTACGCGATCGGGATGGCGTTCCTGCCGCAGGACGTCGCGGAGGCCGACGCGCTCGCGCGCCGGTTCGAGGCGATCGCCGCGGAGGAGAAGCTCGACGTCCTCGCGTGGCGCGAGGTGCCCGTGACGGCCGACCTGGTCGGCCCGACGGCGCGCGCGTCCATGCCCCTGTTCCGGCAGGTCGTCGTCGCGGACCCGTCGCGCGAGCTGTCGGGCCTCGAGCTCGACCGCCGCACGTACCGCGTGCGCAAGCGGGCGCAGCACGAGCTGGACCTGTTCCTCGCGTCGCTGTCGAGCCGCACCCTGACGTACAAGGGCATGCTCACCACGGCGCAGCTCGAGCCGTTCTTCCCCGACCTGTCCGACCCGCGGTATGCCTCGGAGATCGCGCTGGTCCACTCGCGCTTCTCGACGAACACGTTCCCGTCGTGGCCGCTGGCGCAGCCGTTCCGCCTCGTGGCGCACAACGGCGAGATCAACACGGTGCGCGGCAACCGCAACTGGATGGCCGCCCGCGAGGGCACCCTGGCGAGCGAGGAGCTCGGCGACCTCGCCCCGCTCCTGCCGGTGTGCACCGAGGGTTCCAGCGACTCCGCGAGCCTCGACGAGGTGCTGGAGCTGCTGCACCTGGGCGGGCGCTCCCTGCCCCACGCGGTGCTGATGATGCTCCCCGAGGCGTGGGAGAACCACGCCGAGATGGACCCCGCGCGCCGGGCGTTCTACCAGTACCACGCAAACCTCATCGAGCCGTGGGACGGGCCCGCCTGCCTCACGTTCACCGACGGCACGCTGATCGGCGCCGTGCTCGACCGCAACGGGCTGCGCCCGGGCCGCTACTGGGTCACCGAGGACGGGCTGGTCGTGCTGGCCTCGGAGGCCGGCGTGCTGGACCTCGACCCCGCGACGATCGTGCGCAAGGGCCGCCTCGAGCCGGGCCGCATGTTCCTGGTCGACACCGCCCAGGGCCGGATCGTGGAGGACGACGAGCTCAAGTCGCAGCTCGCCGCCCAGCGCCCGTACGCCCGCTGGATCGAGGAGAACTCGATCTCGCTCGAGTCGCTGCCCGAGCGCGAGCACGTGGCGCACAGCCCGGCCTCCGTGCAGCGGCGCCAGCGCGCCTTCGGCTACACGTCGGAGGAGCTCAAGATCATCCTGACGCCGATGGCGAACCAGGGGGCGGAGCCCCTCGGCGCCATGGGCTCGGACACGCCGGTGGCCGTGCTCTCCAGCCGGCCGCGCCTGCTGTTCGACTACTTCACGCAGATGTTCGCCCAGGTGACGAACCCGCCGCTGGACGCGATCCGCGAGGAGCTCGTCACGTCGATCGGCGGCGCCATCGGCCCCGAGCCGAACCTGCTGTCGGACGACCCGGGGCACGCGCGCAAGCTCGTGCTGCCGTTCCCGGTGCTCGACAACGACGAGCTCGCGAAGATCGTCCGCATCGACCGCGACGAGCGGCTCGAGGGCGAGTTCCGGGCGCACATGGTCCGAGGCCTGTACGAGGTCTCGGGCGGCGGCCGCGCGCTGCAGGCGCGGCTGGAGGAGATCTTCGCGGAGGTCGACGCCGAGATCGAGGCGGGCGCCACGCACATCGTGCTGTCGGACCGCGACTCGGACTCCGAGCTCGCCCCGATCCCGTCCCTGCTGCTCACCAGCGCCGTGCACCACCACCTGCTGCGCCGGCACACCCGCACGCAGATCTCGCTGGTCGTCGAGGCCGGCGACGTGCGCGAGGTGCACCACGTGGCGCTCCTCGTCGGCTACGGCGCGGCGGCGGTCAACCCGTACCTCGCCATGGAGACGGTCGAGGACCTCGCGCTGCGCGGCTACCTCGACGTCAGCCCCGAGAAGTCGGTCGCGAACCTCATCAAGGCGCTCGGCAAGGGCGTGCTCAAGGTGATGAGCAAGATGGGCATCTCGACGATCATGTCGTACCGCGGTGCGCAGATCTTCGAGGCCGTCGGGCTCTCGCACGAGCTGGTCGAGGACTACTTCACCGGCACGACGAGCCGGCTCGCGGGCATCGGCCTCGACGTCATCGCCGCCGAGGTCGCGGCGCGGCACGCCGAGGCGTACCCGGCGTCGGGCAACCACAAGCCGCACCAGCGGCTCACGAGCGGCGGCGAGTACCAGTGGCGCCGGGACGGCGAGGAGCACCTCTTCGACCCCGAGACCGTCTTCCGCCTGCAGCACGCGACCCGCACGGGCCGGATGGACATCTTCCGGCAGTACACGCGCCGCGTGGACGAGCAGTCCCGCCGCCTCATGACGCTCCGCGGCCTGCTGCGCTTCACGCCCGACCGCGAGCCGGTGCCGATCGACGAGGTCGAGCCGGTCAGCGAGATCGTCAAGCGGTTCAACACCGGCGCGATGTCCTACGGGTCGATCTCGGCGGAGGCGCACGAGACGCTGGCGATCGCCATGAACCGCCTCGGCGGCCGGTCGAACACCGGCGAGGGCGGCGAGGACCCGGAGCGCCTGTACGACCCCGAGCGCCGCTCGCGGGTCAAGCAGATCGCGTCCGGCCGCTTCGGCGTGACGAGCGAGTACCTCACGAACGCGGACGACATCCAGATCAAGCTCGCCCAGGGCGCCAAGCCGGGCGAGGGTGGTCAGCTGCCCGGGCCCAAGGTGTACCCGTGGGTCGCGCGGACCCGGCACTCGACGCCCGGCGTCGGCCTGATCTCCCCGCCGCCGCACCACGACATCTACTCGATCGAGGACCTGGCGCAGCTCATCCACGACGCCAAGAACGCCAACCCGTCGGCGCGCGTGCACGTCAAGCTCGTCTCCGAGTTCGGCGTGGGCACCGTGGCCACGGGCGTGTCCAAGGCGCACGCGGACGTCGTCCTGATCTCGGGCCACGACGGCGGCACGGGTGCGAGCCCGCTGACGTCGCTCAAGCACGCAGGCACCCCGTGGGAGATCGGCCTGGCCGAGACCCAGCAGACCCTGGTGCTCAACAACCTGCGCGACCGGATCGTCGTGCAGGTCGACGGCCAGATGAAGACCGGTCGCGACGTCGTCGTGGCCGCGCTGCTGGGCGCCGAGGAGTTCGGCTTCGCGACGGCGCCGATGGTGGTCTCCGGCTGCGTCATGATGCGCGTGTGCCACCTGGACACCTGCCCGGTGGGGGTCGCGACGCAGAACCCGGAGCTGCGCCGCCGGTTCACGGGCAAGCCGGAGTTCGTCGTGAACTTCTTCGAGTTCATCGCGCAGGAGGTGCGCGAGCACCTCGCGTCCCTCGGCTTCCGGTCGGTCGAGGAGGCAGTGGGGCATGTCGACGCGCTCGACACCCGCAAGGCGGTCGACCACTGGAAGGCCCAGGGGCTGGACCTGGCCCCCGTGCTGGCCGCCACCGAGGCCGCGCCGGGCTCGACGCTGCACCAGGTGACGACCCAGGACCACGGCCTGTCCAAGGCGCTCGACAACCAGCTCATCGACAAGGCGCGCCCCGCGCTCGAGGACGCGCTCCCCGTGCGCATCGAGCTGCCGGTGCGCAACGTCAACCGCACGGTCGGCACGATGCTCGGCCACGAGGTGACCAAGCGGTACCGCGCCGCGGGACTGCCGGACGACACGATCGACGTGACCCTGACGGGGTCCGCCGGCCAGTCGCTCGGCGCGTTCCTGCCCCGCGGGGTCACGCTGCGGCTGTACGGCGACGCGAACGACTACGTCGGCAAGGGGCTGTCGGGCGGACGGATCGTCGTACGCCCGGACCGCTCCGCGGTGCTCGAGGGCGCCGCGAACGTCGTGGCGGGCAACGTCATCGGCTACGGCGCGACGTCGGGCGAGGTCCTGCTGCGCGGCCGGGTGGGCGAGCGTTTCGGCGTCCGCAACTCCGGCGCGACCCTGGTCGTGGAGGGCGTGGGCGACCACGGCTGCGAGTACATGACCGGCGGCACGGTGCTGGTCCTCGGCCCCACGGGCCGCAACTTCGGCGCCGGCATGTCCGGCGGCATGGCGTACGTGCTGAACCTGCGCGACGCCGCGATGAACACCCAGGCCGTGGCGAGCGGCGAGCTCCAGGTGGGCCCGCTGGACGACGAGGACTGGGACCGCGTGCGCGGCCTACTGGAGCGGCACCGCGAGGAGACCGGCTCGCCCGTCGCGGCCGAGCTCCTCGAGGAGGACGGCGCCAGGGCGCGCTTCTCGCGCGTCGTGCCGGCGGGCTGGGCGCGCGTGCGCGCCGCGCTGGCCGAGGCCGAGGCCGCCGGGAAGACGCTGGGCGAGGGCGACGACTTCGACCCGGCGATGTGGGAGCAGATCATGGAGGTGGCGCGTGGCTGACCCCCGCGGATTCCTGAAGGTGCGGGAGCGCGAGCTCCCGCCGAACCGCCCGGTCGAGGTGCGGCTGCGTGACTGGAAGGACACGCACGCGCACCGCGAGGACGGGCAGCCGTTCCTCAAGGAGCAGGCGGGCCGCTGCATGGACTGCGGCATCCCGTTCTGCCACCAGGGCTGCCCGCTGGGCAACCTCATCCCCGAGTGGAACGACCTGGTGTGGCGAGACCAGTGGGCCGACGCCATCGAGCGCCTGCACGCGACGAACAACTTCCCGGAGTTCACCGGCCGCGTCTGCCCGGCGCCCTGCGAGACGAGCTGCGTGCTGGGCATCAACCAGCCCGCGGTGACGATCAAGAACGTCGAGGTCTCGATCATCGACGAGGCGTTCGCGCGCGGCCTGGTCACGCCCCAGGTGCCGCAGCGCCTCACGGGCTCGACCGTGGCCGTCGTGGGCTCCGGGCCGGCCGGGCTGGCTGCCGCGCAGCAGCTCACGCGCGCCGGGCACACGGTCGTCGTGTACGAGCGGGACGACGCGATCGGCGGCCTGCTGCGCTACGGCATCCCGGACTTCAAGCTCGAGAAGCACCACATCGAGCGCCGGCTGGAGCAGATGGAGGCCGAGGGCACGCGCTTCCGCCCGGGCGTCGCCATCGGCCGGGACATCACGTGGGACGCGCTGCGCCGCCGGTTCGACGCCGTCGTGCTGGCGACCGGCGCCACGGTGCCCCGCGACCTGGGCCTGCCCGGCCGCGACCTGGCGGGCATCCACTTCGCGATGGACTTCCTGACCCCGGCGAACAAGGCCGCGGCGGGGAGCCTCGTCGAGGGCGCGCCGTCGGCCGAGGGCAAGCATGTCGTCATCATCGGTGGCGGCGACACCGGGTCGGACTGCCTCGGCACGTCGCTGCGGCAGGGTGCGGCGAGCGTCACGACGCTGGCGATCGGCAAGAAGCCGTCGCTCGAGCGCCCCGCGAGCCAGCCGTGGCCGACGGACCCGATCGTGTTCGAGGTCTCGTCGTCCCACGAGGAGGGCGGGGAGCGCACCTACCTGGCCTCGACGGTAGAGTTCGTGGGCGGTGCGGACGGCAACGTCCGCGCCCTGCGGATCGCCGAGACGGAGTACCTGCCCGACGGCCGCCGGGTGCCCCAGCAGGGCACCGAGCGCGAGATCCCCGCGGACCTGGTCCTGATCGCCATGGGGTTCACCGGTCCCGAGACCGACGAGCTCGTGACGCAGACCGGCGCGGAGCTCACCACCCGCGGGCTGGTCCGGCGTGGCGACGACTACGCCACCAGCCTGCCCGGCGTCTACGCGACGGGCGACGCGGGCCGGGGGCAGTCGCTCATCGTGTGGGCGATCGCCGAGGGCCGCGCGACCGCGGCCGCGGTCGACGCCTACCTGCAGGGCAGCAGCGAGCTGCCCGCGCCGGTGGGCCCGCGGACGGTCGCGCTGCGAGGATAAGCACGACAAGGATGAAGCAGTACCCGGGTGCCGTTCCGGCGCCCGGTGCCGGCCCCGGCTCGCGTCGGGGCCGATCGACGACGAGGCTGGAGACATGCGCAGAGCGAAGATCGTGTGCACCATCGGACCCGCGACCGCGTCCCCGACCAAGCTCCGTGAGCTGGTCGACGCGGGCATGGACGTGGCCCGGATCAACCGGAGCCACGGGGAGCAGGCGGAGCACGAGGCCGTCTACCACGGTGTACGGACGGCGGCGAAGGAGTCCGGCCGCAACGTCGCTGTCCTCGTCGACCTCCAGGGTCCCAAGATCCGGCTCGGCCGGTTCGCGGGCGACGTGAAGCACTTCCTCAACGAGGGCGACACCTTCACGATCACCACGGAGGACGTGGAGGGCACCAAGGAGCTCGTCTCCACGACCCACAAGGGCCTGCCGGGTGACGCCCGCGTCGGCGACCCGATCCTCATCGACGACGGCAAGGTGCGCGTGCGCGTCACGGCCGTCGAGGGCCCGCGCGTCGTGACGACCGTCGAGGTTCCCGGCCCCGTGTCGAACAACAAGGGCCTCAACCTGCCCGGCGTGGCGGTCTCCGTGCCCGCGCTGTCGGACAAGGACACCGACGACCTGCGGTGGGCGCTGCGCCTCGGCGCGGACATCATCGCGCTGTCGTTCGTCCGGTCGGCCAAGGACTACGACGACGTCGCCGCGATCATGGCGGAGGAGGGCCGCACGGTCCCCGTCGTCGCCAAGATCGAGAAGCCCCAGGCGGTGGAGAACCTGGAGGAGGTCGTCGCGGCCTTCGACGGCTTCATGGTGGCCCGCGGCGACCTCGCCGTGGAGATGCCGCTGGAGCAGGTGCCGCTGGTGCAGAAGCGCATCGTGGAGCTCGCCCGCCGCAACGCGAAGCCCGTCATCGTCGCCACGCAGGTGCTGGAGTCGATGACCACCAGCCCGACGCCGACGCGCGCCGAGGCCTCCGACTGCGCCAACGCGGTGCTCGACGGCGCGGACGCGGTCATGCTCTCGGGCGAGACGAGCGTCGGCGACTACCCGATCATCACGGTCCAGACGATGGCCCGGATCATCGAGGCCACCGAGGAGATGGGCCGCGAGCGCATCGCGCCGCTGGGCTCCACCCCGCACACCCGAGGCGGCATCATCACCCGCGCGGCGGCGGAGATCGGCGACTCGCTCGGCGTCAAGTACCTGGTGACGTTCACGCAGTCGGGCGACTCGGCGAAGCGCATGTCCCGCCTGCGCTCCGGCATCCCGCTGCTCGCGTTCACGCCGGAGGAGAGCGTGCGCAGCGTCCTCGCGCTCACCTGGGGCACGTCGAGCTACCAGGTGCCGAAGGTCGACAGCGTCGACGCGATGGTCGGCCAGGTCGACTCCACCCTGCGCGCGAACGGGCTCGCGGAGCCCGGCGACCGTGTCGTGATCGTCTCGGGCGCCCCCGTGGGCGTGCCCGGCACCACGAACTCGATCCTCGTGCACCAGGTCGGCAGCCACAGCGACGTGTGACGCCTCCCGGGTCTCACGGACCCGGGCCCGCGCGTCCGTTCGACAGGGCCCCGTACCGCTTCGGCGGTGCGGGGCCCTCGTCGTGCGTGGACCGTGCCCGCCCGTCGTCGCCGAGCGCCCCGCGCGTCCGGGTGCCGATGAGACGGCACGGGAGAAGTTCATCCTTGCTCCACCCTCGCGTCGGGGTGCTCGGCGCCGCGTCCAAGGCGGGGCCGGACGACGTCCGCGCCGCGCGTGATCGACGGCCGCGGCCGGCTCGACCTCGAGCGGCGGCGAGCGGCCGGCGGGGACGCGAGCGGGCTCGGGCGGTCCGCGGCCTGAGGAGCGGGAGGGTGCCCCGGGTGGGATTCGAACCCACACTGGATCGGGTTTGAGCCGATTGCCTCTGCCGGTTGGGCTACCGGGGCGCGGGCCCCATCGAACCACACGCGCAGGTCGGGGGCCGAACCGTCGCGTCGGGTCCCGGCCCGGCGGGCGGTGCGTGCGTCGCACGCGTCACACCGGGCACGGGACGCGGCGCCCCGCAGTGGCCACTAGGATGAACGGGTGACCGACGAGAAGCCCAACGACGCGAAGCCCGAGGCGACGGTGCCGCTCGACCTGCCGCCCATGATCGATCAGGAGCCGGAGGCCCCCAAGGCGCCGGAGCGACCCGCGCGTCGTGCCGTCGTCGTCGAGGACGAGGCGCTCATCCGGATGGATGTCGTCGAGACGCTCCGCGAGGCCGGCTTCGACGTCGTCGGCGAGGCGGGCGACGGCGAGACGGCTGTCCGTCTCGCGACGGAGCTCAAGCCGGACGTCGTGGTGATGGACGTCAAGATGCCCGAGCTGGACGGCATCTCGGCGGCGGAGCGGATCGGCAAGGCGCACGCCGCCCCGGTCGTCCTGCTCACCGCGTTCTCCCAGACGGAGCTCGTGGAGCGTGCCCGGGACGCCGGCGCGATGGCGTACGTCGTCAAGCCGTTCACCCCGGCGGACCTGCTCCCGGCCGTGGAGATCGCGATCTCCCGCTACCAGCAGATCGGCGCGCTCGAGGCCGAGGTCGCCGACCTCACGGAGCGCTTCGAGACCCGCAAGCGCGTGGACCGCGCGAAGGGCCTGCTGATGACCAAGATGGGTCTGAGCGAGCCGGAGTCCTTCCGCTGGATCCAGAAGACGTCGATGGACCGTCGCCTCACGATGCGTGAGGTCGCGGACGCCGTCATCGAGCAGGTCGGCGGGGCCTGACCCGCACACCGGTGGCCCGGCTGCAGGCGGAGTCCTGCGGCCGGGCCACGGGCATTGTGCGACGCCCCCGCGGCCGCTATGGTCGCCTGGGTGTCGTAACCGATCTGTGATATTCATGCTTCAACGACCGTGAGTCCGGGCGCCGCCCGGGCCGGGCCCCGTGAGGACAGGTGGGAGGGTTCCCGCCGGACCGGGGCCGGGGTTCACGGTCTTCGTCGAGGAGGTGCCGATGCGTGCAGCGGTCGAGGTCCGGCCGGTCGAGCAGGACGACATGGTCGACGTCGCGTATCTCGCCGAGCGCGCCGTCGAGGAGTCCCCGACGGCCGTGCAGGGGTCGCCCGTCGACGCCTCGCGCCTGCTGGAGCACCTGAGCGTCCTGCTGGGCACGGGCGGCCAGGTCCTCGTCGCGACGCACGAGGGCGAGGTCTGCGGCTTCGTCGTGCTGCGCGTCATCGACCCGCTGCTGTTCGCGACCACGACCAGCCTGTACGTGGACGCGATCTTCGTCTCTCCGGGCGCGCGGCGCCGGGGCGTGGGCCACGCCCTCCTCGCGGCGGCCGCAGCGGTCGCGGGGGAGCGCGGTGCGGAGAACGTCTACTGCGCGCCGGCACCCGGCGCGCGGGGCATGCACCGGTTCCTCGCCCGGCTCGGCTTCGCGCCCACGTCGGGGCATCGTGTGGTGGCCACGGCGACCCTGCAGCGCCGCCTCGCCCAGGAAGGCCCCCGCTCCACGCGCACGACCGTCCGCGTCGGGCGCCGCGAGGCGACCCGGGCGGCGATCGAGGACCTCGTCGCCCGGCGCCGCCGGGCACGTGCCGCGGGGCTGCCCACCGGTCCCGTCGACCTGAGGGCGTTCCAGGCGGAGCGCGACGCCGCGCTGCGCGAGGCCGCGGAGCGGGCCGCCGACCGTGTCGGCGACGAGGCGACCGTCGACGGGTTCACGGCGCTCGGCGTGGCCCCCGGCCGGGACGCCGCGAGCGAGTCCGTCCCGTCCTGAGGCCCCGGTCCCCAGGTACCGCTCCGGTCGCTCAGCGGCCGTCGAGGACCATGCAGGTCAGCCGGGCCGTGCACACGCGCCGCCCCTGGTCGTCCGTGACGACGATCTCGTAGGAGGCCGTCGTCCGGCCCAGATGGAGGGCGCGCGCCTCTCCGTGGACCGTCCCGGACCGCACCCCACGATGGTGCGTCGCGTTGAGCTCCAGGCCTACGGCGGCGCGCCCCGGTCCGGCGTGCTGCTGGGCCGCGACGGACGCCAGGGTCTCCGCGAGGGATGCCGTCGCCCCGCCGTGCAGGAGCCCCGCGGGCTGCGTGTTGCCCGCGACGGGCATCGTGCCGGTGGTGCGGTCCGCAGCGACGCCGGTCAGCTCGATGCCCAGCCGTTCGATGAGCGTGCCGCGGCCGGCCGCCGCCCACTGGTCGAGGGTGCTGGGGAACCGCGGCGCGTCGGCAGGTGTGTCGGCCATGGGCGATAGGTTGGCACCCGTGACGACCTCTGCGCGAACCGGGACCCGCCCGCGCCTCCTGCTGATCGACGGCCACTCCATGGCGTACCGCGCGTTCTTCGCGCTGCCCGACACCCTGGTGACCTCCAGCGGCCAGGTGACGAACGCCGTCTACGGCTTCACGTCGATGCTGACCAACCTGCTGCGTGACGAACAGCCGACGCACGCCGCCGTGGCCTTCGACGCCGGCCGCGTGACGTTCCGCACCGAGCGCTTCCCCGAGTACAAGGGCAACCGCGACGCGACGCCCGAGGTGTTCCGCGGACAGGTGCCGCTCATCAAGGAGGTCCTCGAGGCGCTCCGGATCCCGTCGCTGCAGCGCGAGGGGATCGAGGCCGACGACATCCTGGCCACCCTCGCCCGCGAGGGGGCCGAGGCCGGTCTGGACGTGCTGGTCTGCTCGGGCGACCGCGACTCGCTGCAGCTGGTCACGAAGGACGTGACCGTGCTGTACCCCAAGCGCGGCGTGTCGGAGCTCGCCCGCATGACGCCGGAGGCCGTCGCCGAGAAGTACGGCGTGCCCCCGCAGCAGTACCCGGACCTGGCGGCCCTGGTGGGGGAGACGAGCGACAACCTGCCCGGCGTCCCCGGCGTCGGCCCCAAGACCGCGGCGAAGTGGGTCACCACCTACGGCGGCCTGGAGCCGCTGCTGGAGCACGTCGACGAGCTCAAGGGCAAGGCCGCCGCCAACCTGCGCGACGCGGTCGACCAGGTGCGGCTCAACCGGGAGCTCAACGCGCTCCTCGACCACGTGGAGCTCCCGCTGGCCGTGGCGGAGCTGGAGCTGGCCGGCTTCGACCGGGAGGCCGTGCACCGGGTCTCCGACACGCTGCAGTTCGGCACGCTCCGCGACCGGCTGCTCGCGGCCGACCCGGCGGCCGAGGCCGCCGAGCCCGCGGAGGTGGTGGGCGTCCAGGTCGCGCTCGCGGCGATCGAGCCGGGCGGGCTGGGTGCCTGGCTCGCGGCACGCGCCGGCCGCCCCCTTGGCCTGGAGGTCACCGGGACCGCGACGCCGGGAGCGGGCGACGCCTGGGAGGTCGCGGTCGCCGACGGCGGGGCGGACGAGGGCGGGGCCGCGGTCGTCGACCTCGCCGACGCGACGCCGGAGGACGAGCGCGCGCTCGCGGCATGGCTCGCGGACCCCGAGGCGCCGAAGATCGTGCACGGCGCGAAGGCCGCGTGGCACGAGCTCGCCGGCCGCGGCCTCGAGCTGCGGGGCGTGTCCTTCGACACCGAGCTGGCCGCCTACCTCTGCTACCCCGACCAGCGCGGGTACGACCTCGCGGACCTCACCGTGCGCCTCCTCGGACGGGAGCTGTCGGCAGGGGAGGCGGCCGACGCCGGAGGACAGGGCGCCCTGGACCTCGCGCTCGACGGCGGGGACGACCCGCGGGCACGGCAGGCGGCCGTCCGGGCCGCGGCCGTGGTCGACCTGGCGGAGGCCCTGAGGGGCCAGCTCGACGACCGTGGAGCGGCGGGTCTCCTCGCCGACCTCGAGCTGCCGCTCACCGTGGTCCTGGGGCGGATGGAGGCCACGGGCATCGCGGCCGACGTCGAGTACCTCACGGAGCTCGAGCGGCAGTTCGCCGCCGCGGTGGCCGACGCCGCCGCCGACGCGTACGACGTGATCGGGCGGCAGGTGAACCTCGGCAGCCCGAAGCAGCTGCAGGAGGTGCTCTTCGACCAGCTGGGGATGCCCAAGACCAAGAAGATCAAGACGGGCTACACGACCGACGCCGCGTCCCTGCAGGACCTGTACGTCAAGACGGAGCACCCGTTCCTGGAGCACCTGCTGGCGCACCGCGACGTGACCCGCCTGCGGTCCACGGTCGAGGGGCTGCTGAAGTCGGTGGCGCCGGACGGCCGGATCCACACGACCTTCCAGCAGACGATCGCTGCCACGGGCCGGCTGAGCTCCACGGACCCGAACCTGCAGAACATCCCGATCCGCACCGAGGAGGGCCGGCGCATCCGGCGCGCCTTCCGGGTGGGCGAGGGCTACGACACGCTGCTCACCGCCGACTACAGCCAGATCGAGATGCGGATCATGGCGCACCTGTCCGGCGACGAGGGCCTCATCGAGGCGTTCCGGTCCGGGGAGGACCTGCACCGCTACGTGGGCTCGCGGGTCTTCGAGGTGGAGCCGGAGGGCGTCACGCCCGAGATGCGGTCCAAGATCAAGGCGATGAGCTACGGGCTCGCCTACGGGCTGAGCGCCTTCGGCCTGTCGCAGCAGCTGACCATCCCCACGAGCGAGGCGCAGTCGCTGATGGACGACTACTTCACCCGGTTCGGCGGGGTGCGCGACTACCTCACCGGGGTGGTGGAGGAGGCGCGCGCCACGGGGTACACCGCGACGATCCTCGGGCGGCGCCGCTACCTGCCCGACCTCACGAGCGACAACCGGCAGCGCCGGCAGATGGCCGAGCGCATGGCGCTCAACGCGCCGATCCAGGGCAGCGCCGCCGACATCATCAAGGTCGCGATGCTCGGCGTGCAGCGCGAGCTGGACGAGCGCGGCCTCGCCTCGCGGCTGCTGCTGCAGGTGCACGACGAGCTCGTGGTCGAGGTGGCCCCGGGCGAGCGCGAGGCCGCGGAGGACGTGCTGCGCTCGCAGATGGGAGCGGCGGTGTCGCTCGACGTGCCGCTCGACGTCTCCGTGGGCGCCGGGCCGACCTGGCACGACGCGGGGCACTGACGGGCCGTGCCCGAGGACGACCCGGCGTCCGGCTGGAGCTGCCGCGTCGCGCGGGCCGGTCGGGCCGGTGGGGTGCCGCACCGGGCGCTCGGCCCGCCTCACCGGGACGGGCGCCCGGCCCCGGCGCTCAGTCCTTCGTCGTGACGAACACGGCCGTGCCGGGCAGCACGGCGCCCCGCTCGGGGCTCCAGCCGCCCCACGTCGCCGTGTTCCACGCAGGCCACTCGGGCTCGACGACGTCGCGCACGCGCAGCCCCGCGGCGGCGACGTCACGCACGTGGTCGCCGACCGTGCGGTGGTACTCGGCGTAGAGCACCTCGCCGCGGTCGTCGACCTCGACGTAGGGCCGGCGGTCGAAGTAGGAGCGGTGCGCGGTGAGGCCACGGGTGCTGGGGTCGTCCGGGAACGCCCACCGCACCGGGTGGGTCACGGAGAACACCCACCGCCCGCCGGGCCGGAGCACCCGCGCCGCCTCCGCGTGCACCCGCGCGGCGTCGGCGACGAAGGGGATCGCGCCGAACGACGTGAACACGACGTCCGCGGCGGCCGACGCGAACGGCAGGCGCCGGGCGTCGGCCTGGACCAGCGGGACGGCCACGCCGGTGGCGGCGTTGAGCCGCGCGGCGCCGGCCAGCATCTGCGCCGACACGTCGGTGGCGACCACGTGGGCGCCCCGGGTGCTCAGCCAGCGCGAGCAGTGCGCGGCGCCCGCGCCGACCTCGACCACGCGCATCCCGTCGACGTCGCCGAGCAGCCCGGCCTCCGCCTCCGTGAGCCCCTCGGGGCCCCAGCGGAAGCCCGCGTCGCCGAGGAACTCGCCGTGCTCGGCGAGGTAGTCGCCGGCGTTCTCGTCCCACCACCCCCGCGCGGCGGCGCTGCCGGCGGCGTCGGGCACGTCCTGGTAGCCCGCGTGCGAGATCGGCCGCGGGGCGGGAGGATGGTGGCTCACCCGGTCATCGTGGCACGGGCTCCGGTCGGGGCTCCGGTCGGGCAGGCGGCGGCATCGCCGTCGGCACGGCCGGTGCGTTGACCCAGGAGGGCGCCCTCGATAGGATGTTCGGCGGTGCAGTGCGCCCGAGGACGTCCTGGGGTTCGAATCGCAGTCGTGCGGATCGATCGTCGCGGCGACGCCCGGTGCTTGTACCGCAGACCCTGTCCGCACTACGTCCTGTCCGCATCGGAGCATCTACTCAATGACCATCTCCACCACGAAGTCCGCCCCGCAGGTTGCCGTCAACGACATCGGCACCGAAGAGGACTTCCTTGCCGCCGTCGACGCCACCATCAAGTACTTCAACGATGGTGACATCGTCGAAGGCACGATCGTCAAGGTCGACCGCGACGAGGTCCTCCTCGACATCGGTTACAAGACCGAGGGCGTGATCCCCTCCCGCGAGCTGTCGATCAAGCACGACGTCGACCCCGGCGAGGTCGTCGCCGTCGGCGACGCCGTCGAGGCGCTCGTCCTCCAGAAGGAGGACAAGGAGGGTCGTCTGATCCTGTCCAAGAAGCGCGCCCAGTACGAGCGCGCCTGGGGCACGATCGAGAAGATCAAGGAGGAGGACGGCGTCGTCACCGGCACCGTCATCGAGGTCGTCAAGGGCGGCCTCATCCTCGACATCGGTCTGCGCGGCTTCCTCCCCGCCTCCCTCGTGGAGATGCGTCGCGTCCGCGACCTCGCGCCGTACGTCGGCAAGGAGATCGAGGCCAAGATCATCGAGCTCGACAAGAACCGCAACAACGTGGTCCTGTCGCGCCGTGCCTGGCTCGAGCAGACGCAGTCCGAGGTCCGCTCCACCTTCCTGCAGACGCTGCAGAAGGGCCAGGTGCGCCCGGGTGTCGTCTCCTCGATCGTCAACTTCGGTGCGTTCGTGGACCTCGGCGGCGTCGACGGTCTCGTGCACGTCTCGGAGCTGTCCTGGAAGCACATCGACCACCCGTCCGAGGTCGTCGAGGTGGGCCAGGAGGTCACCGTCGAGGTGCTCGACGTCGACTTCGACCGCGAGCGTGTCTCCCTGTCGCTGAAGGCGACGCAGGAGGACCCGTGGCAGACCTTCGCCCGCACGCACGCCATCGGCCAGGTCGTGCCCGGCAAGGTCACGAAGCTGGTGCCGTTCGGTGCGTTCGTCCGCGTCGAGGACGGCATCGAGGGCCTCGTGCACATCTCGGAGCTGGCCGTGCGCCACGTCGAGCTGCCCGAGCAGGTCGTCAGCGTCGGTGCCGAGGTCTTCGTCAAGGTCATCGACATCGACCTCGAGCGTCGCCGCATCTCGCTGTCGCTCAAGCAGGCCAACGAGAGCATGGACCCGGAGTCCGAGGACTTCGACCCCGCGCTCTACGGCATGGCTGCCGAGTACGACGAGAACGGCGAGTACAAGTACCCCGAGGGCTTCGACCCGGAGACCAACGAGTGGCTCGAGGGCTTCGAGACGCAGCGTGAGGCCTGGGAGGCGGAGTACGCCAAGGCGCACACCCGCTGGGAGGCGCACCGCGAGCAGGTCCGTGCGGCCATCGCGGCGGACGCCGACGCGGCCGTGAACGACGCGGTCCCCGGCGGCGGCGGCTCCTCCTCCAGCAGCAGCAGCAGCTCGTCGTCGTCCTCGTCGTCCTACTCGTCGGCCCCGCCGGCGCAGGAGGCCGCGGGCACGCTCGCCTCGGACGAGGCGCTCGCCGCGCTTCGCGAGAAGCTCACCGGCAACTGATCCGGCCGGGTCGCGCGCGACCCACCGGTGCCCACGGCGGCCCGTCACCCCTCGGGGTGGCGGGCCGCCGTCGTGCGTCCGGGCACTTGCGGGCACTTGCGGGCACTTGCGGGCACGTGCAGGCACGGACGCCGGGCGGGACGCGGCGCCGGGGCGCGGCTCAGCCGTCGGCGCGGTCCCCGGTCGTCGCCGTGCCGTCGGCGAACTGCGTGGCGTAGAGCTCGGCGTACAGGCCGCCCGCGGCGAGCAGCTCGGGATGGGTCCCGGCCTCCACGACGCGCCCGCCGGCCAGCACGACGATCGCGTCCGCGGCACGGACCGTGGACAGCCGGTGGGCGATGACGAGGGACGTGCGTCCGGCCAGCGCCTGGTCGAGCGCGGCCTGCACGGCCGCCTCCGACTCCGAGTCGAGGTGCGCCGTGGCCTCGTCGAGCACCACGACGTCCGGCGCCCGGAGCAGCAGCCGCGCGATGGCGAGCCGCTGGCGCTCCCCGCCCGACAGCCGGTAGCCGCGGTCGCCGACGACGGTCTCGACGCCCTCAGGCAGGTGCGAGACCAGGTCCCAGATCCGCGCCTGGCGCAGCGCCCGCTCGAGGTCGTCGTCCGACGCGTGGGGGCGGGCGAAGCGCAGGTTCGCGGCCACGGTGTCGTGGAACAGGTGCGCCTCCTGGGAGACGACGCCGACGGTGCCCCGCAGGGACGCGGCGGTGACGTCGCGCAGGTCCTGTCCGGCGATCCGCACGGTCCCCGACGTCGGGTCGTACAACCGGGAGACGAGCTGCGAGACGGTCGTCTTGCCGGCCCCGGACGGGCCGACGAGGGCGACCATGGCCCCGGCGGGCACGGCGAAGGAGACGTCGCGCAACGTGTCGTCGACGGGGTCCGAGCGCAGGGTCGCGACCGCCTCGAGGGACGCGAGCGAGACCTCGTCCGCGCGGGGGTACCGGAACGTGACACCGTCCAGCTCGACCGAGGCGCCCTCGGCCCGCACGGCGGCACGCAGGTCGGTGGCGCCGGGCTTCTCGGTGAGGGCGGGCTCGAGGTCGAGTACCTCGAGCACCCGCTCGAAGCTGACCAGGGCGGTCATGACGTCGACCTGGACGTTGGACATCGCGGACAACGGGCCGTAGAGGCGCCCGAGGTAGGCCGTGAGCGCGACGACGGTGCCGACGGTGAGCTCCCCGGCGATCGCCTGCAGCCCGCCCAGCCCGTACACCAGGGCGATCGCCACCGAGGCGAGGGTCGTGAGGCCGACACGGAACCACGTGCCGAGCAGCGCCGTGCGGACGCCGAGGTCGCGCAGCCGGCGCACCTGCGCCGCGTACCGGGCGCTCTCCCGGTCGGGGTCCCCGAACACCTTGACGAGGTGGGCGCCCGCGACGTTGAAGCGCTCGTTCATCATCTGCCCGGCGTCCGCGTTCAGGTCGTACCCGGCGCGGGCCAGCGTGGCGAGGCGACGCCCGAACCAGCGTGCGGGCAGCACGAACGCCGGCACGAGGACCACGGAGACGAGCGTCAGGCGCCAGGACATCGCGAGCATCGCGGCGAGGGTGAACACGATCGTCAGCCCGTTCGAGACGACGGTCTGCAGGGTGGAGGTGAACGCCTGCTGCGCGCCCAGCACGTCGCCGTTGAGGCGCTGCACGAGCGCGCCCGTCCGCGCCCGCGCGAAGAACGCGAGGGGCATCCGCTGCACGTGGTCGAAGACGGCCGTGCGCAGGTCGAGGATGAGCCCCTCGCCCACCCGGGCGGACAGCCACCGCTCGGCCACCGCGAGGGCGGCGGTGACGAGCGCGATCCCCACGGCCGCGGCGGCGAGACCCACCACCAGCCGGCGGTCGCCGGTCGCGATGCCGTCGTCGATGAGCCGCCGGAACAGCAGGGGCGTGACCGCCCCGGCAGCGGCGCTGAGCACCAGCAGCCCGACGAACGCCACGAGCAGGCCGCGGTACGGGCGGGCGAAGCCGAGGATGCGCCGGAGCGTGGGCCCCGCGAGCCGATGGTCCGCCACCGACGAGTCGTTGAGGTAGGAACGCATCGCGCGGCCCCCGGCCATGCCACCTCCTGGTCCGGCTCCCGGCCCGATGCCGTGTGGGCCGCTCATGGCGGGAAGCCTACGCCGGGGGCAGGATGGGCCCATGCTCCGTATCGGCCTCACGGGCGGCATCGCCGCCGGCAAGTCCGTCGTCGCGCGCCGCCTCGCCGAGCTCGGCGCCGTCGTGGTGGACCACGACGTCCTGGCCCGGGAGGTGGTGGGCCCCGGCACGGTCGGGCTCGAGGAGGTCGTCGAGGCCTTCGGCGAGGGCGTGCTCGCGGCCGACGGGTCGCTCGACCGCCCGGCGCTCGGGCGGGTCGTCTTCGACGACCCGGACGCACGGGCGCGCCTGGAGGGGATCCTGCACCCGGAGATCCGGCGGATCGCCGCGGAGCGCGAGGCGCTCGCCGGGGCGTCCGACGACCGCGCCGTCGTGGTGCACGACATCCCGCTGCTGGTCGAGACCGGGCAGGCGGACCACTTCCATCTGCTCGTCGTGGTGCACGCCCCGGCCGACCAGCGGGTCGTCCGGCTGGTGGAGGGCCGCGGGCTGGACGAGGCCGCGGCGCGCGCCCGCGTCGGTGCGCAGGCCACGGACGAGGAGCGCGCGGCCGTCGCCGACGTGACGCTGGACGGCACGGGATCCGAGGACGGGCTCCGGGAGCAGGTCGACGCGCTGTGGCAGCGCCTGCGGAGCGAGGTCGAGCAGGAGTCCGAGGCGGAGGCGTCGCAGGCCTGAACCGCGGCCTGAACCGGCCCGGACGACCGGGTGTCGGCGGTGCGCCGTACCGTGGTGGCATGCGACCTGTGACCGACCTGCAGCGTGCGGTGGCCCCCTTCGAGGTGGTGTCCGAGTACCAGCCCTCCGGTGACCAGCCCACGGCGATCGCGGACCTGACCGCGCGCGTGCAGGCGGGGGAGAAGGACGTCGTGCTGCTCGGCGCGACCGGCACCGGCAAGAGCGCGACCACGGCGTGGCTCATCGAGAAGCTGCAGCGGCCCACCCTGGTGATGGCGCCGAACAAGACCCTCGCGGCGCAGCTCGCCACCGAGTTCCGGGAGCTGCTGCCGAACAACGCCGTCGAGTACTTCGTCTCGTACTACGACTACTACCAGCCCGAGGCGTACATCGCGCAGACGGACACCTACATCGAGAAGGACTCGTCGATCAACGACGAGGTGGAACGCCTGCGGCACTCCGCGACGTCGTCGCTGCTCACCCGGCGCGACGTCGTCGTCGTCGCGTCCGTGTCCTGCATCTACGGCCTCGGCACACCACAGGAGTACGTCGACCGGATGGTGCGGCTCGACGTCGGCGACCTCGTCGACCGCGACGACATGCTGCGGCGCTTCGTGCAGATGCAGTACACGCGCAACGACACGGCGTTCACGCGCGGCACGTTCCGCGTGCGGGGCGACACGGTCGAGATCATCCCGGTGTACGAGGAGCTCGCCGTGCGCATCGAGATGTTCGGCGACGAGATCGAGTCGATCCAGACCCTCCACCCGCTCACGGGCTAGGTGATCCGGTCGGAGCAGAGCGTCTACCTCTTCCCCGCCACGCACTACGTCGCAGGGCCGGAGCGCATGGAGCGCGCGATCGGGGGCATCGAGGTCGAGCTCGCCGACCGCCTGGCCGAGCTGGAGCGGCAGAACAAGCTGCTCGAGGCGCAGCGGCTGCGCATGCGCACCACCTACGACATCGAGATGATGCGCCAGATCGGCACGTGCAGCGGCATCGAGAACTACTCGCGGCACATCGACGGCCGCGAGCAGGGCTCGCCCCCGAACACGCTGCTCGACTACTTCCCCGAGGACTTCCTGCTCGTCATCGACGAGTCGCACCAGACCGTGCCGCAGATCGGCGCGATGTTCGAGGGCGACATGTCCCGCAAGCGCTCGCTCGTCGAGCACGGGTTCCGGCTGCCGAGCGCGATGGACAACCGGCCGCTGCGCTGGGAGGAGTTCGTCGAGCGGATCGGCCAGACGGTGTACCTGTCCGCCACCCCGGGCGACTACGAGCTGTCGATGTCGGACGGCGTCGTGGAGCAGGTCATCCGCCCCACCGGCCTCGTGGACCCCGAGGTGATCGTCAAGCCGACCACGGGCCAGATCGACGACCTGCTGCACGAGATCCGCGAGCGCGTCGAGAAGGACGAGCGCGTGCTCGTCACGACGCTCACCAAGAAGATGGCGGAGGACCTCACCGACTACTTCCTCGAGAAGGACGTGCGGGTGCGCTACCTGCACTCGGAGGTGGACACGCTGCGGCGCGTCGAGCTGCTGCGCGAGCTGCGGCTGGGGGAGTACGACGTCCTGGTGGGCATCAACCTGCTGCGCGAGGGCCTCGACCTGCCCGAGGTGTCGCTCGTCGCGATCCTCGACGCGGACAAGGAGGGCTTCCTGCGCTCGGAGCGGTCGCTCATCCAGACGATCGGCCGCGCGGCCCGCAACGTCACCGGCCAGGTGCACATGTACGCCGACAAGATCACGCCGGCCATGCGGTACGCCCTGGACGAGACGGACCGCCGTCGCGCCAAGCAGGTCGCGTACAACACGGAGCGCGGGATCGACCCGCAGCCGCTGCGCAAGAAGATCGCCGACGTCACGGACATGCTCGCCCGCGAGGACATCGACACCCAGGAGCTGCTGTCGGGCGGGTACCGCAAGACGCCGGCGTCGGGCCAGGGAAGGGGACGCGCGCCCGTGCCGGGGTCGCCGAAGGAGGGCGCGACGACGGGCAACCGCCTCGCCGGCGCGGCCGCGGGCGAGCTCGCCGAGCTGATCCAGGAGCTGAGCGACCAGATGCACGCCGCGGCGGCGGAGCTGCAGTTCGAGGTCGCGGCGCGGCTGCGCGACGAGATCGGCGGCCTCAAGAAGGAGCTGCGGCAGATGCAGGCCGCCACGGCCTGAGGCGGCCGCCCCGTGGTCGACGCCCCGCCCTGACCAGCCGTTCCGCGCCCTGACGTGCGCGGATGCCCGGGCCAAGGTCTCATGTAGGGTATGCGGGTTGGAGGGGAGTACCCCGCCCACGATGAGGTCGTCATCACGTCCGGCACCGATGTCGGTCCGGCCTCTTCGGCCCGGACGCACGGCCACTGGCCGGCCCGGGTGGGGAAGACCTCCGGTGCTCAGTGCTACGTACCGGAGGTTTGCCCGTGATCGTTCCCGTGTGGGTCTGGATCCTCACCGTCGCCGTCATCCTGGCGATGCTCGCCGTCGACTACCTCGGCCACGTGCGGACCCCGCACGCCCCGACGCTGCGCGAGTCCGCGACGTGGTCGCTGGCGTACGTCGCCGTGGCCGTCGTGTTCGGCGTGATCGTCTGGATCGTGTGGGGCGGGACGTACGGCGGCGAGTACTTCGCCGGCTACATCACCGAGAAGTCCCTGAGCGTCGACAACCTGTTCGTCTTCGTCCTGATCATGACGAGCTTCCGGGTGCCACGGGAGTACCAGCAGCGCGTGCTGCTCATCGGCATCACGATCGCGCTCGTGCTCCGCACCGTCTTCATCATCGCCGGCGCCGCGATCATCGCGAACTTCGCGTGGGTGTTCTACATCTTCGGCGCGTTCCTGATCTGGACGGCGATCGCGCAGGCGCGCTCGGGCACCGGCCACGACGAGGAGTGGAACGAGAACGGCCTGCTGCGCCTGACGCGCCGGCTGTTCCCGACCACCGACTCCTACGTCGGCGACAAGATGACCACGAAGATCGACGGCAAGCGGTACATCACGCCGATGCTCATCGTGATGGTCGCGATCGGCAGCGCCGACCTGCTGTTCGCGGTCGACTCGATCCCCGCGATCTTCGGCCTCACCCAGGAGACCTACCTGGTGTTCGCGGCCAACGCGTTCTCGCTGCTGGGCCTGCGCCAGCTGTACTTCCTCGTGGACGGCCTGCTCGACCGGCTGGTCTACCTCAACTACGGGCTCGCCGCGATCCTCGGCTTCATCGGCGTCAAGCTGGTCATCCACGCCCTGCACACCAACGAGCTGCCGTTCATCAACGGCGGGGAGCACATCGAGGCCATCCCCGAGATCTCGACCGCCCTGTCGCTCGCGTTCATCGTGGTGGTGCTCGCCGTCACGACGATCGCCTCGCTGGCCCGCGACCGTCGCGACCGTCGTGTCGGCGCGGGCGCGACGTCCTCGTCCTCTGAAGGAGATGCATGATCCACGAGCTGCCGTTCTGGTTCGAGGCGGCGTCGCTCGCGGCGCTCATCCTGCTGCTGGCCGTCGACCTCGTGATCGTCGGCCGCCGCCCGCACGTGCCCAGCATGAAGGAGAGCGGCATCTGGGTCGCCTTCTACGTGGGCCTGGCCCTCGTGTTCGGCCTGGTCATGCTCGCGGTCGGCGGCACGGCGCCAGCGGGCGAGTTCTACGCCGGCTGGCTCACCGAGTACTCGCTGAGCGTCGACAACCTGTTCGTCTTCGTCATCATCATGTCGCGCTTCGCGGTGCCCAAGCAGCACCAGCAGATGGTGCTGATGGTGGGCATCATCATCGCGCTCGTCCTGCGCGGTGCGTTCATCCTGGCGGGCGCGGCCATCCTCGAGCAGTTCGTGTGGGTGTTCTACCTGTTCGGCGCCTTCCTCATCTACACCGCGGTCAAGCTGGTCGCGGGCGACGACGAGGACGAGTACAAGGAGAACGTCGCGATCCGGATGCTGCGGCGGGTGCTGCCGCTCAGCGAGAAGTACGACGGCGCCAAGGTGCGCACGGTCGTGGACGGCAAGAAGCTGTTCACCCCGATGCTCGTCGTCTTCGTCGCGATCGGGTCGACCGACCTGCTGTTCGCGCTGGACTCGATCCCCGCGATCTTCGGGCTGACGAAGGACCCGTTCATCGTCTTCACCGCGAACATCTTCGCCCTGATGGGCCTGCGCCAGCTCTACTTCCTCCTGGGTGGCCTGCTGGAGCGCCTCGTGTACCTGCCGATCGCGCTCGCGGTCATCCTCGGGTTCATCGGGGTCAAGCTCATCCTCGAGGCGCTGCACACCAACACGCTGCCGTTCATCAACGGCGGCGAGCACGTCGCGTGGGCGCCCGAGATCCCGATCTGGGCGTCCCTGACGGTGATCCTCGGCTCGATCGCGATCGCGACCGTCGCGAGCCTCGCCAAGACGCGCCGGACCACCGCCGTGGCGGCGGCGGAGGAGGCAGCGACGCCCCAGGGGGCGGCCGAGGCGGACGCGGCGCGCGAGGAAGCCGCCGGTCACTGACCACCGGCGCCCGGACGGCGCGACGAGGGCCCGGACGGCGCACCGTCCGGGCCCTCGTCGCTTCCACCGGCCCGTCGGCGCCGTGGCGGCACCCTGCCGTCCGGCGTCAGGCGGCGAAGCCGCCGATCACCGGGACGAACTCGCGTGCCGCACGTTGCGCGACCAGGCCCTCCCGGCGCATGGGGTCGGCGCCGAGCAGCTCGAGCGCGGCCGTGGCGTCCTCGGCCTCGACGAGGAGGAGCGCGCCGCCGGGCTCGCCGTCCGGGGTGGCGGGCAGCGGGCCGGACACCCGCAGCTCGCCGCGCGCGTGGAGGTCGCGCAGGAACTCACGGTGCTCGGGCCGGACCTCGGCGAGGCGGTCGGGGTCGGTGACGTAGACATATGTGACGGCGAAGACGGACATGGCCGTATTCAAGCACCCGGACGGCGTGCGGGCGGGGAGCGTCCGGCGTCGACGGGTGGTCGGCGGTCGGGCCCGGGTGTGACGGGTCCCGCACCCTCAGAGGCATAGAACGCCTGTACGAATGTCGGTCCGCCGACGTAGGATGCCCGGGTGAGCAACCGCCTCGTCATCTCCGGCGCCCGCGAGCACAACCTCCGTAACGTCGAGCTCGACCTCCCGCGTGACGAGCTCATCGTCTTCACCGGTCTGTCGGGCTCGGGCAAGTCCTCGCTGGCGTTCGACACGATCTTCGCCGAGGGGCAGCGTCGCTACGTGGAGTCGCTCTCCGCGTACGCCCGCCAGTTCCTGGGGCAGATGGACAAGCCCGACGTCGACTTCATCGAGGGCCTGTCGCCTGCCGTGTCGATCGACCAGAAGTCGACCAACCGCAACCCGCGCTCGACCGTCGGCACGATCACCGAGGTCTACGACTACCTGCGCCTGCTGTTCGCGCGCGCGGGCACCCAGCACTGCCCGGTGTGCGGGGAGCCGGTGCGCTCGCAGACGCCGCAGCAGATCGTGGACAAGCTGCTGGAGCTGCCGGAGGGCACCCGTTACCAGGTGCTCGCGCCGGTCGTACGCGGTCGCAAGGGCGAGTACGCCGACCTGTTCGCCGAGCTCCAGACGCAGGGCTTCGCGCGGGCGAGGGTCGACGGCGAGGTCGTCCAGCTCACCAGCCCGCCCACGCTGGAGAAGAAGCTCAAGCACGACATCGAGGTCGTGGTGGACCGGCTCGTCTCGCGCGACGGCGTGCAGCGGCGCCTCACCGACTCGGTGGAGACCGCCCTGCGCCTCGCGGGCGGTCTCGTCATGGTCGAGCTCGTCGACGCGGACATCGACGACCTGGACCGGGTGCGCAAGTTCTCCGAGAAGCGCGCATGCCCCAACGACCACCCGCTCGCCCTCGACGAGATCGAGCCGCGGACGTTCTCCTTCAACGCGCCGTACGGCGCCTGCCCGGAGTGCACGGGCATCGGCTTCCGGCTGGAGGTCGACGCCGACCTCGTCGTGCCCGACGAGGAGAAGACGCTGCGCGAGGGCGCCGTCGTGCCGTGGGCGCTGACGTCCTCGGAGTACTTCGAGCGCGTGCTCGCCGCCCTCGCGGAGGAGATGAGCTTCTCCATGGACGTGCCGTGGCGCGCGCTGCCGCAGCGGGCCCGCGACGCGATCCTGTTCGGCCGCAACCACCAGGTGCACGTGCGCTACAAGAACCGGTGGGGGAGGGAGCGGCAGTACTCGACCGGCTTCGAGGGCGCGGTGACGTTCCTGGAGCGCCGGCACCGGGAGACCGAGTCCGACTGGTCGAAGGAGAAGTACGAGGCCTACATGCGCGAGGTCCCGTGCCCGGTCTGCTCCGGCGCGCGCCTCAAGCCCGAGGTCCTGGCGGTCACGGTCGGCGGGAAGTCGATCTGGGACGTGTGCCGCCTGCCGATCGACGAGGCGAAGCACTTCCTCGACGGCCTCGAGCTGGGCGAGCGCGAGCGCGCCATCGCGGTCGAGGTGCTCAAGGAGATCCACGCGCGCCTCGGCTTCCTGGTCGACGTCGGCCTGCACTACCTGTCGCTCGAGCGGCCGGCGGGCACGCTGTCGGGGGGCGAGGCGCAGCGCATCCGGCTCGCGACGCAGATCGGCTCCGGCCTGGTCGGCGTGCTCTACGTGCTCGACGAGCCGTCGATCGGCCTGCACCAGCGCGACAACCGCCGCCTGATCGAGACGCTCACGCGGCTGCGCGACCTCGGCAACACGCTGATCGTCGTCGAGCACGACGAGGACACCATCCGCGCGGCGGACTGGATCGTCGACGTGGGCCCCGGCGCGGGCGAGCACGGCGGACGCGTCGTGCACTCGGGCGACTACGCGGGCCTGCTGAAGGCCGAGGGGTCGATGACGGGCGCCTACCTCTCGGGGCGCCGGAGCGTCGCCCTGCCGGCCCAGCGTCGTGCGACGGAGCCCGGGCGCCAGGTGACCGTCGTCGGGGCACGCGAGAACAACCTGCGGGGGATCGACGTCTCGTTCCCGCTCGGCGTGCTCACCGCCGTCACGGGGGTCTCGGGCTCGGGCAAGTCGACGCTGGTGAACTCGATCCTGCACACCGTGCTCGCGAACGAGCTCAACGGGGCGCGGCAGGTGGCGGGCCGGCACACCCGGGTCACGGGCATGGACCAGCTCGACAAGGTGGTGCACGTCGACCAGGGGCCGATCGGCCGCACGCCGCGCTCGAACCCGGCGACGTACACCGGCGTCTGGGACCGGATCCGCAAGATCTTCGCCGAGACGGAGGAGGCGAAGGTCCGCGGCTACGGGCCCGGCCGCTTCTCGTTCAACGTCAAGGGCGGGCGCTGCGAGGCGTGCGCGGGCGACGGCACGCTCAAGATCGAGATGAACTTCCTCCCGGACGTGTACGTGCCGTGCGAGGTGTGCCACGGCGCGCGGTACAACCGCGAGACGCTCGAGGTGCACTTCAAGGGCAAGACGGTCGCGGACGTGCTGGACATGCCGATCGAGGAGGCCGCGGAGTTCTTCGCCGCCTTCCCGGCGATCTCGCGCTACCTCTCCACCCTGTCCGAGGTGGGGCTGGGCTACGTGCGGCTCGGGCAGCCGGCGCCCACCCTGTCGGGCGGCGAGGCGCAGCGCGTGAAGCTGGCGAGCGAGCTGCAGAAGCGCTCCACGGGGCGCACGATCTACGTGCTGGACGAGCCGACCACGGGCCTGCACTTCGAGGACATCCGCAAGCTTCTCGGAGTCCTGCAGTCGCTGGTCGAGAAGGGCAACACCGTGCTCGTGATCGAGCACAACCTCGACGTCATCAAGAGCGCCGACTGGGTCGTCGACATGGGCCCCGAGGGCGGCAACGGCGGTGGCACCGTCGTGGCGGAGGGGACGCCGGAGGACGTCGCGCGGGTCGAGGCGAGCCACACGGGTCGCTTCCTGGCGCCCATCCTCGACGAGCACCCTGCGGTGCCGACGGCGGCGCGCCCGCGGGCGCGCAGCGCCGCCGCGACGTCGGCGTCCTCCGCGCCGAGGACCCGCGGATCCGCGAAGAGCGCCGGGTCGAAGAGCACGAAGAGCACGAAGAGCGCCGGGTCGAAGGGCACGAAGGGCACGGGCTCGAACGACGCGTCGACGGCGGGCTCGGCCGGCAAGGCCGAGTCCAAGCCGGCCACGAAGCGGCCCGGAAAGCGCAGCGCGGCCTGACGCCCTAGCGTGTGGCCATGGGTGCGCACCACAACTACGCCGTCACCGTCGCCTGGCCCGACCCGGACACGGGTGGCGGTGGTGCCGCGGGGACCACGTCGTACACGTCGTACTCGCGCGACCACCAGGTGCGCCTGACCGGTAAGCCGCCGCTGCCCGGCAGCGCCGACCCGGCGTTCCGGGGCGACCCGGCCCGGTACAACCCGGAGGAGCTGTTCGTCGTCAGCCTGGCGCAGTGCCACATGCTGTGGTTCCTGCACCTCGCGGCGGAGCGCGGGCTCGTGGTGCGGGAGTACGCCGACGACGCGACGGGCACGATGCGGGTGGAGTCCCGCGGCGAGGGCCAGTTCACCGACGTCACCCTGCGGCCCCGGGTCACGGTGGACCCGGGGGAGCACGCGACGGACGACTCGGTGGCTGAGCTGCACCACCGCGCGCACGCGCTGTGCTTCATCTCGAGGTCGGTGAACTTCTCGGTGCTCATCGAGCCCGCCCCGGTGCGGCTGTCGGCGGCGGCGCCCTGACCGTGCGCCCGCCGGGAGGGTGAAGGTCGGTACCAGTCCGGTTACAGGTGCGCGTCAGATATTGACGTGCCGTCCACCGGTGAATACTTTCCATCCATCCCTCCAAGGATGGGAGAAAGTTCCGTGAGCGATGTGGACGTCGGGACCCGGTGCGGCCACGCTCACGCGATCCCGCCCTCGAGGGTGTCACGCACCCCGTTCCGCGGCCGACCCGGCCACGGCTCGGGGCGCCGCCACGGCCCCGGGAGCAACGACGCTCCCGGGGGACGGTCCGCTGCCGCGCGAGACGAGGAGGTCTGGCGAAGGGTCCACGGCGCGGGACACGGCGTCACCGGCTGACGGGGCGCTGACCGGCGCACCCTGACACGAAGGGCACCAACGACGATGACCAGGAACACCTCACACTCCAGCAGCTCCGCCCCCGACCCCTCCCGCCGGACCGTCCTCCGGGCCGTGATGTACACGGCCGCGGCGGTCCCCTTCGGCCTTCCGCTCGCCGCGTGCGCCACCGGCGGCGGCGGCGAGACGGGCGAGACGAGCGCGGCGCCCACGGGCGACGCGGACCCGAAGAACCCGTTCGGCATGGCCGAGAACACCACCGTGGACGCCGTGATCTTCGACGGCGGCTACGGCGTCGACTACGTCGAGTTCGCGGGCGAGGTCTTCGCGGGCCTGCACGCGGGCTCCTCGGTGAAGGTCTCGCCCTCCACCCAGATCGCCACCGAGCTGCAGCCCCGGTTCGTGGGCGGCAACCCGCCGGACCTCATCGACAACTCCGGAGCCCAGTCGATCGGCTTCAACACCATCCTGGACCAGCTCGAGGACCTCACCGACGTCATCGACGCCCCCAACGTCGAGGGCACGACCATCCGCGACACCCTCTACGAGGGCGTGCTGGCCCCGGGCACCTACGGGGACAAGTTCGCCGCCCTGAACTACGTGCTCACCGTCTACGGCGTCTGGTACTCGGGGTCGCTCTTCGAGGACAACGGTTGGCAGCCGCCCGCCACCTGGGAGGAGGCGAAGGCCCTCGGCGCGGAGGCGAAGAAGGCCGGCAAGTACCTCTTCCTGTGGGGCACCGAGGCCGCGACCTACTACCAGACCCTGGCGATCGAGTCGGCGATCAAGGAGGGCGGGGACGAGGTGCGTCTCGCGCTCGAGAACCTCGAGCCCGACTCGTGGTCGAACGACGCCGTCCAGGCGACCTTCGCGATCATGAAGGAGATCATCGACCTCGGGTACTTCAAGCCCGGCGGCTCGGGCACGCAGTTCACCGCTGCCCAGGCGCAGTGGAGCAACAAGATGGAGGCGTTGCTCTACCCGTCGGGGTCGTGGATCGAGAACGAGATGAAGGACCAGACCGCGCCCGACTTCCAGATGATGGGCGTGCCCAGCTTCTCGGTCACGTCGGGCGCCCAGATGGCACCCACCGCGCTCCACTCGACGGCCGGCGAGCCCTTCATCGTGCCGACGGACGCCAAGAGCGTGGCGGGCGGCAAGGAGCTGCTGCGCGTCATGCTCTCGAAGGACTCCGCGACGAACTTCTCCAAGACGAAGCTCGCCCCCACGATCGTCAAGGACATCGTCCCCGCGGACGGGTTCGGGTCGACGGCACTGGTCTCGCAGACGGACATGCTCAGCGCTGCCGGCAGCGACATCTACACCTTCAACTTCGTCAACACCTACGGCATGAACCAGGAACAGCTGCCGATCTGGAACTCGTTCCTGGACGGCAAGAAGTCGGTCGCCGACCTGACCAAGGAGCTGCAGGCGATCAGCGACCGCATCCGCGAGGACGACACGATCGACAAGATCGAGGTGTCATGACCGCCATCCCGGGACGGGCGCTGCCCGCTTCCGAGGTCACGCTTGCGGGGCCCGGCGACGGGCCCCGCAAGGGGCGGATCGGCAAGACGTCCTTCGACAGCGTCAGCTTCTTCGTGGTGTTCCTCGGCCTGCCCCTGGCGCTCTTCCTGATCTTCGTGATCTGGCCGTTCGTCCAGGCCGCGTTCTACGCCATGACCGACTGGTCCGGCTTCTCGGCGGAGTTCAACTTCGTCGGGTTCGACAACTTCGCCGCCCTGCTGACGGATCCGCGCTTCGTCAACGCCGTCGGCAACAGCGTGATGTTCGGGATCTTCATCCCGCTCATCACCATCGCGATCGCCCTGACGTTCGCGATCCTCATCACCGTGGGCGGCTCGGCGAAGGGGCAGATCCGGGGCGTCCGCGGCTCGGGGTTCTACCGCGTGGTCTCGTTGTTCCCCTACGTCATCCCGGCCATCGCCGTCGGCATCATGTGGCGCCTGATCCTCGACCCTAGCAACGGCCTCGTCAACGGGGTGCTGACGGCGCTGGGGCTCGACCGCTTCCAGTCCTTCGCCTGGCTGGGCAACGTGAGCACGGCGATGCCGGTCACGATGCTCGTCGTCGTGTGGGGGTTCGTGGGTTTCTACATGCTCCTGTTCATCGCGGCGATCAAGGGCGTGCCGTCCGAGATCTACGAGGCGGCGCGGATCGACGGTGCGGGCCGGATGCGGACGTCGTGGTCGATTACGCTCCCGCTGATCCGGGACAACGTGCAGACGGCGTACATCTACCTCGGGATCACGGCCCTCGACCTGTTCGTCTACGTGCAGGCGCTCAACCCGCAGGGCGGGCCCGACAACAGCACGCTGGTGATGTCCCAGCAGCTCTTCCGGACCGCCTTCACGGAGGGCAAGTTCGGCTACGCGAGCGCCATGGGCGTGGCGATGGCGATCGTCACCCTGGTCTTCGCCGCACTGGTGTTCACCGTGAACCGCCTGACCGGGGGCAAGAGCGAGGGAGGGCGACGATGACCACCATGACGACGACGGATGCGGCGCCGGGGGACGCAGGCGCCGGGCGCGCGCCGCGGGGCGGTCGGGGGGACCGCACGGTCGCGGGGATGTCCCACACCGTGCTCGGGATCTGGTGCCTCCTGGTGATCGCCCCCATGGTGTGGGTGGTCATCGGCTCGTTCAAGACCAGCTCGGAGATCTTCGGCTCGCCGTTCTCGCTGCCCGCCGAGTGGAGCTGGACGAACTACAGCACGGCGTGGACCGACGCCGAGATCGGCAGGGCGTTCGCCAACACGATCATCGTGGTGGGGAGCGCGCTGGTGCTGGTGATGCTGCTCGGGGCGATGTGCGCGTACGTCCTCGCGCGCTTCGAGTTCCGGGGACGGCGGGCGATCTACTACCTGATGCTCGCCGGGCTGACCTTCCCGGTGTTCCTCGCGATCGTCCCGCTGTTCTTCGTCCTGGACAACATCGGCCTGCTCGGGTCGCTCCCGGGGCTGATCGTCACCTACGTGGCCTTCGCCCTGCCGTTCACGGTGTTCTTCCTGTACGCCTTCTTCCGCGGGCTGCCGGACGACATCGCCGAGGCCGCCGCGATCGACGGTGCCGGCAACTGGCGCACCTTCTTCCAGGTCATGCTCCCGATGGCGACGCCCGGCATGGCCTCGGTGGCGATCTTCAACTTCCTCGGCCTGTGGAACCAGTTCATCCTGCCGGTCGCGCTCAACCCGAACTCGGAGAACTGGGTGCTCTCCCAGCGGCTGGCGGCGTTCGTCTCCTCGGCGGGCTACGCGGTCGACTTCGGGGCGATGTTCGCCGCCGTGGTGATCACGATCGTCCCGGTGCTGATCGCCTACCTGATCTTCCAGCGGCAGCTCCAGGGCTCGGTGTCCGCGGGCACGATGAAGTAGCCGACGGAGGCGTCGGTGGCCTGACCTAGGCTGACGGCATGGCCGACCCAGCGACCTACCGCCCGAAGCCGGGGGAGATCCCCACGTCGCCCGGCGTCTACCGGTTCCGCGACGTGCACGGTCGCGTCATCTACGTCGGCAAGGCGAAGAACCTGCGGGCGCGGCTGTCGAGCTACTTCCAGGACGTCGCGCACCTGCACCATCGCACGCAGACGATGGTCACGACCGCGGCGTCGGTCGAGTGGACGGTGGTGGGCACCGAGGTCGAGGCCCTGGCGCTGGAGTACTCGTGGATCAAGGAGTACGACCCGCGCTTCAACGTGAAGTACCGCGACGACAAGTCGTACCCGTACCTCGCGGTGACGATGGCGGAGGAGGTGCCGCGCGCCCAGGTGATGCGTGGTGCCAAGCGCCCGGGCACGCGGTACTTCGGCCCGTACGGGCACGCGTGGGCGATCCGCGAGACGCTCGACCTGCTGCTGCGCGTCTTCCCGATCCGCACCTGCTCCGCGGGCGTCTACCGGCGGGCGCACCAGACCGGCAGGCCGTGCCTGCTGGGGTACATCGACAAGTGCTCGGCGCCGTGCGTCGGGCGCATCGGCGTCGACGACCACAAGCAGCTGGCGCAGGACTTCTGCGACTTCATGGCGGGCGACACCCAGCGCTTCGAGCGGCGCCTCACCGCGCGCATGAACGAGGCCGCCGCGTCGATGGAGTACGAGCAGGCGGCCCGGCTGCGCGACGACATCCAGGCCCTGCGCCGCGCGACCGAGAAGAACGCGGTGGTGCTGCCGGACGCGACCGACGCCGACGTCTTCGCCCTGGCGGGCGACGAGCTCGAGGCGGCGGTCCAGGTGTTCCACGTGCGTGGCGGCCGCATCCGCGGGCAGCGGGGCTGGATCGTGGAGAAGGTCGAGGACGTCACGGACGCGGAGCTGGTCGAGCACCTGCTGCAGCAGGTCTACGGCGCCGTGGAGGACGCACGGGCCGCGGCCGACGAGGTGGGCGAGGGGAGCAGGGCGCGGGCCGAGGCCCGGCGGGAGGCGCGCGACGCCGTGCCGCGGGAGGTGCTGGTGCCGGTGCTCCCGCCGGACCCGGCGCAGATGACGGCCTGGCTGACGGGGCTGCGCGGGGCTCGCGTGGAGCTGCGGGTGCCGCAGCGCGGCGACAAGCGCGACCTGGCCGGCACCGTGAGGGCCAACGCGGAGCACGCCCTGAACCTGCACCGCACGCGGCGCGCGGGGGACCTCACCACCCGCAGCCAGGCGCTGCGGGAGATCCAGGAGGCCCTCGGGCTGGAGTCCGCACCGCTGCGCATCGAGTGCTATGACATCTCCCACACCCAGGGCACGTACCAGTCCGCCTCGATGGTGGTGTTCGAGGACGGGCTGCCGCGCAAGAGCGAGTACCGCACGTTCTCGGTGCGGGGCCCCGAGGGTGACGGTGCGCGGGACGACACCGCCGCCATGCACGAGGTGATCACGCGACGGTTCCGCCGCTACCTGGCGGACCGCCTGGCAGCGGGCGACGTGGAGCTCGACGACGGCGACGAGCAGGAGCCGGGCGGCGTGGACCGGCCGCGGTCCGGGGAGGTGCCCGCCGAGGAGACGGGGGAGCGCAAGCGGTTCGCGTACCCGCCGAACCTCGTCGTGGTCGACGGCGGTCCGCCCCAGGTCGCGGCGGCCCAGCGGGCGCTCGACGAGCTGGGCGTCACCGACGTCGCGCTGTGCGGGCTGGCGAAGCGGCTCGAGGAGGTCTGGCTGCCCGGCGACGACTACCCGGTGATCCTGCAGCGCTCGTCGGAGGGCCTCTACCTGCTCCAGCGCGTGCGGGACGAGGCGCACCGGTTCGCCATCACCCAGCACCGCAGGCGGCGGAGCAAGGGCATGACCGCGTCCGCGCTCGACGACGTGCCAGGCCTCGGGCCCGCGCGGCGCAAGGCCCTGCTGGCCACGTTCGGCTCCGTGAAGCGGCTGCGGGCGGCGAGCGTCGACGAGATCGCCGCGGTGCGCGGCATGGGCCGGCGGACCGCCGAGGCGGTCGTCGCGGCGCTCGGCGGCGACGCGGCCGCCGCGACCGCCGAGGACGGCCCTGCGGCCGCCGTCGGCGCGTCCCCGGACGGCGGGAGCCGCGCGCCGGGCGGCCAGGACGGGTCGGGCGCTGGCATGCTGGGCGCATGAGCGAGCCGTCGCCCACCACCGTCCCGCAGGGCATCCCCGAGATCGAGGCCTCCACGCACGCACCGGAGCAGTCGGAGCCGGAGGTGCTGATCATCACCGGCATGTCCGGCGCCGGCCGGTCGCGTGCCGCCGGCGTGCTGGAGGACCTCGACTGGTTCGTGGTCGACAACCTGCCGCCGCTGATGATGGTGCCGCTCGTGGACCTCATGACGCGCGCCGGGTCGTCCGTCGAGCGCCTCGCCGTCGTCGTGGACGTGCGCGGGCGGGAGTACTTCGCCGAGCTCACCAGGGCGCTGCAGCACCTGCGCGACGCCGGGGTGAACTACCGGATCCTGTTCCTCAACGCGCGGGACGAGACGCTGGTGCGCCGGTACGAGAGCGTGCGGCGCCCGCACCCGCTGCAGGGCGAGGGACGGATCCTGGACGGGATCGGCGAGGAGCGCCGCCGGCTCGCCTCGATCGAGGAGCGCGCCGACGTCGTCATCGACACGTCGGAGCTGTCCGTCCACGACCTGGCGCGCGAGGTGCGCGCGGCCGTCGCGGACGGCGCCCCGGAAGCGCTGCGCGTGAACGTCCTGGCGTTCGGGTTCAAGTACGGCATCCCGCTGGACGCCGACCACGTGGTGGACGTGCGCTTCCTCGCGAACCCGTACTGGATCACGGAGCTGCGGCACCTCACCGGCCGCGACGCGCCCGTGCGGGAGTACGTGCTGGCCCGCCCCGGCGCGCGCGAGTTCGTGGACCGGTACGTCGCGGCGCTCGAGCCCGTGCTCGCCGGCTACCTGGCGGAGGAGAAGCGGTACGTGACGATCGCCGTCGGCTGCACGGGCGGCAAGCACCGCTCGGTCGCGATCGCGGGGGAGATCGCCCAGCGGCTGCGCGACGCGGGCCAGCGGGTCACCCTCACGGCGCGCGACCTGGGGAAGGAGTGACGACGCCGGCCACGAACCTCGGCGCGCCCGCGGTGGCGGCGCTGGGCGGCGGCCACGGGCTGTTCGCGAGCCTGTCCGCGCTGCGTCTGATGTCGGACCGGCTCACGGCCGTCGTCACCGTCGCCGACGACGGCGGCTCGTCGGGTCGGCTCCGTGACGAGCTCGACGTGCTGCCGCCCGGCGACCTCCGCATGGCGCTCGCGGCCCTCTGTGACGACTCGGAGTGGGGCCGCACCTGGAGCGACCTGCTGCAGCACCGCTTCGTGTCCGGGGGCAGCCTGGACAAGCACGCGATGGGCAACCTCATGATCGTCGCGCTGTGGGAGCTGCTGGGCGACACCGTGACGGGCCTGGACTGGGTGGGTCGCCTCCTCGGGGCACGCGGGCGCGTGCTGCCGATGGCGTCCGTCCCGCTGGTCGTGGAGGCGGACGTCCGCCGGGACGGCGCGGGCGGCACGACGGCGCTCGCGACCGTCGTCGGTCAGAGCCAGGTCGCGGTGACCGAGGGCCGGATCGAGCAGCTGAGACTGGTGCCGGCGGACCCGCCGGCGTGCCCCGAGGCCGTCGAGGCCGTGCGAGGCGCGGACTGGATCGTCCTCGGGCCGGGCTCCTGGTACTCGTCGGTGCTCGTGCACCTGCTGGTGCCCGAGCTCGCGCGGGCGCTGCACGAGACGGACGCGCGGGTGTGCGTGACGCTCAATCTCGCGGCCGAGCGGGGCGAGACGCAGGGGCTGACCGCGACCGACCACCTCGAGGCGCTGCACCGGCACGCCCCGGGGCTGCGCGTCGACGCGGTGCTGGCCGACCCGTCGGCCGTGGAGGACGTGGACGAGCTGGCCGACGCGGCGAAGGCCATGGGCGCGCGGCTGCTGATGCGCCAGGTGCGGCGCGGTGACGGCACCGCCCGGCACGACGCGCTGCGCCTGGCGGCGGCGTACCGCGACGTGTTCGAGGGCGTGTACGGCGACGTCTGACCGCGCCGCCGGGCGTCCTCGGGCGGGCCCGGCCGAGGCGCCGAGGGTGCTTGCCGCCCGTGGCAGGATGACGCCATGGCGCTCACGGCAGAGGTGAAGGACGAGCTCGCGCGGATCAAGGTGACGCGGACGTCGTGCCGCAAGGCCGAGGTCTCGGCGACGCTGCGGTTCTCCGGCGGACTGCACATCATCTCCGGGCGCGTGGTGATCGAGGCGGAGCTGGACGACGAGGCGGCCGCGGCGCGGCTGCGGCAGTCGATCACCGAGCTGTACGGGCACATCAGCGACCTCATCGTGGTGCAGGCGGGCGGCCTGCGGAAGAACAACCGGTACGTGGTGCGCGTGGTGCGCGACGGCGAGTCGCTCGCCCGCCAGACCGGGCTGCTGGACTCCCGGGGGCGGCCGGTGCGAGGGCTGGCACCCGAGGTGGTGTCGGCGGGCGTCGCGGAGGCCGAGGCCGTGTGGCGCGGGGCCTTCCTCGCGCACGGGTCGCTCACGGAGCCGGGGCGTTCGATGGCGCTCGAGGTGACGTGCCCGGGGCCGGAGGCGGCGCTCGCGCTGGTCGGCGCGGCGCGGCGGCTGGGCGTGCAGGCGAAGTCGCGCGAGGTGCGCGGGGTGGACCGGGTGGTGGTCCGCGACGGCGAGGCGATCGGCGAGATCCTGCGCCGGATGGGCGCGGTCCGGACCCGCGAGGTGTGGGAGGAGCGGCGCGCCCGCCGCGAGGTGCGGGGCACGGCGAACCGGCTCGCGAACTTCGACGACGCGAACCTGCGCCGGTCGGCGCGGGCCGCGGTGGCCGCCGGCGCCCGGGTGCAGCGCGCGTTCGAGATCCTCGGGGAGGACGTGCCCGAGCACCTGCAGCAGGCGGGCGAGCTGCGGCTGGCGCACAAGCAGGCGTCCCTCGAGGAGCTGGGACAGCTCGCCGACCCGCCGCTGTCCAAGGACGCGGTCGCGGGCCGGATCCGGCGGCTGCTGTCGACGGCCGACAAGCGCGCGCTCGAGGTCGGGATCCCCGACACCGAGGCGGGGCTCAGCCCGGACCTGCTGGACCTCTGACGGGTCGGTCGCGGGCGGCGGCGGCCGCCCGCGACGCGCGTCGGAGGCCGGCCGACAACCCGTTGTCCATATGGTCAGACCACACGTCTCACAGGGCCGTGCGGGGTCGGCGGCACCGCTGATTCGGGTATAGGCTCTTGGCGTCAGGTGACGACGACGTGACCCAAGGCTGACCGCCCGGAGGAAGACGTCGGGGGTCCCAGGGTCGCGACGTGATCATCAGCGTGCCCCTCGTGGCGCGCGGAAGTCGGCATCAACCGTGTGCGTCGGGTCTCACCGGCGCGCCCTGAGGAGGGCAATCGTGACCATCCGCGTCGGGATCAACGGCTTCGGTCGGATCGGACGGAACTTCTACCGCGCTCTCGTGGAGTCGGGTGCGGACATCGAGGTCGTCGGCGTCAACGACCTGACCGACAACAAGACTCTGGCCCACCTGCTCAAGTACGACACGGTGCTCGGCCGCTTCCCCAAGTCCGTCGACCACGACGACGAGAACATCATCGTCGACGGCGTGAAGATCCGTGCGCTCGCCGAGCGTGACCCCGCCAACCTGCCCTGGGGCGAGCTGGGCGCGGACGTCGTCATCGAGTCGACCGGCTTCTTCACCGACGCCACCAAGGCGAAGGCGCACATCGACGCCGGCGCCAAGAAGGTCATCATCTCCGCCCCGGCGAAGAACGAGGACGCGACCTTCGTGATGGGTGTGAACAACGACCAGTACGACCCGGCCGCGCACCACATCATCTCGAACGCGTCTTGCACGACGAACTGCCTCGCGCCGCTCGCCAAGGCCCTCAACGACTCGATCGGCATCGAGCGCGGCCTCATGACGACGATCCACGCGTACACGGGCGACCAGAACCTGCAGGACGGCCCGCACAAGGACCTCCGCCGCGCCCGCGCCGCCGCGCAGAACATCGTGCCGACCACGACCGGTGCCGCCAAGGCCGTCGCCCTGGTGCTCCCCGAGCTCAAGGGCAAGCTGGACGGCTACGCCCTGCGCGTGCCGGTCATCACCGGCTCGGCCACGGACCTCACGTTCGAGGCGCCGCGCGAGGTGACGGTCGAGGAGGTCAACGCCGCGGTCAAGGCCGCCGCGGAGGGCCCGCTCAAGGGCACCCTCGAGTACGTCGAGGACGAGATCGTGTCGTCGGACATCGTCACCAACCCGCACACGAGCATCTTCGACTCGAAGCTCACCAAGGTGATCGGCAACCAGGTCAAGGTCGTCTCCTGGTACGACAACGAGTGGGGCTACTCCAACTCGCTCGTCGCGCTGACGGTGCACGTCGGCGAGAAGCTCTGACGACTCCGGCGCCCGACACCGCTCGAGCGTGAGTCACGACGTCCGCGTGCGCGCCGCACCCCGGCTGCGCACGCGGACGTCGTCATGTACGGAACGAAACACCCTCGCCCGGCGCGTGCGGCCATGCGACGCGCACCGGGCCCTCACGGACAGGTGTGCCCCATGAAGACCATCGATTCCCTGGGCGAGCTGCGCGGCAAGCGCGTCCTCGTCCGCTCGGACTTCAACGTGCCGCTCGACGGCACCACCATCACGGACGACGGCCGCATCAAGGCAGCGCTGCCCACGCTGCGCCGTCTCCTGGACGCCGGCGCCCGCGTCGTCGTGACGGCCCACCTCGGCCGTCCCCAGGGCGAGCCGAACCCGGCCTACTCCCTCGCGCCCGTCGCGGCGCGCCTTGGTGAGCTGCTGGGCCAGGACGTCGCCCTCGCCGCCGACGTGACCGGCCCGTCCGCGCAGGAGACGGTCGCCGGTCTCGCCGACGGCCAGGTGGCGCTCCTGGAGAACGTGCGCTTCGACGCCCGCGAGACCTCGAAGGTCGACGCCGAGCGCGAGGAGCTGGCCGGCGAGCTGGCCGCGCTGGCGGACGCCTTCGTGTCCGACGGCTTCGGTGTGGTGCACCGCAAGCAGGCATCGGTCTACGACGTCGCGAAGGTGCTCCCGGCGGCCGCCGGCGACCTGGTGCTCAAGGAGGTCGAGTCGCTCTCGCGCGCCACGACCGACCCGGCGCGCCCGTACGCGGTCGTCCTCGGCGGCTCGAAGGTCTCCGACAAGCTCGGGGTGATCGAGAACCTGCTCACCAAGGCCGACCGGCTGCTCATCGGCGGCGGCATGGTCTTCACGTTCCTCGCCGCGCAGGGCCACTCCGTGGGCTCGTCGCTGCTCGAGGCCGACCAGGTGGACACCGTGAAGGGCTACCTCGCGCAGGCGGCGGATTCGGGCGTCGAGATCGTGCTGCCCACGGACATCGTCGCCGCCGACTCGTTCGCCGCCGACGCGCCGCACCGGACGGTGCCCGCGGACGCGATCCCGGACGGCACCATGGGCCTCGACATCGGCCCGGACTCGGGGGCGCTGTTCGCCTCCCGGCTGGCGGACGCGAAGACCATCGTGTGGAACGGCCCCATGGGCGTGTTCGAGTTCGACGCCTTCGCCGCGGGCACGCGCGCCGTGGCGCAGGGGATCGTCGACGCCACGGCGGCGGGCGCGTTCTCCATCGTCGGCGGCGGCGACTCGGCCGCGGCCGTGCGCGTCCTCGGCTTCGACGAGGCCGGGTTCAGCCACATCTCCACCGGCGGCGGCGCCAGCCTGGAGCTGCTCGAGGGCAAGGAGCTCCCGGGGCTCGCCGTCCTCGCCGCCTGACCTGTCCGACCCCAGCACGAGAGAACGAGGAGCCCATCGTGGCCACCACCCGCACGCCCCTGATGGCGGGCAACTGGAAGATGAACCTGGACCACACCGAGGCGATCGCCGCGGTGCAGAAGCTCGCGTGGACGCTCAAGGACGCGAAGCACGACTACGAGGCCGTGGAGGTCGCCGTCCTGGTGCCGTTCACGGACCTGCGCTCGGTGCAGACCCTCGTGGACGCCGACAAGCTCGAGGTGCGCTACGGCGCCCAGGACCTGTCGACGCACGCGTCGGGCGCCTACACCGGCGAGATCTCGGGGCCGATGCTGGCCCGCCTGGGCGCCACCTACGTGGCCGTCGGCCACTCGGAGCGCCGCGAGTACCACGCGGAGGACGACGCGCTCGTCAACGCGAAGGTGCGCGCCGCCTTCGAGCACGGCCTCGTGCCGATCCTGTGCGTCGGGGAGGGCCTGGACGTCCGCAAGGCGGGCGACCAGGTCACCTACACCCTCGCGCAGCTCGACGCCGCGCTCGCCGACGTGACCGCGCAGCAGGCTGCGCAGGTCGTCATCGCCTACGAGCCCGTGTGGGCCATCGGCACGGGCGAGGTCGCGACCCCCGAGGACGCGCAGGAGGTCTGCGGCGCGATCCGCGGCCGGCTCGCCGAGCTCTACGACGCCGAGCTCGCCGCGGGCGTGCGCGTGCTCTACGGCGGCTCCGTGAAGTCGGGCAACGTCGCGCAGATCATGGCGCAGCCGGACGTCGACGGCGCCCTCGTGGGCGGCGCGAGCCTCGACCCGGTCGAGTTCGCCAAGATCGCGCGCTACCAGTCGCACGTCGCCTGACGCGACGCCGACGACGGCGGGCACGAGCCCGCGCGACGGGCGCCTCCCGGGATCGTCACACGGTGGAAACATCGGTGTTCGCCTCGGGAGGCGTCCGTCACTTAGTCTTGACCCGGCCGGGACGACGTCCCGGTGCCGAGCCCGTCCCGCGGGGCGGACGACGAACGAGGACAGCCGAGGACATCGTGGACGCGTTGCAGATCATCCTTCAGGTTCTTCTGGTCATCACCAGCGGCTTCCTGACCCTGCTCATCCTGATGCACAAGGGCAAGGGCGGCGGGCTGTCCGACATGTTCGGCGGCGGTATCTCGAGCGCCGCCGGGAGCTCCGGCGTCGCCGAGCGCAACCTCAACCGGATCACGGTGAGCTTCGCGCTCGTCTGGTTCGTCGTGATCGTGCTGCTGGGCCTCATCACCAGGGTGAGCTGAGCCGGCACGACGCGACCCTCGCCGGCACCCTGGCCGGCGCGGGGGCACGCGGGAGGGCCCCGGCCGTCCCGATGGTTCACGAAGATCGTCCGTGGGCAGACGCCCACTGAGTCGAAGGTGAGGACGACAGGACGTGGCTACAGCCGGTCATGCGATCCGGGGCTCGCGCGTGGGCGCGGGTCCCCTGGGAGAAACCGAGCGCGGCGAGGCGGCACCCCGGGTGCGGGTCTCGTACTGGTGCGCCAACGGGCACGAGACGACGCCGAGCTTCTCGGCGAACGACGACGTCCAGCCGCCGGAGTTCTGGGACTGTCCGCGCTGCGGGTTCCCCGCCGGCCTGGACGCCGCGAACCCGCCGTCACCGTCGCGCAACGAGCCGTACAAGACGCACCTCGCGTACGTGAAGGAGCGGCGGTCCGAAGAGGACGGCGCGGCCCTGCTAGAGGAGGCGCTCGCGACGCTGCGGGCGCGCCGCACGGGCCTGCGCCGGGCGAGCTGACGCGCCGGGCGGTCCCGTGGGCGAGGGCCGCGACGGCCTGCCGTGTCCATCTGTCGAGACGGGGTCGCCGGGCGTAGTCTTTCGGCATGTTCGAGGAAGGACAGCTCTACGCCCCCGTCACCGAGGACGAGAACGGCGTCACGGTGCACCTCGCGGACGACCACCCCGGCGCGAAGGACCCCGAGTACCGCCGGCGGCGCGAGGTCATCGCCGGTCCCGCGCTGCGCTGGGAGCCGGGTGACCCGGTGCCCCGGGTGGAGTACACGGACGCCGAGAACGAGATCTGGCGCACGGTGTGCGCGGAGCTGGCGCCCAAGCACGAGCGGCTCGCCGTCCGCGGGTTCCTCGAGGGCAAGGAGGCCCTCGGCCTGCCCACCGACCGCGTGCCCCAGCTGGACGAGGTGAGCGCGGGGCTGGAGCGGCTGAGCGACTTCCGGCTGCACCCGGCCGCCGGGCTCGTGCCGCTGGACCAGTTCTACGGCTCGCTCGCCGACGGCGTGTTCCACTCCACGCAGTACCTGCGGCACGGCTCGCAGCCGCTGTACACGCCGGAGCCGGACATCATCCATGAGGTGGTGGGCCACGGGAACCTGCTCGCGAACCCGGCGATCGCCGACGTGAAGCGGCGGGCCGGGGAGGCCGCGCGCCGGTGCGAGACGGCGGAGGGACTGCAGTTCGTCGCCGACGTCTTCTGGTTCACCATCGAGTTCGGCGTCATGTACGAGGACGGCGACCTGCGCTGCTACGGCGCCGGCCTCCTCTCCTCCTACGGAGAGATCGAGGAGTTCCGCGGCGCCACGATCCTGCCGCTGGACTTCTACTCCATGGGCACCGTGGAGTACGACATCTCGCACTACCAGCCCACGCTGTTCGCGTGCGACGGGATGAACGAGCTCACCGAGCGCGTGGGGGAGTTCTTCGCCGAGTTCGACGACGACACGCCGGGCCGGCTCCTGGCCGCCCGCAACCGGACCGCGAGCTAGCCGACCCGCTCAGCGCGCGGGCGCCGCCGCCGCGGCGTCCAGCAGCCACAGCGTGCGCTCGGTGCCGTGCGCCCCGGCGGCCGGGACCTCGGTCACCGGCCCGCCGGCCAGCGCGGCGGCGGCCTGTGCGGCCTTCTCCGCCCCGGCGGCCACGACCCACACCTCGCGGGCGCGCCGGACGGCGTCGAACGTGAGGGAGACGCGCTCCGGCGGCGGCTTGGGGGAGCCGTGCACGCCCACCGTGGCCCCGTGCGCGCCGAGGCCGGCGTGGCCCGGGAAGAGTGACGCGACGTGCCCGTCCGGGCCCATGCCGAGCAGCAGGACGTCGAACTCCGGCACGGCCGCGGCGTCGGCGGGGCCGGCGGCGCCGGGTGCGGCGAAGCGGGCGAGCTCCGCCGCGTACGCCTCGGCGGCCTGCTCCGGGGTCTCGACCGCTCGGCCCTCGACGACCGCGCCGAGCGCAGGCATCGCGTGCACGTGGTCCGCCGGGAGGCCGGACCCGGCGACCAGCGCGTCCACGAGGGCGGCACGCGCCTGCGTCTCGTTGCGGTCGGGGTCGCCGTCGGGCAGGAAGCGTTCGTCGCCCCACCACAGGTGGACCCCCGACCAGTCGACGGCCCCGCGCAGGGGGCTCGCGGCCACCGCGGCGAGGGTCTTGATGCCGACGGTGCCGCCCGTGAGCACGGCGTGCACCGGGGTGCGGACGGACTGCGCGTCCAGGAGCCGCGTCAGGAGGCGCGCCGCGGCGGCCTCGGCGAGCACGGTCGGGTCGGGGTGGACGACGACGAGCGGCGCGGCACCCGGCGTGCCCGCGTCGCTCACGCGCCCGCCTTCACGGTCTCGACGCGCGACACGCCCTTGGTGAGGACCTCGCCGTAGAGCTCGTCGGGGTCGAGCCGTCGCAGCTCCTCGATGAGGGCCTCGCTCAGGGCCCGGATCGGGAGCGCCATGCGCCGCTCCGGCTTCTCCGGCTGGGTGATCGACACGACGCGGCCGTCGGGCCGGTCGAGCACGATCGGGCCGCTCTTGCGCTCCAGGGTGACGCGCGTGATCGCGTCGTCGCTGTCGGTGCGCACCACGGTGGCGGGGCAGCGCAGGCGCTGGCCGAGCCACGCCGCCAGCAGGTCGAGGGAGGTGTGCTGCTCCTGGCCCTCGACCCTGACCGCGGTCACGGGCTCGTACGGCGGCTGCTCCACGGCGGCGGCGATCAGGCCGCGCCACAGGGTGACGCGCGCCCACGCCAGGTCGGTGTCGCCGGGCCGGAAGGTGCCCGACAGCCGGCCGAGCATCGCGACCGGGTCGGCGGCCGTCGTCGTGTCGGTGATGCGGCGCTGAGCCATCGCGCCCATCGGGTCGCCCGACGGGTCGTCCGGCCCTCCGGTCGGCCACCAGACGACGATCGGCGCGTCCGGCAGCAGGAGCGGCATGACCAGCGTGTCGGGGTGCTCGCGCATCGGCTTGGCGGCGCGCAGGACGACGACCTCCGACGCCCCCGCGTCGCCCCCGACGCGGATCTCGGCGTCGAGCCGCGGCGCGCTGGCGTCGCGCTGGGCCAGCGGCGCGATCACGACGACGCGGCAGGGGTGCTCGTGGCTCGCCTGGTTGGCGGCGCGCACCGACTCCTCGATGTCGGCCTCCTCGGCGACGACGACGAGCGTCAGGACCCGGCCCAGCGCCACGGCGCCGCCCTCGTCGCGCAGGTGGGCGAGCCGCTTGCCCACCGCGTTCGTGGTGGTGTCCGGCATGTCGATGATCATCGGGGCTCTCCTCGGTGAGCGCGGCTCGCCGCGGCGCGGGCGGCGTCGTCGTCGTCGTACGGGGTCGCGACCGGCCGGTGGACCGGCGGCGCGGCGGGGTGCGCGAGCCGGGTCACGGCCGTCGCCACGAACGGCCGTCGCGGGCCATCATCGCGTCCGCCGACGGCGGTCCCCAGGTGCCGGACGGGTACGGCTCCGGCTTGCCCTTGCCGGCCCAGTACTGGGTGATCGGGTCGAGGATCTTCCAGGACAGCTCGACCTCCTCGCGGGTGGGGAAGAGGGGCGGGTCGCCGAGCAGGACGTCGAGGATCAGGCGCTCGTAGGCCTCGGGGGAGGACTCCGTGAAGGAGTGGCCGTACCCGAAGTCCATCGTCACGTCGCGCACCTCCATGGCGGTGCCCGGCACCTTGGCGCCGAACCGGAGCGTGACGCCCTCGTCGGGCTGCACCCGGATGACCAGGGCGTTGCTGCCCAGGTCCGAGGTGAGCGAGGACTCGAACGGCAGGTGCGGCGCCGTCTTGAAGACGACCGCGACCTCGGTGACCCGGCGCCCCAGGCGCTTGCCCGTACGCAGGTAGAAAGGCACGCCCGCCCAGCGGCGGTTGTCGATCTCGAGCTTCACGGCGGCGAACGTCTCGGTGGTGGAGTCCGGGTTGAAGCCCTCCTCCTCGAGGAAGCCGACGACCTTCTCGCCGCCCTGCCACGCGGCGGCGTACTGGCCGCGCGCCGTGTGCCGGCCGAGGTCGCGCGGGAGGCGCACGGAGGACAGCGCCTTGATCTTCTCGGCGCGCAGGGCCCCGGCGTCGAAGTTCACCGGCTCCTCCATGGCGACGAGCGCCAGGAGCTGCAGCAGGTGGTTCTGGATGACGTCGCGGGCGGCGCCGATGCCGTCGTAGTAGCTCGCGCGCCCGCCGATGCCGATGTCCTCGGCCATCGTGATCTGCACGTGGTCCACGTAGTTGTTGTTCCACAGCGGCTCGAACATCTGGTTCGCGAACCGCAGGGCGAGGAGGTTCTGGACCGTCTCCTTGCCCAGGTAGTGGTCGATCCGGAACACGGACTCGGGGTCGAAGACCTCCGAGACCACCGAGTCGAGCTCGCGCGCGCTCTCGAGGTCGTGGCCGAAGGGCTTCTCGATGACGACCCGGCGCCAGGCGTCCTCGGACGACTTCGACAGGCCGGACTCCGACAGCTGCCGGCACACGACCGGGAACGCGCTCGGCGGCACCGAGAGGTAGAAGGCGTGGTTGCCGCCCGTGCCGCGCTCGGCGTCGAGGTGCTCGACCGTCTGGCGCAGCCGCTCGAACGCGTCCTCGTCGTCGAACGAGCCCTGCACGAAGCGGATGCCCTCGGCGAGCTGCCGCCACGTGGCCTCGCGGAACGGGGTGCGGGCGTGCTCCTTGACCGCGTCGTGCACGACCTGCGCGAAGTCCTGGTCCTCCCAGTCGCGCCGGGCGAAGCCCGTGAGCGCGAAGCCGGGCGGCAGCAGGCCGCGGTTCGCCAGGTCGTACACGGCGGGCATGAGCTTCTTGCGCGACAGGTCGCCCGTGACCCCGAAGATCACCAGGCCGCAGGGGCCGGCGATGCGGGGGAGCCGCAGGTCGAGGGGGTCGCGCAGCGGGTTGTGCTCGGCGGTGATCTTGGCCGGTCTCACGTGGTGGGCACCGTTCTTCGTCGTGCGGGCGGGAGGTGGTGCGGTCCGGTGCGCGACGGCGCCCCGGTGAGGGCGGTCAGCCGGCGGCCTGGGCCTTCAGCCCCGCGGACGCGGTCTCCAGGAGCTCGGTCCAGGAGTCCTCGAACTTGCGGACGCCGTCGGTCTCGAGGTGGTCCGTGACCTCGGCGAGCGAGACGCCGAGCGACTCGATCGTCTCGATGGTGCGGCGGGCCGACCCCGCGGCGCCGCGCACCGTGTCGCCGGTGACGACGCCGTGGTCGGCGAACGCCTGCAGCGTCGGCTCCGGCATCGTGTTCACGACGCCGTCGGTGACCAGCTCGGCGACGTACAGGGTGTCGGAGTACTCGGGGTTCTTCACGCCGGTCGAGGCCCAGAGCGGCCGCTGCGGGTGGGCGCCGGAGGCGGCGAGGGAGCGCCACTCGTCCGTGGCGAGGAACTGCTCGTACGCCTCGAACGCGAGGCGGGCGTTGGCCACGGCGGCCTGCCCGCGCAGGTCGAGCGCCTCCGGGGTGCCGATCTTCTCGAGCGCGGCGTCCACGGACGAGTCGACGCGGGAGACGAAGAACGACGCGACCGACCCGATCGGGCCGAGGTCGATGCCGTCGGCGCGGGCCTGCTCGAGGCCGATCGCGAACGCCTGCATGACGGACCGGTAGCGCTCGATCGAGAAGATGAGGGTGACGTTGACGCTGATGCCCTGGGCGAGGGTCCGGGAGATGGCGTCGAGGCCCGGCACGGTCGCGGGGATCTTGATGAACACGTTCGGCCGGTCGACGGTGCGCCACAGCCGCTCCGCGACGACCACCGTCTTGTCGGCGTCGTACGCGAGGCGCGGGTCCACCTCGATGGACACCCGCCCGTCCACGCCGTCGGTGGCGTCGTAGACGGGCCGCAGCAGGTCGGCCGCGGCGCGCACGTCGTCGGTGGTGATGGCCTCCACGGCCGCGTCGACGTCGGAGCCGGCGAGCTCGGCCAGCTGCGCGTCGTAGGCGTCGCCGCTGGAGAGGGCCTTGGCGAAGATCGTCGGGTTGGTGGTCACGCCGACGACCCCCCGCTCGGCGACGAGGGCCGCCAGGTTGCCGCTGCGCAGGCGCTCCCGCGACAGGTCGTCGAGCCAGATGGACACCCCGGCTCCGGTCAGGTCGGTGATCGGTGCGGGGACGGTGCTCTGCGTCATCGGACGTCCTTCCAAGTCGGAGGCCTCGAGGAGGGGCCGGGTGGGGCGCCGGTGTGCGACGCCCCACCCTGGGAATCTACGAGTGCTCAGGCGGCGTCGCCAGCGCCGCGCACGGCGGCGAGCGACTCCCGGGCGGCGGCCGCGACGGCCTCCGCCGTGATCCCGAACTCCCGGTAGAGCGTCTGGTAGTCCGCCGACGCCCCGTAGTGCTCGAGCGAGACGCTGCGGCCGGCGTCGCCGACGATGTCACGCCAGCCCTGCGCGACGCCCGCCTCGACGGACACGCGGGCCTTCACCGCGGACGGCAGCACCGACTCGCGGTACGCCGCGTCCTGCTTGTCGAACCACTCGCGGCTCGGCATGGAGACGACGCGGGCGGCGACGCCCTCGGCGGCGAGCTGCTCGCGCGCCTGCACGGCGAGCTGCACCTCGGAGCCGGTGCCCACGAGGATGACGTCCGGCGCGCCGGTCTCGTCGTTCGTGGCGTCCAGGAGCGTGTACGCGCCCTTGAGCGTGCCCTCGGCGCCGGCGAAGCCGTCGGTGCCGCGCGGGTAGGTCGGGACGTTCTGGCGGGTCAGCACGAGGCCGGCCGGGTTCGCCGTGTTCTCGATGACGCCGCGCCAGGCCCACGCGGTCTCGTTCGCGTCCGCGGGGCGCACGATGTCGAGGTTCGGGATGGCGCGCAGCGCGGCCAGGTGCTCGACCGGCTGGTGCGTCGGGCCGTCCTCGCCGAGGCCGATGGAGTCGTGCGTCCACACGAAGGTGGTCGGGATCTCCATGAGGGCGGCCAGGCGGACGGAGGCCCGCATGTAGTCCGCGAACTGCAGGAAGGTGCCGCCGTAGGGGCGGGTGAGGCCGTGCAGCACGATGCCGTTGAGGATCGCGCCCATGCCGTGCTCGCGGATGCCGAAGTGCAGCGTGCGGCCGTACTCGTGGCCCGGGAACTTCTTCGTCGCGTGCTCGACGGGGATGAACGAGGGCTGCCCGTCCATCGTCGTGTTGTTCGAGCCCGCGAGGTCGGCGGAGCCGCCCCAGAGCTCGGGGAGCACGTCGGCGAGGGCGCTGAGCACCTTGCCGGACGCGGCGCGGGTCGCGACGCCCTTCTCGGACGCCTCGAACGTGGGCAGCGCGTCGGCCCAGTCGGCGGGCAGCTCGCGCGCGGTGAGGCGCTCCAGGAGCGCGGCGGCCTCGGGGGCCGCGGTCTTCCACGCGTCGAACGACCGGTCCCAGGCCGCCCGCTCGGTGGCCTGGTGCTCGGCCACGGCGCGCGTGTACGACAGCACCTCGTCGTCGATGTGGAAGGACACCTTGGGGTCGAGGCCGAGGGCGGTCTTGAGGCCGGCGACCTCGTCGGCGCCCATGGCCGAGCCGTGGATCCCGCCCGTGTTCTGCTTGGTGGGCGACGGCCAGCCGATGATGGTGCGCAGCGCGATGAACGACGGCCGGTCGGTCTCGGCCTTCGCGGCGTCGAGCGCCGCGGCGAGCGCGTCCACGTCCTCCGCGTAGCCCGTGCCGCCCTGCGTCCAGTCGACCGCCTGCGTGTGCCAGCCGTAGGCGGCGTAGCGGGCCAGCGTGTCCTCGGTGAACGAGATGTCGGTGTCGTCCTCGATCGAGATCTTGTTCTGGTCCCAGATCACGACGAGGTTGCCGAGCTTCTGCGTGCCCGCGAGCGACGAGGCCTCGGAGGTGACGCCCTCCTGGAGGTCGCCGTCCGACGCGATGACGTAGATGTGGTGGTCGAACGGGGACTCGCCGGGGGCGGCGTCCGGGTCGAGCAGGCCGCGCTCGCGGCGGGCCGCCATGGCCATGCCGACGGAGGACGCCAGGCCCTGGCCGAGGGGCCCGGTGGTGATCTCGACGCCCGGCGTGTGGTGGACCTCGGGGTGGCCGGGGGTCTGGGAGCCCCACGTGCGCAGCGCCTCGAGGTCGGCCATCTCCATGCCGTACCCGGCGAGGAACAGCTGCAGGTACAGCGTGAGCGACGAGTGGCCCGCGGAGAGCACGAACCGGTCCCGACCCACCCAGTGCGGGTCGCTCGGGTCGTGCCGCATCGTCTTCTGGAACAGCAGGTATGCGGCCGGGGCGAGGGAGATCGCGGTGCCGGGGTGGCCGTTGCCGACCTTCTCGACGGCGTCGGCCGCCAGCGCCTTGATGGTCTTCACCGCGCGGTCGTCGAGGGTGTTCCACTCGAGCGGGGCGACGACGGGGTCGAACGCGTTCACAGATGTGCCTCTTTCCTGCCCGGAGCGAGCCCCGGGTGATTGCTGCTGCTCTGCCGGTACGGGGCGCCGGCGCGCCGGACGCCGCAACGGGGTCCTCGACGCGACGGCGGGGCACGGTGGCGAGGGGCCGACCGGGGACGGGCGGCCCGCTGTTCACCGTTGTGCAGCACCACGATAGCGCCGAGCATTCCCGGCACGCCCGTCCCGGCGGCGTTCGTCCCACCAGATGGGCGGGCCGTCGCGGCGGCCGGACATTGTCCGGGGAGGTGACGCGAGGACGGGCATTTCTCACAGCCGCGCGGCGATCGCCCGGGCCGCCGCGCCGGTGACCTCGGCGTACGATGAGGCGGCGACCGTCCCACGTCGCCCGAGCTCCCCGGACCCCCAGCCGAGAACGGACCAGCACGCGCGTGAGCACCACGAGCACCACGACGTCCCACCCGTCGACGCCGACCCGCGCGGCCGTGCGGGCCGAGCGGGAGCGTGCCGATGCCGACCGGTCGGAGCGCCGCGGTCCGACCGCGGCGCCGGGCAAGGGGTGGCGTGACCGGGTCGGCGCGTACGTCGCGCTGACGAAGCCGCGCATCATCGAGCTGCTCCTGGTCACGACGCTGCCCACGATGATCCTCGCCCAGGGCGGGCTGCCCGACCTGTGGCTGGTGGTCCTCACGCTGGTCGGCGGCACGCTCGCCGCGGCGTCGGCCAACGTCTTCAACTGCTACCTGGACCGCGACATCGACCAGGTGATGAACCGCACCAAGCGGCGCCCGCTGGCCACCGGGGAGATCACGCCGCGGGCGGCGCTCGTGTTCGCCACGGCGCTCGGCGTCGTGTCGCTGCTGTGGTTCGCGCTGCTGGTCAACGTCGCCTCCGCCTGGCTGACCTTCGCCGCGATCGCGATCTACGTCGTCGGCTACACGATGATCCTGAAGCGGCGCACGCCGCAGAACATCGTGTGGGGCGGCATCGCCGGCTGCATGCCCGTGTTCATCGGCTGGGCCGCGGTCACCGGCTCGCTCAGCTGGGCCGCCGTCGCGCTGTTCGGCGTGATCTTCTTCTGGACCCCGCCGCACTACTGGCCGCTGTCGGTGAAGTTCAAGAAGGACTACGCCAACGCCGGCGTCCCGATGCTCCCCGTGGTCGCCTCCGACCGTCGCGTCGCGATCGAGATGGTCGCGCACACGGTCGCGATGATCGTCTGCTCGCTGGCCCTCGTGCCGCTCGCCGGGATGTCGTGGTTCTACACCGTCGTCGCGGTCGCCTCGGGCGGCTGGTTCCTGTGGCTCGTCGTCGCGATGCTGCGCCGCGCCGACCACCCCGAGCGGGGCAAGCTCGGCGCGATGAAGGTCTTCCACGGCTCGATCACGTACCTCACGGTGCTGTTCATCGCCGTCGCGGTCGACGTCTTCCTGCCCTTCTGAGCCGACCCTCCGGCGCCGGCTCGCCCCGACCGGGCGCAGCCGCGGGGCATGATGGGCCGGTGCCCGACACGTCGCCCGCCCCGACCCTCTCGCCCGCGCTGACTGCCGCGCTGCAGGACTACCTGGCGCACCTCGGCGTCGAGCGCGGGCTGTCGGCCAACACCGTGGCGGCCTACCGGCGCGACCTCGATCGTTACGCCCGCCACCTGGAGGCGGCCGGACGGCCCGGCCTCGACGCCGTGGGAGAGCGCGACGTCGAGGACTACGTGCTCGTGCTGCGCCAGGGGTCGGACGGCGCGGCGCCGCTGTCGCCGTCGTCCACCGCCCGCGCCCTCGCCGCCGTGCGCGGCTGGCACCGGTTCGCGCACGCCGAGGGCGTGACCCGCGCGGACCCCGCGTCGCAGGTGCACGCCCCGAGCGCGCTGCGCCGCCTGCCGCACGCGCTCTCGATCGACGAGGTGGCCCGGCTGCTCGACGCGGCGGGCACGGGCGAGGGCGCGGTGCCGCTGCGCGACCGCGCGCTGCTGGAGCTGCTCTACTCCACGGGCGGGCGCATCAGCGAGGTGGTCGGCCTCGACGTCGACGACGTCGACGGGCTGGTCGCCGACGGCCCCGCCCACGGCGACACCCAGGCCGCCGGCTCGGTGCGGCTGCGCGGCAAGGGCGACAAGGAGCGGGTGGTGCCCGTGGGTTCCTACGCGCGCACGGCGCTCGACGCCTACCTGGTCCGGGCCCGCTCGTCCCTCGCGTCCGCCGGCCGCGGCACCCCCGCCCTGTTCCTCAACACCCGCGGCGCGCGCCTGTCGCGGCAGTCCGCGTGGTCGGTGCTGCAGGCGGCGGCGGAGCGCGCCGGGCTCACGCAGCACGTGTCGCCGCACACGCTGCGGCACTCGTTCGCGACCCACCTGCTCGCGGGCGGCGCCGACGTGCGGGTGGTGCAGGAGCTGCTGGGGCACGCGTCGGTGACGACCACGCAGATCTACACGATGGTGACCCGCGAGGCCCTGCGCGAGGTCTATGCCGCGGCGCACCCGCGGGCGCTCGGCTGACCCCCGCCGCGGCGCCGCGACCACCTCGGGAGGCGAAGGGCGGCGCGCCCGGCGTGCCGCCCGGACCCCGGCAGGCGCTGGGGTAGCGTGACGCAGGTGAGCGAGGGACTCGGGAGCGACACCATGACGCAGACGACCACGAGCGACGCCTCACCGGCCGCGGCCTCCGCGACCAGCCCCGCCCCGGTGAGTCCGGCCGGCGGGATCGAGGAGCCGCGCACCGACGTCGTCGGGCGCCCGCTGCCCGACTTCCGCGACCCGGCGCCGCTGGCGTCCCACGGGCCGGCGCGCATCGTCGCGATGTGCAACCAGAAGGGCGGCGTCGGCAAGACCACCACGACGATCAACCTGGGCGCCGCGCTGGCCGAGTACGGCCGCCGCGTGCTGCTGGTCGACTTCGACCCGCAGGGCGCCGCGTCGGTCGGGGTGGGGGTCAGCCCGCACGAGCTCGACCTGAGCGTCTACAACCTGCTCATGGAGCGCGACGTCAGCTACACGGACGTGCTGCAGCCCACGCACATCGACGGCCTCGACGTGCTGCCGGCGAACATCGACCTGTCCGCGGCGGAGGTGCAGCTCGTCGGCGAGGTGGCGCGCGAGTCCGTGCTGGCCCGGGCGCTGCGCCCGGCCCTGGACGAGTACGACGTGATCCTCGTCGACTGCCAGCCGTCGCTCGGCCTGCTGACCGTCAACGCGCTCACGGCCGCGCACGGCGTGCTCATCCCGCTCGAGTGCGAGTTCTTCGCGCTGCGCGGCGTCGCGCTGCTCGTGGAGACGATCGAGAAGGTGCGCGACCGGCTCAACCCGGCGCTCGAGATCGACGGCATCCTGCCCACGATGTACGACTCGCGCACCCTGCACTCGCGCGAGGTCGTGGCCCGCGTGCACGAGGCCTTCGGCGACACGCTGCTGCACACCGTCATCGGGCGCACCGTGAAGTTCCCCGACGCGTCCGTCGCCGCCGAGCCGATCACCAACTACGCGCCGACGCACGCCGGGGCCGCCGCGTACCGGCAGCTCGCGCGGGAGCTCGTCGCCCGTGGTGACGCTGCCTGACGTCGCCGCGGAGCCTGCCGCCGGCGGCGAGCCCGACACGCAGGTCGACGCCACGGCAGCGCGGCCCGGGTTCGAGGTGCACCTCGACAACTTCACGGGCCCGTTCGACCTGCTGCTGTCGCTCATCGCGAAGCACGAGCTCGACGTCACCGAGGTGGCGCTCGCCGCCGTGACCGACGAGTTCGTGGCGCATATCCGCGCCGCGGAGGAGGAGGCCCGAGCCGCGACCGCGCGCGGCGAGGAGCACCCGTCATGGGACCTCGGCACGGCGAGCGAGTTCCTCGTCGTCGCGGCCACCCTGCTGGACCTCAAGGCCGCGCGCCTACTGCCCGGCGTCGTCGAGGAGGACGCCGAGGACCTTGAGCTGTTGGAGGCCCGCGACCTGCTCTTCGCCCGGCTGCTGCAGTACCGCGCGTACAAGCAGATCTCCCGCGTGCTTGCTGAGCGCCTCGAGACCGAGGGGCGCCGCGTGCCGCGGTCGGTACCGCTCGAGCCCCACCTCACGGCGCTGCTGCCCGAGCTCGTCTGGACGCTGGACGGCGCGCGCCTGGCGGAGCTGGCGGCGAAGGCCCTCGAGCCCAAGCTCCCGCCCGTCGTGGGCCTGGACCACCTCCACGCCTCGACGGTGAGCGTGCGCGAGCAGGCGGAGGTGGTGGCGCGGCGGCTGCGGCGCGAGCACGTCGCGACGTTCCGCGCGCTGGTCGCCGGGGAGGAGCGGCTGGTGGCGGTGGCCCGCTTCCTCGCCCTGCTGGAGCTGTTCCGGTCCGGCCGTGTCGCGTTCGAGCAGGCGGCGGCGCTGGGCGAGCTGACCGTGCGCTGGACGGCCGGTGACGGCGGGGACGACGACGGCATCCTCGCGGCCGGGTTCGAGGAGTTCGACGGGTCCGCCGCCGAGGGCGAGGGCGGGACGGACGTGAGGGAGATCGTGGCATGACGCAGGAGGCGCGCGTGACCGAGCCGGGGACGACCGAGCCGGACCCGGCCGGTCCGGACGCGCCGGCCGAGGGAGGCGAGGCGTCGCCGGCCCCGGACGTGCCGGAGCTCGAGGTGGACGTCGACGACCTGCCGGGGGGCCTGGCGGCGGCCCTGGAGGCGGTGCTCATGGTCACGGAGGCCCCGGTGCCGGTCGAGCGCCTGGCGGCCGGCGTCGCGCGGCCCGTGCCGGAGGTGACCGCCGTCCTCGAGGACCTCGCCGCGGAGTACCGGGGCGAGACGGGCGGGCGGCCGCGCGGCTTCGAGCTGCGCGAGGGCGCCGACGGCTGGCGCGTGTACTCCGCCCGGGCGCAGGCGGACGTCGTGGGTGCCTTCGTGCTCGAGGGACAGTCGTCCCGGCTCAGCCAGGCCGCGCTCGAGACGCTCGCGGTGATCGCCTACCGGCAGCCCGTGACCCGCGGACAGGTGTCGGCGGTGCGCGGGGTGAGCGTGGACGGGGTGGTGCGGACCCTGCTCGCGCGAGGGCTGATCGCCGAGACCGGCCAGGACCCGATGACCGGGGCGGTGCTGTTCGGCACCACGGGCGAGTTCCTCGACCGGATGGGCTGGACGTCGCTCGACGCGCTGCCGCCGCTCGCGCCGCACCTCCCGGACGTCGAGGAGGCGATCGGTCTGGACCCGTCCTCGGCCCTCCTGCGGGGGCGGGCGGAGGACGGGCCCCTCGGTCCGACGGAGTGACGGGGGAGCGGCGGACGCGCCGCCGGCCTCAGGCGACGGTGGCGTCGACCGTGACGTCGACGTTCCCGCGCGTGGCGTTCGAGTAGGGGCACACCTGGTGCGCGGCCCGGACGAGCGCGTCGGCGGTGGCCTGGTCGACGCCGCTCATCTCGGCGTGCAGCGCCACGGCGAGGCCGAAGCCGCCCTCGTCGGTCGGGAGGAGCGAGACCTCGGCGACGACCGCGGAGTCCCCGACGGTGGCCTTCTCGCGGCGCGCGACGAGCTTGAGCGCGGAGTGGAAGCACGCGGCGTACCCGGCGGCGAAGAGCTGCTCCGGGTTGGTGGCGCCGCCCGCGCCGCCCATCTCCTTGGGGATCGCGAGGTCGACGTCGAGCACGCCGTCGTCGGTCCGGGAGCGCCCGTCCCGCCCCTCGCCGGTGGCCGTGGCGACCGCGGTGTAGATCGCGCTCATGGTGCATCCTCCTATGTAGGGGTACTAGTTCGTCTACTAGACCACGCGGCGATCGTCGCCGCAAGCAGCGGCCACTGTCGGGCGCGCGGACGTGAGAGGTTGGGGCGATGGGAACCAGGACGGCGGCGGCCGCGCCCGCCGGCCCCAGGCCGACGGGCCGCGGGCAGGTGCGCGCACGGATCCTCGACGCGGGGAGCCGGTTGTTCTACGCGGACGGGATCCGCGCGGTGAGCGCGGACAAGGTCATCGCCGCGGCCGGGGTGTCGAAGGTCACCTTCTACCGGCACTTCCCGGCCAAGGACGACCTCGTCGTCGCCTACCTCGAGGCGATCGCCGACGGCGAGCGCGAGCAGCTCGCGCGGCTCCGGGCCGACCACGCCGACGACTCCGGTGGCACGCTCGCGGCGCTGGCCGAGGTGCTCGGCACCGTGGCGCGCGGCCCGCAGTTCCGCGGCTGCGCGTTCGTCAACGCCGGTGCGGAGTACGCGGACCCGGCGCACCCGGTGCGCCGCGCCGTGGCCGGCCACCGCGCCTGGTACGCGGGCTTCTTCGCCGACGTCGCCAGGGATGCGGGGGCCGACGACCCGCGGGCGGTCGCGGCGGAGCTGATGATGCTGCGCGACGGGGCGATGGTGTGCGGCGACGTCGAGGACGCGTCCGCCGTGGCGCCGCGGCTGGCCTCCGCGTTCGCGGCCGTCCTGGCCGCGCACCGGGGCACGGCCGGTGGCCCGGACGCGCCTCCGTCGGGCGCGCCCCGCCCGACCTGAGAGAATCGGGCACCATGAGCACCGAACGCCGCGGCGGGAGCCGCCGCACCAGCCGTCCGCAGGGCCCCTCCGCACAGCGGAACCCGCGCCCCCGCGGCACCGCCGCCCGCCGCCCCGCCCCTCGCTCCGCGGAGCCGGACCACGACGTGCACGTCGCCGACGGCGTCCGGCTGCAGAAGGTGCTGGCGCAGGCCGGCCTCGGCTCGCGCCGCAAGTGCGAGGAGCTCATCGCCGAGGGCCACGTCGAGGTGGACGGCGTCCTGGTGACAGAGCTCGGCGTGCGCGTCGACCCCGCGAAGGCTGTCGTGCACGTGGACGGGATGCGGGTGCAGCTCGACGCGACGAAGGTGACGATCGCGCTCAACAAGCCGCTCGGCGTGGTGTCGACGATGAGCGACCCGGAGGGCCGCCCGACGCTCGCGGACCTCGTCAAGGACCGCCCCGAGCGCCTGTTCCACGTGGGCCGCCTCGACGCCGACAGCGAGGGCCTGCTGCTGCTCACCAACGACGGCGAGCTCGCGAACCGCCTCGCGCACCCACGCTACGAGATCCGCAAGACCTACCTGGTCACCGTGACGGGCGGCGAGTTCTACCCGCGCCACGCCAAGCAGCTGACCGAGGGCGTGGAGCTCGAGGACGGCGTCGCCCGCGCCGACAAGGTGCGCGTGGTCGACGCCGTGCCCGGCGAGACGATGCTCGAGGTGGTGCTGCACGAGGGCCGCAACCGCATCGTGCGCCGCATGCTCGACGCCGTCGGCTTCCCGGTCACGCGCCTGGTCCGCACCCGGATCGGCCCGATCGCCCTGGGCGACCTGCGGGTCGGGCGCTCGCGGGTGCTCGGCCGCACCGAGCTCGGCACGCTCATGCGCGACGTCGACATGTGACGTCCGGCCAGGCGACCGGACCGACCCGCCGTCCCGAACCCGTCCCCTCCGACTCCAGCAGGCACCGCGCGGCCGCGCCGCGCGACAACAGAAGGTGAGCTCACACGTGGTCGTCATCGCCGTCGACGGTCCCTCCGGGTCCGGCAAGTCCAGCGTCTCGAAGGCGGTGGCGGCCCGGCTGGGGCTCGCCTACCTCGACACGGGCGCGATGTACCGGGCCGCGACGCTGTGGTGCGTCGACGGCGGCACGGACCTCGCCGACCAGGCGGCCGTGGCAGACGCCGTCCGCGCCATGCCGCTGGAGATGGGCGTCGACCCGGCCGCGCCCACGGTGCACCTGGACGGTCGCGACGTCGCCGAGGCCATCCGCACCACCGAGGTGTCCACCGCGGTGTCGCAGGTCGCCACCAACCTGGAGGTCCGCGCGGAGCTGCGCCGCCGGCAGCGCGTCGTCATCGAGGCGGAGAACGCCGCCGGCGGCTTCTCCGGTGGCAAGGGCCTCGTCGCCGAGGGGCGCGACATCACCACCGTCGTCGCCCCGGACGCGGACGCCCGCGTGCTGCTCACCGCGAGCGAGGAGGCCCGGCTGCGCCGGAGGTCCCTCGAGGTGCACGGCGCCGCCGACGCGTCGGCCGTGGAGGCGACGCGCGACCAGGTGCTGCGCCGCGACCGCGACGACTCGACGGTGAGCCAGTTCCAGGTCGCCGCCGACGGCGTCGTCACCGTCGACTCGTCCGACCTCGACTTCGAGCAGACCGTCGAGGCCGTCCTCGCGGTCGTCGCCCAGGTCACCGCCTGACCACGTCAGGCCGGGCCCGGCCCCCGTCGCACCGCGGTGACGGGGGTCTCGTTCGTGACACGCCGCTGGTCCTGGGAGAATGGTCGTCATGACCTCTCCCGCCGACGGCTCCGTGCCCGCTGCCGAGCCCACCGACGACCCCACCGCAGAGCCCGTGCCCGAGGCGGCTGCGGCTCCCGCGGAGGAGCCGACCCTCGACGCCGTGGCGGAGGTCCTCGAGTCCGACGGCGACGACGTGGCGCGCGAGCGCGCGCTGCGCGTCGGGCTGGAGGACTTCGACCTCGACGAGGCCGACCGCGCGCTGCTGGACGCCGAGTGGGACGACGAGGGCTACGGCCAGGGCGAGGCGCCGCTGCCCGTGCTCGCCGTCGTCGGCCGCCCGAACGTCGGCAAGTCGACCCTCGTCAACCGCATCCTCGGCCGCCGCGAGGCCGTCGTCGAGGACACCCCGGGCGTCACGCGTGACCGCGTGAGCTACCCCGGTGAGTGGGCCGGGCGCGAGTTCACCCTGGTGGACACCGGCGGCTGGGAGGTCGACGTCGCGGGCATCGAGTCGAAGGTCGCCGAGCAGGCGGAGGTCGCGGTCGAGCTGGCCGACGCCGTGGTCTTCGTGGTCGACGCCACCGTGGGCGCCACGTCCACGGACGAGCGCGTGGTCGAGCTGCTGCGGCGCTCGGGCAAGCCCGTGATCCTCGCCGCCAACAAGGTGGACGGCCCGTCCGGCGAGGCCGACGCCGCGTACCTGTGGGCGCTCGGCCTGGGGGAGCCGCACCCGGTCTCCGCGCTGCACGGGCGCGGCACCGGCGACCTGCTCGACGCCGCGATGAAGGTGCTGCCCGAGGTCTCCGAGCACGGCGAGCTGCGGCCCGCCGGCCCGCGCCGCGTCGCGCTCGTCGGGCGCCCGAACGTCGGCAAGTCGTCGCTGCTGAACAAGATCGCCGGCGCCGACCGCGTCGTCGTCGACGAGGTCGCGGGCACCACCCGCGACCCGGTCGACGAGCTCGTCGAGATCAAGGGCGTGCCCTACTGGTTCGTCGACACGGCGGGCATCCGTCGTCGCGTGCACCAGACGCGCGGCGCCGACTTCTACGCCTCCCTGCGCACCCAGGCGGCCATCGAGAAGGCCGAGGTGGCGGTGGTGCTCGTGGACGCCTCGGAGCCGATGACGGAGCAGGACACGCGCGTCATCTCGCAGGCCGTGGACGCCGGGCGCGCCCTCGTCATCGCCTACAACAAGTGGGACCTCATGGACGAGGACCGCCGCCCGTACCTCGAGCGCGAGATCGAGAAGGACCTGGTCCAGGTGCAGTGGGCGCCGCGCGTCAACGTCTCGGCCCGCACGGGCTGGCACACCGACCGGCTCACGCGCGCCCTCGAGACGTCGCTCGAGTCGTGGGACATGCGCATCCCCACGGGCCGGCTCAACGCCTTCCTCGGCGAGCTCGTGGCCGCGCACCCGCACCCGCTGCGCGGCGGCAAGCAGCCGCGCATCCTGTTCGGCACGCAGGCGTCCACGCGGCCGCCGCGGTTCGTCATCTTCGCCACGGGGTTCATCGAGGCCGGGTACCGCCGGTTCATCGAGCGCCGCCTGCGCGAGACCTTCGGCTTCGAGGGCTCGCCGATCGAGATCAGCGTGCGGGTGCGGGAGAAGCGCCGCCGGTGAGTACCCGATGAGCCGCCGATGAGCCCCGCACCGCTCGCCCGGAGGGGTCGCCTGCTGCGCCTGGGCGCGGCGCGCGACACCTCCGCCGTCCGCCACCTGGTGACGTTCCTCGTGGTCACGGTGGCGACGGTGCTGGTGACGCGGTTCCTCCTCGCGGCCTCGGGGTACCCGCAGGTCGGCGGCGGCGGGCTGCACGTCGCGCACGTGCTCTGGGGCGGGCTCGGCATGGCGCTCGCCGTGATCGTGCTGCTGTCGTGGGTCGGCCCGGCCCTGCGGTCGCTGGGTGCCGTGCTCGGCGGGATCGGCTTCGGCCTGTTCGTCGACGAGATCGGCAAGTTCGTCACCTCCGACAACGACTACTTCTACGCGCCGACGGCGGCGCTCATCTACGCGGTCGTCGTGGTGCTCGTGCTCCTCGTCGAGGCGCTGCACGGGCGGCGCGCGCACCACCCGGCGGAGTACCTCGCCGTGGCGACGGACCGCGCCGTCGCGGGCGTCGCGGGCGGGTTCACCGACGCGGAGCGCGAGGAAGCGCGGGCCCTCGTGGCGCGCGGGCGCGGCGAGCCGGGCGTGGACGAGGTGGCGGCGCTCGTGGAGGCAGTGGCCCGCGACGACGTGACCGTGCCCGACCCGGTGCGTGCGCTCGTGCGGCGGGCGTCCGCGTGGTTCGCGGACGCGATGGAGCACCGGTGGGCGGCCACGGTCGTCACCGTCGCCGTGCTGGCCACCGCGGGCGGGTCGGCGGTCGTCGGGCTGCGCGTCCTGGTCGGGGCCGTCGACGTGCCGGCCTGGGTGGGGGCCGGGATCCTCGTGGCTGCCGCCGCGACGGTGGCGTGCGTCGTGCGGGGGATCGTCGTGGGGCCGGGCGACCACCGCGCGGGGGCGGTATGGGTGCGCCGCGGCGTGCTCGTCAGCCTGCTCGTCACGCAGCTCCTCGCGTTCCGCGCCGTGCAGTGGGTGGCGGTCGCCGGGCTGGTGGTGGACCTGCTGATGCTCGCCGCGCTCGGGGTCGCCCTCGGGCGGGACGACGAGCGGCGCACCTCCCGGCCCCAGGGCCGCAAGGCCGCCGACCGCCGTCGCGGGCAGGGTCGGGACGATCTAGTGTCGGAGCGGTGATCACGCGCGACGAGCTGGACCGGCGCTCCGGTGCCGCCGACGGCGGCGAGGACCGGCGGCTCCCCCTGCTGACCCTCGCGGAGTTCTTCGACGACAACGCCGACGAGGAGTCGCTCGCCCCGAACCAGTGGGGCGACGGGCGTCCGGCGCTCGCGGAGATCCGACGGCGCCTCGAGCGCCTCGCGGCCTGGGAGGGCGTCGCCTGGGTGCGGGTCGAGCTGCACGAGGAGTCGGTCGAGGACGACGCGGACTGGATCGCCGCCGAAGCGGTCGCCGTGTGCACGACGCTCGTGCCCGAGGAGGTCGAGGAGCTCGTCGGCGCGGACGAGCTCCAGGCCGACGGCGTGGTCGTGGGGTACGTCTACCCCGACGACTGGTTCACCGACGTGCCGGACGTGCCCGCCGGTCACCGCGTGCTGTCGCTCGTGTGGGACTGACCGACCGACGCTGCCGTCGTTCCGTGAGACGTGCGCCACTGGGGCTTGCCACGGGCGCATGCGGCGTGACACGGTCGGCGATGACGAGCGAGAAGCTCGCGTGCTCTGGGGTCGGTGAAATTCCGAGCCGGCGGTGATAGTCCGCGACCCGGTCACATCCTGTGACCGGTTGACCAGGTGGAACTCCTGGACCGACGGTCAAAGTCCGGATGGGAAGCGCACGCGACGGCTCCCCGTCCGGTCCGTACCCGGCCCCGCGTGGGCCGTGCCGCCCGTCGTGGCGGCGCTCGCGACCGGCCGGCGCGAGCACGTCCGACCCCGCCTTCCTGCACCCCCGGGGTCCGCGACCGGACGACAGGGGCAGGAAGATGACGCAGCCCGCCGGAACCCCGGCGACGGGTGCCACCACGGCCGAGAGCGCCGCGATGCAGCGCGCGCTGGAGCTCGCCGCCCAGGTCCCCGCCCGCGGACCCAACCCGCGCGTGGGGTGCGTCCTCCTGTACCCCGACGGCGCGGCGATCGCCGAGGGCTTCCACCGCGGGGCCGGAACGCCGCACGCGGAGGTCGAGGCGCTGCGGCGCGCCGTCGAGTCGCGGGGCCCCGGAGCCGCCCAGGGCGCGACCGCCGTCGTCACCCTCGAGCCCTGCAACCACCACGGCCGCACCGGCCCGTGCGTCGACGCCCTGCTGGAGGCGGGCGTGGCGCGGGTCGTGCACGCCCAGCACGACCCGAACCCGGCCGCGTCGGGCGGCGCCGCCCGCCTGCGCGCCAGCGGCGTCGACGTCGTCGGCGGCGTGCTGGCCGACGAGGCCCGCGCGCTCAACGCGACGTGGACCCGGGCGCTCGAGCTCGGGCGCCCCGTGGTGACGTGGAAGCTCGCGAGCACCCTCGACGGCCGGGCCGCGGCCGCGGACGGCACCTCGCGGTGGATCACCGGGCGCGCCGCCCGGCACGACGTGCACCGCCTGCGCGCCGGGGTGGACGCCGTCGTGATCGGCACCGGCACCGCCCTCGCCGACGACCCCGACCTCACCGTGCGGCACGCGCCCCTGACGGGCCAGCAGCCGGAGCGGGTCGTCGTCGGCCTGCGCGACCTGCCCGGGTCGTCCCACCTGGCGCGGGCCGCGGCCGCGGGCGAGGCCGTGATCCACCTGCGCACCCACGACCCGCACGAGGTGCTGGACCTGCTCTGGTACCGCGAGCACCGGCACGTGCTGCTCGAGGGCGGGCCCGCCCTCGCCGCCGCCTTCTGGCGCGCCGGCCTCGTCGACGACGTCGTGGCGTACGTCGCGCCGGTGCTGCTCGGGGTCGGGGCGTCCGCCGTGGCGGACCTCGGCATCGGCACCATCGCCGACGCCGCACGCCTCGACCTCCTCGACGTCGTGGTCCTGCAGCGGGACCCGGCCGACCCCACCGACACCCCCACCGTGCGGCTCACCCTGCGGCCGCGGAAGGAGAGCTGAGCCATGTTCACCGGCATCGTGGAGGAGCTCGGCACCGTCGTGGCCGTGCGTGAGCACGCCGACGGGGCGCGCCTGACCGTCGCGGCCGACGCCGTGCTGGACGGCACCCGGCTGGGCGACTCGATCGCCGTCGACGGCTGCTGCCTGACCGTCGCGTCGATCCGGGACGACGAGGGTCGCCCCGCCTGGACCGCCGACCTCATGGCGGAGACCCTCGAGCGCACCAGCCTGGGCGCGCGGGACCCCGGCGACCGGGTGAACCTCGAGCGGGCGCTCGCGGCCGGCGGGCGGCTCGGCGGGCACGTCGTGCAGGGGCACGTCGACGGCGTCGGCACGGTGCTCTCGCGCACCGAGGGCACGCAGTGGGAGGTCGTCGAGATCGCGCTGCCGGCCGGCCTCGCGCGCTACGTCGTCGCGCAGGGCTCGATCGCGGTCGACGGCGTGAGCCTCACCGTGGTGCACGCCGGGGACGCGTCGTTCACGGTGAGCCTCATCCCGGAGACGCGGGCCCGCACGACGCTCGGCCGGCGCGCCGTGGGGGAGCGGGTCAACCTCGAGGTCGACGTGCTGAGCAAGTACGTGGAGCGCCACCTCGCGCACGGGCTGCTCGGGACGGGGGCGACGCGATGACCGCCTCGACGAGCACGACGGCGACCGCGCCCACGCCCACGCCGGCGAGCGCCGTCACGAGCACGGCGGTCGAGCGCGTCGCTCGGGCGATCGCCGACGTCGCCGCCGGACGGCCGGTCGTCGTCGCCGACGACGCCGACCGCGAGAACGAGGGCGACCTGATCCTCGCTGCCGACGCCGCCACCCCCGAGCTGATGGGCTTCCTGGTGCGGCACACGAGCGGACTCGTGTGCGTGGGCGTGGCGGGCGAGACGCTCGACCGCCTCGGGCTGCCGCTCATGGTCGAGACCAACCAGGACGCCTTCCGCACCGCGTACACGGTGACGGTGGACGCCGCCGAGGGCGTGACGACGGGCATCTCCGGCGCCGACCGGGCCCGCACCGCGCGGCTGCTCGCCGATCCGGCGAGCGCGCCCGTCGACCTCACCCGGCCGGGGCACGTGCTGCCCCTGCGCGCGCGGCCCGGCGGGGTGCTGGAGCGGCGCGGGCACACCGAGTCCGCCGTCGACCTCGCGCGGCTCGCCGGCCGCGGCGAGGCAGGGGTGCTCGCCGAGCTCGTGCACGACGACGGCACGATGATGCGGCTGCCCGCGCTGCGGGAGTTCGCGGCCGAGCATGGCCTCGCCCTGATCAGCGTGGCCGACCTCGTCGCGTACCGGCGGGCCACCGAGGTGCTCGTCGAGCGGGTCGCCGTCACCACCCTGCCCACGCGGCACGGCGAGCTGACCGCCGTCGCGTACCGGGACGCCCGCACCGGGGACGAGCACGTCGCTCTGGTGGCCGGGCCCCTGGACGACCTCGCGGACCCCGCCAGAGGCCCCGTGCTGACGCGGGTGCACTCCGAGTGCCTCACCGGTGACGCGTTCGGGAGCCTGCGCTGCGACTGCGGCCCGCAGCTCGACGAGTCCCTGCGCCGGGTCGTCGCCGAGGGCCGCGGCGTCGTGGTGTACCTGCGCGGGCACGAGGGCCGGGGGATCGGCCTGGCGGCCAAGCTCGCCGCGTACGCGCTGCAGGACGCCGGCCGCGACACCGTGGACGCCAACCTCGACCAGGGGCTGCCCGCCGACGCCCGCGACTACACGCCCGCCGCCCACGTGCTGCGCGACCTCGGCGTCGCGCAGGTGCGGCTGCTGACCAACAACCCGGCCAAGGTGCACGGCCTGGCCGGCGGGGGAGTGGACGTCGCCGAGCGACTGCCGCTCGCCCTGCCCGCCCACCCCCGCACGCTCGGCTACCTGCGCACCAAGCGCGACCGGATGGGCCACGACCTGCCGCACCTGGGCGGCGCGCCGCAACGCTCCGACCCCACGACCGGCGCCACCACCGAACCCACCACCGACACCGAGCACGACGACGGAGGAACGATGACCCACCAGCCGCTGACCGCTACCGCCGGGGCCGCACGATGAGCGGGGCCGGGGCGCCGGCGACCGCGCCCGTCGACTGCTCGGACCTGCGCGTCGCCGTCGTCGCCGCGAGCTGGCACCAGGCCGTCATGGACGGGCTGCTGGACGGCGCCCTGCGAGCCTGCGCCGACCACGGCGTCGTCGCGCCGCGGGTCGTGCGCGTGCCCGGGTCGTTCGAGCTGCCCGTCGCCGCGCAGGCGCTCGCGGCCGCCGGGTACGACGCCGTCGTCGCGCTGGGCGTCGTCATCCGGGGCGGCACGCCGCACTTCGACTACGTGTGCGCCGCCGCGACCGACGGGCTGAACCGCGTGGCCCTCGACCACACCGTCCCCGTCGGCTTCGGCCTCCTGACGTGCGACGACGAGCAGCAGGCCCTGGACCGTGCCGGGCTGGAGGGCTCGCACGAGGACAAGGGCTACGAGGCCGCGGCCGCCGCGCTCGCCACGGCGCGCGTGCTCGGGGACGTCCGCGGGGAGCGTGCCGACGCGGCGCTCGCCGATGCAGGAGCAGTGTCCGACCTGGGGTAGTATTTCGGTCGGCCCTTCGGGGTGACACTCGTGTCACAAGAGGGGCCGACGGGCTGTGGCGCAGCTTGGTAGCGCACCTGACTGGGGGTCAGGGGGTCGCAGGTTCAAATCCTGTCAGCCCGACCGTCGATCGAGAGGCTCGGACCGGACACCGGTCCGAGCCTCTCCTCGTTCGAGGGCGTGCACGCGCCTTCGGGCTGTCGGTGGTGCACCCTACGGTTCCCGGATGGGGCGCGCACCGGCCTACACCGATGAGCAGCTTGTGGATGCCGTCGGCGCGTCGCGCTCCTGGCGAGGTGTATTGCGCCTGCTCGGCCTCTCGGGGACGTCCGCAGGGGCGATGAGGTCGGTACGAGCACATGCCGATCGGCTCGGCGTCGGGTATGGCCACTTCACAGGACAGCGCCGTTGGACCGAGGAAGGACTGCGAGAGGCGGTCGCGGCCGGGACCAGCTGGTCCGACGTGGTCGGCGCGCTGGGGCTTCGCGGCGGTTCGAGCATGGCGACCATCAGGGGTCACGCGGCGCGGCTCGAGCTCGACACCGCGCACCTGACCGTCCTGCCAGGTATGGCCGGGGAGCAGGGGCCGCGGCCGGACGTAGCCCACCTCGACCGAGCGGGTTCGCTGCTCGCGGCAGCATGGTTCGCGCTGTGCGGGCATGGCGTCTCGTGGCCTCTGGAGCCGAGCCGTACGACCTGCTCGTCGCCACGGATTCGGGGATCCGTCGGGTGCAGGTCAAGACGACGACGGTGCGGGTTGGCGAGACCTGGAAGGTCTACCTGTCCACTGCACGGGGCGAGCGGAAGACCTACGCCCCAGACGAGATCGACGAGTTCTTCGTCATCGACGGTGATCTCGCCTACTACAGGATACCGGTCGCAACGGTCGGTGGACTCCACGCGATCCACCTCGGTGCGTACGCTCAGTTCCGCCAGCCGCAGGCCATGAACGGAGTCCCCGAGGGCGACCAGGCCACGGACGAAGGTCCCGTCAGCGCCGCCACACGAAGAGGGACCGGCCGATGAATCCCCGTGCGGCGGCGCATGCCGGCGGCGGCCGCGGTCCAGGCGGTGAGCTCGGACGTCGCCGGGTTGATGCGGAACCGCGCAGCGGCGACGTCAAGGGACGTCGATCTGTCAGCGATGTGGCCGCCCGTTGCTCCTGCCACGTCTTCTCGCCGTGACCGGGACGACGGGGCGCCAGCGTCTTGGATCGCGGCGCGCAGCACGCGCCGCGTCCCGGCGAGGATCAGTGCCGGGGCGGCAGCAGCCCGATGGCGAGCAGGATCGCGCCGGTGGTCAGGTCGGCCGAGGCCTCGGTCACGGTAGCCTCGGGCGTCGATTCGACGGCGGCCGTCGCCGCGACAGTGACCATGATGCTCACCCTGAGCGCCCCGCCGAGCTGGTGGGCGACGTTCCCCAGGTCGGACGCGCCCGAGTCCCGCGGCCGGACAGCCGCAAAGCTGGCAGCGGTCAGCGGTGCGAACCCGATTTCCCGCCCGGCACCGAGGAGCAGCATCGGCGCCGCGACGGCGGTCCAATAGTCGCTGGCGCCGGAGATGCGGCTGAGCCACGCCATCCCGACCAAGGTGACGGCGAGCCCGGTCGTGACCAGCGCGGCGTTGCCGAATCGCGCGGTGAGGCGAGGGACGGTGAACGCGAAGGCGAGCTGCGGCAACGCCATCGGGAGAAAGACGACGTCCGGCTGCAGGGGGAGAAGCCCAGCGTGACCTGCATCTACTGGCTGATGAAGAAGAGGTAGCCGAACATCGCCGGCGAACGTCAGCAACCTGCCCGTCGACGATGAGCTGGACGGCGACAAGCAGGCCACCGACCCGGACATCCACGACGTCGCCGATCGGGCTGTCACGCGCGAGGAGCAGAAGCGCACCTCCGGCGGGCGCTAGCCTGCCGCCGCCTGGCTCCGTTGGGGCTCACGAAGAAGGGGCGCCGATGAGCGGGGAGCGAGAGCCGAGATCCATCGAGAGATTCGCGGACTGGGCTCGCGACTTCCGCTTGTACTCGTCTGCCTTGATGGGCCCGTTCGCGATCTGGTTGGCCCTGCCCATGGATGCCAGCCCCAAGTTCTTCGCGTTCGTGCTGGCGTGCGTGGCGCCACCGACCTTCGTCGCGATGTGGTCCCCTCGCAGAGAAATGGCGCCTCAACCCCAAGCGCGACGGACGGAACAGTGCGGGTGCTTGGCGCGGAGTGCTGGTGGTTCTCGTGCTCTATGGAGCAGCAGTGCTCGCCTACGCGTTCTGGGGTGTCGTCGCTGGCGTCATCGGCGCCTGTGCGTACTACGTGGCGATGTGGTTCCCGGCTCGGCAGGTCGCAACCCTGGTGAAGGCGACGCGCGAGCGGAGGGCATCCATGGCGTCGCCCCACGACGAACGCCCCGACCCTCGTGATGAGGGTCGGGGCGTTCGCGGCACTGGGGAACAGTCCCACCAGAGGCGGTAGGCCTTCTCGCCCGGGCGGCCGTCCGCCGCCCGGAGCCGAGACCCTCGGAGGGTCACGGCTCGGGCGGCGAACCGTCGGGCGCCCCCGCGTCAGGACCCGGCGCAGCCGAGCCGGGCGTCCCCCCACGCCGCGTGGTCGTTGTTCTTGCCGTCGCCGCCGTCGCCGACCTGCAGCGTCAGCACCTCGACGCCGCTGACGTCCACCTCGATGGGCTCGGGCGGCGTCTGGACGGTCGCCGGTGCGGCGTCCGAGCCGACCGTGGCCAGCGGCACGCCGTCGCCGACGACCGTGAACGTCACGCTGCCTTCCTCCGGGTGGTCGCCACCCGGCTCGATCCCGGGCGTCGCGGTGAACACGGTGCACTGCCCGCCCAGCCGCAGCGTGACCTCGGCCGGGGCGTGCGAGACGATCCCGCGGTCGAACGTCTGCGTGCCGACCTCGATGGGTCCACCGTTCAGGTCGACGTCCCGGGTGACGTCGCCGTAGCCCGTCGTGGCCTCGAGGAACGGCAGGTCGGAGACCCAGGCGTCGCCCTGCGGCGCCGGCGGCAGGACGTCGAGCCGCGCGGCGTCGCCCGAGCGGATCGTCCGGCCGTCGCGCGTGGTGTAGGTGCCGACGACCGACAGGTCGACGGCGCCGACCGGCCCGTCTCGGCCGACCCGCACGGTCCAGGTCCCGGTGACCGTCCTGCCGTCCGCGAGCCGGCCCCGCGTCACGGGCTCACCGGAGACGAGCTTCCACGACCGCGGCAGCTCGACGTCGAGCGTCAGGTCGCGCACCGGGCCGCCCTGGCGCACGGCGAAGATTCCCTGGACCGTCACCCGGTCGTCCGCCTCGACGGTGCTCGCGTCGGCGTCGACCAGCACCTGGGTCCGCGGGGTCGCGGGCACGGCCTGGTAGCACGAGTCGCGACCCGCCGTGGCCCGGCAGGCCATGAGGACGAACCCGCCCGCCCGGGCCGTCGGCACGGTCAGGACGTCGGTGGACGTGCGGGTCGTGACCTGCTCGACGAGCGACCCGCCGTCGTCGGTGATCTGGTGCACGAGCCACGAGCCCTTGCCCAGCATCGTCAGCGGCACGTCGACGCTCGCCGGGGCGCCGGAGGTGATCCCGCCGACGAACCAGCTCCCGCCCGCCCGGCGCGCGATCACCGCGGCGGACCCGGGTTCGCCGGCGACGAAGCGCGTCTCGTCCCACACGGTCGGCACCTGCTGGAGGAAGGTCTGGGCCACGGGCTCGGCCGCGTACCCCTCGGGACTGTCGACCACGTGCTGCAGCCCCGACTCGTAGACCACGGGCAGGGCCAGCTCGTGCGCCTTCGACGTCCGCGAGATCTTGGAGAACATGGCGGGCGTGTAGTCCATCGACCCCACGACGTTGCGGGTGAACGGCAGGATCGTGTTGTTGACCGGCCACGCCTCGTCCTTGTACTGCTCCTCGCCCCGCACCCCCTCGTACGTCATGACGTGCGGCCACGTGCGCTGCAGGCCCTTGGGGATCGTCGAGCCGTGGAAGTTCACGAGGAGGTGCCGCTCGGCGGTCTCGGCCAGGACGTCGTCGTACCACCGGAACGTCTGCTGGCTGTCGGAGTCCATGAAGTCGACCTTGATGCCCTTGACGCCCCAGTCCTGGAGCTTGTCGAACCACTCGTCCCGCTGCGCCCGCGTCTGGAGCCGGTCGGAGTGGAACCATGCGAGGATCTCGACGTCGCGGGCCTGGGCGTATCGGACGAGCTCCGGCACCCAGGACCCCTGCCAGCCCTCGTCGATCAGCGAGTACTTCCACCCGTTGCGCGCGGCGAGGTCGACGAACCGCTTCTGGAACGCGAGGTCGCCCTGGGCGGTCGTCGAGCCGCCCGTGATCCACGACCAGGCCGCCATGCCCGGCTCGATCCACGACGTGTCGTCGATCCGGCTCGGGCCCGCCAGGTCGTCCACCAGCGTGGACTCGACCATGTCGCCGGCCGAGCCGGTGACGGCGACGCGCCACGGGGTGCGCAGCGCGCCCGCGGCCGCGACGGGGTCGCCCTCGTACAGCTCGAGGCCGTACTCGGGCGATCCAGCGGCCGCGTGCGTGAGGTGGGACCCGGCGTACGTGCCGGTGACGTCGGACTCCGTGAGCAGCACGTAGTCGTCGCCGTGCCGGAAGGTCGCGGGGAACCCGAAGGACCCGGCCTCGGCGCCGCCCGCCGTCGTCGTGACGTGCGCGTTCTCGTACTGCGGCGCGTACGGCTGGAGCCAGGCGTCCGCCTCGGCGGGCAGCGCGAAGCGCGCCGGCTCGGAGAGCACCTGGTACTGGTCGCCGAGCGAGCGGGGGAGCTCGTACCGGAACGCGACGCCGTCGTCGGCCACCCGGATCACGACGTCGAACCGTCCGTCGGCGTTCGCCACGCGCAGCCGGAGCTCGTCCTGCCGGACGGAGCGCTCCCGCTGCTTGCCCGTCGTCATCGTGTAGCTCTCCCGGACGACGTCGCGCTCGGCCGCCACGACGTCGAGCCCGGCCGACAGGTCGGCGACGTCCGTCACCACCCCGAGCGACGCCACGGACAGGACCTGCCGGCCGTCCCGGCGCACGGCGAGGTCGAGCGCCCCGTCGACGAGCGTCACCTCCGCGGCGACCGTGCCCGACGGCGAGTCGACCCGCCAGCGCGACGCGTCGGTGCTTCCTTCCGCCGCGACCCCGGGTCCGGCCGCTACGGCGCCCAGCGCGACGGCGACCGCCGTCGCCGGTGCGGTCAGAGCCCGTGGTCCTCGATGCCTCTTGCGCGGTGCCGGGCGGTCGGTCATCGCCCCTCCTCGTCGTCGAGTCGTGCGGTTCGTCGTCGAACCGGCGCCGCGAGTCTAGGCAGCGAGAGACTATTTCGCAATGAATATAATCGAAAACGATACAGCAGGTGCCGGAGCATGCAGCCCGCGGCCTGGGGCACCTGCCCAGGCCGCGAGCTGATCCGGCGTCGTCAGGAGTCCTTGACGGGCAGCTGGAGGTAGGAGGCGCGCTCGCCGCCGGTGTGGACGACGTGGCGTCCCTCGTTGACGGCGGAGGTGTACTCGCGGTTGCCGGGCATCATCGTGCCGAGCAGGCTGCGCCCGCTGACGACGAGGCGGAGCTGCTCGCCCGGGCGGAACGCGAGGCCGACGGGCAGCAGGTCGATCTCGACGTCGACGACCTCGCCTTCCGACAGCTTCTCGACGCGGTCGAAGGTGTGGGCGGGGACGTCGTCGGTGGACAGGGTCTCGTCGAGGTGGCGCATCGAGACGCGCAGGCGGCCGTCGGAGCCCTTGTAGCGCAGGATCGAGGCGCCGCGTTCGGTGACGTCCTGGACGATCGCGCCGTGGTTGAGCACGGTGAACTCCTGCAGCGGGGTGCCCTGCGCGTCGAGCTTCTGGACGAGGACGAACAGGTCCATGTCGTCGGAGCCCTGCGCCTCGACGAAGAGGTGCGCCTTCGGGTAGCCGACCAGGGTGGTCTCGGTCTCGAAGCGCGTGACGAACGAGACCACGTCGGGGTTGCCGGCGACGTCGTAGCCCGCGCTCGCCTCGGCGTCGGGCGCCGTCGTGGCCAAGGTGCGGGAGCGGGCGTCGAGGTAGAACCTGATCGGCGTGACGTCGGCCGGCGGGAACTGGTCGGCGGGGACGTTCGCGCGGTCGCCGCCGGTGAGATCGAGCACGGAGTAGCGCACGCGCGGCGTGGTCTCCCAGCCGTTGTCCGCACCCTTGAGGACGTGGTCGAAGAACCGGCGCAGGTCCTCGACGTTGGCCTCGTCGTAGTAGTCGGGCCACTCCTGGCTGTGGTGGATGCGCAGCCACTTCTGCTCCGAGGCCATGCGTCGCCAGGCGCGGAAGGTGCCCTGGGTGTGCAGGGTGTTGGAGTAGCTGGCGACCACGTAGGCGGGGACGGTGATCTGGTCGAAGGCCGGGATCTTGTCCTCCCACAGCTCGTCCATCAGAGGGTGCTGCTCGGCCTCGGTGAGGATGTCCTCGCGGCGGCCGCGACCCCAGTAGCTGTTCTCCTGGAACTGGCGAGCGAACCCGGTATCGGGCATGCCGCCGCGCATGACGAGGTCGCGGTAGACGTCGCTGACGCCCTCCCACGGGTTGATCGCGGCCAGGTGCGGCGGCTGCTCCGCCGCGGCGAACCACTGCGAGACGGCGAGGTAGGAGGTGCCGCTCATCGCGACCTTGCCGGTGCACCAGTCCTGCGCGGCGAGCCACTCGACGAGGTCGTACGCGTCGCGGCCCTCCTGGCGGTCCCAGATCACGCTGTCGCCCTGCGACTCGGCGATGCCGCGGATGTCGGGGTTGCAGATCGCGTAGCCGCGCGCGCACCAGTACGCCGGGTCCGGGCCCTCGAACTTCTCCAGCCCGGAGACCACCGAGTTGTCCAGGCCGACCATGCCGAAGATGCCCATGACGCTCGCGGACGTGCCCTGGCCCTTGCCGTACGGGCTGAACGCCATGATCACCGGCACCCGCTCGGTGCCGGCGGGGCGGAACACGTCGACGTGGACGGTCACGCCGTCGCGCAGGGTGACCGGCACGTCCTTGTCGAGCACGACGTCCACCGGCAGCGGCTTGAACGGCGGCGCGATCCGGGACCCCGCCTCCAGCGTCCGCGTCCCGGGCTCGAACCCGCTGAGAATCCCGTACCGGGGGCCCGGCTCCAGCGGCTGGGACGGCACGTACACCTTCTGGTCAACGCTCATCGTGAGCTCCTCGTCTCTCTCGAGCCCGGGACGGGCTCGTCGTCCAACTCCTTCGACGCTAGGCTCGTCGAACGAAAAACTCAACACGCGTTGAGATAGTGTGACCGACGAGGTACTTTCGGGACATGGCCACGAGGACGAACAGCAGCCCCGCCGCGGCGCGCGGTCGCCGACCGGGGGCGAGCATCACCCGGCAGGCGATCCTCGAGGCGGCGCGCACCCGGTTCGCCGCCGACGGCTTCACCGCGACGACGATCCGCCGGGTCGCGGCGGACGCCGGGGTGGACGCGTCGCTGGTGATGCAGTTCTTCGGATCCAAGGACGAGCTGTTCGCCGCGGTGATGGCCGTGCCGCCCGAAGCGCTGACCCGCTTCAGCACCGCGTTCGAGGGATCGGACGACGGGCTGGGCGAGCGCGTGGTCCGCGCCTTCCTCGACATCTGGGAGGCCGACACTCCCAGCGCGGCGCCGTTGATGGCGATGCTCCGGGGCGCCATCGTCAACGACCGGGCGAGCGCCCAGCTGCGCGAGTTCCTCCAGGAGCGACTGCTCGTCGCCGCCGTGGCGTCGCGCGACCTCGACGACGCCACGCTGCGCGCGGGGATCGTGTCGTCGATGCTCGTCGGGCTCGTCGTGGGGCGCGGCGTCGTCGGGGTGCCCACGCTCGCCGGCGCGGACCGTGAGACGCTGATCGCGCTGGTCGGCCCCGCGGTGCACAGCGTGCTCGCCCCGGCGCCAGCGGCGACGGACGAGGACGGCGAGGGGGCGGGCCGATGACGGCGATCGACAGCCGGGTCTATGTCGACGGGCACCAGACGTCGTCCCCGCCCGACCTGGAGGGCGCCGCCGACGAGCTGGAGCAGGGCGGGGGAGTGGCCTGGATCGGGCTGCTGGACCCCACCGAGGACGACCTGGAGACGGCCGCGACCCGGTTCGGGCTGCACGAGCTGGCCGTCGAGGACGCGCACAAGGGGCACCAGCGCGCCAAGCTCGAGCGGTACGGCGACACGGTGTTCGTCGTGATCCGCCCGGCCTGGTACGACGACCGGGCCGAGCGCGTCGACATCGGCGAGGTGCACCTGTTCGTCGGGCCCCAGTTCGTCATCACCGTCCGCCACGGCGACCGGCTGGACCTGTCCGCGGCGCGGGACGCCCTCGAGGCGGACCCGCAGTTCCTCGCCACGGGCCCCGAGGCGATGCTCACGGCGTTCCTCGACGTCATCGTCGACGGCTACGCGCCCGTCGTCGCCGGGCTGGTGCACGACATCGACGAGGTCGAGGACACCCTGTTCGGCGAGGGCAACACCGACCCCGCCCTGTCCAAGCGCATCTACAGGCTGTTGTCGCAGGTGATCGCGCTCCAGCGCGCGGTGACCCCGCTGCCGGACATGGTGCAGGGCCTGCTGCGCGGCGCCGGCCGGTACGGCACCGACGACGAGGTGCAGAACCGGCTGCGCAACGTGCTCGACCACACCATCCGCGTGACCGAACGGGTCGACGGGATCCGGTCCGTCCTGGAGAACGCGCTGACCGTGCACGCCACCCTGGTGACCACCGAGCAGAACGAGGCCATGCGCCGCATGTCGAGCGCCAGCCTCGCCCAGGGCGAGGCGAGCCGGCAGCTCGCCGAGGAGACCATCGAGCAGGGCGAGCAGGTCAAGAAGATCTCCTCCTGGGCGGCGATCCTCTTCACGCCGACCCTCATCGCGGGGGTCTACGGCATGAACTTCGACCACATGCCCGAGCTGCACTGGACCTGGGGCTACCCGTTCGCCGTCGCGCTCATGGTCGGCTTCGGCTTCGGTCTCTGGCGCGTCTTCAAGTGGCGCCGCTGGCTGTGACCCGCTGCCCTTGGGCGCCCTCGAACGGCCACTCGGCGTGCGTCGGGCATGATGGCCGTGTGCCCGACGACGCCCCCAGCGGCCTGCGCGTGACGGCCGACCTCGTCGTCCCGGAATCGGAGCTCTCCTGGCGCTTCTCGCGCTCCTCGGGCCCCGGGGGCCAGGGCGTCAACACCGCGGACTCGCGCGTCGAGCTCTCCTGGGACGTCGCGGCCTCCATCGCCCTCACCGACGGACAGCGGGCCCGGATCCTCGAGCGGCTCGGAGGGCGCATGTCCGGTGGCGTGCTGACCGTCGCGGCGTCCGAGCGCCGCGCGCAGCTGCGCAATCGTGCCGCTGCGCGGTCGCGGTTGGCGGCGCTCGTCGCCGACGCGCTCGCGTCACCCGCGCCGCGCCGCGCGACCCGCCCGACCGCCGGGTCGGCTCGGCGGCGCATCGACGCGAAGAAGCGTCGTGCGGGGGTCAAGCGGATGCGGCGTCCCCCGCAGGACTGAGCCGACGGCCGGGTCCGGCGAGCAGATCAGCTCGTTCGTCCCGGGTCGCGGTCGGGCGCGGCCATGTCGCCCGTGGCGGGCACGCCGTCGGCGAGGCCGTAGTGCAGGAACACGACGCCCAGGGGGCTGGACGCGGGCGGCTCCAGGAGCGTGAGGTTCGTGGGCACCTCGCCGCCGTCGAACACCTTCTTGCCCTCCCCGAGCACGATCGGGTGCAGCCAGAGGTCGAGCCGGTCGAAGAGCTTCTCGCGCAGGAGGGTCTGCACCAGGTCGAGGCTCCCGACGACGCGGACGTGCTCGTGCCGGTCGCGGAGCTCGCCCACGGCCGTGGGGAGGTCCGGGCCGAGCTGGGTGGACCCTGCCCAGGAGAGGTCGGGGGTGCCGCGGGAGGCGACGTACTTCGGGATGCGGTTGAAGAGGGTGCCGAACTCGTCGTCCTGGTGGGGCCAGTAGGCGGCGAAGATGTCGTAGGTGCGCCGGCCGAGCAGGAGGGCGTCCGTCCCCTCCGCGTAGGCGGCGGCGATCTGCGCCCCCGCGACCTCGTCGAGCAGGGGTGCCTGCCAGCCGCCGAAGGCGAACCCTTCCGGGTCCTCCTCGGGACCGCCGGGCGCCTGCGCGACGAGGTCGAGGGTCGCGAAGAGCTCGAGATGGATGAGTCCCATGATTCCTCCCGGTGAGCGGTGGCTCGGTCGTCAGGGGAGACCGCCCGGCCCGGCCGGACTCATCGTGGACTCATCGTGGACCCGTCACGGGCTCAGACCTTGGGCGCGACCGGGTTGTCCACCGCGGGTCCGTCGATGACGGGGCCGTTCCCGGTGAACGTGATCCGGGACAGCCAGACGAGGCGGCCCGGGTCCTCGTTGACGTGGTCCGGCTGCCAGGCGTGGTAGACGTACCACCAGTGCGGGCCGACCTTGATCGGCATGCCGTGCCCGGAGCCGGCCGCCACGTCGTTGCTGGCCAGGATCGGCCCGTCGCCCTCCTTGGTCCACGGACCGGTGATCGACGGGGCGCTCGCCCAGCACACGCCGTAGCTGTCGTTCCAGAACTCGCCGGTCGAGTAGAAGCAGTAGTAGCGGCCCTGGTGGACGATCACCGAGGCGCCCTCGATCGTGTAGGTCTCGTAGGGCTGGTCCATCCCGAACAGCCGCTGCGGCTCGCCGACGAGCTCGAGGCCGTCGTCGGAGAGGCGCTGCAGGTAGATGTACGACGGGAGGTCGTCGTGGTTGCCGTCGTTCTTCCACAGCAGCCAGAGCGACCCGTCGGCGTCCCGGAACGGCGACGCGTCGATGCTCCCGCCCTCGTCGGACTGGTCGATCAGCGGCGCGGTGCGGTCGTCGACGAACGGGCCCGTCGGCGAGTCGGAGACCGCCACCGAGACTGCCTGCTGGTCGATGTCGGCCCGCCAGGCGGTGTAGTAGGACAGGTAGCGGTCGCCCACCGCGATCACCTCGGGAGCCCAGTGCCGACCGGGCCGGCACCAGGCGGCGATCTGGGGCATGCCGTTGCCGACGGGGGTCCACTCGACCAGGTCGGGCGAGGCCAGCACCGGCATCGCGCCGGCCACGCCGTTGGTCGCGTACAGGTAGAAGGCGCCGTCGGCGGCGATGACGGCCGGGTCCGGGTTGTTGGTCGGCACGACCGGGTTGCGGTATCCGCGCGGCGCCGCGGCCGCGCCGGGGGCGACGCCCAGCGCCGCGGCGGCGACCCCCAGCCCGCCGACCGCCGTCAGCACCGCACGACGGGTGTAGGTCTCGGTCCTCGAAGAGTGATGCAACGTTGCGTCTCCAGTTCGGTCGCGGGCGGGCGTCGTCGCCCACCGTCGGCGCGACCGAAGGTACAGCGTTGACTCACCGGAGGCCAGGGGACACGCGACGAGGGCCTGAGGGGCGGATCGTCGCGGACGAGCGTCGCCGGGGGAGGTGTGCGCGGGCTTGCGGGCGGGTTCGGGTCCAGCGCGTCGGTCGCGGGGCGTCCGACGGGCAGGCCCGCCGCTGCGCCGGCGTCGGTCAGGGGCGGAAGGTGGCCCGGTACTGCGTCGGCGTGCGCCCGGTCAGCTCCCTGAAGGCAGCGTTGAACGCCGACAGCGACGCGTATCCGACCATGAAGGCGATCGTGGTGATCGGGGTGTCGCCCGCAGCGAGCTCCTCGACCGCGCGCACCACGCGCATGCGGCGCAGCACCGCCCGCCAGGTCATGCCGGTCTCCGCCTCGAAGCGTCGTGCCAGCGACCGCGGCGCGAGCCCGACCTCGGCCGCCACGTCCTCGAAGCCGACCTCGCCGCCGAGCCGTTGCTCGGTCAGCTCGAGCGCCCGGCGCAGCTCCGGTGAGCGCCCCGCGGGCACGACGACCGGGCTCGGTCGCTCGGCGAGCCGCCAGGTCACCGCGGCGAGCGCGGCGAACAGCGTCTCTGCGTGCTCGGGTCGGGGTTCGTCGTCGTCGTCACCCCACGGGCGGCACCCGGCCAGGAGCTCGCGTGCCAGCGGGTCGAGGTCGAACACCGTCAAGGGCGCCGGCGGGGCCGGGGTGGATGCGGGGTCGAACAGGACCGACGCGGTCGTGACCGGCCGCGGGATGCTCACCCGGATCGGCCGGCCCGCCTCGATCAAGGCGGCCCGCGCCGGCGGCAGCAGCCACGCCTGCCCCTGCGCCTCCAGCCGAAGGCTCCCCGCGGAGGCGCAGAGCAGGTAGTGCCGGTCCACGCAGAGGTCGCGCGCGAGCTCGGGCGGAAACGTGCGGACGAAGCTGTACGCCCTGCGGGTCATCGACGGTCTCGCACGGGTCGATCCTAGGGGCCGGTCGCGACGCCGGTCAGGCCACCGTCTCCAGCAGGTCGGCGCGGAAGCGGCGGCTCACCGGCGCCCCGGTCATCATCGGCCGGATCACCTCGCTCGACCGCGCGAAGGAGTCCGACGCCGCGTAGTGGGCGAACGACTCCTCGTCCGCCCACTCGTGGACCACGGCGACCGCCGTGTCGTTCTCGCGCGCGGCGTAGACCCGGAAGGCGATGTTGCCCGGCATGCTGCGTACCCGATCGCCCTCCGCGTCGAACTGGGCGAGGGCAGCGGGACGGTCGGCGGCGGTGGTCGTGAAGTCGAGGATCGCGATGAACATGGGGGCCTCCTGAGAAGGGCAGGGACTGCTGCGGGCGGGACGCCTCGATCCTCCGGCGGCAGCTGCCCCGGCCGCCGCCGCGGGTCGGACGCGTGCACGCTCCCAGCGGACAGCGCGCCGACGGAGGCCCTCGAGGCGGCGGGCGTGTGCTCGCGTCAGGCTCGATCGGGCGCGCCGGTTCGGCTCGGAAAAAAACCATCCACTGTCAGGTTTCTGCGGTACGCTCGGCGCACGCTTCCGGCGTGCCGCGACGTACTTCTGTACGCGGGTCGACGGAAGTCCGGATCATCGACCACGCCAAAGGAGCTCCAGATGTCCACCACATCCGTGCAGCTGTACTCGCTGCGGGATGCCGTCGCTGCCGACCTCGACGCCGCCGTCGCCCGTGTCCGCGAGATCGGGTACGAGCAGGTCGAGCCGTACGCGTTCGTCGAGCGCGTCGCCGACTTCGAGCGCGCCCTCGCCGCGACCGGGCTCGCCGCGCCGTCCGGCCACGCGGCTGTCATCGACGCCCGTGACCCCGACGTCGTGTTCGACGCTGCCGCCCGCCTGGGCATCGGCATCGTCATCGACCCGTTCGTGCCGACCGAGCGCTGGCAGACCGCCGACGACGCGAAGAAGCTCGCGGACCGCGTCAACGAGCTGACGGTCCGTGCGGCCGGCCACGGGCTGCGCTTCGGGTACCACAACCACCAGTGGGAGTTCACCAACAAGGTCGACGGCCGGCCGGTCTTCGAGATCTTCGCCGAGCAGCTGGCCCCCGAGGCCGTGCTCGAGGTCGACACCTTCTGGGCGACCGTCGGCGGCGCCGACGCGCCGGCCGTGCTCAAGACGCTCGGGGACCAGGTCGTCGCGATCCACGTCAAGGACGGCGAGGTGGCCGGCGACATCGCCACCGTGCTGCCGTCCAGCGAGAGCGCGCTCGACGTGCCGCCCGCCCTCAAGGCGGCGTACGAGAACCAGACCCCGGCCGGCCAGGGCGACGTCGACGTGGCGGCGATCCTGTCCGCGGCGCCGCAGGCCATCCGCGTGGTCGAGTTCGACTCCTACTCCGGCGACGTCTTCGAGGGCATCGCCGAGTCGCTCGCGTGGCTGAAGGAGAACGACCGGTGAGCCGCGTCGGCGTCGGCATCATCGGTGCCGGGAACATCTCGACGCAGTACCTCGAGAACCTCACGTCGTTCGCCGACGTCGAGGTCCGCATGGTCGCCGACGTGCGCCTCGACCGGGCGCAGGCCCAGGCGCAGGCGTACGGGGTGCCGTCGGCGGGCACCGTCGACGAGCTCCTCGCGCGGGACGACATCGAGATCGTCCTCAACCTGACGATCCCCGCGGTGCACGCCGAGGTCGGGCACCAGATCGTCGCGGCCGGCAAGCACGTGTGGAGCGAGAAGCCGATCGCGACCGACCACGCGTCGGCCGCCGAGCTGCTCGCGGCCGCGGAGGTGAAGGGCCTGCGCGTCGCGTGCGCGCCGGACACGGTGCTCGGCGCGGGCATCCAGTCGGCGCTGCGGGCCATCGCCCGCGGGGACATCGGGGAGCCGCTCACGGCCACGACGATGTTCCACGTGCCCGGCCCGGAGGCGTGGCACCCGGACCCCGACTTCCTGTACGCGACGGGCGCCGGCCCGCTGTTCGACATGGGGCCCTACTACGTCACCACGCTGGTGCACGCGCTCGGCGCGGCGTCCCGCGTGCAGGCCGTGTCGTCGAAGTCGCTCGAGAAGCGGACGATCGCGTCCGGCCCGCGCGCCGGCGTGGCGTTCCCGGTCGAGGTGCCGACGCACCACGCGGCGCTCATCGAGTTCCGCGGCGGCCAGTCGGCGCAGTCGACGTTCTCGTTCCAGCACGCCCTGCCGCGTGCGGGCTTCGTCGAGATCAACGGCACCCTCGGCACGATCTCGCTGCCGGACCCGAACAACTTCGACGGCGAGTCCACCCTGTGGCGGTACGGCCAGGACGAGCCGACGACGATCCCCGCCACGGGCTCCACCTGGGGCCGCGGCACGGGCGTCGTCGAGCTGGCGCGGGCGATCCGCGAGGGACGGCCGGAGCGCGCCTCGGGCGCCGTCGCGATGCACGTGCTCGACGTGCTGCTCGCGGTCCGCGACGCGGCGGAGTCGGGGGCGGCCCTCGACGTGGCCTCCGTCGTCGACGCGCCGCCGCCGCTGCCCGAGGACTTCGACCCGGCGGCGTCGACCCTCTGACCCACGCCGCGGAGTCCGCTTCCAGCACGCGATCCCTCGGGCCGTCGACAGCGATGGCGCGAGGGATCGCGTGCTGGAAGCCCGGATCCCCTCGGTCGCGTCAGGGGCCGGAGGTCTCGGCGGTCCCGGTGATCCCGGGCTCCTCGGACGGTTCGGGGGGTTCGGCCCGCGCGGCGGGCGGCGGCACCAGACGCTCCAGCAGCTCCAGCACGCGCGCGCCGTCGACGGCGTCGGGGTCGAGGAGCCACTGCACCTGGATGCCGTCGGAGGCCGCGATCGCGAGCGCGGCGAGGTCCTGGGCGTCGATCCCGGGGTCGATCCGGCCCGCCGCCTGGTCGGCGCGGACGCGCTCGGCGACCTCGCCGCGGACCCGGGCGAAACGAGCCCGGAAGAACTCGCGCGTGACGGGGTGGCTCTCCTGCACGGCGTCCCCCGCGAGGGTCGTGTAGAGCTGCACGAGCCCGGGGACCTCCCGGTTCAGCACCGCGCTCACGCGCATGCCCCCGACCGCCGACTTCGGCGGCCCGCCGGTGCCCCCGCGCTGGACCTCGTGCTCGTGGTACACCGCCACCAGCAGGTCGTCGCGGGTGGGGAAGTAGTGCCGCAGGGCGGCGTGGGAGATGCCCAGCGCATCGGCGATCGAACGGAGCGACGACGCGTCCACGCCCTGGTCGGCGACCATCCGGATCACGTGGTCGAGGATCTGCGCCCGGCGGGCGGCACCCTTCGCGTAGCCGCGCCGCGGAGCCGCCTCGTCGTCCTGGGCGTCTTCCGGTGGGATCACCCGGCCAACCTATCGAAATTCGGTCCACCCCAGCGGTCGCGAGAACACGTGCGCGACGACCGAGGATCCGCTCCCGTCCGGTCGCGACCGGACGGGAGCGGCACCGGTCCTAGAAGTCGACGTCGCCGACGTTGTCCTTGGTGAACCGGAACGGGTCGCCGAGCAGCACGGTCGCGTCCGCGCCGACGGTGAATACGCCGAGGTCGCCGGCGGTGAACGTGTCGCCCTCGGCCCCGGTGATCGTGCCGTCGACCAGGGCGTCGGCGGCGAACGCGGCGAGGTAGCCGAGGTCCTCCGGGTTCCACAGCGCGAACTCGGTGATGGTGCCGTCATCGACGTACTCGCGCATCTGGTTCGGCGTCCCCAGGCCGGTGATGGCCACCTTGCCCTTGGCGTCGGACGTCGAGACGTAGCGGGCCGCCGCGGCGATGCCCACGGTGGTGGGCGAGACGATGCCCTTGAGGTCCGGGTGGAGGCGATGTCCCTCGGGGTCGGCGCCGAGCGGAGGTCGCTGGAGGACGTCGCGACGCCGCTGTCGGCACGGGACGCGGACAGCACCGCGGACGGCTGAGCGCCCGGTCGGCCCGTCCCCCCGGACGGCGCCGATTCGAGGAATGAATACCCCCGGGGGTATGGTCGCCCCATGATCGACGACCAGCCCCGCCAGCCCGTCCCCACCGTGCCCGCCCCCGGCCGGCGGATCGTCGTCGTCGGGGGAGTGGCCGGCGGGATGAGCTTCGCCGCCCGGGCGCGGCGGCTCGACGAGTTCGCCGAGATCGTCGTGCTGGAGCGCGGCGCGCACGTGTCGTTCGCCAACTGCGGCCTGCCGTACCACGTGGGCGGGGAGATCCCCGACGCCGACCGGCTCCTGGTGCAGACGCCCGCGTCGCTGCGGGCGTCGCTCGACCTCGACGTGCGCACGGGGCACGACGTGACCGGCCTGGACACGCGGCGCCGGGTGGTCACCGCCGTGACGGCACGGGGCGAGGTCGAGCTGGCGTACGACGCCCTCGTGCTGTCGCCGGGCGCGCGGGCCGTGCGCCCACCGGTCGACGGGCTGGACTCGCCGCGCGTGCGCTCGCTGCGCACCGTCGAGGACGCCCGTGCGCTGCGGGCGCGGGTGGAGACCGGGGCCCGGCGCGCGGTCGTCCTCGGCGCCGGGTTCGTCGGCGTGGAGGCCGCCGAGGCGCTGGCCCTCGCCGGCCTGGACGTGACCCTCGTGGAGCTCGGCCCGCACGTGCTGCCGCCGCTCGAGGACGAGGTGGCGCGCCCGGTCACGCAGGAGCTGCGCCGCCTCGGCGTCACGGTGCGCGCCGGCACGGCCGCCGAGACGGTCCGCTCGGAGGCCGCGTCCGACGTCGTGGTGCTGAGCGACGGCACACAGGTACCGGCCGACATCGTGGTGCTGTCGGTCGGCGTCCGGCCCGACACCGAGGTCTTCGAGGCCGCAGGCCTGGAGTGCGAGCGCGGCGCGATCGTCGTCGACGAGCACGGCCGGACGTCCGCACCGGGCGTCTGGGCGGTCGGTGACGCGGTGGTCCAGACCGACGCGGTCACCGGGGCGCGCCGGCCCGTCGCCCTCGCCGGCCCGGCGAACCGGGCGGGCCGCCTCGTGGCCGACGACATCGTGCGGCCCGGGAGCGCGCGCCCCCTGCCCGCCCCGCTCGGCACGGCGATCGTGCGGGTCGGGGAGCTCACGGCCGCCACGACCGGCGCGAACCGCGCGGCGCTGACGTCCGCCGGCGTCGCGTTCCGCACCCTGCACCTGCACCCGAACCAGCACGCGGGCTACTTCCCGGGCTCGCGCCCGCTGCACCTCGTGCTGCACGTGCGCGCGGACGACGGCCTGCTCCTCGGCGCCCAGGCCGTGGGGCACGACGGCGTCGACAAGCGCATCGACGTGCTCGCCACCGCGCTGCGCGCGGGCATGGGCGTCGCCGACCTCGTCGACCTCGACCTCGCGTACGCGCCGCCCTACGGCCAGGCCAAGGACGCGGTGAACCTCGCCGGGATGGTGGGGACGAACGTGCTCGACGGGACCCTGCGGCTCTGGTACGCCCAGGACGTCGACGCGGTCCTCGCCGGCGCGCTGGTGCTCGACGTCCGCCGCCAGGACGAGGTCGCCACCGGCCTGCTGCCCGGCGCGCTGCACGTGCCGCACACCGAGCTGCGCGCCCGCCTCGACGAGGTGCGCGCCGCGGCCGCCGGACGACCGGTGCGCGTGCTGTGCGCCTCCGGCGTGCGGTCCGCGATCGCCCACCGCGTGCTCGCGCAGGCGGGGTTCGACTCCGCGTCGCTCTCCGGCGGCATGCTCACCCTGCGCCACGCGCTCGGCGATCGCGCCGACGCGCTGCTCGTGACGCCCGACCCCGTCCCCGCGTGACCCTGTCCCCCCCGACCCGGTCCCGCACCGCCCGCCCGCATCCCGAGAGGCTCCTGATGCTCACCACCGACAGCGACGCCCAGCGCCGCATCCTCAACCGCCTGCGCCGCGCGCGGGGCCAGCTCAACGCCGTGATCGACGCCGTCGAGGACGGCCGCTCGTGCCGTGACGTCGTCACGCAGCTCGCCGCCGTCTCGTCGGCGCTCGACCGGGCCGGGTTCGCCGTGATCTCGACCGCGATGCAGGAGTGCCTTGCCGACCCAGACGCCGAGGGCCGCGGCGAGGACGGGCTGACCACCGCGGAGCTGGAGAAGCTCTTCCTCACGCTCGCCTGAGCGCGCCGGCCCGCCGCGACGGGCCCGGCCCCGCCCTGCACGGGCGCCCGGACCGCACCCACCTGAAGGAGACCCCCACCGTGTGCTACCCCGTGACCTGTACGACCTGCGGCAAGACGACCTGGAACGGATGCGGGCAGCACGTCGACGACGTCCGCCGCGCCGTCCCGGCCGGGCAGTGGTGCCCCGGCCACGATGAGGAGCCGTCGGCCGGGGCCGCGGCCGCGGCGGGAGGGTTCCTGGCGCGGCTGCTCGGGCGTTGAACCGCGCACCGGGACGTCCCCGGCCCGGCGTCCTGCGGCCCGGAGTGTCTCAGGCGTCGGGGCGGTACGGGCGGAAGAAGTCCCGCAGTTCGGCGGCGTAGAGCTCGGGCTCCTCGAACGCCGCGAAGTGCCCGCCCCGCGGCGCGTCGCTCAGGTGCACGAGGTTCGTCGTCCGCTCCAGCCAGGCGCGCGGCGGGCGCAGGAGATCGCCGGGGAACAGCGTGAAGCCCGACGGCACCTCGACGCGGCGGGCGAGCTGCGCCGGGTCGATGGACCCGTTGGCGTGGTACATCCGCATCGACGACCCGATCGTGCCGGTCGCCCAGTACTCGGTGACCAGCGCGAGGATCTCGTCCCTGGTGTACGACCGCTCGAGGTCGCCGCCGCAGTCGCTCCACGCCCGCAGCTTCTCGACGATCCACGCCGCGAGACCCACCGGCGAGTCGGTGAGGCCGAACGCCGCCGTCTGCGGCCTGCTGCGGTGCATCGCCCCGTACGCGCCCTCCGTGGCGCCCCAGGCGGCCGCGTCGGCGAACCAGGCCCGCTCCTCGGGCGTGAGCTCGGCCGGGTCTCCGGACCAGACCGGGACGCCGCCGTCGGTGCGGTGCACGGCGACCACCCGGTCGGGGTGGTCGAGTGCGAGGTAGCGGCTCACGTGGCTGCCGATGTCGCCGCCCGCGGCCGCGAACCGGTCGTGGCCGAGTGTCGTCATGAGCCGGGCCCACAGGTCCGCGACGTCGATCGAGCTGAGGATCCGGTCGGTGGGCGCCAGCGAGTACCCGAAGCCCGGCATGTCGGGGACGACGACGTCGAACGCGTCGGCCGGGTCGCCGCCGTGCGCGCCCGGGTCGGTCAGCAGCGGCACCACCTTGCGGTACCGCCACGAGGAGTCGGGCCAGCCGTGCGCGAGCAGCAGGGGCAGCGCGCCGGGGCGTCCCGGCTCGGCCGAGCCCGCCGCGCGCACGTGCACGAACCGGACGTCGAGGCTGCCGACGTTCGCCGTGAACCGTGGCAGGCGCTCCTGCTCCGCGAGCTGCGCGGCCCAGTCGAACTCCTCCGCCCAGTACGTCACGAGCTCGCGGAGGTAGTCCGTGTCGGTCCCGAGCGACCAGCCGACGCCGTCGGGCGCGTCGGGCCACCGGGTCGCGCGCAGCCGGGCCCGCAGGGTCCTCGACCATCGCGGGGTCGGCGTGCGGGGCGAAGGGCTCGGGGCCCACGTCGGGGCCCACGTCGTGGCTCGGGGTGCTCACGCCTGCACGCTACGGCGGCCCGGTGACGCTCGTCAGGCGGGCGGCAGCCAGGTGCGGGCCGCGGTGACGAGCGCGGTGACCCCGTTCGCGAGGGTCGGGTCGATCACGGGGGCGTAGCGGGGCGAGTGGTTGGACGGCACCGTGAGCAGCGCAGGGTCGGTCATGTCGCCCGTCGTGAAGAGCGCGGGGTCGGTGCCCCCGAGCAGCCAGTACGACAGCGGCGCCCCGGCCGCGGTGGCCAGGACCCCCACGTCCTCGCTGCCGGCGCCGGCGCCGGGGTCGAGGATCTTGTCCGGGCCGAGCCACGCGGCGAAGGCGTCCAGCGTCCGGGAGAGCGCCGCCTCGTCGTTGACGACGACGGGGAACCGCTCGAACTCGGTGACGGTGGGCTCCTCGGGCGCCCCGGACGTCGCCGCCTCGCCCTTGACGATGCGGCGGACGGCGTCGAGGATCCGCTGCCGGGTCGCCTCGTCGTAGCTGCGGACGTTGAGCTGGAGCTCGGCCTCGCCGGGGATCACGTTCGCGGCGTCGCCGGCGTGGATCGAGCCGACCGTGAGGACGGCCGTCGCGGTGCTCGGGATCTCGCGGGAGACGACGGTCTGCAGGCGCAGCACGGTCTCGGCCGCCATGACGATCGGGTCGATCGACGCCTGCGGCATCGAGCCGTGGGCCCCGCGGCCGACGAGCCGGACCCGCAGCGAGTCCGAGCCCGCGTAGGACGCGCCGGCGTGCCCGGCGATCTTCCCGGCGGGCAGCGGCGCCACGTGCTGGCCCAGCACGACGTCGGGCCGGGGGACGCGGTCGTACAGGCCGTCGTCCACCAGCGCCTGTGCGCCCTCGCCGAGCTCCTCGGCGGGCTGGAAGACCACCACCAGCGTGCCCGACCAGCTGCCCCGGTCGCCCGAGAGCGCGCCCGCGGCACCCAGGAGGCACGTCGTGTGCAGGTCGTGCCCGCACGCGTGGTCGACCGGGACCGTCGCCCCGCTCGCGTCGGTCGCCGTCACGGTGCTCGCGTAGTCGAGCCCGGTGTCCTCCCGGATCGGCAGAGCGTCCATGTCGGCGCGCAGCAGGGCCGTCGACCCGGCGCCGTTCCTCAGCACCCCGACCACGCCGGTCCTGCCGACCCCCGTGGTCACCTCGAAGCCGGACGCGCGGAGCCGGTCCGCGACGATCCCCGCGGTGCGGTGCTCCTGGAAGCCCAGCTCCGGGTGGCGGTGCAGGTCCTTGTACAGGTCGACGAGGGCGGGGTCGACGTGGACGTTCTCGTGCGCGGGCATGCTCGCTCCTCCCGAGAGCCCTCCACGGTAGGCGGGCCCGCCCGCGCCCGCGACCGCGCGGTGCGCGCCCGACGTCCACCGGCTTCGGATGTCGAGAACGGCCGCCCGGCTCCGTCCCAGGGGCGAGAGGCGGTGACAGGCACCGCCCGCGACGACAGGATGGACCCATGGCCAAGTACCTGCTGCTCAAGCACTACCGCGGGATCCCCGAGCCGGTGCCCGGCACCGACGTGCCGATGGACCGCTGGGCGCCCGACGAGGTCTCCGAGCACATCGCGTTCATGGACCGGATGATCGACGACCTCAAGGAGCGCGGCGAGTTCGTCGACGCGCAGGCGCTCTCCCCGCGGGGGGAGTTCGTGCGGTACGGCGGCGAGGGCAGGCCGCCCGTCACGGACGGCCCGTTCGCCGAGACCAAGGACCTCATCGCCGGGTGGATGGTGATCGACGTCGACTCCCAGGAACGGGCGTACGAGGCCGCGGGGTACCTCTCGTCGGCGCCCGGCCCGGGCGGGCGCCCGCTGCACGAGTGGATCGAGGTGCGGCCCTTCCTCACCGACGCGAGCGAGGTCACCGGGTGACACCGCACCCGCACGACGAGGCGCTGAGGGTCCTGGGTCCCCAGGTCCTCGGTGTCCTCGTCCGTCGCGGGGCCGACTTCGCGAGCGCCGAGGACGCCGTGCAGGAGGCCCTGCTGGAGGCGGTGCGCCGATGGGACACCGCCGGTGACGGCGCGCCGGCCGACCCGAAGGGTTGGCTCGTCACGGTCGCGTGGCGCAAGTTCGTGGACGCCCGACGCTCCGCCTCCTCCCGCGCGCAGCGCGAGATCCGCGTGACCCTCGAGCCGCCGCCGGGACCCACGGAGCAGGCCGACGACACGCTGCTGCTGCTCAGCCGATGCTGCCACCCGGCGCTCACGCCGGCGTCGTCGGTCGCCCTGACGCTGCGCGCCGTGGGCGGGCTGACGACCGCCCAGATCGCCCGGGCGTTCCTCGTGCCGGAGGCGACCATGGCGCAGCGCATCTCGCGCGCCAAGCGGACGGTCACGGGGGAGCGGTTCGAGCAGCCGGGGGACGTGCACGCGGTGCTGCGCGTGCTCTACCTGATCTTCAACGAGGGCTTCACCGGCAGGTCCGCCGACGGCCCGGCCGACGCCGTCGACCTCGCGGCGGAGGCGGTCCGCCTGGCCCGGCAGCTCGTCGCCGCGGTGCCCGACGACGCCGAGGCGGCCGGCCTCCTCGCGCTCATGCTGCTGCACCACGCTCGCCGCGGCGCGCGGACGACGCCGTCGGGCGAGCCGGTGCCGCTCGACCGGCAGGACCGGTCCCGCTGGGACACGGCGACGATCGCCGAGGGGGTGGCCCTGCTGCAGGGGGCGCTCGCGCGCGACCGGCTCGGGCCCTACCAGGCGCAGGCCGCGATCGTCGCGCTGCACGACGACGCCGCGACCGCCGAGGAGACCGACTGGTCCCAGATCCTCGAGTGGTACGACGAGCTGGTCCGCCTCGAGCCCCGCAACCCGGTGGTGGCCCTCAACCGGGCGGTCGCCGTCGGGCACGTCGATGGCCCGCTGGCAGGGCTGCGGCTCGTGGAGGCGCTCGACGCCGACCTGCCGCGGCGCGACGCGGCGGCCGCCTACCTGCACGAGCAGGCGGGCAACCTGGGCGAGGCGGGCCGGCTGTACGCGGCCGCGGCGGAGGCCGCCACTAGCACCGCGGAGCGCACGCACCTGACGAAGCAGGCCGGGCGGGTGCGGCAGCTGTCGGAGGGCTAGGTCGTGTCTCCCCACCTCGGGTCCGGCGTCGCAGGCCGCTCAGAGGGCGTCCAGGAGGACCTTCAGGTCGGGTCGGCGGGCGCGTCTGGCCGCGCCCGCAGCTCGCACCGTCGTGGGAACTCTATGCGTTGGCCGCCTGGATGCGGACGGCTCGGGCGCGGACCACGACGGGCCGGGAGAAGACGGTGATGGCGATGGAGACGGCGGCCACCAAGGTGATGGCCGTGCCAGGAGTGAAGTGCTGGCCAATGCCGCCAGCGATCGCGGCTCCGATACCTTGCCACGTCATCCGGCCGGCGGACTCAACTCCCTGGATCTGGCCACGGACCGGATCAGGGGTCAGCTCCAGAAGCTGCTCCTGGAGCGGCAGGGTGGCGGCGAAGCCGGCACTGGCGATGAACACCGCGGCTGTCGCCACCAGCACGGGCGGGTGGACGGCGAACAGCAGGTAGGGGGCGGCGAGCAGCAGTCGCAGGGCGAATGCGTAGCGGCGCCGCTGCTCGGCGGTGAACAGCCGCCCGACCGCAAGGTCACCGAGGAGCATGCCTGCCGATCCGGCGGCCAGGAAGACGCCGGCGTGTTGGGGGGCGTAGGAGATGAACAGGGCCTCGCAGCCAACGATCAGGCCGTTGGGGACCCACAGGTTCAGCAGCAGCGCGCGTTGGCCGGAGTGGGAGAAAAGCTCGATGTTCGTCGTCCAGGTCTGGCGCAGTCCAGGGCGCCGGGTCAGACGGATCGAGCGTTCCCGGACCGTCACCGCCACAATGATCAATCCACCGCCGGTCAGGGCGGTCGCGACGGCGAAGACCTCCTGCGGGCTCAGGTACCGCAGCAGTACGGCGCCGATGGCGTAGCCGAGGATGGCCATGCCTCCCGAGGTGATGTTCATCAGCGAACGTGCCAGTGCATATGAGGAGTTCGGCACTACCTCGGCGAGCAGCCCCATCCGTGTGCCCGTTCCCAGAGACTGGAAGAACCCCAGTACAAGGAGCAGACCGAACCGGGCGGCGAGCGGCAGCCCTGGAACCGCCTGTGCGGCAACACCTACGAGCGAGACGCACTGGAGCGCGACAAGGGTCCGGCGAGGACGGCTTCCGTCCGCGACCGACATCAGCGTCAGCGCACCGAGTACCGTCGCGAAGGTGGCGCCGTACATGCTCACAGCGGTCAGGAACGGGGACTGGGTCTGCTGGTTGACCAGCGTGCCGAGCGCGAAGCCCGACAAGGTGCTCGCGGCGACCGTCAGTGTGAAGCTGGCGTACAGGCCGACGAATTCACGGTTGCGGAGCAGGTCACGGTAGGTGGTGGGAGGTGTGCCGGAGGCAGATGTGTCAGAAGGCATGAAAAAAGCCTCCGCGCGCACCCAACCTGGGGCGCCGAAGGCCGACTCGTGGATTATAGCAAGTGCCCCAGTCTCTCCACGGACCGCATCGGACCGGGGGAGACGCGGACGCGGATACGCACCGGTCTCGGCAGCACCGCACATTCACCGTCGGCTGTCGCCAGGTGCGAGCAGACTGGTCAACTCCGAGATCGCCTCGTGCGAGCGCTTGACGTAGCGGCGGACGTTCTCCGGCTTCTTGTGCCTCGACTTCGCCATCAGCATCAGCAGTGAGGCGCCCTGCTCGCCCAGGTGGGTCAGGGCGGAATGACGGTACTCATGCAGGGCCCAGCCTGTCCCCGGCCCCCGGATATGGCCGCGCAGCAGCCGGGGCAGGAGCCGGGCGGTGCCGGCTTCCCAGTAGACGGTCTCCAGCACGAAGTCCTCGCGCGCCTGACCGCGGCGGCGGGCCTTGCTGCGGGCGCCCTTGTCCTTCACCGAGCAGCGGCGGGCGGCGAGGTCCAGGTCCTCGATGTTCACGCCCCGGGCCTCCGCCGCGCGCTGCCCGGCGTCGAGCCCCTGGAAGCAGCCGACGTCGAGGAACAGGTCGAAGGTGCCCAGCCCGGCCGGCAGGTCCGTGACGTCGCCGACGACGTCGGTGACGCCCGGCGCCCCGGCCCGGCGCGCGTCGGCGATCGCCCGGGGCACGATGTCGACCCCGACCGCCTCCCAGCCGCGTCGCGCGAGCTCCGGGGTGTACTGGCCGCACCCGAGGTCGATCGCCCGGCCGAGGGGCGGGGTGCGGTCCGCCTCCTCGCGGTCCAGCACCGCGGCGACGCTCGGCGCCGCGGCCGCGGCGAAGCCCTCCCACGGCGTGGTGCCGAGGCGGTACATCCGCGCGTACCTGCTCATGGGGCCAGTCCAGCACGACCACCGGCGCGCGTGCCGCCCGGGACGTCAGCGACCGGGCGGACCCAGCGGGGTCAGCCGCACTCGTCGCAGATGCCGGTGGCGGGCAGTGCGGTGTAGCAGGTGGGGCAGATCGCGAGGACGGGCTCCGGAGCCGCGGGCTTGCGCACCGGGGCGCTCGCGGCCTTGCGGCGCGGGGCAGCCTTGCGGGCGGCGGGGGCGGGCGTCGCCGCCACCGCCGGCGCGATGACGTCGAAGCCGTGCTTGCGCAGGATGGCGCCGTCGTCGCACTTGGCGTCCACGAGGTCCTCGGCGCGGGCCGGGCTGCCGGTCGCGAACTTGTGCGCCACCCCCAGCACCGCCTTCGAGTCGTACGAGCGGTCCTCGTGGACGAACGAGTGGCCCGGGGTCCGGGTGAAGCCGTAGACGCCGATGAAGGCGTCGGCGCCGCGGTCGTCGTGCTCCTCGATCGCCTGGAGGATGTGTTGGCGCGTCACGCTCGAGAAGGTAGCCACGGCCTCAGGTTAGTCGCGTCCGGGGATGCTCCGGACCGTCGGGCGCCGACTGTGGCGAGGACCGCACCGGCCGTGCCCCCGTGCACCGCTGTCATCTTCACCTCGCTCCGGACGGAGGGGGACCGCGGATACGCGCGCATGTCCGAGCGCCTCGAGCAGCAGCGCGGCCGGGACGCCTGGTACGCCGACTACCAGGTGCGGGTCGCCACCGTCACGCGGTCATACGGGCCCGACGGCCCGCGCTGACCGGCGCCCGCGCTCGGCCACGAGGGCACTCAGGCCCGGGCGAGCAGCTCGGCGAGGGCGTCGTCGAGGGTCGGGTGCCGGAAGGCGAACCCGGCGTCGGCGAGCACCTGGGACGTGGCGTGCCGGCCGGTGAGCGCGAGCGCGGGGTCCGTGCGCAGCGCGAGGGCGCCGAGCCGCAGCAGCGGCGCGGGGGTCGGGAGGCCGCGCCGGCGTCCCTGGGCGCGGCGCAGCGCGGCCATGAGGTCGCGGTTGCGCACCGGGTGCGGCGCCGCGGCGACCACCGGCCCGTCCCGGAGGGCGAGGCCGGGCTCGAGCCCGAGGGCGGCGCGCGCCACGCGGAGCCAGTCGTCGACGTGGATCCAGCTGAACCACTGGTCGCCGGGCCCGACGGGGCCGCCGAGGCCGAGCCGGGCGAGCAGCAGCAGCCGGTCCAGGGCCGGGGTCGCGACATCGAGGACGATCGAGGTGCGCAGGACCACGAGGTGTCGGGTGCGGGCACCGCGGACCGCGTCCTCCCACGGGCGGGCGACGCCCGTCATCTGCGGGAGGCCGTCGTCGGGCAGCGGGCTCGCCTCGGTGACGCGGCGCTCGCCCGCGTCCGACCAGATCGCCGTCGTCGAGGCCTGGAGCCAGCGGGACACCGGCTCCGCGCACCGGGCCGACGCCGCGACCAGGGCGGTGGTCGCCTCGACGCGCGACCGGCGCAGCTCGGCCACGTGGGCGCTCGTCGGGCGGCAGTCCACCAGCTTGCCCGCGAGGTTGACCACGCCGACGCCGCCCGCGGGGCCGGCCAGCTCGTCGGCCCAGGGGCCGACGGTGCGGGCGTCCCAGGCGACCTCGCGGACGCCCTGCCCCGCGGCGCCGCCGGGGGACCGGGTGAGGACCACGACCTCGTGGCCGCGCCCGGCCAGGTCCGCGGACAGGGCGCGGCCGAGGGCGCCGGAGCCGCCGGCGACGACGATCTTCATGCGCGGAGTCTGTCAGCCCGCCGGGCCTCTCGTGGTGCCGGTCGGTGTGCCGGCGCTCGCGTGGACGTCGCGCTGCGCCGCCCGGCCTGCCGTCTAGAATCGATTCGTGCGCCGGAAAGCCCTTGCCAGCACGTCCGACCATCCCCTCCTCGACGGCCAGCGGCCGGTGCGGTCGCTGCTGCGGCTGCTCGCGACCCAGCCGCGGCGCATGACGGTCGCCCTGGCCGCGTTCGCGGTCAAGGAGACGCCGCTGTGGTTCCTGCCGGTCATCACCGGCGCCGTGATCGACATCGTGGCCGACGACGGCCCGGTGACGTCCGTGCTGCTGTGGTTCGCGCTCGCGGTGGCGCTCCTCGCGCAGAACTACCCGAACCACATCGTGTACACGCGCCACTTCATGACCGTGGTGCGCGGCACGGGCGCCGCCCTGCGCAACGCGCTGGTGGAGCGGCTGCAGGAGCTGTCCATCGGCTACTACTCCCGCGCCAGCTCGGCCGTCGTGCAGAGCAAGGTGGTGCGCGACGTCGAGAACGTCGAGCTCATGCTGCAGCAGGTCACGCACCCGCTCCTGTCGGCCGCCATGGTGATGATCGGCGCCGTCACCATGACGGCGATCAAGGTGCCCGAGTTCCTGCCGGTCTACGCCCTCGCGATCCCCACGGCGCTGCTGATCCGCCGCACGATGTCGCGGCGCTCGCAGGCGCGCAACGCGGAGTTCCGGCGCGAGATCGAGGGGTTCTCCGCCCAGGTGGGCGAGATGGCGTCGCTCATCCCGGTGACGCGCGCCCACGGCCTGGAGCGCACGGCCGTCTCGCGGGTGGCCGACGGCGCGGACGAGGTGCGGCGCGCGGCGCTGCGCCTCGACCTGCTCAACGGCCGGGTGGCGTCCGTGTCGTGGGTCGCCATGCAGCTGCTCGGGGTGTGCTGCCTGGTGCTGGCGGCCGTGGTCGCGCTCACCGGGTTCATCGCCGTGACGCCCGGCGAGGTGGTGCTGCTGTCCACGTACTTCGGCCTGCTGACCCAGGGGCTGACCCAGGTGCTCAACCTCGTGCCGGTCACGGCCCGGGGCGTGGAGTCCGTGCGCTCGATCGCCGAGGTGCTCGCGGAGCCGGACCTGGAGCGGAACGAGGGGCGCCGGCACGTGGACGCCGTGCAGGGCCGCCTGCGGCTGGAGCACGTCTCGCACCGGTACGACGACGCGGCGGAGGACGCGCTGCACGACGTCGACCTCGAGGTGCGCGAGGGCGAGACCGTCGCCTTCGTCGGCCCGTCCGGCTCCGGCAAGTCCACCCTGCTCAACCTCGTGCTCGGGTTCGTACGGCCCACGTCCGGGCGCATCCTGCTGGACGGCGCGGACATGGCGGACCTCGACCTGCGGACCGTGCGGCGGTCCGTGTCGGTGGTGCCGCAGGAGTCGGTGCTGTTCGAGGGCACCATCCGCGAGAACGTGGCGTACGGGCTGGACGAGGACGCGGCGACCGATGACCGGGTCCGCGCGGCCCTGCGCGACGCGAACGCGCTCGAGTTCGTCGACGCGCAGCCCGACGGCTGGGACACCGTCGTGGGGCAGCGCGGCGCCCGGCTGTCCGGCGGCCAGCGCCAGCGCCTGGCGATCGCCCGGGCGCTGGTGCGCGACCCGCGCATCCTGTTCCTCGACGAGGCCACCAGCGCGCTCGACCCGGAGGCGGAGGCCACCGTCCGCGACGCCCTCGACCGGCTCATGCGCGACCGCACGACGCTGGTCGTCGCGCACCGCCTGTCCACCGTGCGCGCGGCGGACCGGATCGTCGTGCTCGAGCACGGCCGGGTGGTGGAGGTCGGCAGCCACGACGAGCTGATGCGCCGCGGCGCCCGCTATGCCGCGCTGCACGCGGCGCAGGCGGGGGCGGCGTAGTGCCCGGCCCAGTGTCGGGCGTGGTGGCCGGGTCAGCCGGCGGCGCGCAGCGCGGGCAGCGCGGCGACGACGTCGTCGAGCTCGGGCAGGGCCGCCTCACCGGAGCTGAGCACGACGACGAACTCGGTGACGCCCACGGCCGCGTACCGCTCGACCAGCGCGGGCAGGTCCGCCACGGGGTGCTCGCGCAGCCGCAGCTGGACCGTGCGCCGGATCGTGGCCGGGTCGCGGCCGACGTCGTCGCAGTGCCGCTCGAGCACCTCGCCCAGCGCCGCGAGCTGCTCGGGCGTGCTGGACGTGTCGTTCCACGCGTCGGCGTACTGCGCGACCAGCCGCAGGGTGCGCCGCGGCCCGGACCCGCCCACCCAGACCGGCGGGTGCGGGCGCTGCACGGGCTTGGGCTCGGCGACGGCGTCGACGAGGCGGTAGTGCTGCCCCTCGAACGTGGTGCGCGGAGCGGTCCAGAGCGACGTGAGGATCTGCAGGGACTCCTCGAGTCGGTCCATCCGGGAGCGCACGCTGCCGAGGTCGAGCCCGTACATGGCGTGCTCGTGCTCGTTCCACCCGGCGCCGATGCCGAGCTCGAGCCGCCCGCCCGACAGGTGGTCGACGGTCGTGGCGAGCTTGGCCAGCATCACCGGGTGGCGGTAGGTGTTGCCCGACACCATGCAGCCGAGCCGCACGCGCGTCGTGGCCACGGCCATCGCCGCCTGCATGGCCCACGCGTCGAAGATCGGCCGGGCGTCGTCCGCGCCGAGGGAGGCCAGATGATCCATCACCCACACGTGGTCGAACCCTGCCTCGTCGGCGGTGCGCCACACGTGCCGGAACGTCCCCACGGGGGCGTCCTGCGTCAGCTTGATCCCGAACCGCAGCGTCATGGGCCCATCCTGGCGGGCGGCGAGCCCGCCGGCGAGCCCCCCGCCGGACCGGGGGCGCGCACATGGTGACCATCCACGACGTCGCCCGGCACGTCGGCGTCTCCGCGGCCACCGTGTCCAACTACCTCAACCGGCCGGAGAAGGTGGCGCCGGCGACGACGGCGCGGATCCGCGCCGCGGTCGAGCAGCTGGGCTTCGTGCCGAGCCTGTCCGCCCGGCAGCTGCGCTGGCAGCGCTCCGGGATCGTCGGGGTGTCGGTGATCAACGCGTCCAACCCGTTCTTCGCCGACGTCGTGAGCGCCGTCGAGCGGGTGGTGGCGGGGGCGGGGCTCACGCTCGTCACGGGCAGCACCCACGAGTCGCCGGAGCAGCAGGAGCGGCTCGTCGCGCTCTTCGAGCAGCTGCGCTTCGACGGCATGGTCGTCGCGCCGTCCGACGCGCAGATGGCGGCGCTGGTGGCGCGCAAGGAGCGGGGCAACCCGGTCGTCGTGGTGGACCAGCAGGACCCCGCGCGCCGGCTGTCGACCGTGTCGCTGCGCCACCGGGAGGGCGGGCGCCTCGCCGCCCAGCACCTGGTGGACGGCGGCCGCCGCCGGCTGCTCGCGGCCACGGGCCGGGCCCGGGTGCAGCAGGTGCGGCACCGGCTCGAGGGGATGCGGGAGGTGGTCGACGCCACGCCCGGCGCGCGGCTGGACGTCGTGCACTCGGACGACCTCGGGCTCGCCGAGGGGGCCGAGGTCGGCTGCCGGATCGCCGCCGCGGCCCCGGGCGAGCGCCCCGACGCCGTGCTGGCGGGCAACGACATGCACGCGCTCGGCCTGGTGCGGGCCCTGCTCGACGGCGGGGTGCGCGTGCCCGAGGACGTGGCGCTCGTGGGGTACGACGACATCCCGTTCGCGACGACGGGCGCCGTCCCGCTGACGACGGTGCGCCAGCCCGCGGCGGCCATCGGGACCGCGGCGGCCGAGATCCTGCTGCGCGAGATCGACGACCCCGCCGCCGCGCGCGAGGAGGTGCTCTTCGACCCGGAGCTGGTGGTGCGCCAGAGCAGCTGAGCCGTCCCGCCGCCGGCAGGGGCGGCGTCAGCCGACCGCGGGGTCGCCCTCGAGCAGGGTCAGGTACGGGGCGACGGCGGGGAACACCCACAGGAACAGCGCGGCCACCACCGCCGCGACGAGCACGAGCGACTGCAGCACGCGCCAGTACACGTTGCCCGGCAGGTGCCGGAAGATCCAGGCGTACATCGGTCGTCTCCTCTCTCGCGGGCCGTCCGGCGGACCGCCTCGGCGGGTGTGGTCGTCAGCGGACCTGGTCAGGGGTGCCGTCGGCCCGGTCCATCCAGCCGACGAACGTGGCGTAGGTGATCCAGCGATGGTCGTTGCCGTACTCGCCGAGCGTGAGCGAGTGGCAGGTGGTGAGCGTCAGCAGCCGTTCCGTCGGCTTCTCGTCCGGATGGTGCGGCACCGGGGCCACGACGTCCACCTGGTCGGGGGTGACGATCTCGTGCCCGGTCACCTCGTACACGTACCAGGTGCTGGCCGTCTCGACGATGACCTGGTCGCCCTCGTCGAGCTCGTCCACGTGCCGGAACGAGTTGCCGTGCGTGCGACGGTGCCCCGCGAGGGCGAAGTTGCCCACCTCGCCCACCTGCTGCGACGCCTCGTAGTGGCCGGCGGCGGCCTGGTCGAGCACGTCCATGCCGGTGCCCTCCAGGATGGGCATCGCGTTGTTCGTCAGGCCGTACCAGGCCGGCACGATGAGCGTGCCGATCGTCTCGCCGTACCGGGCCGGGTCCGGTACGGGCGGGTCGTCCGTGCGGAGCTCCGCCGGCTCCGGGTTGGCGGGCGGGAGGGTGGCGCGGAACTCCGTGAGCACCTGGTCCGCCTGCGCCGTGGCCTCGACCGACGTCCACCACAGCTGCCACACCACGAAGAGGCCGAGCACCACACCGAGGGTGATGAAGAGCTCCCCGACGCCGCCGACCACGGCGCTGCCGACGCCGCGGCGTCGGGGTCGGGCGTGGGTGGGACCGGTCACGTGCGCGATGCTACGTGGTCCGGGCGGCCGTCGCGGCACCTGTCGTGCGGGGCGGCGGTCGTGGGAGCCTGGAGCGGTGACCAGCGACGACGGGGAGTCGGGACGGGCGGCGCGGCTGCGGCGGCGGTGGGACCGTGAGGCCGCGGCGTACGACCGCGCGTTCGCGGCGGCCGAGCGGCGGATGTTCCCCGACGTGCGACGGCGGCTGTGCGGCCGGGCGCAGGGGCGCACGCTCGAGGTCGCCGTCGGCACCGGCCTCAACCTCGAGCACTACCCGCGCGAGGTCCTCGACGGGCGGTACACCGGCGTCGAGTGGAGCCCGGGCATGCTCGCCGTGGCGAGGCAGCGGGCGGCGCGGCTGGGCCTGGGCGTCGACCTGCGGCTCGGCGACGCGCAGGCGCTCGACCTGCCCGACGACGCGTTCGACACCGTGGTGTGCACGTTCTCGCTGTGCGCGATCCCGGACGACCGCGCGGCCCTCGAGGAGATGACGCGGGTGCTGCGACCGGGCGGCCTGCTGCTGCTCGCCGACCACGTGGGGTCGAGCGTGTGGCCGCTGTACGCCCTGCAGGCGCTCGCGGACCTGGTGAGCGTGCCCCTCGCGGGCGAGCACTTCCGCCGGCGCCCGCTGCGCCAGGTGCGCGGGCGCGGCCTGGTGGTCGAGGGGCACGAGCGGACGCGGGCGGGCGTCATCGAGCACCTCGCGGCGCGGCTCCCGGTCAGCGGCTGACGACCAGCGTCGTCTCCCCGAGCGGGTCCACCTCCGCGACGTCGACGCGGGTCACGAGCGCGCCGGTGGGGCCCTCGCGCAGGAACGCGAGCATCGCGTCGACGGACGCCGGCGAGCCCTCGACCTCGGCCTCCACCGTCCCGTCGGGCAGGTTGCGCACCAGGCCGCCGACGCCGAGCCGTGCGGCCGCGTCCACGGTCGCCCAGCGGAACCCCACGCCCTGGACGTGGCCGTGCACGCGCACCCGTCGCCGCACCGTCCCGGACATCGCACCTCCCGCGCGTTCGCTCCCGGGGCGCCCCGGGGCGCCCGCCGTCTCAGTCGAACATGTCGCCGATGTCGCCGATGTCGTCGAGGATCCCGCCCAGCACCATCCCGCCCAGCACGGCGCCGAAGACGTCCGAGCCGCCCCGGCCGACCTGCCGGCGGCGGGGGTCGCCCTGCCAGCCGCCGTCGTACCCGCCGTGGGAGCCGCCGTCCCAGCGCTGCCCGTGCCCGGCGCGCGCGATGTCGCGGTGCGCGAGGGTGGCGGCCTCCGCCGCGAGGGCCGCGCCGCGGCGCGCCGCCGCGACCCCGCGCTCGGGGTCCTGGGCGGCGCGCGCCTGCGCGACCTCTCGCTCGGCCTCCGCCAGGCGCGTGCGGGCGTCCGGGCCGACGGGGGCGCGGTAGTCGTCGACGACCGACCGCGCCGACGCGAGCTGCCGCTCGGCGTCGTCGAGCGCCGGGCCGAGGCGGGAGGCGGCGCGGCGGGCTCGCTCGTCCTGCTCCGCCCGCTCGGCCACCGCGTCGTCGAGCGCGGTGTTGGCCTCCCGCACGCGGGTCAGCGCGCCCACCGGGTCGCCCGGCTCGCCAGGGGCCGGCAGGTCGGCGAGGGCGTCCTCGAGCGCGGTGACCGCGCCGTCGATCCGCCCGGCGCGCAGGGCCGCCGGCAGGGCGCGGGCCTGGGCGAGCTCGGCGCGCGACTCCGCGACGATGGCGCCGAGGGCGGACTCGGCGCGCAGCGCCTCCGCCTCGTAGTCGTCGACGGCGCGCAGCAGGCCCTCGGCCCGCCGCACCGCCTCCTCCGCCGCGCGGGCGGCGGCGCCGGCCTCGGCGACCTGCTGCGTGGTCAGCCGCTTGCGGGCCGCGGCCGCGCTGCGGCCGGCGAACTCGAGGAGCCGCTCCGCCTGCTCGGGGTTGTCGGCCACCGGCAGCAGCGCCCGCTCGGCGTACTGGCCGCGCAGCCGCTCGAGGTCGGCGCGCGCGCCGGGGATGCTCTCGTGCACCCGGGCGAGCTCCTCGTCCACGCGGGCGACGACGTCGGGCGTCGCGCGCACGGTCTGCCGCAGGCTCGCCAGGCCCGTGTCGAGCTCGTCCAGCGAGGAGCCGGCCGAGCGGCACAGGTCGACGATGCGCGCCGACCACTCGCCGCGCTGCTGGTCCGTGTCGGGGACGTGGTCGTGCAGGAGCTGGTTGAGGTGGAACGCCTCGGCGAGCCGCTCGCGCGCCCGTCGCAGCGTGGGCGCGAGGTCGCGCGTCTCGCGCTCGCCGAGCTCCGCGACGGCGAAGGCGAGCTCGTCCTCGGCGAGCCGCGCACGCTCGTCGGCGCGCACGAGCGCCGAGCCGGCCTCGACGCCCAGGCGCTCGAGCTCCGCCTCCAGCTCCCGCGCCCGCGCACCGGCGGCGCGCCGGCGCCGCACGGCCCAGACGGCCACGGCCGTCACCAGCACGACCACCACGACCACGCCCGTGACGATCCCGACGATCTGCCCCGCATCCATGGTGGGCATCGTAGGCGGCGAGGCCACGGTCCGGGGACGGACGGCGGCGCGGCCGGGCGCGAGGCCCGACCGCGCCGCCGCGGTGCGCGGGTCTGTTCCCGGGTCCGTCCCGGGTCAGTCCCGCCGGCGCGCGAGGCGCAGCGCCACGAGCACGGCCGCGCCGGCCAGCACCACGACGCCGCCGGCGATGCCGAGCACGACGACGAGCTCGGACGCGCCGGCGTCGCTCGCCCCGGTGCTCGTCCCGGTGCTCGCGCCCGTCCCCGCGCCGTCCCCCGCGGCGGACGACCCGCAGGGCGTCCCCTCGGGGGCGGGCGCGGCGCTCGTCGCGGCGCCCTCGGGCGGGTCGTAGGTGAACGTGAACTCGCCGCTGGTCGGGTGGCCGTCGGCGGACACGATGCGCCAGTCGACGGTGTACTCGCCGGCCGCGCCCAGGCTCACCGGCACGGACACCGTGCGGTCCTGCGTGGTGGGGCAGCCCGTCGCGTGGTCGGCGCCGTCCGCGTCCGTCACCGTGACGACCGTGCTGGACCCCTCGGCCGACAGGTCGAGCACCACGTCGTCGAACGTGACGTCGACCGTCTCCGGCGCCTCGGTGACCGTCGAGCCCGTCGCCGGTGCCGTGCCGACGACGACGTTGTGCGCGCTCGCCGGGGCCGCCGCGCCGACCGCGCCGACCAGCGCGAGGCCGAGCGCGCCCGCCGCCGCGAGCGCGGCGACGGCGGGGCGGCGCGCGCCGGACGGTCGTGCGAGGGCCCGCCGGGCCGTCACCGCTGCTCCGTCCGGGCGCGCGTGCGCACGAGCGCGGCGACGCCCGTCGCCGCGCCCACCAGGCCGAGACCGAGGCCTGCCGCCCCGAGCGCGAGGGGCAGCGTGTCGGCGCCGCCGCCGGTGCTCGCGCCGTCCTCGCCCGCGGCCTGCGCGTCGCCGGACGTCGCGCCGGACGCGCCGTGCGCGTCGTCGCCGGCGGCCGGGACGACCTGCAGCACGGGGGCCGGGTGCTCGGGCTCGGCGTCGCCGGTGGTCTCCTCGTCCCACGCGACGACCTCGCCGTCGGAGTAGGTCTGCGTCGCCGGGAGGGAGATCGCGTCGACGCCCTCGGGGACGGCGCCGGCCGACACCGTGAAGCGGAGGAACTCCCCGGGGGCGATGGCGGCGTCGGGGTCGTCCGCGGTCCACTCGACGCTCGCGGGCGCCTCCGTGACCGTGGTGCCGTGCACCTCGACGGGCGTCGCGAGCGGCGCCCGGGTGACCTTCGCGGTCCAGCCGGGCACTGGCTCGACGGACACGCTCGTGAACGGGGCGTCCTGGGGGAGGTCGACCTTCACGGCGGTCGTGGACGCGTCGGCGGACTCGTTGGGGACCTTGAAGGTGAGGGTGGCGTAGGCGCCGGCCTCCGCCTGGTCCGGCGTGACGCTGACGTGCGCGGACGCGGCGCCCGCGCCCAGCACGAGGGCGGGCACGGCGAGGGCCGCGGCCCCCGCGAGACGGCGGGCGCGGGGGAGGGAGGTGCGGGTGGTCGTGGGCATGGCTGTCTGCTCCGTAGGTCTGACGGTCGGGGACGACGAGGGACCCGCCCCCGTCCGACGTCGGACCGGGGGCAGGCTCAGGCGGCGCGCACGAGGGCGGCCAGGAGCGGCGGCGGCCCGCGCACCGGCGGGCGGCGACCGGCGTCCCCGGGTCGGGGACGCCAGGTGCGGCCGGTGACGACGGCGGCCCGGCGGGGCACGGGCAGCGCCGGCGGGCCCTGCACGAGCACCGCGACGTGCCAAAGGTGGGCAAGGACGTCCTGCGCCGCCCGGTCTCCCGTCGTGAGCAGCAGGGCCGTCACGACGACGGCCGCGGCGTGCGCGGCGAGCATCCAGGTCGCGGTGCCGCCGTCGCCGGCGTGGTGCAGGTGCGACGCGGCGCCGGTCGCGGGCGAGAGGGAGCCGGGCCCCAGGTCGTGGCCCGCGTGCCCCGCCAGCCGCAGAGCGGCGGTCCCGGTGGTGCCGGTCGTGCCGAGGAGCTCCAGGGCGGAGTGCTGCACCAGCTGCAGCGCGACCATGGCGGGCAGCAGACGGCGGAGCGTCAGCCGGCGGCGTGCGGTCCACACCGCGAGCGGCGCGGTGAGCGCCACGACGACGATCCAGGCGAGGGGTGACCCGGGGAGCGCGCCGCCGGCCAGGAGGTGGGCGGCGGCCGCGATGCTGAGCGTCGTGCCGGCGACGAGGAGCTCGCGCACACGACGGAGGACCACGGGCACCGGCACACCCTATCGCGGGCCCTCGGGCGCGCCCGTGCCCCGGCCCGGCCCGCGCGCCGGACCGGCCCGGCGCCGTCGGGCGCGCTGGGCTACGGTGGCGGCGACGACACGGGGTGCGACCCGACGTCGCCGGCCCCGGCCGGCGTCGGGCCGCTGAGATCACACCCGTCGAACCTGATCTAGCTCGCACTAGCGAAGGGATGTCGACATGAGTGCGCGCGCACCTCACGACAGCTCCGCCGGCAGCGCCGGCACCTCGGCTCGCTCCTCCTTCTCATCCTCCGCCGCCGCCCCGAGCAGGCCCCGCGTGCTCGCGGTCGCGGGCTCCGACCCGTCCGGCGGCGCCGGGGTCCAGGCGGACCTGAAGTCGGTCGCCGCGGCCGGCGGGTACGGCATGGCGGCCCTCACCGCGCTGACGGCGCAGAACACGCGGGGCGTGCGGGACGTGCACGTGCCGCCTGCGGCGTTCCTCGCCGCCCAGCTCGACGCCGTGGCCGACGACGTCGCGATCGACGCCGTGAAGATCGGCATGCTCGCCGCGGCGCCCGTCGCCGAGGCGGTCGGCGCCTGGCTCGACGGGCTGCCGCGGGGGGCGACGACCGTGCGGCCGGCGGTCGTCCTGGACCCGGTGATGGTGGCCACCAGCGGCGACCGGCTGCTCGACCCGGCGGCGGAGCGCGCCGTGCGGGAGCTGCTGGGCCGGGTCCACGTCGTGACCCCGAACCTGCCGGAGCTCGCCGTGCTGGCCGGAGAGCCGGTCGCTCCCGGCTGGCCGGCCGCGCTCGAGCAGGCGCGCCGCCTCGCCGCCCGGCACGGGGTGCTGGTCGTGGCCAAGGGCGGGCACCTGGCGGGCGGCGGCGCCCCGGACGCGCTCGTCGGCCCGGAGGGTGTGCTCGTCGAGCTCGACGGAGAGCGGGTGCTCACGCGCGCGACGCACGGCACCGGCTGCTCCCTGTCCAGCGGGCTGGCGACGCGGTTCGCCCGCACCGGCGACTGGGTCGAGGCCCTGCGCGGGACGAAGGAGTGGCTCACGGCGGCCATCCGGGCGGGGGAGGCGCTGGGGGTCGGGAGCGGGCACGGCCCGGTGGACCACCTGGCGGGCAGCACGCCCTCGGGCGCGCTGCAGCAGGCGGGCCCCCCGCCCGGCGACGACCGCGCGGGCCGCGACGTCGTCGCCCGGTGGTGGGACGACGCCGCGGGCGTGCGCGCGGCGATCGACGACCTGCCGTTCGTGCGCGCGCTCGGTGAGGGCTCGCTGGACGGCGACCACTTCCGCACCTACCTGGAGCAGGACGCGATCTACCTGCGCGAGTACGCGCGCTGCCTCGCCCGGGCCAGCGAGCTCGCGCCGACCCGGGCCGAGCAGGCGTTCTGGGCCGGCGGCGCGCACGGCGCGCTGGTGACCGAGCTGGACCTGCACACCCGGTGGCTGGGCGGCGAGCCGCAGGACGTGCCCGCCAGCCCGACGACCGCGGCCTACCTGGAGCACCTGCGCGGGGCGGGCGACGACTACGCGACGCTCGTGGCCGCCGTCCTGCCCTGCTACTGGATCTACCAGGACGTGGGGGAGCGGCTCGCCGCCCGGGATCACGCCGACCACCCGTACTCGGCGTGGCTGAGCACGTACGCGGACGACGCGTTCGTGCAGGCCACCGCCCAGGCCGTCGCGATCCTGCGCCGGGTCGCGGGCGACGCCCAGGCGGCGACGCGGGCCCGGATGGCGCGGGCGTTCCATAAGGCCTGCGAGCACGAGCTGGCGTTCTTCGACCAGACCGGCGCCGGGGGCGCCGCGGGGGCGGACCGGCGGGACGCCGCCGCCGGCTGAGCGGGGCCCGGACCGGGCGCGCCACGGGATCGCGCGGGGGTAAGCGGTGTCCCGACGGGGCGGCATGGCGGGTGACCGGGGCAAGGGTGTCGGCGGCGAGTGACAGAATAGGTGTGATGCCCGACACGACGCGCACTTCGCGCAGCAGCAGCCGAGGCGCCAGCAGCGCCGATCCCACCGACAGTCCCAGGAGGAGCTCCGACTCCTCCGCACCCCGTCGACCCTCCGTGCCCGGTTCCCCGCCGGGCCGGTCCTCGGGCCCGCCCGGCCCCCACGTCCCCGTGGGCTCCGAGCTCTCCACGATCGCCTCCGTGCGCCGGCTGTACCCCTACGTCAAGCCGGCGGTGCCGCGGCTCGTGGGCGGTCTGGTCTCCGCGCTCGGCGCCAGCCTCGCCGCGCTCGCGATCCCGCGCGTGCTGCAGGCCCTGGTGGAGGGCCCGCTGGCGGACGGCGCGGCGGCGCACGACCTGGGCGCCCTCGTGGTGCCCGTCGTCCTGGTCCTCGTCCTGGGCGTCGCCGAGGCCGGCCTCGTCCTCCTGCGCCGCAACCTCGTCATGTACCCCGGCACGCGCATCGAGGCGGAGATGCGCATGTCGCTCTTCCGCCACCTGCAGGACCTGCCCGTCGCGTTCCACGACCGGTGGCCGGGCGGCCAGCTCCTCAGCCGCGTCATGGGCGACCTCGGGCTCCTGCGGCGCTGGCTGGTCTTCGGCCTGCTGCAGCTCGTCGTGAGCGTCGTGACGATCGTGGTCGGCGTCGCGATCCTGCTCAGCACCGCGGGCTGGCTCGGCCTCGTGTACCTCGCCGGTGCCATCCCCGTGACGGTGATCGCCTTCCGCTTCTCGCGCCGCTACCGCGTGATCGCACGCCTCTCGCAGGACCAGTCGGGCGACCTCGCCACCACCGTCGAGGAGTCCGTGCACGGGATCCGCGTGCTCAAGGCGTTCGGCCGAGGGCGCGACGCCCTCGACTCGTTCACCGACCAGGCCGAGGAGCTGCGCCAGACCGAGATCCGCAAGGCGGGCAACCAGGCGACCGTCACGACGTCGCTCCAGCTCATCCCGGAGGTCACGCTCGCCGTCTGCCTCGTGCTCGGGTCGGTGCTGGCCGCGCGCGGCCAGATCTCGCTCGGAGACCTCGTCGCGTTCTTCCTCACCGCCGCCGTGATCAACGGGCCCGTGGTCGACCTCGGCATGACGCTGTCGATGACGCTCAACGCCCGCACCGCCGTCGACCGCTTCTTCGAGGTCATGGAGACCCCGAACCCGCTCGCCGACCCGGTCGACCCGGTGAAGGCGGGGGCGCCCCGCGGCCACGTGGAGCTGCGCGACGTGAGCTTCCGCTACGAGGACTCCGCGCACCCCGTCCTCGAGCACGTCGACCTCGAGCTGCCGGTCGGCACCACCACGGCGCTCGTGGGGCTCACCGGCTCGGGCAAGTCCACCCTGGCGATGGTCGTGCCGCGCATCTTCGACGTCACCGGCGGCGCCATGCTGCTCGACGGCGTCGACGTGCGGAGCATGCGCCGCAACGACGTGCGCCGGGCCGTCGCGGTCGCTTTCGAGGACCCCACGCTGTTCTCCGCGTCGGTGCGGGACAACGTCCTCCTGGGCGTCCCGGAGGCCGGCCCCGACGCCGTGCCCGAGGCCGAGCGGGAGCGCCGCCTCCACGAGGCCGTCGAGGTGGCACAGGCAGGGTTCGTCGCCGACCTGCCCGAGGGCGTCGAGACGAAGATCGGCGAGGAGGGGCTGTCCTTGTCCGGCGGGCAGCGGCAGCGCCTCGCGCTGGCCCGGGCGATCGCCGCCCGGCCCGCCGTGCTGGTCCTCGACGACCCCCTGTCGGCGCTCGACGTCGCCACCGAGGAGGCCGTGACCAGCCGCCTGCGCGACGTCCTGGCCGGAACCACCAGCCTCGTCATCGCGCACCGTCCGTCCACCGTGGCGCTCGCGGACCGTGTCGCGGTGCTGCAGGACGGGCGCATCACGGCCGTCGGCACGCACAGCGACCTGCTGGCCACCGACGCCCACTACCGGCACGTCATCTCCAGCCTCGAGCAGGACTGGGAGGAGAGCCCCGAGCACTCCGAGCAGAGAGAGTCCGAGCAGCGAGAGTCCGAGCAGCCCCAGAGCCAGGAGGTCCAGCGGTGAGCCGCCCCAGCACACCCGCACCCCGTCCCGCGTCCTCCCACCCCGCGGGGGAGCCTCTGCCCGCGCCCCTGCCCGAGGCGCGCCGCCGCCCCACGGACGCGGACGCCGACGACGCCACCCGCCTCGACAATGTGACGTCGCGCGCCGTCCGGTCCCGCTCGATGCACCTGCTGGGTGAGATGCTCCGGCCGCGCCGGGGCGCGCTCGGCGTCGCGGGCCTCCTGGTCGTGCTCTCGACCCTCGGCCAGGTGGCCGGCCCGTGGCTGGTGTCCGTCGCCATCGACACCGCGGTGCCCGACCTCATAGACGGCGACGTCGCGACCCTCGTGGTCGTCGGCTCGGCCTACCTGGTCGCCGCCGCCGTCGGCGGCGTGTGCGCCGGGGCCTACGTCCGCCAGGCCGCGCGGATCGCGCAGGGGGTGCTGCTCGATCTGCGCCGGCGCGTCTTCCGGCACACCCAGCTGCTCTCCCTGGAGTTCCACGAGTCGTACACGTCGGGGCGCATCATCAGCCGCCAGACGTCCGACCTCGAGGCGCTGCGCGAGCTGCTCGACGGCGGCCTCACCGGCGTCGTCTCGTCCCTGATGCTCATGATCTTCACCGGGGTGGGGCTGTTCCTGCTCGACTGGCAGTCGGGCCTGGTGCTCGCCGCTGCCCTGGTCCCGGCCTGGCTGCTCACGCGTTGGTTCCAGAAGCACTCCCAGCTGTTCTACCGCCAGCAGCGCACCACGTCCGCGCGGCTCATCGTGAAGTTCGTCGAGACGATGACGGGCATGCGCGCGGTGCAGGCGTTCCGCCGCGAGTCCACCACGGAGGCGGAGTACGGGAGTCTGAACGAGCAGTACCGGGACGCGAACCTCAGGACGATGGGCCTCAACGGCCGCTACCAGCCCGGACTGGTGCTCATCGGCAACATCGCGGTCGCGGCGGCGCTGGGAGTCGGCGGGTGGCGCGTGGTGCAGGGCTCGCTCGACGTCGGCGTGCTCGTCGCCACCCTGCTGTACGTGAAGCGGTTCTTCCAGCCCATCCAGCAGCTGGGCAACTTCTACAACTCCTTCCAGTCCGCCACGGCGGCGCTGGAGAAGGTGTCGGGCCTGCTGTCCGAGGAGCCCACGGTCGTCGAGCCGCGCCGCCCCGTCGCGCTGCCGCACGCCCGCGGTGCCCTGCGGCTGGCCGACGTCACCTTCCGCTACGGCGACGGGCCCGTCGTGCTGCCCGACCTCGACCTCACCGTCCCGGCGGGGCAGACCGTCGCGCTCGTCGGCACGACGGGCGCGGGCAAGTCCACGCTCGCCAAGCTCGTCACGCGGTTCTACGACGCGAGCGAGGGCCGGGTGGAGCTCGACGGGGTGGACGTGCGCGACCTGACGACCACCGACCTGCGCAGGGCCGTCGTCATGGTGACCCAGGAGGCGTACCTGTTCAGCGGGTCGGTGCGGGAGAACATCGCCCTCGGACGCCCGGGCGCCCCGCAGGCGGACATCGAGGCCGCGGCCCGGGCGGTCGGGGCGCACGAGTTCATCATGGACATGCCCGACGGGTACGACACCGACGTGAACAAGCGCGGCGGGCGGGTGTCGTCCGGCCAGCGGCAGCTGCTGTCGTTCGCGCGGGCCTTCCTCGCCGACCCGGCCGTGCTCGTGCTCGACGAGGCCACGAGCTCGCTCGACATCCCGGGCGAGCGGCTCGTGCAGCACGGCCTGCGGACGCTGCTGTCCGACCGGACGGCGATCATCATCGCCCACCGGTTGTCGACCGTCGCGATCGCGGACCGCGTGCTCGTCATGGAGCACGGCCGGGTGATCGAGGACGGCACGCCGGACGAGCTCGCGGCCGGGGACGGGCACTACGCCGCCCTCAACGCCGCCTGGCAGGACTCCCTCGTGTGACGTCATCGGCGACGCGCGACGCCCCGTCCCCTCGTCGAGGGGGCGGGGCGCCGTCGTCACCGGGTCAGCCGCGTCCCCAGCGGGACAGGGCGGCGAGGTCGACCGGGTCGACGATCACCTCGAGCTCGCGACGCACCCACCAGTCGCCCGTGCGGCGGCGCTCGGCGGGCGTCGTGTACCGGTAGCGGAAGAGGCGCAGCCGCACCCAGCGCGGCCGGGCCCCGTCGAACGGGTCGTCCCGCAGCAGGCGCAGCACGGCCAGGTCCGCCTCCAGCAGCCGCTCGCACAGCCGCGGGATCCATGGTCCCGAGGCGCCCAGCGGCACGAACCACAGCACCCAGTCCAGCCGCAGGTGGTACGGGGCCACCTGCGGCGGGCGGCGCCGCACGTCGCCCGGCTTGCCGCGGAACCCGTACTCGCGCCAGTCGTCGGGGCCCGGACGGGCGGCCAGCGTGCCCTCCACGATCACCTCGTCGCGGCGGCGGGTGACGCTGCCGAACGCCCCGTAGGCGTTGACCAGGCGCAGCGGCTCGAAGCTCGCGTTCATCCGCTGGTGCCGCGAGGCGAGGTTGAGCGCGGGACGCACCGACAGCGCCGCGAGGACGAGGGCGGCGAGCGTCGCCGCCACGAGGTAGCCGAGCGGGACGGACGGGGGCGCGGCGCTCGGCACGGCGTCGGCGGTCGTGGCCGCGCCGGGGACGAGCCCGCCGAGCAGGGCGCGCCAGGCGCCGTCGGAGACCATGGCGGCGCCGAGCACGATGGCGGCCCAGTTGAGCCACGCGAAGTTGCCGGTGAGCACCAACCACCCCTGGGTGAGGACGACCACGCCGCCGGCGACGCTGGGGAACGGCTGCGGCAGCCACAGCAGCCACGGCACGAGGAGCTGGGTCACGTGGTTGCCCACCACCTCGGTGCGGTGCCACCAGCGCGGGAGGTGATGGGCGTGCCAGCTGAACGGGCCGGGCATGGGCTGCGTCTCGTGGTGGTAGTCGAGGGCGGTGAGGTCGCGCCACGCGCGGTCCCCGCGCCACTTGATGAGCCCGGCGCCCAGCTCCAGCCGGAACAGCAGCCACCGTGCGGCCAGCACCATGAGGAACGACACGGGCACGGCGGGCGAGCCGAACCACGCCGCGAGGAACGCCAGCTCGCACAGCAGCGTCTCCCAGCCGAAGGCGTAGAAGCGCTGGCCCACGGAGACGATCGACAGGTAGGCCGCCCACAGCGCCAGGAGGACGAGCGTGGGGACCCACCACGGCCCGGCCTGCGGCAGCCCGACGACGAGCGCCGCGCCGCCCGCGGCGCCGAGGCCGGCCACGACGACCAGGAGCCGGTCGGAGTAGCGCGCGTGGAAGAGGGACGGCGCGTCCCGGAACCGGACGCGCGCGGTGAACCGCGGCACGGGCAGGAGGCCGCGCTCCCCGAGCAGCGGCCGGAACTGACCGAGCGCCTGCACGAACGCCAGGCACAGGAGCGCGCCCACGCCGCGCTGCAGCACCTCGCGGGCGACGTCGTAGTCCGTGGTGGCCCACCACCCGTCGAGCCGTCCCGCGAGCCACGGCGGCAGCCCGGGGGGCAGCTGCGGAGGCACGCCTCCACGCTAGTCGCGCGCGGCGTCGCCCGCCTCGACCAGCCGCGCGACGAGGGCGTGCACCGCCGGGGTCGGCGCGCCCACCGTGAGGGCGAGGACCTGCCGGGTCGCGCCGGGCAGGTGCTGGACGACGACGTCCGGGTTCCGGTGCGCCCGCAGCGCCAACGACGGCAGCAGGCTCACCCCGGCGCCCGACGCGACCAGCGCCTGCACGGCGACGTAGTCGTCGGTCTCGAAGGCGATGCGGGGCGCGAACCCGGCGGTCGCGCACCGGGCCACGAGGTCGGCGCGGCAGCGCTCGCAGCCCGCGATCCACGCCGCGTCGCGCAGGTCGCCCAGGGGCGGCGGGGCGTCGCCGGCCGTCGCGCCGTCGCCCGCGGGGCGCACGAGGGCGACGGGCTCCTCGTGCACCACCGTGGACTCGAAGCGCGACAGGTCCATGGTGGGCCGCGCGTGCGGGGAGTCGGTGTGCCGGAAGACCAGGGCGACGTCGACGTCCCCGGCCTGCAGGGCGGCGACCGCCTCCGGCGGCTCCGCCTCGACCAGCCCGACGCCGAGGCCGGGGTGCGCGGCCCGCAGGCCGGCGACGGCGGCGGGGACGAGGGTCGCCAGCGCGGAGGGGAACGCGGCCAGCCGGGCACGCCCGGCGCGCAGCCCGACGAGCGCGTCGAGCTCACGGCGCGCGCCCTCGACCCGGCCGAGGATCTCCTCGGCCCGCGCCGCGAGCAGCCGGCCCGCCTCGGTGAGGCGGACGCCGCGGCCCGCCCGCTGCAGCAGGGGGATCCCGGCCTCGGCCTCGAGGCGGGCCAGGTGGTGGCTCACGGACGGCTGGGCGTAGTGCAGCTCGCGCGCCGCGGCGGTCACCGAGCCGGTGCGGGCGACGGCGGCCAGCACGCGCAGGCGGGTGAGGTCCAGGTGGGGCGGGGGAGCGGGCTCGACGGACACGACGCCAGCCTACGGCCACGCATCGATGGATTCGATGGGGACCAGTCAGAACAGGCATTGGACCTATCAGTCGACCCGCGGCGATCCTGGGGTGATGACGACCTCGCCCCCCGCGACCGACGTGCCGGAGCCCCCGACGATGCGCGACGTGCTCGCCGCGGCCCGCCGGATCGACGGGCTCGTCGTGCGCACGCCCGCGCTGCGCCACCCGGAGCTCGACCGTGCCGCCGCCGCGGCCGGCGCCGACGGGGCCACCCTCGTCGTCAAGCACGAGAACCTGCAGCACACCGGCGCCTTCAAGGTGCGCGGGGCGCTCAACCTCCTGCTCGGGTTCGACGAGGCGGAGCGGCGGCGGGGGATCGTCGCCTACTCCACGGGCAACCACGCCCAGGCGCTCGCACACGCCGCACGCCGCACGGGCACCGGCTGCACCATCGTCATGCCGCGCCACCCGAACCCCCTGAAGGAGCGCGCGGTCCGCGACCTCGGGGCGGACGTCGTCCTGCACGGCGACACCTTCGACGACGCCCGCGGACGCGCCGGCGAGCTGGCCGCGGCCGGCGGGGCCCGGCTCGTGGGTGCCGCCAACGAGCCCGTGCTGGTCGCCGGGGTGGCCACCGCCACCCTGGAGCTCCTGGAGCAGGCGCCCGACCTGGAGGTGCTCGTGGTCCCCGTGGGCGGCGGATCCGGCGCGGCGGCGGCGTGTCTGGTGGCTGCGGCGCTCGCCCCCGGGCTGCGCGTCGTGGCCGTGCAGGCGGCCGCCTCCCCGGCGGCCCACGACTCCTGGCGGGCGGGGGAGCTGCGCACCGCCGCCAACACCACGCGGGCCGAGGGCCTCGCCGTCGGGTGCGGCTTCGCGCTCACGCAGGCGGTGCTGCGCGAGCGCCTCGCCGACTTCCTGCTGGTGGACGACGACGCGATCGCCGCCGCGCAGCGGGCGTACCTCACCGGCGCGCGCACCGTCGCCGAGGGGGCGGGCGCCGCGGCGCTGGCGGCCGTCCTCACCCATCCCGCGGCGTTCGCGGGGCGCCGGGTGGGCGTCGTCTGCTCCGGCGGGAACGCCAGCGAGGCCGAGCTCCGCCACGCGCTCGGCGCCTGAGCCGGCGCGGGCGTTCGCCGGGTGGGGGAGCGCTGCCCGGGGATACGCTTCCGGGCATGGCCCGCTACTTCGACGTGCACCCGGTCGATCCGCAGCCCCGGGCGGTCGCGCAGGTCGTCGCGATGCTCCACGACGGCGCCCTGATCGCGTACCCGACCGACTCCGGCTACGCGCTGGGGTGCCGGGTCGGCCAGCACGACGGCACGGAGCGGATCCGCCAGGTCCGCCACCTCGACGCGCGCCACCACTTCACCCTGGTGTGCGCCGACTTCGCGCAGCTGGGCCAGCTCGTGCGCCTCGACAACAACGCCTTCCGCGCCATCAAGGCCGCCACACCGGGCCCGTACACGTTCATCCTCCCGGCGACCGCCGAGGTGCCGCGCCGCCTGGCGCACCCCAAGAAGAAGACCATCGGCGTGCGCATCCCCGACTCGCGGGTGGTACAGGCCCTGCTGCGCGAGCTCGACGAGCCGCTGCTGTCGTCCACGCTCATCCTGCCGGGCCAGGACCAGCCGCTCACCGACGGGTGGCAGGTCAAGGAGGAGCTGGACCCTGTGGTCGACGCCGTCGTCGACGGCGGCGAGGTGCTGGCCGAGCCCACCACGGTCGTCGACTGGTCGGAGGGGTACCCCGACGTCGTCCGCGTGGGAGCGGGCGACCCGTCGCGGTTCGAGTAGGCGGCGGACGCCCCGCCCCGGGCTCCAGCGCCCCGGCTAGGGTGCTGCTCATGAGCGACCGCGGACTTGCCCTGGCCCGAGAGAAGATGTCGGCGGAGGGCGTCGCCCCCGCCGCGATCGAGACCTTCACCCGCTTCTACCACCTGCTCGAGTCCGGCGAGACGGGCCTCGTGCGCGAGGCCGACGTCGAGCCCCTCACGGGCCTGCCGCGGCACGCGGACCTCGACGTGCCGGACGCCGACGCGCAGGCCGCCCTCGCGCGGACCGCGATCATCAAGCTCAACGGCGGCCTCGGCACCTCGATGGGCATGGACCGGGCGAAGTCGCTGCTCACGGTGCGCGACGACGCGCCCGGGGGCGACGGCGACGCGGGCACGGCGCTGACCTTCCTCGACGTCATCGTGCGCCAGGTGCGGGCGGCCCGCGCCGCGACCGGCGCGCGGCTCCCGCTGGTGCTGATGAACTCGTTCCGCACCCGCGACGACACGCTCGCCGCCCTCGCGCCGTACGACGACCTCGCCGTCGGCGAGCTGCCCGTGGACTTCCTGCAGAACCGCGAGCCCAAGCTCCGCGCCGACACGCTCGAGCCCGTCGAGTGGCCCGCCGACCCGTCGCTCGAGTGGTGCCCGCCCGGGCACGGCGACCTGTACCCGGCCCTGCACGCCTCGGGTGTGGTGCGCGCGCTCCTCGACGCCGGCTTCCGGTACGCGAGCGTCTCGAACTCCGACAACCTCGGCGCCGCTCCCGACGGCGCCATCGCGGCCTGGTTCGCCGCCTCGGGCGCCCCCTACGCCGCGGAGATGTGCCGCAAGTCGCCGGCGGACGTCAAGGGCGGGCAGCTCGTGGTGCGCAAGGCGGACGGGCGCATCGTGCAGCGCGAGACCGCGCAGACCCACCCGGACGACGTCGACGTGTCCCTGGACCCGTCGGTGCACCCGTACTTCCACACGAACAACCTCTGGTTCGACCTCGAGGCGCTGGCGGCGGAGCTCGACCGCACCGGCGGCGTGCTCGAGCTGCCGCTGATCCGCAACGAGAAGACGGTGGACCCGACGGACGGGTCGTCGCCGTCCGTCGTGCAGATCGAGTCCGCGATGGGGGCCGCCGTGGCGGTGTTCGAGGGCGCGACGGCGATCGAGGTCGGGCGCGAGCGCTTCCTGCCCGTGAAGACGACCGGCGACCTGCTGCTCATGCGCTCGGACGTGTACGAGCTCACGGGTGACTACCGGCTGGTCGCGCAGGTCGAGGCCCCGCTCGTGTCGCTGTCGAAGACCTACAAGACCATCTCGGCGTTCGACGAGCGGTTCGCCGCCGGGGCGCCGTCCCTGCGCGAGGCGTCCTCGCTCACCGTCGAGGGCGACTGGACCTTCGGCGCCCGGGTGCGCGCGCAGGGCGAGGCCGCCCTGCCCGACGCGGGCGGGCCCGCCACGGTGCCCGACGGCGCCACGGTCACCGCCGACGGCGTCGCCCCCTGATCGCTTGGGCGCGAGCTCGGGGACTTTTCGTGCGCGGACAGCCCCGTGGCTCGCGCCCACGACGTCGGCGGGTCAGGTGGGGAGGTCGACCACGCGGTCGGCGCCCTCCACGGGCGCGAGGCCACCCGCCGACGCGGCGGCGAGGTCGTCCCGCAGCCGGGGGAGGGCGCCGGGCGGCACGAGCAGGGCGAGGCGCGCCACGGCGGCGTACGTCGGCTCCTCGAGCACCGCACCGTGGGTCGTCGCCCAGTCGCGCAGCAGGTGGTCCACCCGCCCGGCGTCCGCGTGCGGCACGTCGACGGTGACCTCGGTCAGGATCTCCCGACGCAGGAGGAGCCCCCGGGAGGTGGCGGCGTCGAGCGACTCGGCGACCGCACCGGAGTAGGCGCGCACGAGGCCGCCCGCCCCGAGCAGCACCCCGCCGAAGTAGCGGGTCACCACGGCGACGACGTCGGTCAGCCCGCGGCGGCGCAGCACCTCGAGCATCGGCACGCCCGCCGTGCCGGACGGCTCGCCGTCGTCGGAGGAGCGCTGCTGGTCGGCGTGCGTGCCGACGACGAGGGCCACGCAGTGGTGCCGGGCGTCCCAGAGCTCCTTGCGCAGGCGGGCGACGACGGCGTCCGCCTCCTCGACGCTGCGGGCCGGGGCGACGTGCGCCAGGAACCGCGACCTCTTGATCACGAGCTCGTGGTCGACGGGCGCGGCGAGCGTCCCCGGGAGCGGCGCGGGGGCGGGGCTGTCGGGGAGGCTCACGCGGACGAGGCTACGGCGTCGGCCGACACGCCGGGCCTGTCGTGGAGAAAAAGTGTGCCAAGCGCCAGGATGAAGCCATGACGACGAACCCCGAGGGGCCCGGACCATCCGCCGACCCGGGCGACACCGCGGACTCCGCCGCGTCGCCCGTCGTCCGCTACCCGCGACCGACGGTCACGCTGGAGGAGGCGGAGTGGGTGTGGCGCGAGCTGTCGGTGGAGGCGCTGCGCCCGGGCGGGAAGCCCGAGGTCGTGCGCCTGGCGGTGATCGCCGGCCTCACCCGGGCGACGGGCGCGCGGTACGGGGACCTGCTGCGCGTGCGGGCGGAGGACCTGGACCTCGGCTCGGACCCGCAGGCGGCGAGCCGCCGGGGCCGCGTCGGCGGCTCGCGGGAGCCGGGGGAGGGGAGGGTCGTGCTGCGGCACGGGAAGCACCGCACGGTCCGCGAGCACCGGCTCCCGCCCGAGGTGGTGCTGCTGCTGCGGCACTGGATGGTGGTGCGCACGGAGCTCGCGGCGGAGCTGGAGGGCTCCGTGCCCCGGGCGCTGCTGCTGACGGTGCACCACACCCACGACCACGGCACGACGGTGGCGAGCGGCCTGCCCATCACGCGGCAGGGGCTGGTGCTGTCGTGGCGGCGATTCGTGCACCGGACGAACGCGCGCTACGGCGCGGTGCGGGCGCCCCTGCCGACCCGGTTCGAGCAGGTGCGGAGGGCATGGGTGGAGGCCGGGACCCCCGATCTCGGCAGGGAGCTCGTCGCCCCCGAGGGGTCGGGAACGACGGCCGGCGAGTCGTCGGGTGATCCCTCTCTTCATTCGTGAGAAAATAGTGTGCCAAGCGTCCAGAACAACCCGAGGTACTCCACCGGAGCACCTCACCGCCCGGCAGGGACGACGAGGGGCCCCCGTCGCGATGACGGGGGCCCCTCGTGCCTCGGAGGGGGCGGCGGGTGGGCCGCCCGTTCTCCCCCTCAGGCGGTGGCGATCCCCAGCAGGGGCGAGCCGGGGGAGTGCGACGGCAGCTCGTGGAACCCGTAGCGGTCGTAGAAGGCGCGGGCGCGCGTGTTGGCGGGGTCCATCCCGAGGTGCACGCCGGGCACGCCGTGTTCGGCCAGGGCAGAGCGCAGCGTGTCCATCAGCTTCCGCCCCATGCCCTGCCCCTGGTTCTCGGGGAGCAGGTCGATGTGCAGGTGCGCGGGGTACCGGTCGAGCTCGTCCTCCGTCAGGCCGCGGACCATGCGGCCCGGGTCCTTGCCGGCGGCGACCAGCGCGGGCTCGGCGAACTTCGGCTCGCGCCCCGTCGGCGAGGAGCCGGCCTCGGGGTACCGCTCGGCGAAGCCGGGGCCCCATGACCGCTCCCACCACGAGACGAAGTCGCGGGTGTCGGCCACGCCGATCACGTAGCCCGTGAGCCGGCCGTCGTCGACGCGCAGCACGCCGTCCGCGGGGTCGGCGGCGGCCTCGCCGTCGAGCTCGGAGTCGGGGCGGACGACGACGAACGCGAGCTCGGGCGCGTACTCGACGTACGGGAGGGCGAACACCTCGGGCATGAGCAGGTCGTCGGAGTAGAGGCCGCGGGCGTCGGCCCCACCGGCGGCGGTGCGGACGCAGACCTCGGCGACGGCGGCGCGGTCGGAGGCACGGTAGGTACGGATCACGAGGTCATCATGCCGGAGGGGTGCCGCGCGTCGACACCGCGCGGCACCCCTCCGACCACCGGGTCTACTTCTTCCTGGCCACCCTCGACCGGGTGGCGGCGCCGGCCTGGCGCGCGGCGTCCTTCTCGGTGGTGGCGCCCTCGGTCGACAGCTCGCCGCCCGCGCTCTCGAGGTGGGCGCGCACGAACCAGTGGAACAGCTCGAGCTCGTGCAGGTGCCCGATGAGGAGGTCGTTCGTCACGTCGTCGAGCTTCTCGGTGTCCTTCGCGGCCTTGCGGTGCGAGGAGATGACGCCCTGGTAGACCTCGTCGAGCGCGCCGAGGTGCTCGATCGCCGACGCGCGCCGCAGCGCGTAGTCGTCCCAGGTCCGGGCCGCGACGAGGGCGCCGGGGGTGCCCACGGGGGAGACGCCGAGCGTGGCGATCCGCTCGGCGATCGCGTCGGTCATGGCCCGCACGGCGTCGACCTGCGGGTCCAGCATCTCGTGCACCGCGATGAAGTGCGGGCCGACGACGTTCCAGTGCACGTGCTTGAGGGTGAGGTGCAGGTCCGTCAGGGCGTCGAGCCGCTCCTGCAGGATGGCGGCGGTCTTGGCCCCCTGAGCGGGCGTGAGCGAGGGAACCGTGTAACGCGGGTTGGTGCTGTCGGCCATCGGGTCGTCTCCGTCCTCGTCGGGTCGTCGCGCGGGCCGTGCCGGTCAGCGCGCCTCGCCATCGTCGCGCCGCACGACCGTCCACGCGAGCGCGGCCAGGGCCGCCACCCCGACGGCGACGAGCCCCGCGACCGGCCGCCCCGCCGTCGCCCACGCCGCGGCGCCGATGACGAGGGACGCGGCGACGACCACCCCGTCCCGCACGGCGGTGCGCCCGAGGGCGGCGAGCTCTACCCGCTCGCGGGCGCCGACGTGGCTCGCCCACCAGCCGAGCCGGGTCACGAGGTACGCCAGGGGGGCGAGCCACAGCGTCGCCGCGTCGAAGGGCGCCTCGGTGGAGCCGAGCAGCAGGAGCGCCGCGACCACGAGCGCGACGTGCGCCGGCGCAGGGCCCGGCCGGACGGCGGCCCAGGCCGCGACCAGCAGGGCGAGCGTCACGGAGAGCTCGGGCACCAGGGTGGTCCGCGCCCCGGCGCCGAGCAGGAGCGCGAGCGCCCCGGCGACGAAGGCCGCGCGCAGCACCCAGCCCGGGAGCCACGGCGCGACCTCGACACCCACCACCGGCAGGGGGCGACCGGTCTCGTACCGTGCTCGCCACCAGGCCCGCAGCCGCGAGCGCACTGTCGCGATCACCGGGCACCCACCCCGCCGCGGTGCCGCTCGGCGGCCCGGACCAGGGCCTCGAGCCGGAGGCCTGCTTCCGCCCGGGCGTCGCCCGCCCAGCGGACCACCGGCACGCCCTCGGCGGCCATGCGGTGCAGCCGGTCGTCGCGCTCGGCCCGGGTGACGCGCCACGCGAGGCGCATGTGCTCCTCCCGCGCGCCGCGGACGTCCGGCAGCGTGTCGACGAGGACGACCGGGTGCCCCGTCGCGCGCCAGGCGCGCACGAGGTCGACGGGTTCGTCGTCGAGCACGGTGCTGAACAGGTACACGATCGCGTCGGCCGGCACCTGTGGCGCGCGCAGCCGTCGCGCCGGGGCGCCGGCGGGACTGCTCAGCGCGAGGGCGTGCAGCACGCGCCGCAGGTGCCGGCGGCCTGCCGCCGGCGGCAGGGGACGCCGACGCCGGCCGAGGTCGTCGACGCCGACCCGGTCCCCGGCGGCGACGAGCGCGCCCGCGACGGACGCCGCCGCGTGCCGGGCCAGGTCGAGGGACGTCGGCTCGTCCACCCGCTGCGGGCCGGTGCCGCGCCAGGTGCGCAGGTCGGGGCCGACGTCGTCGCGCGAGTCGACGACGAGCACCGCGGTCGCCTCCGCGGTGGCGTAGGTGCGGCGCACGTAGAGGGTGGCGAGGTCGGGCGACCGGCGGGCGGTGGTGTGCCAGTCGATCCGGTGCAGCCGGTCGCCGGGGGCGAAGGGGTGCACGTCGCGCAGCTCGTCCCCGTCGCCGAGCCGCCGCGACGTGTGCGGGCCGGTGAGGCCGCGCAGCCGCCGCGGGACCGGCACCCGCGCGAGGGGCATGGCCGTGGGCAGCACGAGCCGGGCGGGGGCGGTGACGGACACCGGGTCCTCCGCCGTCGTCCCTGCGGCGCCGTACCCGCGCGCGTCGACGTGGAAGGTCCGTTGCGGGCCCGTGCGCACGGTGCTCAGCGTCAGCGGCAGCTCCCGCGCCGCGGCGGCGACGACGACCCCGGTGGCGCGGTGGCCCGGTGCGGCGACCCGTGCGTGGACCACCTCGGCGCCGGGCGGCGGGTCCAGCCGCAGCGTCGCGGCCAGGTCTCCGGCGGCGGCGCCGGCCGTCGGCTCGATCGTGACCGCGGTGTCCTGCTCGGGCGCGCCGGACCGCCACGCGCCGGGCCGGCCGGCCCAGAGCCCGCCCAGGAGAGGCGCGACGCCGATCAGGGCGACGTCGGCCCGGCCGGCGAGCAGGCCGAGGCACAGCACGAGGACGCCCGCGCCGACGCCGGCCGCCGCCTGCGGGGTGCGCCGCCACGTCCGGTCGGTCATGGGCGGGTCACGCGTCCCGGCCCACCGTGGCGGGGCCCGGCACCGACCTGAGCAGCTCCGTCACGACGTCCTCCGCCCGGACCGCCGACGCCCACGCGGTGGGCGTGAGGGTGAGGCGGTGCGCCAGGACCGGCACGGCGACGCGCTTGACGTCCTCGGGCAGCACGAAGTCGCGCCCGTCGAGCACGGCGACCGCGCGGGCGAGGAGCAGCAGGTTCTGCGACCCGCGCGGGGACGCCCCGACCTCCAGCGCGCCGTGCGAGCGGGTGGCGGCCGCGAGGTCGACGCAGTAGCCCGCCACGTCGGCGTCCACCTCGGTGGTCTCGACGCCGGCCTGCATCGCGAGCACCGTGACCGCGTCCACGACGGGGCGGACGGGCGCCGCCTCCTGGCGCCGGGCGACGCGTCGCAGCAGCACGTCCTGCTCCTGCGCCCGGTCGGGGTAGCCGACGGCGAGCCGGACCATGAACCGGTCGAGCTGCGCCTCCGGGAGCGGGTAGGTGCCCTCGTACTCGACGGGGTTGGACGTGGCCATGACGTGGAACGGGCGGGGCAGCGGGCGGCTCGCGCCGTCGACCGAGACCTGGCGCTCGGCCATCGCCTCCAGCAGCGCGGACTGCGTCTTCGGCGGGGTGCGGTTGACCTCGTCGGCCAGGAACAGGCCCGTGAACACCGGGCCGGGCCGGAAGACGAACTCGCGGGACGCCGGGTCGAACACCGACGACCCGGTGATGTCGCTGGGCAGCAGGTCGGGCGTGCACTGCAGGCGGGCGAAGTCGAGGCCGAGGGCCGTGGCCAGGGAGCGCGCCGCGAGGGTCTTGCCGAGCCCGGGGACGTCCTCGAACAGCACGTGACCGCCGGCGAGCACGGTGGCGAGCGCGAGCTCGAGGGTGTCGCGCATGCCGACGACGGCGGTGCCGACCTCCGCCAGGACGCGCCGGCCGAGGTCGGCCACCTCGGCGACGGGCAGCGGGCGGTCGGCGGTCTCGGCGGCGGGGTGCTCGACGGTCATGGGCGGGGCCTTCCTACGGGCGTGCGGGTGACGGGGTGCGCGGGGGTCGGGCCGGTGGCGGCCGGGGGCGACGGGTCGAGGGCCTCGACGGCGTCGAGCCACCGGTGCACCTCCGCCCGGCCCACCTGACGGCGCGCGGTGAGGCCGGCGGCGACGTCGTCCCCGAGCAGCCGCGCCGCGGCGTCGGCCCCGCCCGGGGCGGCGAGGTCCACGCCGTGGCGGGCGAGGCGGGCGGACGCGAGGGCGCGCACCCGGCGCAGCACGCGGTCGCCCACCGCGCCGCTGCGGGTGAACGTGGCCCAGCCCAGCTCGCTGACGTCGTTGCGGGCCCCCTCGCGGCGGTCCTCCAGGACGTCGGGCCACGGCGCCTCGTCGCCGTCGTCGAGCCGCCGCCACAGCACGGTGGCGGTGGCGACGACCACGACGAGCAGCGCCGCGTGCAGCACGTCGACGGCCCCCGTGAGCGCGAGGAGCGCACCCGCCGCGAGCGCCGGGAGGACGACGGTGAGGGCGGCCCGCGGCAGCCGGGCGTGGGTCATGGGCGCGGCTCCGCAGGGCTGTCCGCGGGGCCTTGCGACGTGCCGAGCGCGCGGGCGATGCGGGTGAGCGCGGCGCGCGCGGCGTCGACGTCGTCGGGCGCGACGGGGCGCGCGGTGAAGCGGGCGCGCTGGTACAGGCGGCGGAGGGTGTCGACGTCGGGGGCGGGGACGGTGCGGCCGTCGCGCCGGTGGGCGGTGAGGAGCTGCGTGGTGAACTCGGTGGCGGTCTGTGCGGGGTCGCGCGTGGTGCCGTGCCGGGCGGCGGCGTCCTCGAGCGCGACCCAGGCGGCGACGACGGCGTCGTGGGGGGTGCGGGCGGAGTCGACGCGGGCGAGGGCGGTGGCGACGGCGTCCTGGAGCTCGGGCAGGGGGAGGTCGGTGACGGTGCCCGTGGTGGCGCTGCCGGGGGCGAGGTCGTCGCCGTCGTCGTCCTCGGGGACGGAGAGGGCGCGCAGGACGCGGCGGGCGAGCAGCACGAGGAGGACGATCACGAGGGCGGCCCCGGCCACGCTGAGGGCGATGACGATCCAGGTGACGACGTCGGTGGACGCCTCGGGGCGGTCGCCGGGCACGATCTCGCCCGGCTGCTGGAGCTCGACGGGGTCGCTGGCGTCGGGCTCGGGCAGGACGGCGCGGGGCATGCGGACGCGCCACGGGGTGGCGGTGGCGGCGCCGAGCACGACGAGGGTGACGAGGGCCGCGGCCGCGAGGGGGGCGGCGGCGCGTCGGGACCGCGACGGTGGGGCTGCCATGCGCTGACGCTATCGGGTCGGGCGGGTCACGAGGTCGCGGTGTCTGGCTGGGCGAGCCGGACGGCGTGCACGCCGGCGACGGCGGCGGCGGCGAAGGAGGCGGGGTCGCCGTCGAGGGTGCGGCCCATGGTGGACAGCCGGACGGGGGAGCCGCGGAGGGCGTCGAGCAGGGGCTCGTCGGCGGGGACGTCGACGAGGCGGTGGCCCGCGGGCGCGTCGGCGAGGGCGGCCGCCTGGTCGCGCACCTGGCGGGTGAGCTCGGTGCCCCAGGCGGGCAGGGCCTCGAGCCCGGGGGTGGGGGCGGGGACGGGGACGTCGGCGGCCGCGAGCGCCACGCGGCCGTAGGCGGTGAGGCTGTGGTGGGAGACGCCGCGGTGCCGGTCGCGGGGGTCGGCGCCGGAGACGCGCAGGGAGGCGACGGGTCGGCCGCCGAGGGTGGCGGCGGCGTTGACGGCCTCCCCGGCGGCGACGCCGGAGAAGCCCCACCGGGTGCCGGTGCCGAGGTTGCCCGGTCCCTGGGCGACGACGACGAGGTCGGCGTCGGCGACGAGGCGGGCGGCCAGGAGGCCGGTGTGCACGGTGACGGCCTCGAGGTCGCCGCCGAACGCCTGGCCGACGGTGACGGTGGCAGCGAGCCAGCCGGTCTCGCGGAGGGTGGCGACGGTGCGGGAGAAGGCGGCTGGCAGGGCGCCGCCGTCGGTCATGACGTAGGCGACGCGGGGGTGGGGGCGGCCAGCGAGGTCCGCCGCGTGGCGGGCTCCGGCGACGACGGCCGGGACGGCGGAGTGCAGGTCGGCGACGACGACGGGCAGGCCGGCGAGGTCGTCGGCGTCCCGGAGGGTGTCGTGGTGGTCGGACTCCTGCTCGTCGACGCCGAGAACCATGGCCTGCAGCGGGGTGTAGCGGGCCTTGACGAGGTGGCCGGGGCCGGGCGGCGGGTCGGCGGGCAGGGGGGTGGCGGTGTCGCCGGCGGGGCCGACGACGAGCGCGTACCCGCCGGTGCCGAGGCCGCGGGCGAGGGCGGAGACGTTGAGGAGCAGCCGGTCGCCGACGTCGGGGTCGCCGACGAGGGCGGTGTACGCGAGGCCGCGGACCTCGCCGGGCGCGCTGGTGAGGTCGCGGGCGGGCAGGGGGGTGTCGAGGCGGACGGTGACCTCGCGCGCCCCGGTCCAGGTCTTGCCGCGGGCGGTGACGGTGCCGGTGCGCCAGGTGACGTGCCCGGCGGGGACGTCGCGGGGGGCGGCGGGCTGGGGGCGGTTCGGCGCTGTCGTCACCCGTCCGAGGCTACCGGCGACTACCGTGGTCCCGATGCCTGCGAACCCTGTGGACCCGGCCGCCGGCGCGCGCGTCGACCCCGCCGTCGACCCTGCGCCCTCGTCGCGGGGCACCCCGCCTGCCGAGCGCCTCCTGAACCTCGTGATCGCCCTCGTGAACACGAGCGCGTCGATGACGAAGCAGCAGGTGCGCGCGGGCGTGGCCGGGTACGGTGACGCGCCGTCGACGGAGGCCTTCGAGCGGATGTTCGAGCGGGACAAGGACACCCTGCGGGCGCTGGGCATCCCGATCGTCACGGTGGACGCGGGCGGGCACAGCGACGAGGTCGGGTACCGGATCGACAACGACGCGTACGCGCTGGGGGCGGTGGACCTGACGCCGGCGGAGCTCGGCGTGGTGGCGCTGGCGGCGCAGCTGTGGTCGGACAAGACGCTGCGCACGGACATGTCGCGGGCGATGACGAAGCTGCGGGCGGCCGGGGCGGGCGAGGCCGCGGCGGATGCGGTGGCGGGCCTGGCCCCGCGCGTGCGGGCGGCGGGCGACGCGTACGTGCCGCTGCTGGAGGCGGTCTCGGAGCGGCGCGACGTGTCGTTCCGGTACCGGGCGGCGAGCACGGGGCAGGAGCTGACGCGGCACGTGGAGCCGTGGCGGATCGCGGCCCGCGGCAGCGGCTGGTACCTGGTGGGGTTCGACCGGGCGCGCGGCGCGGCGCGGGTGTTCCGCCTGTCCCGGATCGCCGGGCGGGTGCGGGTCGGTGCGCGGTCGGGGGCGTTCGACGTGCCCGAGTCCGTGGACGTGGACGCGATGCTGGGCGAGCGGGTCGGGGTGCTGCAGCGGGCGCGGCTGGCGGTGGTGCCGGAGCGGGCGCAGGCGCTGCGGGCGCGCGCCGTGGCGGCGGCGGACGGCGGTGCGCGCACGGACGGTCGCGGCGACGGTCGCGACCTGGTGGAGGTGGAGTTCCGCAGCCTGTCGGCGTTCGCGGACGAGGTCGCCGGGTACGGGGCGGCGGTCGTGGTGCTCGGGCCGGCGCAGCTGCGCGCGGACGTGCTGCGCCGCCTGGAGGCGGCCGCGACCCTCGGCGCGACCGGCAGCACGGGGGACGGCACGAAGGAGGGGACGGATGGCTGAGCGGGCCGACGACCGGCTGGTGCGGCTGCTGGGGCTCGTCGCATTCCTCGACGGCGCGGGCCCGGTCCGGGTGGAGGAGCTCGCGCACCGCTTCGGGGTCACGCCGCAGCAGGTGCGCGAGGACGTGGACGCCCTGTGGGTGTCCGGCACCCCCGGGTACATGCCGGACGACCTCATCGACTTCGACGCGTTCTCCCTCGAGGACGGCGTGGTGTCCATGACGCAGGCGCGCGGCATGACCCGCCCGCTGCGGCTCGGCACCCGGGAGGCGGTGGCGCTGGTCGCGGCGCTGCGGGCGATGCACGCCTCACCGGCCGTGCAGGCCGACCGCGGGCGGGCGGCCGTCGTCGCCTCGGCCCTGGACAAGCTGACCGCCGCGACGGGCGAGGCCGCGGGCGCGGTGGACGTGCAGCTCGCGGGGGACGGTGACCCGCAGGTGGTCGCCGCCGTCACGACCGCGCTGGCGGACGGGCGCCGCCTGCACCTGCGGTACGTGAACGCCGCGGACGTCACCACCGAGCGCGACGTGGACCCGCTGCGCCTGCTCACCCAGGACGGCGCGATGTACCTCGTGGGCTGGTGCCTGCGCGTGGACGGGCGCCGCACGTTCCGGGTGGACCGCATCCTCGCGGCCCGGGTGCTGGACGAGCCGGTGGCGGAGCACGACGTCGCCGTGGCGGGCGACCTCGGCGCGGACGTGTGGGCGTCGGTCGCGCACCGGGGGGCGCCGGTGGCCACCCTCCGGCTCGCGTCCGCGGCCCGGTGGGTCGCGGAGGAGGTGCCCGCCGAGTCGGTGCGCGACCTGCCCGACGGCACGGTCGAGGTGCGGCTGCGGGTGACGAACCCGGCGTGGCTGCGGCGCCTGCTGCTGGCGAACGCGCCCGACGTCGTGGCGGTGGACCCGCCGGACGTCGCGCACGAGGTCGCGCACGCCGCGCGGACGGCCCTCGACGCGTACGCCGCGACCGGCCCCGACGTGGGCCCTGACGCCGGCCCCGTAGGCTGACCGGCATGTGGGGTTGGATCTGGGCCGGGCTGGTGGTCGGCACGCTCGTCGGCGCGTTCTTCCTGGGCCGCCACCTGTGGCGCGCCGGGCTGCGCGCCCTGCGGGAGGCGTCGCGCGCCGGCGAGGCGCTCGGCTCGGCGGGGGACCGGGTGTCCGCCGCGGTGGCCGAGGCGGAGGCGCACCGCGTCGACACGTCCCCGACCCTCTTCGACGATCCGGTGGTGCTGCGCGCACGGGTGGCCGACCAGCGCCGCCGCCGCGCCGCGCGCGCGACCGAGCGTCGCGCGCGCCAGGCGGCCACGTGGCGGCGGTGGGACGCCGAGAGCTGGCTCGCCCGCCGCACCGCCGAGAAGGCCGCGGGAGCGCAGGCCCGCGGTGCGCGAGCGCCCTCGACGCGCTCCCGATCTGTGACGCGCGACACCAGCACTCCCAGGACCCACTAGGGTTGACCCCGACGGACCCGCCCACCGGGCGGACGAGAACGAGGAGCCATTCTCATGGGCATGCTCAAGCCCTGGCACATCATCGTGCTGGTGGTCGTGATCCTGCTGCTGTTCGGGGCGCGCAGGCTCCCTGACCTGGCGCGCAGCGTCGGCCAGTCGCTGAAGATCTTCAAGAAGGAGGTCAAGGACCTCACGGACGACGGCAAGTTCAACGACTCGAACGAGCCGTCGGTCGACGACACCACGCCGGCACAGGCGCCGGCACAGACGTCGTCGACGCCCGCCGCCGGGACGACCACGCCGTCGACGCACGCGCCGCCGGGCGGGACCGGTGACGGCAACGACCAGATCCCGGGTCTCATCGACCCGAAGCAGCCGCGGGCGTAGTCGGTGCCCGGAGACTCCCGGGACCCCGAGGGGCGCATGCCCCTGCGCGAGCACCTGCTGGAGCTGCGCAAGCGGCTCTTCCTCGCCGCGTGCGGCCTCGTCGTGGGTGCGATCGCCGGCTGGGTCCTGTACGAACCGCTGCTCGCTGCGCTCCAGGCGCCCCTCGAGGTCGCCGCGCAGGAGCAGGGCAAGACCATCGCGCTCAACTTCACGGGCATGGCGTCCGCGCTCGACATGAAGATCAAGGTCTCGCTGTTCCTCGGCGTGATCGTGTCGTGCCCGTGGTGGCTCTTCCAGCTGTGGGCGTTCGTGACCCCGGGCCTGACCCGCAAGGAGAAGGGGTACGCGTACGGGTTCCTCGGCGCCGCCGTGCCGCTGTTCCTGGGCGGCGCCGCCCTCGCGTGGTGGGTGCTGCCGCACGCCGTGGACATCCTCGCGGGCTTCGTGCCCGACGGCGCGGTGAACTTCACCGACGCGCAGGGGTACCTCAGCTTCGTCATGCGGCTCGTCCTGGCGTTCGGTATCGCGTTCGTCTCGCCCGTCCTGCTGGTCGGGCTGAACATGGCCGGGCTGCTGCGGCACGAGACCCTCGCCAAGGGATGGCGCTGGGCGGTGCTCGTCGCCTTCGTGTTCGCGGCGGTGATGACCCCGACCCCCGACGCCCTCACGATGATCTTCGTGGCCGTGCCGATCTGCGTGCTGTACTTCGGCGCGCTCGGGCTGTGCGTCCTGCACGACCGCCGCGTCGACAAGCGCCGGGTCGCCCCCACTGTCTGAGCGGCGCCCGCACCGCCTGGGCGTCGTCGTCAACCCCACGGCAGGCAAGGGGCGGGCCGCGCACGCCGGCACCGGCGTCCTCGCCGGGCTGCGGCTGGCCGGGCACGACGTCGTCGACCTGTCCGGCCCCGACGCCGGCGCCGCGCTCGCGCGGGCCCGCGCGGCCGTCGACGGGACGGGCCCGGCCGGGCCGGCGGGGAGCGTCGACGCCCTGGTCGTGGTCGGCGGCGACGGCATGGTGCACCTCGGCGCGCAGGCCGTCGCCGGGACGGGCGTCCCGCTCGGCATCGTCCCCGTCGGCACGGGCAACGACTTCGCGGCGACGCTCGGCCTGCCCGTGCGCGACCCCGCGGCCGCCGGCGCCGCGCTGTGCCGCGCCCTCGACGCGGGTCCGGCCGGCCGGCGCCCCGTCGACGCCGCGCTCGTCACCGGCCCCGGGCTCGCGCCCGGCACCCGCTGGGTGGCGGGCGCCGTGTCCGCCGGGCTCGACGCCGCCGTCAACGCCCGCGCCAACCAGCTGCGGCACCCGCGCGGCAGCGCCCGCTACACCGTGGCCGCCGCGCTCGAGCTGGTGCGCTACCGCCCCTGGTCCTACCGGCTCACCTTCGACGGCGTCGTCGACCCCGACGACGGCGGCGAGCAGGGCGGGCACGGCGGGCACGGCCGGAGGGGCGACCGGCTGCACCTGCGCCCCGGGCCCGCGGGCACGGCGACCTGGACCGGGCGCGCCGCCCTCGTCACGGCGGCGAACGGCCCGCAGATCGGCGGCGGCATCCGCGTCGCCCCGGCGGCGTCCCTCGACGACGGGCTGCTCGACGTGCTCGTCGCCACCGACCTGTCCCGACCCGGGGCGCTCCTGGTCTTCCCGAGCATGTTCACCGGCGGGCACGTGCGGCGCCGCAAGGTGCACGTCGTGCGGGCGCGCGCCGTGACCGTCGAGCCCGGCCCCGACGCCTGGGCGGCCGGCGAGCGCCCGCTGCCCGTGACGCACGCGGACGGCGAGCGCCTCGGGCCGCTGCCGCTGCGGGTCGAGGCGCGTGCCCGCGCCCTGCAGGTGCTGGTCGAGCCCCGCTGAGGGCCCGGCGGGCGCACGGCGCGTGGCGGCCGGGCGTCGTGCCCGGCGCCTAGGCTGGCGGCATGACCGCCCACCCCCGCCCCGACACCGGCACCGACGCGCCCGGCCCCGCCGAGCGCTACGCCGCGTCGCGGGCGCGCGCCACCCGCGACCGCGCCGACGCCGAGGGCGAGCTCCGCCTCTTCCGGCAGGTCGTCGGGTTCGAGCTCGACCCGTTCCAGGTGGACGCCTGCGTGGCCCTCGAGGAGGGTCGCGGGGTGCTGGTGGCCGCGCCCACCGGCGCGGGCAAGACGGTGGTGGGGGAGTTCGCCGTCCACCTCGCCCTCGCCCGGGGCGGCAAGGCGTTCTACACGACGCCGATCAAGGCGCTGAGCAACCAGAAGTACACGGACCTCGTCGCGCGGCACGGGGTGGCGAACGTGGGCCTGCTCACCGGCGACACGTCGATCAACGCGGGCGCCCCCGTCGTCGTGATGACCACCGAGGTGCTGCGCAACATGCTCTACGCGGGGTCGTCCGCGCTGGACGGGCTGGCGTACGTCGTGATGGACGAGGTGCACTACCTCGCGGACCGGTTCCGCGGCCCGGTGTGGGAGGAGGTCATCATCCACCTGCCCGACCACGTGCAGCTCGTCTCCCTGTCCGCGACGGTGTCGAACGCGGAGGAGTTCGGCGACTGGCTCGCCACCGTGCGGGGCGACACGGCGGTGGTCGTCAGCGAGCGCCGGCCCGTGCCGCTGTGGCAGCACGTGGTGGTGTCCGCGCCGGAGCCCCGTGGGGTGCCGCGGCTCATGGACCTGTACGCGGGGCACGTGGACCCGACGGACCCCGGCACGAACCCGCCGATCAACCCGGACCTGCAGGCGATGTTCCGCGTCTCGGCGCGGGCCGAGGGCAGGCACGGGCCCCGGGGGCGCGGCGACCGCGGCTACCGGGGCCGTGGCGGCCACCGGCCGGGAGGGGCGTCGCCCGTGCAGCACCGGCGCACGCCGCCGCGGTTCGCGGTCGTCGACTCCCTGGACGCGGACGCGCTGCTGCCGGCGATCTACTTCATCTTCTCCCGCGCCGGGTGCGACGGGGCGGTGCAGCAGTGCCTGCGCGCGGGCCTGCGCCTCACGGACGCCGCGGAGGAGGCGGAGATCCGCCGGGTGGTGGAGGAGCGCACGGCCACGATCCCGACCGAGGACCTGGACGTGCTCGGGTACTGGCCGTGGGCGGAGTCCCTGTCGCGCGGCGTGGCCGCGCACCACGCGGGGATGCTGCCGGTGTTCAAGGAGACCGTGGAGGAGCTGTTCTCCCGCGGCCTGGTGAAGGTGGTCTTCGCGACCGAGACGCTGGCCCTCGGCATCAACATGCCGGCCCGGTCGGTGGTGCTGGAGAAGCTCGTGAAGTGGGACGGCACCGCGCACCAGCCCGTGACGCCGGGGGAGTACACGCAGCTCACCGGCCGCGCGGGCCGCCGCGGCATCGACGTCGAGGGGCACGCGGTGGTGGTCGACCACACGGGGCTCGACCCGGTGGCGCTGGCGGGCCTCGCGTCCAAGCGCCTGTACCCGCTGCGCTCCAGCTTCCGCCCCACCTACAACATGGCGGTCAACCTTGTGGGCCAGGTGGGCCGCGAGCGGGCGCGCGACGTGCTCGAGACGAGCTTCGCGCAGTTCCAGGCGGACCGCGGCGTGGTGGGCCTGGCCAAGCAGGCGCAGGCGCACGCCGAGGCCATGGAGGGGTACGCGCAGGCGATGGCCTGCGACCAGGGCGACTTCGCGCAGTACATGGAGCTGCGGGTGGCCATCAAGGACCGGGAGAAGGAGCTCTCGCGCGCGGCGACGGGGGCCCGGCGCGCGGACGCGGTCGAGTCGTTCGAGAAGCTGCGCCGCGGGGACGTGATCGAGGTGCCGTCGGGCCGGCGCCGCGGGTACGTCGTCGTGCTGGACCCGGGCCGCGACGACCGCACCTTCGACGGGCCGCGGCCCACGGTCCTCACGCAGGAGAAGCAGGTCAAGAAGCTCACCCTCGCCGACGCGCCGGACGGGGTGCAGGTGGTCGCCACGGTCCGGATCCCGAAGTCGTTCAACCAGCGCCGGCCCGACCAGCGCCGCGACCTGGCCTCGAGCATGCGCAACGCGCTCGGCGCGTTCTCCGGCGACGCCGGCACGGGGCGCGGGCCGGGCCGCCGCGGCGGCCACGACGGGCCGGCGGACGGCCGGGCGGGGCGTCGCGGGGACGCCGCGTCGGACGCCGAGCTGCAGCGGCTGCGGGCCGCGCTGCGGGCCCACCCCTGCCACGGCTGCCCCGACCGGGACGAGCACGCGCGGTGGGCCGAGCGGTGGGAGCGGCTGCGCCGCGAGCACGAGCAGCTCGTGCGGCGCGTCGAGGGGCGCACGGGCACGATCGCGCGCACGTTCGACCGCACCTGCGACGTGCTGACCCGGCTGGGCTACCTCGGGCCGTCCGACGCCACGGCGGCGACGGCGCCCGGCGTGGCCGCGGAGGGCGCGCCGGCCGGCCCGGCGAGCGGGGGCCTGGGCGTCACCGAGGACGGGCGCTGGCTCGGCCGCCTCTACGCGGAGGACGACCTGCTGCTCGCGGAGTGCCTGCGCCGCGGCATCTGGGACGAGCTCGACGCGCCCGGCCTGGCGGCGGCGGTGTCGACGGTCGTGTACTCGGGGCGTCGCGAGGAGGCGACGGAGCCGTTCGTGCCGGGCGGGCCGCACGGACGCCTCGCGCAGGTGCTCGACGCGACGACGCGGGTCTGGTCGGAGGTCACCGACCTCGAGGCCCAGTTCCGGCTGGAGGCGACCGGACCGCTGGACCTGGGCCTGGTGGCGCCGGTGCACCGGTGGGCGTCGGGCAGGAACCTGGACGCGGTGCTGCGCGGGACCGACGTGGCGGCGGGCGACTTCGTGCGCTGGTGCAAGCAGGTGCTCGACGTGCTCGACCAGCTGGCGAAGGCCGCCCCGCGCCCGGGGCTGCGAGCCACCGCCCGCAAGGCGCAGACGGCGGTGCTGCGCGGCGTCGTCGCCTACTCGAGCGTCTGACCGGCCCGCGCAGGCGCGCCCGGTCGCGCCTGCGCCGGGTGTGACGAACCCGTGAGGGTCGGGTGGGGGTCCCGGGTGGTCAGCGGGCCGGGGCCGTGCCATAGAGTGCAGGCCGTGACGTCCACCCTGTACCGCAACGGAGCCGTCCACTCGCCCGCCGACCCCTTCGCCGAGGCCCTGCTCGTCGACGACGGCGTCGTGACCTGGCTCGGCGCGGAGGACACGGCCGCGGGCCTGGCCGCCCGCGCCGACCGCGTGATCGACCTCGACGGCGCCCTCGTGGCTCCCGGCTTCGTCGACGCGCACGTGCATCTGCTCGAGACCGGGCTCGCGGCGGAGTCCGTCGACCTCACCGCGGCCGCGGTGAGGTCGCTGTCCGCGGCGCTCGACGCGCTCGCGCGCGGCGCCCGCGCGCTGGAGGCGGCCGACCCGGGCGGCGAGGAGGTGCTGCTGGCGTTCGGCTGGGACGAGCAGACCTGGCCGGAACGCCGCGCGCCCACCGCGGACGAGGTCGACGCCGCCTGCGGGGGACGGCGCGTGTACGCCGCCCGGGTGGACGGCCACTCCGCCGTGGTGTCCGGGTCGTTCGCCCGGTCGGCGGGGATCGACCGGGCACTCGGCTGGGAAGAGTCCGGGATGGTGACGTCCGACGCCCACCACGCGGCCGCCGCCGTGGTCCGGCAGGTGTCGCCCGCCCGCCGCACCCGCGCCTACCGGCGCGCCCTGGCGGACGCCGCGGCCCGCGGCATCGTCGGGGTGCACGAGATGAGCGAGCCCAACATGGACACCCGGGAGGGCCTGGCGGAGCTCGTCGGGCTCACCGCCGACCCCGCGAGCGCCCTGCCGCACGTCGTCGCCTACCGCGGCGAGCTTTGCGCGACGGCGGACGACGCGCGGCAGGTGCTCACCGAGCTGCCGTTCCTCACCGGTATCGCGGGCGACCTGTGCGCGGACGGGTCGATCGGGTCGCGCACGGCCGCCCTGCGCCACCCGTACGCCGACCTGCTCGCCGGGCCGGGCGGGGCCGAGCCCACCGGTCGGTTGTTCCTGACCGGTGAGGACATCGCCGCCCATCTCGCCGCGTGCTCCGCCGCCGGGACCCAGGGCGGCTTCCACGTCATCGGCGACCGCGCGATGGACGAGGTGGTGCGCGGGCTCGAGCTCGCCGCGGCCGAGCACGGCCCGTCGCTGCTGCGCTCGGGTCACCACCGCATCGAGCACGCCCTGTTCGTGGACGCGTCCGCCCTGGCGGCGCTGCTGCTGTACGGGGTGGCGCTGTCCGTGCAGCCGGCGTTCGACTCGGCGTTCGGCGGCAGCCACGGCATGTACGCGTCCCGGCTGGGCGTGGGCCGCGCGTCCACGCTGTCCCCGTTCGCGGACCTCGCCGGCGCGGGCGTCCCGCTCGCGTTCGGGTCGGACACGCCGGTGACCCCGCTCGACCCGTGGCAGGCGGTGCGCGCCACGCTCACGCACGAGGACGCCACGCAGCGCATCTCCGCGCGGGCCGCGTTCCGCGCCCACACCCGCGGCGGCTGGCGGCTCGCCGGCCTCGACCACACGGGCGCGGGCGAGCTGCGCGTCGGGGCGCCCGCACACCTCGCGGTGTGGCGGGCGGACACCCTGGCCGTCCAGGCCCCCGGGGACCGCCTGTCGGCGTGGAACCCCGAGGCGCGCGCCGGGCAGCCCCTGCTGCCCGACCTGTCCCCCGGCGAGCCCGAGCCGGTGTGCCTGCAGACGGTGCGCGACGGCGTCGTGCTGCACGACACCTTCGACTGAGCCCCGGCGCTCCCATGCCTTCGAGCACGCGATCCGTCGCGGGAACCGGTCGGTTCCCGCGACGGATCGCGTGCTCGAAGGCAGGTGGGGGTACGCCCGGAGGCGGTCGCCGGTCACGTACCCTGCGGGGGTGTTGCACGTGAGCTCGGCTCCCCTCGACGGACCCTCGGACGACCGCACGGAGGGCCGCACGACATCTCCTGGCACGACGTCCCTCGGCACGCCCGCGACCGACGCCGGCGCGGACGCCGGCATCCTGTCCGGCCCGCGGCCGGCCGGCCGGTGGACGAGCCGCCCGGCGACGCTGCTGCTCGCCGTCGCCGCGGGCGCGGCGCTGTGGGCGTCGTTCCCGGACGTGGGCGCGTGGCCGCTCGCGTTCGTGGGCGTGGGCCTGCTGTTCGCCGCCCTGCGTCGCGACGGTCGGCGCGCGGCGGGGTGGAACGTCCTCGTCGGCCTCGTGGCGGGCCTGACGTTCTGGCTGCCGCACCTGTGGTGGGCGAACTTCGCGACGGACACGGTCCCGTGGATCGCCCTGGCGGTGCTCGAGACCCTGTTCTTCGCGGGCTTCGGCGCGCTGTGGACGTGGGCACGCCGCTGGGGCTGGGTGCGGCGGCACGCGATGGCGCAGGCCGCGGTGTTCGCGGTGCTGTTCGTCGCGGTGGAGCAGTGGCGCTCGGAGATCCCGTTCGGCGGGTTCCCGTGGGGCCGGCTCGCCTGGACCGTGGCGGGCGCCCCGACGGGTCGCGCCGCCTGGCTGGGGGGCACCACCGTCGTGTCGCTGCTCGTCGCGGCGGCCGGGGTGCTGCTCGCCCTCGCCGTCGGGACGCTGCTGCGCGCCCCGTGGCGGGACGCGGCCCGCCGGGCGCGGGCGGCCGCGAGCGCCGGCGCGTTCGTGGCCGCCGCGGTCGTGCTGGCCGTGGGGCCGCTGCTGCTGCCCCTGGCGCACGACCCCGGGACGCGCGAGGTGTCCGACCCGCAGGACCCGGGGCACGTGGGGACCGTGGTGGACGCGGGCACGGCGACGGCGCAGGCGGGCGTGCTGCGCGCGGGCGCGGTGCAGGGCAACGTGTCGGAGCCGGGGGAGGGGTCGTTCGCCAACCGGGCGGAGGTGCTCAACAACCACCTGCAGGGCACCTACGCGATCGCGGACGAGCAGGCCGCGGGCGACCTCGGCGACGCGCCGGGCGACGCGGTGGACGTGGTGCTGTGGCCGGAGAACGGCTCGGACCTGGACCCGCAGACCACGCCGGACGTGGCCGCCGCGATCGACGACGCGGCGCAGGCGGTGGGCGCGCCCGTCCTCGTGGGTGCCCAGGAGTTCCCGGAGTCGGGCGGGCGGTACAACGTGGCGCTGCTGTGGGAGCCCGGCGTGGGGGTCACCGAGCGGTACGCGAAGCAGCACCCGGCGCCGTTCGGGGAGTACATCCCGATCCGCGGCTTCGTGCGGCTGTTCAGCTCGCAGGTGGACCGGGTCACCACCGACATGATCCCGGGCACGGAGCCGGCGCTGATCGACCTGCCGGTGGACGGCGCGGCGATCGGGCACGGGTCGGGTCCGGCGACGGTGCCGATGGCGACCGTGATCTGCTTCGAGGTGGCGTACGACGAGATCGTGCGCGACGCGGTGCAGCGGGGCGCGCAGGTGCTCGTGGTGCCGACGAACAACGCCTCGTTCGGGTACACGGCGGAGTCGACGCAGCAGCTCGCGATGACGCGGCTGCAGGCGATCACGACGGGGCGCGCGGCCGTGCAGGTCTCGACCGTGGGCGTGAGCGGCGTCGTGGCGCCCGACGGGACGCTGGTGGCGCGCACGCAGCTGTTCACCCCGGACCACCTGGTGGCGGACCTGCCGCTGCGCACGGAGCTGACGCCGGCGGTGCGGGCGGGGTACTGGCCGGGCTGGGCGGTGGGCGCGGCGGCCCTCGTGCTCGTGGTCGGCGGCGTCGTCGCGGGGGCGCGGCAGCGGCGCGCGCTCCGGAAGGCCGCCTGACCCGCCGGCGGCAGGTCACGGCAGGTCTCTCGTCAGGTCACGCACGACGCGTGCGCGCCCGGCGCCGGACGCGCGAAGGGCGGGCACCCGGTGGGGTGCCCGCCCTTCGTCGTGGGTGGCGTCAGGCGCTGCGGCGCAGCTTGCCGGCGCGCAGCAGCTCGAGGCGCTCGTCCAGGAGCTCCTCGAGCTCGGAGACGGTGCGCCGCTCGAGCAGCATGTCCCAGTGGGTGCGCTGCGGCTTGGTGGCCTTCGGCTCGGGCTTCTCGGCGTCCCGCAGGAGCGCCTCCTCGCCGCACCGGCACTCCCACACCGGCGGCACCTCGGCCTCGGTGGAGAAGGGCAGGATGATGGTGTGGCCGTTGGGGCAGTCGTAGTGAGCCTGGAACCGCGGGGCGAAGTCCACGCCCTCGTCGGACTCCATGCTCTTGCTGCCGATGCTCATGCCGCGCAGGGACCGGTCGGGCATGTCGTCCTCCTGGAGGTCGGTGGGAAGGGGCCTGGGGTTCCAACGCGGTCCCGACGGCGGATGTTCCGCCGGCCCGTGAAGGTCCCGTGAAGCACGGTCCACACCGGGTGCCGGTGACGCGGCAGGCTGGGGGTGGACGTGACGAGTTGCCCCCTCAGGCTGGCCAGTCGGCGCGCCGTGCGCAACTCGAGACCGCCCTGCGGGCACCCTTTGTGCGCGACGTCACGCGTGGCGCGGGGTCGGCGGGGAACAACGGGGCAGGTACGGCGGTTCACCGGCATGTACATGCAAACGCATGGACCTAGGCTTCACGTCAACGAGAGTCCACGAGCAGGGAGCGCAGCCGTGCAGTTCGGAATCTTCTCCGTCAGCGACGTCACCACCGACCCCACGACGGGCCGCACGCCGGACGACACCGAGCGGGTGCGCAACATGCTCACCATCGCGCGGCACGCGGACGAGGCCGGCCTCGACGTCTTCGCCACCGGCGAGCACCACAACCCGCCGTTCGTCGCCTCCTCGCCGACCACGATGCTCGGCTACCTCGCGGGCGTGACGAAGCACATCACCCTGTCGACCGCGACCACGCTCATCACCACCAACGACCCGGTGCGCCTGGCCGAGGAGTACGCGATGCTCCAGGTCATCTCCGACGGGCGCATGGACCTCATGATGGGCCGCGGCAACACGGGCCCCGTGTACCCGTGGTTCGGCCAGGACATCCGCCAGGGCATCCCGCTCGCCGTCGAGAACTACGCGCTGCTGCGGCGGCTGTGGACCGAGGACGTCGTGGACTGGGAGGGCAAGTTCCGCACCCCGCTGCAGGGCTTCACCTCCACCCCGCGCCCGCTGGACGGCGTGCCGCCGTTCGTGTGGCACGGCTCGATCCGCAGCCCCGAGATCGCCGAGCAGGCCGCGTTCTACGGCGACGGCTTCCTGCACAACAACATCTTCTGGCCGATGCACCACACGCGGCAGATGGTGCGCTTCTACCGGCAGCGCTTCGAGCACTACGGCCACGGGCGCGCCGACCAGGCGATCGTGGGGCTCGGCGGGCAGGTGTTCATGCGCAAGCGGTCGCAGGACGCGTGGAACGAGTTCCGGCCCTACTTCGACGAGGCGCCCGTGTACGGGCACGGCCCGTCGATGGAGGACTTCACGCGCGAGACGCCGCTGACGGTCGGCTCGCCGCAGCAGGTCATCGACCGGTACGCGTCGTTCGTGGACGAGGTCGGCTACTACCAGCGTCAGCTCTTCCTCCTCGACCACGCCGGCCTGCCGCTGAAGACCGTGCTCGAGCAGATCGACCTCCTCGCCGAGGACGTCGTGCCCGAGCTGCGCAAGATCGTCGAGGCCAAGCGGCCGGCCGACGACGTGCCGCTGAACCCGCCGACGCACGCCGAGCGCGTCGCCGCCGCCCGCGCGGCGGGCGAGGCCGGCGCCACCCACGTCGGTGACACCAGCGACCCGTACACCGGTACCGTTGCCGAGGGCACCCGCCCGGCCGCACCGGCCACGGCACAGCAGGAGGCACGCGCATGACCATCCCGAACACCCCCGGCGAGCGCACCCTCGCCGTCGTCTCTGCGGGGCTGTCGCAGCCGTCCTCGACCCGGCTGCTCGCCGACCGGCTCGCCGACGCCACCGTGCGGGAGCTCGAGGACCTCGGGCACACCGTGCGGGTGGAGACGGTCGAGCTGCGCGACGTCGCCCACGCGGTGGTCGACGCGATGCTCACCCGGTTCCCGACCGGCGACCTGGCGCGCGCCCTGGAGCACGTGACCGGCGCCGACGGCCTGATCGCCGTGTCGCCCGTGTTCACCACGAGCTACTCCGGGCTGTTCAAGTCCTTCTGGGACGTCGTGGACCCCGACTCGCTGACGGGCATGCCCGTGCTGCTCGGCGCCACCGGCGGCACCGCCCGCCACTCCCTGGCGCTCGAGTACGCGATGCGGCCCCTGTTCACCTACCTGCGCGCCGACGTCGTGCCCACCAGCGTGTTCGCCGCCACCGACGACTGGGCCGCGAGCGCCGACGACCCCGCCGCGGGGCTGCCGCGCCGGATCGGGCGCGCCGGCCGCGAGCTCGCGCAGCGCGTCGACCGCAGCCGGAACGCGGGGCCGGTCGACCCGTTCGCCGCCACCCCGAGCTTCACGGAGCTCCTCGGCGGCAGCTGACCGGCGCGAGGCTCCCCGCGCGGCAACACGCACAGCAGCACGGGCCCGGCCCGGGGTGCGGACGCCCGTCCGACGACGGGTCCGGACGCCCTAGGCTGGGCCCATGCGTGTTCTCGTCTCCGGCGGCGCCGGGTACATCGGCTCCCACACCGTCCTGTCCCTCGTCGCCTCCGGGCACGACGTCGTCGTGGTGGACGACTTCTCCAACGCCAAGCCCACCGTCGTGGGCCGGCTGGAGTCCCTGTCCGGGGTGCACGTGCCGGTGCACGCGATCGACCTCACCGACGCCGAGAAGACCGAGCGGCTGTTCGCGCACGAGCAGTTCGACGCCGTCGTGCACTTCGCCGGGTTCAAGGCCGTCGGCGAGTCGGTGGCCAAGCCGCTGGAGTACTACCGCAACAACCTCGACTCCACGATGTCGCTGCTGGAGGCGATGCGCCGCCACCACGTGCCGCGCCTGGTGTTCTCCTCCTCGGCCACCGTGTACGGGGAGCACGCGCCCGTGCCCTACCAGGAGGACTACGCGCACCTGTCGTCCTCGTCCCCGTACGGGCAGACGAAGGTCATGATCGAGCGGATCATGTCCGACGTCGCGGCGGCGAGCGACGGCCTCAAGGTCGCGCTGCTGCGCTACTTCAACCCGGTCGGCGCGCACCCGTCGGGGCGGATCGGGGAGGACCCCCAGGGCATCCCCAACAACCTCATGCCGTTCCTGGCGCAGGTCGCGGTCGGCAAGCGCGACAAGCTCGTCGTGTTCGGCGACGACTACCCGACCGCCGACGGCACCTGCGAGCGCGACTACCTGCACGTCGAGGACCTCGCCGCCGGGCACGTCGCCGCGCTGCAGCACCTGGACGCCATGGCCGAGCCCGTGCGCGCGTTCAACCTCGGCACCGGCACCGGCACGTCCGTGCTGCAGATGCTGCACGCCTTCGAGCGCGCCGTCGGCCGCGAGCTGCCCTACGAGGTCGGCCCGCGCCGCGCCGGCGACCTGCCCGCCTTCTGGGCCGACCCCACGCGCGCGCAGACCGAGCTCGGGTGGCGCGCCACCCGGACGATCGACGACATGTGCGCCGACACCTGGCGCTGGCAGTCCGCGAACCCGCAGGGCTACCCCGACGCCTGACCCTTGCGTGCGCCCGCGCCGGGCCGCCGTGCCCACGCCGTGAACCGGGCCTCCGTGAACCTGGCCCCCGTCGTTCCGTCGACCGGGCCTAGGACGGTGCCGCCTGGGCCAGGAAGTTGCCGAGGATGTACCGCAGCTGGTCCAGGAACCTGTGCCCGGTCGGCGTGAAGGTGCTCGCGGCCTCGTCGCCGCACGCCGCCACCATGCCGTCCGCGGAGCCGGGAAGCTCGGTGGTGGAGACGTTCACGACCACCACCGCGAGCACCGCGCACAGCAGTGCGACGCGCACCGCTCGGGGAAGCCGGTGCCGCACGGGCAGGACCATGACGAAGGCCGTGGCGATGAGCAGGGTTCCCGACGTCACCTTGCCGCCGCCGAGCAGCACGACCCCGGACACGGCGGTCAGGGCGACCCCCGTCCACGTCGCCGCCTTCGTGAGGATGTCCATCAGACGTTCTCCTTGTCCGGGACCGGACCGTCGCACGGTCCGGCCGGGAGCCTCTCCGTCGACGCTCGCCCCCGGGCCACGAACGCTTCCAGCGCTACCTGACCCACACCTGTGAGCAGGATCAGAATCGGCTCGGACGTCGGCCGGTGACCTCGGGCCCTGCCTCGAGCCCGGGCGCACCTCCTGCATCACGCCGCCGTTGCGGTCTTGCGGGCCCTCGTGCGGCGGGCAAGGATGTCTCCATGGCCGACGACGTGAGCGAGCGGCCCGACCAGCAGTGGGACCCCGGTGCCCGATACCGCCCGTCGGTGCTGGCGGGGATGCCGTCACTGAGGCCTGCACCGGCCGCGACCTCGCCCCAGACCCATCACCTCGCGGGGCGCCTGCGCCGCGGCCCCGCGACCCGCACCGCCGTGTTCGACCGCGACCTGTGGCGCCCGGTGCAGCACGTCACCACCGGCATCGTGCGCGTCGTCGGGCGCGCCCTGGCCCGCTGAGCCGGGTCGACGGGTGTCCCGACGCGAGCTCGTCGTGCTCGGCACGGCCAGCATGGTGCCCACCCGCACGCGCAACCACAACGGGCACGTGCTGTTCTTCGACGACACCACGATCCTGTTCGACCCCGGCGAGGGCACCCAGCGGCAGATGACCCTGGCGGGCGTGTCCGCCACGGACCTCACCCGCATCGCGATCACCCACCTGCACGGCGACCACTCCCTCGGCCTGGCGGGCGTCGCGCAGCGCCTGTCGGGCGACCAGGTGCGCCACACCGTGCCGATCTCCTTCCCCGCCTCGGGCCAGGAGTGGGTGCGCCACCTCCTGGACGCCAGCGCGTACGACCACCACGAGCGCGTCGCGCTGCAGCCCGTCGCGTTCCGCGCGGGAGCTCACGCCGGCGCCGCCGGCGCCGACGGCGAGGCCCGCGACGGCGCCGTGCCCCGGGCGGTGCTCACCCGCGTGGACGGCGAGCGGGGCGCCGGGCCCGGCGCCCCCGTGCTCACGGCCCGACCGCTGGAGCACCGCGTCGACGCCGTCGGCTACCGCCTCGACGAGCCCGACGGCGTCTCCCTCGACCCGGAGGCGCTCGCGGCCGCCGGCGTCCCGTCCGGGCCCGCGGTCGGCCGGCTGCTGCGCGACGGGGTGGTCACCCTGGACGACGGCCGCACCGTGCGCCGGGACGCGGTGTCCGTGCCGCGGCAGGGGCAGTCGGTGGCGTTCGTCATGGACACCCGGCTGTGCGATGCCGTCCTCGCTCTCGCTGACGGCGTCGACCTGCTGGTGGTCGAGTCGACGTTCCTGCACCGCGACGCCGAGCTGGCCGCGCGGTGGGCGCACCTCACGTGCCGGCAGGCCGCCGTCGTCGCCTCCCGGGCGGGCGTGCGCCACCTCGTGCTCACGCACTTCTCCCAGCGCTACCGCGTGCCCGACGAGCTCCCCGACGGGTTCGAGCGCGAGGCGCGCGAGGTCTTCGACGGCGGCCTCACCGTGGCGGCCGACCTCGACCGGGTGCCGCTGCCGCCGCGGCCGCGCGCCGGGCGGGCCCGCTGACGCCCGGAAGGACGGCCCCGGTGACGGCCCCCGGCCCTCAGAGCAGGTCGGCGACGTCGACGTGCTCGCGCGAGTGCGCCTCGGCGACGCCCGGGTTGGTGATGCGGCCGTCGTGCACGTTCAGGCCGCGGGCCAGGACGGGGTCGCGCCGCAACGCCTCGCGCCAGCCGTGGTCCGCGAGCGCCACCACGTAGGGCAGCGTGACGTTGGTCAGGGCGTACGTCGAGGTGCGGGGCACGGCGCCGGGCATGTTCGCGACGCAGTAGAAGACCGTCTCGTGCACGGCGAACGTGGGGTCGGCGTGCGTGGTCGGGCGCGAGTCCTCGAAGCACCCGCCCTGGTCGATCGCGATGTCGACGAGGACGGCGCCCGGGCGCATGCGCGCCACGACGTCGTTCGGCACGAGCACGGGCGCCTTCGCGCCGGGGACCAGGACAGCGCCGATCACGAGGTCGGCCTCGAGCACCGCCTCCGTCAGGGTGAGCCGGTTCGAGGCGAGGGTCTGCACCCGCCCGCCGAGCTCGCGGTCCGCGGCCTTGAGGGCGTCGGCGCTGGTGTCCAGGAGGGTGACGCGCGCGCCGAGGCCCACGGCGATCCGCGCCGCGTTCATCCCGGAGACGCCGGCGCCGACGATCACGACGTGCCCGGCCGGGACGCCGGGCACCCCGCCGAGGAGCACGCCGCGCCCGCCGGCGGCGCGCAGCAGCGTCGCGGCGCCGACCTGGGGGGCGAGGCGGCCCGCGACCTCCGACATGGGGGCGAGCAGGGGCAGGTGGCCGTCGGCGGTCTGCACGGTCTCGTAGGCGACGGCGGTGACGTCGCGGGCGAGGAGCTCCTCGGTGAGCGCCTTGTCCGCCGCGAGGTGCAGGTAGGTGAACAGGACCTGCCCGGGGCGCAGGCGGTGATACTCCTCGGCGACCGGCTCCTTGACCTTCAGCACCGTCTCGGCGCCGGCCCAGACCTCGTCGGCGTCGGCGACGACGTCCGCCCCGGCGGCCCGGTACTCCTCGTCGGTGACCGCCGAGCCGACCCCGGCGCCCGCCTGCACGGTGACCTCGTGCCCGCGCGCGACGAGCTCGTGCACGCCCGCCGGGGTGATCGCCACCCGGTACTCGTGGTTCTTGACTTCCTGGGGGACGCCGATGCGCATGGGAGAGTCCGCCTTCGTGGCTCGTGACCGTGGCTCGTGGCCGCGGCCGGAGATGGGTGCGTGCCCACGGGACCGTGGGTGTGATCCCGCTCACCCCCAAGTCTGAAGCAGCGATTCGGCGGCGCACCATGATTTCGCAGATCCTTCGGTAGATTGGCGACATGCCGACACGAGGCTCAGCAAACCCCGGTGCACGCCAGCCGCGGCCGAAGGATCTTCGCCCTGCCGGGTCGTGGGGCCTGGAGCGGCGCAGCGAGCCCGCCGCCCGCCTGGACGACGTCGACCAGCGGCTCCTGGCGGCGCTCGCGGAGGACGCCCGGATCCCGAACAACGCCCTGGCCGCGAGGGCGGGCATCGCCCCGTCCACCTGCCTGACGCGGGTGCGCCAGCTGCGGGAACGGGGGGTGATCCGGGGGTTCCACGCGGACGTCGACCCGGGGCGGGCCGGGCACCCGCTGCAGGCGATGATCGCCGTGCAGATGCGGGGCGCGGCCCGCACGCGGCTGAGCACCTACCTGCAGCGGCTGGCGGAGCTGCCCGGGGTGCTGAACGTCTTCCTGCTGGGCGGCGCGCACGACTTCTTCGTGCACGTGGCCGCGGCCGACTCCGACGCCCTGAACGAGTTCGTCATCGAGCACCTGTCCACGGACCCGGACGTGGCGCTCACGGAGACGAACCTGATCTTCCAGCACGCGCGGGCGGGCTGGTACTGACCGCCGCTCGAGCACACCTTCCGTCGTGCCTGTCCCGGGGCCGGTGGGCTCGCCCCACCCGCGAGGCTAGGCGGCGGGGCCGACACCCGCGTCGACGCCCACCCCGGCGCTCGCGCCCACCTCGGCGCCGACGGTCGCGCCCGGACGAGGACTCAGGTCGAGGGTGAGGAACACGCTGAACGGGTCGGGGGAGTAGGCGCCGAACGGGCCGCACGGCACGAACCCGTGGCGGGCGTACAGGCGGCGGGCGGGCGCGAAGAACTCCTGCGGACCGGTCTCCAGGCTCACCCGCGCGTACCCGCGCTCGCGGGCCAGGTCCACGAGCCGCGCGAGGACCGCTGCCGCCACCCCGCGGCCGCGGGCGGCGGGTGCGGTGCGCATCGACTTCACCTCGCCGTGCCCCGCCGCACCGCCCGCGGGCCCACCGGGCGCAGGGGGCAGCTCGTTCAGCGCGCCGCAGCCGAGCAGGCCGTCGTCGTCGTCGCGCGCCGTCAGGAAGGTGACCGTCGGCGCCAGCAGCGCGGTGACGTCGAGCGCGTGCACGGACTCCGCGGGCGAGGTGGCGTGCATGTCGGCCAGGTGCTCGGCCAGCAGCGCGCGCACGTCCGCGCGGTCCGGCGACTCGGGGGCGATCCTCACCGCCGCATCCTCGCGCCCGCATGTTTCGCGCACGTGTCCCGGGCGGGGTTCAGGCTGTTCGGGCGGGGTACGGCGGACGCGGGCAGACGGGTCAGCCGACGTGCCCCGCGAGGAGCGCGTCGCCCAGCCGGGTCCGGCTGTGCAGCACACGGTTGCCCTGCCGCCGCGACGACACCAGCCCCGCCTCCCGCAGCACCGTCGCGTGCCGGGACGTCGTGGCCGGCGTCAGCTCCAGCACCCGCGCCAGCTCCGTCGTCGTGCGGCTGACGTCGAGCACCTCCAGGACCCGGGCCCGCGTCGGACCGATCAGCTGCGCCATCGGCGGCCGCCCCGCCGGGTCGTCGCCCCCGCGGGCCAGCCACCCCGGCCCGGGGTCCACCGGGTACACCAGCACCGGGTCCAGGGCGTCGTCCGCGAGCACGACCGGCGCCAGCACGCAGAACACCGACGGCAGCACCGTCAGGGGCCGCCCGTGCAGCGGCAGCGCGCGCGTCATCGGGTACCACCCCGTCCACCGGTCCCCGTCGCTACGCAGCAGCGGGTCGAAGCTGCCCATCAGCCCCCGCATCCCGCCCCGGCGCCGCTGCGCGTCCCGGGCCTCCTGGTCCGCCGCCACCGCGGCCCCCGTCGCGGGCGCGTACGGCGCCACGGCCACCTCGTGGTAGCGGCGCAGCGCCTCCGCCAGCCACCGCATCGCGTCCGCGTCCCCGCGCGCGATGCGGCGCACCCACGGCGGCGCGCCCGCCGGGAACGTCATCGCCAGCTCCCGCGCGAGCCGCCGTCGCGGCGTGCTCGCCACCCGGTCCGCCGCGACCTCGATCCCCGCACCGTCGCCCACCGCCGGAGGCACGTCCAGCGGGGTCGGGGTGAGGAAGTCGGGAAAGTACGACGCCCACGGCGCCAGCCGAGCCAGCGCCGCGACCGTCCGCGTCAGGCCCGCCTCCATGATCCGCGCGCGCACCTGGCGGCGCCACGGGTCGAACGCGATCGCGCCCTGCCGGTTCTGCAGCAGGTGCAGGCTCAGCACCGTGTCCCACATCGGGTCCGGGCGGCCGGGCGCGCGCAGGCGCGTCAGGTCCTCCGCCGTGACGTCGATCGTGAGCATGGCACCCTCCGTCTCGCCCCACCACGCTAGTCGCCCCCGGCAGCCGACACCCGTGTTTGCACCCACGTCGAATGTCCACGCCCGCGGTGTCGGCACCCGCCTCTGCGCCCTCTCGCTCCGTGTACGGCGGCAGCGACCGCTCCGGTCGCACCGGGCAGCCGACGGCAGCTTCGACGCCGCCCACGCCACTCCGGCGCTCCCGGGCCGCCCCGCACCGAGGAGCTCCCATGGGCCTGCACGTCGACCCCGCCGACGTCTGCCTGCTGGTGGCCGTCGCCTTCGCCGCCGGGTGGCTCGACGCCGTCGTCGGGGGCGGCGGGCTGGTACAGGTCCCCGCCCTCATGCTGGTGCTCCCGGGCGTCCCCGTCGCCACCGTGCTCGGCACCAACAAGCTCGTCGCCATCACCGGGACCTCCGGCGCGGCCGTCACGTACGTCTCCCGCGTCGGGCTCGACCGGCGCCGGGCGCTCGCGGCCGCGGCCCTCGGCCTGCCCACCGCGCTCGTCGGCGCCGTCACGGCCGCCCACCTGCCACGCGACGTCATCGTGCTGGTCGTCGGCGCCACCCTCGTCGCCGTCGGCGTGTGGGTCGTCGTCGCCCGGCCGGGCGAGCCCTCCGCGGCGCCGCGCGCGCCGGTCCCGTGCGCCCCCGCAGGCGCCTGGCGCCCCACCCTCGTGCTCGCCGTCGGCGCGTCCGCCGTCGGCTTCTACAGCGGCGTCGTCGGGTCCGGCACCGGGGTGCTGCTCGTCGCCCTGTTCGTCACCGCCCTCGGCACCGACTTCCTGCGCGGGTCCGCGATGGCCAAGGTCGTCAGCATCGGCAGCGACCTCGGCGCCCTCGCCCTGTTCGGCGCCCTCGGGCACGTGCTGTGGACCCTCGGCGCGGCGATGGCCGTCGCCAACGTCGCCGGCGGCATCCTCGGCGCCCGCACCGCCCTCGCCCGCGGCTCCGGGTTCGTGCGCGCCGTCCTGCTCCTGGTCGTCCTCGCCCTGGTCGCGAAGATCGTGCACGACCAGTGGCTCGCCGCCTGACCGGCGCGCCCGGCACACCCGTCAGGGGGCGTGCACCGTCGGGTCGTCGCGCAGCACGTCCAGCAGCAGGCTCAGGATCGCGTCCGGGCGCTCCAGCACCGGCAGGTGCCCCGCCCAGTCCAGCGTGGACAGCTCCGCGCCCGGCACCGAAGCCGCCACGTGCCGGGCGCACGCCCGCAGGAGGTCCATGTCGTGAGCCCCCTCCACGACGAACGTCGGCACGTGGACCCCCGCGAGGTCCACCGCGACCCCCTCGGGTCCCGGCTCCGGCACGCCGGCGGCGCTCGCGGCCTCGTCCGCCGCGAGCTGTACCTCGAACGCGCGCCGCTGCATGTCCGCGAGCGCCGCGGCCGCGGCGTCGTCGGCGTCCGGGCCGAGCCAGGTCGCCACGTTGAGCCGCACGGCACCCTCGACGTCCCCCGCCTCCAGGAGGCGCCCCTCCTCGGCGTCGAAGGCGTCCGACGCCTCCGTGTCGGGCACCCCCGGCGCGGCCGGGCACAGCAGCACCAGCTCGCGCACGCGCCCCGGGTGAGCGGTGGCGAGCTCCAGGGCCACCTTGCCACCGAAGGACGCGCCCACCACGGCGGCGTCGGTCACCCCGAGCGCGTCGAGGAGCGCCGCGAGGTCGCCGGCGTTCGTGTACCCCTCGGCGGCGCCCACCGGCAGCGGGGAGTCCCCGAAGCCGCGCAGGTCCGGGCGGATCACGCGGAACGTGCGCGCGAGGGTCGGCGCCACGCCGTCCCACATGCGGCGGTCGGCCACCCCGGCGTGCACGAGCAGGACGGTGGGCGCGCCGGGGTCACCGGCGACGTCGTGAGCAAGCGTCATGGGCACAGGCTAGGCGGGTCGACCTCCGCGGGCACGGGTATTCGACCCGCCGGGCGAACGACCACAGGCCCGGCGAGGATCGGGGAGGACGGCCCCGGGAAGCACCGCGACATGCAGGAGGTTGACGCCCCCCGTGAAACGCCTCGGATTCCTCTCCTTCGGCCACTGGACCCCGCACCCGCAGTCCGCCACCCGCTCCGCGTCCGACGCCCTCCTGCAGTCCGTCGACCTCGCCGTGGCGGCCGAGGAGCTCGGGGCGGACGGCGCCTACTTCCGCGTGCACCACTTCGCGCGGCAGCTCGCGTCCCCGTTCCCGCTGCTGGCGGCCGTGGGCGCCCGCACCCGCCGGATCGAGATCGGCACCGCCGTCATCGACATGCGCTACGAGAACCCCCTGTACATGGCCGAGGACGCCGGCGCTGCCGACCTCCTCGCCGGCGGGCGGCTGCAGCTCGGCATCAGCCGCGGGTCGCCCGAGCAGGTGGTCGACGGGTTCCGCCACTTCGGGCACGAACCCCGGCCGGGGGAGTCCGACGCCGACATGGCGCGCCGCCACACCGCCCGCCTGCTCGAGGTGCTCGACGGCGAGGGGTTCGCCGAGCCCCACCCTCGCCCGATGTTCCCCAACCCGCCGGGGCCGCTGCGCGTCGAGCCCTACTCCGCCGGGCTGCGGGAGCGCATCTGGTGGGGCGCCGGCTCCCGCGCCACCGCAGAGTGGACCGCCGCCCAGGGGATGAACCTCATGAGCTCCACCCTGCTCACCGAGGACACCGGCGTGCCGTTCCATCAGCTGCAGGCCGAGCAGATCCAGCGCTTCCGGGACGCCTGGGCGTCCGCGGGACACGCGTGGGAGCCGCGCGTGTCGGTGTCCCGCAGCATCTTCCCGATCACCGACGACCGCGACCGCGCCTACTTCGGCACGGAAGCCCTCAGCACGGACCAGGTCGGCGTCCTCGAGGGCGTGCGCGCCCGGTTCGGCAAGACCTACGCCGGAGAGGTCGACGACGTCGTGGCCGACCTCTCCGGCGACGAGGCCGTGGCCGCCGCCGACACCCTGCTGCTCACCGTGCCCAACCAGCTCGGCGTCGAGTACAACGCGCACGTCATCGAGAACGTCGTCCAGCACGTGGCGCCCGCCCTCGGCTGGCGCTGACCCCCGCTCCACGGACGTCCCGGACGGCGGCGGCAGTCTCAGCGCGCGCCCTCGCCGTCCGGGAGTCCCAGCGCCGTCCGCAACGCCTCCCACGCTGCGACGCCCAGGCGCCGGTCCGCGGCCGCCGTCCCCCCGCGACGCATCGTCATCCCCGCCGCCACCGGAGCCTCACCGGGCAGGAGCACCCGGTGCCCCGCCCTCGGGTCCGCGACGAGGGTCGTCGCCAGCCCGTGCGCCGCCCGGCGCGCGGCGATCGCCTCCGCGTGCTGCACCGCCGGCCACACCTGGTCGTCACCACCCGCCACCAGGACGACCTCGGCGATGCGCTCCACCGGGATCGCCGCCGCAGCCGCCCGTGCCACGTCCGCCTCCCGCGAGCGCCGGTACAGCTCCCGGAACGCGGGAGGGTCGTCCGCCGGGACCCATCCGGGGAGAAACGGCACGAACGGCAACGGCTCCCCGCCGACCGTCCAGTGCGACGTCTGCCGTCCACCCGGTGCGACGCCCGCCCACACCACGTCCGACGGCGCGAACGCCGCCACGACGTCCACGCGCGGCGACACCGTCGCCGTGACCAGAGCGGCCTCTGCTCCGAACGACGTCCCCACGACCGCCACCCGGTCGCAGTGCACCGCGAGCGCCTCGACGCGCCGCACGAACGTCTCCACCGCGATCTCCCACGGTCCGGCGTGCTGACCCGCACCACCGAACCACCGGACCGACTCCGCCAGCACCCCGTGCCCTGCCAGCAGGCGCGCCCGCCCCTCGTCGACACGCCCGCTCGACCCGGCCAGCACCAGCGCACCCGTCCCCGTCGGGTTCCTCGGCACCACCCGCACCCCCTCCGGGTCGTCCAGAGGCACGGCGCGCCCCTCTTCAGGCACGCACGCCGCCCGAGGCCTCCTCAGCCACCGGGGGAGAGACCCGGAAGTCCCCCCACCGCGCCCACTCCACCCGCACCCGCAGCACCACGATCCCCGGGTCGGACAGCGACGCCGCGAACTGCGGGAACGCCGCCCGGTACACCTCCACGCACCGGGCCCGGTCCGCCCCCGCGGGGACGTCCGCCACGCCCTCCGCCTGCAGCGTCGTCCCGTCCCGGCCGCCCACGACCACGGCCACCCGGTGGTCACGGCCCACGTTCGCCACCGTGCGGGACCCCGCCCGCGCGTCCAGCACGAGCTCGCCCTCGTCCGTCACCGCCAGCGCCAGGTACGCCGCCTGCGGCCCACCCCCCGGCCCGAGCGTCGACAGCACGCCGTCGCCCACACCTCGCACGTGCGAGACGAGCCGCTCCAGCGTCAACCGCGATGCATCCGTCCGGGTCATGACCGGACCCTATGCCGCGCGCTACGCCCGTCCCGACCCCGTGCGGTCCCGGGACCACACCGCCGGCGGGTGGCAGCATGCCCCCATGGCCACCCGCCTCCTCGCCGCCGACCTCCCGATCGCCGCCGCGCCCATGGCCGGCGGCGCCACCACCGTCGACCTCCTCGCCGCCACGACCGAGGCAGGCGCGTTCGCGTTCCTCGCCGGCGGGTACCAGGCACCCGACGCGCTCGTCGAGCAGATCCGCCTCGCCCGCGGCCACGCACGCCCCTTCGGCGTCAACCTCTTCGTCCCCGCGCCGCCCGGAGCGCCCACCGTCGACCCGGCGGCGCTCGCGGCCTACGCCCGCCGGATCGCGCCCGACGCCGCGGCCCTGGGCGCGACGCTCGACCCCGTCCCGGTGGCGGACGACGACGGCTGGGCCGCCAAGGTCGACCTGCTGCGCCGCGAACCGGTGCCGGTGGTGTCGTTCACGTTCGGCGCCCCGCCGGCGGCGGACGTCGCGGCGCTCCGTGCCGCCGGGTCGGTCGTCCTCGTCACCGTGACGACCCCCGGGGAGGCGGCGGCCGCGGAGGACCTCGGCGCCGACGGGCTCGTGGTGCAGGGCCCCCGCGCGGGCGGCCACAGCGGCACGTGGGACCCGGCGCGCGCCGTGGGGGACGACGCGACCGCGGACGTCCTCGCCGCGGTCGCCGCGCGCACCCGGCTGCCGCTGGTCGCCGCCGGGGGAGTCGACGGCGGGCCGGCGGTGGCCGCTCTGCTGCACGCCGGGGCGCAGGCCGTCGCCGTGGGGACCCTCCTGCTGCGGACCGACGAGTCCGGCGCCTCGGCCACGCACCGCGACGCGCTCGTGGACCCGCGGTTCGGTGGCACCGTGGTCACCCGCGCCTTCACCGGCCGCCCTGCGCGGGCGCTGCGCAACGGCTTCGTCGACCGGTACGACGCCGCCGCCCCGGTGGGCTACCCCCAGGTGCATCACCTGACCCGCGGGCTGCGCCGCGAGGCCGCGGCCTCCGGGGACGCCGACCGCCTGCACCTGTGGGCGGGCACCGGTCACCGCCGCGCGCCGACGGGTCCCGCGGGCGAGGTCGTGCGCGCCCTGGCCGCCGGGCTCTGACCGGCCCCCTGCCGTGCTCGCGCGCCGCCGCCCGGGCCGGGAGCGGGTTCGCTAGGTTGCCGTCATGACCGTCGCCTGGGACCCGCCGACCGTGCTGCGCGCCGCCGCCGAGTGGTCCTGGGTCCCGCCGGACGCCGAGTGCGTCACGACCGACGTCACCCTGACCCGCTGGCCCGCCTGGGCACAGGGGCGCGTCGTGCTGACCGGGCTGGCGTCGCAGCGCCCGGCGACGGAGGTGCTGCGGGAGTCCGTCGAGCGGGCGCGGGCGTGGGGGAGCGACACGCTCGGGGTGTGGGTCTCGGCGAGCAGCACGCCCGACCCGACGGGCGAGCTGGTCGCGCGCGGCGCCCGCCTCGAGGACACGGTGGACGTCCTGGCCCGGCCCCTGGACGACGACGGACGGCCCGGCGCGGACGGCCGCTTCGTCGTGCGGCGCGTCGAGGACGTCGACGGGCTGCGCGACGCCGACCGCGTCGACACGCTCGTCTGGGACCAGCAGCCGATGGACGACGACCGTCTCGCCGCGTCGGTGCGCACCCTGCTGGCCGACCCGAGCCCGGAGATGCGCGTCGTGGCGTACCTGGACGGCGAGCCCGTCGCGACCGGCGGCGTCACGCTCGCCCCCGCACCGCTCGCGGGGCTCGGGACCGTGGCCCGCCTGTGGGGTGCGGGCACCCTGCCCGACCGCCGCGGGCGCGGCGCGTACCTGGCGGTGCTGTCCGAGCGGCTGCGCCTGGCCCGCGCGGCGGGTGCGTCCCTGGCCCTGGTCAAGGGCCGGGTCAGCACCTCGGCGCGCATCCTGCGCAAGGCGGGCTTCGACCGGTACGGCGAGGAGAACTACTACCGACTCACGCTCTGACGCCGGCGTCAGGAGCCCACTCGAGGAGGAGATCGTGACAGCACGCTTCGAGGGTCGTGCGGCGCTGGTGACCGGCGGCGCGCACGGGATCGGGGCGGCCACCGTGCGCCGCCTGCAGGCCGAGGGGGCCGCGGTGGTCGTCGCGGACCTCGACCCGGCAGCCGCCCGGCGCGTCGCGGAGGCGCTCCCGCCCGGTCCCGGCGGGGTGACGGCCTCGGTCGTCGAGTGCGACGTCAGGGACACCGCCTCGGTCGAGGCCGCCGTGGCGGCCACCCTCGAACGCCACGGCAGGCTCGACGCGCTCGTCGGCGTCGCCGGCGGCGACACCTCCCACCCCGGCCTGCTCGACGGCATGGACGACGCGACCTGGTACGCCGGGATCGACCTCAACCTCGGGGGCCCCGCGCGCTGCGTGCGCGCCGCGGCGCCGCACCTGCCCCGGGGAGGCGCGATCGTGCTCGTCGGGTCCGTCAACGGCCTGCAGGCGTTCGGCGGCGAGGACTACTCCGCCGCGAAGGCAGGGCTGACGTCCCTCGCGCAGAACCTCGCCGTCCGGCTGGGCCCTCGCGGCGTGCGGATCAACGTGGTCGCCCCGGGCACCATCCGGACGCGCGTCTGGGCGGACCAGGGCGGCCCCGACCGGCTCGCCTCCCTGTACCCGCTCGGTCGCGTGGGGGAACCTGAGGACGTCGCCGCGGCCATCGCGTTCCTCGCCTCCGACGACGCCGCCTGGGTCACCGGCGTCACCCTGCCCGTGGACGGCGGCATCCTCGCCGGGCCGCTCATGAGCTTCGAGCGCCTCGGCGACGGCTGAGCGCACCGGCGGGCGCGGGGGAGCCCCGCGCCCGCCGGCATGCTCGACCTCAGGCCGTCATCTGCCCGGCCTGCCCGACCCGGGAAGGTGCGGCCAGCTCGGGTACCGGTGGCCGAAGCCGAGCGGCAGCAGCGTCGTCGCGCCGTCCGCGGTCGGCACCGCGACCGGCAGCTTCCCGAGGGTGTTGATGTCGCCCGCGATCGCCCGCACCACGGCCGCATAGTTCACGGCGCCGTAGCCGTAGCTGTTCAGCACGGCGTCCGCATTCGGGAACACGGCGATGTCGTACGGGTTGCGCGACGCCACCACGATCACCGGAGTGCCCGTCGCGGCGAGCGCGTCCACCATCGCCTGCTGCGCGGGGTTGCCGCTCGCGTTGTACGACGTGAAGACGACCGCGTCGACGTTGCCGGCAGCCGCGACCGCGCGGGCCCGGTAGGCCGCGGAGGGCGAGCTGCCGTTCTCGAGCTCCGTGGTCACCTCGAACCCGCGGGCGGCGAGCATCGGGGCCAGCCGTTCGGGCCACGCGGCCCCGGCGCCCACCACGAGCACCGAGTCCTCGCCCGGCTGCAGGGGCAGCGGGCGGTCCTCGTTGCGCAGCAGGGTCATCGACCGGTCCGCGATCGTCGCGGCCGTCGCCAGGTGCGCGGGGGAGCCCACGACCTTCCCGACCTGCGCGGGGTCGGCGTATGGGTTCGCGAGGATGCCGCGCTTCGCCTTCCACTCGAGGATGCGGGTGACCGACTGGTCGAGGCGGGCCTCCGTGAGGGCCCCGTCCGCCACGGCCTGCTTGACCCCGGCGACGGAGGCGTCGACGTCCGGCGAGTTGAGCAGGATGTCGGAGCCGGCCTGGATGGCCATCACCGACATCTCCTCCTGCGACCAGTTGTCGGTCATCGCCTCCATGTCGAGGGCGTCCGTCGTGATGATCCCGTCGAAGCCCATCTCGTCGCGCAGCAGGCCTGTGAGGACCTTGGGGGAGAGGGTCCCCGGCAGGTCGGGGTCGATCGCGTCGACGACGATGTGCGCCGTCATGATCATGTCGATCCCCGCGTCGATCGCGGCCCTGAACGGCTGCAGGTGCTTCTCCAGGGTCGCGCGGTCGTAGGTCACCTCCGGCAGCCCGTAGTGGGAGTCCGTCTCGGTGTCGCCGTGGCCCGGGAAGTGCTTCGCGGTGGCGGCGATGTGCTGCTGGATGCCCTGGATCTGCGCCACCCCGAGCTTGCTCACGGTCGCCGGGTCCGCGCCCATGGAGCGCACCCCGATCACCGGGTTGTCGGGGTTGGTGTTGAGGTCGAGGACCGGAGCGAAGTCGACGTTGACGCCCATCGCCTTGAGCTCGGACCCGAGGACGTCGCCCTGCTCGCGGGCGAGGACCGCGTCGAACGTGGCGCCGAGCGCCATGTTGCCCGGCAGCGCCGTGGCGGGTGGCCCGACGCGCGCCACGAGGCCGCCTTCCTGGTCGATGGTGACGGCCAGCGGGATGCCGGGCCCTCCGTCTGTCTGCGCGGCGTCCTGCAGCCCGTTGGACAGCCCGTTGACCTGCTGCGGGTTGTTGGTGTTCCCCGACCAGGCGAAGTAGAGCACGCCGCCGAGGTCGTACTTCTGGACCACCTCGGCGGGGGTGTTCACGCCATAGCGGGCCTGGTTGCTGGCCGCCATGGACGTGTCGTTCGCGGACGAGCCGTAGACGTGGGTCCACGTCATCTGGCCGATCTTCTGGTCGAGCGTCATCGCGTCGACCATCGCGGCGATGTCGCCGCTCGACGCCGCGCCGGACGTCGGGGTGCTGGTCGGGGCGGTGGTGTCCGCCTGGGCGGGGGTCACGGCGGCGAGCAGCAGGCCTGCGCCCACCAGCACCGCGGTCGAGCGCACGAGGCGCCTGGTTCCTGGATCCTTCACGAGGTCCTCCTGTGTCGGACGGGCGCGGCGGTGCGGGACCGTGGGACGTCGTTGTCCGGGTGCGCCTGTGCTGAAGCTAGGACCGCCCCCGGGCGACGTCAAGACTTGCCGCGTGCACCGCCCCGGGAGGAAAAGGAGTTTCACCGACGCGAGCCCGGGCGAGGTGCCGGCCGTGCTGGACGGCGACACGCGTGCGACGTCGACCACCAGCGGGGGAGAGGCGCGGCGGCCGGCCGTGTCCGCTCCGCTCGGGAAGGGCCGCGCCGGGCTGCGTGGTCCGCCCGCAGGCGGAGCCAGCGGCGCTCACGAGGTCGGCGACCGTCGGCCGGGGGAGCGTCACGTGGACCTCGGGCATCGAGCGCGGGTCTCACAGCGCTGGGCGACGACGTATCGTCGAGGACGTGAGTGACGACGTCCGGAACATCTCTGCCGCGCTGTCGACGATCGAGGAGCCCTGGCAGCCGCACCGGCTCGCCACGGTCAACGACTACGACGTGAAGGTCGTCAAGCTCCAGGGAGAGTTCGTGTGGCACTCGCACCCCGACACCGACGAGCTCTTCGTGGTGATCAGCGGACGGCTGACCATCCAGCTGCGGGACCGGGACGTCGTCCTGGGGCCTCAGGACGTCTTCGTCGTACCGCGCGGCGTCGAGCACTGCCCGCGGGCGGACGAGGACACGCACGCGCTGCTGTTCGAACCACAGGGAACGGTGAACACGGGTGACGCCGGCGGAGCGATGACGTCCCAGCTGCGCGAGCTCGACTGACGCCTTGTGGGCGCGCCCTCGCACCACTCGCCTCGGTGCCGATAATGCACATTATGTCATTACGAGGAGAAGAACGGCCCCGAACCCCTCTCCCTGGGATGCGTCCCCGCGCCCGGTGATCTCGGCGATCACGGCGACTCGAAGGACTCGCGCGCGGTCTGCCCGACGCCGGGACGGCACCGCCCGCGAGCCGACTCGGCGGCGGTCACGACGCGTCGTTCCTGCCGGATCGTGACGACGGGACGTTTCCGTCTCGGCGTCGAGGCGGCGGCAAACACGTCCTGAGCGTCGCGCAGTCGTCCGTCGAAACGTCCGGCTGCGCCGGCCGTCGATTCATCACCGCCCGGTTTCGCCCCAGGCGGCTCGGCCCGGACGCCTCCCGGCGTCGCGGCAACGACGCGTGCCGTCCCAGGCGTCCGGCGCGGTCCCCCGGCGCGGACCGACGACCCTGCCGTCGCCACGAGCGTGCCCCGACGATCCTGCGCAACGACCTGGATCCGAAGGTCGCGTCGCGGACCTCGCGCCGACCGGCGTCTCGCGGTAGGCTGATTCGGACATACCTCTCAAACCATTGTGTATGACACAACACATTGGTCTCGCGGGGTGTGCGCGCCGAGGCGCCGCCCGCCGCTCCCCGCGCGCGAGCCTCGATGTCGGTCCCCGGGCCTACGGTGAACCCCATGGCCACTCCCCGCGACGGGCTCGCCTTCCACGTCTTCCCCACCGCGATCGGCCCCTGCGCCGTCGTGTGGCGCGAGACGGGGGCGATCGTGGGCTCCGCCCTCCCCCACGGTTCCGCGGCCCAGACGCGCAGCGCCGTCGAGCGGTGGTACCCGGCCGCGCACGAGGCGGTCCCCGACGCTCCGGTGGCGGCGGCGATCGCGGGCATCGCGACCCTCCTGGAGTCCGGCACCGGCGACCTCTCCGGCGTCGAGCTGGACCTCGGCGCCGTCCCGCCGTTCGACCGGCGGGTCTACGAGGTCGTGCGCACGATCCCGCCCGGCGCCACGCTCGCCTACGGGGACGTCGCGGCACGGCTCGGCGCCCCCGGCGCGGCGCAGGCGGTCGGCCAGGCGCTCGGACGCAACCCGTTCCCGCCGATCGTCCCGTGCCACCGCGTGCTCGCCGCCGGCCGTCAGGTGGGAGGGTTCTCCGCGCGGGGCGGGCGGCGCACCAAGTTGCGCATGCTCGAGGCCGAGGGCGTGCACCTCGAGCACCCCACGCTCTTCGACGTCTGACGCGCCACACCGGTCCCGCCCGCCGCCGCGAGAGGCGCCGCGCTGTGTCGGTGCTGCCACTTAGCCTGGACGCGGGCCGTGCGGTGGGCGTCGCTGCAGGTCACCGGCGTGCAGACAGCCCGCCGGGCACCGGGAGACGCGCTGGAGGAAGAGATGGTCGCCCCGCCCCGGCTGGACCGCGTCGCCGTCGCGACCGCGGTCGACCGGTACCTGGCCGCGGTCCGGGTGGAGAGCGTGCGCGGGGTCCTCTCCCCCACCACCGCGCGCAGCTACGAGCGCGACGTCCGTGAGTTCGCCGGTCTCGTGGGGACCGGCCGCGTGCTGGACGACGTGACGGGCGAGGACGTCGACGACGCGCTCGTGCGCTACCAGGCCAGCCCGGACCTGCGGTACAGCGACCCCGGGCGCAAGGGCGCACCGGGCAGGTCCGTCGCCACGGTCAACCGGTTTCGTCAGTCCGTCAGCCGTTTCTTCGCCCACGCGGCACGCCAGTGCTGGGTACAGGCCGACCCGATGCAGTGGGCCGCCCCGCCGGCACGGTCGCGCGACCGCCTGCGCGTCGAGCGCACCGCGCTCTCCGCGTCCGCCGCGGGCGCCCTGCTGCAGGCGTCCGCCGTCGAGACCGCCCCACCCGTCCCGGCTGCGCGCGCCGGGGCGCGCGCCCCCCGCACCGACCAGGCCCTCGCCCTGCGCGACCGGCTCGTGGTCGCCCTGCTGCTGGTCCTCGGCCCCCGGGTCTCGGAGCTGGCCCGCGCCGACGTCGCCGACTTTGCCCGCGAACCCGAGGAGACGCGCTGGCGGATCGTGGGCAAGGGCGGCTCGATCCGCACGGTGACGCTCTCGCCGCCCCTCGCGTCCGCGCTGGAGGAGTACCTGCGCGAGCTCCGGCCCCGGCTCGCCGCCCGACGCGCCGACGACCCCGACGCCCAGCGTGCCCTCCTGCTCACCTGGCGCGGCCGCCGCGTCGACACCCAGGCCGTCCGCGCCCTCCTCGCCCGCACCGTCGAGCGGATGCCCGTCACGTACCGGCGGCCCGCCACGCCCCACGCCCTGCGGCACACGACCGCGACCCTGCTCGTGGCCGAGGGCTGGGACGTCAAGGTGGTCGCCGAGCTCCTCGGCCACCGCTCGATCGCCACCACCGGCGTGTACCTGGACCGCATCGAGGGCGAGCTCGCCGCGGCCATCCGGTCCCACCCGCTCTCGGCCCGCCTCACGGTCCCGACGACGACCGGCGCCGAGCCGAGCGGGGACGAACCGAGCAAGGCCGAGCCGCCTGTGGCCGGGTGACATCACCGACGTACCCGACAGTTCGGCGCGCGCCGGCCTCACGGCGTGGATAGCGTGAGGCCCGTGCCGCTCCGCTTCTCACGCCCCCGCAAGCCCGTCCGAGTCCAGATCGACTGGCCCGCCCTGCGTCGCTACGCGACCCGGGGGGCGGTCCTCGCCGCCGCGGTGCCGGTGGCCGCGGCCGCGACGGTCATGGGTCTCGAGCGGTTCCGCCGCCACCAGTACCCGCTGGACGCGGCCTTCCCGACGTCCCCGCCGTCGTCGACGGAGGTCGAGGACACCACCGCGACGCTGTACACGTACGGCGCGGACCTCTACGCGGCGATGCTCGAGGCGATCCGAGGCGCGCGGAAGGAGATCTTCCTCGAGACGTACATCTGGAAGGACGACGAGGTCGGCCAGGACTTCAAGCAGGCGCTCACGGAGGCGGCGGCCCGCGGGGTGTCGGTGCACGTCGTCTACGACGGCTTCGCCAACCTCGTGGTCCCGCGGCGCTTCTTCGACATGCCCGGCGTGCACGTGCTGCGTTTCCCGGCGATGCGGCCGGGCCTCCTCATGCTCGACGTGCGCCGCTCGGGCCGGGACCACCGCAAGATCCTCGTGGTCGACGACGAGGTCGCCTTCGTCGGCGGCTACAACATCGGCTCCCTGTACGCCACGCAGTGGCGCGACACCCACCTGCGGCTGACCGGGCCGTCGGCCTGGGAGCTGCGCAACGCCTTCGTGGACTTCTGGAACCGCTGGCGCGGCCCGCGGCAGCCCGTCCTCCAGGACGTGGGGTCGCCGCTGTGGCTCCCGCGGCTGCGGGCGGCCCGGAACGCACCGTCCGAGCTCGTCTTCCCGATCCGCGGGATCTACCTCGACGCGATGGACCGGGCCTGCTCCCACATCTACATCACGCAGGCGTACTTCATCCCGGACGAGGACATCCAGGCGGGGCTGCTCGCCGCGGCGGCCCGTGGCGTGGACGTGCGCGTGCTGGTGCCGGAGCGCTCGAACCACGTGGTGGCCGACTGGCTGGCCCGCGGCCACTACGCGACGCTCCTGCGCGGCGGCGTGCGGATCTTCCTCTACCAGGGCGCCATGATCCACGCGAAGACCGCGACGATCGACGGCCGTTGGACCACGGTGGGCACGGCCAACATCGACCGCCTGAGCCTGACGGGCAACTACGAGATCAACCTCGAGGTCGTCGACGACGGGCTCGCCGCGCAGCTCGAGGCCGCATTCCGGATGGACCAGTCCAACTCGCGCGAGCTCACCCGGGCCGAGTGGCAGCGCCGGCACCTGCTGACCAAGGTGGCCGAGCGGCTGATGTCGCCGCTGCGTCCCCTGCTCTGACCGCCCGCGCCGTCAGCCCGCGGTGCGGGCGGCGCGGCGGGCGGCCAGCTCGTCGCCCTCGTGCGGCGCGGGCTCCTCGTCGTCGAGCGACTCCGTCGGCATGGAGGACAGCGTGCCCTCGATGTCGCGCCACACCCTCCCGACGGCGATGCCGAAGACGCCCTGCCCGCCCTGCACGAGGTCGACGACCTCGTCGGGGGACGTGCACTCGTACACCGACGCGCCGTCGCTCATCAGCGTGATCTGCGCCAGGTCGTCCACGCCGCGCTCGCGCAGGTGAGTGACCGCGCTGCGGATCTGATGCAGGGAGACACCGGTGTCCAGGAGCCGCTTGACGACCTTGAGGACCAGGATGTCGCGGAAGCTGTACAGGCGATGCGTGCCCGACCCCGTCGCAGGGCGGATGGACGGCTCCACGAGCCCCGTGCGTGCCCAGTAGTCGAGCTGGCGGTACGTGATCCCGGCGACCCGGCACGCGGTGGTGCCGCGGTACCCGGTGGCGGCGTCCTGCTCCGTGAGGTCCTCGCCGAAGAGGAGCCCCTGGGCGCCGTGCGGCACCGTCGCACCCGTGGGGACGCTGGCCTCACCGCTGCTGTTCACTGTGCCTCCTGGTGTTCGACTCCACGCTAGGACGCCCCCCGGGGGTCGTCAACGATGTCGGGGCCGAGGGCGACCGCGTGTCGCACCGTCTCGCCCGGTGTCCGGGCCCTCACGCCGGGCCCTCAACTTTCGACAACGACTTGAAGGTTCGGCCCCCCTACGGTAACCGAGTCTGACCGTCAACCCGAGGTCGAGGGTCGTCGTCGGCGTGGCGCGGGCGTCAGGGAGGCGCGTCGTCCGGCCGCTCTCCCCCGTTCGGCGGCGCCCCCGGCTCGGGGGGACCGCCCGGGGCGGTGAAGTCCGCGGCCGTCACGTGGTCGAGGAAGTCGCGGAACTTCTCCACCTCGCGCTGCTGCTCGACGTCCACCACCTCGACACCCGCCACGGCCACGACCTCCGCGGAGCACAGCACCGGGCTGCCCGTCCGCACCGCCAGCGCGATCGCGTCCGAGGCCCTCGAGTCGAGCCGCGAGCCGTTCGACAGGATCAGCTCCGCGAAGAACACCCCGCCGTCGAGAGCGACGATCTCCACCCGCTCGAGCTCCACCCCGACGGCACCCAGCAGGTCACGCAGCAGGTCATGGGTCATCGGGCGAGGTGTGACGAGTCCGGCCTGCGCCATCGCGATGGCCGACGCCTCCCGCGCACCGATCACGATCGGCACCGCGAGGTTCGCGGCAGCGTCGAGCAGCAGGACGACGATCTCCTGGTCGTGCTGCTGCTGACGCACCCCGAGGACCTCCACCGGGACCATCGGCGCGTCGCTCGCCTCGTCGGGTTCCACCCGATCCACGGTACGTCCGTGGCGTCCCGTACGTCGCCCCATAGGAGGGCCCGATCTGATCGGGCTGCGAGGCGTTCGTCCCCGCACCGGCGGAGCCGGATCAGACGAGGTCGCCCGAGCCCTGCCGGACCCAGGTGGAGTGCAGCCGGGCGAGCAGCTCGCCCACCTCGGCAGCGAGCTCCGCGCCCTGCGCCCGCGCGGACGGCGTCTGCTGGCTCCGGTACGGCGCCACGAGCTGGTCCACGAGACCGACGTGCCGGTCGGCCGATGCCCGCAGCGACCTCAGGTGCCGGGGTTCGATGCCGTGCTCGGCGAGGCGGGCCGCGATGCGCACGACGTCGGGCGCCCCGGCGTCCAGCCGGCTGCCGGTGCCGGGGTGCAGCACGCCCGCCGACACCAGCTCCTGCACGAAGCCGGTGGACGTGCCCGTCGCCTCCGCGACCGACTCCGCAGTCCACCGGCGACGGGCCACCTCGGGTTCGCCCCCACCGTCGGCGAGGCGCGGCGCCGGCCCCGGCGCGGGCTCCCCCGCGTCCATCTCGGCGAGGCGTTCCTTGATGACCTTCAACGGCAGGTAGGAGTCCCGCTGCTCCGTGAGGACGAACCGCAGCCGCTCGACGTCGGCGGGGCTGTACTGGCGGTAGCCCGACGGCGTGCGCACCGGGTCGATGAGGCCCTGGTCCTCGAGGAACCGCAGCTTGGAGTGGGACACCGCCGGGAACTCCGGGCCGAGCTGGGCGAGCACGTCGGAGATGCGCATCGTGGCCTGGCGGGAGATCCCCCGCGGCCAGGGCTCGGGCGCGTCCGGGCCGGCCGGCTCCTCGCCGTGCGCGGCCTGCGCCGCCGTCACGACGCGGGCGCCTGCGGGTCCCGCGGCGCCTGCGGGCTGGCGTGGAACGACATGCGGAACTTGCCGATCTGCACCTCGTCACCGGTGGTGAGCGGCGTCGCGTCGATGCGCTCGCGGTTGACGTACGTCCCGTTGAGGGAGCCGATGTCGCGCACCACGAACCGGTCGCCCTCGCGAGCGAACTCCGCGTGCTTGCGCGAGACGGTCACGTCGTCCAGGAAGATGTCCGCCTGCTCGCTGCGGCCGGCGACGGCCCGGTCCGAGTCGAGCAGGAAGCGCTCCCCGACCGCGCCGGACCCGTACTGCACCACGAGGAGCGCGGAGTGCCGCGGCAGCGCGGCGACGGCGGCAGCCTCCTCCGCGGTGAGCGGGATCCGGAACGACTGCTCCTCCGCGGGCGCGCCCACCCGTCCCAGGTGCGCGGTGGTGTCCGCAGCCGCCTGGTGCGGCGGAAGAGCGCGGGGGTCCGTCATCAGTCCTCCTGTGAGGTCGGGCCAGGTGGGTCGGGCGACGCTGCCGGCAGTGCGGAGACCCGGTGACCTGGTGCCCACGGATGGCCGGCGGTGCGTCCGACGTGCGCCGTCGTCCGACAAACCTACCCCGACCGGGCCGCGGTCGTGAAGCCCGCTCACCCCCGGTCAGGGGTGTCGCGGCACGTCGTCAGCGCTGCTGGTCGGGCTTGGCGTACTCGGGCTCCTCCGGCGGGGTCACCGCCGAGACCTTCACCTCGTCCTCCCGGGTCGTCGACGCGTCGGCCCCCGCCGTGCGCACGGTCGCCAGGGCACCGCCCGGGATCTCGAGCGCACGGTCGAGCGTCTCGGGGTCGCCGATCACGGTCCACTCGTACGGGGACGACAGCGTGGTCCCGTCGACGACGATCTGATCGCCCTTGTCCTCGAACCACGTCGAGGTCACGAGACGGACGTCGTTGAGCTCGACGACCTCGGCGCCCGCGTTGCGCAGCTCCTCCAGCACGTTGAACATCTGCGACGCCTTCAGCGCGTGCGCGGGGTCGTCGACGGTGACGCGCACGCCCGGGCCCTGGGCCGGCAGGCGGCCGGACAGGATGCCCTCCGACTCCGCCCGCTGCTGCGCCAGCTCGAGCGCCGACTGCGCCTGCCCGGACCCGGACAGCAGCTCGTCACGGGTGGACTCCAGCCCGGACACCTCGTCCCCGAGCTGCTGCGCACGGTCCGTGACCTCGTCCAGCAGCCGCACCAGGTCCTCCTGCCGCGCCGACGAGAGCTGGTCGGACGCCGACTGCTGCACCTGCACCACGAGCGCGAAGCCCAGGGCGGCGCACAGCACGCCCGCCAGCACCTGCGAACGCGTCGCGCGCGGCCGCAGCGCCTCGCCCAGCCGCCGCCAGCCGCTCGGCTCCTCGCGGGGCGTCGGCGCGGCCGCTGCGCCGAGCGTGGCGCTCGCGGTCGCGTCGTCCCGCTCGACGGGCTCGTCGGCGCCGGGGCGGGTGTCGTCGGACACCCCGCCGTCGCCGCCAGCGGCCGGGCGGGGCTCCGGATCGCCGGGCTCGCGGTCCGTGCGGTGGTCGTCGTCGCGAGGATCCGTCGGCTCGGGGTCCTCGGCCCCGGCACCGGCGTCGGCTGCGTCGTCGTCCCGCACCGGGTCGGACGACTCCGGCTCCGGGTCGGACGACTCCGGCTCCGGGTCGGACGACTCCGGCTCCGGGTCGTCCGTGCCGGGCTCGACGGGGTCGACGGGGTCGGCGTCGTCCGGGGTGCGCTCGGGGGTGTCGGTGTCCGGTTCACCGACGGCCACCGGCTCGGCTTCCTCGGCGGCTTCCTCGGCGGTCGGCGCCGCGTCGGTCGTCTCGTCGAGGGCGTCGTCCGACCCGGGGCGGGGCGCGTCGACGTCCTGCTCCTCGTCCGGGGTGTCCGGGCGGTCTCCGGCGTGCTCGCTCATCCGCCGCTCACGCCTTGAAGAGGTGCCGGCGGATCGCCGCCGCGTTGGAGAAGATCCGGATGCCCAGCACGACCACGACCGCCGTCGAGAGCTGCGCCCCCACGCCCAGCTGGTCGCCGAGGAACACGATGAACGCCGCGACGACCACGTTGGACAGGAACGACACGAGGAACACCTTGTCGTCGAACAGCCCGTCGAGCTTCGCCCGGAGGCCGCCGAACAGCGCGTCCAGGGCGGCCACCACCGCGATCGGCAGGTAGGGCTGCAGGGCCACCGGCACGGTCGGCTGCAGCACCAGACCGGCTATCACGCCGATCACGAGCCCGATCGCGGCGATCATGGGCGTTCCTCCTCGGTGTCGGACGACGATGTCTCAGGCGACGCGCTGGGCTGCGAGGACTCCCCCGCACCCGACGGCTCCGCGTACCTCAGCGTCTGGTTCCCCACCCCCGGGAGCGACAGGTCGCTCTGCGGGGTGACGCTCGACTCGATCCCGTAGCGCGACCCCAGCAGCTGCAGGTACGCCGGAGCGCCGGACCGAGCGTACGCGGTCTGCATCTCGTCGGAGTCCCCGATCGCGCGGACCGTGTAGGTGGGTCCCGGCAGCGGCACGAGGTCCACCAGGATCGCGTCCCCGGCGTTCCGGATCGCCGACAGGGAGGTGAGGCGCTGGTCGTCCACCGAGATCGCCTCCGCCCCCGCGGCCCACAGGGCGTTCACCACGGTCTGCACGTCCGCGTCCCGCACCCGCGCGCTCGGGTCGGGATCCGTCTCGGACTGCGCGGCGTCGCCGTCCGACAGCGTCACGACCAGCCCCGGACCGGTGACCGCGGCGGAACCGCTCACGACACCGTCGAGCCGCAGGGTCTGCAGGAGCGCCGGGTCCTCGCTGGCGAGCGCGGTGTGCTGCAGGTCCTCGACCTGGTCGCTCAACGCCACCGACTGGCGCTGCAGCGCGTCCACCTCCGCCCGGCGGTCCACGATCTGGTTCTCCAGCACCTCGCGCGCCGCCGCGACCTCCGCCTGCGGCGCCCGCAGCTGCCGCGCGGCCGAGAACGTCAGCAGCCCCAGGAGGATCGCGACGACCAGCAGCACCGCCACGCCCGGGCCGCGACGCCGGGAGGGAAGCCCGGCGCGCTCCGCCGCCGCGCGCCGCTCCGCCGCCTCCGCGTACCCCGGGTCCAGAGGCTTCTCCATCACCTCGACCAGCAGGGTCATCGACTCGTCCGGGCGGCGGCGCCCCGGCGGGTGCACGGGCGCCGTCACGCGCGACCCTCCTCGGGGCCGCCGACGGTCGGGCCGGCGCTCGCGGACCTCACCAGCTCCCGCGCCTGACGCAGGTACTGCACGGCCGCCACCCAGTAGAGGCCCACGCCCCACCAGGTGAAGGCCCACCCGACGATGTGCGCCACCGCGCCCACCACGCCCGGCATCGTCGCCAGCAGCAGCAGGGGGAAGGCGTAGAGCAGGGCGAACGTCCCGGCCTTGCCGACGAAGCTCACCGGCAGCGGGCCGTACCCGTGGCGGGAGAGCACCGGGAGCAGGCAGGCGAGCAGCACGTCGCGCGCCACGATCACCACGAGCAGCCAGAGGGGGATCAGGTCCCGCCACGCCAGGCCCGCCAGGGTGACGAAGATGAAGAGGCGGTCGGCCGCCGGGTCGAGCATCTGCCCGAGGCGGGTCACCTGGTGCAGGCGGCGCGCCAGCACGCCGTCGAGCCAGTCCGTGAAGCCCGAGAAGGCCAGGACACCCAGGGCCCACACGTCCTCGCCCACCACGATGAGCACCGCGAAGACCGGCACCAGCGCCAGGCGCAGCAGGCTCACCAGGTTCGGGATCGTGAAGACCCGGCTGCTGATCTCCTGGCCCTCGTGCACCCGCACATCCTACGCACGGCCCGGGACGCCGTGTCCGAACTCACCCGGCCCCGCCGGACCCCGCCCCGGGGCACCCCGTACACTGGGGGGACCTTCGGAGTTCGTCGTGCCTCCCGCGTGTTCGTTGCGCCCCGTCCAAGAGCGGGGCTGGTGTGTGTCCGGGACAGAGCGACCGCATCGCCACCTCGGCGACGCAGGACTCCTTCCCCACCACCGACGGAACGGTTACCGCTTTGAGCACCCTTGACTCCACCCTGCCCACCGAGCAGTCCACCGAGACCGCCGCGGAGCAGACGGCCCCCACCGGCCCCACCTTCGCCGACCTCGGGCTGCCCGCCGCGCTGCAGGCCGCCGTCGACGACCTCGGGTTCACCACGCCCTCGCCCATCCAGGCGCGGGCCATCCCCGAGCTCCTCGCCGGCCGCGACATCACCGGCGTCGCCCAGACCGGCACCGGCAAGACCGCCGCCTTCGGGATCCCCCTGCTCGCCGCGCTCGACCCCCGCGCCGACGTCGCCGGCGGGCACGTGCAGGCCCTCGTCCTCGCCCCCACCCGCGAGCTCGCGCTCCAGGTGGCCGAGGCCGTCGAGTCCTTCGCGACGCACCTGCCCGGCGTGCGGGTCACCTCCGTGTACGGCGGCTCCCCCTACCAGCCGCAGCAGCGCGCCCTGCGCGAGGGCGTGCACGTCGTGGTCGGCACCCCGGGTCGCATCATGGACCACCTGGAGCGCGGCACCCTCTCGCTGGACGGCGTCCGCTTCCTCGTCCTCGACGAGGCCGACGAGATGCTCCGCATGGGCTTCGCCGAGGACGTCGAGACGATCTTCGGCCAGGCCCCCGCGAAGCGTCAGGTGGCCCTGTTCTCCGCCACCATGCCGCCGGCCATCCGCGCCGTCGCCGAGACGCACCTCACCGACCCCGTCGCGATCGCCGTCTCCCGTCAGTCGTCCACGGTCTCGACCGTCGAGCAGAGCTACGCCGTCGTGCCCTTCCGGCACAAGATCGGCTCGCTCGTCCGGGTCCTCGCCACCTCCGACGCCGACGCCACCATCGTGTTCACCCGGACGCGCAAGGACGCCGAAGAGGTGGGCGCCGCCCTGGTGGAGCGCGGCACCTCCGCCGCCACCATCTCCGGCGACGTCGCCCAGAAGGAGCGCGAGCGGATCGTCGAGCGCCTCAAGTCCGGCGCCCTCGACGTGCTCGTCGCCACCGACGTCGCCGCCCGCGGCCTCGACGTCGACCGCATCGGCCTCGTCGTCAACTTCGACATCCCCCGCGAGGCCGAGGCCTACGTGCACCGCATCGGCCGCACCGGCCGCGCCGGCCGCACCGGCCGCGCCCTGTCGTTCGTCACGCCCCACGAGCGCGGCAAGCTCAAGCACATCGAGCGCACCATCCGCGCCACCCTCACCGAGGTCGAGATCCCCTCGCCGCGCGACGTCTCCGCCCACCGGGCGCGGCGCCTCCTCGACGCCGTCGGCACGCGCATCGAGGCGGGCCGCCTCGACCTGTACACGCAGATGCTGCGCGAGCGGGTCGCCGGGACCGAGCCGGCGGAGACCGCCACGCCCTCCGACGACGACTCCCTGCGCGTCGCGGCCGCCCTCCTGGCGCTCGCGGTCGGGGACGACGGCCCCCAGCAGCGCGCCGCGCAGGAGGAGCACGAGCGCGAGCGTGCGGAGGCGAAGGGCGGCCGCACCCGCGAGACGCACCGCGCCGAGCGCACTGAGCGCGACGGCGACCGGACCGGCCGCCACCCGCGCTCCGACCGCGACGACCGCGGGCGCGGCATCCGCCGTCCCGCCGCCGGGACGCGCTACCGGATCTCGGTCGGCCACACCCACGGGGCCCAGCCCCGCGGCATCGTCGGCGCGCTCACGAACGAGGGCGGGCTGTCCGGCGGCGACATCGGCAAGATCGACATCTTCGGCAACTTCTCGCTGGTGGACATCACGCGGCCGCTGGACGACGCGACCATGAACCGGATCGGTCGTGCGCACGTGGCCGGCAAGGCGCTGCGCATCTCCCTGGACCAGGGCGCGCCCGAGCGTCGCGCCCCGCGCACGGAGCGGCCGCGGACCGACCGCCGCCCCGCCCACACCGCCTGACGCCACGGCGGCACGCCGCCGAGCACGACGAACGCCCGCGAGCTTCGGCTCGCGGGCGTTCGTCGTCGAGGTCGGGTCCGGTCGCGCCCCGTGGTCGCGCCGTCGATCAGGCAGGCTCCGAGGTCTCCCCCAGGCTGACGACCAGGCCGCGCAGCCGCCGCGCCTCGGCCATGCCGCGCTCGCCGTCCGCCCGCTGGATCCCCATCACGGCGAGGGTGCCGCCGTCGGCCAGGTCGAGGCGCACCCAGGGGTCGTTCGGACCGAGCCGCACCTCGACGATCTCGGCCCACGCGAGGTCCCGGGACTGCACCAGGTTCCGCACGTGCAGTCCTCCGGGCGTCGGCACCGCGTGCACGCCGCCGAGGCGCCACAGCAGCAGGGTGACGCCGAGCGCGAAGGCCACGAACGCCGCCTTATTGGCGCCCGCCGCGCCCATCGGGCCGCTCGCGGTCAGGCCCACGACCAGGCTGCCCACCGCGGCGAGCACCCACACCACCCAGGCCGTCACCCGGCCCCACAGCGGGCGGAACGTGCGGAACCGCGCCGGGTCCGCCACGGGCCCGCTGCCAGCCGCGTCGCGCGACGCGTCGGAGGCGCTCATGCGCACCACGCTGCCACCGTCAGCGTCCGCTCGACAACGTGCCGCACCCGACTGCCCGAGGAGTCACAGACGGCTGGCGTGGATCGAGGTCACGATGATGCCGCGCGCCCCGACCTCGTAGAGGGCGTCCATCACCCGGTTGGTCTCCGCGCGCTTCACCATCGAGCGGACGGCGGCCCACTCGCCGTTGTGCAGCGGGGACACGGTCGGCGACTCGAAACCGGGGGTGACGGCCACCGCGGCGTCGACCAGCCCCACGGGCACGTCGTAGTCCATGAGGACGTACTCGTGCGCCGTGATCACGCCCTGCAGGCGCCGCGTGAGGACCTCGAGCCCAGCCGGCTCCGCGACGTCCGCACGCCGGATGAGGAGCGCCTCCGACCGCAGGATGGGCTCGCCGAAGACCTCCAGCCCCGCGGCGCGGAGCGTCGTGCCCGTCTCGACGACGTCGGCGATCAGGTCCGCCACACCGAGCCGCACGGAGCTCTCCACCGCGCCGTCGAGGTGCACGACGGCCGCGGGCTCGATCCCGCGCTCCTCCAGGTAGGAGCGGACCAGCGTGGTGTACGACGACGCCACGCGGCGGCCGGCGATCTGGTCCACGGCGGTCATGGTGCCGGCGGGCGCGGCGAAGCGGAACGTCGAGCCGGCGAAGCCGAGCGGCAGGTGCTCGACGGCCTCGGCGCCGGAGTCCAGCAGCAGGTCGCGGCCGGTGATCCCGACGTCGACGGTGCCGGAGCCGACGTAGACGGCGACGTCGCGGGGGCGCAGGAAGAAGAACTCCGCGCCGTTGTCGGGGTCGGCGAGCACCAGCTCACGGGTGTCGCGACGCTGGCGGTAGCCCGCCTCGCGCAGCATGTCGGAGGCCGGGACGGAGAGGGACCCCTTGTTGGGGACGGCGATACGGAGCACGGCGGATTCCTCGTTCTGATCAGGTCGAAGCGTGACGGGCGTCTGGGCGCGCGCGACGGACGACGGGGCCGCACCTGGCGGTGCGACCCCGGGCCGGGCGCTCACAGATGCGCGTACACGTCCTCGAGCGTCAGCCCCTTGGCCAGCATGAGCACCTGCAGGTGGTACAGCAGCTGCGAGATCTCCTCCGCGGCGGCCTCGTCGGTCTCGTGCTCGGCGGCCATCCAGACCTCGGCGGCCTCCTCCACGATCTTCTTGCCGATCGCATGCACGCCGGCGTCCAGCTCGGCCACGGTCCCCGACCCCGCGGGGCGGGTCGCAGCCTTCTCGGTCAGCTCGGCGAACAGGGAGTCGAACGTCTTCACCCGCTCAGCCTAGACGCCGGGACCCCGGGCTCCGGGCCGGGTTCCGTTCCTCGGGACGGTGAGTTCTGCTTGTTCAAGACGCTTGGCACACTATTTTTCAGGGAAGGAAGAGGATGTCGACCGACCGTCCCGACCTGCCCGCTCAGTGCGCGTGCCGCGACGCCAGCTCCCGCAGCGTCGCGATCTCTCCCGGCACGTCGTCGGCGCCGTAGACCGCCGACCCCGCGACGAAGACGTTCGCGCCGGCCTCGGCAGCGCGCTCGATCGTCTCCCGCGACACTCCCCCGTCGACCTGGATCCAGACGTCCAGCCCCGACTCCCCCACCGCCTGCCGGGCGCGACGGATCTTCGGCAGCGTGCCGTCGATGAAGGACTGCCCACCGAAGCCCGGCTCGACCGTCATGACGAGGATCATGTCCACCTCCGTCAGCAGGTCGAGGTAGGGCTCCACTGGCGTGGCCGGGCGCAGCGCGACACCGGCACGGGCCCCGAGGCGCCGCAGCTCGCGGGCGAGCCGCACCGGCGCCGTCGCCGCCTCGGCGTGGAACGTCACCGACGCGGCCCCCGCCTCCGCGTACGCCGGCGCCCAGCGGTCCGGGTCGTCGATCATGAGGTGCGCGTCGAGCGGCACGGGAGAGACCTGCGCGAGCCGCTCGAAGATCGGCAGCCCGAGGGTGAGGTTGGGCACGAAGTGGTTGTCCATGACGTCCACGTGGGCGTAGTCGGCGGTGGCGATGGCCCCCAGGTCGCGCTCGAGGTTCGCGAAGTCGGCCGACAGGATGCTCGGGTTGATCAGCGCAGGCATGCGCCCAGCCTAGGCGTGGCACGCACTACGCTCGCCCCGTGCCACCGCTCCCCTCCCCCACCGGCCCGGCCCCGTCGGCGCCGCCCTCCGGCGCGCCCCCGGTCGTGCGCGCCGCCGTCGCCGCGGACCTGCCGACGGTCGCGGCGATCCTCGAGCCGTACGTGACCGGCACGGCGGTCACGTTCGACGAGCAGCCCCCGGACGTCGCCGCCTGGCGGCAGCGGCTGGTCGACCTCGACGCCCGCGGCCTGCCGTTCCTCGTCGCCGAGCTGGACGGCGCCGTCGTCGGGTACGCGTACGCCGCCCCCTGGCGCGCCAAGCCCGCGTACCGCTACACGGTGGAGGACACGATCTACCTCGCGCCCGCGGCGCAGGGGCGGGGCGTCGGCACCCGGCTCCTGTCCGCGCTGCTCGACGCGTGCTCCCTGGCCGGCGTGCGCCAGGTCGTCGCGGTCGTGGCCGACGACCCCGCCGCGGCCGGCTCGCTGCCGCTGCACCGGCGGCTGGGCTTCGAGGTGGCAGGCGTGCTGCGCGACGTCGGCGTGAAGCACGGGCGCTCCGTCAGCACGATGCTGCTGCAGCGCTCGCTGGCCTGACGCGTCCGCGTCGGCACGTCGCCCTGCGCGTCAGCCGACCCCGGCGCGGCGCAGGGCGTCCGTGCGCTCGACGACGGTGCCCCACGCGTCCGGCCCGACGCCCGGGTGGGCGTCGCGGTCGATCTCCTCGAGCGCGGTGCGCAGCCCGTCGAGCGTGTCGACGACCGCTCGCTGCGCCCGTCGGCGGGGCAGCCCCCAGGCGACGCCCTCGGCGACCAGGTGGTCCGCGCCGATCCGGTCCATGTCGCGCTCTCCCGCCACGTCCATCGCGAAGACGCGCGACGCGTGGTCGTGGTGCAGGTGCATGGACACGTCGTAGGCGGGAGCGAGCGTGACCGTGCCGTTCGCGCGCCGGAGCATCGAGACGTTCTTCGCGTGCGCGTCGGTGTTCCCCACGGCCAGGTTCAGGGTGGTGAGGGCGAGCAGGGCGTCGGGCCGGGCGCCGTCGTCGCGCAGCGCCCGGGCGATCCGCGCCAGCGAGGGCAGCGAGCGGCCGTGCTGGAACTTGCGCTCCGGGTCCCGGGTGTTGATGCCGAGCGCCTGCGCCGCGTCCTCCTGGTGCACGCGCCGCACCCCGGGCTCGTCCCCCACCACGGTCCGGTCGTAGCGGGAGACGACGATGCAGCGGACGTCGTCGAACGTCTGCACGTGCGCGTCGATCGTCGTGAGCCCGACCCGTCGGGCGAGGTCGAGGGCCGCCGCCTCGGTGTCGACCAGGTCGGCGGTGGGCGACCCTGCGTCGCGCGCCACCTTGAGGATGTGGGTGGTCGGCTGGTCCGCGCCGGCGCGCCTCCAGCCCGACCTGTCCCGCACGAGTCCGATCTTCGGCTCCATGCCGGGCAGCGAGCTCGTGAGGCGCTGCGCGCGCCCCTGACCGCCCGCGCGGGCCACGCTCGCCCGCAGCAGCGCGGCGACGCCCGCGTCGTCGAGCGGGGTCCCGGGACGCCGGTCGGGCTCCGGCTCCGAGCCCGGCGCCACGAAGACGAGCGCGCCCACCGTGTCGCCCCCGTAGGCGCGGAAGAACGCCACCGGGTTCTCGGGGTCCACCCCCGCGTCGATCGCCATGTGCTCGCGGATCCGGCCCTCGGGCATGAGCCCGTCGAGCCACGCCGAGACCCGCGCGGGCGCCGGCGGGGCGTCGGGGTCGATGGGCAGCAGGTGCGAGAGCACCCGGGAGCCGTGACCCCACCGCCGGGGTGCCCCGGCGTCCCACTCCAGCTCGACCCGGGGCGTGGCACGACCGAGGTCGCGGGCGCGGAAGCGCGCCACGCGGGACCCGTAGAGCCAGGCGTCGAGCTCGGTCATGCGTCACCCCGCTCCACGAGCCGGACGTCGACGCCGAGCTCGTCGAAGATCTCGAACAGCCGGGTGATGTAGAGGTTCTCCACGCCCGACTCCACCTCCGAGACGTACTGCCGCGTCATGCCGAGCTCGTCGGCGAGGGCTGCCTGGCTGAGGCCTCGGCGCCGGCGCACCTGCTGGGCGAAGGCGCCGAGGTCGCGGGCGCTGCGCGCCGCGGTCCATCGCGTCGTGTCGGTCATGCCGCCTCCCCCGCCGTGCGGTGCCAGGTTTTCCTGACCGCTTCGCCTGTCAGGTTATGCCGACAGGCATGCCGATGCAAGAGAAAGCTGGCGGCGCGCGGGCCCTACGCGCTGCGGCGCAGCAGCGTGAGGTGCATCGCGTCCGTCCCGTGCACGTGCGGCCAGAGCTGCACGTCCAGGCCGTGCGCGCCCCCGTCGGCGGCGCCCAGGTCGATCTCCGCTCCCGGCACCAGCGCGTCGCGCACCGCGTCCCGCGCGTCGACGCGCTCCGCGCCCCCGCGACGTCGCAGCACGTCGTCCACCACGAGCCGCGTCTCCGCCAGGTGGGGCGAGCACGTCACGTAGGCCACGACGCCCCCGGGACGGACCGCGTCGAGCGCCGCGGTCAGCAGCTCGCGCTGCAGCACCGTCAGCGTGCCGAGATCGGCGGGCGTGCGGCGCCACCGTGACTCCGGCCGCCGGCGCAGGGCGCCCAGGCCCGTGCAGGGCGCGTCGACGAGCACCCGGTCGTACGCGGCGGGCTCCTCCTGACCGACCTCGCGGCCGTCGCCCGTGCGCACCCGCTCGACCACGCCGTCGGGCACGGCCCGCAGCGCACGCTCCACGAGGCGGGCACGGTGCGGCTGCACCTCGTTGGCGACGAGCGTGGCGCCCCGCTCGCCCGCGAGCGCCGCGAGCAGCGCGGCCTTCCCGCCCGGACCGGCGCAGAGGTCGAGCCAGCGGGCGTCCGTGCCCTCCAGGGGTGCGCCGGCGAGGGCGAGGGTGACGAGCTGCGAGCCCTCGTCCTGCACCCCCGCACGGGCGTCGGCGACGGCCGCCAGCCCGGCGGGGTCGCTCCCCCCGGCGAGGACGAGCGCGGTGGGCGCCCAGCGCCCCGGCTCGAGCCGCACGTCGGCGTCGTCGGCCTGCTGCCGCAGCTCCCCCGCCGCAGCAAGGCCGGGGCGGTCGACGAGGGTGACGCGGGGCGCGGCGTTGTCGGCGTCGAGCAGGTCCCCGATCTCGTCCGGGCTGCGTCCGTGGCCCGCGAGCGCCTCGCGCAGGGCGCGGGCGATCCACACGGGGTGGGAGCCCGTGGTGGCCAGCGCGGTGACGGGGTCGGGCGCCTCCTCGGTGAGGCGGGCGAGCCAGTCGTCGAGGGAGGCGCGGCCGACGGCGCGGAGCACGGCGTTGACCATCTGGGCGGGCCCGGCGCCGACACGGTCGCGGGCGAGGGCGACGGTCTCGGAGACGGCGGCGTGCGGGGGGACCCTCATGCCGAGGACCTGGTGGGCGCCGAGGCGCAGGACGTCGAGCACCTCGGGGTCGAGCTGGTCGAGGGGGCGGGTCACGCAGCGGGCGAGGATCGCGTCGTAGCGGCCGCGCAGGCGCAGCGTGCCGTACGCGAGCTCGGTGGCGAACGCGGCGTCGCGCCCCGCGATGCGCCGTTCGCGCAGCAGGGGCGGCAGCACGAGGTTCGCGTAGGCGTCGGAGCCGTCCACCTGCCGCAGGACGTCGTAGGCGGCGGTGCGGGCGGGGTCGGTGCGGCGGCGGCGCTCCCCGGGCGCCTGGGCGCTGCGGTGCGTCTCCCCCCGGGAACGGGCCGCGCCGCGCTGGCGGCCCTTGCTGTCGCGCTGGGTGTCGCGTCGCTCGTCGCTCATCGTGCGTCCCCTCCGAGCCGCACGCCGGCGTCCGCGGTGAACAGGCCGCGGGCCCCGCGGGCCCAGTCGGCGGCAGGCATCGGCTTCTTGCCCACGGGCTGCACCTGCCCGAGGGCGACCGCGTGCGTGGCGGTCCCGACGAGGACCTCCTTCTTGCCGGCACGCACCTGCCCCGGCGCCAGGTCGGTGACGTCGGGCCGGGGGGTCACCGGGCCGACGCCCAGGCGGGCGCCGGGGGCGGCGTCGGGTCCCGGGGTCGAGGGCAGGCTCGTCCAGGCCCCCGGCGCGGGGGTGACCGCGCGGACCCGGCGGTCGACGGCGAGCGCGGGGTCGTCCCAGCGCACCCAGGCGTCGTCCGGCGTGACCTTGGGCGCGAGCGAGGCGCCGTCGGCGGGCTGCGGCTGGGGCGCGAGGGTGCCGTCCTCGAGGGCGTCGAGGGTGGCGACGAGCAGCTCGGCGCCACTGACGGCGAGGCGGCCGAGCAGGTCGCCGGACGTGTCGCGGGGGCGGATCGTCTCCGTGGCGGTGCCGAGGACCGGGCCGGTGTCCATGCCCTCGTCGAGGAGGAACGTGGTGGCGCCCGTGACCTCGTCGCCCGCGAGCACGGCGTGCTGCACGGGTGCCGCGCCGCGCCAGGCGGGCAGCACCGAGAAGTGCAGGTTCACCCAGCCGAGGCGCGGCACCGCGAGCACGTCGGGGCGCAGCAGGTGCCCGTAGGCGACGACAGGCGCGGCGTCCACGTCGAGGTCGCGCAGCGTCGCGAGGAACTCCTCGCCGCGCGGGCGCTCGGTGAGGACCGGCAGGCCCGCCTCCTCGGCCGCGACGCGGACGGGGCTGGGCACGAGGCGGCGTCCGCGCCCGGCGGGCGCGTCGGCCCGCGTGAGGACGGCGACGACCTCGTGACGGGACCCCAGGAGGGCACGCAGGGACGGGACGGCGGGTTCGGGGGTTCCGGCGAAGAGCAGGCGCACCACCCGATCGTAGTGGGGGCGCCGACCCGCTACGCCGCGACGGGCAGGCCGAGGTCGCGCAGGGCGGCGCGCAGCGCGGGGGTGTCGGTGAAGCGGACCGCGGCGAAGCCGAGGCGCGCGGCAGCCTCCACGTTGGCCGGGCTGTCGTCGACGAAGGCGGCCCGGGCGGGGTCGACGCCGTGCGCGGCGGCGAGGTGCCGGAAGATCGCCGGGTCGGGCTTGGCCAGCCCCACCCGCCCGGAGACGACCACGTGCTCCATGCGCCGCGTGGCGGGGGCGGCCGGGGCGGCGTGCTCGAACAGCTCGGCGGACCAGTTGGTGAGGCCGAGGAGGCGGATCCCGGCGTCGTGCAGCTCGTCGACGAGAGCGGCGGAGCCGGGGACCGGGCCGGTGAGGGTGCCGGCGAAGCGGTCCACGTACTCGTCGAGCAGCGGGAGCAGGTGCGGCCGGTCCGCGAGGCTCGCGCGGGCGGCGGCCCAGCTGCGCCCGGCGTCCTGGGCGCGGTTGAAGGCCGGGAAGTCGATCTCCGCCATCCAGGCGTCCACCTCCGCGCGTGGGCGGCCGGGGAACGCGCCGTACGGGTCCCACCCGACGAGCACGTTGCCGAAGTCGTACACCACGGTGTCGATCGCACGGGGGTCTGCAGGACGAGGGTCTGTCGTACGGGGGTCCAGGACCATCTCAGAGCATCTCCTTCGGGTCGACCTGCACGCGCACGCTGCCGCCCTCCCGGCGGGCGGAGCGCACCGCGAGCGAGGCGCGCAGCTGGGCGGCGAGCTCCCCGCCCTGGGCCAGGGGGACGCGCAGCACGGTGCGCACCGGGCGCTCGAGGGTGGCGCCGCGGCGCAGGTCGGCGCCGTCGGTCAGCTCGACCGGGCCGAGGACGGTGTCGGGGCCGGCGAGGGCCACCCGCCCGACGAGCGCGTCGACGGCGCCCCGGTCGCCCGTGACGGCCGCGACGCGGACCGCGGGCGGCAGGGCGAGCTCGCGGCGCTCGGCGAGCTCGCGGTCGGCGAGACCCGCCGGGTCGTAGCGCACGAGCGCGCCGGTGGGCGCGGGGGCGGCGTCCCCCACGAGGAGCACCTGGCCCCCGGAGCGGGCGGGGTGCACGAGGGAGGCCGCGGCCAGCCAGCGGTGCAGGGCCTCGGTGGCGGTGGCGAGCCCGGTGCCCGCGGTGGAGACGGCGGCGTCCAGGAGGAGCGCCGCGGCGTACCCGCCGTCCGCGACGGGCTCGGCCCCGGGCGTGGCGACGACGAGCGCGGGCTCGGGGCCGACGCGGTCGAGCACGCCGGCGGGGGCGGAGGACGCGGACACGCGCACGGTGGTGCCGGGGAACGCGCGGCCGAGCTCCTCGGCGGTCCGGTCGGAGCCGACGCGCACCGCCCGCAGCCGGGTGTCGCCGCACTCGTCGCAGCGCCAGCCCCCGGCGAGGCGGCCGCACCAGGCGCACTGGGGCGCGGCGCCGTCGCGGGTCATCCCGAGGGGGCCGTGGCAGGCGGCGCACCGGGCGGCGGTGCGGCACCGGCCGCAGGCGACGACCGGCAGGTACCCGGTGCGCGGCACCTGCACGAGGACGGGGCCGCGGGTCAGGCCGTCCCGGGCGGCGCGCCAGGCGGCCGTGGGCAGGCGGGCGGCGGCCCCCGGGCCCTCGGCCGCGAGCTCGACGGAGGTCAGCGCGCGGACGCGGGGGGCGCGGGCGCGCACCACGTCGCGGGGGGCGGCGATCTCGCGCGCCCACCCCGACGCGAGCAGGGCCTGCGCCTGGACGGTGCGCCCCGGCGAGGCGAGCAGGTAGCCGGCGTCCTCGAGGTCGCTGCGCAGCGCGAGCACGTCTCGGGCGTGCGGGTAGGGCGCGTGCGGCTCGGCGAGGGTGTCCTCGCCGTCCCCCCACAGCACGACCAGCCCGAGGTCGGGCACCGGGGCGAACATGGCGGCGCGGGTCCCCACGACGACCGCGGCGAGGCCGTGACGGGCGCGCAGGAAGGCGCGGTACCGGGGCGCGGGTCCGTCGTCGGCGAGGAGGCGTACGACGTCGTCGATCCCCGCCGCGGCGAGCGCGGCGACCGTCCGCTCCACGTCGCGGGCGTCCGGCGCGACCACCAGGACGCGGCGCCCCCCGGCGACGGTGGCGCGCGCCGCCTGCGCGACGGCGGCCGCCCAGTGCGGCACGTGCGCCGGCCCGTCGTCCTCCGGGGGCGCGAGGCCAGGCAGCGGCGTCCACACGGCCCGCGGCGCCTCCCCCGCCAGGAGGTGGCGGCAGAACGCCTCCCCGCCGAGGTAGGACGCCCAGGCCGACGCCGGGCCCGCCGTCACCGCGGCGGGCCCGGCGCCGGCCCCCGGGTCGGGCGCCTGCTCGCCGTCCGACGTTCCGTCGGGCTCGGAGGCGAGCTCTGAGGCGGGCTCGGCCAGGGCGGCCAGGACCTCCTTCTCCACGCGCGCGTGCCGGGGCGGCACCGCGAGCCGCAGGACGTCGGCGAGCGTGCCCGCGTACCGGTCGGCGACAGCCCGGGCGAGACGGAGCACAGGCTCCGAGAGCACGGGGTCGCCCGAGACCACCCGCCGCAGGGGCACGAGCCGCCCGTCGTGGTCGGAGGTCTCCCGACGCTCCACGACGTACCCCGCGACCTCCTGCGGCCCGAACCGCGCCCGCACGCGCACGCCCGGCCGGGCGTCGTCCGCCATGGGAGCGGGCACCAGGTAGTCGTACGGCCGGTCGAGGTGCGCGGGCTGCAGGTCGAGCACGACCCGCGCCACGGGGAGCTCCTCGGCGACGGGGGTGGCGCCCAGGGCGGCGCCCCCGCGCCGGCCCTTGGAGCGCGCCGCGCGGGGTGCCGGGACGTCGTCGAGCCCGAGCAGCGCGGGCTGCTCGGGCTCGGGGGTGTCGGTCACGGGGCCATCCCATCACGCCCCGCCGACGACGCCGGCCGCCGGGCGAGGGGCCCGGTCAGACGGCGGCCCGCAGTGCGTCCACCCGGTCGGTGCGCTCCCAGGTGAACCCGGGCAGGTCGCGCCCGAAGTGGCCGTAGGTGGCCGTGGCCGCGTACACGGGGCGCAGCAGGTCGAGGTCGCGGATGATCGCCGCCGGGCGCAGGTCGAAGACCGTGTCGATCGCCGCCGTGATCCGCTCGACGGGCACCGTCTCGGTGCCGAACGTCTCGACGTACAGCCCCACCGGGTGCGCCTTGCCGATCGCGTACGCGACCTGCACCTCGCACCGGCGCGCGAGCCCGGCCGCGACGACGTTCTTCGCCACCCACCGCATCGCGTACGCCGCCGAGCGGTCGACCTTCGACGGGTCCTTGCCGGAGAACGCCCCGCCGCCGTGCCGGGCCATGCCGCCGTAGGTGTCCACGATGATCTTGCGGCCGGTGAGGCCGGCGTCGCCCTGCGGGCCGCCGACGACGAACTTGCCCGTCGGGTTCACGATGAGGCGCGCGCCCGCGGTCTCGACCCCGGTCTGCTCCGCCACCTCCGCCAGGACGGGGGCGATCACCTGGTCGGCCACCTCGCGCTGGAGCTTCTCCTGCACGATGTCGGCGTCGTGCTGGGTCGACAGCACCACGGTGTCGACCCGCACGGGGCGGTCGCCGTCGTAGCCGATCGTCACCTGCGTCTTGCCGTCGGGACGCAGGCCCGGCAGCTCGCCCGAGCGCCGCACGGCGGCGAGGCGCTCCGCGAGCCTGTGCGACGTCCAGATCGGCAGCGGCATCAGCGCCGGCGTCTCGTCCGTCGCGTAGCCGAACATCAGGCCCTGGTCGCCCGCGCCCTGCGCGTCGAGCGGGTCGTGGACGACCGACGGCCCGGACGCGTCGTCGCGCTCCTCGAGGCTCTTGTCCACGCCCTGCGCGATGTCGGGCGACTGCTGCCCGATCGACACGGACACGCCACAGGAGTCGCCGTCGAAGCCGATCGCGGAGGACGTGTAGCCGATGCGGCGCACCACCTCGCGCACGATCTGCGGGATCTCCACGTACGCATCCGTCGTGACCTCGCCCGCCACGTGGACCAGGCCCGTCGTCACCATCGTCTCGACGGCGACGCGCGAGCGCGGGTCCTGGGCGAGGAGCGCGTCCAGGATGGCGTCGGAGATCTGGTCGCACACCTTGTCCGGGTGACCCTCGGTCACGGACTCGGACGTGAAGAGGCGCAGCGCATCGGTCATGCCGCACAGCCTACGGGCACGAGCCCCGGGATCCGGGCCCCTGAGGACGAGAACGTCTCACATGCCGGGAGAAATCTCAGATGGTGGGCAGCGTCTTCGCCACGGCGTCCCAGATCGCGTCGGCGACGGCGCGCTTGGTGCCCTCGGCCTCCGCCACGACCTCGCCCTGCCCGTCGAGGACGGTCACGGCGTTGGTGGCGGCGCCGAAGCCGCGCCCGCCGCCCACGGCGTTCACCGCGAGCAGGTCCGCACCCTTGCGCCGCGCCTTGGCCCGCCCGTGCTCCAGCACGGAGCCGGCTGCGTCCCCCGTCTCGGCCGCGAACCCCACGACCAGCTGGCCCGGCCGGAGCCGGTCGCGGGCGAGCTCCGCCAGTACGTCCGGGTTCTCCACGAGGGCGATCGGCGCGGGCCCGTTGCCCGGCACCTTCTTGATCTTGGCGTCCGGCACCACGGCCGGGCGGAAGTCCGCCACCGCCGCGGCCATCACCACGACGTCCGCCTCCGCGGCGCCGGCGCGGACCGCGTCCCGCAGCTGAGCGGTGGTCTCCACGGGCACGACGTCGACGCCGGCCGCGCGCGCGGCCGCGGTCACGGGGGCGTCGAGGTTCGCCGCGACGAGCGTGACGTTCGCCCCCCGGGCGCGCGCCGCCTCGGCGAGGGCCGCGCCCTGCCGCCCGCTGGACCGGTTGCCGATGAAGCGCACCGGGTCGATCGGCTCCCGCGTGCCTCCGGCGGAGACGACGACCGTGCGGCCGGCCAGGTCGTCGGGGGCGGCTGCGTCCGCCCCGCCGCGCGCGGCGTCCCGGGCGGCGTCGAGCGCGGCCCGGGCGATGTCCTCCGGCTCGGGCAGACGGCCAGGGCCCGTGTCGGCTCCCGTGAGGCGGCCGCTGGCCGGCTCCACGATCGTCACGCCGCGCTCGCGCAGCGTCGCCACGTTGGCGCGGGTGGCGGGGTGCTCCCACATCTCGGTGTGCATGGCGGGGGCCATGACGACCGGGCACCGCGCGGTGAGCAGGGTGGACGTCAGCAGGTCGTCCGCCCGGCCGCTCGCGGCCCGGGCGAGGAGGTCCGCCGTCGCCGGGGCGACGATCACCAGGTCGGCGCCCTGCCCGAGCGCCACGTGCGGCACGTGCGCGACGTCCTCGAACACCTGGTCGGTCACCGGCTCGCCGGACAGCGCCTCGAACGTGGGCGCGCCCACGAAGCGCAGGGCCGACGCGGTGGGGATCACCCGCACCGCGTGCCCCTGCTCACGCAGGAGGCGCAGCAGGAGCACGGCCTTGTACGCGGCGATGCCTCCGCTGACGCCCAGCAGGATCCTCATCGACGGTGACCTCTGCTCTCGGCTGCCTCGCGACCGTCGCCGGTCCGTCAGAAGGTGATCTCGTCGCCCGGGTCGACGGCCGGCTCCGCCGAGGCGGCGGGCTTCTCCTCGACCGGGGTGGAGACGAGCAGGCCCTCGTTGATCTCGCGCATCGCGATGGAGAGCGGCTTCTCCTGGTTGCGGGTCTCGACCAGCGGGCCCACGTTCTCCAGCAGGCCCTCGTTGAGCTGCGAGTAGTAGGCGTTGATCTGGCGGGCGCGCTGCGACGCGTACAGCACGAGGCCGTACTTCGAGTCGGTGCGCTCGAGCAGCTCGTCGATGGGCGGGTCGGTGATGCCGATGGGCTGGGCCACGGTTCCGGCCATGGGTCACACTCCAGACAAAGTTCGGTGACGGGACGTCAGGGGGTCAGCGACCCATCCTACCCGCGCTCGCGGGTGGTGGGCCGTGACGGGCTACAGCGCGACCCGGGGTGCGGCGGACGTCACGCCCATCACGCGCGCGAGCTCGTCGGTGGCGTGCGTGACGTCGTCGTTGACGATCGTCACGTCGAACTCCGCCTCGGCCGCCAGCTCCGTGCGCGCGGTGGTCAGGCGCCGCTCCCGCTCCTCGGCGTCCTCGGTGCCACGCCCCACGAGGCGCCGCACCAGCTCGTCGAAGCTCGGCGGCGACAGGAAGACGAAGTGCGCCTCGGGCATCGACTCCCGCACCTGGCGTGCGCCCTGCAGGTCGATCTCCAGGAGCGTCGGCACGCCGGCCGCGAGGTGCTCCTCGACCGGCCCGCGCGGCGTGCCGTAGCGGTTGCGCCCGTGCACCACCGCCCACTCGAGCATCTGGCCCTCGGCGACCATCCGGTCGAACTCCTCGGGCGAGACGAAGAGGTAGTGCACGCCGTGCACCTCGCCCGGCCGCGGGGGACGGGTCGTCGCCGAGACCGACAGCCACACCTGCGGGTAGCGCGCGCGGATGTCGGCCGAGACGGTGCCCTTGCCCACGGCCGTGGGCCCGGCGAGCACCGTCAGACGTGCCGGCGTCGCGCCCCCGTCCGCGGCGACGGGGCCAGGGGATGCGTGCGGTGCCGGACGGCCGGCGGGTGGTGCGGAAATGTCAGCCAAACCTCTCGATGAGCGCCGAAGCCTGGTGCGGCCCGAGGCCGCGGACCCGGCGGGTCTCGGCGATCCCGATCTCCTCCATGATCGCCCGGGCCTTCACCTTACCGACACCCGGGAGCGACTCCAGCAGCGAGACGACCTTGAGCTTGCCCACGACGTCGTCCTTCTGCCCCTTCTCGATCACGTCCTTGAGGGAGCCCTGGGAATACTTCAACCGGTTCTTGATCTCCGCGCGGACGCGACGAGCCTCGGCCGCCTTCTCGAGGGCCGCAGCACGCTGTTCCGGGGTGAGTGGGGGGAGAGCCACGCAAGTCACCTACTCTGTCGGTCCGCTTGATGAGGGGAACTGCTCCCTCGAAAGTAGCCACGACCTGCGAGGGCGGCAATCCGTAGGGCCGATCGGCCCCGCAGCCGACCGGGAGGAAAGCGGCATTCAGGTCAGGACATCGTCGCAGGTGGTGCGCGGGGGACGAAAACGGCTCGCTCTTGCCGGCGACCGAGGCCTACGGTCGCCGGCATGCCCACCGACCTTGCCCGCCCCGACGACCCCGGCGACGGGTGGTTCCCCGAGAGCGTCGCCGCCTCCTACGACTCCTCGACGGACGACGAGTTCGACGCCGACGTCGTCGCGCGCACCGTCGACGTGCTGGCCGGGCTCGCCGGCGACGGCGCGGCCCTCGAGCTCGCCGTCGGCACCGGCCGCGTCGCCGCTCCCCTCGCGCTGCGGGGCGTGCCCGTGCACGGCATCGAGCTCTCCCGGGCGATGGCCGCGCGGATCGCGGGCAAGCCGGGCGGGGACCGGGTCGGCGTGACGATCGGCGACATGACCCGGACCCGCGTGCCGGGCGAGTACGCCGTCGCCTACCTCGTCTTCAACACGATCGGGAACGTCACGACCCAGGACGGGCAGGTCGACTGCTTCCGCACCGCCGCCGCGCACCTGCGCCCCGGCGGGCACTTCGTGGTCGAGGTCGGGGTCCCGCCCCTGCGCCGGATGCCGCCCGGGCAGGACACCGTCCCGTACACGGTGGCGCCCGACGACGCCGGCGGCGGGTACGTGGGCTTCGACCGCATCGACACCGTCACGCAGGCGTTCACGTCGAACCACGTCACGGTGGGGCCCGACGGCACCGGGCGGTTCCGCCGGCTGCCCTTCCGGTACGTCTGGCCCGCCGAGCTCGACCTCATGGCCCGCCTCGCGGGCATGCGCCTGACCCACCGCTGGCAGGACTGGGACGGCACGCCGTTCACCGCCGAGAGCGAGCGGCACGTCTCGGTCTGGCAGGTCGCGCCGGAGTCGTGACCCCCGGGCACGGCGAAGGGCCCGCCCCCGCGTGGGGGCGGGCCCTCGGGCCGACCGTGCGGCCGGTGCGGCCGGCCGCCCGGGCTCAGGGCCGCAGCGCGGCGCGAGCGTCCGCGACGGCGGACGCGGCCGCGGCGCGCAGCCCCGCGGCGTCCGGGCCCGCGGCGAGGACGCCCCGGGACGAGGACGCGAGCACGTGCCGCCGCGCGGCGCCGAAGACGGTGGCGAGCTCCCGCTCCCCCGCGCCCTGCGCGCCCACGCCCGGGGCGAGCAGCGGGCCGTGGACCGCCACGAGGTCCGTCGCGGTCTCGCGGGCGGCGTCACCGACGGTCGCGCCCACGACCAGGCCGACCGAGCCCATCGGCAGTCCCTCGGCCACGGCCCCGGCGTTCAGCACCGCCGCCTGCGCCGCGACGGAGGCGGCCACGCTCACGCCGTCGGGCCCGACGGCGTGCTGCACCTCGTGGCCCTCCTTGTTGGACGTCAGGCACAGCACGAAGATGCCCCGGCCGGTGCGCGCGGCGAGCTCGGCGGCGGGCGCGAGCGAGCCGAAGCCCAGGTAGGGCGACACCGTCACGGCGTCCCCGGCGAGCGGCGAGCCGTCCGCGAGGAACGCGTCCGCGTACGCGGACATCGTGGACCCGATGTCGCCGCGCTTGGCGTCGACGATCGTCAGCGTCCCCGCGGCCCGGGAGGCGGCGATGACGTCCTCCAGCGCCGCGACGCCGGCCGAGCCGTGCCGCTCGAAGAAAGCGGCCTGCGGCTTGACCGCCGCCACCCGCCCGCCGAGGGCGTCGACCACGCGGAGCCCGAACTCGCGCACCCCGGCGGCGTCGTCGCCCAGCCCCCAGGCGTCGAGCAGCGACGCGTGCGGGTCGATGCCCACGCACAGCGGCCCGTGGGTGTCCATCGCCGCGGCGAGGCGGGCGCCGAACGGCACCCGCGCCGCCGTGCCGGTCGTCGGCGCGCTCACGCCGGCACCCCCGCGGTGGGGACGTCGCCCGCGAGCCGGGCCCGCGTCGCGATCGTGTGCTCCTGGAGGCTGGCCACGTCGAACGGGCCCCCACGGACCGCCTCGATGCCCTGCACCGCCGCGGCGAGCTGGTCCACCGTGGTGATCATCGGCTTGTCGGCCGCGGTCGTGGCCGCGCGGATCTCGTAGCCGTCGGCGCGCGCGCCCTGGCCGGACGGGGAGTTGACCACGAGGTCGACCTCGCCGTCGCTGATGAGGTCGACGATGGTGGGCTCGCCGTCGGCGCCGCGGCCCTCGGAGAACTTGCGCACCACCGTGCTGCCGATGCCGTTGCGGCGCAGCACCTGCGCCGTGCCGGAGGTGGCGAGCACCTCGAAGCCCAGCTCCGCGAGCCGCTTCACCGGGAAGACGATCGAGCGCTTGTCCCGGTCGGCGACCGACACGAAGACCCGGCCCGCGGTCGGCAGCCCGCCGAAGGCCGCGGCCTGCGACTTCGCGAACGCGTGCGGGAAGTCCTTGTCGAAGCCCATGACCTCGCCCGTGGAGCGCATCTCCGGGCCGAGCACCGTGTCGACGACCTGCCCCTCGGCGGTGCGGAACCGCTTGAAGGGCAGCACCGCCTCCTTGACGGCCAGCGGCGCCCCCAGGTCGAGCGTGCCGCCGTCGCCCTCGGCGGGCAGCACGCCCGCCGCGCGCAGGTCGGCGATCGACTCCCCGACCATGACGCGGGCGGCGGCCTTGGCCATCGAGGTGCCCGTGGCCTTGGACACGAACGGCACCGTGCGCGACGCGCGCGGGTTGGCCTCGAGCACGTACAGCACGTCGGACACGAGCGCGTACTGCACGTTGAGCAGGCCGCGCACGCCGACGCCCTTCGCGATCGCCTCGGTGGAGCGACGGATGCGCTCGATCTCCGAGGTCGACAGGGACACCGGCGGGAGCACGCAGGCCGAGTCGCCCGAGTGGATGCCGGCCTCCTCGATGTGCTCCATCACGCCGCCGAGGAACATCTCCTCGCCGTCGTACAGCGCGTCGACGTCGATCTCCATCGCGTCGTCGAGGAAGCGGTCGATGAGCAGCGGGGCCGGCAGCAGGCCGCCCGCCGTGCGCTCGTCCGCGGCGGCGGCCGCGAGCGCCCGCTCGACGTACTCGGTGAGCTGCTCGGCGGAGTAGACGATCTCCATGCCGCGTCCGCCCAGCACGTACGACGGGCGCACGAGGACGGGGTAGCCGATCGTCTCGGCGACCTCGCGGGCCTGGCCCAGCGAGCGGGCCGTGCCGAACGCGGGGGCGGGCAGGCCGGCGTCGAGCAGCACCTGACCGAAGATGCCGCGGTCCTCGGCCGCGTCGATGGCCTCCGGGGAGGTGCCGAGGATCGGCACGCCGGCGTCGGCGAGGCGCTGCGCCAGCGCGAGGGGCGTCTGCCCGCCGAGCTGGACGATGACGCCCTTGACGGGCCCGGCGGCGAGCTCGGCCGCGTAGACCTCGAGGACGTCCTCGAAGGTGAGGGGCTCGAAGTACAGGCGGTCGGAGGTGTCGTAGTCGGTCGAGACCGTCTCGGGGTTGCAGTTGACCATGACGGTCTCGTAGCGCTCGGAGAGGGTCAGGGCGGCGTGCACGCACGAGTAGTCGAACTCGATGCCCTGGCCGATGCGGTTCGGCCCGGAGCCGAGGATGATGACGGCCTCGCGCTCGCGGGGCGCCACCTCGGTCTCCTCGTCGTAGGACGAGTAGTGGTACGGAGTGCGGGCGGCGAACTCGGCGGCGCAGGTGTCGACCGTCTTGTAGACGGGGCGCACCCCGAGGGCGTGCCGCACCTCGCGGACGGTGGCCTCCCCCGTCGGGCCCATGCCGCGCAGGCGGGCGACCTGCACGTCGGACAGGCCGTGCCGCTTGGCGCGGCGCAGCACGTCCTCGGTGAGGGTGGGGCTGGCGGCGACCTCGGCGGCGACCTCGTTCATGAGCAGGATCTGGTCGAGGAACCAGGGGTCGATCTTGGTGGCGTCGAACACGGCCTCGAGGGTGGTGTGGCCGGCGACGACGGCGCGCAGCGCCTGCTGCACCCCGACCATCCGGTGCTCGGTGGGCCGGCGGATCTCCGCCAGGAGCTGGTCGAGGCCGGCGCCGGAGGGCGCCTCGCCGTCCCAGTGGAACGCGACGCCGCCCTTGTCGATGGAGCGCAGCGCCTTGCCGAGGGCCTCGGTGAAGTTGCGCCCGAGCGCCATGGCCTCGCCCACCGACTTCATGGTGGTGGTCAGCGTGGGGTCGGCGGCGGGGAACTTCTCGAACGCGAAGCGGGGCACCTTGACGACCACGTAGTCGAGCGTGGGCTCGAAGCTGGCCGGGGTGACGCGCGTGATGTCGTTCGGGATCTCGTCGAGCGTGTACCCGACGGCGAGCTTGGCCGCGATCTTCGCGATCGGGAAGCCGGTCGCCTTGGAGGCCAGGGCCGAGGAGCGCGAGACGCGCGGGTTCATCTCGATGACGATGACGCGCCCGGTGTCCGGGTCGACGGCGAACTGGATGTTGCAGCCGCCGGTGTCGACGCCGACCTCGCGGATGACGGCGATGCCGATGTCGCGCAGCTTCTGGTACTCGCGGTCGGTGAGCGTCATCGCGGGGGCGACGGTGACCGAGTCGCCGGTGTGCACGCCGACCGGGTCGACGTTCTCGATCGAGCAGACGACCACGACGTTGTCGTCCTTGTCGCGCATGAGCTCGAGCTCGTACTCCTTCCAGCCGAGGATGGACTCCTCCAGGAGCACCTCGGTGGTCGGCGAGTAGTGCAGACCCTGCCCCACGATGCGGCGCAGGTCCTTCTCGTCGTACGCGAACCCGGAGCCGAGGCCGCCCATCGTGAACGACGGCCGCACGACCATCGGGTAGCCGAGGTCGCCGGACGCGGCGACGGCCTCCTCGACGGTGTGCACGATGACGGAGCGGGCGGACTCGCCGCCGCACTTGGCGACGACGTCCTTGAACTGCTGGCGGTCCTCGCCCTTCTGGATGGCGGGGATGTTCGCGCCGATGAGCTCGACGTCGTACTGCTCGAGCACGCCCGCCTCGTCGAGGGCGATGGCGGCGTTGAGCGCCGTCTGTCCGCCGAGGGTGGGCAGGAGCGCGTCGGGGCGCTCCTTGGCGATGATCGTCGTGAGCACCTCGGTGGTGATCGGCTCGACGTAGGTGGCGTCGGCGAACTCGGGGTCGGTCATGATCGTGGCCGGGTTCGAGTTCACGAGGACGACGCGCAGGCCCTCCTCCTTGAGCACGCGGCAGGCCTGCGTGCCGGAGTAGTCGAACTCGCAGGCCTGGCCGATGACGATCGGGCCGGAGCCGATGACCAGGACGGAGGAGAGGTCGGAACGGCGGGGCATCAGTTCTCCTTCAGGGCGGCCAGCGCGGCGTCGGGGACGGCCACGGGGGCGCGAGAGGTCATGAGGGCGACGAAGCGGTCGAAGAGGTACGCGCTGTCGTGCGGGCCGGCGGCGGCCTCCGGGTGGTACTGCACGGAGAAGGCGGGCACGTCGAGCGCGGTCAGCCCCTCGACCACCCGGTCGTTGAGGCCGACGTGCGAGACGATCACGCGGCCGTAGGCGCGGCCGTCGGTGCGCTCGGCGTCGTACGGGGCGGTGCTCACGGCGTCGACGGGGGCGTCGACGGCGAACCCGTGGTTGTGCGCCGTGACCTCGACCTTGCTCGTGGTGCGGTCCATGACGGGCTGGTTGATGCCGCGGTGGCCGTACCCGAGCTTGTAGGTGCCGTAGCCGAGCGCGCGACCGAGCAGCTGGTTGCCGAAGCAGATCCCGAAGAACGGGATGCCGCGGTCGAGCACGCCGCGCAGCAGCTCGATCTCGTGGGTGGCGGACGACGGGTCGCCGGGGCCGTTGGAGAAGAACACGCCGGCGGGCGCGCCGTCGGCGGGCAGCAGGGCCTCGACGTCCTCGACGGTCGCGGACTGCGGCACCACGTGCACGCGCACGCCGCGCTCGGCGAGGCGCGCCGGGGTCATGGCCTTGATGCCGAGGTCGACGGCGACGACGGTCGCGACGGGCTCCTGCCCGGCGAAGTCGCCGGACGGCTCGACGACGTACGCCTCGGTGGTCGAGACCTCGGGCGCGAGGTTCGCGCCGGCCATCGCCGGGGAGGTCTGCACCTCGGCCACCAGCTCGGCGACCGGACGCTCCAGCCCGTCCCGCACGAGCGCGTCGCCGGAGAAGACGCCGGCGCGCATGACGCCGAGCTCGCGCAGGTGGCGGGTGAGCTTGCGGGTGTCGACCTCGCTGATGCCCACGACGCCCTGGGCGGCGAGCTCGTCCTCGAGGGACCGGTCGGCGCGCCAGGAGGAGACGCGGCGGGCGGGGTCGCGCAGCACGTAGCCGGAGACCCAGATCCTGCCGGACTCGGGGTCCTCGTCGTTGACGCCGGTGTTGCCGACGTGCGGGGCCGTCATCACGACGATCTGCCGGTGGTACGAGGGGTCCGTGAGGGTCTCCTGGTAGCCGGTCATGCCGGTGGAGAAGACGATCTCGCCGAAGGTGGCGCCGCGGGCGCCGTAGGCGCGGCCGCGGGCGACCGTGCCGTCCTCGAGGACCAGGAGGGCCGCGTGCGGGCTCGTCGTGGGACTGGTGAGGGAGCTGGAGGTCACTGCTCGTCCTTCGGTGCGGGGGTGGAGGTCATGAGGTGGCGCACGGCGTCGACCAGGCGGGAGCGGTCGGGCTCGTGGCGCGTGCGCAGGCCGGTGTCGAGGGCGGCCGCGGGCACGTCGCCCGCCGCCGGGTCCTCCCAGGTCACGACGACGAGGCCGTCGGCGCCGACGTACTTGCCGGCCATGCCGGGGGCGAGGCCGACGCCGCGCAGCGCGTCCACGGGCGCGAACACGTCCGGGGCGCCGTCGCGCTCGATCAGCACGCCGGCGTCGTGCACGGACACGCGGGCGGTGGAGCGGTCGCCGAGGTGGTGCGCGCCGACGCGGGAGAGCCAGTCGCCCGCGAGGGTCGACGACACGTAGGTGGCCTCGAGGGGTCCGAGGCGCAGGGCGCCGAGGTCCTCGGGCGGCCGCGGCGGCACGGGGACGGTGAGCCGGGTGCGCGCGGCGAGCCGGCGGCGGCCGGTGAGGATCACCAGCAGCAGCAGGACGCCGACGACGACCCAGATGCCGACCGCGACGGGCATGGGCAGGTTCATCGCGCGCCTCCCCGCGCGGCGAGCCGGCGGGTGTCGGCCGCGGGCCCGACGGGCGCGCCGTCGAGCACCGTGGCCCGGCCGCGCAGGAAGGTCGCGACGACGCGGCCCGGCAGGTCACGGCCCGCGAACGGCGTGTTGCCGCTCGCGGTGGCCTGCGCGGCGCCGTCGACGGCGCGGGTCGCCGCCGGGTCGACCAGCGTGAGGTTCGCCGGCTCCCCGACCGCGACCGGCCGCCCCTGCGCCGCCGGACCGGCGTCGATGCGCCCGATGCGCGCCGGGTTGGCCGACAGGACGCGTGCGACGTCGGCCCAGGTCAGGCGGCCCGTGTCGACCATCGTCTGCTGCACGACCGACAGGGCGGTCTCGAGCCCGGTCATGCCGAACGCGGCGGCGCCCCACTCGCAGTCCTTGTCCTCGCGGGTGTGCGGGGCGTGGTCCGTGGCCACGATGTCGATCGTGCCGTCGGCGAGGCCCTCGCGCACCGCCTCGACGTCCGCGGCGGTGCGCAGCGGCGGGTTCACCTTGTAGGTCGGGTCGTAGGTGCGGGCCAGCTCGTCCGTGAGGATCAGGTGGTGGGGCGTCACCTCGGCGGTGACGTCGATGCCGCGGCCCTTGGCCCAGCGGACGATCTCCACCGAGCCGGCGGTGGACAGGTGGCACACGTGCAGCCGCGAGCCGACGTGCTCGGCGAGCAGCACGTCGCGGGCGATGATCGCCTCCTCCGCGACGGCGGGCCAGCCGGCCAGGCCGATCTCGGCGGAGACGACGCCCTCGTTCATCTGGGCGCCCTCGGTGAGGCGCGGCTCCTGCGCGTGCTGCGCGACGACGCCGTCGAACGCCTTGACGTACTCCAGCGCGCGGCGCATGAGGATCGGGTCGTGCACGCACTTGCCGTCGTCGGAGAAGACCCGCACGCGGGCGGCGGAGTCGGCCATGGCGCCGAGCTCCGCGAGACGCTCGCCGCCCAGGCCGACGGTCACGGCCCCGACCGGGTGCACGTCCACCCAGCCCGCCTCCTGGCCCAGGCGCCACACCTGCTCGACGACGCCCGCGGTGTCCGCCACCGGCGACGTGTTCGCCATGGCGTGCACCGCGGTGAAGCCGCCCGCCGCCGCGGCGCGGGTGCCCGACGCCACGGTCTCGGCGTCCTCGCGGCCCGGCTCGCGCAGGTGGGTGTGCAGGTCGACCAGGCCGGGCAGCAGCACGTGGCCCTCGGCCGCGATCTCGACGACCTCGGCACCGCCGGGCACGTCGACCGTGCCGGGGGCCGCGATCTGGCTGATCACGCCGTCGGCGAGGACGACGTCGGCCGCGTCGCCGCCGAGGGGGCGCGCCCCCCGCAGCACGTAGGTGGTGGTCACAGGGTGGTCCCTTCGGTGGAGCCGGACAGCAGCAGGTAGAGCGCGGCCATCCGCACGGCGACGCCGTTGGCGACCTGCTCGACGATGACGGCGCGGTCGGAGTCCGCCGCCTCGGCGGAGATCTCCAGGCCGCGGTTCATCGGGCCGGGGTGCATGACGATCGAGTGCGCCGGCAGCACCGCCAGGCGACGGGCGTCGAGCCCGAAGTACCGCGTGTACTCCAGCGGGCTCGGGAAGAACGCGCCGGCGCCCCCGGACATCCGCTCGCGCTGCACGCGCAGCATCATCACGGCGTCGGGCTGCCAGTCGGCCAGGGTGGCGTCCAGGTCGTAGGAGGTGCGGCACGGCCACGCCTCGACCCCGACCGGCAGCAGCGTGGGCGGCGCGACCAGGGTCACCTCGGCGCCGAGCGTGCGCAGGAGCCGCACGTTGGCCCGCGCGACGCGCGAGTGCAGCACGTCGCCGACGATGGCGACCCGGAGGCCCGCCAGGTCCGCGCCGACGCCGTCGTCCCCGCCGCGGCGCAGGCCGCCGCCGTGCCCGCCCAGGTGCCGGCGGATCGTGTACGCGTCGAGCAGCGCCTGGGTGGGGTGCATGTGCGTGCCGTCGCCGGCGTTGAGCACCGCGGCGTCGAGCCAGCCCGCGTGCGCGAGCTGGTACGGGGCGCCCGACGCCCAGTGGCGCACCACCACGGCGTCGGCCCCCATGGCGTGCAGGGTGAGGGCCGTGTCCTTGAGCGACTCGCCCTTGGAGACGCTCGAGCCCTTGGCCGAGAAGTTGATGACGTCCGCCGACAGCCGCTTGGCGGCCGTCTCGAACGAGATGCGGGTCCGGGTGGAGTCCTCGAAGAAGAGGTTCACCACCGTGCGGCCGCGCAGCGTCGGGAGCTTCTTGATCTCGCGGGACTGCGTCGCGGCCATCTGCGCGGCGGTGTCCAGGAGCTCGATCGCCTCGTCCTTGGCGAGGTCGGCGGTGGACAGCAGGTGCCTCATCGCTCGCCCCCCTCGACGGCCGGGGCGCCCGGAGCGACCGGAGCGACCGGAGCGACCGGGGCACCTGCGCCGGGCTCGCGGCCGCTGATCACCACGGCGTCGGTGCCGTCCACCTCGGCCAGGAGCACGCGCACGCGCTCCGTCTGCGCCGTCGGGAGGTTCTTGCCCACGAAGTCGGGGCGGATCGGCAGCTCGCGGTGCCCGCGGTCCACGAGGCACGCGAGCCGCACGGCCTGGGGCCGGCCCAGGTCGCCGATGGCGTCGAGCGCCGCGCGGATCGTGCGGCCGGAGAACAGGACGTCGTCGACGAGCACGACCGTCTTGCCCTCGATCCCCGCCGCGGGCAGCCGGGTGACGCCGACGGCGCGCGTGGGCTGACGACGCAGGTCGTCGCGATACATGGTGACGTCCAGCTCGCCGAGGTCGCGCTCGGGGTCGAACGCCGGGTCGATGCTCGCGAGCCGCTGGGCGAGCCGGGCGGCGAGCGTGACCCCGCGGGTGGGGATGCCGAGCAGGACGACGTCCTCGGCCCCCTTGGCGCGCTCGACGATCTCGTGCGCGATGCGGGTCAGGGCGCGGGCGACGTCGCTCGCGCCGAGCACGACGGTCCCCTCGGGGACGGTCGGCTGATCAGGTGTTCCGGGCATACCGGTGCCAGCACTCACTGGCGACCTCCTTCTCCGCCTCACGGGACGGGATTAAAGGGTGTCTGTTCCAACGCTGCCCACCTTATCCCGCGCACCCGGCCGGGCCCGGCGCCCGCCCACGATGCGGGCGCGGCGTGCGTCACACGGCCCGCGCGCCGCGGGTACGGCAACGGCGAGGACCCGTGCTCGGATCCTCGCCGTCCTCCGTACCCGCAGCGCCTCGCGAGGGGGCGCGGCAGTCAGATCAGCAGCGTCGGCTTGATCTCCACCAGCCGGCCCAGCAGGCCGTTGACGAACGACGGCGAGTCGTCCGTGGACAGCTGGCCGGCGAGGTCGACGGCCTCGTCCACGGCGACGGCGTCCGGGACGTCGTCGTTGTAGATCAGCTCCCAGGTGCCGATGCGCAGCAGCGCCCGGTCGACCGCGGGCATGCGCTCCACGGTCCAGCCCTGCGAGTAGGTCGCGAGCAGCTCGTCGATGCGCTCGCGGTGCGCGACCACGCCCTCGACGAGGTCCACCGTGTACTGCGGCACCGCCGCCTCGGTGTGGGGCTCGATCACGCGGTCGGCGACGAGCACCTGCGGGTCCAGCCCGCGCTGCTCCGCCTCGAAGAGGATGTCGACGGCGCGCTTGCGCGCCTTGGTGCGTGCGCCCATGTCAGCCGGCGCCCGTCAGTCGTTCACGCGGCCCAGGTACGACCCGTCACGCGTGTCGACCTTGACCTTGGTGCCCTGCTCGAGGAACAGCGGGACCTGGATCTCCGCCCCCGTCTCGAGGGTGGCAGGCTTGGTGCCGCCGGTGGAGCGGTCGCCCTGCAGGCCGGGCTCCGTGTAGGTGATCTCCAGGACCACGGACGACGGGAGCTCGACGTACAGCGGGGTGCCGTCGTTCGAGGCGATCATGATGTTCATGCCCTCGAGCAGGTAGTCGCTCGCGTCGCCGACGGTCGCGGCCGGCACGGTGATCTGGTCGTAGGTGTCCGTGTCCATGAACACGTAGTCCGCGCCGTCCATGTACAGGTACTGGAAGTCGCGCCGGTCGACGTTCGCCGTCTCGACCTTGGTGCCCGCGTTGAACGTCTTGTCGACGACCTTGCCGGACAGCACGTTCTTCATCTTGGTGCGGACGAACGCGCCACCCTTGCCCGGCTTGACGTGCTGGAACTCGATGATCGTCCACAGCTGACCGTCGATGCGGAGCACGGTGCCGTTCTTGATGTCGTTGGAGGTAGCCACGTTCTTGTTCGTCCTCGGGGTCGGGTACGGAGCAGATGTCGACGTTCCGGCCCGCAGAGGGCCCGGAACATCTTACAGCGCCACGAGCAGGGCGTGACCGGCGATGCCGAGCGCCGCCGACCAGGCGAGCGACGCCAGCGTGCCCACGACGAACCGCTCGCTCGCCACGGGGTGCTCCCGGAGCTCCGGGAAGCGTCCGAGGCCCTTCACCGCGACCACCACGGCCACGCCTTCCGGATAGCCGGCCAGCAGGGCGCCGGTCACGGTCAGGCGCTCCAGCAGCCCGATCCACGTGCCGCCCCGCAGCACCGCCACGGCCTCGGCCGCCACCTGCGGCTCGCGCTCAGCGTGCCGCAGCACCCCCGGCACCAGCCAGGCGCCACCGCCCACGCTGGCCGCCAGGCCCACGACCCAGACCGCGACGTCCGTCGCCACCGCCGCGAAGCTCATCCCCGCTGCCCCTCCTCGATCTCCGTCGTCGGACCCTCGCCCCCCGGATCCTCCTGCGCGGCGCCCGCGGCTCGCAGCAGGCGCGCCGCCAGGGGGCGCGCCGCGGCGTCCTCGGCCCACAGCGCCGCCCGCAGGCGCTGGCTCACCGCCTGCTCGCTCACGCCGAGCGCCGCGGCCGACGCCCGCTGCGGCGCGGGGCCGCGCTGCGCGACGAGCGCGTCCACCGCCTCCCACCCCGCGGGCGAGCGCCGGGCGACGACGGCACCGAGCAGGTGCAGCAGCGCCTGCGCGTCCCTCGCGATCGTGGCGTGCGGCTCGGCGTCCGCACCCACGACGGCGAGCGGCACGCTCCCCCGCCCCCGGCGCTTCGCCCGCTCGACGGCCGACCGTGCCCGCACGAACGCCGGGCCGGAGGCGGCGCGCGACGCCGCGGGCAGGGGCCGGTCGACCGCCCCGAGCCCGATGCCGACGGACCAGCCGCCGTCGCGCACGAGGTCGAGCGCGAGGTCCACCGCCAGCGCCGCCCCGTCGTCGTCCGCCGCCAGCACCCCCTGCAGCTCGTCGCCGACCGTGCGGTCGAACGGAAGGACGACGCCCGGACGACGGTCGATCCTCGACGCGACCAGGGCGAGCGCCTCGGGCACCCGGTCACCCGACCCGGTGCTGCCCCGCTGGTCCGCCGTCAGCACGATCATCGCTCAAGGCTAGATCCTGGACTCGCGTCACACAAGGACTACCACTTGCGGCAGCTCCAGCCCTCTTCCTTGATCCTCCGGACTTCAGCCCTGCAGCTTGTGCGCCACGGCCGACAGCGCGAGCCGGTAGGAGTCGAACCCGAAGCCCGCCACCGTGCCCGTCGCGATCCCGGCGACCACGGAGTAGTGACGGAACGACTCCCGGGACGCCGGGTTGGACAGGTGCACCTCGACCAGCAGCAGCCCGGACGACGTCACCTGCGCGGCCGCGTCGCGCAGCGCGTAGCTGTAGTGCGTGAACGCGGCGGGGTTCAGCACGACGTGCGCCCGCGCGTCCACGGCCTCGTGCAGCCACCCGACGAGCTGGGACTCGTCGTCGGTCTGGCGCACGTCCACCGTGACGCCCAGCTCGCTCCCCCAGCCGGCCGCCTCCCGCTCGAGATCCGCCATGGAGGCGTGTCCGTAGATCTCCGGCTCGCGCACGCCGAGCCGGCCGAGGTTGGGACCGTTGAGGACGAGGACGTGTGTCATGGCCCCGAGGGTACGGCCTGGTCACGCGGGCGTCCCGGGCGGTCCGCGCCGGTCCTGCGACCCCGGCCCTGCAAGCCCCGTGCCGTCACTCCTCGCTCCCCGCCTCCTCGCCGACGAGCAGCCGCCGCGGCCCGGGCCCGTCGTCGCCCAGGGAGTCCTGCGGGTTGGCGAGCACGCACCGGCTGAGCGAGAGGCACCCGCAGCCGATGCAGTCGGTGAGGTCGTCCCGCAGGCGCTCGAGCTGCTCGATCCGCGCGTCGAGGTCGGTGCGCCACGCCTGGGAGAGCCGCTCCCAGTCGCGCACGTTCGGTGCGCGGTCGGCGGGCAGGGTGCCCAGCGCGTCCGCGATCCGCGCCAGCGGGATGCCGACCCGCTGCGACACCCGGACGAACGCGACGCGCCGCAGCACGTCGCGCCGGTAGCGGCGCTGGTTGCCCGGCGTCCTGCGGCTCGAGATGAGGCCCTGGCGCTCGTAGAAGTGCAGCGCCGACACCGCGACGCCGCTCCGGGCGGCGACCTCGCCGACCGTGAGCTCGACGTGGTCCCACGGGACCCTCTCGGGGGGCTGCTCCGGCATGGTCCGCGCACCTTCCTGCGAGAATCTTGACCTCAACCATAGTTCAGGTCCGAGCATGGCGGAATGGACGCCATCCGCCATCACTCCTACGGCCCGCCCGAGACCCTCGTCCTCGAGCAGGTCCCCGACCCCGCGCCCGGCCCCGGCCAGGTCCTCGTCGCCGCTCGGGTGCACGGCGTGCACCTCCTCGACACGACCCTGCGCCGCGGCGAGGCGTCGGGCCCGCTCCCGCCGCCGCGGCTGCCCGCCGTGCCCGGGCGGGAGGTCGCGGGCACGGTCGTCGCCGTCGGCCGCGGCGTCGACCAGGACTGGCTCCGGGCCCGGGTGGCCGCGCACCTCGGTGCCACCCCCGACGGCGGCGGGTACGCCCGCCTCGCCGTCGCCCCGGAGGCGTCGCTGCACCGCCTGCCCGACGGTCTCGACCTGGCCGACGCCGTCGCGATGATCGGCACCGGCCGCATGGCGCTCATGACGCTCGAGGTCGCCGCGGTCCGCGCCGACGACGTGGTGGTGGTCACCGCCGCGGCGGGCGGGCTCGGCTCGCTCTTCGTGCAGTCCGCGCTCGCGGCGGGCGCCCGCGTCCTCGCGCTCGCCGGCGGGCCGCGCAAGGTCCGCGCGGTCCGCGGTCTCGCGCCCGACGCCGGCCGGCGGCTCGCCGTCGTCGACGTCACCGACCCCACGTGGGCCGACCGGGCGCGCGCCGCGCTCCCGGGGCTCCGGGCGGGCGCAGCCACGCTCGTCCTCGACGGCGTGGGCGGCGAGGACGGGGGCGCGGCGGCCGCGCTGCTGGGTCCCGGCGGGCGCCTGGTCGTGCACGGCTGGGCCTCGGGGCATCCCAACCCCGTGGCCGCGAGCGCCACCACCCCGGCCGGCGACCAGGTCGACGTGCGCGCGGTCGTGGGGCCGGGCGCACCGTCGTTCGACGACCTGCGGGCCTACCAGCGCCGCGCGCTCGAGCGTGCCGCGTCGGGCGCCTGGCGCGTCCTGACCCACCGCGTGCCGTTCGCGGAGGCCGCCCGCGCGCACCGGGAGCTCGAGGAGCGACGCACCGTGGGCAAGGTCGTGCTCGGATGACGCCCGCCGCCGGCGGACGGGTCGCGCTGCTCGGACCACGGGCGCAGCGCACGGTGCTGGTCGGCATGGTGGCGTACCTGGCGCTCGGCGCGTTCGAGGCGCTCGCCGTCTCGACCGCGATGCCCACGGTGGCGGCCGAGCTCGACGGGCTGCGCCTGTACACGGGGGCGTTCGCGGCCTCGTCGGCGGCCGCCGTGGTCGGCATGCTCGTCGCCGGGCGGTGGACCGACCGCCGCGGCCCGACGCCGCCGCTGTGGACGGGCATCGCGCTGTTCCTCGCCGGGCTGGTCGTCGCCGGGTGCGCGCCGAGCATGCCGGTGCTCATCGCGGGCCGGGCGCTCCAGGGTGCCGGCACGGGGCTCGAGGGGGTGGCGCTCTACGTCCTGGTGGCCCGGGTCTTCCCCCCGGAGCGTCGCGCGCGGGTCTTCGCGTGGTTCGCCGCGGCGTGGGTGGTGCCGGGGGTGGTGGGGCCGCTGCTCGCCGGCGCGGTGACGCAGTACCTCGGGTGGCGGTGGGTCTTCCTCGCCGTCCCGGTGCTGGCCGTGCCGGCGCTGCTGGCCCTGCGGCCGGGCCTCGCGGCGGCACGGCGCGCCTCGTCGGTGACGAGCATCGACGAGGGCGACGACGAGGACGGCGACGACGGGAGCGGTGGTGACGCGCCGTGGCGCGGTGTGGCGCGCGCCGTGCTGCACGGCACGCGGGGGCTGGGGACGGTCGTGCTCGTCCGGGCGCTGGTGGCGGCCTCGTTCGTGGGCGCGGAGGTGCTGCTCCCCCTCGCCCTCACGCGGGAGCGTGGGCTGCCGCCGGCGTTCGCGGGTGCGGTCCTCACGCTGAGCGTGCTCGGGTGGTCGGCCGGCTCCTGGGTGCGGGGTCGTGGGGTGCGCGGGCTGTCCGATACGGCGTTCCTCGGGCTCGGCGGTGCTCTGCTCACGCTCGGGACGGCCGGCGTCGCCCTGCTCGCCGTGCCCGCGGTGCCGCTCGTCGCGGGGGCGGCGCCCTGGGTGCTGAGCGGCCTGGGCATGGGGCTGACCTACCCCACGCTCAACCTGCTCGTGCTCGAGCTCGCGCCGCCGTCGGCGCAGGGGGCGTCCATGTCGGCGCTCCAGGTGGCGGACGCCGTCGCGTCGGCGGTCGCGCTCACGGGCACCGGCGCCCTCCTGTGGGCGCTGCACGACCGCATCGGTGGCGCGGCGTACGCCGTGTGCCTCGTCCTCGCCGCGGTGCTGGCGCTGTCCGCGACCTTGCTCGCCCGTCGTACGCGGGCGCTGCCCCGCGGCACCCGGGGCGCGGTCGTCACGAATCCTCTCGCCAGGGCGTCGGGGTTGCGGGATGCTGCCGATGAGGATGCCCTCCCCGCACGGTCCCTCTGAGAGCTGCACACTCGACTGCACACCGGGAGCCACGATGTCCACGCCCACGAATCCCCCCACGTCCCCCGTCTCCGCCGCCGCGCTCCGCGCCGCCCTGGGTGGGGACGCCGTCGTCACCGCCCCCGACGACGACGGCTACGCCGCCGCCCGGGCGATCGAGCCGGGCGGCGTGGAGCACCGCCCGGCGGCGATCGTGCGCCCCACCGACGCGGACGCGGTCGCGCGCGCGGTCCGGTTCGCGCGCGACGCCGGCGCGGAGGTGTCCGTGCGCTCCGGCGGGCACTCCGTGTTCGGGCTCGGCGCGGGCGACGGCGCGCTCACCCTCGACCTGCGCGGCATGGACGCCCTCGAGCTCGACGCCGAGGGCCGCACCGCCTGGGCGGGGGGCGGGATCACCGCGGGCGCCTACTCGCGCGCCGCCGGCGACCACGGCCTCGCCACGCCGTTCGGCGACACGGGGACCGTGGGCGTGGGCGGCATCACGCTCGGCGGCGGCGTGGGGCTGCTCTCCCGCTCGCTCGGCATGACCATCGACAGCCTGCTCGGCGCGGAGGTCGTCACCGCCGACGGCGAGGTGGTGCGCACCGACGCCGACCACGAGCCCGACCTGTTCTGGGCGCTGCGCGGCGGCGGCGGCAACTTCGGCGTCGTGACCCGGCTCAGGTTCACGCTCCACGAGGTGTCACAGGTGGTGGGCGGCGTGCTCCTCATGCCGGCCACGCCGGAGAGCGTCGCCGGGGTGGTCGCGGCCGCGGACGCGGCGCCGCCGGAGCTCACGGTGATCGCGATGGTCATGACCGCGCCGCCGATGCCGATGATCCCCGCCGAGTGGCACGGGCGCGTGGTCGTCATGGCGAACGCCTGCTGGTCGGGCCCGATCGGCGAGGCGGAGGCGGCGCTCGCTCCCCTGCGCGACGTCGCGGCCAGGGCCGGCGGTGCCCTGCTGGACGGCCTGCGCACCGCCCCCTACCCGAGCCTGCTCGAGGGCGGGCCGCAGGGCGGCCCGGTCGTGGCGACGGGGCGCACCTTCGTGGCGGACGGGCTCGACGAGTCCGCCGCGGCGCACCTGCTGGAGCAGCTCGAGAGCTCCGACGCGATGATGCGTGCGGCCCAGCTGCGGGTGCTGGGCGGCGCGGTGGCGGACGTCCCCGCCGACGCGACGGCGTACGCCCACCGCGCGGCGAGGGTGGTCGGCAACGTCGCGGCCGTGGGCCCCGACGCGGCCACCGCCCGCACCTACACGCCCTGGGTCGAGGCCCTGGCCGACCGGCTGCGCTCCGGCGACGGCGCGTACGTGAACTTCAGCCTCGACGGCGGCGTCGACGCCGCCCGCGCCGCCTACCCGGGGGCCACGTGGGACCGCCTGCGCGACGTCAAGCGGCGCTACGACCCGCAGAACCTGTTCCGTGGCAACGTCAACGTGCCGCCCGCGTAGGCCGGCGGGCCGGCGACGGCGCGGGCGGTCAGCGGGACCGGGCGTCGATCTCGTCCCGGCGCGCGAGCACCAGCCGGTCCACGAGGTCGTCCGGCAGCGGCGCGTCGGGCTGGAAGGAGATCGACCCCTTGGTGGTCCGGAACCCCTGCAGGTCGCCCGCGAGCGCCGCGACCACCTCCGGGCTGAAGGGGTAGAGGCCCACGTGCGTGCGGGTGACCATGGCGCTCACGAGCGGGCTGCCGTGGTAGCGCAGGGCGGGCATGCCGTAGCTGCGGCCCTCCTCGACGTCGGGCACGAGCACGCGGGCGCGCTCGTAGACGCGGGACACGGCGCCGTGCTCCGGCTCGGACAGCGTGGTCAGGTAGTCCTCGACGTCTCCCATGGGGACATCGTGCGGCGGCGCGCCCGTCGCCGCACCACGGGTCGTCACATCCGGCGGCGCCGCGCCGTCGCCAGTGCAGGGGCGGAGCGACCGTCCCCGGAAGGATGGGCAGCATGCCACGCACGGACAGCGCCCCGCGACGACGCACCGGCCACCGCTCCGACCCCGTCGACCTCGAGGACCTGAGGCGGGTCGCGTTCGGCGCGGGCTACCGGATGCTCGGCAGCGTGACCGAGGCCGAGGACGTGGCCCAGGAGGCGATGCTGCGCGTCGCCCCCGCGGGGACCGTCGACGCCGAGGTGCTCAACCCCGCCGCGTACACGACCACCGTCGCGACGCGGATCGCGCTGGACGTGCTGCGCTCTGCCCGGGTGCGGCGCGAGTCGTACGTGGGCGAGTGGGTGCCCGAGCCGCTCGTGGGCGACCTCGTGGCCGCGGGGTCGGCGGGGCGGGAGGCGGCGGCGCACGCCGAGCTGGCCGACGACCTGTCTACGGCGTTCCTTGTGCTGCTGGAGACGCTCACGCCGGCCGAGCGCGCGGCGTTCCTGCTGCACGACGTCTTCGGCTACCCGCACCGGGAGTCGGCCCACGTCATCGGGACGACGGAGCTGGCGGCCCGGCAGCTCGCGTCGCGGGCGCGGCGCCGGGTGGCGGCGCGGCAGGACGAGTCCCCGGCCGCCCGGACGGGACGGGCCGACCCGCACGCCGCCGAGCTGGTCCGGCGGTTCATCGCGGCGACGGAGGAGGGCGACGTCGACGCGCTGGTCGAGCTGCTGGCCGACGACGTGGCGCTCACCGGCGACAGCGGCGGCAACGTGCCCGTCGGGCTCGCCGTCTCCCGCCCGGTGGCGGGGAACGTGGCCGTAGCGCGGCTGCTGTCCGGCTTCGCCAAGCGCGGCGCGCCGGCGCGCCTGGAGCCCACGGTCGTCAACGGCGGGCCCGGCATGGTCGCGTACGCCGACGAGTCGGTGGGCGGCGGCGTGATCGGCACGTACTCCCTGCAGGTCTCGGGCGGCCGCATCACCCGCATCGACGGGGTGATCAACCCGGAGAAGCTGCGCCACCTGGCGCCGCTGGCCGACCTCGACCAGGTCGCGGCCGCGATCAGGGACGCGGGGCGCCGTCGCCGGGCCGGAGGCCCACCGTCACCTTCAGCATGAGCAGCAGGCCGACGAGGATCACCAACACGATGCCGAGCGTGCCCCAGATGGTCGCCCCGGTGATCGCGATGAGGATCGTCCACATCGAGGGGGCGAGGAACGACACCGCGCGCCCGGTCGTGGCGTAGAGCCCGAAGATCTCCGACTCGCGCCCGACCGGGGCGACCCGGGCCAGCAGGGACCGGGAGGCGGCCTGCGCGGGCCCGACGAAGCAGGTCAGGGCGAGGCCGGCCACCCAGAACACCACGGAGCCGAGCGGGTGCAGGGCGACCACGACGAGGCCGCACACGACGAGGCCGGTGAGCGAGCCGATGATCACGGCACGGGGGCCGAGCCGGTCGTCGAGGCGGCCGGACACGATCGTGCTCAGGCCGGCGAGCAGGTTGGCGGCGATGCCGAAGGCGACCACCGCGTCCGCGCCGAAGTGGAAGGAGACGGCCGCGATGACGGCGCCGAAGGTGAACACGGCCGAGAGCCCGTCGCGGTAGACGGCGCTCGCGAGCAGGAACCAGAACGTGGGCCGCTCGGTCCGGTACAGGGCGACCACGTCGCGCACCAGCACGCGGTACCCGGCGAAGAAGCCGACGCGCGGCCGGTCGGCCGCGGGCGGGGCCTCGGGCACGTAGCGGAACAGTGGCCAGGCGAAGGCCACGGTCCACAGCGCGCAGCCGAGCGCGATGACCCGGTAGGCGAGCCCGTCGTCGGTGGGCATCCCCCACCAGTCGAACGCCCGCGCGACGACCACCAGCAGGAGGGCGACGATCCCGCCCAGGTACCCCAGCCCCCACCCGAGGCCGGACACCCGGCCGACGGTGGCCCGCGTGGAGACCTGCACGAGCATGGCGTTGTAGTTCACGCCCGCGATCTCGCTCGCGACGCTGCCGAGGGACACGAGCGCGGCGCCCAGCACGAACCACACCGGGTCGGCGCGCACCGCGAACAGCGCGGCCATGCACGCCACCATGAGCAGCGTTGCGCCGCCCACCCACGCCTTGCGCCGCCCCTCGACGTCGGCCCGCCGCCCCAGCACGGGCGCGAGCGCCGCGACCAGGAGGCCTCCGATCGTGATCCACAGCCCCAGGCCGCTGCTGAGCCCGGCCAGCGCCCGCTCGTGCACCGGGTCCGTCGCGGGGAGCGCCGCCACCTCGGGCCGCAGGAAGTCGTCGCTCGTGAGGTAGAGCGCCGTGAAGACGAACGTGACGATCACCGTGTTGAAGGGCTGCGTCGCCCAGTCCCACATCGCCCACGACACCACCTGGCGGCGCGGCACCGGCGCCGTGGCGCCGGGCGCGCCGGATCCGTGGGCATCAGGCGTGGCGTCGGGTGTGGCCCCGGGCTGCGGCGCGGCGGGCTGGTCGCTCATGAGGCTGCAGTCTGCCGGACGCGAGGGCACCGGCGTGACGGACGCCACGGAACGGCGATCGCCCGTCGGCCGCCGGTCACGCCCTCGGCCACGGGTGCGCCGCCCCCGCGCCGCCCGCGCGCACGACGCGCCCCGCCGCGGGCCCGCGGCTACGATCGCGCCGTGCACGCCCCCGCCCCCGGCCCGCCCCGGGACCCGGCCCCCGACCATGGCCCGGACCTCGCTTGGCGCGACGACCGGCTCCTCGGCAGGGCGTTCGAGGAGTCGGCGCTGGGCCCGGCGACGCTGGTCCGGGCCCGCACCCGCCCGGACCGGCCCCGGGCGGTCGTGCTGCACGTGCACGGGTACAACGACTACTTCTTCCAGGACCACCTGGCCCGGGCCGTCGTGGCCGCCGGGCACGCCTCCTACGCCGTCGACCTGCGCCGGGCCGGCCGCTCGCTCCTCGACGCCCGCGAGGACGGCCACGGCAGCCCCCGCGACCCGCTCCCCCCGCACTACGTGGCGTCCCTGCGCGAGGCGGGCGCCGACTTCACGGCCGCGGCGCGCGCCGTCCGCGCGCTCGAGCCCGGCCTCCCGCTGGTCGTGCACGCGCACTCGACCGGCGGGCTCACCGCGACCCTGTGGGCGCACGCGGTGCGCGCCGACCCGGCCGACGGCCCCGACCTGCTCGTGCTGGACTCCCCGTTCTTCTCCCTGGACGGCACGTGGCTGCAGCGGTCGGGCCGGGCCGCGGTGCTGGAGGTCCTGGGCCGCCGGCGCCCGCTCGCCGTCGTGAGCGCCCACCGGTCCGTGTACGCCACGCACCAGCACGTCGACCACGGTGGCCGCTGGAGCTTCGACACGGCGCTGAAGCGGCCGGAGGGCCAGCCGGCGCGGGCGGGCTGGCTGCGCACGGTGTGCCGGGCGCAGGCGCGCCTCGCGGCGGGTCTCGCGGTGCCGTGCCCGGTGCTGGTCGCGCGCAGCGACGCGTCCGGCCCCGACCGGCCGGACAACCCGCGCCTCGACGCCCAGGACACGGTGCTCGACGTCACGCGGATCGCCGCGCTGACGCCCCGCGTGGGCCCCGACGTGCGCGCCCTGGTCGTGCCGGGCGGGGTGCACGACCTGACCCTGTCCGCCGAGCGGCCCCGCGCCGCCTACCTCGAGGGCGTGCTGCGGTGGGTCGACGAGCGCCTGCCCGCCGCCCGGCCACGCCGTCTCCGCCCCCGGGCCGAGGAGGAGCTCCCGTGAGACCGCACCCCCCGCACCCGTACCTCGACCCGCGCGGGCCGGACGGCACGCCCCTGCGGGTGACCGCGCTGGCCCACCGCGGCTTCTCCCACGGCCGGGAGAACCTCGAGAACTCGCTGGCCGCGTTCGCCGCCGCGGTCGACCTGGGCTTCCGGTACGTCGAGACGGACGCGCACGGCACCGCGGACGGCGTCGCCGTCGCCCTGCACGACGCCTCCCTCGACCGCACCACCGATGCCGCGGGGCGCGTGGCCGACCTGCCCTGGTCCGTGGTGGGCCGCGCCCGCATCGGCGGCACGGAGCCCGTGCCGCGCCTCGACGACGTGCTCGGAACCTGGTCCGGCCTGTGCGTCAACATCGACGTCAAGGAGGACTCCGGGGTGGCGCCCACCGCCGAGGCGATCGAGCGGACCGGCGCGCACGACCGGGTGTGCGTGACGTCGTTCGACGTGCGCCGGCGCCGCGCCACCCTCGCCCGCCTCTCCCGCCCCGTCGCGACGTCCGCCGGGCGGCGCGAGGTGGTGGGGTTCGTCGCGGGGGCCCGGCTGCGGGCCGACGCGCTGGTCCGCCGGGCGCTGCGCGACGTGCACGCCCTGCAGGTCCCCGTCGGGGAGGGCCGCGTGCGGGTCGTCGACGCGACCACCGTGGCGGCCGCGCACCGCGCCGGCCGCCCGGTGCACGTCTGGACGATCAACGACCCCGAGGAGATGCACCGTCTCCTGGACCTCGGCGTCGACGGCCTCGTCACCGACCGCGCGGACCTGCTGCGCGAGGTCCTGCTCGCGCGCGGGCAGTGGGCCTGAGCCGGTCAGCGGCGCACGTCGTCCACCTCGAGCCCCCAGGCCTCCCGGACGAGGTCGCGCCCGCCGGGGGTCAGGCGCAGCCCTCGGCCGGCGGCGTGCCGCACGACCCACCCGGCCTCGAGGAACCTCTCCGCGACGGCGGCGCCCAGCGCGCCGGCCAGGTGCACGCGCCGCTCCGTCCAGTCGACACAGGCCCGCGTGGTGGGGCGGCGGGCGCGCACCGCGCCGTCGACGTCGACGCCGATCCCGCGCAACCCCTCGGCCCCGGCGCCGGTGAGCACCAGCGCCTCGGGCGCGGTCAGCCAGCCCGCGCGCAGCCAGGCGTCCGCGAGCCCGACGCCGAGGCGCCCCGCGAGGTGGTCGTAGCAGAACCGGGCGCCGGCCAGCCGCTCCGCCTCCCGGCTGCGCCGGTACCCCACGACCGGCGCCGGGGCCGCCAGGGCGCCGAGCGCCTCGAGCGCGGCGGCCACGTGCGGCCCGGCGAGCGCGTAGTCGCGGTGGCGGCCCCGCGCCCGGCCGACGACCAGGCCGGCCGCGACGAGCACGGCCAGGTGCTCGGACGCGGCGGGAGCCCCCACGCCGGCGGCCCGGGCCAGCTCGCCGGCGGGCCGCGACGTGCCGTCCATGAGGAGGCCGACCATCACCGACCGCGCGGGCGCGGCCAGCGCGCGGCCGACGCCCGTGAAGTCGCGGTCCGTGCCGGCGCTGCCGTCCATGCCGGCCACGATACGGCGACCACGCTTCGGCGACCGCCGAAGCGTTGCGGGCCTACCGTCGCGGCATGAGCACCTCGACGCACCCCACGACCGTCCTGCCCGTGCAGGATCTCCAGGTCGGCCTGCCGGCCCGCCCCGACGCGCTGGCGGAGCTCGGCGAGGCGATCGGCCGCGACGGCGTCAGCCTGGAGGGCGGCGGCGTGACCACCGTCGGCGGGCGGACCGTGGCCCACTTCCTGGTCGACGACGGGCCCGGCGCGCTGGCCGCGCTCGCGGGCACGGGGCTCGGCCCCGCCGTCGTGCGCGACGTCGTGACCACCCGCCTGGCCCAGGACGTCCCCGGGCAGATGGGGGCGTTCGCGCGGCGCCTCGGCGACGCCGGCGTCACCGTGCAGCACCTGTACAGCGACCACGGCGGCCGCCTCGTGCTCCTCGTCGCGGACGACGACCTCCCGGCGTGCCGGGAGGTCGTGCGCGCGTGGGACGCCGACCGCGCCGAGCGCGAGGCCGCGCGCCGCGACCGCTAGAGCCCCAGCTGCACCGTCACCCCGGGGCTGCCCGTCGGCGGCTCCTTCGACACCTCCGCATACGCGGCGGCAAGCAGCGTCGGGTCCGGGCCCTCGAGGCGGGTCGGCTTCGCGACGTCGTCCAGCACGACGAACCGCAGGAGGTTCCCGCGTGTCTTCTTGTCCCGCTGCATGGCGGCGAGGAGCTTGTCCCACCGGTCGCCGCGGTAGGTGGTGGGCAGGCCGAGCGACGTGAGGATGTCGCGGTGCCGGTCGACGACGGCGTCGTCGAGCTTGCCGCCCAGGCGGGCCAGCTCGGCGGCGAAGACCATGCCGACGGCGACCGCCGCGCCGTGCCGCCACTGGTAGCGCTCCGTGAGCTCGACGGCGTGGCCGAGCGTGTGGCCGTAGTTGAGGATCTCGCGCAGCCCCTGCTCGGTGAGGTCCTCCCCCACGACCCGGGCCTTGACCCGCACGGACCGCTCGATGAGCTCGGCCAGCACGGCCCAGGTCTCGTCGGTGGCGTCGGCGCCCTTCCACTCGCGCAGCTCGTCGGCGTGCTCCTCGACGAGCTCGAGGATGCGCGGGTCGGCGATGAAGCCCGTCTTGACGACCTCCGCCATCCCGGCGACCAGGTCCCAGCGGTCGAGCGACTCCAGGGCCGCCAGGTCGCACAGCACGCCGGCGGGCGGGTGGAACGCACCCACGAGGTTCTTGCCCTCGGCGGTGTTGATGCCGGTCTTGCCACCCACGGCGGCGTCCACCATCGCGAGCAGGGTGGTGGGCACGTGCACGACCTTGATGCCCCGCAGCCACGTGGCGGCGACGAAGCCCGCGAGGTCCGTCGTCGCGCCGCCCCCGACGGAGACGATCGCGTCGGAGCGCGTGAAGTCGGCCTGGCCGAGCACCTGCCAGCAGAACGCGGCCACCTGGGCGGTCTTCTGCTCCTCGGCGTCCGGCAGCTCGACGGCGAACGCCTCGTAGCCCTGCGCCACCAGGTCCTCGCGCACCGCCTCGCCGGTGCTCTGCAGCGACGCCGGGTGCATGACGAGCACCCGCCGCACCCCGCCGCCCAGCAGGGCCGGCAGCTCGCCGAGCAGGTGTCGCCCGACGACGACGTCGTAGGGCTGTGCCCCTGTCACGGTCACCCTGACCGTCATGCCTGGACCTCCTGTGCTGCGGGGCCCGCCGGCGGGGCCCCTGGTGTCGTGCTGGTGACGCGCGCGTGGACCTGAGCGGCGACCTCCTGCGGAGGGCGCTCGTCCGAGACCACGTGCACGGTGGCGAGCCGCTCGTACGTCGGGCGTCGCAGCTGCATCAGCTCGACCCACCGCGCGCGGGGGTTGCCGACCAGCAGCGGCCGCGACTGGTTGAACCCGACGCGGGGCGCGGCGTGCGCCAGGGCCACGTCGAGGAAGACGACGACGCCGCCCCCGGCCACGTAGCCCTCGAGCGCGCGCTGGGCGTGCTCGTCCATCACCGCGCCGCCGCCGAGGGCGAGCACGCCCGGGTGGGACGCCAGCGCCGTCGTGACGGCCTCCCGCTCCAGCTCCCGGAACCGTGGCTCCCCGTCGTCGACGAAGATCTCCGCGACGGCCTTGCCCGCGACCTCCTCGACGTCCGCGTCCGTGTCGCGGAACGCGACGTCGAGCCGCTGCGCGAGCAGCCGGCCGATCGTCGTCTTGCCGCTGCCGGGCGGGCCGATGAGGACCGCGGCCGGGCTCGACCCGTGCGCGCCGGCGGTCATCGCAGCAGCTCGGGGATCGACGCGAGGTAGGCGTCGGCGTTGCGGCGCACCTCGGCCACCGAGTCCCCGCCGAACTTCTCCACGACGGCCTGCGCCAGCTCGAGCGCGACCATCGCCTCGGCGACGACGGCGGCGGGCGGCACGGCGCACACGTCCGAGCGCTGGTGGTGCGCGGTGACGGCCTCGCCCGTGGCGACGTCGACCGTCGCGAGGGCGCGCGGCACGGTGGAGATGGGCTTCATGGCGGCGCGCACCCGCAGCACCTCGCCGTTCGACATGCCGCCCTCGATGCCGCCGGCCCGGTTGGACCGGCGGCGGATGCGGCCGTCTCCGCCGCGCTCGATCTCGTCGTGGGCGGCGGACCCGCGGCGCCGGGCGGTGCGGAAGCCGTCGCCGACCTCGACGCCCTTGATCGCCTGGATGCCCATGAGGGCGGCGGCGAGGCGGGCGTCGAGCCGGCGGTCGCCCTGCACGTAGCTGCCGAGGCCGGTGGGCACGTCGTAGGCCAGCACCTCGACGACGCCCCCGAGCGTGTCGCCGTCCTTGCGGCACTCGTCGATCTCCGCGACCATCGCCGCGCTCGTGGTGGCGTCGAAGCAGCGCACCGGGTCGGCGTCCAGCGCCGCGACGTCGTCGGGGACGGGCAGGTCGGCGCCCTCGGGCACCTCCACCGGGCCGATCGCCACGACGTGCGAGACGAGGCGCACCCCGACGGCCTGCTCGAGGAACCGGGCCGCGACCACGCCGAGCGCGACCCGCGTGGCCGTCTCCCGCGCGCTGGCGCGCTCGAGGACCGGGCGGGCGTCGTCGAAGCCGTACTTGCGCATCCCGACGAGGTCGGCGTGGCCCGGGCGGGGCCGTGTGAGGGGCCGGTTGCGGGCGATCTCGCGCTCGTCGCCCGTGCCCGCGTCCACGAGGAGGGCGTCGCGCTCGACCGGGTCGGGCGACATGACGTCGGTCCACTTGGGCCACTCGGTGTTGCCGATCTCGAACGCCAGCGGGCCGCCCTGCGTGACGCCGTGCCGCAGCCCGCCGAGCACGCGCACCTCGTCCTGCTCGAACTTCATCCGCGCGCCGCGGCCGTAGCCGAGCCGCCGGCGCGCGAGCGCGGCCTGCAGGTCCGCGGTGACGACCTCGACGCCTGCCGGCAGGCCCTCCAGCACCCCGACGAGTGACGGACCGTGCGACTCCCCCGACGTCATCCAGCGCAGCATGCCTGCGATTCTTCCACGCCCGCGCCGCGGGTCCGTCCGGTGGTCAGCGTGCGGACGCCCGGGTCCCGGGGCGGCTCGTGCCCGGCGCGCGCCCGTGCGTCAGGAGGTCGCGGTGCCGGCCGGGGCGGCCAGCGCACCGGTCAGCGCGGCGTCCATCGCGTCGACGGGGGCCGTGCGGCCGGTCATGAGGCGCACCTGCTCCACCGCCTGGTGCAGCAGCATCCGCTCGCCCCCGACGACGGTGCCGCCGGCGGCCGCCCAGGCCGAGGAGAGCGCCGTGGGCCGCGGGTCGTAGACGACGTCGAGCAGCACGCCGGCCGGCGTGCCGCCGTGGGCGGCCAGCGCGGCGGCGACAGGGTCGGCGGCGTACGCCGGCATGGTCGAGACCACGAGGTCGGCGTCGAGCAGCGCCCCGAGCGAGGCCGACGCGTCCAGCACCTCGAAGCGCGGGGCGACGCCCATGCGGGCCGCCGCCTCCTGCAGGCCCGCCGAGCGGCCCAGGGAGCGCACGAGCACCCGCGGCGTCGTGCAGCCGAGCTCGCCGAGCGCCGCGAGCGTCGAGGCCGCCGTGGCCCCGCCGCCGAGGACGACAGCGCTGCGCGCGGCGGCGTCGCGGCTCTTCCCTTGCGCGCCGAGCCCCTCACGCAGGGCCGTGACCAGGCCGTACACGTCCGTGTTCGTGCCCGTCAGGGTCACGCCGCACCGTGCGGGCGACACCAGCACCGTGTTGACGGCCCCCACGGCGACAGCGAGCGGGTCGACGTGGTCCACCAGGTCGATGATCGCCTGCTTGAGCGGCATCGTGACGCTGAGGCCCGCCCAGCCGAGGTCCAGCCCGCGCACGAGCGCGGGCAGGTCCGCCACGGTGGTGTCGATCGCGGAGTACGCCCAGCCGTCCAGGCCGAGGGCGTCGTACGCGGCGGTGTGCAGCACGGGCGACAGCGAGTGCGCGACGGGGTGGCCGAGCACCGCCGCGCGTCGGGAGACGGTCATGTCAGTAGCCGTTCGCCTTCTCCCACTTGCGCAGCTCGGCGACGTTCTTCTCGTGCTCGAGGTTCGTCTCCGCGAACTTCGTCTCGCCCGTGTCGAGGTTCACGGTCACCCAGAACAGCCAGTTCCCGTCCGCCGGGTGGCCCACGGCCTCGATCGAGGCCGCGCCCGGGTTCGCGATGGGCGTCGGCGGGAGGCCGGTGCGCGCATAGAGCGAGTACGGGTTGTCGAGGTCGTAGTTGTCGTCGCGGGTCAGCTCGGTGCCCGGCTTCCCGAGCCCGTAGGCGGTCGACGCGTCGATGCCGAGGGGCACCTCCTGGTCGAGGCGGTTCTCGATCGCGCGCGCCATCTTGGGCCGGTCCTCGTCGTGCTTCGCCTCGCGCTCGACGAGCGACGCCTTGATGAGGGTGGACTCCCAGTCGTCCTTGGCGACGCCCGCCGACTCGAGCTCCTTGCTGGTCTGCGCCACCATCGCGGTCAGCAGCGACGTGGCGTCGTCGCCCGGCTGCACGCTGTAGGTCTTGGGGAACAGCCAGCCCTCGGCGTTGCCGTCGGCCTGCTTCGGCAGCCCGAACGACGACGGGTCGTCCAGCGCCTTGTCGAGCTCGTCCTTCGAGATCGTCGTGACGGAGGCGATCTTCTCCACGATCTGGTCGACGGTGTAGCCCTCGGGGATCGTGACGTTCGTCTGCAGCTTCTCGTTCTTCACCAGCGCGGCGACGGCGTCGGACGCCTTCATCTCCGCCTGCAGCTGGTAGGTGCCGGGCTGGATGCCGGCCGCGGCGGGGTTCTGGCCGAACGCGTCGTTGAACGCGGCGACGCTCGCGACGACGCCGGCGTCGTGCAGCACCGTGCCCATCTGGCCGCCCGTGGCGCCCTCGGGGATGACCACCTCGACGGGGTCGCCGCCCGGGCCCGGGTAGTCCTCGGCCTGCGACCCGACGAACGGCAGGTCGCCGAGGACGTCGTCCAGGCGGTCCCACAGCAGGTAGGCGCCGGCGCCGACGAACCCGAGCACCACCACGAGCACGACCGCGGTGCGCTGCCGACGGCGGCGCTTGCGCTTGGCGGCGGCCCGCCGGCTGGCGGCCGAGCGACGCCGCGAGGGTGCCGCAGGCGCCTCCTGCAGGGCGGGATGCTCGAAGAGGTCCGTCACGCCGGGTACTTCCTTCTGACAGGGCCTGGGGTGGGCACGATGGGTCGGGTTCTGCTGTCCGGGCTGGTCAGGCGCCCGGCGGCCGCGACTCGACGAGCTCGCCGGCGCGCTCCCCCGCCGACCGCTCCACGTCGAGTGCAGATTGCAGAATGATAACGGCTGCGGCCTGGTCGACGACAGACCGGTGCGTCTTGGTGCGTCGCCCCGCCGAGCGGAGCTGCGCGTGCGCGGTGACCGTCGTCATCCGCTCGTCCACGAGCCGCACCTCGGCCGGCGCGACGGCCGCCGCGAGCCGCACCGCGAAGCCCCGCGCGTCGGCGGTCGCGGCACCCTCCGCACCGGACAGGTGGCGCGGCAGCCCCACGTACACGACCGGCGCGAAGCGCTCCTCGACCTCCGCGGCGATGCGCGCGAGGTCGGCGGTCAAGGCGGGCCCTCCGTCGGCGTCCTGCGGCACCTCGAGCACGCGCGGCACCGTCTCGACCGGCGTCGCGACCAGCCCGTCGGGGTCGCTCCCCGCCAGCCCGATGCGCGCCTTGCCGACGTCCACGCCGAGCCGCGCGCCCCGCGGCAGCCCGCGGGGCGCGCCCTGCTCGGGCAGCGACGGAGCGGTCACGCGCCCGCCTGGGCCGCGCGCACGCCCTCTGCCACGCCGTCGAGCGCGGCGGGCAGCGCCGAGGCGTCGGAGCCGCCGCCCTGGGCCAGGTCGGGCTTGCCGCCGCCACCGCCGCCGAGGGTCGTGGCCGCGGCCTTGACGAAGTCGCCGGCCCGCAGGCCGGCGTCGCGCGCGCCGGCGTTGGTCGCGACGACCACCAGCGGGCGGCCGCCCGCGACGCCGCCGACCGCGACGAGCGCCGGCTCGGCGTCGCCGAGGCGGCCGCGCACGTCGAGCGCGAGGGCGCGCAGGTCGTCCGCCGACGCCACCTCGCCCGCGTCGTGCGCCACGACCCGCACGGCGCCGACGCGCGGCGCCTCGGCCGCGAGCTTCCCGGCGCCCGCGAGGATCCGGTCCTGGCGCAGCCCGGACAGCTCCTTCTCGGTCTCCTTCAGGCGCGACAGCAGCGAGCCGACCCGGTCGGCGAGCTCGTCGGGACGCGCGCCGAGGAGGCCGGTGAGCTGGCCGACGAGCGCGTGCTCCTTGGCCTGGAAGCCGTAGGCCCCGTCGCCGACGAGGGCGTCGACGCGCCGCACGCCGGAGCCGATCGACGACTCGCCGAGCAGCGCGACGCGGCCGACCTCGCCGGTCGCCTTGACGTGCGTGCCGCCGCACAGCTCGCGCGACCAGTCCCCGCCGATCGAGACCACGCGGACGCGGTCGCCGTACTTCTCGCCGAACAGGGCCATCGCCCCGAGCTCGCGGGCCTGCGACAGCGACATCACGGAGTCGGTGACCTCGAGGTTGTCCACGAGGCGCTCGTTGACCCGCGCCTCGATGTCACCGAGCGCGGAGGAGTCCACGGCCGTGGGCGAGCGGAAGTCGAAGCGCACCCGGCTCGGGGCGTTCTCCGAGCCGGCCTGCGTGCGGTCCTGGCCGACGAGCTCGTGCAGGGCCTTGTGGATCATGTGCGTGGCCGAGTGGGCGCGGCTGATCGCCACGCGCCGCGAGACGTCGATCGTCGCGAGGCCCGGGTCGCCCAGCGCGACGGTGCCCTCCACCAGCCGGCCGCGGTGCACGGACAGACCCTTGACGGGGCGCTGCACGTCGTCCACCTCGATCGTGGCGCCGCCGTCGAGCACGATCGTGCCCTGGTCGGCGAGCTGGCCGCCGGCCTCGGCGTAGAACGGCGTGCGGTCCAGCACGACCTCGACGTCGGCGGGAGCCGTGGCCGCGGGGGCAGGGACGCCGTCGACCAGCAGGCCCGCCACCGTGACGGTGGACTCACGGTCCGTGTACCCGAGGAACTCCACCGGCGCGGCGAGCTCGTGCGACAGCGACTCGTACGCGCGCAGGTCGGCGTGCCCGGTCTTCTTGGCCAGGGCGTCCGCGCGGGCGCGCTGCTTCTGCTCCGCCATGAGGTCGCGGAACGCCTTCTCGTCCACCTGCACGCCCTGCTCGGCCGCCATCTCGAGCGTGAGGTCGATCGGGAAGCCGTACGTGTCGTGGAGCTGGAAGGCCGCGGCGCCGCCGAGCACCGGCACACCGCCGTCGGCCGACGTCTTGGCGCGCCCCACGGCGGTGTCGAGGATCGTCGTGCCCTGGGCGAGCGTCCGGCGGAACGCGTCCTCCTCGGCGTACGCCACGTCGCTGATGCGGCCGAACTCGGCCTCGAGCTCCGGGTAGGACGCCTTCATCGCGTCCTTGGACACGGGCAGCAGGGACGGCAGCGCGACCTCGTCCACGCCGAGCAGGCGCACGGAGCGCACGGCGCGACGGATCAGGCGGCGCAGCACGTAGCCGCGGCCCTCGTTGGACGGGCGCACGCCGTCGCCGATGACCATGAGCGACGAGCGCACGTGGTCGGCGACGACGCGCATGCGCACGTCGTCCTCCGGGTCCGCGCCGTAGCGCTTGCCGGTCAGCTCCTCCACCCGCGTGATGACCGGGAAGACCTCGTCGATCTCGTACAGGTTCTGCTTGTCCTGCAGCAGGTAGGCGATGCGCTCCAGGCCCGCGCCCGTGTCGATGCTCTTGTGGTCCAGCTCGCCGAGCAGCGGGTAGTTCTTGCCCTGCCCCTCGCCGCGGACGAACTGGTCGAACACGAGGTTCCAGATCTCCAGGTAGCGGTCGCCGCCCGGGTCCACGGTGCCGCCGACGGCGTCGGGCCCGTAGGCCGGGCCGCGGTCGTAGTGCCACTCGGCGCAGGGGCCCGCCGGGCCGGGCTGGCCCGTGTCCCAGAAGTTCTCCTCGCGCGGCAGCCGCACGATGTGCTTCGGGTCGAGGCCGACACCCTTCGTCAGCGCGTCGTAGGCCTCGGTGTCCTGCTCCCAGAGCGTGACCCAGAGCCGGTCGCCGTCCAGCCCGTAGCCGCCCTGCGCCTGCTCGGTGGTGAGCAGCTCCCAGGCGAAGTCGATGGCCTCGCGCTTGAAGTAGTCGCCGAAGGAGAAGTTGCCGTTCATCTGGAAGAACGTGCCGTGCCGCGTGGTGCGGCCGACGTTCTCGATGTCGTTGGTGCGGATGCACTTCTGCACGCTCGCGGCCCGCGGCCAGGGCGCCTGCTCGGTGCCCAGGATGTACGGGATGAACGGCACCATGCCGGCGATGGTGAACAGGATCGACGGGTCCGGCGACACGAGCGGGGCGCTCGGCACGATCGCGTGCCCCTTGGACTCGAAGTAGTCGAGCCAACGCTTGCGGATCTCGGCGGTGCGCATGGTGTCCTTCGATGATGTCGAGCCGGTGCGGCTGGTGACTGACGTGACGGTGGCGGCAGCGGCAGGTGGCCGCCGGGGTGGCCGCCCCTATTCTCCCGCCGGTCGGGGGATGGTCGGTACGGGAATTCTCAGAACGAGTAGCCGAGCTCGGCCTCGTCGGCGGCGATCTCCGCCTCCGGGTCGGGGGCGGGCGCCGCGTGCCGGGGGTGGCCCGTGCCGCCGCCGCGCAGGTCGCGCGCGCGCAGCCCGCTCGCGCGGACGTCGTCCGGGTCCGGTTGCCCCTCCGCGAGCAGCGCGGCGGTCAGCTCCGCCTCCCGGGCGCTGCGCGCCTGCGTGAACTCGCGCCGGAACGTGGCGACGAACGTCTCCGCACGGCGGCCGGCGTCCTGCGCCGCCGTCTCCGCGCGGTCGACGACGGCCTCGGGCGCGTACCGGGCGACCACCTTGCGGCCCTGCCGGATCACGACCACCGTCACGGTGACACCGACGCCGACCCAGAACAGGCGGCGGATCATCGCGTGGCCTTCGAGTCGCCGCGGCTCGAGCGCGCGGCGCCGGCGAACGCCTGGCGCACGCCGTAGGAGAAGGCCGCGACCTTCACCAGCGGGCGACCGAGCGTCGAGGCGTACAGGCCCGCCAGGGCCGACACGTTCTCGCTCACCTGGGCGGCGGACGTCGTGATGGTGTCGACCTTGACGAGCTGGTCGTTGGTGGAGGCCACCGTGGTGGCCGCCTCGTCGAGGATCGGCACGGAGTGCTCCGTGACCTCGCGGATGGAGCGCGTCGCCTCGTCGAGCACGCGCCCCAGCTTCACGAGCGGGATCGCGAGCAGCCCCACGAGCAGCACGAACGCGACGGCCGCGATGAGCCCGGCCACGTCACCCATCGACATCAGATCTCTCCTCGCACAGGCGTCAGACGGTCGGTCGTCACCCTATCCCGGGCGACCACCGGTGAAACGGCGGACGCCCCGCCCCCCGCAACGCGGGTGACGGGGCGTCCTCAGCTGCGGACTTCTCAGCTGCGTGCGCGGGGGTCAGCGCGCGTAGAACTCGACCACGAGCTGCACCTCGCAGGTCACGGGGACCTCGGCGCGCTTCGGCTTGCGGGTCAGCGTGGCCGACAGCTTCTCGAGGTTCACCTCGAGGTAGCCCGGCAGGGCCGGCAGCACGTCGCGGTGGGCGCCGGCGGCGGCGACCTGGAACGGCGTGGTCGTCTGCGACTTCGGCTTGACCTGGATGGTCTGGCCCGGCTTCACGCGGAACGACGGACGGTCGACGATCTTGCCGTCCACCAGGATGTGACGGTGCGTCACGGCCTGGCGGGCCTGCAGCATGGTGCGGCCGAAGCCGGCGCGCAGCACGAGCGCGTCGAGGCGCGTCTCGAGGTCCTCGACCATGACCTCACCGGTCAGGCCCGGGTGCTTGCGGGCGTCCTCGTAGACCTTGAGGAGCTGCTTCTCGCGCAGCATGTACTGGGCGCGCAGGCGCTGCTTCTCGCGGAGGCGGACCGCGTAGTCCGACTCGGTGCGGCGGCGGGCGCGGCCGTGCTCACCCGGGGGGTACGGGCGCTTCTCGAAGTGGCGGACGGCCTTCGGGGTCAGCGCGAGGCCGAGCTTGCGGCTCAGGCGGACCTGGCGGCGCGACTTGGTGACAGCGGTCACTGTTTGCTTCCTGTCCTGTGGTGGTGGATGAGGTCACACCCGAAGCCGGCCCACGAGAGGGAGGTCGGGTGCGGGACCAGCCGATGGAGCCCGCCGCACCGGGGGTGCAGCACGCTCACGGGGCCGAGGTCCCAGGCGTTCGCCGAAAAACGGCAACCGCAGCATCCTATCGCACTCCGGCCGCGCCCCACCGCAGCGCCGGTCACCCCTCCGGAGCGGCGACGTCGAGCAGGTCGATCCCCCGGCCGGCCGCCTCCGCGACGAGGATGCGGCTCAGGATCCGCGCCAGGGCCGCCCGGTCGTCGTCGTCGACGGCGTCGAGGAGGGAGCCCACCGCCGCCGCGTACCCCGCGGTCGCCTCGGTCACGAGCCGTCGCCCCTCGGGCAGCAGCCGCACCCGGGTCGCCCGACCATCCCCCGGGTCGCGCTCCCGCGCGACCAGGTCGCGCCGCTCCGCCCGTTGGACGAGACCGCTGACGCTCGCCTTGTCGAGACCCAGCGCCGCGCCGAGCTCGGTCATGGTCGGCACGCGGTCCCGCAGCACTCCGAGCATCCGTGCCTGGACGAGCGACATCCCGAGCTCGCCGGCGCGCCGGTCGATGTCCGCGTGGACGAGGAACGCCAGCTGGGCGATGCCGTCCACGACGTCGAGCTCTCCCGCCCGCCCCTGCGCCCGCTCCCGGGGCCTCGCATCGGCCATGTCGCCCTCCCGTTGCACTAGTTCGTGTCGCGAACTATATTGGTTCGTATCACGAACCACTCTACGTCCTCAGGAGAAGTCATGGGTCAGATGCACGCCGCCGTCGTCACGTCGTTCGACGAGCCCCCGCACTTCCGCGCCGTCGAGGAGCCGCGCCCCCGCGCAGGCGAGGAGGTCGTCGACGTCCTCGCGGTCGGCCTGCACCCCCGCGTCCGGTCCGGTGCCGCGGGCGCTCACTACACGAGCAACGGCCGCCTGCCGATGATCCCCGGGATCGACGGCGTGGGCCGCCGGGCCGACGGCCGCCTTGTCTACTTCGCCACAGACGACGACGTCGACGGGACGCTGAGCGAGCAGGCCGCCATCGACCCGCGGCGCGCCGTCGAGCTCCCCGCCGACGCCGACCCCGTGGCGGTCGCCGCCGCGATGAACCCCGCGATGTCCTCCTGGGTCGCGCTGCGCCTGCAGGCCGAGCTCCAGCCCGGCCAGAGCGTGCTCGTGCTCGGCGCCACCGGCAACGCCGGCACCACGGCGGTCCGGGTCGCCCGGCTCCTGGGCGCCGGTCGCGTCGTGGGCGCCGGCCGGGACCAGGCGCGGCTCTCGGCGCTCCGCGACCTGGGCGCGGACGACGTCGTCCGCATCACCGACGACCTCGACGCCACGGCCGACGCCCTCGCCGCCGCCGCGGCCGACGTCGACGTGGTGCTCGACTACCTCTGGGGGCCGCCGACGCGCCACGCGATCCCGGCGCTGCTGCGGGCGCGGTCGGACCGCAGCGCTCCGCTGCGGTGGGTGGAGATCGGCGCCGTCGCGGGCGACACGATCGAGCTGCCGGCGGCCGCCCTGCGGTCGGCCAACCTGCGGCTGCTCGGCAGCGGCCAGGGCTCCGTGTCCGGGCGTCGTTACCTCGCCGAGCTGCCCGCGCTCGTGGCGGAGATCACCGCGGGCCGGATCGCCGTCCGCACGCGCACCGTCCCGCTGGCTGACGTCGAGGCCGCGTGGTCACGGCCGGACGAGCCCGGGACCCGCACCGTCCTCGTGCCCTGACCGCACACGACGGGATCACGCACCGTCGAGGATCTGCCGGATGCGCTCGAGGCGGTCGGTGACCTGCTTCTCGAAGCCGCGGTCGCTCGGGTCGTAGTACCGCCGCCCCGCGAGCTCGTCGGGCAGGTACTGCTGCGCGGCGATCGCGTGCGGGGCGTCGTGGGCGTACCGGTAGCCGGCTCCGTGCCCGAGCTTCTCGGCGCCCGCGTAGTGCGCGTCGCGCAGGTGGGCGGGGACGACGCCGACCTTGCCGGCGCGCACGTCCGCGAGCGCCGCGTCGATGCCGGCGTAGGCCCGGTTGGACTTGGGCGCGGTCGCGAGGTGCACCACGGCCTCCGCCAGGACGATCCGTCCCTCGGGCATGCCGATGAGCTGGACGGCCTGCGCCGCGGCCACGGCCGTCTGCAGCGCGGACGGGTCGGCCATGCCGACGTCCTCGGCTGCGGAGATGACCAGGCGGCGTGCGATGAAGCGCGGGTCCTCCCCCGCGGCCACCATGCGCGCCAGGTAGTGCAGCGCGGCGTCGACGTCGGAGCCGCGGATGGACTTGATGAACGCGGAGACGACGTCGTAGTGCTGGTCGCCGTCGCGGTCGTAGCGCACGGCGGCGACGTCGACGGCGCGCTCGACCGTGTCCAGGTCCACGGCCACGGGCTCGTCGCGCCCGGGGCCGGCGTCCGCGAGCGCGGCGCCCGCCGCGGCCTCGAGGATGGTCAGGGCCTTGCGCGCGTCCCCGCCGGCCATCCGCACGAGCTGGTCCTCGGCGTCGTCGGCGAGCGCGACGGCGCCTCCGAGCCCGCGCTCGTCCTCGACGGCCCGGCGCACGAGGGCGCGCACGTCCTCGGCGGTGAGCGGCTTGAGGGTGAGCAGCAGGGAGCGGCTCAGCAGCGGGGAGTTGACGGAGAACGACGGGTTCTCGGTGGTCGCGGCGACCAGGGTGACCCACCGGTTCTCGACGCTCGGCAGCAGCGCGTCCTGCTGCGTCTTGGAGAAGCGGTGCACCTCGTCGATGAAGAGGACGGTCTCCTCGCCCCCCGCCACGAGCCGGCGGCGGGCGTCCTCGATCACCTGCCGGACGTCCTTGACCCCCGCCGTCACGGCGGAGAGCTCGACGAACCGACGCCCCGACACGGTGGCGACCAGATACGCGAGCGTGGTCTTGCCGACGCCGGGCGGGCCCCAGAGGATCACGGAGCCCGGGGCGGCACGCCGCGCCGACTCGTCCGCCGGCTCGACGAGCCGGCGCAGGGGCGACCCCTGCACGAGCAGGTGGCCCTGGCCGGCGACCTCGTCGAGGGCTGCGGGCCGCATGCGCACCGCCAGGGGTGCGCTCGGGCCGGTGCGTCCCGTCGCCGGCGTGCCGTGCTCGCCGGTGATCGCGGCGTCGAACAGGTCCATGCGCCCCAGCCTACGGAGCGCCACCCACGCGCCGGGCCGGCGTCAGGGCTCAGGCGCTGTGACGTACCGCTCGACCGTCGGCGCGAGCCAGGCGACGACGTCCGCGCGCGACATCTCGGCGGCCGGGCCGAACCGCAGGACGTACCGCACCAGGGCCATCCCGAGGATCTGCGAGGCGACGAGGGTCGCGCGGCGGGGGGCGTCGGCGGGGTCGTGGCCGAAGCGCTCGGCCGCCGGGACGAGCTGGTCGCGGAAGACGCCGCGCAGCCGTTCCGCGCCGGCGGGGCTCGTCACGCCGACACGCAGCAGCGTGACGAGGACCGCGTCCCGCTCCCAGAGGTCCAGGAAGTGCGCCACGAGCACGCGGCCGACCTCGTCGGGGGCGATCGCCGCCGGGTCCGGGAGGTCGAGCGCGACGTCGACGACGCGGGCGAAGAGCTCCTCCTTGGAGCCGAAGTAGCGGATCACCATCGACGGGTCGATGCCCGCCTGCCCGGCGATCGCCCGCACCGTGGCGCGCTCGTAGCCGTCGGCGGCGAACCGCGCCCGGGCGGCGTCGAGGATGGCGGCGCGGGTGGCGTCGGAGCGCCGGGGCCGGATCTCGCTCATGGCGACCGAGTGTATGCCAACAACTGTTGACCAGCCCGTGCCTCCGGCCTACCGTCGGAGATGTCAACAAGCGTTGGCAGTAATCGTCGGCCACCCAGGAGGACACCATGGACGCACGGACCGCCGCACGCGTGGACGCCGACGTGATCGTGGTCGGCGCGGGCCCCACCGGGCTCCTGCTGGCCGGCGACCTCGCGGCGGCCGGGGTCCGCGTCACCGTGCTCGACAAGCGGCCGGCAGGCCTCAGCAACCTCACCCGCGCTTTCGCGGTGCACGCCCGCAGCCTCGAGGCCCTCGACGCCCGCGGCCTGGCCGACGAGCTGCTCGCCACGGGCCGCCAGGTCACCGAGGTCCGGCTGTTCGACCGGCTCTCCGTACGCCTGGACGGAGTGCCGAGCCGGTTCCCGTTCGTCCTGTCGACCCCGCAGTACGAGGTCGAGCGGCTGCTCCTGCGCCGCGCCGGGGCCGCGGGCGCCGCGTTCCGGCACGACTCCCGCGTGACCGGGCTGACGCAGGGCGCCGACGGCGTCACCGTGACGGTCGCGGGTGCGTCCGGAGACGACGCGAGGCTGCGGGCGTCGTGGGTGGTGGGCGCGGACGGCGTCCGTTCGACCGTCCGCGACGCCGTCGGCATCCCTTTCCCGGGCGAGACCGTGATCCGGGCGATGATCCTCGCCGACGTCCGCCTCACGAGCCCCCCGCCGGACGTCCTGACCGTGGCGTCGCACGACGGGGCGCTCGGGTTCCTCGTCCCCTTCGGCGACGGCTGGTTCCGGTTCATCGGGTGGGACGGCGACCGGGACGTCGACGAGCCGGTCACCCTCCCGGAGGTCCGCGCGGTGGCGCGCGCGACCCTCGGGGACGACCTCGGCATGCACGACCTGCGGTTCGCGGACCGGTTCGCCGCCGACGAGCGTCAGGCACCGCGGTACCGGTCGGGCCGCGTGCTGCTCGCCGGCGACGCCGCCCACGCGCACAGCCCGGCGGGCGGGCTCGGCATGAACACCGGCATGCAGGACGCGGCCGGGCTGTCCTGGCGGCTCGCCGCGGTGGTCCGGGGCGCCGCCCCGGACCTCCTCGACGGCTACGAGGCCGAGCGGCACCCGGTCGGCGCGCTCGTGCTGCGTGCGAGCGGCACGATCCTGCGCCTCGCGACGCGTCCGGGGCCGCTGCCGGCCGTCGGGCGCGCCGTCCTGACCGGAGCGCTCGCGCACCTGCCGGCCGCGCGGCGCCGCGCGGCCGCCATGATCTCCGCGCTGGGCGTGCGGTACTCGGCGCCGCCCGGCGCGCACCCGTGGGCCGGCCGGCGCGTACCCGACCTTCCTCTGGAGCCTGGGCTGGAGCCGGGCGTGGAGCCGGGGGCCGAGGGCGGGCGGCTCGCCGAGGCGCTGCGCGCCGGCCGTTTCGTGCTCGTGGCCCCTGCCGGCGGCCCGCCCGCCGACCTGCCCGCGTCGCCCGGGGAGATCGACGCCGGCGAGCGGGTCGTCGTCCGTCGCGCCGACGGGCGCGCCTCGACGCTGCTCGTGCGGCCCGACGGCTATCTCGCCGACGCCCGTGCGCCCGGGGCGCCGTCGCGCGCCGCCTGAGGTTCCCGGGGCGCACCCGCGTCAGGGCCGCGAGCTCTCGAACTCCTGCACGAGGCCGAAGCCGAGCCGCCGGTACACGCGGTGCGCGGGCTCGTTGTGCGCGTAGACGCCCAGGGTGACCATCGCCGCCTCGGCGAGGCCGGCGCGGGTGGCGGCGGCCGTCACCGCGGCGGCGATCCGCTGCCCGCGCCACGCGGGGTCGGTGCCGATCGAGCCCAGGGCCCAGGGGCGCCCCGGGACGCGGCGCGACGCGCCCGCGACGCCGCGCACCACGCCGTCGGCGTCGCGCCAGCCCCACCAGCGGGAGCGGTCCTCGTCGACGGGGAGCTCGCCCTGCGGGTTGGCCACCGCCAGGCAGACGGCCGCCTCGGCCCGGCCGTCGGGGCCGGTCAGCTCGACGACCCGGTCCTCGCCCGGCTGCACCGCGGGCGGGACCGTGGCGCAGAACCAGTCCCAGGCGTCGAACGGCGGGCGGTCGAACGGGGCGGGGACGACGAGGCCGGCAGGCGGCGTGGCGCCGGACAGCGCGGCGAACGTGCCGCGCGGCATCGACGCCCGCACCACGGGTCCCAGGCCGCCGCCGGCACGCCGCAGCTCCGCCTCGGCGGCCAGCACCAGCCGCGCCGCGCCCTCGGCGCTCCCCACGGCCAGCACGCTCGCGCCCGAGGCGGCGTGGTCGACGGCGAGCGGGCGTCCCCCGTCGATGCGCTCGCGCCAGCGCAGGCGCACCAGGAAGGCGTCGTCGTCGCACCAGGCATGGCTGGCGTCCCACCCGCCGTGGGCATGCTCGGCGACGACCACCGGGTGATGCGCCCACCGGTCGGGCACGCTCGCCCCGGCCACCTCGGTGACCGGGGCGAGCGGCAGCGCGCGACCGTCGAGGTCGAGCGTCACTCCTGCGTGGCCTGGGGGGCGGCGTCCACCCCGGCCTCCTTGCGCTGCTCCGGCGTGATCGGCGCCGGCGCGTCGGTCAGCGGGTCGTAGCCGCCGCCCGACTTCGGGAACGCGATGACGTCGCGGATCGACGGGGACTTCGTGAGCAGGGCGACGATGCGGTCCCAGCCGAACGCGATCCCGCCGTGCGGCGGGGCGCCGAACTTGAACGCGTCGAGGAGGAAGCCGAACTTCTCCTGCGCCTCCTCGTGGCCGATCCCCATGACGTCGAACACCCGCTCCTGCACGTCGCGGCGGTGGATACGGATCGAGCCGCCGCCGATCTCGTTCCCGTTGCAGACGATGTCGTAGGCGTAGGCCAGCGCCTTGCCGGGGTCGGACTCGAAGCTGTCCAGCCACTCCGGCTTGGGGGACGTGAACGCGTGGTGCACGGCCGTCCAGGCGGAGTGGCCCAGGTCGACGTCGTCGTCCTCGCCCGTGGGCTTGAACAGCGGCGCGTCGACGACCCAGACGAACGCCCAGGCGTCCTCGTCGACCTGGCCCGTGCGGTGCGCGATCTCCAGGCGGGCGGCGCCGAGCAGCGCGCGCGCCTCCGAGGTCCGGCCCGCCGCGAAGAAGACGGCGTCGCCCGGCTGCGCGCCGGTGGCGGCCGCGAGGCCCTCGCGCTCGGCGTCCGACAGGTTCTTGGCGACCGGGCCGCCCAGCGTCCCGTCCTCGCCGTAGGTCACGTAGGCGAGGCCCTTGGCGCCGCGCTGCTTGGCCCACTCCTGCCACGCGTCGAACTGCCGGCGCGGCTGCGACGCGCCCCCGGTCATGACGACGGCGCCCACGTACTCCGCCTGGAAGACGCGGAACGGGGTGGCGGAGAAGTACTCCGTGAGCTCGACGAGCGGGTTGCCGAAGCGCAGGTCGGGCTTGTCCGTGCCGTACAGGCGCATCGCCTCGGCGTAGGTCATGCGCGCGATCGGCGTGGGGATCTCGACGTCGATCAGCTTCCACAGCGCGACGAGGATCTGCTCCGCCAGTGCGATGACGTCGTCCTGGTCGACGAAGCTCAGCTCGACGTCCAGCTGCGTGAACTCGGGCTGGCGGTCGGCGCGGAAGTCCTCGTCGCGGTAGCAGCGCGCGATCTGGTAGTAGCGCTCCAGGCCGCCCACCATGAGGAGCTGCTTGAACAGCTGCGGGCTCTGCGGCAGCGCGTACCAGGAGCCGGGCGCCAGGCGCGCCGGGACCAGGAAGTCGCGGGCGCCCTCCGGCGTCGAGCGGGTGAGCGTGGGCGTCTCGACCTCGACGAAGTCGTGCTCGTCCAGCACCCGGCGGGCCGCCTGGTTCGCCTTGCCGCGCAGGCGCAGGGCGTGCGCCTGGCTCGGGCGGCGGATGTCGAGGTAGCGGTGCTTGAGGCGCGCCTCCTCGCCGATCACCTCGGTGTCCGCGAGGGCCGTGGACACCTGGAAGGGCAGCGGCGCCGACTCGTTGAGCACGACGACGTCCTTGGCCAGGACCTCGATCTCGCCCGTGGCGAGGTTCGGGTTCGCGTTGCCCTCCGGCCGCCCGCCGACCTCGCCGGTGACCTGCAGCACGAACTCGGCACGCAGCGGGTGCGCCACGGCCTCGTCGCGGATGACGACCTGGGCGATGCCCGAGGCGTCGCGCAGGTCGATGAAGGCCACTCCCCCGTGATCCCGACGGCGATCGACCCACCCGGTGAGGGTGACGGTCTGACCGATGTGCTCGGCCCGCAGTGAGCCGGCCGTGTGGGTGCGGAGCACGGAGGGTTCCTTTCGTGACGGAGGGTGGGCTCGTCGTGCCGTCGGCCCGGTGCCCTGCCGGGGAGACGGTCGTGCCCGCGGGCACGACGTGGCGAGTTTAGTCGCTGCGCCCGGGCGCACGTCCGCAGATCTCCCGCACCACGCGACCCGGACCGTTGCCGTGGTCACAAACGACGGCCCTCGCTACTCTCTCACCGGGCAGAGGGGGATGAGGAACGATGGCTGACCTGCGCACGGACCCGGACGAGGTGATCGAGACGATGGCGAGCCCGACGTCTCCGCCGGTAGAGATCCGCATGCCGGGAGACGCGCCGGCGACGCCCGGGGGGCCGGTGTGAGGCCGGCGGACTGGTCCCCGGTCGGGTTGGACGCGGACCCGACGCCCGGGGACCCGGTGCTGGTGCTCGCGGGCGGGCAGGACTACCTGGAGGTCGCGGGCTCGATCGACGACG